>Ga0209344_10000017_pt1 | contig 471587 bp, 383 predicted proteins | sample Cruoilmetagenom6_FD_187293 | JGI IMG/M metagenome (GOLD analysis project Ga0209344, IMG submission 187293) | Oil polluted marine microbial communities from Coal Oil Point, Santa Barbara, California, USA - Santa Barbara Oil Seep Sample 6 (SPAdes)... | ecosystem: Environmental > Aquatic >... | reverse complement strand
CTATTAAGTCCATTTTAGGACCTTCTAAATCACCTAAAATTTTAAGTGTATAAAAATAAAAACCGTCTCTAAGGACGGTTTTTTATCACAGTTGTACTATTTATTATTGGCTTGTGCAACGATTACCATTGTTGGCAACTGGCTTTTTTCAATTAGTCCCATATTTGCGGTCGTTCAATTCCAATTGTTCTTAAATAACTCAACATTTGTCCTGTGTGAACAGATTCGTGATATGCAATTCGATTTAGATAATCTCCAAGTTTTTTACTTTGTCCGACTTCTTTTCTTTCAATTCTTACGTTTTCTAAATCCGATTTCTTTAGTCCGCTTATCATAATCAAAAATTCCGTGTGATATTTTTCGGAAAACTCCAATTCGTTTTTCAAGTCCGAATATTTTAGTTCTTTCCAAGGTGATTGGTAATCTCCTAAATTCCCTCGATTCTGAATTATTTTGTGGAAAAGATGTTCGCCTTCTAAAACGTGCCTAATCATTTCAATAATTGTAAAAGCATTTTCATCAGGTTTCCAATTCAGATATTTGTTTGGAATTCCGCTCCATAGTTTTATACTCCGCCTTCTAATTTCGGAAAAGTTCAATAGGATTATTTCGGTTGAATTCATTATTTGTAATTTGTTTTAAGCTCGATTTTCAGTATGCTAACGTTTTTGTATATGATTAGTGGCGTGTTCAAGCACCTAATTTAGCAAATAAATCACAGATAGAATATTCCGCAGGAATGTTCGTAAGTCGGCAGTGACCAAGCAATTAATTATACACAGTGTGCCTGTTGCACAAGTATTGCTAAATCTACTAATTTTTCTTAACTTTAGTTATGCAAGGCAAAAAGACAGATCAAGAAAAGCTCTTCAATACTTTTCGATTGAGCGATCGAGTTCCAAAAGATAATTTTTACAGGCACTTAAAGGGCGCTATAGATTTAGATTTTCTTTATTCGAAGACCCAATGCTTCTATGGCTCAAGTGGTCATAAGAGTATAGACCCTGTTGTTTTCTTTAAGTTGTGTTTGGTAGGATATTTAGAGAATATTATTAGTGATCGTAAACTGATAGCGCATTGTTCTATGCGTATGGATATTCTTTTTTTTATTAGTTACGATATAGATGATGAGCTTCCTTGGCACAGTACTATCAGCCGTACACGTCAGCTTTTTCCTGAGTCAGTATTTGAAGCTGTTTTCACTAAAGTATTTGAGCTTTGTATAGAAAAGGGGATGGTCTCTGGTCATACCCAAACCATAGACTCAGCCCCTATAAAGGCCAATGCAAGTATGGATACTTTGGAGTTAAAAGTACCGGCATTAGAATTAGATGCTCATTTGCGAGAAGTTCGCACCTTTAGTTCTATGGACAAGGAAGCACCACATCGTAAAAGCAAAGTTAATAAGGCGGGAAAAACCCAACGAAGTATTACTGCAAACAATCAAGAATTGGTTGCTATTAGTAGTAGAACCAAACGTTGGAAAAACAATCAAGATCAACGACCAGGCGCAGGCAACAAAGGCTCCAAGTACACGAGTAATAAGACTCATTATAGTCCTACCGATCCAGATGCAAGAATAAGTGTAAAGCCAGGAAAAGCAAGAAAGCTTAATTACTTGAGTCAACTAAGTGTAGACACAGCCCATCATGTAATTAGTGATATACAGGCATATCATGCTGACGGTAAAGACAACCAACAGTTACCCGATATTGTAGAACGGTTACAAAGACGCTTGTGACAACAGGGATTTGTGTGGGAGAATTGTGTAGCAGACACAGGTTATAGTAGCGGAGAAAACTATGCCTATTTAGAACAAAAGGGACTTCAGAGTTTTATCCCTGCCCATGGCACTTATAAAGGAGGTCCAGAGGGTTTTAAATATAACGAAGAACAGGATTTTTATTTGTGTCCCCAAGGAAAAATTATCCCATTTACCAAAGAGTTTAGTGATTACCGAACAGGAACAAAAAAGAAGGAATACAGAGCAAGGAAGGCAGTTTGTGTTGGTTGTCCCATACGGCAAAGGTGTTTGGGTAAAAGTGCCCAGGAGAAGAAGTTTAGTGTAACCTATTACCGAGCGGAGTATGAACGCAATATCAATCGCGTAAACAGTCCACAAGGCAGGTATATGAAGGGAAAACGTCAAAGTACGGTAGAACCTGTATTTGGTACTTTAACGCAGTTTATGGGTTTACGAAAAATAAATACGATAGGATTAAAACAAGCTAATAAAGTAATGCATATGTCCGCTATTGCTTATAATTTGAAAAAGTATCTGAAATTCACCCAAAAAAGAGTAAAAAGTGGCGCAGGAATGCTTGCTTTAACATTTTTCGTAAAAAGAGGGGTGTTTAACTTTAAAAGAGGGCTATTAGGCATTCTAAAAAAGGAAAATTATTCACTCGCTTAAAAAAATAAACCGCCTTAAAAGGCGACTGTCAAAGTCATTGTTTTAAAAATTATAGGCTTGTGCAACGGTTACCGGTGTTAGCGACAGTTTTTAATCATTTATGTTTTCTGTTTTTCATTAAGTTTAATGTGTAGTCTGTTTGTGCTATCAGCGCCAGATGCCTTCAGGGATTGGCTTTTCCTCTACTATTTCTACTAGCAGATTGTCAAGTCCTCTAACAAAAAAACTTTTTATACCATAAATAGGATCAATTTTTATGTCCTGTACAATATCTAACCCAGCAGATCTCATTTTATTCATTACAGGCTCAATATTTTCATATGAAAAACTAATATGATCGATTGCGCTACCATCAGTTGGTTTGATTTTTTCTTTAGGCCACCATAATTCTTCCTCAACTGGTTTGCCAAACACAATGATATTAATATTATTGACGGTTAGTAAATTCCATTTCCACCGAAGTTTATTGTTCTGCCATTGTTTTGCCTTTTCATATACTGGAATCAAACCTAAATTGGATTCGAACCAATCTATAGTTTTATCAACATCTGTTGATAGTAAGTGTATGTGTTCAAACCTATGGTTTTTATTTCCTGTATAAATCTCTATGACTTCTTTTTCTGGGCCAAGAAAATACATCCAATAATTATCGCCATGTGGCGTAATAGGTGTATGAATCTCTATTCCTTCTTTGACTCTCCAATCAAATTCAGATTGCCCATCTACACCTGACCAACCAATATGCCATAAACTAGAACCTAAATGTGTTGATGGTTTGTTATCAACAATATTCATTAATAAAAATGATTTCTCCGTAAAGAGAGCGTCCACTTGGTCTCGGTATTTTACTTGAGTTGCGCCAAAGTATTTTTTATAATACGATATTGTTGAATCTCTATCTCTAACATTTAAATGAATATGATGAAAATTCGCCTTAATTGAATTTTCAGTCAAATCAGAATTTTCAGATACCTGTTTACAGCCAACAATTTGAAATAGTAGAGTCGCAAAGACAAACAGAGTAGTTCTAAATTTTATTTCAAGCAAACTTTTCATTTTTTTTTTCTTGCGTACAACGGTTTGGCTATGCGCAGTGCGGGATTTAAGAACCTCGAATCTATCAGCCTACCGTAATGTTTTTAGAATTTTATATCTTCAATTTTACTACAAAAACCCGTATTGTGTATAGCCTTTGTTGTAGCCAGTTTTTTTATTCTTTTTTTTGTTCAAATATTTTCTCAAACGCATTATACACAGCAAAGTGTAAAGCATCTCCGTGTGTTTTGTCCTCTAAAAACTCGTAAAACAAATTCGTATTCAGTTTTTTGTTTTTATTGAGCTTATCATACAACTCCTTTGCAGTGCGTTCCATTACTTCTCCCTCTTTGCCACCAGCTATATAAATCGATTTTTTAGAATTATACGTTTTAGGGTTTTCGTCTAACAATTTTTCATCATCCCACCATAAGCTTGGACTCACAATTATATAATTATCAAAGAGGTCAGGTTTTTTAAATAGAATTTCTGTCGCCAATAGACCACCTAATGATTGTCCAATAATTGTTCTTGTTTCCGTTGTTCTGTATGTAGAATCAATAAATGGTTGTAGTTCCTTCTCAATATAAGCAATGAAGTTTTCCGATTTTCCAGATGTGGGAAATTCTTTTTGGTCAAGTTCATTTTGAGAAGGATAAGTAAAATCTCTTTTTCTGTCTACATTTCCAATACCAACAACTATTGATTCAGGAATCATATTAATCCAAGAAAAAGAACCAAATTGAACAATCCCAGAAATATGTATAAAATCTTCATTTTTTGAGCCGTCCAGTAAATATATCACTGGATAAGTTTTTAAAATGTCCTGTGTATAACTCTGAGGCAGATAAATATTTAAATCTCTCGTTTCATTCAGTAGTTTTGATTTAATTTTTAGTGCTTTGCCAATTGTAAATTCCGTTTCGCTAATTTTTTCGACTAATTCTTGTCCGTAGGAAATTTGTACTGTCAGCAGTAGAATTAAACTTAATATTATTTGTTTCATATTTTTTTGCTCAAATGACGCACAACGGTCTAGTATAAGAAAAGTAGGGCGGTTGCAAGCGTTACTTTTCGGATTAAGTACAAGCCGAATTTTTAAATTTTGTTAATTATCTTTTCTCTTCTTAATTACACCAAATTTAAAAATTTGGCGACTTGGCAAATACAAACAGACCTAACGATTAAGCACTTTTTGCCCTATTTTTTTTATACATTGTTAGGCAACGTTATTCTTCATCAATGAATTCCTTAGTTTGAGCAATTACCAAAGGTTTTAGTGCTCCGTGATACTCCATTGTGCAAACAAATCCGATTGCCTCTTCTAAATTATCCCCATCATAAAACATATCATCCTCTCCAGGAATCATAGCTTTAATTTTGTATTTAAAAACTTCTGGATGTCCAATAAAACTCCAGTCCATTTCGTAATCGATAAATTCCCTAAAATAACCGTTCACTCTTTGAAGTTTTTCATTTTCTTCATCTCCTTCGGCTATAATTCTTATTTGGTAATTGTCTGGAATCGGAAATCCATATTTCGAGAAAAACAAACCTTTAAAGTTCTTGATATGTAAATTTTCGATATCGTCATAACTAAAACTAACCTCTAATCCAGTACCTCCGTCAATACTAAAAACTCTTTCTTTCCAATTACTTTTTCGCATAATTGACCGGACAGCTTTTTCAGTCATTTCATTTTTCAAATCATCTTTTTCATTGAGTATTCCAATTGCATCTCTAATTTCGTGGTCAATTTTAGAATATAATCCTATGTTACAATCATAGCACGCAGGTATGGTCAATAAATTTTTCTTGTATTCGTCAGGATAAGTTTTGAATAAATTTTTTGCGGGAATATGCTCCACGTGATTCGTTTCATTTGTCAATTCAATTCCGCAATTGTAACAATTCATTGAGGTTATTTTAGCAAAATCTTCATTCTTCCGTACTCTTTGTGAAGTTCGTTTAAAATCAGATTTATATGTTCAAAACAGATTTCATTGGTCTCTCCAAATTCTGCTTTTGTTTTTTTATAAAATCCGTTAAAGCCATTTTTCGAACAGTTTTTAGTTGTTCAATCTCTTTTTTAGACTTTGTTTCAAAGTATTCTTTAGTAATTTCGGGATGATAAAACATATCGATTTGTTTTAACTTCTTTTCTACATAAGAATGTCTGTGTATTACTTGATTTCTATCTCCTTTAAATTTATTTATAACTTTATTAAGTTCTTTGTATTTACTAGGTATTTCGGATATTACAACTTTGTCGTTATTCAAAATCAGTCTTTCTTTTACATCTTTGTCATTAATGCCGAGATAAAAAACAGCATTTATAAGTTGCATTAACCTGTCAGACACAGAAACTATTCTAATTATAAAATTCTCGTAGTTATACACAAGGTGTTTTCCACGTCCAACATCATCTTTTTTGCTATAACTATAGTTTGAGAATAATTCAACTGCATTTTTTAGTTGGTCAAGTAATGAAATCAGGTGCGCCAAATAGAAACTTGAATTATTTATATAATATTCCAATTCAGTATCTGCATATTCATTTTCTCTTTTTTTGAATAATCCATAACCCTTTGTATCGTCTAAAATTTCGATAGTGAAAGGATGTTTGTAAATATTCCCAAAGTTTGTCATTAATGTTGCCTAACGTTTATGTATAAGATTAGTGGCGTGTTTAAGCACCTAATTTAGCAAATAAACACCAGATAGAAAATCCGCGAGGATTTTCGTAAGTAGGCGAGGACAAGCCATTAATTTTATACTGTGTTGGCAACTGCTTTTTATTTCAGCCAAGAAAGTGCTTTTGTCGCATAAATTACTTTAGAACTTTCCTTACTACCCTCAAAGAAATCGGCACTTTCCATTTTAATTAGTTCTTTTGCTTTAATATTAGGTTTAGAATCAATTATTTCCTTAAGTCGTTGCATTTTAGGTAAAGCCATACATTTTTTTTGTAGAATTGCCTTCCATTCAGATTCATCTTTAAATATTATTCCATCACCAAATTTTGTTAGATTTCTGTCTTCATCAATAACATTTAGTAATAACAAGTCTCTATAAAACCTACTGCTTATTGAACTTTTATCAAGTAACAATAATGGTAAAGTTTGAAGAATGTCTTTAAGTGAACTTTTTGGAAGAAAGTTTTTTAATTCTTTTTGACTAATTTTTTGTATGTTTTTACCTCTACCTTTTCTAGGAATAACTAATTTGGATTTAATATCAAGATTTGAAATTAAAAACCAATTGATTAGGTTTTTTGCATAGGCATCCCAAGTATTATCTTGATATTCTTGCTTGAAAATAGCTTTTAAAATAGGGATTACGTCATTTTTTGAAATCTTGTTAAGACTTGCCTTTTTTAATGCTAAATATGGTGTGTAATTTTGAAATTTTACAGTAGTGTAATCAATGAATCCTTCTTTTGTAATTTGGATACCTTTAGTAATATAATAAGATTCATTTTCTTTCTGAATCATACCAAGATTTCTTAACTCAATCAAAATATTGTTTAGTGTTTCTAAACCGATATCTTTTGAATGTTTTACAAGTAAGGAATCAATTGTTTCTTTTTTAGAATCTTCAAATAATAAATATACTTCTAGACATAAATTCACTCCTTGTCTCAACAAATAGCTTTCTCCAATTATTGGTATTTCTCCCGTAACTAAATAATCTCTATATATATCCCAATAGATATTATAGTTTGCTCCCGAACGAATTATTAATCTTTTATGTAATAAGGAAGAAATAGTTTCTCCATTAATCAAATCTCCAACTTCTGATTCATCAAAGAAGTTACTTTCATATGCTCTTTTTGCAATCAATCTTAATGCTTTTAACTCATTTGTGTCTAATCTTTCTTGGTCTTTTTGGAATAAGTCAAGAATATTTAAATTCGATTCAACAAGATTCTCTTTTGCTAAACCAGATTGTATTTGGTCAAAAATATGAATACATAATTTCTTTGTAAGCCAAGGTAAACCTTGAGAGCTTTCTATTATTCTGTTTTTTATACTCTTGCTTAATTCTCCGACTGAACCCTCTAATTGTTTAATTATGCCGTCTATTTCTTTTTCTCCAAACTCGCTAATAGTGAATTCTCTTGCTTGTTCTTTTGCCTGTTGCCAAATGTGATAAGATGGGTCTCCACTTTGAATAAAGAAATCTGTTTTCCAAGAAAACCCAGCAATTATATTTGGTTTTTTATCTGTAATATCTGTTAGAAATTTGTAAAAAGTTTTGAAGTAATCCTTTTTTCTAAAAACATCCTCAAATTGGTCAAAAATCAAAACCAAATATTTGTTTTCGCTTTTTAACTTATCAAGAAATTTTTTCATCGATTCAGATGACAACATATCTGTGTTTGAGGTAAAAGAAATTTCATCAAAAAATATATCTTTCTCGATAAATTTATCGGCAACTGATTGATTAATAAGTTTTTTTAATGATAAGGCTACAAAATTATCAGAGATGGCACTTCGTGTGTCAATAGCCAAAGTATAAAATTGTTTTTTGTAATGTTTATTCCTACATCTGTTTTTAATTTCAAGAACCAATGAGCTTTTTCCCCAACCTGATTTTCCATTTAAATAAAAAATACGTTTCGGTGTTTTGTTATTTTTTACTTCTTTGAAAAAACTTAAAATTTGAGTTCGAATTTCATCCCTACCAACAAAATGATTTTTATCTGATGAGGCTGGTAAATAGTCATACCAATTTTCGCTTTCTTGAACTTCAGAAATTGCTTCTATTCTTATTTCCTCTTTTGGGGCTTTATCTTTTGTATATTTCGTATAATTTTCAATTAAATCAAGGTCTTTTATTTCTGTTATTTTAGATTTTAAAATACCTATATTTTCTTTGGATATTTGTTCTTCATTTTTATTGGCATTAACAATTATAAACTTTGTCGGTAATGCGTTAGATTCGTTAATTAGGTATATAAAAAAATCACCAAAATAGGTTATTGCAAGTATTTTTTTAGAAATAATAAATTCAGTTAAGTCTGATGAAGGCTCAAATATCATTCTTGCATCTAAAAGCATTTGAATAATATCTTTTGGTTCAAAAAATGTCAGATTTGAATAACGAGAATCATTTCTCATTTCTACTAATAAACCACCAGCGTCAAACTCTAATTCATTCGTTCTAAAGAAATATCCAAAATCAGCTTTATGATGAAATACATTAGCAAAGAAAGTTCTTAATTCAATTGAGGAAACTTTGTCCTTCGCTTTGCATTCTACATAAAGTTTTTCGTTTGTCTTATGCTTATGTTCTGCAATTAAATCAAGCTCCATTCCGGTAAATCGAAGATTCTGTTTTATTTCATATTGATGAATTGAAAGCAAATTTCGAATGAGAGTTTCGAAACAATTTCCTTTTGCTTTATTGGATGCTCCTTCCTCTAATATTATTTTGATTTCTTTCTTCATTCGTTTGTTTAAGTTGTTGCCAACGTTGATGTATATGAGTTGTGGCGTGTTTCGGACAGAGCTTTCCAGATAAAAACCAGTTTTGGAAAATCCGCAGGATTTTCCAAGTAAGGACTGTCCCAGCCATAGCTTATATACTGTGTTGTGCTTAGTGCTTTTTAATTTTGTTGATTAATATATTCAATTCAGTTAATTGTTCTTTGTATTGACTTATAATACTTTTCAAATTTTTTGACATATAATCTTTTTCGAGTTCTATACCTTTTATGGCATTTAATCCTTTTGTCATAGCAGAAGAAAGTCCTTTCGTTCTTGGGTCGAGTCGCAAATGAGCTAAAATTTCCACTAATGGCAGAAAAAACTCTCTTCTCAAAACAAATGGATTGAAATTTCCTTGTTTTAAATATGGCATAATTTGAGAAGAATATAGTTCAGCAATTAGCTTGTATCTTGGGTCGTCTAAAGGGTCAGAATTTAACTCTTTTTCAAGTTCCACTCCATACTCTCTAAATGCGCTACTAAACTCCTGTAGACTTAAGCTGAGTGAGGTTGTATGTTCAGAAGTTCCAGATAAATATCGATTGAATTTTTCTCGTAAAGTCTCGTAAAGATGTACCAGAATATTAATATATCCATTTGTACTATTCGAAATTTTGACAATTCCTTTAAAATCTGTTTTCTTGTTATTAAGCTCGATAAATTTTATTAGCTCATTTTTGTCAAGCGATTTATAAATTTCTCCATTTAATGAGGAATACAATTGTAAATTTCGGATTTTAAACTCCTCTTTTTCTTGTTCTATAGAGTATTCTTCTAATGATTCAATTTGCATTTTTAATGGTTCTTCTAAACTGCGAAGTTCAGCAATCCAGCGTTCCCCTGTTTTTATAGTTTTCTTCTTGTTTGAACGTTTTTCAAGTAGTTCTTTTACCCAGATACCTAAAAACAACGTGAATATTGGCAACAAATACTTCAACCAATCGACTTTTGTTTTTTCTTTGACCATAACAACTTTAGTTAAGTTGTCATTTGAGATAGGAATAGTTAATTCGTTTTTATTAAAATCAAGGATTGTTGTATCAATTTTTTGAGAAGATTGTTTTATTTCGCTATTTGATATAATAGATTTTTCTTTTTTATTTAAAGCATCAGTTTGTAGTCCAATTGAATCTTGACTAAATACGTTAACTGTGAAGAAAATGAGAAGTATTTTTAATGTTCTATTCATTTTTTTGCATTAAGCACAACGTTAAGGCTATGATTTCGGTCTGGGAAATCCGTTAGGATTTTTTAGATTCGGAATCGAGCCAGATTAAAAGTAGTAATTTTTTTTAGACTAAAAAGCAAGACTGAATTATAGGTATTGTTGTAAACTGTGCTTTAATAGTTTTTGATTTCATATTTATAATTATCTAAACTATAAAATTTGTAATCCAAATTTTTCTTATCCGTCAATTTCTGTAAATCAGATATTTTAAATTTTAAAATAGTGTCTTTTCCAAATCTGATAGTTTGTTTTGTATATTCATTCTTTGAATATTTAAAAATATCAAACCAAGGTTTTTTAAAACTCGAACTATGGTGAATAATTTTTGTTTTTCTACCTTTCTTATCAAAATATGTAGTGTCAGTCCAGGTTGTTGGAGCATTTTCTGTTTTTGGTGATTTTGTTCTAGAAAACGTCCAAATGTAACCCTTTTTGATTTCTAAATCTTTTAAACGTTTTGTCTCTTGGATAAACTGAACAGTTGAGTCAGGTTTAAAAAGTGTTTTCTTTTCAATTTCTGTCTTTTTATCAAATTGGAATTTTGAAAAATCACGTATGATACAAGTGTCCTGTTTTGCGATATAATCACAAGACCGTTCAAATATTCTTCTATTATTTTTATATTGAAAAGTAGTTATTATATTAAATGCTCTCCTATTGTTCTTATATTGAACAGTAGTCATTCTTTCGTTTCCGTATCCTTTGCTTAAAACCTTATTTCCGTTTTTATCAAATTCAGTTAGTTTATTTAAAACAAATTCATTTCCGTTTTTCCGATATTCAAGAATTGTTTTAATTTTAGGAGAACAACCAAATAGCAGTCCAAAAGTTAATATGATTATTAGTTTTCGCATTGTTTACAACACTTGTATAACTACAATAAATGTTAATCCTATTGTAGTTATATCGTTTATATCTGCAATGTATTATTTTTTAATAGAGAATCCAAAGGGCTTATTATGGTCTTATTATTAATTTCAATGGTTTTGGTATAAATTTCAGTTGTCTTTGGCGAACTATGCCCTAACATATTCTGTAAATGTCTAATATTTATATTATTCTCTATACAATGAGTAGCAAATGAATGACGCAGTGTATGTACTGTTGCCCATGGATTAGAATTGGTGTCTTTTATTGCTTTTCTAAATATAGATCGTATGCTACTAGTACTGTATTTGCAACCTGTTTGCCCTTCAAATAGCCAATAAGATGGCTTATATGCTTTATAATATGTTCTTAATAATACTAATAGCTGTTCGGGTAGAATGGTTTTTCTATCTTTTTTACCTTTACTATCCTTTATAAATAAATAACCATCATCCGAATGAACATCTACAATTCTTAAATTTAAAAGTTCTGATATTCGCAACCCACTACCATAAATAGTATGTAGAATAGCTCTGTGCTTAATATTTTCAGGAGATTGTATAATATTTAACACCTCTTTTTTGCTTAAGACATTTGGTATAGAAACTGCTTTTTTTGGTCTTTGAATATCATAATATTCTCTGGGCATCTTAAGGGCGTGTTCATAATAGGCCTTAATGGCATTGATTAATTGATTTTGATAACTTTCACTAATCTTGCTCTTTTTAATAAGTTCATATACAAAACCTTCAATATCTTCTTTTGTGACGTCTTTAAGATTACGGTGCATGAATTTTCCTAAAAAAATACTAAACATTTTTTTGTAAACCTGAATACTTGAAGCACTGTATTGTTTTAAAACTAATGCCTTTTCAAGTTCAAAAAGTGATTCTAGAGCATTTGGATTTAGCTCAACACTAGGTATAGGAGTAAAACGAACATCTTTTTCAATTCTATAATTCCCGCTACATAATTTTTTTAAAGACTCAAAATTTTCATCTGTATTGATAACTGACCATAGTTTTTGCTGCGGATGCCAAAAACTGCTATCCATTTTTTTTAATGTCTCTCTAACTACAAACATGTCATAGGGTATAAAAATTTTTATACGCTTCGCTTCTTTCAATGGTTCATATATAATAGGTTGCATACGATGAATGTTAAATTTTTTATTTATCCTATATAAAAGTAGTTAAAAAGCAACCACATTATTGTGGTTAGCTATAAATAGTAGTACTTTAACCGTTAGAAACGAATACTTATAAAAAGCTTTAATTCAGTAAGTTAAATTGATATTTATACGATAATACATAAAATGAAGTGTAAAATATGTAGTAAGGTTCTTCTAGGAAGAAATGACAAAAAATTCTGTTCTGTAAAATGTAAAAATTATTATCATGTTAATTTAAGAAAGGTTACAGATAAGCAAGTAAAAGAATTGGATACTATTCTACATAGAAACAGAAGTATTCTTTTGGAAATTTTAGGTAAAAGAAAAGGACAGATAACAGTAGATCGCATTGTGCTTGAAAAAAAGAAATTTACTTTCAAGTACCATACACACTTACATATAAATAGTAAGGGAAAAACATATTATTATGTTTATGATCTTGCTTGGATGGAATTTTCAAATGACGAAATTCTTATCATTAGAAAACAAAAATAGTGTGTTTAAATTCAACCATAATAGTCTATCTTTATAAAGATAAAAACAAATAGAATTTGTTTTTAAATAGTTCTTTTTGACTTTAGTGTGCAATTAGGTGAATTATACTAAATTAATAATATTTAAAATACTGCAAATCAAGTTGTTGTGATTTATTATTAAATCCTGCCACAACGAACTTATTAAAATGGAACGAACCAGAGGAAAATTCATAGGATTCTCGTAAATGGGCTAGAACCAGACAATTGTTTTACAGATTGTTAGCAACATTTATTTTGTTTTAACGGAACCTGAACAAACATCACCTTCCTCAACTCCAACCAACCAAACTTTTAATTTTTCAGTTCGTTCTTCGGTCAGTTCTTTTAAAAAGTAAGAAACGCACATGGGATAAACACTTCCATATTCGGCTAGCTTATTTTCCGCTGGAAATTTCATTTCCAATTCAGCGTCTCTGTATGCAATCCAAATTCTTTGAACTTTTTTAAGTCGGTCAATAAAGATGGAGTCTGACTTATATTCCGTTAATATTTTTTGATAAACGGTATTTAGTTGAATGTCAGCCTTGTGATATTTGTTATTTGCATCTTTATTCATTTCCGATTGAGTCTGCGAAAAACAAGTCAAACTAAAAGTTAGAAATAATATTAAAAGTATTCTGTCCATTCTTCAAAATTTTATTTTTCAACCATTAATGCATCTAAATTTACGCAAAAATTACACACTATAGCTATTCTGTTATACCTCCTAAGTTTTCGTAAGAACCTGATGATGCGCTAGTTAATTTTTGGTAAACGTAAAATCTTCTCCATCTTTCTGCCTTTCGCCAATTCGTCTACTAACTTGTCTAAATACCTTGTCTGTTTTGTTAAAGGGGTTTCAATTTCTTCTATTCGATAACCACAAATCACCCCTGTAATTAGGGAAGCATTTGGGTTCAAATTTGCATTTGCAAAGAATGTTTCAAAAGTCACCTTATCATCAATCAGCTTTTGTAGTTTTTTGTTATCATAGCCCGTTAACCACTTTATTACTTGGTGTAATTCTTCCTTGGTTCTGCCTTTACCCTCAACTTTTGTAATATAATGAGGATATACGGATGCAAATATCATTTTTGCAATTCGAGCATCGTGTTTGGGTGTTGTCTTCATACTATTTTAATTTTTCCAATGGTATTTTTACTCTTTTAGTACAATCAAATCGTTCCACATTGCTACCAACGGTCTTCTTTATTTTACAACTGTTATTAAAGTGGTTGTTTTTTTACCACTCATCTGCTAATACAATTAAAATTAATTTTCAGCGTCTGCCAACTTCTTAGTATCAACATATTGCTGAAAGGCAATAATTTTCCCTTCATCATTAAGCATCCATAGATGTGCTACTTGTGCATTATAACTCTTTCCCGTTGCTTTTACTTTAGCATCATATCGTAGCTAAGACTATATTATCACTCATACCGTGAGTTTTTACATCTTTTAACCCAAAATATTCATGGTTAGCTCCAAGACGTGCAAATACACCTTCTAAAATTGCATCAGGACCAATGTAGGGATTACCATCTGAAAGTGAATTACTTTCGGCTTCGTTCCATTCGATTTTAGGATGCATTAATCCTAGAACAGTTGGTATATCGCCAGTTGAAAAAGCGTTGTACAAGGAGTCAATAATTTGAAGGTTTTGCTTAGTTGTCATAATTTTTGGTTTTAGTTGGTTATTAAATTTTCAAATATATTGTGTCAAATTATATAGCCTATATTCAGGACGAGGCATAATGAAACATAACATACGGCCATCCAAAGCTTTGGTATAAATTGCGCTGCAATTGGAAGGATATTCGCAGGTTTTCTAGTTTTTAAGTCGCACCTATTTCTCTACAATGTAGGAATGTTTTGGCAAACTACAAGTGTAGCTTCCATTTTAGGAAACAATACCTTGAGGTTTGGTCCTATTTTAAACGATAGGAATATAAGTTACGCCCCGTTTTCTTATTTTCTTCATCAGACAAATACAAGCTGTTGTTATCTGCAAAAGTAACAGCCTCCAATTGGGTACGCACGCCCAAGTCTATGGTTTCCATTGTGCCTTCCGTAAAATTATCTGTAGTATAATTGGTGAATTTCCAGAGTATACCATTGCCTAACAACACTATAGTTTTTTCGTCTGGAGCAATAGTAGCAGCCGTTACCCTACAGCTGTCGCCATCTGCACAGGTCACAAAACTACCCACCAATTGTGCTTTATAAATGCCCTTTTGTGCCGGAACCTTATAAATAAAGGCTTCTCCGCTAAAAGGTGTTGCTCTATTTTTGGTAATGATAAAAAGGGCTTCTTTCCAATAAAAAAAAGCCTCGGCATCATACAACAGCTCCTCCTTTTTTGGTGAGAAATTGGTTTGCTCTGGATAGCTAAATTCTATTTTTTCAGCTGCTATTTTATCTCCCTTTTCATTTTCAGGATTCGGGATTTTATAGATAACTAAGTCTTTTCGCCGACTCTCATTGTTCCCAAAATCGCCTATATAAACGTTGTTGTTTTTATCCTTAGCCAAATCCTCCCAATCGTGGTTTTTAGCATTCGTTACCTTTAAGGTTTTTAACCATTTGCCCTTGGTATCTACCTGGTAAATTTCATCAGCGTTGCCCTTGTCTTCTACCAACCAAATACTATTGGCAGAAATAGAAACTATACCCGAATTTTCGTCGAACTCTTTGGGTAAATCCGTAAGCACGGTCAATACCCCAAAATTGGCACAGCCAATAAAAAAAAACAATAAATAACTACTCAAAAATTTATACATACACTAAGCTCCAGGAAAGTTTGCTTTTCTTTTTTCTAAAAATGCTGTGGTCCCTTCTTTAAAATCTTCAGTACCAAAACTAGCACCAAAAGCGTCTATTTCTGCGGTATACCCATCGGTAGAAAACCCTGCATTTATCGCTTTAATTGCATTGCCAATAGCAACGGTTGAATTGTTCGTTATTTTACCAGCCAGCTTGGTACAAAGTGGTAAGAGCTCTTCTAGTGTCACCACATAGTTTACCAGGCCATATGCAAGCGCTTTGTCTGCCCCGATCATTCCAGCGGTCATAATGAGTTCCATTGCCCTACCCTTGCCTATAAGTTGTGGCAAACGCTGCGTGCCACCATAGCCCGGAATAACACCTAAGGAAACTTCTGGCAAGCCCATTTTAGCGTTATCACTGGCTACCCTAAAATGGCAAGCCATAGCTAATTCTAATCCGCCACCCAAGGCAAAACCATTTACAGCGGCAATCACTGGTGTGTTTAAATTCTCTACAAAACTGAACAAGAGTTCTTGCCCTTTATGCGCTAATTTTGCACCTTCTTTTTCGTTAAAACCTGCAAACTCAGAGATATCTGCTCCGGCTACAAAAGCCTTATCGCCGCTTCCAGTGACAATAATAACCTTGGCTTTTTTATCTTTTTCTAATGCTTTTAGCGCAGTGTGCAACTCGGCAATGGTTGCTTTGTTTAGCGCGTTCAATTTTTTAGGTCTATTGATGGTCACAATAGCGATCGTATCTTCCTGTGTTACCAGTATATTATCAAACTTCATACCGTTTATTTTTAATTGTTCGTTAGCGGAAATCGTATGACAAATACAGTCCCTTTTGTGGGTTGTGATGTAAGTGTTATACTTCCTTTATAGGTTTCTACTATGTTTTTTACCATTCCTAAACCTAAGCCCATACCACTAGTTTTGGTTGTAAACTTAGGCTCAAAAATTTTATCTTTAAATTCATCGGCAATCCCAAAACCATTATCGGCCACCGTTATTTTTACAAAGTCATTCTCAGATGCTACCGTAACTAAAATTCTAGGGTTTTCTACTTCTGGGATTGCTTGTATTGCATTTTTAACCAAATTAGTAATGACACGTACCAATTGCGTGCGGTCTAAACTAGCAATGATCTCCTCCTCTTCTGCAATGAAATGAATATAACTTTCATTAAAAATATCTACCGCTAATTTTACAACCTTTACTACATTAAGGTTTTCATTCTGCTGTATCGGCATTTCCGCAAAATTAGAAAAGGCAGATGCAATGCTACTCATCGTATCTATTTGTTGTATTAGTGTTTTAGAATATGCTGCCAGCTTTGTTTTTATGTTTGGGTCATCAACATCAAACTTACGCTCAAAACTCTGCACACTTAAACGCATGGGTGTTAATGGGTTTTTAATTTCGTGGGCTACTTGTTTTGCCATTTCACGCCACGCTTGTTCTCTCTCGCTTTTGGCGAGCATCACAGCACTTTGTTCTAGCTCATCTATCATCCCATTATACGCATCTATAAGTCGCCCAATTTCTTCACTTGGGTTTTCAACTATAATTTTTGGGTTCTTAATGCTTAAATCAGTCTGATTGAGTTTGTCTGAAATCGTTTTTAATGACCTTGTAATGTATTTAGAGGTAAAGTAAGCCAGTATCATAGCAATGATAAACATCAGCAAGTATACCGCTGCCAATCGCATTAAAATTTCTGGCAATTCCTTGTCTTCAAAAGAGGTGTCTTCGATATATTCTAGTTTTAAAATACCAATATCCCGAAAGCGGAGGTCCTTGATAAAGGTATAGGAAGACCGTAGTATAATTTCTTCTCCAGACGCTTTTTCAATATGACTTACTTCCTCTACAAAACGTTGATCTTCATTTATTCTTAATTTCTGTAAAACCATAGCGTCTAAGCATTTGGAAGAAGAGTCATTATTTAAAATTGGGTGTGAGTCGATGATGATTTGCCCTTCCAAATCGTAAATACTAAAATTTACATTCTGAATTTCGGCTATCTCAAAAATCTCTTCTTTAAAAATATGTTGAAGATTTTCTGTAATCCGTTCAAAAGTTGTTTTTCGAATCGTGAGGTTAACACTTTCTTTTATTTGTGCTTCCTTGCGTTCTAGTCTATCCCTATTGTATTCTTTAGACTGTTCTTTGTATTGGTGAATGGTTACGCCCGCAATTAAGATGGATGCCATAAGCACCAAAAACATCATAGCAATGAAAATACGTGATCGAAGTGAAAATTTTTTAAACAAGAATTTACTATTTACTTTCAAATATAGCAATTATTGCGCCAAATTTTTGGATTATACAAAGTGAAACATAATGGCTATTAACGTAGCTAACCATCCAAATTCTTTCCACGATTTAAAGTTGCTACATTAAATTTTAACTATTTTTAGCCGTAATTAATAGAACATTGCCCAAAAAATGAAAAACATCATCCTTGCCGTATTACTTGTTTCCCTTACCTCTTTCTCTGCAACTGAAAAGTCGAGAATTTTAATTATTGGCGATTCCATTTCTTTAGGGTACACCCCTTTTGTTACAGAAGCCCTTAAAGATATTGCCATAATAATTCACAATCCTGGGAATGCACAACATACTGGCACAGGTTTGGAGCGGCTAGAAAAATGGATAAGAGCTACGGATTATGACATCATACAATTTAATTGGGGTTTGTGGGATTTGTGCTATAGACATTCCGATAGCAAAGTGTATGGAAACAGAGATAAAATAAACGGGGAAGTAACGTATACGATTGAAGAATACGCAAAAAACTTAGATACGCTTGTCTCTATTTTAAAGGAAAATACCGATGCAGAACTCATTTTTGTGACTACTTCTTATGTTCCAGAAGGAGAAGCAGGGCGTTATGTAAAAGACCCTTTGCGCTACAATAAAGCAGCAAAAAAAATAATGAAAAAGCACCATATTTTGGTCAATGATATCTACAAAAAATCTAAAAGAATTCATAAAAATGAAGGCCAAGCACCAGGAGATGTACATTACACCAAAGCAGGCTATCAAGAATTGGCCAAATCGATTAGCAAGGTGTTGCAAAAAGAGCTATAAGGCAAGGGTTGCCTAAAATTGCTCACTGGAATTTTTGAGATCCACGGAAGTAAGTTCGCCCTGCAAAAAAATAACTGTTGCCTACAAGAGCACACCTCTTGGTGGCATCTAAAACTAAAACAATACGCTTATGAAACGCCTATTATTACTAACTACCGCACTACTACTTTCTTCCATTACAATACCTGTGATGGCGCAGCAAAATGATTTCATCAAGGACTATATAGAACGCTTGGAAAATTCAAAAAAATACTTACTTCTTGTGGCCGAAACTATGCCTGAAGACCAATATACTTATAAAGCAACTCCAGAGTCTTTAAGCTTTGCAGAGCATCTAATGCATATTGCCTGGGCTATGGATTGGCATAGTGAGTCTTTATTAGGCGGGCGTAAAGCTAGGGATTGGGAAACCGATACAACCCTAAAGGTACACACAAAATCTAAGGAAGAAATGATGACCACCCTTAACACAACTTTTGATGCCACAATTAGATTTATTAACGAATTTGAGATTTCGAAAATGAATGACAAATTGGACTATTTGGGATTGTCCAGAACAAAACGGCAAATTTTATTATTATTAGCCGACCATATTACACACCACAGGGCACAAATGTTAGTGTCTTTGCGACTAAACGAACTTGTACCTCCTAGATATGTTTTGTTTCAATAATTCATAAGGAATTGAAACAACCAACAAAATGGCAACACCGTATCCTATTAAAAAATACTTGTTCGACCTTAACCGACTGTAGTTGCTCCTATTACCATCAATTAAACCTTATCTATGCAAAATTTAAAAACCCATTACCATCCTGAGGTCACCAGCTTAGAAAATAAATCCATTTTCACCAGACTAGCAACTAGAAGTATTGCTATGCAAGGCAGTTCCATTTTACTCCTATACACAGAACGCTATGAAGATTACAGTCTGCCAGGAGGTGGTTTAGATTTGGGAGAGGATCAGATAGACGGGATGATGCGGGAGCTAAACGAAGAGACCGGAGCTCAAGGCATTTGCAACATAAATCCTTTTGGTGTTTATGAAGAGTACCGGCCCTGGCACAAGGAAGATTACGACCTACAACACATAATTTCCTATTGCTATACTTGCGAGATTAACAACGAATTGGGCGCTACCAAAATGGAACATTACGAAACAAAAAATGGTATGAAAGCTGTATGGATTAATATTCATGAAGCCATTAATCACAACACAAAGACAATGGCTACAAGTGCCAAAAAAGGAATGTCTATTGAGCGTGAAACGTTTTTACTTCAGCTTATCGCGGATCGCCTCAGTTAAAATTATAGGGTATTTGTTATGCTCTGAAATGATCTTGAAAAATAAAATTTAGCCTAACTTTAGCGCTATAGTTAGGGATATAAAAGTCCAAAAAACAAAGCAATCAGCTATGAATATTAAAGAAGCACAAGAAGATATGCGCTCCGCCTACTATGGTGGTGCACCAGGAGCATTAATTTCTGGCCTTGTTTGGCTAACGGCCGGAATTACAGCAGTAATGAGTACCACACAAATGAGTGTGCTGGTTTTCTTTTTTGGAGGAATGCTGATTCACCCTCTTGGAATACTCGTATCAAAAGCATTCAAGTGTTCTGGAAAACACAGCAAAGGAAATCCATTATCAAATTTAGCTATGGAAAGTACGGTACTCTTATTTATAGGGTTATTTATAGCCTATCTCAGTCTTCAATTTAAACCCATATGGTTTTTTTCGATTATGATTTTAATTATTGGAGCTCGATACTTGATATTTGCTACCATTTACGGCATGCGCCTCTATTGGGTGTTTGGTGCCGCATTAATTGTAACAGGAATTGGCGGCATCTTCTTTTCCCAACAGTTTGCATGCATTGGCATCCTTGGGGGTATTTTAGAGATACTATTTGCATTCCTGATCGTGTATTTCGAAAAAAGAAGGGCAATAGAACAACCTTAAAAAATCTGGGGTGTACTGAAAACTTAACGAGAGTATTCGTTTTTATACCATACTTTTTGCCATTCGCGTTGGAGCACTAGAAAAGCAACTTGGTCTGCTACTTCAACAACATCTGTAACCTGTATTTCTTTCAACGCCCTTTCTGAAATATCTACAATATAAAGCAGATTTAAATATTCGGTAAAGCGCTCCATCAATAGGAAGTACATTTTTTCACGTAGGGCGGCAATCAATTCTTGGGGAGCAAGGGTGTCGTTTTCTTCTAAAAAACCGAATTCTATATTGGCCAAATTAAAATCCTTCCGCAGTTGAGTTAACAAATTATTGTACAATTGTTGATTGCCAATGGAGGCCAATAAAGCATTGCTATTTGGATAGTTAAATGTCATTGCTCTTATATACGAGTAAAATAAAAAAATGGTTTATTATTATTTTCAAACAACAAACCATTTTTTATGCTTCTTAGATTTTACTTCCTTATTTTCTGCTCCCAATCCCAAGCAGATTGCATGGCTTCATCTAAGGTAGATTTTGCTTTCCATCCTAAAACGGTATTGGCTTTTGTAGTATCTGCATAGGCAGAGGTAATATCTCCAGGCCTGCGATCTACAATCTTGTAATTTAATTTTTTACCAGAAACCCGTTCAAAACTTTTTATGGCTTCCAAGACAGAACTTCCTGTACCTGTACCTACATTAAATACTTCGTAGTTTTCTTCATTTCTATCATTTAACAAACGTTGTAAAGCAACAACATGCGCTTTTGCTAAATCTACCACATGAATATAATCGCGTATACAAGTACCATCTTCCGTAGGGTAATCGCCTCCAAAAACAGATAATGCTTCGCGAATGCCCATTCCCGTTTGGGTAATGTACGGCATTAAATTCTGTGGCACTCCAATTGGTAATTCCCCAATTTCTGCACTAGGGTGCGCTCCCATAGGATTAAAATAACGCAAGGCAATGGCTTTTAAGCTCGGTACTACTTTACAGGTATCTCGAATAATTTCCTCGCCCATTTGTTTGGTGTTGCCATAAGGCGATTCCGCTTCTTTAACGGGAGCACTTTCTGTAATTGGCATTTTATCTGCCTGCCCATAGACCGTACAAGACGAGCTAAAGATAAAACTAGATTTTTCTAAATTCGATAATTCTTGCAACAGGTATACCAAAGTCCCAATGTTGTTTTCATAATACAACAAGGGCTTTTCTACACTCTCGCCTACGGCTTTAGAGGCTGCAAAATGAATTACACCCGCAATATCTTGATGACGCTTAAAGAAATCTTGAACCTTGGTTTTCTCCTTTAGATCAAATTTTTCAAAGACTGGTTTTTTGCCTGTGATGGCAACAATACCATCCATTACTTTTTCAGAAGAATTAGAAAGATCGTCTATGATAACCACATCAAACCCTTCATTTTGTAATTCTACTACGGTATGCGAACCTATAAAACCCAATCCGCCTGTTACTAATATTTTCATTGCTCTTTGCTTTATTTTTATCGATTTAAAAACTCTAAAATGGTAGTGGTAATAAAGGTGATTTGTTCATCATCCAACTCCGTATGCATGGGTAGTGAAATTACCTCTTGTACCAACTGATTGGTTACCGGAAAATCTTCTTCCTTGTATCTAGTATCCGTATATGCTTTTTGTAGGTGTAACGGAATTGGGTAATACACACCACATGGAATATCCTTTTCATTTAAATGCTGTACCAAGGCATCTCTCTTGCCACTTTTAATTTGTAAGGTGTATTGGTGAAACACATGGCTATCACACACACAGGTTTCTGAAGCGCAACATATGGGCATTTTTGGCGTCACAATATCGTTGTGATTCCCCAATGCCATAGAATACTTTAAGGCTGCTGTTCTTCTTTTCTGATTATAGGCATCTAAATGTGGTAATTTTGCACGTAGTACCGCAGCTTGTATGGAATCTAATCTAGAATTTACACCAACTACGTCATGATGGTAGCGCTCGTACATACCGTGATTTACAATACCTCGTAAGGTATGTGCCAACGCATCATCATTAGTAAAAATTGCACCACCATCTCCGTAACACCCTAAGTTTTTAGACGGAAAAAAAGAAGTTGCAGAAACGTGCCCAAGGGCCCCTGCCTTTTGTTTTGTTCCATCGGCACCTATATAACTTGCGCCTATAGCTTGTGCATTGTCTTCAATGACATATAAATCGTGTTTTTTGGCTACTTCTAGAATAACATCCATATTGGCACATTGTCCAAAAAGGTGTACTGGAACAATCGCTTTTGTTTTTGGTGTTATAGCGCGTTCTATGGCCTTGGGGTCTATGTTAAACGTATCTGGCTCTACATCTACCAATACGGGCGTTAATTGCAACAAAGCAATCACTTCTACCGTTGCCGCAAAAGTAAAGTCGGCCGTAATGACCTCATCACCGCGTTCTAGCCCTAGGCCCATCATTGCAATTTGCAAGGCATCGGTACCATTGGCACATGGAATCATGTGTTTTACACCCAAATAGTCTTCCATTTCTTTTTGAAGCGCGTGAACCTCAGGACCATTAATATATGCTGATGTCTCTAATATTTGGGAGATTGAAGTATTTACTTGCTCTTTGATACCTTGGTATTGACCGTTTAGGTCTACCATTTGAATTTTCTTCATTGCCATAATTTGAACTGTAAAATTACAAAAATACCAATGGTCACCAATGAAATTAGTGAAAGAAACGTATTTTAGCGACAAATGAACATTGGGTGTATCTTTTATATAATATAGTAGTACATATTGCCGCCTTCTTGGTAAGGCTACTTTCTAATTTTAGTCCAAAGCTGAAACTGTTTGTGCAGGGCAGACTAGACATCTATCCCAGACTTGCTAAAAGCAGTATAGCTAAGGGATCTGTTATTTGGATACATACTGCCTCCTTGGGGGAATACGAACAAGGCCTGCCCCTTATAGAAAAAATAAAGGCTGCTTACCCCGAGTATAAAATTGTGGTTACTTTCTTTTCGCCTTCTGGTTATGAAGTCAAAAAAAATGATCCTATCGCCGATGCCATTGTCTATTTGCCCTTAGACACCCTTTCTAATGCCAAAAAATTCATCACTACACTGAATCCAAAGCTGGCCATTTTTGTGAAATACGAGATTTGGCCAAACCATCTAAAAGTTTTAAAAGATAGAAATATACCGACCCTATTAATCTCTGCTTATTTTAATAAAGATCACTCTTTTTTTAAGTGGTATGGCAGTTTTATGCGAAAGAGCTTAGGGGCCTTTACCCATTTTTTTGTGCAAGACAGCACTTCAAAAAACCTGCTAGAAAGCATTGACTATTTAAATGTGACCGTTAGTGGAGACACTCGGTTTGATCGGGTTTCTGAAATTCTAGAGCGGGATAATACGCTCCATTTTATGTCTGTTTTTAAACAAAACAAAACCTGCCTAGTTGCCGGTAGTACTTGGCCAGAAGGAGAAGCATTTTTAAAAGCGTATATAAACAATTCCACAACCGATTTAAAATACGTTATTGCTCCACACAATATCATACCCGACAAAATTCAATCCTTAAAAAAAAGCATTAACAAATCGGTCATTTTATTTTCGGAAATCGAAGGTAAAGACATTTCTAACGTTGATGTTTTAATTGTTGACACGGTGGGACTTCTTACAAAAATTTACAGCTATGCAGATATAGCCTATGTAGGTGGTGGCTTTTCCAATGGTGGACTCCACAATACCTTAGAGCCTGCCGTATTTGGCATTCCGGTGATCATTGGCCCCATATACAAAGGCTTTAAAGAGGCCGAAGATTTGGTACAACTAAAGGGCTTACTAACCACGAGCACCAAAGACGAATTTACAGATGCTGTAAACGAGCTTCTAGCCAATTCTGATTTTTATGGTAAAACAGCACAAATTAACAAAGAATATGTTGCCAAAAGTAAAGGTGCCAGCATCCAAATAACTACTTACATTCGTACATTATTGTGACCCTAGATTTGTTACATTATGAAACCTTTTCTTATATTACTATGTACAACAGTACTCTTTTTAGTTCCATTTTCTTGCGCAAGAGCTCCTGAAAATAAAACAGCACCTGATGAAATTGATTTTCAAAGAAAATTAGACAGCTTAAAAAAGCGCACTCAAAAAAACGACTCCATAAAAAACCTTTACGAACTTAAAATGCCTAAAATGAAAAGCAAGGCTGAGGAGTTAGATACGATGAAGGCTAAAACTATGTAATACAAATTTATCTACAGTGTGGTTTTCTTGAAACCGCAAAACCTAATTTACTGTTTTTCAGCGATTAAATGTTTGCTGATTTAAAATTTAATTTGTATTTTACATCAAACTATTTTGATTATGAGAGAAGCAACAGTAAGTACCAAAATACTTAATAGTTTCCTGCGTGTAATGGTTTTTGTGCTAGTAGGCATTTTAATTAGCGTTGTAGTATGCCTTATTTTGGCTGCTTTTGGATTCTTTAAGTAGACTTTTGAATTTTCCCCAAGTCTTGTTGTGTTATCCTTTTTTCTAAAAAAGCTATATTTTACTAAAAAGCGCCTCAGTATCCGATGCGCTTTTTTTTAATACTTAAAGGTTGTTTTTAAAATTTATAAGTGTAACCTAACATATAGTCGCCATTACTACTGTTAAAAGTGACCTCCATATGTTCTTGCTGATATTCTGTGGTAAATAGAAAACTACTGCCAAGCCCTATTGCAGCTCCTGCTAAAACATCAATAAAATTATGTTTTTTGGAATCTACTCTACTAGCCGCTGTAAATCCCGCAAGGGCGTAGGCAGGAATACTGTATTTAAAACCATACCGCCTATGTAAATATCCTGCACTATGAAATGTTGTGGAGGTATGACCCGATGGAAAAGAATTATTATTACTCCCATCTGGTCGCTCTATATTTACACTGAGTTTTATGCCAAAAGTAGCTACCTCAGTAAATAGGAGCCCTTTTGTAAATTGCCAAGCGCCTTTTTCGTCTCCAAGAATAAAAGATGTTCCTACTGTTGCCAATGGTAAAGCAAAGAATATAATATCCCCAATTTTTTGAGTTGCACCTATTTGTGGCTTAGCTGTATCGATACTTTGAGCTTTTAACGGGAGAAAAATAAATAGAAAAGCAACAGATATCACCGTTAAAAATCGCATATGACTTGATATCATTAAATAAGAAGTATTTGTTAAAAGCTTAAAAGTAATTGGAGATTCTAAAGAAATTTTTAAGTCAAAAGGGGAACTTAAAAAATAAAAACTGAGAAAGTTCTTGCCAAATTCTGCAAATCATCCTATACTATTAAATGAAAAACGCAAGGATTATTTAATCTTTGTCTTCTCTTTTTTTCGCATCCTGTTTTACAATTTTACCAGTGGGGTCTATTGCTACTTCCATTTCAGCCTCCCCTTTTTCAATACTAAACTCATAGACTAGCCCACTCTGGGTTTCAGATATTTCGGCTTCTTCAATTTCATAGTCAGGAAAAGCAGCCAACAATACAGACTTTAGGCTTTGAGGAATATCTTTTTCTTCAATTTCGTACTCTGTTTCTTTCCAAGTCCCATCTTCAAGAAAGTTAGCAGAATATTCTACTTTATTCATTTTAAATTCCGCTTCCCATTCAGTAGCGCTTTCTTTTTTCCATTTCACTTTTATTACCGTTGGGAATTTCTTTGCAAAAGCATTTTTTACTTTTGGTGGTGCTTTATCTTCTATTGAACTAAAAGCAAATATTATACAACCTACAAATGCCACTAAAATTATTTTTAAGGATCTCATTTTTACAGTTTCTTAAATTAATACTAGTATAAATGTAGTGCCCAATTCTAAAGTTGATTTCAAGGAAATCTAAAGTTTTTCTTGTACTGATTTTTTTTGATGCTGTTGGTGTGCTATATAGATTAATATTGCAAGTATTACAATGGAAACAATTGATGCTGGTAGCGTTCCTAAATCCAATCCACCTTTACTAGAAGGTTTGGTAAGGAAATCACCAAATGTTGCTCCAAAAGGACGGGTAAACACAAAAGCAATCCAAAAGAGTAAAATTTGATTCACTTTTATAAAATAATGCAATAGAATAACCAAGGCAATAATAGAAGCAGTTACCAAAGCTCCAATTAAATAACTCAATCCAATTGCGTCACTTAAATAGTCACCAAAAGCAGTTCCTAGACTGTTTGAAAAAAGTACAGCTGTCCAGAAAAAAAGCTCCTTGCTTCTGTCCAGAATAGGATAGACTTCCAAGTTCTTAAATTTTGTGAACCATAGTGAAAGTGTAGCAATTAAACCTATAACTAACACTAAACTTCCGTAGGTATACCCTAGTCCTAAAGTTCTGTCCATAAAATCAGAAATCTCTGTTCCTAATGTTGTAGTTGCAATGATAACAAGCCAAAAATAAAGTGGAACATACTTTTTTGAATACAATTGTATGCCTAACACAATTAAAAAAAATGCGAATGTAATTACAATCCCGACCGTATAGCCCAAGCCTAAGGTTTGCGCTATAAAGTCCCCCAGAGTTTCACCAAGTGTGGTGGCAATTATCTTCATCATCCAAAACAAAACCGTAATTTCCGCAACTTTATTTAATGTCTTCTTTTTCATAGTAATGCTAGATTTATATGCAATCTCAACAAGGAAAGGCTAATTTTAATATTACAGAAATGTTCTAGAGAATCTATAGTTCTTGTCTTAAAATTTATACTTCATACCTAGACGTACAATCTGGGTTTCATAATAGTTCTCATAAAGCACCGTAAATCCTTCTCCCGAGAGTTTTTGTCGTAATCCAAAATTGTTAAACAAGTCGCTAACAGAAAGCGTAATTTCCCCTTTTTTATCCCAAACAGATTTCTTAACTCCTACATCTATTGAAGAGCGTGCCAGTTCTTCACCTTGCGGCATATCCCGTTTTGTATAGAATAAGCCCGTAAGTTGTGCTTCAATATCTAAAGGCAAGGCAAAAGTGTTAGAGGCCTTAAAATCACCTGCTGTATTGGATGATTTCTCAATAATAAATGGGCGTTCAGAAGGAAACAATAGTGTTCCTTGATAGGCTTCAATGTTGTTTTTATAAATATTTGTGCTCGCAGTTAATTTCCAGTTTTGGGTAATATCTTGACTGAACAACAATTCTATTCCTCTATTGGTGCTTTCGCCTGTGTTTTGATAAATACGGTTTACAATATCGTAATCTGGATTACTATCGTCTATACTAAAAATACGTTGATATGCATCTTTAATTTGCCGATGGTATACTGCCGAAAACAAGGACCCTGAACCCCAATTATAGCGATGTGCCAATTCTATACTATTGGTAAATTGAGGACGTAAATACGGGTTCCCAACCTTTAGTAATTCTGGGTCATCATATTTTGGAAAAATACGTAACTCTGGTTCACCTGGCCGATCTACACGGCGATTGTAAAATAAGGAAAGTTTGTTTTTAGCATTCAACTTATAGGTAAATCGTGTACTAGGAAATAGCTCAAAATAATCGTAAGCATCATTGGTTGTGTAATAGATGTTTGCAGGGTCTAACTGATACGAAACATCGGTCTGTTCTACACGCAAGCCCGCCTCCACATCAAAGCTTTCTTTTTCTAACAGGTAATTTCCGTAAAATGCAAATAGGCTTTCTTTCCATTTTGAAAAATCTCCTAAATTTGGATAAATGATAGATTGATTACCTCTCACTACCGTATAATCTACTGGTAAATTCCGAAACCTAGCCTTAGCACCAACTTCTATTTTACCGCTACGTAAAGCACGTTCATAATCTGCAGAAATACTTGTGGTGTGCTCTATGGCTCGGATATTGGTCATATCCCTACCTACACGCACCGCAGAACTATCGTTTAAAGAATAACTCTCATCTTCTAATCCTTTAGTGTATTGCGCATTTGCTGTTAAGGAATGCCCTAGTTGTTCAAAACTGTGCTTGTAATTCATAGCTGCGTTTGCATAACTCGTGATTTCTTCTTCTTGCCAAGTATACAAACGATTTTGCTCCTTCGTATTCAGATTAATGAATGCAACCTGCGATGTATCTATATGTTTTTCCCTATCATACATTCCGGAAAAGGTAATGGCGTCACTAGCACCTAACTCCCAATCTATTCCTCCGGTAAATATTGAACGAAACTGTTTTCTGTTTTCAGGAACTTGAGAGATAATATTACGCCCATCATCATAATTTCTGGTGGTAAACTCATTGTTTGGCAAAGCTTCTTGAACAATAAATTCTGATTGCAGAAAATAATTTAAATTCTTTGTTCTATAATTAAGATTAAGACTTGGAATTAATTTTGGATTTACGGAATAACTACCAAAATCGGTTGGCGTATCTTCTCTTCTTTTTGCTAATGCACCTAACCCAAAAGAAAGTCCTACATCACCGTTTAAACCTGTTTGCTTTTCTTTCTTATAAATGATATTTACAATACCCGCAAACCCATTAGCATCGTACTTTGCAGATGGATTATTGATGATTTCTATACGTTCAATATTAGAAGCCGGAATATTGCTTAAGCCTTTTTGATTTCCAAAACCCGTAAGACTGGATTGTTTTCCATCAATAAGCACAACAACCTTATCGCTTCCTCGCAACACAACTTTCCCATCCTGATCAAAAGCTACTCCAGGCATTGTTTTCATAGCGTCCATTATAGAACCTCCTGACTGCGCAACATTACCATCCAAACGAAACGACTTTTTATCGAGCGCAGCGTTTACAATTGCCCGCTTTGCTTCAATTGTAACTTCATCTAACACTTCTACAGAAGCTTTAATTTCTATTTTTCCCAAATCAAATATTGGGTTTAATCCACTTGAAGAAATCTTACGTTGTGTACTTTCAAACCCCAAATACGTAATATTTACTATGTATTTTCCTGCGGCTAAGTTCTTAATTTCAAAGCGACCATCATCATTTGTAATCGCCCCTGTTACTATTGTATTTGTTCCTTCGTGATTTATGGCAACGGTAACAAATGAAAGGGTTTCCTTTGTATTATGATCTATGACTTGACCTGTAATAGTAATGCCTTTTTGTGCGCTTGTTAAGAATGAAAAAAGAAAAAGAATTGATGCAAATAAATATTTTGTCATTAGATTTTTAATTTTGATTGTATAAAAGTAACCTTGAAATCTAAAGGGAAATTAAAGTTATTGTCTGGGCCTTCTAATTACTAAAAAATTACTGTTGCTAAAAATCTATAGAAAATACATGATGATCTACCTCATACCGATACGAGATTTTAAAACCGTATACATCACATATTTTTTTAACAATAGCGAGTCCCAAACCTGTGGATTGGTTAGTCTTGGATTCCCTATAAAAACGTAAAAATAAATTCTCAGGATGTGCCAGTGCTTTTTCTCCAAAATTTGAAATGACAAGTAAATTATCTTTCGTTCTAATTGTTATTTCTTCTTTCTCCTTATTGTGTTTAATTGCGTTTGAAATCAGATTATTAATCAAAATATCAGCAAGGTAAGGATCCATAGAAACTAATAGTTCCTTTTTTGATGTGTGAACAAGGTTTGCAAATTGGAGTTCTTTATAGCTTTCTATTTTTTCATTTATGACTTCTGTTAGACTCACTTTTTCAATATGAACAAATTGATTGTTGTCTATTTTTGTGAGAATCGTAATTCCTTTATTAAGTTGCTTAAGTCGTTGAATATCTTTTTGTATAGAAGTGATTTGTTCAAACTGCTTATCATTTATCTCATATTCATTAATGATATTATCAATTTTTGCTTGAATAATAGCTAAAGGCGTTTGCATTTCATGTGAGATATCTTCGGTAAATTGTTTTAAATTTTCGTAGTCAGTTTTTACTTTGTTAGTGAGTGACGTAATTTCATTTTTTAATTCTGAAAATTCCAATACATCACTATCTACAAGGTTAATAGCTTCTTTTGATGCCAAGGAAAAACGCTTCATCTCTTCCAAATTCTTGAAAAAAGGACTCCACAATTTAAGGTTTCTGGTTGTATTAAAGTAAAACAGAAATACAAAGGACAAAACAAATATGGCTACATAGGAAATAACTATAGCAAACAAAAAGTTTTCAGTCTCAACCACCAAATTCCGCACAGTAATCTGGTACTTTGTTCCGTTAATTATTTTATATGTTGAAAGTTCTCTAAACAACTCCATTTCATCCTGTGAAGGGTCGTAAATAATGGTATCTTTTAACACCTCTCTTTTTAAGGTTTCTATTTTTGTAATTTCTGTTACCGGAGGAAGAGAGAATATTATTTTATCGTTTTTTAGTGCATCTGTAACTCTTGCTTCTGTAGAATATAAAACTTCCTCAACTTCATTTTGCAATAAACTTCGCGTATAAAAATACATCGCAATAGTACTTAACAAAGCCAAAAATAAACCTGTTAAAAGGAAGGTTCTAGATGTTTTCTTTATGAGTTTCGTCTTTTTAACCACCTATTAATCTTCTATAAATTTATACCCACTGCCGTAAGCTGTTTTAATATATTTAGCCCCTTCAGCCGTTAATTTTTTTCTTAAATTATTGATATGCACATAAATAAAATCAAAATTATCGAGCAAATCGCTATCATCTCCCCAAAGATGTTCTGCTATAATTTCTTTAGAAAGCACACGACCTTTATTGGATATAAAAAAGACAAGCAAATCGTACTCCTTTCGTGTTAGCGCCATTGCTTTGCCTTCAATATAAGCTGCCCTAGATCTCGTATCTATTTTTATTTCATTGAACTCGATTAGCTCATCGCCACCATATTTACCACGGCGAAGCACGGCATTAATACGAGAATTTAGTTCTGCTAAATGAAAAGGTTTGGTGATGTAATCATCTGCCCCTAAATCAAGCCCTTCTAACTTATCTGTCAACGAATTATTTGCTGAAATAATAATAATACCTGCTCTTTTTTTCTCCTTTTTGATAGTTTTAAGAACATCAAGACCACTACCTGAAATCAGATTGATATCTAGAATAATAATATCATAATCGTAAATAGCAACTTTTTTTGATGCCTCCACAAAATCTGAAGCAACTTCACAAACGTTTCCATCGCGCTGCAAGTAGGTCACAATAGATTGTTGTAAATCGATTTCATCTTCTGCAATTAAATACTTCATCTCTATTAAATTAACACTATAAAATTAGTATCCAATTCTAAATATAACCTTAAGGTGTTTACATATGGTCAAATCTAATACTCTTAACATATACAAATACTATTTAATTTATTAATACAAAAAGCAAAGGTAAACTCCCGAATCTTATAACTTTCAAATCTGGCTGATTTTAGAGCATAAAAAAAGCCCTTCGTTTACCAAAGAGCTCTTTCTTTGTACAGCCGGAGAGACTCAAACTCCCTAACTTAGAGCACCAGATCCTATGTCTAGCGTGCCTACTAATTATTATTTTAACAATTTTTAACATAAAAAATAAATCTAACTTTAGGTTTAGTAGACGATTGGTCATATTTTTGTTCTCAATTTGAATAAATAAAATTTGGGAGCTAGTTTAAAGCATATTGAAAAATCGGATTACCTAATAGATAAAGGATTAAACATTCTTTGGTCTAAAGGGTACAATGGAACTAGCGTAAATGATATTGTAAATGCAGCAGAAGTACCTAAAGGTTCTTTTTATTTTTATTTTGAGTCTAAAGAAGACTATGTCGTAAAAGTATTGGAAAAATACTTCGCAAATAAAAGAGGAGCCATAATGAATATATTAAATGCTCCAGATGCTAGCCCAAAAGAAAGTATTATCAATTTTTATAGTTTAAGAGTAAAGATAATAAAAGAACAACTGAATTGTACGTTGGGATGTATGGGGTCTAATATGGGAACCGAAATGTCAGAACATAGTGAAAAAATACGTACAACTATTGTAACAGAAGAAAGAAAGATTAGGCTACAAGTTAAAGATGTTGTAAAAAAGGCACAAGAGAAAAAAGAAATAAGCAACCCTATAGAGGCTGAAAAAATAGTAGACTTTATAGAAGACTCATTTAAAGGTATGTTAACATCTATGAAAGAAACTAAAAGTTCTGAACCATTAGATAACTTTTTAATATTTTTAACTGTAATACTTAGCTAGTTTTTTTAAACATTATTATTAATCAACTGGTCAACTATAATATAAATTGTAAATAACAAAAAAATGAATTAACGATTAAAATTAATAACCAACTGGTCAATTATAAAAAATTTCAGCTATAACCATAAACAATATAAAACAAATTAATCATCATTAGATCAATAACTAAATTTATAAAAAACTATTATTTTTTACTACAACAACCGACTGGTCAACTAATTATTAAATTAAAAAAGAAAATGAGAACAATAAAATTAAACAACTTAAAAACTTTATTTGGTATTTTCATACCTGTATTACTATTATCAAACACCTCTTGCATAGATTCTAAAGCCTCTAACCAACCAATAGCATTACTCCCTGTTGCCTATATAAATCCTGTAAAGGATACGATTGATGATTGGAAAGATTATATTGGAAGGTTTGCAGCCTCAGAACGTGTAGACATCCGTTCTAAAATAAATGGATACATAGAAGATGTAAAATTTAACGATGGAGATATTGTAAAAAAAGGTCAAGTTCTTTTTATAATAGACCAACGTCCCTTTTTTATTGCTTTAAAACAAGCAGAAGCTCAAAAATTAGAAGCGGAAGCAAATTTAAACAGAACAAAAAGCGACTATAATCGTATTGCATCTGTTCAAGATACTAGGGCTGTATCTATTGAAGAAGTGGAACAACGTCAGCAAATTGCTAAATCTGCGGAAGCACGATTAATGGCTGCAGAAGCTAATTTATCACAAGCACAATTGGATTTAAGTTACACAGAAATTAAGGCTCCTATTAGCGGAATTATCAGTGAAGATTTTATTGACAAAGGAAACTATGTTACAGGGGGTTCCTCTAATGCCACTACCCTAACCACTATTCTAACGATTAATCCTATCCATTTCTATTTTGAAGGAAATGAAAATGATTTTTCCAATATTATAGCAGAAAACAATGCGCAGAAAGTGAAAGTAAAACTTTCTAATGAGCAGGACTTTTCACGAGAAGGGATTTTAGATTTTGTGGATAATGAAGTGGACCAAAGTACAGGTACTGTAAGAGAAAGAGCTGTATTTAACAATGACGAGATGAGTCTTCAGTCTGGTATGTTCGGAAGAATTAGATTAATAAAGGAAAAACAATCTGCTATTCTAATTCCAGAAGAAGCCATTGGATCTAATCAATCTCAGAAAATTGTATACACTATAGATAAGGATAATATTATTAAAGTGCAACCTGTACAACTTGGTAAACTTTATAATCAGAAGTATAGAATTGTACTTAATGGGGTATCAAGTGAAGACAAAATTGTAGTGGGCAATCTGCTTAAAATACGACCAGGAATGGTAGTTGCTCCAAAGAAAGACCCTTTCCTAATCACCAATAAAGAAGCAGTAGCTATTATACAAAACTAAAAAAACAACAATCTAATATTCAATATCTAACCTTAAAAATAGGGCTAGACAAGAATTCCTATATCTAAAAACAAAGTAAAAAAATAACTCAACAAAAATGAATTTTAGCCATAATTTTATAAAAAGGCCAATTTTATCCATTGTGATATCAATCATTATCTTGATTGTAGGTGGATTGGCCTATTTTGCACTTCCGGTTTCTCAGTATCCAGAAGTTGCACCTCCAACGGTAGTCATACGAGCTGTTTATCCTGGGGCAAGTGCAGAAACTATTTCTAAGACCGTTGCTACTCCTTTAGAACAGGAAATAAACGGTGTAGAAGGAATGATTTATATGCTTTCTCAGGCCACAAATGATGGTGCCTTAGAAATTACCGTTTCTTTCAAACAAGGGGTAGATGTAGATGCTGCTCAGGTTTTAGTACAGAACCGTGTGGCCATTGCTGAACCTAGACTCCCAGAACAAGTACGGAGATTAGGAGTAACTACACAAAAAAGTGCTCCAGACCTTATGATGGTCATACATATGATATCTCCTGAAAGCACCTATGACCAAACCTATTTGGCCAACTATGCCAACTTTCAAATTATAGATAAACTATCTAGAATTGATGGGGTTGGTGCAGTACGAATGTTCGGTGGAGATCAATACTCCATGCGTGTTTGGTTAAATCCAGATTTAATTGCAAACCTAAATATGACTCCTAATGAAATTTTACAAGCCTTAAGGGCTCAAAATGTTCAGATTGCGGGAGGTACGCTTAACCAACAACCATTAACAAATCAAAATGCTTTTGAAATTAACATACAAACCCAAGGTAGATTAAATACTATTGAAGATTTTGAAAATGTCATCATTAGAAATGGTGATAACGGACAGTTAGTTCGATTAAAAGATATAGGAAGAGTAGAATTAGGCGCTGCGGGTTATGCTACAAAAGGATACCTAAACAAGTATCCTGCCGTTGCCTTACCAGTATTCCAAAGACCTGGAACAAATGCCTTAGAAACTGCCGATGCTATTAAAGAAACAATGAAAGAGGTTTCTCAAGACTTTCCTGAAGGAATTGAATACCGAATCGCTTATAATCCAACAGAATTTATACAACAATCTATTGACGAGGTTGGAGGTACCATTTTTGAAGCTGTTATCCTTGTAATCTTAGTTATCATATTATTTCTACAAACTTGGAGAGCTGCCATTGTTCCTGTTCTAGCTATTCCTGTTTCTCTTGTAGGAACCTTTGCTGTAATGCAAGCCTTAGGTTTTTCGTTAAACAGTTTAACACTATTTGGATTAGTACTAGCCATTGGTATTGTGGTAGATGATGCCATTGTAGTAGTAGAAAATATGGAGCGAAATTTAAAAGCTGGATTGGGTGTAAAAAAAGCAGCCGAAAAAACTATGACGGAAGTAGGTGGTGCATTAATTGCTATGGGTCTTGTATTAGTAGCTGTGTTTTTACCTACCCTATTTTTAGATGGTATTAGCGGTAAGTTTTATAGTCAGTTTGGGGTGGTAATTGCGGTAGCAACAATGATTTCTGTATTTGTATCGCTAACCCTTAGTCCAGCAATATCTGCTATTGTAATGAAACCACATGTAGATACACCTGCGCATACAAACGTTGCTAAAATGAGTATAGTTCCTAAGTTCTTTGCCAAGTTTAATCAGGGTATGGATTGGGTATCGGATAAATATGGTCGTATTACCTCTAGTTTTATTCGAAAAGGAAAAACAGTAATGTTCGTATACCTTGGGCTTATTGTACTTACTGTCTTTGCTTTTTACAGAGTCCCAACAGGATTCATCCCAGAACAAGATCAAGGATACTTTATTTCCGTAATACAATTACCACCTGGGTCTTCGTTAGAAAGAACAGATCAAGTTGTACAACAAGCTATTGATAGCGTTTTAGGTATTGATGGTGTAAAAGATGCAATTGCCTTTACTGGTTTTGATGCAGCTACTTTTACTAATTCATCAAATGCGGGGGTAATTTTTACTGCCCTTGATGATTTTGAAGTACGGCAAGAAAAAGGAATTTCGTATAATGGGTTACTTCAAACACTTACAGGTTCTTTAGGTGCTATTGATGATGCCTTTATTATCGTTATTCCTCCTCCTCCAGTAAGAGGTATTGGTAGTGCAGGTGGATTTAAAATGATGCTACAGGATAGAGCTGGACTAGGAAATGAACAATTGTTACAATCGGGGTATGAACTAATGGCAGCTGCCAATCAAGATCGTGCATTAACTAATGTATTTACCTTTTTTAACACTAATTCTCCTCAGTTATTTTTTGATTTAGATAAAGAGAGAGCTCAAAAATTAGGCGTCCCAATTGAGGAAATTTCTAGTGCACTAGAAGTATATATGGGTTCGGCTTTTGTAAACGACTTTAACCTTAATGGAAAAACTTTTAGAGTAACGGCACAAGCAGATGGAGAATACAGATATTCTCCAGAAGATCTTACTCGAATTAGAGTTAAAAACAAAGAGAATAAAATGCTCCCTTTAAGTGCGATAGGAACATTAGAGAATATCACAGGGCCGGCAAGAGTACCTAGATATAACCTATACCCTGCTTTAGCTTTATCAGGAAACTCTAAACCAGGGTATAGCTCTGGAGAATCCTTGGAAGCTATGGAACATCTTGCGGATCAAATTTTACCTGAAGGGATAGATTATGAATGGACAGAAATTGCTTATCAGCAACAAAACAGTGGAGACACTGCTGTTATAGCATTCCTTTTGGCAGTATTGTTCGTCTTCTTATTATTAGCTGCACAGTATGAAAGCTGGGTACTTCCTTTAGCTGTAATTCTAATAGTACCAATGTGTTTACTCTCTGCAATGTTTGGAGTGGGACTCGTAGGAATGGATAATAACATCCTTACCCAAATAGGGCTAGTAGTATTGGTAGGACTAGCTAGTAAAAATGCAATTCTAATTGTAGAATTTGCTAAACAGCTAGAAGACCAAGGTTATAGCTTAGAAGAAGCAGCTAAGGAAGCTGCAAGACTAAGATTACGCCCTATACTAATGACCGCATTTGCATTTATTCTTGGTGTAATACCTCTTGTAATTGCAAAAGGAGCCGGGGCAGAAATGAGAAGATCTTTAGGTACTGCTGTATTTAGTGGTATGCTAGGAGTTACCTTCTTTGGCCTACTCTTCACTCCTGTATTCTATGTCTTATGTAGAAAATTAGTAATTAAAAACAAACCACAATTAAACGCTTAGTTAAAAATGAAATATTTAAAAAAAATAGCTTTTCTGATATCTTTCTTTTTGGTGATACTGCAAGGGTACTCTCAAACAGAAGACTCCAAAAATTGGAAATGGAAATCTGACAATCAAGAAAATGAAGCTTTATTTATTGGCAATAACACTATAACCAAAACAGTGAAACCTTTATTAGTTGATACCAAAGAATGGTGGAAAGCTTTTGGATATACGCAACTAGATAGTTTGGTAGACTTGGCGATTAAAAGCAATATTGATTTAAAAATTGCTCAAACCAAAATAGAACAGGCAAGAGCACAGAAAAGAATTGTATTGTCTACATTATTTCCATCCATTAGATTAGAACCTTCTTTTATGCGCCAAGAACTTTCAGGAAACAGACCAAACCCTTTTGGGGGACAACTAAGTAAGGTAAACCTGAATAGTTTTGAAGTACCATTAACCTTAACCTATAAGCTAGATATTTTTGGAGAGAATATAGATCAGGTAAATGCCAGCAACCTTTTGTCTAGTGCTAGCGAGGAGAATAAAAGGGATATTAAATTACAAGTGATAACAGAGGTAGCTCAAAACTACTTCTTATTACTTCAATTAGATGCCGAAAATAACCTCCTTAAAAACACGGAAGAGACAAGAGTTCATAATTTAAAGATTACCTCAACTAGATATGGAGCAGGTCTTGTTAGTCAGATAGACGTCCTTAGAGCAAAGTCAGAACTTTCCTCTGTTCAGGTTCAAGAAAAAAACAATAAAAAACTGCGCTCAGAAGTTGAGCTAATCCTTGCTTTATTAACAGGAGTAGATGCTACCCATTTCAGTATTGCTCCCACTTCTATTAAGTACATGCCTCCAGAGGTTTTATTTTTAGAGAAAGAGTTAGTTCCACTTTCTAGGCCAGATTTAAAAGTAGCAGAACTTATGATAGAATCTTCAGAAAAGCTCGTAAGGAGTCAGAAAAAGCAATTGCTCCCCTCCTTTTACGTGAATGGTTCTTATGGCTATTTATCTGGTAAGAGCTCTAATTTAACCGATAATGATAGTAGAAGTTGGATTGCTGGAGTTACCGCTTCCCTACCCATTTTTGAAGGAGGTAAGAAACGTTCTGAGATTAAACTAAGAAAAAGTGAATTAGTAGAGAATCAAGAAAAATACAACCAACAAGTGCTTTTGTCTTATCAGCAAGTAGAAAATTCATACTCGCAATTAAAATGGGTGCATGAGCAATTACTAGCCCAACAAGAATTTGTGAGTGCTGCAATAGATGCCGCCAATTTAACCAGTGAAAGATATCGAAAGGGCTTAGTAAACTATACGGATGTGGTAGACGCAGAAAGACAAGTTTTAGAAGCAGAACAACTAAGTGTGCAATTATTTGGCCAAGAATTAATTGGCAGAGTTACACTTATAAAAGCACTTGGTATAACTCCGGAATAGGAGTGTAGCATGTATAAAAGCACCGCATTTAATTAAACTGAATTGAAAATGAAAAAGAGTTCAGAAGGAATTATTTTTATTGTAGACATAAGTGGTTACGCTAAGTTTGTAAAAGAAATAGAGAATGAAATTGGAGTTGAAGTAATTTCTAATCTATTACATACCATCATAAAATCTAACTACTTATCCTTTGGTATTTCTGAAATAGAAGGGGATGCTATTCTTTTTTACAAACTGAATAACATCTATCCTGTTAAGAAAATTTTACTCCAATTTGAAGCAATGCTTACTGCGTTTAATAAGAAGATTGATTACTATAAAGACCTATACCATAATGTTACCACTTTGTCTTTAAAACTAGTGGTACACTATGGTACCATTGGAAAGTTTTCTATAGACGGATTTAATAAACTGTTTGGGAATACAATAGTAGAAGCTCACAGGCTTTTAAAAAATAGTATTCCCTCCAAAACCTATGTGCTTATAACGAAGGCTTATTTTGAAAAATTAGAGGAATTAGGCCTATACCCTGGCCTATATGTTAATGCAAAACAGCACCATGATCATTATGACATTGGCAACCTTGATTACTCATTTTTCCTATATACACCTCCTAATTATCAAATAAAAAATATGCTGGAAATAGCCTAATTAGAATTAGTAAACATTCCTTTTGTTTAACTCACAAGTTTTTTATCGACTTAAATTAGGGGAAACTATCTATGTTGATATCCTGATTTTATTTAACTCTTAAATAGCCAAAACAAATGTGGTTTTGAATATTTCATATGTCTTTATAGCATATAATAGAAGTAGTCAATCTTTCCCGGCAGGAAAAGGTTCAGATTAAACCAATCTCTTTTTCACATTATCTAGGTTTATTTATGCGAGCTAGTAAAATAGTTCATAAAAGAGTATCTTATAAAATGAAGTACATAAAAACATCAAAATGTTGTCCTTGACCATTTTAAAATTAAATAAAAAAAGCCCTTCGTTTACCGAAGAGCTCTTTCTTTGTACAGACGAAGAGACTCCCTTCGACTGCGCTCAGGATAAACTTCTCGCCTCTCCGTTAATATTAGAATTTTCGAAAAACAAAAAAGCCAACTCGTTAAAGTTAGCTTTTCTACTAAGTACAGGCGGAGAGACTCGAACTCTCACACCTTGCGGCACTAGATCCTAAGTCTAGCGTGTCTACCAATTCCACCACGCCTGCATTATCAATCCGCCTTTTTGGCCAATTGGGTTGCAAATATAAGCCAAAAAATCAATTTAAAAATACTTAAACATAAAAAGTTCTTTTTTTGTACTTTTATCGTTTATAAAACGAAGCTATGCAACACTTAAATGACTTTATAAACGACAATAAAGATAGATTATTAAATGAACTTATAGCATTGTTAAAAATACCGTCGGTAAGTGCAGACCCTGCTTTTTCTCATGATGTATTGGCTACCGCTGATGCCGTAAAAACAGCCTTAGAAAAAGCGGGTTGCGACACGGTAGAAATATGTGAAACCCAAGGTTTTCCTATTGTCTACGGTGAAAAAATTATAGCTGCATCCCTACCTACTGTTTTGGTGTACGGACATTACGATGTACAACCTGCAGACCCAATAAACCTATGGGATTCTCCTCCGTATGAGCCTGTGATTAAAAAAACAGAAATACACCCAGAAGGAGCAATTTTTGCGCGTGGCGCATGTGACGACAAAGGACAAATGTATATGCACGTAAAGGCCCTAGAGTTTATGGTTAGTACCAACCAATTGCCGTGTAACGTAAAATTTATGATAGAAGGCGAAGAGGAAGTTGGCAGTGTAAGCCTTTCTACATTTGTAAAAGAAAATAAAGAAAAGCTTAAAAACGATGTTATTTTAATTAGTGACACAGGTATGATCGCCAAAGACGTCCCTTCGATAACAACAGGCCTAAGAGGCTTAAGTTATGTAGAAGTAGAAGTTACAGGTCCAAACAGGGATTTACACTCTGGTTTATACGGTGGTGCAGTTGCCAACCCTATAAACATCCTTGCCAAAATGATTGCTTCCTTGCACGATGAGAACAACCATATTAACATTCCTGGTTTTTATGACAAGGTAGAGAACCTCTCTGTAGCAGAACGGGCAGAAATGGCAAAAGCACCCTTTAATTTAGAAAACTACAAAGCCTCAATCGCCATAAATGCGGTTTATGGGGAAAAAGGATATACCACAAACGAGCGTAACTCCATTAGACCAACCTTAGATGTCAATGGTATTTGGGGAGGTTACACTGGAGAAGGTGCAAAAACTGTAATTGCGAGTAAAGCCTATGCAAAAATTTCAATGCGTCTCGTACCTAACCAAGATTGGGAAGAAATTACAACACTGTTTACCAAGCATTTTATGAGCATAGCACCAGAAGGGGTTACCGTAAAAGTAAATCCACATCATGGCGGACAAGGCTATGTAACCCCAATAGATAGCGTAGGATACAGAGCAGCATCTAAAGCCTATGAAACCACATTTGACAAAACTCCTATACCACAACGCAGTGGCGGAAGTATCCCAATTGTTGCCTTGTTCGAGAAAGAACTAGAAAGCAAAACCATACTTATGGGCTTTGGTTTAGACAGCGATGCTATACACTCCCCAAACGAGCATTTCGGTATCTGGAACTACCTAAAAGGCATAGAAACCATCCCTTATTTTTATAAGAATTTCACAGAGATGAATTCTTAATACAAGGAATAACAACACCTAAAAAGTCCGCTTTTTTAGTAAAGACGGACTTTTTATTCCCAAAACCTCTGTATTTAAGGCGTTCCTTCGGGCGGGCTATACGTTACAAGTCCGCGCTTCGCTGTGGGCTTTCCACTCCAATCCCTAACGCAAAACATAATTTATTAACTCTACGTTTGTAGAATATAAATATTTATTCTACATTTGTAGAGAACATTCTAACAATGTAGAAATATGCAACTATCTAAAGCCGAAGAAGAACTAATGAATCACCTCTGGAAACTAGAGAAAGCTTTTCTTAAAGATTTATTAGAACAGTATACAGACCCAAAACCGGCAACTACAACTGTAGCAACTATGCTAAAGCGTATGGCCGATAAGAATTTTGTAAGTTACACCCTTTATGGCAAGTCTAGAGAATATTACCCGCTGGTAAAAAAGAAGGCCTATTTCTCTAAACATGTCAATGGCTTAATCAAGAACTTTTTTAATGATAGCGCATCACAATTTGCATCGTTCTTTACCAAAGAAACCAATCTTAGCAAAGAAGAATTGGCGCATCTAAGAGAACTCATAGATCAAGAACTAAAAAACAAATAGTATGGCACTCTATCTTTTAAAATCATCGGCTTGCTTGGCAATTTTACTGCTCTTCTACAAACTGTTTTTAGAAGGACATAAGATGCACACCTTTAAGCGCTTATACTTGCTCGCGGCCTTGGCATTAGGTTTTGGCATTCCTTTGTTAACCTTTACGCAGTATGTTCACATTACAATGCCGGTTTATACACCTAATTTTGAATTGCTTCCTTTAACCTCGAATGTAGTAGTTGAAGAACCAACAAAGTACCTCCCCTATATTCTATGGAGTATTTACGGAATTGGAGTCCTCGTATTTAGTATGAAATTTATAATAAATAGTGCTAACTTATTTAAAAAAATACACGCCAACCCCAAAGAGAAATTAGACAAACACACCAATGTTCTGCTGGCAGAAAAAACAACACCGCATACCTTCTTAGCATACATATTTCTATATAAAAAAGCCTATGAAAATAACGAAATTCCGCAAGAAGTCCTCTTACATGAAATAACCCATGCCCAACAAAAACACTCTGTAGATGTGTTGTTAGTAGAGCTCCTACAAATTCTATTTTGGTTTAATCCATTGGTCTATTTCTTTAAACACAGCATCAAATTAAACCATGAGTTTTTGGCAGACCATGCCGTTTTAAAAAACGGGGCAAACGCCACCGCCTATGGAAAAATACTCTTAGCATTCTCATCAGCTGCTTCGGAGCCACAATTGGCAAATTCAATTAATTATTCATCAATCAAAAAACGATTTACAGTTATGAAAAAAAGAACCTCAAAACAATCGGTTTGGCTACGAAGCCTTATCACAATCCCTGTCGCAGCTTTACTGTTGTATGGATTTAGCACCACAGAAACTAAAGAAATTTTAGTGAAGAGCCCCTATGCGACTAACTCTACACTACAAGAAAAGGCTACTCCAAAAATGGTAGCAGAGTTTAATTCCTTGGCTAAAAAATACAATGTACAACCCATCCAGAGTCGTGTGATAAAGCTGAAAGACATCAACCGCTTGGAATACATTTACAAGCTGATGAGCCAAGAACAAAAAAAAGACGCCCAACCCTTTCCTGAGTGTCCGCCACCGCCCCCTGCTCCTAAGGCTGAAAAAGGCCAAAGAAGTACTATTCCGCCCCCACCACCTTCAACAAATAATGACAGCTCATCAAAAGCAGAAGAAAGGGTTGATAATCTTAGCAAACAACTTAGCTATATCAAAGAGCGAAAAATTCTTATTACTCTATTAAATGGAAAAGAAGATAATTATCCTAACAGTTATTTAGAGCTAACTACTGAACAACAAAATGCATTTATAAAGCAATATAAAATTATGTTAAATGCATTTAAAGCTTTACCAACCAATGAAAAGGAAGCCACACAAAAGATGTTTCCCCCACCACCAAGTGCCAAAATGTACAAGCTAGATAATGGAAAAATAATCAAAAAAGAAAATAGCAACACTCTGTTACCCCCACCACCGCCACCTGCTACAAGAGTAAAAAAGGGAGAACAAAGTACTATTCCGCCTCCGCCACCACCTCAGAATCCTACGGATCATATCATTAGTATGGCTAAAAAAGGAGCGAGCTTTTCGTATGAAGGAAACAACATATCTTCAGACAAGGCGATAGCCTTACTCAAGAAAAACAATAGTTTAAACATTCAAACCACAGCAGTAAATTCAAGCAACCCAAGGGTAGAAATTTCTACCGAACCCATTTCAGTCATAAAGACAGCTCCTATAGTGCTTTCAATTATGGATATGCCTTTTAACGGCCCCACTAAAGATTTAAGCGATCCTGTTGAAATGATTAAGTATATGGTAAAAAATGGTGCGAAACTCTATTTCGAAGGAGCCGTTATATCAGAGGAAAAAAGCTTAGAAATTATTAAAGACCAAAAATCTGTAACTATAACGAAAATAAAAACGCCCCATAATATTCCAACCGTACTCATTGGCGGTGAGAACGGTTGTTAGAAACGTTAATTAAAAAATAAAAAGCTCCAAAATTTGGGGCTTTTTTTATACCAAAAACTTAAAAACTGCGTTAGAATACATACATCATCATCATCAAAAACGAGAACTTATTATGATCAAACGCTTTTTTATCCTCTGCTCAGGGTCAGACACCACCATACTAGATACGTGTTCCTCTGGCGAACAAAACAAATATGCAGGCATTGGGGCTACTGTATTTTTTACAGCCGTAATGGCTTTCATTGCCAGTGCTTATGCCCTATACACAGTCTTTGACTCCATATATGCCGCCGTCTTTTTTGGACTCATTTGGGGGCTTCTCATTTTTAACTTGGACCGCTTTATCGTTTCTACCATTAAAAAGAGAGACAGCTTTAAGAGTGAATTGCTACAAGCTACGCCACGACTAATTTTAGCAGTTATTATTGCCATTGTCATTGCAAAACCTTTGGAAATGAAAATTTTTGAAAAGGAAATCAATCAGGTTTTATTGGAGCAAAAAAATGAATTAACATTGGCAAACAAAGAACAAATTGCCTTGCAATACACTCCTAAAAAAGAAAGCATCCAGCAGTCCATCCAAAACTTAAAGGGAGAAATTACAACCAAAGAAGCAGAGACCAATGCCTTATACGATACCTTTATTGCAGAAGCGGAAGGTAGGGAAGGCACCAAACTCTTAGGCAAAGGTCCCGTTTACAAAGAGAAACGCGAAAAGCATGATGCTGCCTTACAAGAACTACAAGCCTTAAAAGAACGTAATGCCACAAAAATAGCTGGCCTAGAAGCAGAAATTGCAGCTGTAGATGAAGCATATGCCACCAGTGTTATCGAATCCCAACCCATTATTAATGGTTTTGACGGGCTAATGGCGCGGATAACAGCTTTAGATGAATTGCCTTGGCTCCCATCGTTCTTTATCTTTTTACTTTTTTTAGCTATAGAAACATCACCTATTATAGCCAAACTATTAGCACCTAAAGGTACTTATGATTATAAATTGGAAGAAGAAGAAAGTGTGGTTAAAACGTGGGTAGCGCAAAAAGTAGCCCAACGTAAAACCTTATTAGACACAGATACTTTACTTAACAAAAAAATCTATACTGATATTGCTGAAGAAGAAGCCATTTACGCCTATAAAAAACAACAGGCAGAGAAACTGCTAAAACAGCAAGCTGACGCCTTTTACACAGTACAAACCAAACATTTATAAGCATTAAAAAAGGAGTGGTTTTCCATAGAAAAATCACCCCTTTTTAATTTTAAGTGTACACTTAACCTAATTCGCGAAATACACATAGATGCCTACAACTAATACACAAATAGCTATTCCTATTTGATTCACATACTTATAAGGTGTTATTTCTACTTGCTCTGTATATTTCTGTACATAAGGTATTTCACGAGGTACCAGCTTTCCTATTAAAAGCATAATTCCAAAGTTTAAGACAAACAAAATTGCCATTACATGTAAAAAATGTGGATAGGCATCTGCTTCAATAACCGCCAAGGCAGCTGCTTCTGTGATACCCAAAGCTTCTGCTTTTTCTAATGCAGCATCTACAAAATAGGGTTGCATAATAAACTGACTTATAATATACAACACCGAACCAGAAATAATTCCAATTTTAGCGGCAATCGCCGGAACTTTTTTGGTTAGATAGCCAATAATGATTACAGAAAAGATAGGAATACTATAAATACCATTCACCTCTTGCAAGTACCCAAACAGGCTCTCCGCATTTGCAATAAATGGAGCTATAAACATGGCTGCTAACGCCAAAATAATTCCAAATATTTTACCGTTCTTTACTATTTGTGCCTCTCCTGCCTCTTTATTGATATGTTGTTTGTAAATATCCAATCCGTACAAGGTAACTGAGCTGTTTAATACACTATTAAAAGAACTTAGAATGGCACCAAAAAGTACGGCAGCAAAAAAGCCAACCAAATAACTTGGCAGTACTTTACCAACCAACATAGGGTAGGCGCTGTCTGAACTTTCCAAACTACCTTCAAAAATATGAAACGCTATAATTCCAGGCAATACCAAAATTAATGGGCCAAGTATTTTAATAAAGGAGGCCAACAATAAACCTTTTTGTCCTTCCGCCAAGTTTTTAGCTCCCAAAGCACGTTGTATAATTTGCTGATTGGTTCCCCAATAAAACAACTGCACCAACATCATCCCTGTGAAGATAGTAGAAAAAGGAACCGAATTTGTTTTTGTTCCAATGGAATTAAACTTTTCCGGATTCTCTGTAGTTAATATTGATAAGCCTTCTAATACACTACCATCTCCCATATATAGTAATCCAAAAATCGGAATTAAAATTCCACCAATCAATAGGCCAATGGCATTTATAGAATCTGAAACAACGACTGCTTTTAATCCGCCAAAAATGGCATATATGCCCCCAATAATACCAATGCCCCATACACAGAGCCATATGGCTGCTGTAGAACTAATTCCAAGCATTACAGAAACATTAAACATACCGCTAATTGCAACTGCTCCTGAATACAAAATTGTAGGCAGTAAAACAACCACATAACCCGTTAGGAAAAGTGCCGAGGTTATAGTCTTTGTAGACACATCGAACCGATCTGATAAAAATTGAGGAATGGTAGTTAATCCTCCCTTTAAATATCTTGGCAACAAAAATATAGCGGTTACCACAATAGCTATAGCCGCTAATGTTTCCCACGCCATTACAGAAAGTCCGTCTGTATACGCATCAGAATTTAATCCTACAAGTTGTTCTGTAGAAAGGTTAGTTAGTAATAATGACCCCGCAATAACTCCTGCTGTAAGACTTCTACCTCCTAAAAAATATCCATCGGAAGTTTTTTCATTGGTTTTTCTAGTCGCTAGATAGGAGATAATGGCAACTAAAAGCGTAAATCCCACAAAAGAAAGTAACGTTAATAACATAACTTAAAAAGTTTAGTTTATAAATATATTGGTTTAATTTGTTTCTAAAAACATTACCTTCAATAAATATAAATTTTTGTGTTAAATATAACAATTGCTAATTTTTCGATTCAATTGGATTGAAATCAAACAATAGTACTGACAATTTTAATCCATTTTTTAAATTCATGTAAGATTTTAACATACAATTCGTTATTATAGAGTAATCTCAAGATCAAACCATGAAGAACATTACTTTGTTACTCCTTTTTTTTATTGGTTTTTATGCATTTGCACAAGAAATGCCCGTAGCCTATAAATTCAGTGAAAAATACCACGACAGGTATAAATACTCTAATCTACAAACCATAGATAATGATGGTGCTGGCGGGTCTATTCTCGTTAGATCCTACTATACTGGGCTAATCCTAAAACCTAGAGGATATATCATTGAACACTACAGCAAAGACTTAGCACTTTTAAATGAGCTTAATTATAAGATAAAAGATAAAGACTTTGTAAATGCTTTTGTAAACAATAATACATTATACATCCTATTCTTAGAGTATAATACTGGCAAACAAGCCTACGACTATGTTGTACACCAAAGCCCTATTTCGAGCTTTGTCTTTACACAAAAAACAATCCTTTCCATACCTTCTAAACAAGTAGAAGAGCCAATCGATAAAAAATATTACAACAGGGAGTTTGCTTCTGGCTTTAGCACCTCTATATTATTTAATCAGAAAAAGGATGCCTTTGTCATTAGTGCGCATTACAAAAAAGCCAAGGACAATCAACATTTTATTTATGTGTTTGACACTGATTTAACGAAATTAATTACCCATGATTTCTCTGACGAAGTGGAAGAAAAAAACTATGCTTTTGAAAATGTAGAGATTACCCTAAATAAAAAAGAAGTCTTCTTAGTAGCAAAAGCTTATTATAAAAAGAGACGTTTTTCTGCCTTGGAACGTAAGTTTCAGTATGAATTATTGAAAGTCACAGACCAAGAAAGGGTACTAAAAACTTTTGATGAGCCCGGTATGTATTTAGAAGCCTTAAAACCTATTCTTACAGAAAAAAAATTAATATGTATTGGTTTTTACTCCAACAGAAAAGACAATCGTTACAATGGCCTAAGCTATTTTAAATTAGATGAGGGTTCCTTAGACATAAAATCTACAAAATTCTTGCCTTTTACGTCACAATTTATGGCAGATAAGTTTGGGTTAGAGGAAGAAAACAAGGAAGTAAAAAATCTAATTTTTAAAAATGCTGAAATAGCGAGTGACGGTTCTATCTTATTTAATGCTGAAGAATATTTTATTACTTCTGGTTTTCAAAACAATCCAGGTGGTTCTAGAGTAAAAATTACAAGACATCATTACAACGATATGATTGGTGCTAAATTAACTGACGAAGGCGATTTAATTTGGGTGCGGAACATTAACAAATCTGAAGTTACCCAAGGAGACGGGGCATATGCATCTTATAGCACCCTTACCAAAGGCAATGACACCTATTTCTTTATTAGTACAGCCTCCGAAAATCCGCAATTATTAAATAACGAACGGTTAATTTTTAGACAAGGATTAGGAAGAAATCGAAATGTTTTTGTGATTAAGTTGGATGAAAAAGGATTCATAACCTATGATAAAATTATAGATGATAAAGAGGCGCGCCTTCCGTTAATGGTGTCAAAACCTTTGACCAACAAAAACCATATCCTTTTTTATGCCAAACGCGGTAGCAAAAAACAATTGGTGGAGGTTAAGTTGTAGTTCCCCTATAAAAATTAGGAAGAAGCCTACTTAAGCTCCCATTTTAGTTGCTCTATACCCAGCGGGAGTTTTAGTTTCTCATACAACTGCTAACTAGTTATGAGATGCTAAAATAAATTTAGAATAACGGTTCTACAGCTATTTATGTACCAAACTATTTTACAAAATAGGATATTTTCCATATATTTGGAATTTTTCCTATGAAAAGTAAAAATTATATAAAAGGTCGTGGCGCACAACAGAACACACACAATACGTTTCTACAACATATCTATGAAACACGTGATGATTTTCTAGAATTCTGCCGTTTAGATGGCGAAGAAGCCGATAATAACCGCACAAAATACATTCCTATATTTCCCAAGACCATTGTAAACAAAGTTACGAGTCCAGATGTTGGTATGGGCTATTCCATGAATCCCTACCAAGGCTGTGAGCACGGCTGTATTTATTGTTATGCAAGAAATTCTCATGAATATTGGGGCTATAGTACTGGTTTAGACTTTGAACGGAAAATACTCATTAAAAAAGATGCACCAAAACTACTTGAAGAAAAACTAAAAACCAAGAATTGGAAAGCACATACCATTGTGCTTTCTGGCAACACAGATTGTTATCAACCTGCAGAAAAAGAGTTTGAAATTACTAGGGCATGTTTAGCCGTTTTTTACAAATACCGACATCCCGTTGGTATCATTACCAAAAATGCGTTGATACTCCGAGATTTGGATATTTTAAAACAATTAGCGGCACAGAACCTACTAGCTGTAAATATCTCTGTAACTTCTTTATCCGAAGAAACTCGGAGAATATTGGAACCTAGAACGGTAAGCATCAAAAAGAGATTGGAAACCATTAAAATCTTATCCGAAAATAATATTCCCGTAAACGCTATGCTAGCCCCGATTATCCCAGGAATAAATAGCCATGAAATCTTAGATTTGGCAAAGGCAGTCTCAGACAATGGAGCGCTTTCTTTTGGGTTTACTATAGTGCGATTAAACGGTGCTGTTGGCCAATTATTCACTGATTGGATACACAAAACCCTACCAGACAAAGCAGAAAAAGTGCTGCATCTAATAGAAGCTTGCCACAATGGTACTTTACATGATAGTAGGTATGGTACACGCAACAGAGGCGAAGGTAAAATAGCAGAACAAATACACAGTTTGATAAAACTCGCTAGACATAAATATTTTGAAACCAAAACCTTTCCAAAACTAAATACTAGTTTGTTTGAAGAATATAAAAATGGACAGTATAAGTTGTTTTAAAATAACCTTACAAATAGAACTTCAGCTTATTTAAGGTTTACCTAGGCATATAAAAAGACTCAATTTTCAAATGTAAATAGAGCCTTTTAGCATTATTACTTTACGTAATTACCAAATAACTTTATTTAGTCCCTACACCTAATTTAACAGGCACGTATGTAGTATCCCAAAGTATTCCAAAACTAGCACTAGTATCAGTTAAATCACCTATAATTATTGTAAATGTTTCTACAGACATTGGCATTTTTACTGCTTGAGAGGTAACTTTAGCAGCCACTTTAGATTCATCCAATTCTTGTGGAGTTCCACCAGCATTATGCTCAGTATATAAATAAACTTCCCATGAAGTGGCACTAGGTATAGTGAAAATTGCATAAGTACCAGCCTTAACTGCTGTTCCACCAAAAGTTACATCTTTATCAAAGGTAATTTTAGTTCTGGCATTTGCACCAGTTCTCCAAATTTTATTAAAAGGCACTAAATCACCAAAAATAGTTCTGCCTTTAACTGAAGGTCTTGAGTAAACTACTGTAACCTCAGTTAAACCAACTGTCTGAATTAATTCTGAAGCAGGACTAGCTGCTGGTTTTTCAGCTTGTGCGCTTAAAGCAACAGAAGCCATAATGGCACAAACAAATAATGTAATCTTTTTCATAGTTTAATGTATATATTAGTTTTTACTAAAATACGTATAATGCCACTTGCAATTTGTTAATAAAACCCTAAATATGAAATAACTAAACAGTACTTTCTTTGTTGTAATTGATATTTCTTAATTTCTTAAAGAAGTAAGTAGTTAGCTACTTATTAATTCTCTTTACAATATTTTATTACCTTGAACCATTTTCATTATTAGGTGGTTGGATAGAACGTTTTAGTGAAGAGTGGTTCGCTGTCATAAGATTTCCTCTTCAATAGGATATTGGGATTGAAAGACAAATGAATTGGGCAGGTCTTGTTACCTCGATAGGAATTGAGATTACTCAGTAAAAAAACACCTATTGAATTCAAATGTTAGTTCGAGTAAAATTCTATTTTCAGGATTTTGTATCGAGAACCACAAACCAGTTATGAATTGAAATTTTTGAAAGGTTGGCACCTTAAATCCGTCTAAACAATAGCAACAATTAAAATAACTATGCACATACAAATTTGGTCAGACATAAGATGTCCGTTCTGTTACATTGGGAAACGAAACTTTACAGCGGCATTGGAAAAATTTCCGCAAAAAGACAAGGTCACAGTGGAATGGAAAAGTTTTGAATTGGACCCAAATATTAAGACACAAACAGACATAAGCGCTATTGCTCATTTTATGCACAGTAAAGGTGTAGATGAAGCTTCCGCTACTGAAATGTTTAACCGAGTTACTGAGATGGCAAACAGCGTTGGTCTTACTTTTAAAATTGGAGATATTGTAACCGCCAATTCATTAAACGCACATCGACTTTTACAATACGCCAAAACCATACAACGGGCAGATGCAACAAAAGAAGCGCTTTTAAAAGCCCATTTAGAAGATGGTAAAAATATAGACGATATTGCATTTCTGGTTGCTACTGCAGTCGCTTTGGGAATGGACAAAACAAGGGTTGAAGAAATATATACAACAGATGCTTTTACCTATGATGTACGACAAGATGAAATGGAAGCACGTAACCTAGGTGTTAACGGAGTCCCTTTCTTTGTGTTAGACAATAAATATGGCGTTTCTGGTGCACAACCCATAGCAGCGTTTACCAAAGCTTTAGAAAGCGCTTGGGAAAACCACCAAAAAGAAGCACTTACCATAATACCTACTGAGTATGGTGATTCTTGTGATGTAGATGGCAATTGCGAGTAGCAGTAAATACAAAAAAAAGGCTTGATTAGCAATTGCTAATCAAGCCTTTTTTTTGTATTCCACTAGAGAATTATTGTAGTTCCCACCCTTTTCTATAAGTTCCTTTTACCCATTCATTGGCTTTGTCAAAATTGGTGACATTCATAGCAGCACCGTCCCATTTAATAGTACGTCTACCTGGATATAAAAACGGATCCCAATCGCCTGCTTTCTTACCAGCTTTAAACGTTTTATACTGGTAGGCCTTAATCGCAAGGTTCCCCATAAGTACACCTTCTGTTAATGGCCCTGCTTTGGTAACAAAGTCAGATGCAGTTTCCACACCATTTAAACAGCCCTCTACCCAATTACTCTGATGCCCTGCAAATCCGCCCGCTATCCGTGGTAAATAAGGCTTAGGCTTGTTAAACATTTCATTCACACTTGCTGGTAGTAATCGTGGATTGGCAGAATAGATATCACATAATATAATTCCCTTTGTTCCGTGAAAAACTACGCCCCCACCAGTTTCTCCCAATAGTTTACCATCTTCCAATTCGATTGGAATATCTGGCATCAATCCGCCGTCATACCAATTTAAAGTGATATCTCCCTGTTCTGCTGTATTAAATTTTAAACGTACTACAGAAGAAGGGGGACAAGAATTAGAATAATCTGCCTCTACAAAATCACCCACCCAAGTTGTAGTACAACTGGCTCCTGCCTCAGTAGGAGTACCTAAACCTAAAACACTATAAGGTGTTTCCATAATATGGCACCCCATATCGCCCAAAGCTCCGGTTCCAAAATCCCACCAGCCACGCCATTTAAACGGCAAATACGCTGGATTATAAGGTCTATCTGCTGCTGGTCCCAACCATAAATCCCAATCCAATTCCTTGGGAATTGGATGTCCGCCTTCTGGTGTTTTTAATCCTTGAGGCCATACCGGACGATTGGTCCAACAATCTACCTTCGTTATTTTCCCAATAACGCCAGCATCTATCCATTCTTTGGTAGTTCTACTCCCTGGATTAGAAGATCCTTGGTTTCCCATTTGTGTAACAATACCATTCTCTTCAGCAACTTGAGCCATTAAACGAGCTTCAAAGATATTATGTGACAATGGCTTTTCTACATAGGCGTGTTTTTTGGCCCGCATAAAAGGCAAAGCAATGGTTGCATGTGTATGGTCTGGCGTAGCAACCATAATCGCATCCATATCATTAAGATGCTTATCGTAAACCTTTCTAAAATCTTTATATCTTTTTGCTTTTGGATGCAACTTATAACTACCTGCTGCGCTTCTATCATCTACATCGCAAAGGGCTACAAATTTTACTTTCCCTGTATTTGTAAGCTCCTTCACTACCGATCCTCCTCTGCCACCAACACCAAACGCGCCGATGTAAAGTGTGTCACTCGGTGCAACGTGATTTTTCCCCAACACAAAACTCGGCACTATAGAAAATGCAGTAGAACTAGCAGCTACATTTTTTATAAATTTTCTTCTTTCCATTTTTGAAATCCTATAAATTCGCGGATGAAGATACTTAAAAAATGAAAAAAAAGAAATATGGGTTACTTCTAAAGAATAACTATCACACTATCCCTGAAAATGGTTATATTTTTCCATTCCATTCGCCATAAAATTGGGTTAAAAAAACTTCCATATACTGGTGTCTCGCTTGCGCCAATTTTTGGCCTGTAGCCGTATTCATCTTCTCTTTTAACAGCAATAATTTTTCGTAAAAATGATTAATGGTTGGCGCCGTAGATTTTTTGTATTCCTCCTTGGTCATTGTAAGGTTTGGCTGAATAGCAGGATTGTACATTTCCCTATTTTTAAAGCCACCATAATTAAAAGCCCGTGCAATACCTATAGCTCCAATGGCATCTAACCTATCGGCATCTTGCACCACTTCCAATTCTTTGGAAGAAAAAGGGTTTATAACAGCAACTCCCAAACTACTTTTGTAGGAAATATGATTAATGATCTGTACCACATGTTCAATCACCCTTTCATCAACCTGAATGGATTTTAAAAACTTTGTAGCCATTTTTGGACCAACAGTTTCATCCCCATCATAAAATTTAGCATCGGCAATATCATGTAGTAATGCTCCTAAGGAAACAACCAATACATCTACCTGTTCTTTCTTAGCAATAAGCAGCGTATTGTTATACACCCGTTCTATATGAAACCAATCATGACCGCCTTCTACTCCTTTCAAAGTATCTTGCACAAAGGCTTTGGTTTTTTTAATAATTTCTGAATTCATCTTTTAAAGGAGGTTATTCCTGCAGTTATTATTTCTTCTACTTCTTCAATAATAGCCGCTACATTACCCGTGTTTTTAATTGGAGCATGCACATCTATCGTAAAATGAATTCCTGCTGTATATGGAAATTTACCATATTGTAAAAGTTTCCAAGAATTGTTAATACTGATGGGAACTATTATTGCCGATGGTGCATTTTTTAGCATTATTTTGAGTCCCATAGGTTGAAACTTTCGTGGGTGTCCTGTTTTGCTTCTTGTTCCTTCGGGAAATATAACGGCACTTCTATTATGCGCTTCAATATACCTGCCCAGTTTGGCTATTTCTCCCAAGGCTTGTTTGGGATCTTTTCGGTCTATCAATGCAGCTCCACTATGGCGTAAATTATAAGAGACACTGGGTATTCCCTTTCCCAGCTCCTTTTTACTCACAAATTTCGGATGGTTTTTTCTAAAAAACCAAATTAGCGGAGGAATATCATTCATACTCTGATGATTGGCTACAAAAATAACAGGAGCATCAGTTGGAACCTCTGCGGCCTTCCTAAAAGTATATCTCGTTCCTAGAACGTGTGTGCTTCGCATTAAACACCAGTTTAACAGGCTTACACTCTTTTTGTGTGCATTGTACCCGAACAGGTTAAAACAAATCCATTGTATGGGATGAAATACAACCAATATTAATCCAAAGAAGAAAAAATAAAGAAGTGTTAATGGATATGAGATAAGTTTTCGCATAGTACAAAAATAAAAAAACCGCTCTTTTTATAGAGCGGTTTTTATAGATAATTTTAAGTAATACTTAACAGAACTCATTATAAGCTTCTTTTAAGTTTTCAGCAATCAATTCTGCTGGTCTACCCTCAATATGGTGACGTTCTATCATGTGCACCAATTCTCCGTTTCTAAACAACGCCATACTTGGCGAAGATGGAGGAAAAGGAACCATCATACCTCTGGCTGCGTTAACAGCATCTGTATCCACACCTGCAAACACAGTAACGGTATTGTCTGGTTTTTTATCATTAAGCAAACTCATTTTTGCGCCTGGTCTAGCATTGGCAGCAGCACAACCACAAACAGAATTCACTACTACCAAAGTAGTTCCTTCTGCATTTATTGCCTTTTCAACTGCTTCTGCTGTAAATAATTCTTCAAAACCTGCAGATACCAAGTCTTGTCTCATAGGTTTTACTAATTCTGCTGGGTACATATTTTTAATTTTTATGTTAATAAGCGTTTTACAAAAGTAACCAATTTGTCGCATTTTTCTGCAAACCTTAACTTTTCATTTAGTCTTAAATTCTATCTTTGAACAAATTTTAGAAAAAGTATGTTAAAATGGGGAGCTGCAATCGTCGGATATTTTATTTTTCGATTGCCAGGAGCAATAATTGGATTTTTTATAGGAACCTTAGTAGATAATTTTGGCGGTAACGCCAATAATAGGAGCGGCAATACTGTTTTTAGCGATATGACGCGACAAAAAGTATCGCCTGCAGATTTTGAAATGCATTTAATATCGCTCTGTTCTATCGTCATTAAGGCCGATGGAACTATTAGTCAGCGAGAGCTCGATTACGTTCGGCAATATTTTGTGCAAACCTATGGCAAAGAAAAAGCCAATGCTATTTTTAGAACCTTTAATGAGATAAATAAAAAGCATGAAATTTCTGCAAAAAATATTTGCTACTATTTAAACCAACGGGTACGCTATGAAGTGCGTTTGCAATTGATTCACTTTTTATTTGGCATTGCACAAGCCGATGGTTCCGTTAGTACTGCTGAAGTAGAAGTTATCCGAGATATTGCTGCTTATTTTAAATTGGGCAAGAATGATTATGAAAGCATTAAGGCCATGTTTATTAAATCTGCTGATAACTCTTATAAGATTTTAGAGATTGATAAAACTGCAACAGATGATGAGGTTAAAAAAGCCTACAGAACTATGGCTAAAAAATACCATCCAGATAAAGTAATAACACAAAACGAAGCTATTAAAAAGGGAGCAGAAGAAAAATTTAAAGAAGTACAAAGAGCCTACGAAACCATACAAACTGAACGTGGTGTTGGTTAGTGGAAATACCAAGTCAAGAATTCCGCTAAACAAATCAACAAAGTGACTTTAAACAAAAATATTGAAAGCTAATGGAAGAATTTTTATTTTACACAGAACTAGGACTGTATCATGTATTGGACTTTGGCGCGTACGACCATATTTTGTTTTTAACAGCGCTAGCCATACCTTTTACATTTAACCGTTGGAAAAAAATAGTACTTTTGGCCACGGTTTTTACAATTGCTCATTGTTTTTCATTGGGGTTGTCTAGTTATGAGATTGTATCTGTAGATGTAGGCCTCATAGAGTTTCTTATACCTGTAACCATCTTAATTACAGCACTTTTCAATGTATACAGTACTCAAAATAAAAAAGAAATTCAATCGATAAAATTACACTTGGCTGCCACGACTTTCTTTGGATTAATACACGGTTTTGGTTTTTCTAACTACTTTAAAATGCTAATGGCTGAAGAAGAGGATAAATTAACCCCCTTATTAGGTTTTGCTACTGGCATAGAAATGTCTCAACTATTAATTTTGATCTTTGCTTTGGGGCTTGCCTTTGCAGTATTGAACATCTTTAAAGTGAAACAATGGCTTTACGTTAGTGTGTCATCAATAATCGTAATAGCCCTTACAATACCAATGCTACTAGATACGTTTCCTATATAAGTATTGTTAAAATTAACCTTATTTGATTGGTGCCCTTACCGAAAGCAAGTATATTGTAGTCTTTAGAAGAAATATGAAAGAAAGAAAACAAAAAAAGTATGATGAGGCGTATTTGCGTATGGCTCAAGAATGGGGAAAACTTTCATATTGCAAGCGCAAACAAGTAGGCGCCATTGTTGTAAAAGATAGAATGATAATTTCTGACGGATACAATGGTACCCCAACTGGTTTTGATAATATTTGTGAAGATGAAGAAGGCTATACAAAATGGTTTGTACTACACGCGGAAGCCAATGCTATTTCTAAAGTTGCCTCCTCGACTCAATCTTGCGCTGGAGCCACTTTGTACATTACATTATCGCCTTGTAAAGAATGTAGTAAATTAATACATCAATCTGGCATAATACGTGTAGTATATCAAAACGCATATAAAGATGATTCTGGCCTAAAATTTCTAGAAAAAGCGGGCATTAAACTAACTCATTTGCCTTTGTAGCAATCGTATGAAAAATAAAATGTATTACATCTGGCCCGTTATAATTGCTTCAGTTTTAGCAATTGGTGTTTTTGTTGGTGGAAAGTTAAACTTTAACGATTCACCAGAAAAACTATTCTCTACTAATTCTAAAAAGGACAAACTTAATAGACTCATAGATTATATAGATTATGAATATGTTGACGAAATTAATACAGATAGTATTGTTGATGTCACTGTAAATAATATTTTAAACAAATTAGACCCTCATTCTGTTTACATTCCCAAGCGAGAAATGGCAGAAGTAAATGAAACTATGAAGGGGGATTTTGTCGGCATAGGTATTAATTTCTATATGTACCAAGATACTATATCGGTTATTAGAACTGTAGCAAATGGACCAAGTGCTTTAAAGGGCATAGAAGCTGGAGACCGTATTTTAAAAGCAGATGACAAACAATTGTTTGGCAACAATTTTCCAAGTGGTATTGTTGTAGACAAATTAAAAGGAAAAAAGGGTACAACCGTTAATTTAGAAGTCTACAGGAAAAAAGAAAATAAAATTTTTAATGTAACAGTGCAAAGAAACACCATTCCACTAAAAAGTGTGGATGCCTATTATATGCTTACTGATGATATCGGGTATATTAAAATAAACAGGTTTGCTGAGTCTACCTACAAAGAATTTAAAATTGCCTTAAAAGACCTTCAGAAACAAGGAGCCAAAAAGCTAACTTTAGACTTGCGTGATAATCCTGGTGGATATTTAGGCATTGCCGAACAAATGGCAGACGAATTTCTACAAGATGGCAAGCTCATTTTATTTACCAAAAACAAAAAAGGAAAAATAGAAAACGCTTACGCCACAAGTAAAGGTAGCTTTGAAGACAAGCCCGTTTACATTTTAATCAACGAACGTTCTGCTTCTGCCAGTGAAATTATTGCTGGAGCACTACAAGACAACGATATAGGCACTATTGTAGGGAGGCGTTCTTTTGGAAAAGGATTAGTGCAAAGAGAAATGGATCTTGGCGACGGTTCTGCTGTACGCCTCACTATATCTAGATATTACACGCCTACAGGTAGATCTATTCAACGCGATTATAAAAATGGAAATAAAGATTATTACCAAGATTTAATGAAAAGGTATAGTCGTGGGGAAATGACTGAAGTAGATAGTATTAAAGTAGCTGACTCCCTAAAATATACGACCCCAAAAGGCAAAATTGTATATGGTGGTGGTGGTATAATTCCTGATGAATTTGTACCCATTGGGGATAATGAAGAAGAAGCCATTCTAGATTTAGATAGTTATGGTTTTATCTCCTATTTTATTTTTGAGCATTTAGATGAAGACCGAACAAAATATAACTTCTATAGCCGCCAAGAATTTATTAGCGACTTTAAAGTAGACGACACTTTGTTCAATAATTTTATTTCGTATTCTCAAAAAAACAACATCTCCTTAGATTTCTACAAATACGAAATAAGCTTAAAAAGGTACCTAAAAGCGACACTAGCAGATCAGTTGTTTGATACCAACACTTATGCCAAAATTAAAAGTAAATCTGACCCTATGTTGTTAAAAGTACTGGAATTAGACACTCAAATAATTACTGATAAAAACAGAGACAAGATTACTACCATAGATTAATGTTCAGAATTCAAAAAGTATATTATTGCAAGGAATTAACCCAATTACTACCCTAAAAGCATAATATTGATTTCATAAGGAAACAAGTCTTGTTTTTTAGTTAAATTAGACACTCGAATAAAACTTATGAATTAATTGGGCAAGAAAAACAATATCATAAAGGCATTATGCCAACCACTTCCTTTTTTGGATTCTTCCATAAACAAGCTACAATTAATCGGTTTTACGTCTATCTATACCATATTTTTTTTATTTGTTTTTGTCCCCTTTAATTTAAATGATTGGAAAGAAAATTCTCTAGGTTATATAACTATTGGCGCCATAGTCCTTTTATGCAGCCAGTTTATAGTACGTCCCATCTTTGGGTTTAAAAACTTAAAAATATACAGTTTACTCCTTATTTTCGCACTGGAGTTACTGCTAATTACCTTCATTATCTACCTCATTTACGGCCCTTCGTTTCCCACTTTTTCTGCTAAGTTTAATGAGTACCTAGTAACACTTAAGCATACTAGTCTTACACTTAGTATTCCTTACTTCATTTTTATTTGGTATTTAAACCTAAGGCACAAAATGTCTTTTTACAAAGAAGCTGAAAACAATAAAATACAAGCACTATTATCTCCTAGCAATGAATTATTAACCATAACAGGGGAAAATAATAAAACGATCTTAGCTATAAAATACCATCAGCTTTTATATGTAAAGTCTGCGGGTAATTATTTGGAACTTTTTTATCTAAAAAACGATAAAATAGCGAAAGAATTGGTCAGGGCAAGCCTAAAAGAACTAGAGGCAAACATTAATTACTCCAATGTAATTCGCGTACACAGATCATATATGATTAATACGCAACATATCTCTTCCTATAAGAAAACCAGAAAAGGCTATGCCATACTTATTGATAGTATTCCAGATACTATAATTCCTGTTTCCTATGGTTTTAAGTCCGTATTTGAAACTGCCGTTCATAAAAAATGACCCATTAGTCCCTATATAGGGATTTTCATCACAAAATCAACAAATTCATAATATTCTAGACATCATCCTATTAATTTGGATGAAGTTGTCTTTCTAAAAAAGTAACAGTGCTTCTCTTTTTAGAAAACGAACTTCATTAATTACATATAGCAATAGAGTGAACAAAAAAAGGTATTTCATACAATGTTTTGCACTAGTAGTTTTTGCTAGTGTACTTACTTTTATAATGGCTGGCAAAAAAGCAACACCCGAGTATGAAGAAGTTTTCTTATTAACTAAAACCTGTCCTCCTGGTTTTAGGTTAAACGACAAAAATGAATGTGTTTCACAAAACTTGTATAAAATCTATACAACAGAAAACGACCACGGTGTAGGTGGCTTAAGAACAGCATTACCAAAGCCACGTGATGGGTTTTCCCCTCAACAGATAGATCTAGGACGGTATTTGTTTTTTGACCCTGCACTATCTGGTAATGGCACCATTTCTTGCGCAACCTGTCATATCCCCAGCAAGGGCTTTAGTGACGGACTCGCTACTAGCATCGGTATGGCTGGTCAAAAATTAGACCGGGGAGCTCCATCTTTGTGGAATGTAGCCTATATGAAATTGTTTTTTTGGGACGGACGTGCAAGCACTTTAGAGGAACAATTAGAAGGACCTCTTTTTGCATCTAATGAGATGGACAACACCCCAGAAAACTTAATAAAAACAATGAACTCTTTTGATGAGTATTTACAAATGTTTGCTGAAGCTTTTCCCAATAGAGACAAAAAAGATCACATTAAGTTAGAGGAAATTTACACAGCCCTAACCGCATTTGAAGCATCATTGGTTTCGCTTAATAGCAAATATGATCAATATGCACATGGCTACCAATCTGCCCTAAACAAAAAAGAGATTGAAGGGCTTAACGTTTTTCGTTCTTTTGTTGCTCGCTGTGCAGAATGCCACACTCCTCCACTATTTAGCAATCAACAAATTGCAATAATTGGAACACCAGAACCAAATGGCTTACCCTTAGATACTGGTGCAGAAATCCCTTTTAAAGACAGCACCCTTCGTGGTGGATTTAAGGTGCCCAGTCTAAGAAATATAGAAAAAACAGCACCCTATATGCATTCTGGAAACTTTGCTACACTCAGGGAAACGGTACAGTTTTATACAGATGGTAGAGGACATGCTGTTCCTAAAGGTGAACAGCTAAGAATACACTGGCACATCTGGGAGCCTAATTTAAGTGATTATGAATTAGACAGGCTTGTAGATTTTCTAAAAACACTAACAGACGAATCTTTTCTACCTAAAATACCTGATACAGTACCCTCTGGTTTAACAACCGCAATTCAATAACTAAACCCACAAAAAAATGAAAAAAAAATCTGGTTTCTCTAAAACCCTTGCAGCAATTGTCCTTCTAGTCATAGGCATATTTGTCGGAAAAACATTCTTTACCAACCAAAATTCAGAAGCCACTATACCAATGCCTTCAACAATGAAGTATAGGAATATAGGTATCTCTAATGATACTACGCAAGTCACACAAAAAGAAAGGTTCAATGGAAAAGTGATTGAAGTAAAAAACGGAGCATCTATACAAGAAGCTGTAAAAGAAGCTAACCCAGGCGACTTAATACGGGTATTTCCTGGCACCTATTCAGAGAACGTGTATATCGATAAAGACAACATTAGCCTTCAAGGTGTTGTAATTAAAGGAAAATGGCCTACGCTCGACGGTAAAAAGAAAATAAATGATGCCTTTTTATATTCTGGGAATGGCATTTTAATTGAAAACTTCAAAATCATTAACTATAAAGGTAATGGTATAATGGGACAAGCCGGAAATAATTTTATCATTCGAAATAACTGGATTATAGATACAGGTGTGTATGGTATCTTTCCTCAATATGGCAAAAATGGACTTATAGAACACAATGTATTAAGTGTAATTGCAGATGCTGCTATCTATGTAGGTATGTGTGATAATGTTGATGTGGTACACAATGAAGTTTTTGATAGTGTGGCAGGTATTGAAATAGAAAATTCTCGGCATTGTTTGGTAGAAAACAATTATGCACATAACAATACGGGCGGAATATTGGCTTTTGTAACTCCAGGTCTTCCAATTAAGACAACTTTTGACGTCATACTTCGAAACAATTTTGTTGTAAATAATAATCATGAAAATTTTGGAGCTCCAGGCTCTACTGTAGCAGGTATACCACCAGGCACAGGCATCTTAATTATGGCTGCAGATGATGTAATCGTTGAAAACAACATTATAACTGGTAATGATAATGCAGGTATAACCATTGTAGATTTAACAAATGGTGACCCCAAAGCCAATGATCTAAATTCTGAGCCTAACCCAGATAGAGTTGTTATTTTGGATAACATTATGTACAACAATGGGAATAACCCTACTGGAGAATTAAAGGCTCTTATGCTTACGCAAATGGACACCAAAGGGCCAGACATTTTTGCCTATGGCGGAGGCACAGGAAGCACTATAAGAGACAAAAATAAATATCGCTCCTTTGGAATTGACAATTATGGCCCAGCTCTAATAACAGATACAAAAGACATTACCACATTTATGCTACCAGAACCTGTAGCTCCTAGGTCTGTCTCAAAACATGAATTAGGAGAACTTACGTATTACGGTATTTGCGCAGGTTGCCATGCGTTTAATTCTAGATTAATTGGCGTCCCTACAAATATTATACAAGCTATCCATAACAACAACCCACAGGGCATTGTAGATTATATCAGTAATCCTAAAAATCTTAGGGAAGATTACCCAGAAATGCCACCTCAAAACTACTTATCTGATGAGGCTAAAATGGCAGTAGCTGAATATATCTTAGCATTAAAAGAATAAAAAAAATCAACACCCAATCTTGGGATAACAACTAAATAACCAAAAACTATATGAAGAAAATAGTAATTATACTAGTGGCAATTGGTTTTTCAATTACAACCAACGCTCAAAAAACCGTTTCTGGAAAAGTTCTAGAAAAAGACACCAACGCCCCACTTTTGGGAGTTAATGTAATGGTTAAAGGAACCGCTAAAGGTGCCTCAACAGATTTTGATGGCAGTTTTCAACTCCAAGGAGTTATAAATGAAGATATTATTGTTTTTTCTTCCCTTGGATATACTACACAAGAAGTTACTGTGGGTGCAAATACAAATCTTACAGTATTATTAGAAGTAAATGCCCAAAAAATGAATGAAGTAGTTGTAACGGCACTTAACATTCAAAGAGACAAAGAATCCTTGGGGTATTCTGTATCGCAAGTATCATCAGAAGAAGTAAATGTTGTCCGAGAGAATAATGTTATGAACTCATTATCTGGTAAAGTTTCGGGTTTACAAATAACGCAAAACAATACTGGGGTAGATGGTTCTAGTAGAATTTTACTAAGAGGCATTACTACCATTAATGGCTCTAACAGGCCATTGGTAGTGGTAGACGGCATTCCCATTAGCAATGGCGGCAGCGGCGGATCTGCTTGGGGTGGTGTTGACCGTGGAGATGCGCTATCAGACATCAACCCAGACAACGTAGCCTCTATAAGCGTCCTAAAGGGTGCAGGAGCGGCGGCAGCCTATGGATCTTTAGGTATGAATGGTGTAATTTTAATTACAACCAAATCTGGAACTAAAAAAGAAGGGGTAGGTATTTCATTTAATTCTTCTTTCAATACTACTGAAGTAGCAATGACTCCAGACTTTCAAAATGAATATGGATCTGGTGCTTTTGGAGATTTTGCTCCCATAAATGCCGATGGACGACCCGTTCTTGATTATCCATTTTCATGGAGTTGGGGTCCAAAAATGGAAGGGCAACCCTATACCAATTGGTTAGGCCAACAAGATACATTCTCAACCAACCCCAATGGAAATCCATATACAGAATTTTATCAAAACGGATATACGATGGCAAATAGCATCGCTTTTGAAGGGCTGAGTGACAAAGGTTCTTTTAGAGTAGCTATTACCGACGAAAATAGCCAAGGAATTATTAGCAACAACACCCTAGACAAACAAACTTTTAGTATCAGAGGCTCCTCCAATCTTACAGCTAATTTTAGTGTAGATGGCAAAATGACCTATGTAACATCTAAAGTAAAGAATAGACCACAATTAGGGGAAGGCAGTGGAAATACGGCACTACAGCTTTCATTGATGCCACGCGACATTCGATTGAATGACGTTGCTAATAATACCGTTAATGCCAACGGAGAAGAAATAAAATGGAACTTAGATAATACGTTCAACAACCCTTATTGGGCATTAGAAAACGCTGGTAATTTTGATGGAAAAGATCGTTTTCAAGGTTTTATTTCAACAAAATGGAATATAAATAACACCTTTAATATTACGGCAAAATCGGGAGTAGATTATATTTCTTTTGATTATACCAGTTATGGCGAAAGAGGAGCTGCAGCAGTAAGTAATGGCAGAGGATCTTACAATCATGATAGTGGGAAAAGCAGAATTTGGAATTCTGATATTTTAGCAACCTACACAACAAAAATAGCTGATTTTAATATTACGGCAAGTTTAGGTTCTACCTATAGAAATGAGTCTAGCAGTTCATTAAATGTATCAGGCAATGATAGTAAAACTCCAAATTTTTATAGGATTAGTAATTATAAAAACTCCTTTAGCTCAGAGAGTATTTCCGAAAAAGGAATATACTCTTACTATGCCTTAGGGCAGTTTGGTTATGGTGGGTATCTTTATTTTGATGCTACCATTAGAAACGACAACTCATCTACCCTACCAAAAGAAAATAATTCCTATTGGTACCATTCGGAAAATATGAGTATCCTATTCTCTAAAATGTTAGGCATAAACCCAAACATTCTGAGTCAAGGTAAAATAAGAGGCTCCTATGCCAAGGTTGGTAATGATACTAGCCCTTATAGAACACAGGCTGTTTACAATATAGATCAGACGGTTACTTTACCCTATACTGTAGGTTCTATTTCAGGAAGTTTACCTTCGTTTGATTTAAAACCAGAAGCTTCAGAGTCTTGGGAAATAGGAACCGATTTAGGATTTTTAAATAACAGAATTCAATTGGATGTAACCTATTACCAAACCAATACAACAGACCAGATTATGGCGGTACCAATTTCTGGATCTACTGGATATGCTTCCAAAGTTATAAACGCAGGAGAAATTCAAAATAAAGGATATGAAGCTCAATTGAATCTTATCCCTTTTGAATCCGATAATTTTCAATGGGCCCTAGGTTTTAACTTTACCAAGAGTAACTCCAAAGTGATCTCTCTAAACGAAGGATTAAAAAGTATTTCATTGGGGTCTTTGTGGACTGCTTCAGTTGAAGCTAGACCAGGTCAAGAATTTGGAACTATTTATGGAAATGATTTTTTACGAGATAATTTTGGCCGAAAAATAATTGGGAATGACGGTCTTTCCAAGCGTGGAGATCGGATTGCTTTAGGAAACATCAACCCTGATTGGTACGGTGGTTTTACCAATAAAATTCGCTATAAAAATTTTACATTAAGTACCTTGATAAGTGCTCAAGTAGGAGGAGAATATTATTCATACGGAAGAGGTTATCGCTTATTTTTTGGAACGGATAAACGCAGCTTGGTAGGCAGGGAAACTGGAATTGTTGAGGAAGGAATTAATGAGTTCACTGGTTTTGATAATGATATGACAACAAGTGCGTTTCTAAAACAATTTACGGATATATTCTCTAATGAAATTGCAACAGATCTTATTCTAGATGCTACCAATGTAAAACTTAGAGAGGTAGCCCTAACATTTGATTTTCCAAAAACTATGCTGCGGAATACTTTCATTCAATCTGCCAGTATATCTGCCATCGGTAGAAATCTATTCTTTTTATACAACGCCTCGGGTGACATTGATCCAGAAGGAAGTTATAGTAGTGGACCAACAAGTACAGCCTTTGAACATTCCTCCTTGCCTTCTACAAGAAACTATGGTGTTAATTTAAAACTAAACTTTTAATAAAGCCAACTATGAAAAATATACAAAATACAATTAGAAAAACAGTAGTTGCCTTAGGAATCCTACTATTGTTCGTTGCATGTGAAAACCATTTGGAGGACTTGTACGACAACCCAAATGCGGTAACAACAATAGACGATGCCGCTTTATTCACAAACGCAGCTAGAAGTTTATTTATAGGAACATCCGATAACGCATCTAGCCATTTTGCAGGACAATATGCTCATTATTACGTAGCCGGAAGTACGTGGCGTGCCCCCGATCAATACGGTGATGGATTTGATGGGGATTACAACAGTATTTTCAATGGGTTATACGGAGGCACCATTCGGCATATTGAAGAGGTCTTAGAATTAACCACAGCTGAGGGAACTACAAACAAGGTGCGTAATGCAATGGCACATATTATAGCCGTTTTAGGCTATGCCAAAATAACCGATGCCTTTGGGGATGTTCCCTATACCGAAGGTGGTAAGGGTAAATCACAGAACATCGTACAACCAAAATACGACACCCAAGAAAGTATCTACAAAGACCTTATTCTAAGATTGACGAACAGCATTACTATTCTAAAAACTGCCGATCCTACTCTGGGATATCCTAACTCTGACCCAATCTTCAATAACGACCTTTCCAAATGGGTACGCTTTGCCAATAGTGTTCGCCTACGGTTGGCTATGCGATTACGCTATGTTGATCTTAGTCTTTCTAAAGCCACGGTTAACCAATGTCTATCACAACCCCTTATGGAAACCACGGCGCATGATGCCTTTATGATAGAAACCGAAGGCACAGGAAATGCCTGGTTTACCAGAAGAACTGGTTTTCCATCCATCAAAATGTCTAACACGCTTATAGACCAGTTAGAAGGCACTGCTGACCCAAGATTAGCCGTTTTTGTTAGTACAGACGGGAATGGTGATTATTCGGGTATGGTCAACGGACTTACAGATCAAGCCTTTGGAGGTTCAGACTTTGCAAACAGATCAGATATGGGGCTTCCGTTAGCTTCTCCGAATAGTAAGCTATATGTAATAACAGCTGCCGAAGTTTGGTTGTTGCGTGCTGAGGCTGCCTTGGTTTATGATAATGATCCTGTTTCAGCCAATACACTGTATCGGAAAGGAATTGAAACTTCTATGAATCAATGGGAAGTAGCTGCACCCGAAATAACGACATTTCTTGCATCGCCAGCGGCAACATTGGCGGGCAACAATGATGAAGAACAAATTGGCGTACAAATGTGGTTAGCCCTTACCCCAAATTTCTTTGAAGGGTGGTCACACATTCGCCGTACAGGATATCCAATGATACCCATTAGAACAACAGACAATTTATCCAAGGGGGCAACCAACGGTATAATGCCTCATAGATTTAATTATTCTTCCTTTGAATTGGGTTCCAATACGGCAAATGCTACTGAGGCTATCAATAGACAAGGCGCAAATAAAATAAACACCCCAGTTTGGTGGGATAAAAATTAATCGTTTGAATTCAAAAATATAGAACTATGAAACATTTAAAAATAGTAGCCGTTTTGTTGCTGACCCTAACATTTGTACATTGTAATAGTGACGATGACCCAATGTTGCCATTGGCCGATTTTCAGTTTTTGGTTGAAGGCACTCAAGTTACCTTTAACGGTACTGTAGAAAATGCATCCACCATTTCGTGGGATTTTGGTGATGGCACAAGCAGTACAGAAGAAGACCCAGTGTACGCATTTTCAAATGCTGGTATTTATACGGTAGTAATGACCGTTACAGGTACAAATGGCACATTTTCAGAGTCAAAAGAAATAACCATACTACCTTCTCTTGAGATCTTGCTAACTGGCGGACAAGCACGCCCTGAAGGGAAGTCTTGGAAATTAAAAAAGGCCTATACAGCAGGCAAGGAAGGTGCTGGATTAATTGAAAATGACCTTGGTTTAATGATAGCCTCTTTTGATAATTTATTGGACGCTGTTGGCTTAGGCGCTTCTTATGAAGATACTTTTACCTTTGTATATGACGGTTCCTACAAAGTAGATAATATAGATGGGCAAAGTCTTATGGGAATATTATATGCAAGTGTTTTTCACGGAGCAAATATAACTGGAGTCTCTGCTGACCTCAATAACGTTCCTCTGGCACAAGCAATTTATACGCCCATTACTGATGCCACTTGGGCAATCAACGAGGAAAATTTCACTGTGGATACCGCATCTGGTCCCGTAAATTTTACAGCGAAAAAACAATTGATATTGGGAGAATATTTAGGGTTTAAAGAAACAACAACGGTGGTGATTTTAAAGGAAATTACCGAAACGACGATGAATGTAGCCTTAGGGATTCACACGGTAGAAGCAGCTTATGACAAGCCAACCTTATTCTTTCATTTAACCTTAGAATCGCTATAAAAACAAAAAAGGAGTCAGATCGTTTATAAGGTGTATTTTTGTATTTAAAAATAGTAGCTAATTCTCTAGATTTCTTTGGGATTTATATTCTGATTTAGAATTTAGTTAAAAAAACAGTTAATGGATGTATTAAAAGAGCAACAAAATTTCTTTAGATCACAGCAAACAAAGGAGATTTCTTTTCGGAAAAAGGCGTTGAAAAAATTACGCCAAGAAATCATAAACAGGGAAACTGAAATATGTGATGCTATCTATGCTGACTTTAAAAAACCAAGGTTTGAATCTATGGCTGCCGAAACTCAATTTGTATTGGCAGAACTTAGTTACGTCATAAAAAACATAGCTTTTTGGGCACAACCAGAAAAAGTGTCAGCATCTCTATTAAACTTCCCGTCCTCAGATTGGATTTATAAAGAGCCCTATGGCAACGTTTTAATTGTTGCGCCGTGGAATTATCCTTTTCAGCTTGCGATAGCCCCTTTAATTGGAGCTGTAGCAGCAGGCAATACGGCTATTATAAAGCCTTCAGAAATTACACCCAATACTTCTAAGATAGTTGCAGAAATTATTGCTGAAGTATTTAACCCAGAATATGTTGCTGTTATTGAAGGAGGTGTAGAAGTTTCTAAAGAATTACTACTCCAAAAATGGGATTATATATTCTTTACAGGCAGTACGCGTGTTGGGAAACTCTTTTATGAAAGTGCAGCCAAACATTTAACTCCAATTACCTTAGAATTAGGTGGTAAAAACCCTTGTATTGTTGATGAAACAGCTGCCATAGAACTTAGTGCAAAACGTATTGTATGGGGTAAATTCTTGAATGCGGGACAAACGTGTATAGCTACAGATTATATTTTGGTTCATACGAGTGTAAAAGAAAAATTGGTTACCGCCTTAAAAAAGAGTATTGAAGCCTCCTACGGAAAAAATATTGAAGCTTCTCCTGATTATGCCCGCACGGTTGATGCTAATCATTTTAACAACTTGAAACAGCTTCTAGAAGGTCAAGAAATACTTTTTGGTGGGAAATGCAATCCAGAAGATAATTATATAGCACCAACCCTAGTAAACGAGCCAAAATTAGATAGCAAATTAATGGAAGGCGAAATTTTTGGCCCTATACTACCTATAATTTCTTATGAAAACGAAACGGACATAGACAATTGTATCATGAACTACGGCAAGCCATTAGCTACCTATGTTTTTTCAAAAAATAAAAGATTTCAGCAAAAAATAATAAATACGTATAGTTTTGGCGGAGGTGCCATTAATGACACAGTAATACAAATTACCAATAAAAAACTTCCGTTTGGTGGTGTAGGTAGCAGTGGAATTGGTGCTTATCATGGTAAAATGTCTTTCGACATTTTTTCCCATAAAAAAGCAATCATAAAAAAAGCAAATTGGCTAGATGCACCCTTGCGATATCCACCCTATAACCTACCTAAAAAAATTGTAGAAAAAATTAAACACTTGTTTTAAAAAATAAAGAGGCTAGCATATGATATGCTAGCCTCTTTATTTTATTGTTCCTAATTCTTAAAATTGGTATCTAAGACCTAAGGCGATATCCAGATCTAAATCGTTAGAATAACTATCGTTAAAGCCTAGTTCTGGTCTCATATCTAGCGATATCAATAAAGGAATATTAAAGTTGTATTCGATACCTATATCCCCTGCAACTAATGCAAAAATACCATCATTGTCTCCAGCATCAAAAGAACCAACACCTCCACCAACACCAACATACCAGTTAAAATTAGTATCTATAGGTTGTACCCATTGGTACAAACCAACCAATTTAAATGCGTCTACGTTTTTAGAATTACGCCACCCAAGGTCAAACTCTAACCTATTGTTGTCAGATAAATAGTTTTGGTAAGATATTTCACCTCCAAAACCATCATTATCACCGATACGTAATCCTAATGCATTCTTAGAAATTGACTGCCCTTGTACGCTAATTACGGTAAAGGCTAAAATTGAAAGTAAACTAATTATTTTTTTCATAGTGTCTGTTTTAAATTAAAAGAAATTGATTTTTAAACTTACGCTAATATATAGCATAAACTAATAACTACTATCTTAAATACTAGCTTTAGTCCTTAAATAAACAAGACAATTTTTAATTGTCTTGTTTATACGTGTTTACAATGATACTTTATTTGTTATCATCTGTGGCATCATCAATTTCATCTCCAACTTCCTCTACTCCTTCTTCAATACCATCACCTACCTCTTCAATTCCATCTTCAATTTTTTCTCCAGTACTTTTGTTTTCCCTACATCCAGATACAGCTATCGCCATTACAAATGTAAATAATCCTAAATATGCTATTTTTTTCATCGTTGTTGTTTTTAATGTGTTATTTATATATTTCTTTTTTTTCCTGTAAATAATGATACCACAAAAAGTATCAGAAACAGAAAGAATAAAATTTTAGCGATACTGGCAGCACCCGCCGCAATACCTCCAAATCCTAAGATTCCAGCTATTATTGCCAGAATTACAAATGTAATTGTCCATCTTAACATACTATTTAATTTAAAGGTTAATACTTATTTTTTTTGAATATTTAAATTCTATACTACAAAGGTGCAGGTATATGGCAAGAGTTCTTAACGCTATCAATTTAAACCTTAACTCATATAAAATGTCTCGGTAGTCCTAGATATAATAGGTATAGCATAGTGTAAACATAGTGTTTGAGGTAAGATTCGTTTTAAATGAGCAAAGCAACAACAGACACGAACCATAACTTTGCTGTGAACGAAACAAAGAGTAGAAAAGCTACTCTGCAATAATCTTAAAAAATCTATAAACATTATGAATTATTTAAATATTAGCGATACTAAATTAGCACCCGTAGTAGGAGAGTTAAATTTGCTTTTAGCAGATTATAGTATTTATTATCAAAAACTAAGAAGCTTTCACTGGAATGTGTTAGGAAAAAACTTTTTTGACTTACATAATAAGTTTGAAGAACTATACACAGATGCTAGATCCAAAATTGATGAAATAGCCGAAAGGGTTTTAACACTTAGATATCATCCTGTTAGTAACTACAGCGACTACTTGGAAACATCGTCTATCAAAGAAGTTTCTCCATTAATTACAGATGTTGCAATGGTTTCTGAAATTTTAGGTGACCACCAAAAAATATTAAAACAAATGAAATCTACGCTGGCCAACGCTGAACAAGCTGGTGATGAAGGCACAATAGATTTGTTAGGGTCCTACATTGCTAATTTAGAAAAATCTAGCTGGATGCTAGACGCTTGGCGCAAAAACACTGAAGACCAATTAAAAATTAGATCTATTGAAAAAATTTCTTAAAGTAGAATTTGTAATTGCAACAAATTTTTAAACTTTAAATAACAAGACAAATAAACGATAAGATACAAACATCTTTTGTAGAAATAATAGAAAGATTGGATAAACCGATAGCTCTATAAACTTTATTTGCCGTTTTTGGGTAGATTCTGAAAACGCAAAAAATAAATTAGCTGCAACGAGTGTTGCCATTAAGGCTATTAAAAAATCTTTTGATGCAAGTAACATTAATATTCCTTTTCCTATACGAACACTTGAGTTTAACAACAAGCTAGATATCAGCAGAATTAAAAACAAAAAGGTGCAGTCTCAAAAATAATATACAAGCATAGAATACCATTGAAAAACAAACAATTTTATCGTAATAGAATTTGATTTGATTATTGTTCGTTTGGTTTGTGTTGTATTAAAAGCCTCTTTTAAAAAGAGGCTTTTATAGCTCATAAAATTTCAACTAAAAACAAAAACCATCATTTTTATGATTAATTATTTATCTTTGATTGTTGACTTTATCGTCAAAAGCACCAATTTTATGGGTCAACTGCAGAGAAATATGATTAAAATCAGTATTGATGCTAAAGGCATTGCGGGTACAGTAAGGCAAATTCAAGACGCTATTGGTGGTACCATTGAAGAACGTTGGGGTGAATACACCTTAGCTGTGGATTCTAAAGTTGCAAAAGGAAGCATCCGCTTTATTACTTTTGATTGGGGTGTTAACCTACTAGAATATGACATTATCTTTTTTGATGATACAACCATAGAAATGGATGCGTCTAACTACAACCCTATTCATTTCACCTATTGTTTAGAAGGTGATTGTAGCCATCGTTTTGGCTATCAAAATGAAGATGATATAAAAAGATTAGAACAGTTTCAATCTGTAATAATAACGAGTAAAGATGGTGGTTACAACTACTTTTATTTTCCCAAAGGAAAAAAACTTGCCATAAACGTTATTCAAATCACGAGAAAACAATTTCTAAAAAAGCGTCTTAATAATGTTGCTCAATTAAACAAAAAACTATACGAAGTTTTTTTAGATGCAGATCATGAGAATACTTTCGCCTATTTTGGAGCCTATAATTTAAAAATGGCGGATAAAATTAGTGCCTTGCGAAAAGTAAAAACGAAAGGAATGATTCGGATTATGCAAATAGAAGGGATGGTATACCATATACTATCTATGCATCTTTTACAATACAATAGAGCCACAGATAACAAAAATTTACAAACTACATTACTAAAAAGCGAACTTAAAATCGTTAGAAACATAGCTAAAATGATTCTTAATGATGTATCCAAAGACTATTCGTTAGATATGCTTTGTAATGAATCTGGTCTATCTCAAGCAAAGCTACAAGAAGGTTTTAAATTACTGTACGCACGTACCGTAACAGAATATATTAGACATGTACGCTTAGAAGAAGCTCGAGATTTCATTAGAAATACAGATATGAATATCTCCCAAGTGGTTTATAGTATTGGTTTTAGCAGTAGAAGTTATTTTTCAAAAATATTTAAAAACAAATACAATATTAGTCCCAGTGACTTTAGAGAACATATACTTTCTAGGGTACATATTTAAAAACCGCTAATTTCTAGGCTTTTATACCATATTTACACTAATCCCCATTTTAATTTTTAAAATACAGTATTGTTTTAGTCAAAAAATTATCATATAAGGCAAGATAAGTTGTAGTTTACAACCTCTTTATTTCATATATTTGAAATTATCCCATAAAACAATACTTGTGAGGTTTACAACGTTGATTTTTTTTATAGTTCTGACGGCCTTGTTTGTTGCACTATCTGCATGTAGCAACTCTGAGGAATATTCAGAACCCTTACCAGAAACTGTAGACTTCAATTTTCACATTAGACCTATTTTGGTTCAAAACTGCTATTTATGTCATGGGCCAGATCCTAGCAGTAGAAAAGCAAACTTAAGATTAGACAATTTAGAAGGAGCTACCACATTATTAGAAGATGGAGGTTATGCAATTGTACCTAAAAAAGCTTCTAAAAGTCTTTTAATAGACCGCATTAATCACACAGCAGAAGATCAAATAATGCCTCCACCTGAATCTAATCTTAAATTAACCCAAAGAGAGAAAGCACTATTAGAAAAATGGATAGACCAAGGTGCCAAATGGAAAGACCATTGGGCTTTTATAAAACCAACAACAACAGTAAGCAGTACAGATCAAAATGTAATTGACACCTTCATAGACAAGCGTATTGCAGAAAAAGGGTTAGAGCAAATGCCTAGTGCTGATAAAAACACGCTCATACGGAGAGTGTCTTATTTACTAACTGGCTTGCCACCTTCCCCTACTGCTGTAGAAAAATTCATTGCTGACCAAAGTGACACTGCTTATGACAACCTTGTTGATAGCTACCTTAGTTCTCCAGCGTATGGAGAACGTTGGGCACGGCACTGGATGGATTTAACACGCTACGCTGAAACCAAAGGACATGAGTTTGATTATACTATTACTGGTGCCTGGAAATATAGGGATTATTTAATACGAGCTTTTAATGAAGATATTTCTTATGATCAATTGCTTAAAGAGCATTTAGCTGGAGATTTACTAGAAAACCCACGCTTTGGAAAAGAAGATGGCCTTTCTGAATCTCCATTGGGAACTGCCTTTTTTGCAATGGGCGAAGGCACACATAGCCCAGTAGATATTAGGCAAGATGAAGCAGACCGTATTGATAATATCATAGACGTAACAACAAAAACTTTTCAAGGGTTAACCGTTTCTTGTGCTAAATGTCACGATCATAAATTTGATCCCATAACGGCTGCGGATTATTATGCGTTTTACGGCGTAATGGAAAGTACACGTTTCTCGCCAATTCCGGCGAATCTTACAAAAAATAAGAAGCAAACAGTGCAAGAAATAGAAGGTTTAAAAAGCTACATGCGTAAAATACTTTCTGATTCTTGGTCAGATAAAGCCAAAACAATACAAGAACAAATTAGTGCAAAAAACAAAGAAGAACACCCTAAAGATACTTCCAGCTATAAAGTTTTAGGTGATTTTAGAAATTTAGATTTTGACACATGGAAAAGTAATGGTCTAGGCTTTGGAAGTAGTACAACATTAGGCAACCCTTTGGTTGATAAAACCTCTGGAAAATTAATTGCCCTAGATGAAGGGCGTGCTTCTAGCAAGGTTATGGGAGTTGGTATTTTTGGCGCTTTACGTTCCCCTAATTTTGTAATAGATACCGATTTTATTGGTGTACGGGCGTTAGGTACAAAAAGTACAATCCGTATTATTGTTGATAATTTTCAATTAATTCAGGATCCTATTTACGGTAATTTGACTCGGGGAATTAATACTCCTGAATGGAACAACCATTCGTTTAATGTAGGGTCCTTGAAAGGCCATAAAGCCTATATAGAAATATTGCCTGGCGGTTATAACAAACATGATTATAGTTTGCCAGAGGATGCCTTTATAGAAGTAGAATATGCCATCGCGTATGATAAAGAATGGCCAAAAAATGTAATTAAAGACAGGAAAATCAAAGAAAAAAACAGACCTTCTCAACTTGTAAAAACGTTGAACAAACAGCTTAAAAATGGACAATTACCTTCTAATTTTCCAGAGTTAAAAGTACTGGTAGATAGTAGTGAAAGACTTGCCAAAAAACTAAAAAGCAATTCCTTTTTCTATGGGGTTTATGATGGTTTCGCAATTAATAGCCCTATTTTTAATAGAGGAAGCTACAAAGAATTGTCTGAGGACAGTATCCCTAGACGGTTTTTATCTGCTTTACCTTTGGGAGACAACCCCTATACCCCAACAGGAAGTGGACGCTTAGAATTGGCAAATGCTATGCTAAACAAAGATAATCCACTCACCTCCAGAGTTATGGTAAACCGTATTTGGCACCATCTATTTGGAAAAGGCATCGTAGAAACAGTAGATAATTTTGGATTGCAAGGAAAACTACCAACACACCCAGAGCTATTAGATTATTTGGCGGTTAACTTTCAGGAAGAAGGATGGTCTATTAAGAAAATGATTCGGCAAATTGCAACTTCTGAAGCATTTAAAAGAAGTACAATCAGATCAGAAGAGCTAACAGAAAAAGACCCAACAAATATATATTTAGCATCCTTTCCCGTAAGAAGGCTAGAATCTGAAGCCATACGTGATGCCCTCTTGTCCGTATCCGGAAATTTAGACACCACCCTATATGGTGAGCCTGTAGCCACCTATCTTACGGATTTTATGCAAGGAAGAGGAAGACCTGCTAAATCTGGCCCTTTAGATGGTGGAGGCAGAAGAAGTATTTATCAAGAAGTGCGTCGTAATTTCTTAGAGCCAATGATGACCACTTTTGATCGCCCTATACCTTTTAGCACCTTTGGAAAACGAAATGTTACCAATGTGCCATCGCAATCGCTTATTATTATGAACGACCCTTTTGTAGCAAAACAAGCGGAGCTTATGGCGCAACAATTGCTGGCAGAAGAAAATTTATCTTTTAAAAACAAGGTGAATTGGATCTATATGAAAACTTTTTCTCGTACTGCAACAGCTGATGAGATAACAAAAGCGAAAACCTTTATAACAATGCTGAAAAATATGAAGGAGCAAAAAATAGGAAATGGTTTAGACAAAGAAACAATGGCTTGGGCAACCTATTGTCATAGTATTTTTAATCTTAAAGAATTTATATACCTAATCTAATGAGCAAGTACCATAATTTTATGAAGCGTCCGCTTTCGCGAAGAGAAATGCTAGACATCTGTAAAGGTGGCTTTGGCTCTCTTGCTTTTATGAGCTTGTTTGGAGGCCTTCCGTTATTAGGTTGTGAAAGACCAAAAAACAATGCAGCTTCTAATTTATATTTAGGACCACATTACCTTCCAAAGGCTAAAAATATAATCTTTTTGTATATGGACGGTGGGGTATCACAGGTAGATTCCTTTGATCCAAAACCAAGATTAGCAAAAGAAAATGGCGAGGATCCTAGAAAAAAATTCAAAGTAGACGCCACTCAGTTTGATAACGTGGGTAAAATTCTAAAAAGCCCATGGGAGTTTACTCAATATGGAGATTCTGGTATGCCTATCAGCGAACTTTTCCCCCATATAGGCAGCTGTGCAGATGACCTTGCCGTCATACGTTCAATGACTTCTAATTTTCCAGAACACACCAATGCCAATTACTTTTTACATACTGGAAGTGGCATACAAGGTAGGCCTAGTATGGGTTCTTGGATGACTTATGGTTTGGGCAGCGAAAACAAAAATATTCCTGGATATGTGGTACTAAACGGAGGATTGGTTCCTCCTGGAGGATTAGATAATTTTAAAAATGGATTTTTACCTGCTTCTTATCAAGCTTCCATTTTTAAGTCTGGTGCAGAGCCAGTAGCTAACATTGTTCCTAAGGAGCCTATTGAAAATCTACAAGAACAAAAACTCAATTTCATAAAACAAATGGACCAAGGTCTTATGTCTAAAATAGGAGATGTAGATGCCGTAGAATCTGCCATTTCTAATTATGAATTAGCCTATAAGATGCAAACTTCCATTCCTGAATTAACCGAATTTAAGTCAGAATCAGAAGCCACCAAAAAATTATATGGATTAGATTCTGACGATCCACACAAAAGAGGGTATGCATCTCAATGCCTTCTAGCTCGTAGACTGGTAGAGCGTGGTGTGCGATTTATAGAATTAACATGTCCTAATATTGGTACAGATAGATGGGATCAACACAGTAACCTTAAAAATGGGCATGAGCGTAACGCCCACGCCGTAGATCAACCTATTGCTGGTTTATTAAAAGATTTAAAATCCCGTGGCTTACTTGAAGAAACCTTGGTGGTTTGGACGGGAGAATTTGGAAGAACACCATTTGCTCAAGGTTCTAATGGTCGCGATCATAACCCATCTGCTTTTAGTATGTGGATGGCTGGTGCAGGTATAAAGGGAGGAACCATTTTTGGAAAAACAGATGAATATGGATACCGAGTAGTTGAAAACCCCGTTACCATACACGATTTGCATGCTACCATTATGCATTTGCTTGGCATAAATCACGAACAATTAACTTTCCGCTTTGGGGGTCGCGATATGCGACTTACAGACGTTCATGGCCATATCATAAAAGACGTATTGGCATAATTAATTAGAAGATGAAAAAAACAATACAACGCAGTACAATTCTATTATGGCTCTTATCTCCTCTTTTTTCTATGGGACAACAAGCGTCAACGCAAGCTGAAATTAAACATTCCCTCTTTATTGCAGGTCCACAATTCACTGGTGTTTTAGGCGAAAATAATGCGGTTATTTGGGATTCAAAAAAACCCGGTGCCAGAGACGGCTATGTTCTTAAAAATGGAAATATTCTTATTTGTTGGGGAGATGAGGTCCGTGAATACAACAAGAAAAAAGAAGTTATCTTAACCTATACTAAGGCTGAAAAAGCTATGGAATTAGGAACGGCAGTTCGTTTAAAAAATGGTAACACTATGGTCACTGAATCGGGAAAGAATCCAAGAATTATTGAACTGAATAAAAAAGGAGTTGTTGTAAAAACGATCCCTTTACAGCCAGATACCGACAATGTACATATGCAAACCCGAATGGCACGTAAGCTTAAAAACGACAACTATTTAGTACCCCATTTGTTAGCCTTTGCTGTAAAAGAATACACTCCAAATGGAGATGTCATTAAAACTTTTAAAACGGATGCAGAAGACCTTGGCGGCCGAGCAGCAGAAAACTGGCCCTTTACCGCAATTCGACTTAAAAACGGAAATACCGTAGTAACACTTACGCACGGTAATAAAGTTGTAGAACTAGATGCTGATGGAAATGTTATATGGAAACTTACCAATGATGATTTAGAAGGAAACTCTTTAGTAGACCCTTGTGGCGCACAAAGATTGCCGAATGGCAATACCGTAATTACAAGTTATGGGGCCAAAGGTGGACTAAAAATTATTGAAGTAAACCGAAATAAAGAAATGGTGTGGAGTTATGCTGGTCATAATGCACACCATTTTCAAGTATTGACTACTAATGGTAAAAAAATAAAAGGGTCGCCACTAAAATAACAGCACGTTGATTGTATTTATTACTGGTTTTTTAGAAAACCCATCAGACTTTATTCTCTTTTTAGGCCGGTTACACCCACTAGTAGTCCATTTACCCATTGGATTTATCTTTTTGGCAGTCATCGCGCAATTGGCATCACAAAAACCTAAATTCAAACCTTTAAATCCTTTTGTTTCGCATATATGGTTGCTAGGGATTTGTAGCGCCTTTTTAGCTGTTGTTTTTGGTTATTTTCTATCCCTTTCTGGAGATTATGACACAGATACCTTGTTTTGGCACAAATGGATGGGTGTTGGTGTACTTCTATGCACCATTGGTTGTTACTATACTACAAAACAAAACACCAAAACCTTTACTTACTCCAAATGGGCATTTACTCTAATTGTAGCTGTTTCCATATTCATTACCGGGCATTTGGGAGGAAACCTTACACATGGCTCAACCTATTTGCTAGAGTACGCCCCAAACACTATAAGAAATATAGCAGGAATGCCAGATAAAATAGAACCAAGAAAAAAAGTAGTTGTTCTAGATTCTGCAGATGTTTTTCTGGATATGGTTTTACCAATGATGAACAGTACCTGTACCAGTTGCCATAATGAGGGTAAAAAGAAAGGCGGACTAAAGCTAGATTCGTATGCCAATATGCTAAAAGGCGGTGAAAGTGGTGCCGCCATTGTTCCTGGAAACCCCTTAGAAAGTGAATTGCTTCATAGAGTAACACTACCCGAAAACCACGAAGATTTTATGCCTTCTGAAGGCAAGAGACCCTTAACAGCACAAGAAGTGAATCTTATTGAATGGTGGATTCGTAATGGTGCTCCTGATACTGGATACTTTACAACATTAAACCCTGACAAAAAAACACGAAGCTTTGCCGAAAATTTCTTTGGCTTAAACAAAGAAAATCAGTTTTATAAGCAGGAGGTTCCTGCACCAAAAACTAGCGTATTAGACTCTTTAACCAAACACGGTTTTGTACTGAGCCACTTAATGAAAAACAACAACTTTTTAGATCTTAATTTTAGTTTAAGTGAACAAAGCCTAAAAGCATCAGATCTAGAATTATTACTTCAACTTAAAGAACAATTGCTTTGGTTAAATCTAAGCAACACCAATATAACAGATAATCAGCTTAAAAAAATAGGACAATTAAAAAACCTAGTCCGCCTAGACCTCAGCAGTACTGCAATCATAGACAAAGGCATAGAACACTTGGTAGCCCTAGACCATCTAGAGATTCTAAACCTCTATAACACCAAGGTGACCGACCAGGTATTCCCATTGCTATCCAAAATAAAAACACTTAAAAAAGTGTATCTGTGGCAAACCAAGGTTTCTGAAACGGCTGTACTTCAATTTAAAAAAGAACATCCAAATCTTGTCGTGGATTTTAGGAGGGAATAATTGTTAGACCGACTTGCAAATCATAATTTATTCTTAAATCGGAAAACGATACACTTCTATTGGTATATTTGTTTATTAAGATTATGATTAAGACGTCTAAACTTCAGTTTTCATATACTACCGGTACCGAATTTCATTTTCCGGACATTTCCTTGGCAGAAGGGGAACATCTTTTAATTTTAGGAGCCTCTGGGGTTGGCAAGACTACATTATTGCATTTATTATCTGGACTACTGCCAGTGAGCTCGGGAAACATTACGATTGAGGCTACAGAATTGCCTAGCCTATCTAGAAAACAACTAGACGCTTTTAGAGGAAGGCAAATGGGAATTATTTTCCAGAATGATTATTTTATTAGTTCACTTTCTGTCAGCGAAAATTTAGCATTACGACTCTATTTTCCCGACAAAAAAAAAGACAATAAAAGAATTCGAGAGCTAGCAGCTCGATTAGGGATTCTAGACCAATTAGATAAAAAGGTTACCGCCCTAAGTGAAGGACAACGTCAGCGTTTGTCCATTGCCCTGGCGCTCATAAACAAACCCAAAGTCATTTTTGCTGATGAACCTACTGCTAGCCTAGATGATGAGAATTGTGAAAAAGTAATTGCCTTATTAAAGGAAGAAGCGAGCATCAGTAAAGCTAGTTTGCTTATTATTACACATGACCAACGAGTAAAAACAATGTTCAAAAACCACTTACAGTTATGAATCTTGTAAAACTCAGTTTTAAAAATTTAGTTTCAAAGCCTTTAAATGCTTTGCTAAGTTTGCTATTGTTAGTTTTAAGTGTAGCACTTGTAACCTTTATGCTGCAACTAAGCGAGCAAGTAAAAGGCAACTTAGATAAAAATATAAAACCTGTAGATTTGGTAGTTGGTGCAAAGGGAAGTCCATTACAATTGGTGCTTTCTTCCGTTTTACATATCGATGCCCCTACCGGAAATATTAAATTAATAGAAGCTAAAAAACTCAAAAAAAGTCGACTCATAAAAACGGCAATCCCTGTATCTTATGGGGACAACTACAAAGGGGTTCGTATTTTAGGAACGGACACTACCTATTTTGGTCTGTACCACGCCAAACTAAAAAGTGGCCAACTGTTTTCCAAATCACATGAAGTTGTTTTAGGCAGTACCTCAGCCAAAAAATTAAATTTAACGCTAGGCGACACTTTTTTAAGTTCGCACGGTTTGGCAGACCAAAGTCTAGAAGAACACCACGGACATCCGTTTATTGTAGTAGGTGTTTTAGAAACTACGGGGAGCGTTGTAGATAATTTAATAGTCACCAATTTAGAAAGTATATGGGATGTACATCGTCATTCCGAAGAAGAACACACCCACGAAGATTTAGAAATAACATCACTCTTAATACAATTTAGAAATCCAATGGCAATGGTACAATTGCCACGGTATATTAACGACAAAACCAACATGCAAGCTGCCTTACCCTCATTGGAAATTAACCGTCTGGTTCGTTTATTGGGTGTTGGTGTACAAACGATACAGCTTATTGCGATTGCCATACTCCTGGTTTCAGGTTTAAGTATTTTTATTAGCCTCTTAAAGGCTATCCGTGAACGTAGGCAAGAGTTGGCTTTATTACGCACCTACGGTGCAACTTCTGGTCAGCTACTATGGCTCGTTCTCTTAGAAGGCTTATTCCTAGGCCTTATAGGTTTTGTTTTGGGATGGGTTTTAGGCAGAATAGGGTTATGGATCATTGCTACTTATGCTCAAGATAGCTATGGTTATTCATTAAGTTTAGGCCTACCTACTACTTGGGAAGTTATTTTATTAGCTTCAACATTAGCTATTACTGCCTTAGCATCAATTTTAGCTTCCTTGTCTGTTTTTAAGTTAAACGTATCCAAAATATTATCGGCAGAAAAATAAAAAATATTATGAAAAAAAGTATTCTATTATTTAAGTATCTGTTTCTCCTAATTTTTATAGGAATGGGTACCTATACAATGGATGCTCACCATGCACAACGTTATGCAGATAAAAACGGTTTTGTGAAAAAACGAAGGGGATGTAGAAGTTGGTGGCTTTCCGCCCTACCCAATAAGTTACAAAGCTATTGTTCCCAAAGAAAAAGAGTCTACCAATTTGTTAGTTCCAGTTTGTTTGTCTGCTTCTCATATGGCTTTTGGTTCGATACGAATGGAACCTGTTTTTATGATATTAGGGCAATCTGCTGCCACGGCAGCCTGCATAGCTATTGACCAAGATATCTCAGTACAAAAAGTTGCGTATCAGGATTTAAAGAAACAATTACAAAAGGGCAAACAAGTACTTTACTAATGCATTAGAATGCTCTGGAACGATTATTGAATTAATATCATTTAAAAAAATAGTATTATGCTTAAAAAATTAGGAGTCGTGTCAATTTTTATACTTTTCACACAGGTTGCTGTATCGCAAGCTTTGTTAGATTGGGACAATATGATACTTGGAGTTACCTATGAAGTACCTGAGGGAGGTGCTGAACTGGGTGAGTTTTTAACACCAACCTATACCAAACAAATGATTGCCTTAGAAGGCAAAGAAATTTCAATAATTGGTTACTTCTTAATATTAGAAGGAGAAAAAAACACGTATATGCTGTCTAACAACCCAATGGCATCTTGTTTTTTTTGTGGCAATGGAGGTCCAGAAACTATTATAGAATTGTATTTTGATGCCAAACCTAGTTTTCTAATGGACGATCTTATTTCTATAAAAGGAAAGCTAAAATTAAACAGGGACAATCCAGATCACACCTATTATACCATAGAGCAAGCCAATGGCTTTGCCATAAAACTTTAATTTAGCATATCAGTCAAAGATTTATTGGCTTCTGTCATTAATTTGGAAATTTTTATTGGAAATTTAGGGTGTATTTTACGCTCCAATGACCTTTAAAATAAAATGGCAAGAAAAAACAAAACACTAAAATTAATAGCGCTTGCAGTAAGTGTATTTTTTATTCTTTTTATAACCCTACAATGGGTTGCTAAGAAAAGAATAGAAAAACTTATAGACAAAAAAACACCTTCCCATCTTCAAATTAGCTATACGAATTTACACCTTAACATTGCCTTTGGAAACATTTCATTAGACAGTGTGAAAATTGAATTCTTTAACACAGATACTTTAAAAAAACAAGCAGAATTAAAAATTGAAAAACTTACAATTAAAAACATTGGGTATTTTAATTTAGCCCTAAATAACACTATTTCTTTACAGCAATTAATTATAGATAAACCAAGTTTAAGGTATGTAGTGGGTAATAAAATACCTCCTTCAAAGTCCCAAGAGCAAAACCCTAATCGGTTATCCAAAAGCATTATCATTTCTGAATTGAACGTTGTAGATGGAAAAATTGAAATCCAAAATTCATCGAACAAAGAGTTAGCTATAGTAAGTAAATTCAATAGTACCATTAAGAATGGTGTTGTCAATACCGAAACATTAAAAAATAAAATCCCATTTACCTATAGCGATTATGAGTTATCTACCAAAAACATATTCCTTGATTTAGGGCGTTATGAAAAATTAGAAATTGAAAGTATTATAAGCAAGAATGAAGAGTTAACCATTCACAATTTTAACTTAAGGCCTAAATATAGTAAAGTAGAACTTTCTAAACACCTCCCTTACGAAAGAGACCATATAAGCCTTACCATTCCTAAAACTACAGTAAAAAAGTTACGTATTGGTTTTGCCGAGGATCAACTCTTTATTAAGTCACCTAAAATTCAAATCAATACACCCAGAATAGAAATATATAGAGACAAACGCGTAAAAGATGATTTAAGTTCTAAGCCCTTATACAGCAAATTACTAAGGACGGCTACAGCAATCATTAACATTACGGAAGTTAAATTAACAGATGGCTATATCTCCTATGAAGAGCGATTAGAAACAAACATTGACCCAGAAAAACTATTTTTTTCTAAACTGAATGCTACCATAGATAAAATTAACAACACCCCCCTTGCCAAGGAGAAAACTAGTATTAAGGCAGAAACTATGGTTATGAACAAAACCCCTTTACAATTAAATTGGAGTTTTTATGCCTCTGATGTGTCCGACTCATTTACGGCATCGGGTAACTTTAAAAATTTAAACATAGTAAGTTTAAATCCCTTTTTAAAATCCAATCTAAGGGCTCAGGCCGAAGGAGATATGCATACCATGTATTTTACCATCAGCGGTAACAGCATAAAATCTACGGGTAATATGAAGATGAAGTATGATAACTTTAAGTTTCGTATTTTAAGAAAAGATAGATTAGGAGTAAACAAATTACTCACCAAAATTGGTAACATTTTTATTAATGATGGATCAGCCACTGATAGTGAAGGGTATCGCTATGGCGCCATTGAAGTGGAGAGAGACCCTACGAAATCATTTTTCAATTACCTCTGGCTTAATGTAAAGGAAGGGATGTTAAACACGCTTACCGGTAAAGGAGTTAAAAAGAAAAATGAATAACTTTAATACAGCGAATCATTTAATGGTATGCATTAAACAAACCTACTACGCTAAGCTATTTTTGATCAAGAAAAATAGAGTACTTTTTAAATATCACAACGATGAACAACACAATAAAAACTAGAAATCCTTACACAGAAAAATCGATACAAACCTACAAACTGCAAAACAAGGAGCAAATTGAGGTTGTAATAAAAGCAGCTGAAAAAGCATTTTCAAACTGGAAAAAAACAAGCATAAAAGAGCGTACCAGCATACTAAAAAAACTGGCAAAACAGTTGGAAGATAAAAGAGAAGACCTATCGACTTTAATGACTGCCGAAATGGGTAAACCCATAACCCAAAGTAGAGCAGAAATTGATAAATGTGTTTGGTTGTGTGACTTTTATGCGAAAAACGCAGCTAATTTTTTAAGCGATGCCCTAATAGACACAGAAGCTCAAGAAAGCTTTATTAGTTATGATCCTATTGGTGGTGTGCTGGCGGTAATGCCCTGGAACTATCCTTTTTGGCAGGTATTTAGATTTGCTATACCAACACTTACCGCGGGAAATACAGGTATTCTAAAACACGCTACTAACGTTACAGGTTGTGCCTTAGCAATCCAAAGTCTGTTTGAAAATGCTGGGTATCCTAAAGGGTGTTTCCAAACAATAATTGCAGATCATAGCCTAACAGAAATGGTATTAGAGCATCCTTTTATACAGGCAGTTAGCGTCACCGGCAGCGAAAAAGCAGGTAAATCTATTGCGGCGATAGCGGGCAAAAATCTTAAGAGAGCTGTTTTGGAATTAGGAGGCAACAATGCTTGTATTGTTTGGAACGATGCTGATTTAGAAACCCATATCCCTACCATGGTACAAGCACGGTTTCAAAATACGGGGCAAAGTTGCATTGCTGCGAAAAGGTTTATTGTAGAAGAAGGAATTTATGATGACTTTTTAGATCGATTTAAAAAAGAAGTTGAAACCTTAAAAATTGGAAATCCAGAAAAGGAAGAAACTTTTATGGCTTCCATGGCACGCACAGACCTAGCCAATGAATTAAAAAAACAAGTAGACGACTCTGTAAAAAAAGGAGCCAAAGTACTGTTAGGCAATACACTATCTAAGGCGAACTATGCGCCTACAATTCTTACCGATGTTACAGAAGAAATGCCCGTTTTTAAAGAAGAAACCTTTGGGCCGGTAGCAGCCATAGTAAAAGCCAAAAACAAAAAGCATAGTTTGGAGTTGGCCAATAATTCTAGGTTTGGTTTAGGAGCAATGCTCTTTACAGAAGACCTAGATGCTGCCCGGGAGGCAATAGACGCAATAGAAGACGGTGCGTTTTTTGTAAACGAAATGGTAAAATCTGACCCAAGATTACCATTTGGAGGTACAAAAGCATCAGGCTATGGTAGGGAATTATCTAAAGAAGGTATCTTAGCATTTGTAAACAAAAAAACGGTGTATATAAAATAACAGTATTTGAATTCACTGAAAAATGAGATTTATTGCAGCAATGCTTTAATTTTTTTAGCCAATTCATTCAGTCTTTTTTCATTGTATCCTATAGAGACAGCTACTATTTTACCTTCTCTATCTAGTACATAGTTTAAGGGTATGCCTCCTTTTTCATAATTCGCAAACAATTCTTTCTTAGGGTCTAAATACACTGGAAAATCTACCCCTCTTTCGTTTAATTCTTTCATTTTTTTTGAAACAACTCCTCGATTTTCACCTACAGATACTGGTATAAAAACAAAATCTTTGTTTTTGTTTGGGATCAATATTTTATCAGGCATCTCGTAAAATTCTCTGATGCATGGAACACACCAAGTGGCCCAAAAATTTAGCAAGACTACTTTTCCTTTGAAATCTGCCAGCTCTAATTTATCTCCATTTAAGCCTTCTATCACAAAATTAGAAGGGACATCACCAACGGTGATTAAAGTTGGTTTTATTTTTGACTTTTCAATAACTTTTTCTGATTTCTCTTCTTGCTTTTGAGAAGTTAATTTTTTAGTTCTGACAACCATTTCTTCATCAGAATAAGTATCTATGGAAGCAATGAAACTAGTCTGTATTCTTTCTTTAAATTTTTTAATTATTTCCCGCTTCTCTTTTTTAGAAATACCATTACGCATCGCTTTAATCTGGTTATTTTTAGCCAATTCTTCAATAGCTGCTTCAGAAACTTCTTGGCCATCTACGATATATACCAATGCAGGCTTCTCTATTTCTTTGTCTTGTGCTTTAACTTCGCCTATGAAGAAAATCATAAGCGCTAAAAATGTGATGTACAAAATATTTTGATTCATTTATATACGGCCTTTATGCTTTGTAAAATTATTTTTTGGTAGTAATTTCAATTACTCCATTTTTCCCTTTTTTACCATAGGTGTCAGTCGCTGTTTTTCCTTTAAATACGTTTATGCTTTTAATATTATCTGGGTCTATAGCTTCCACATCAAAAGAACTTTTCATTTCTTTACCATCTATGACAATTAATGGCTTTTTATCCCCAAAAGCGTTATGGCCAACTACTGTTATTCTGTTCGTAGAATGAGATGCATTTGTATCATTCTCATTAATCTTGGTAGTAATTTTAATTATAGTTTTCTCATCCTTTTTAGTAAATACACTTAGCCCAGAAATTTCTTCAACATTTATGTTGTCCAAATCGTATGAAAAATCCATTTCTTTACCATCAACCATAATTACTGAGTTTTCATCAAAATCTTCAATTCCTTCAACGAATTGTTTGGTACTACTTACTCCTCGAAAATTATTTTTGTTTGCATTAAAATCTTCTTCAGGAGTTGTTTTATATCCAATTGACAAAACATTTCCTGTGACAACATCTCTATTGACGAAAAACGAAAAAGGAGTTATTGGTTTATCTCCTTTTTTATTCATTCTTCCAGAACTTCCCTCACTACTCGAGTATGATGAAGAGATAGCCACTATTTCTCCACTGACATTCCTTTTTACCTTTTCAAATTTTAAATTAATTTTTAACTCTTTAATTTGGCCTTTTATACTTTTTAACTCTTCATCGGTAGATTTTGATGTTATTTGTACTCCCGTAGTTATTCCCCAGGGTTTAACTACTGATGCTGTGGTACTAACACTCATAGGAATCTGCGCAATAGTTTTGGTGTTTATTGTAAATAATGCAATTGCTAAAAATGGCAGCACAACCCCCATTTTAAGCAAACTTTGTTTTTTTGATTTTTTTTTGTTTAACATGACGATTCGTTTTTTGATGATTGAATTAAAAAATGTATTTGTAAAGGATACTGATGCTAGGGTTGGGTTGGATTGCTGTAATAATAAGTATTGATATTCCTTTTTGTTATTAAGGTTGGTAGTAATCGCCATATCTGCTAAAAATTCCAGGTTTTGTGAAAGCGTTTTTTTATACAACCAGGCAAATGGGTTTGCCCATTGCAGCATACATACCAAATGTACCAAGAGCATGTCTATAGAATGCTTTTGAATGGAATGTAATTTTTCATGATCTAAAATTGTTTCAAGCTGCTTTTCAGTATATAGTTCCGGATTGTACACAATATAATTGAAAAATGAAAATGCACTGGTATCTGCTGATATCCTTACCATTTTATAACGATCCTTTTTTTCTATTTCTCCTTCATTAATAAGCTTGCGCAATGAGAGCAATTGAATGCCAAAACGGATTATAAAGAAAGTAACACCAGTAGCATAAATGGTAACCCCCACAAACCACCAATCTGTACTTTCTATAATTATTTCTGCATTTGTTGTCGCATTTACAAAAGCATTGATATCAAAACTAGGGGTTGAAATGGCTACTATTCTTTTTAAGATTACAAACGGAAAGATCATTGCAACTGCAATGCCTGCCATTAAAAACCAACGTTTGGCTGTAAAGAAGGTCTCGTTTCTTAAAAAAAGTTGAAAACAACAGTAAAATAACGAAAGAACCAAACTGCTTTTACCTAAGTATATGAAAGCTTCCATTAGTTGTTCTTTTCTATATGGTTGATAATCTCTTTAAGCTCTGCTACGCTTATTTTTTCTTCATTGGCAAAGTGAGATACCAGATTCTTATAAGAGTTGCTGTAAAAGTCTTCAATAGCCCTATTCATAAATCCTTTTCTATATTCTTCTTTTTCTATGATTGGATAATATTGATGGGTATTGCCATAAGCTGTATAACTCACATATCCTTTTTCTTCCAAATGCCTAATTATGGTAGACAAGGTATTGTAATGTGGTTTGTCTTCCTTAAACTCTGCCAAAACATCTTTTACAAAAGCCTTTTTAAGTTTCCATAAAATTTTTAATACCTCTTCTTCTTTATTGGTTAATTTTTTCATGTTCTATTTTTTGAGCAACTAACAACTTACAAAACAAACGTACTACTAATTTTATAGTTGCACAACTATTTTTATAGTTTACTAACTAAATTTACAGTTTAAATGTTTTTGTATCTATTAATTAGTTTGTCATGTGACACTACTTTCAAAAAATTGAGCAGAAAAAAATCGTCTGAAAATTTCTCTTCAGACGATTTCTATACTATATTAATGCGTGAAAAGGTTGTGTATTAACTACCAAATACGAACTCTATTTTCAGGAGCTACATACATTTTATCACCCTCCTTAATGTCAAAAGCTTCATAAAACGAATCTACATTTAACAAAGGCTGTACAGCTCTAATCATTCCTGGAGAATGTGGATCTGTTTTAATTTGAGTACGCAAAGCCTCATCCCTAGATTTGGTTCTCCAAATTGTAGCCCAAGACATAAAAAAACGTTGCTCTGCTGTTAACCCATCGATATCTTCTGGTCTGCCATTTTCTTTAAAGAACAACTGCAATCCGTCATAAGCGCCTAACACACCACCTAAATCACCAATGTTTTCACCTAAGGTAAACTTACCATTTACGTAAACACTATCCAATACTTCTAAAGTACTATACTGTGCAGCTAGGGCATCTCCTCTTTCTGTAAAAGCTGTCAAATCTTCTGGAGTCCACCAGTTTTTTAAGTTCCCATCAGCATCAAATCGTGCACCACTATCATCAAAAGCATGTGATATTTCGTGCCCAATAACAGCACCAATACCCCCATAATTTACAGCTTCATCTGCTGTATAATTATAAAAAGGTGGTTGTAAGATAGCTGCCGGAAAAACAATCTCGTTGTTCATTGGGTTAAAATAAGCATTTACCGTTTGTGGAGACATTCCCCACTTAGACTTGTCTACAGGCTCTCCTATTTCAGAAAAGTTTTTGTCTTGTCCCCACTTGCTTACAGCCGTCATATTATCAAAATAGGATTTATCTGCAGATACTTCCATTTTAGAATAATCTTCCCACTTGTCAGGATATGCTATTTTAACGGTAAACTTATCTAGTTTCTCTATGGCTTTAACTTTAGTGTCTTCACTCATCCAGTCTAGATTTTTAATACGGTTTTTGTAAGCAACAATTACATTGGCTATCATTTTTTCTGCCTTAGCCTTAGCTTCTGGTGGAAATTTAGCATCAACATATAATTGTCCTAATGCCTCGCCAACGGCACCATTTACTGTAGCCAACGCACGCTCATTTGCTGGGCGTTGTTTTTTATCTCCTCGTAAATATTTACTGTAAAATTCCCAGTTTGCAGTTTCTGTTACTGTTGTAAGTCTACCTGCTGCACTATTAAAAGTATCCCACTTTAGTAGTGTTTTTAAATCTTCTATTGGAGTTTCTTTTAAAAACGTATCCAATGCATTGGTGTATCGAAGCTGTGTTACCAAAATTGTATCAAATTTTTTAGTGATCCCTAAATCAGCAATCATTTTAGTAAGATCAATAGCACTTAACATTGCATCCGTTTCGGCAATCGTTTTTGGATTGTTGTAGTTTCTAGCATCACGACTCTCTACTTTATCTAAGCGTGGCTCAGCTAATGTAGTTTCCATCGCTAAGATTTTAACAGCAGCTTCATTTGCACTAGTCTCATTATCTCCTATCATTTGCAACATACGAGAAATATGTTTCTTGTATTCTTCCCTAATCTCTTTAGATTTGGAGTCTTGATCTAAGTAATAATCACGATCTGGAAGACCCAAACCTGCTGCACCTAAATAAACAGCATTTATTGTTGAGTTATTTAAATCTGCTCCAGCGCTTACTCCAATAAACGGTGACGATACTGCTGGATTCTTAGCCAATACAGTTTGTAAATCTGTTAAATCTTTAATGGCTGCAATTGCGTCCAATGCTGGTTGTAACGGACTAAGTCCTGCTTTATTTCGAGCAACAGTATCCAATTTTGTTTCAAAAATTGCCAACGCCTTAGCTTGATCTGTATCCCCACTATAATTACCGCTAGTCTGTGCTTTTGCAATGATTTCTAAAACATCATTATCCGTAGCTTTACGTAAAACCAAAAATCCACCCCAACTAGACCTATCATCTGGTATTTCAGTGTTCTTCATCCAGCTACCATTCACATAATTATAAAAATCATCTTTTGGATTTACATTGGTATCCATATTTTCTAATACAATACCTGGTATTTTTTCAATTTCTAGATCCGCATCTACTTTTTTATCATCTTTACAAGAAGTAATGACAAGAGTACTAGCCAATCCTATCATCAGAAAAGATTTGTTTGTTAGTTTCATTGCTTTCGTTATTAATTGTTAATTAGTCATTGGTGCTAAACAATTTAGCTTCAACACAAAAATAAGAAAAAGATCACTAGTTGTTACATTTAACAATTAAAAGGCATTTTTTGTTTTAAAAAACCTAACAACGATCAGTTAAACCCTTTTTATTTTATTTATTAAACGTGTCAAAAAAAGCACTAATAGCTATCAATATTGATAAAAAAAATTAATTTTGGCTTTTTACTATTATTATACAGATAAATAAAAGCCTCATAGTTCAACGGATAGAATAGAAGTTTCCTAAACTTTAGATCCAAGTTCGATTCTTGGTGAGGCTACAACCAGCCAAGTTCCCCCGAAGCCTCTCGGGGTTGGTGAGACTACAAAATAAAATCTATGAAAAAAGAAAACATCAAAAATGTGTTTTTACAAGGTGCCATTTCATCTCAATTTATTGCAGATGCAATAGCAAAACACCAATCTAAAACCCAAATTGGTGCACATAATATTTTCTTAGGTCAAGTACGCAAAGATATTATTGATGATAAAACAGTAAAAGCTATTGCATATACTGCGTACGAAGAAATGGCCAATCTTAAATTTCATGAAATAAAAGAAGCTACCTTTGCTAAGTTCAATATTACGTGTATGCATATTTACCATAGTATAGGAACTGTAGCTGTGGGTGAAATTTGTTTGTTGGTATTTGTCTCTGCGCCACACAGACAAGTGGTTTTTGATGCTTTAAACGATGTCGTGGAAGAAATTAAAGCGCAAGTTCCTGTTTTTGGAAAAGAAATTTTTGAAGACAGTTCATATCAATGGAAAGTAAATAAATAAGATTAGAATGGTAGATATTACACTAAAAACAATAACATTACGAACCGCCGTAGCACAAGCTGTTGTAAAAGTAAGTTCACAAGACACTATAGATGCTATTATAAACAAAACCGTTCCCAAAGGCGATGTTTTTGAAATGAGTAAGGCTGCAGGCTTGTTGGGTGTAAAAAAAACACCAGACTTGTTACCGGATTGCCATCCGTTACCCATTGAATATACCGCTATTTCTTACGAAATAAATGGTTTGGACATAATGGTCCTGATAACGGTAAAAACAAATTACAAGACAGGTGTAGAAGTAGAAGCTATGCATGGCGCTAGTATTGTTGCATTAAATATGTACGATATGCTAAAGCCCATAGACAAAGGTATAGAAATACACCACATAAAACTTTTAACAAAAACGGGGGGTAAGTCAGATATCAACAACTAAATACTTCGTACCAGAACACTATTCACGAATAGACCACACTTCATAAATATCCACTCCTTTACTACTTTTTCCACTATGGTGCCAATCACCATTCTTTATCTCATATTTAAAATCTAGAGCAGCACCTACCCTACTATCATCCCTAGAGAAATAGGCTATTTTTTCTATGTATGTTCCATCTTTGGTTTCATAAGTTCCGCCGCCAGTTCCCGAAAACTGAAAGGTATCTGAATTAAAAGCAATCCATTGAAAATGTCCATTTAATAAAAACTTCATTGTCTTTCTAGGCTTTTTGAAAACCTCAGCCTTATCAAAACTTTGACCTCCCCTACCTGTAATGATCCATTTCCCATTTAAATCTTTTGGACTTTCACTACTCTTTTTATATCGCTTTGCTGTACTTGCTTCTAATTTTAATTCTTTATTATTTTGGGTAAAACTATAGGCTAGCTCTTTAACGGAATCTTCCTGAAAATTGGAGTTAAACTCTAATTTCACTTTTAGTTTATTTCCATCAACAGTATAAAATCCTCCTTGGGTTTTGATAAACTTAGCTGGATTTTTTTGATAAACCGTTGCTACAAAATAGGTGTCATCAATTTTTAGTTCGTGCACCAAGGTTCCTTCTCCCTGCTTTTCTTCGTATAAAAAAACACCTGTCTTAAGCTGTGCAGATGCAAAAGAAACCATCATAAAAATAACGAACATACCCACGTTTCTCATAACTAACATTTTTACTAAATATAATAAATGTTTTGATTTGTTACCTTTTGGTTTTGTTAAATTTCATCACATCTGGTAAATCCACTCTTCTGGATTTAACTTGGTAATGTCTTTATACAAATAAAACTTAAGTATAGTTTGCCCATTAAACCTATTGGTAAATATTTCTCCTATTGCCTCTTTGGTATTTACTTTATCCCCTTTCTCCACATAGGTTTTAGAAAGGTTGTAATAGGTACTAATATAATTCCCATGTTTTATCTGCACACCTTTATTACCACCAGGAACAGTAATCACTGCAATTACTTCACCATTAAAAATAGAACGTGCTTTTGCGCCTTTGTCCGTGGCTATAACAACACCATTGTTTTGATGTTTTATCCCTGGATAAACAGCATCTTTATACACTCCAAAACCCTTACTCTTAAACCCCTTTTCTACAGGCCAAATTAGTTTTCCTTTATTGGCTGTAAAATTATTGGCTACTATTTTAGCTTCGGGGGTCAATACAAACTTGGTACTACTGGATGCTACAGTACTATTCCCCGCTGTTTTTTTATTAGAAGCTGCAATTGCTGAACGAATTAATTTTTCTATTTGCTGATCTATTTTACGAGCCTCACTCTTTTTCTTATTTATAGTAGTGGTATATTGAGTTTCATTCTTCTTAATAGTCCGTAGCAAGGCATCTTTTGCCTTTTTCTCTGACTCTAATTCTTTTCTAGAAGCTACATTTTCTTTTAACAATTGCTCTTTTAGCTTTCGTTGCGCTATTAAAGACTGATTGGTTTTATTTAGGGTATCGGCTTTTGCTACAATGACGATTCCTTGTTCTTTACGGTACTGTGTATACTGCTTCATATACTGCATACGCTTAAATGCTTGCAGAAAATTCTCTGAAGACAACAGGAATAACAACCTGCTTTCTTGCGATTTATTTTGATACGATTTCTGTATCATTTGCGCATAATCTTCTTTCAAGGTCAGCAAGTCCTTTTTTAGCGCACTAATATTACGCACATTGGCATTAATTTGTCGATTTAACAAGTTAGACTGTTCATTGGTAACTCGTATCAATTGTTGTTGGGCATTTATTTTTTGTTCCAACCCATCCATTTGGTCTAACACATTACCCTTTTCTTTGGTTTCTGCAAACAACAACCTATTAATTTCACGAATATCTTTTTGTATTTGAGCTCGCTTTATTTCCAATGCTTTCTGTTCATTAGTTTGTGCAGACAACACCCCAACATTGAACAAAAATAGAACTGGTACTAATACGCTAAAATGCTGTAATTTATTCATAGATTTATTCTAAAATAATTTCTGAAAAACCATTTGGTATTTTATATGGAAAGTTAAACTTTTTATTTAACTCAATGTTCTTAAATGTCAGTGCTATATTGTTTTCCTTGCCTTTATCTTTTACATATATATCTATAATATTTGGTACTAATTTTTTATCTACCTCTTGATAGTTTTTATACTGTACATCTAATACTCTATCTTTTAATGGTTGAGTTAATTGTAGACCAGCTACCTTATAATTTAAGGGCTCTATTTGCAACAATGTTCTAAAAAGTTCATTTGCTTTTTTGGGCTCTAGTTGGTATTGCCCATTAAATTCTTGGGCTGTGTATTTATCCTTTCGCAAATCAAACAAAGCTTGTCCTAACAATAAATTTTGTACTTTCTCAAAATCTAACTCGGTTCCCAATAAGTTACTCAGATATGAGAAATCACCATCAAAATACTCACTTTGTAAACTGTTGTAAAAACTCACTCGAGTTGGTGTAATATACGCCTTTACAATTCCTAAGGTTGCGCTAATCCATATGGCTTTATCCTTTTCCATTCTAAAACTAACCGTATAGGCTTGAGAATCGCTTCCATCAGAAAAATCAATTTTTAATCGACCCCGAAGGGTTTTAAAATCTAGGGTATTCGCATAGTGATTTTTAACTAAGGTCTTTGTATTTAACTTTACATCGCCGAAGTTACCCGCTGCAATTATTTTCTTGGATTTACAAGAAACAAAAAAGATGGCAACAACTAGTGTTATTGTTATTTTACTTACGATATGGGAGGTTTTTATCATTTTAATTTTTAGCGTTAATTTTTAATAAATACATATTGGCTTTCGTTAAATTTCCCAAGGCTGTGTAAGCCGTTATCAAGGCTGTATAAATATTTTCTTGCAAAAGCGCATCCTCTAGAAGGTAATCCAATGCAGTATCTAAAGATTTTATGGCTGCTGTATGTTTCTTTTTGCCATTATGAGCAGTTCCCAAAGCATAATAAAAATAGGGTTGAGATGGGTAACTTTCTAATGCCTCTCTTGCTGTATTTTCCAAAAGATCATAATTTTTATCCAAAATAAGATCCTTTAATACCACTCTATAGTTCTCTACTGGGTTGTTTTTTGCCGATGGGTTATTCGATGTTACGGCAGCGTTCACAACCTGTGTTTTATTCGTCCGTTGGGCAATGGCATCTACTATCTTAGCTTCGATACTACTCTTAAATATACTGGGTTCTAACTCCTTTATTACACTATATGCTGTATCATAATCTCTCTCTAAATACAATAGGTGCGCAAGGTTTTCTTTAAGTTTCGGATTTGAATAAGGCACTATTTTTTTTAGGGCATCAATATTTTTTCGTTGACTTTTTAAAGCATACATCAACGTTTGTAAAAACCAAATGTTTGTAGGGGCTGCCTTAACGGATTCTTCTGCCTGCCCTTGTGCAAGTATAAACTTTTTTTCTGCTAAATAAGCTTTTGCAAGCTCATTGGTAACCGCAGTATTTGTTGGTTGTAATTTTTTACATTTGAGGAGCATATTAATGGCTCTGTCATAATTTTCAATGCCTTTTTGTTTTAAAGCTTCAAAAAAATATTCTTGAAATTCATCTGAATACTCTTCTAAAAAAACCTCAGCAGTATCTTCTATTTCTTGCCCATAACCAATGCCCTGGAAAACCAAAAATCCCATAAAATAGACAAGAAAAAAAGGTTTGCAACAAATACTCATATCCTTTGTAAAATTATTAAAAAAACAAATGGTATTACCATCAAAGCAATTAGTTTTTTAAACTTCAAATATTATACCGTATTAGAATCTGACTTTCGTAAATTCCCAATTACAAATCCTATAATTGCGGGGAACACCCATCCTAGACTATAGCTACTAAGTGGTATCCACTTTGTAAAAAAACTAGAAAAATCATCAATTCCTAGACTGCTTAAAAAAGCTGGTACACTAAAAAGTATAGTACTATAAATAACAAGCTTAAAAATTTTAGGCGTGGCATATGTATTTGGCACTATGTTCAATAAAGTTAATACAATGGTAATTGGGTAAACAAATAGTAATGCTGGTACAGCCACGGCTATAATATAATCTACATTAAACTGCCCCATTAGCACGCCTAACACACATCCAATTACAGCTGTTAGTGTATAAGCATTTCTAGAACCTGAAAGCCTATGCTTCATAAAGTCAGATGTTCCAGTTACGATACCAACCGCTGTAGTAAAACAAGCCAAACTAACCAATATACTTAAGAAAACATTGGCAGCATTACCAAGGGTTTTTAAGCTGATGCCATTTAAAAGAGCAGTTCTATTTATTGTAGATTCAAAACTTCCATGCATTAATGCTCCAGTAATTATGAGTCCGCCATAAATTAGGAACAACCCCAAACCTGCCAGCCAACCAGCTCTACGGATTAAGGTTCTTTTATCATCATAAGACGCTTCTTTGTTTTTTAGATTGATAGAAATTATAATTACCCCACCAACGACTATAGCTCCTATAGCATCAAATGTTTGGTATCCTTCCAAAATACCAGCTGTAAATGGATTTTCCATAGTAAGGTTACCAAAAGAAAAATCAAAAGAAAATAGGGTAATGCCGATAATCGCTACTAAAATAATAAGAATTGCAGGAGTTAAAAATTTACCGATAATGTTTAAGAGTTTAGATCTGTTTAGTACAAAAACCAATACCAAACTAAAATAAACAATACTTGTATAAATAGGTGGAATATTAAAAAAAGGCGCTATGGCTATTTCGTGGGTTACAGATGCTGTCCTAGGTGATGGCAAACTAACCGATATGGCATAAATAAGTAGTGAATAGATTAAACTAAAAGTAGGGGATACTTTTTTGCCAAAATCAAATATGGTTCCCTGAAGCTTTGCATGTGCAAATATCCCTAAAATTGGAATAATAACAGCAGAAATACAAAAGCCTAATGCTACCAACCACCAAAGATTTCCTGAATTAAAACCAAGCAAAGGGGGTAATATTAAATTACCAGCTCCAAAAAAGAGAGAAAACAAGGCAAAAGCAGTTACGACAGTTTCTTTCGTTTTATTCATTAAATGGTATCTATTTTTCTGGAAAGATAAAACAATTAAACAAGGCCACAAATAACTCTATATTGTGTTGAAAAAGTACCGTTTATCGAAAAAAATGCCGTTTATCGAAAAAAAACTAGTAGTAGCTCAATAATATAGAAGTCGTTCCGTTTATATAAAAACAATTGAATAAAAAAATTGTTTAACCCAAATTTTAATTAACCGTTGCTCCATTAGGTTTCTACCAGAAAAAGCAAATATACCTACATTATGAAAAAAGTTTTCTCCTCTTACGGCTCTATGTTTAATTCATTGTGCTGTGGTATTTTTGGACACTATTATGCAGTTTCAAAAAAAGTGACTTCGCACATTAAGGAGTACGAGTGTATTCATTGTAAAAAACAAGTTACAACAGATGTTAGTGGAAACCTATCTACACTCACACCTGAGCTAGAAGATATTAACAATACCTTGCAAGAAATATATCAGAAAAAACATGAGAGCCACCAACAGGTGGCTTAATTATGCTTTGGCGAGCGAATTCCAACCCTGAGCGGTTATCGGAATTTTACTATTATTCCTGGAAATTAAATGCACTCCCTCATTCGTTTCTGTCATATGCCCTATGACCGTTAAGTTAGGATTGCCTTTTATTTTCGGGAATTCATTTTGATCTATAGTAAACAATAACTCATAATCTTCACCTCCACTTAAGGCAACTGTAGTACTGTCAATTTCAAATTCTTCACATGCACTAATAACTGTTGGATCTAACGGTATTTTATCTTCAAATAAATTACACCCTACCTTGCTTTGGTCGCAAATATGTAATATTTCGGAAGACAACCCATCACTAATATCAATCATTGCCGTAGGCTTAACCCCTAAGGCATCTAGCAAAGGAATAATATCTTTACGTGCTTCTGGTTTTAGCTGCCTTTCAACAATATAAGAGTACATTGATAAATCTGGATTACTATTCGGATTCACCTTAAATACTTCCTTTTCTCTTTCTAATACTTGTAAGCCCATATAGGCTCCTCCCAAATCTCCAGTAACAACTAAGAGATCATTGGGTTTTGCACCAGATCTATACACTAAATTTTCTTCTTTTGCCTCTCCTATGGCCGTAATGCTAATTAGCATTCCCTTAGTAGAGGAAGTTGTATCACCACCCACAACATCTACATTGTATTTTTTTGCAGCTAACCCAATACCACTATACAATTCTTCTAAAGCCTCTAATGGAAACCGATTGGAAACGGCTATGGAGACAGTAATCTGTGTAGCCACAGCATTCATTGCATAGATGTCAGACAAATTAACCATTACGGCTTTATAGCCTAGATGCTTTAACGGCATATAGCTTAAATCGAAATGTATACCTTCAACAAGCAAATCGGTCGAAATTACGGTCTTATTATTTTTAAAATCTAAAACCGCAGCGTCATCACCAATTCCTCTTACCGAAGATTTGTGTTGTAAGGTGAAATCTTTTGTAAGGTGGTTAATTAAACCAAATTCGCCTAACTCTTCAAGCGATGTTCTCTTGGGATTCTTCTCGTCTAACATTTTGCAAAAGTAAGAAGTAAATTTTTGATGTTGCCGCTTCTACTTAAATAAAAACACACCCCTCAATAAAAAGTAGAAATCCACTTTTTATTGAGGGGTGCTTTATCCTAAAATTAGACCTCTTATTTCCCTAAAGAATAACCTTCGCTATAGTTGCGTTTTACGTATTTATTTGCGGCTTCAAAATTGGTAATCTTCATTTGCTCTGCATCCCATAGCAAACGTTTTCTACCATTGTATTTAGAACCTCCCCAAAAGCTGCCTTTGTCGGCTTTTGGATCCACCTCAAAATAAGCTTTAAGCGCTAGGTTTCCTATTAAAATACTTTCTGTAAATGGCCCTGCGTAATCAAAAGAAGAACTCGTCTCCGCATTACCATAACCCGCCATACATGCATTTACCCATTGTAAATAATGACCTTCTGGAACTCTAGCAATGGTTTCTTCTACTTCAAATTGTTCGTTTAGTGTTAATGGAAGTAATCTTGGATTGCCTCCATAACAATCACACATTAACTTTCCTTTAGAACCAATGAAAATTACACCACCATCCCAGTTGCCTAAAGCCTCATCATCACCCATTTCCTCCGGTCGCTCTGGCAGTAATCCACCATCCATCCAAGTAACTTTTATTTTTCCTTTGCCATCCGTTCTTGGGTAACTTAAGTGTATCTTACTAGAATTTGGAAAACTTTTAGGGTAATCTGCAGTTTCAAATTTCCCTTTAAATGAATCTGAAACACTGCATTCAACGCTGTCTGGATAAAGTATCGGCAATATTCTATAAACCGGATCCATTATATGACAAGCCATATCACCAAGAGCTCCTGTACCAAAATCTGACCAACCTCTCCAATCAAAAGGAAGGTAGGCTTCATTATAATCGCGCATTTCTGCCGTTCCCAACCACAAGTCCCAATTCAATCCTTTTGGTATTTTATCCTTTTTGGTTGGCGTCTGTAAAGCTTGTGGCCAAATAGCCCTATTGGTCCAGCATTTTACAGTATGTACATCTCCTATAATACCTGTATCATAAATTTCTTTCATTTTTCGTACACCATCACCAGAACCACCTTGATTCCCCATCTGAGTAACTACTTTGTATTTTTTAGCAGCTTCAGTTAGCATTCTTGCTTCCCAAATATCATGTGTAAGTGGTTTTTGTACATATACATGTTTGCCCATTTGCATAGCCATATATGCAGCTACGGCGTGGTTGTGATCTGGTGTTGACACAGAAACTGCATCAATATTTTTCCCTTCTTTTTCTAGCATTTCTCTAAAGTCATTGTAGTACTTCGCTTTAGGGAAAGATGCTCTAGATTTAACAGCCTGTCTATCATCCACATCACAAAGGCCAACAATATTTACGTTAGGGCTTTCTGCAAATGCAGCAATATCACTCTGACCTTTTCCTCCTGCTCCAATACCAGCTATATTTAGCTTGTCACTTGGGGCAACATAACCAGGACCTCCCATGACATGCCTGGGCACTATCATAAATCCAGCTGTTGCTAATCCAGCTCCTTTAATAAATTCTCTTCTTGATTTAGGACTAATTGTGCTCTTTTTTTTGGACATAATTCTTAAAAAGTTTTTTGGTTTTTTTTAAAATGCAGTTCAAGTTAATTTAAATTTTGTAATTCTGAGAAAAATGTGCCAAAAAAAATTGAAGGGACTACTATTTTATATGAAATTATGCCTCTTGATGTAATTCAACGACCAATATATAAGTATAACTTCGTTCATTGTATCTTTACAACTACTAACTTTATTTAAAAATTCCATTTTGAAAAAGATAATGCTTCTTTTATTATTGCTTTGTTTCATCTCTAGTTGCTCTAAAAACAAGGAGGTTTCTTTTGAGGAGGAACAATTGGAAAATGACGCAAAAAGAACATCCCCCTGTATCAACGGTTTTGCTGGAATTTTTCCTTGTAATGGCTATGATTTATTGGCGAGGCTGACCTTAACCGAGATGGGCACAGATTTCGCCAATGATGTTTGGGGATGGACAGATCCTACGACCGACAAAGAATACGCATTGATTGGCCTAAAAAATGGAACTGCATTTTTAGACATAACAGACACGGAAAACCTCATCTACCTAGGCAAGCTATCTACGGCAACAGTAAGCAGTTTTTGGAGAGACATAAAAGTATATAACAATCATGCTTTTATAGTTTCTGAAGCAGAAAATCACGGAATGCAGGTTTTTGACCTTGCAAAATTAAGAACTAGTACAAATGCGCCTGTAAATTTTACAGCAGATGCGCACTATACTGGCTTTGGAAATGCACACAACATTGTAATAAATGAAAATACAGGCTTTGCTTATGTTGTTGGAACCGCTAGGAATGACGTCTATGCTGGTGGTGTACATTTTATAAACATCAACAATCCAAAAGCACCCGTAGCGGCTGGAGGCTATGCTGCTAACGGATATACCCATGATGCACAAGTTATAACATATAATGGGCCAGATACAGATTATATTGGAAAAGAAATTTTCATTGGGGCAAATGAAGATCAAGTGGTTTTGATAGATGTAACGGATAAAAGCGCTGCCCAGGAAATTGCAACTATTACCTATAACCAAACAGGGTACACCCATCAAGGGTGGTTTACGGAAGACCATACCTATTTTATTTTGGGCGATGAAACAGATGAAATTAACTTTGGTTTTGATACACGGACTTTAGTATTCGATTTTTCAGATTTGGAACTACCAACCTTACACACAACTTATTTAGGCGAAACAACTGCAACAGATCATAACGGATATGTAAAAGGAAATCAATTTTTCTTAGCGAACTACACCGCAGGTATGCGTGTTTTAGACATCACAAACATAGCAAGTAAAACGCTAACTGAAACTGCTTATTTTGACACATTCCCTACCGATAACAATGCAGGAACAAAGGCATTATGGAGTATTTATCCATACTTTGATAGCGGAAAAATTATTCTAAATGATACAGAATCTGGGGTTTTTGTCATTAAAAAATCGGAGTAATCACAAATACATTCTATTGTAAAACTATGTTGATGGTATGAAACAGCTAAAATGCATTCTAATTTTTTTACTACTTACCTCTTGCTCTAAAGATACTTTAGAACACAAACCTAAAGAAATTGATTTTTTAGGAGAGATTAAATGGGTAAAGAGTTTTGGAGGGTCTGGTTATGATACCGCACAAGCTGTAATTCAAACTACAGATGGCGGTTATGCTGTTTTAGGCTATAGCAATAGTGTGGATGGAGATTTATCAAACAAGACCAGTGCAGTAAACGATTATTGGTTGTTAAAATTAGACCAAGAAGGCGATCTAGAATGGACCAAAACGTATGGCGGTAGTGATGATGATATTGGTAAAAATATAATACAAACAACAGATGGTGGTTACGCACTAATTGGCTACAGTAGAAGTAGTGATGGCGATGCAAGTAATAATGAAGGATTTCATGACAATTGGGTTGTAAAATTAGATGCAAGCGGAACAATGCAATGGGAGCGTAGTTTTGGATTCTCAGGCCATGACCATTCGTACGATATTGTGCAAACTACAGACGGAGGGTTTTTCTTTGCTGGTTTTTTAGATGTTACAGCTTCTAACGGTGAAGGAAATTTTGGCAAAGGAAATTATGTAACACAACATGGCGTGGGAGAGTTTTGGGGTACAAAGTTAACGGCAAACGGGACTTTAGAATGGCGTAGATTTTTTGGTGGAACTAATAACGACAGGGCACACGGGGTGGTACAGACTAATGACGGAGGTTTTTTATTGTCTGGTTTTTCAGAAAGTGACGATTTTGATATTTCTAACACAAAAGGCAGTTATGATTTTTGGATGCTTAAAATAAACAATCAAGGAGATTTGTTATGGGAGCGCTCTTTTGGCGGTACGGGAATAGAAATTTCCTATGATATAGCTAAAACACAAGATAATGCTTATATAATTACCGGAAACACTTTTAGCAGTGACACAGATGTTTCTAAAAACAACGGTGAATCAGACGTTTGGCTCATAAAAGTGGATGATAATGGGAATCTACTCTGGGAAAAAACATATGGCGGCACTAGATTTGATGCAGCACAAAGTGTGCATACAACTACAGACGGTGGATATGTAATTTCAGGAAACTCTAAAAGTACGGATGGTGATCTAACCGATAATGTTGGAGAAAATGATTTTTGGATTTTAAAAACGGATAAAAACGGAACACTTCTTTGGCAAAAAACAATAGGAGGAACAAATCTAGATTTTGGCTTTGATGCCATAGAAATTTTAGACAATAAATTACTTTTAGTGGGAGAATCACAAAGTACAGACTTTCCATATCTTCAGAACAAAGGGGAGGCAGATGCGGTGTTAATAATGTTAAAATAATCACCTTTTTATCAGCTACTTCACATCTATAGAAAAATCCTATTCAAACATTCGTTATATTAATGTTAGGAAATATGGTAAAACCCTACTTATACCTTATATTTGTAAATTATTTAGAACTAAACCAAATAAAATTTGAGTAGCGGTCTAATGTAAATTAAGATTAGTATGATAAAAGTATCAGAAACAGCAAAAAAGAGAGTCATAGATTTAATGACAGAAGGCGGCTTTGATGCTGAAAAAGATTTTGTGCGTGTTGGTGTAAAAAGCGGTGGATGTAGTGGTTTATCCTATGAGTTAGATTTTGACAAAACAACAGTAGAAACAGACAAAGTTTTTGAAGACAACGCAGTGCGAATTGTAGTAGATAAAAAAAGTTTTTTATATCTAGTAGGAACTACTTTGGAATATTCTGGCGGATTAAACGGTAAAGGTTTTGTGTTTAACAACCCAAATGCGCAAAGAACCTGTGGTTGTGGTGAAAGTTTTTCACTATAATTACACAACCCCAAAAGGGTGCTAAAATGGAACAAAAAACATTTTTTTGAACAAATGTTAATCAAATGAACAAATGAAATTTCCCTTAGGGGAAGTAAATGAGGATTATGGCATATACAGAAGAAGAGTTAAAGAAAGAGTTAGAAACCAAAGAATACGAATACGGTTTTTACACAGACATAGAATCTGACACTTTTCCAATAGGATTAAGTGAAGAAATCGTAATAGCTATTTCCAAAAAGAAAAATGAACCACAATGGATGACCGATTGGCGTATTGAAGCCTATCGCGCATGGGAAAAGATGGTAGAACCAGAATGGGCCAATGTTCATTATAAAAAACCAGATTTTCAGGCTATTAGTTACTATTCTGCTCCTAAAAAAGCAGATCCTAACAAAACCTTGGGTGATGTAGATCCAGAATTATTAGAGATGTACAAGAAATTGGGCATTTCTGTAGATGAACAAAAGAAATTGCAAAATGTTGCTGTAGATATCGTTGTAGATTCTGTTTCTGTGGCAACTACGTTTCAAAAGACCTTGGCCGAAAAAGGAATTATTTTCATGCCTATTTCTGAAGCCATACAAGAGCATCCAGAATTGGTTAAAAAATACATGGGAACAGTTGTTCCAACTACAGACAACTTTTATGCAGCTTTAAATTCGGCTGTTTTTACAGATGGTTCGTTTTGCTACATCCCAAAAGGCGTACGTTGCCCAATGGAGCTCTCTACTTACTTTAGAATTAACCAAGCAGGCACAGGTCAGTTTGAGCGCACTTTGGTTGTTGCAGACAAAGGAAGTTATGTTAGTTACTTAGAAGGGTGTACGGCACCATCTAGAGATGAAAATCAATTGCATGCAGCCGTTGTAGAACTTATAGCTATGGACGATGCAGAGATAAAATACTCTACCGTACAAAACTGGTTTCCCGGAAACAAGGAAGGTAAAGGAGGAGTTTATAATTTTGTTACCAAAAGAGCTTTGTGTGAGAAAAATGCAAAAGTTTCTTGGACTCAGGTAGAAACTGGTTCTGCCGTAACATGGAAATATCCATCTTGTATTTTAAAAGGAGATAATTCCATAGGCGAATTTTATTCTATTGCTGTAACAAATAACTACCAGCAAGCAGATACGGGTACAAAAATGATTCACCTTGGCAAAAATACCAAGAGTACTATTATTTCTAAAGGTATATCTGCAGGTAAATCTCAAAACAGCTACCGTGGTTTAGTACAAGTAAGTAGCCGTGCAGATAATGCCCGTAACTTTTCTCAGTGCGACTCGCTTTTAATGGGTAATGAGTGTGGTGCACATACATTCCCCTACATAGAGGTAAAAAACAAAACCGCAATGATAGAACATGAGGCTACAACAAGTAAAATTGGTGAAGATCAAATTTTCTACTGTAACCAACGTGGGATAGCTACGGAAAAAGCAATTGCATTAATCGTAAATGGTTTTAGTAAAGAAGTGCTAAATAAATTACCAATGGAGTTCGCAGTAGAAGCCCAAAAACTATTAGAAATTAGCTTAGAAGGTTCAGTGGGGTAAGATTGTTTCTAACAAAGAAATGTTAGTGGTGATTTTTAGCTTGAAGAAGTAAAATCACTCTATAAAAAAGTAAAAGAATAATAAAGAACATTAAAGTAGCGATAAAATGCTTAAAATTAAAGATTTACACGCTAGTGTAGAAGGCAAAGGAATATTAAAAGGAATTAACTTAGAAGTTGGTGCTGGTGAAGTACATGCTATTATGGGACCAAATGGTTCTGGCAAAAGCACATTGGCTTCTGTTATAGCTGGTAACGAAACTTACGAGGTAACCAAAGGCGATATTTTCTTAAACGGAGAAAACATTGAAGACCTTTCCCCAGAAGAGAGAGCGCATAATGGTGTTTTCTTATCATTTCAATATCCTGTAGAAATCCCTGGTGTTTCTGTAACTAACTTTATGAAAACAGCTATTAACGAGTCTCGTAAGGCAAAAGGCTTAGAAGATATGCCTGCTAAAGATATGCTGAAACTTATTCGTGATAAATCTGAATTGCTAGAAATAGATCGCAAGTTTTTATCTCGTTCTTTAAATGAAGGTTTTTCTGGAGGAGAGAAAAAACGTAATGAAATTTTTCAAATGGCGATGTTAGAGCCAAAACTAGCCATTTTAGATGAAACAGATTCTGGTTTAGATATAGATGCTTTGCGTATTGTTGCAAATGGCGTAAATAAATTAAAAAGCAAAGACAATGCTATTGTAATTATTACGCACTACCAACGTTTATTGGAGTATATCGTACCTGATTATGTACACGTACTACACAACGGTAAAATAGTAAAATCTGGAACAAAAGAACTTGCTTTAGAGTTAGAAGAAAAAGGATACGATTGGATTAAGCAAGAAGCGGCAGTTTAAAAAAGTACTAAGGTTAAAATTTGATAGCTAGCAGCACCTTGTGCCTCCTTGTTTAATACTTACTACTCAATACTAAAGAATATGGATTTAAAAGATAAATTAGTTTCTTCATTTTTAGCATTCGAAAATAATGTAGATGTGCACAACCCAGTACATGATGTACGTACTGAGGCTATAAAGAATTTTGAGACTAAAGGTTTTCCTTCTAAAAAAGAAGAAGGCTGGAAATACACTTCATTAAATAGCTTACAAAAAATAGACTTCAGCATCTTTCCTAAAAAAGAAAGCACTTTAGAATATAAGGATGTTAAAAAATATTTTATTCACCAAATTGACACCTATAAAATAGTATTTGTAGATGGTGTATTTAGCTCTAACCTGTCTGAAACAACACATGATGGTGTAGATATCTGCTTAATGAGTTCTGCGTTAACGAAACCAATGTACAAGGCGGTTATAGATGTTTACTTTAATAAAGTTGCCTCTAAAGACGAATCTTTAACTACTTTGAATACGGCGTTTAGTAGAGAAGGTGCTTACATTTACATCCCTAAAAATAAACTCCCTAAAAAACCTATAGAAATTATACATTTTTCTACAGGTAATGATACAGCTTTAATGTTGCAACCCCGTAACTTGGTCATAGCAGAAGAGAATGCAGAAATGCAAATTATAGAGCGCCACCAAAGCTTAACAAGCAATGCTGTATTAACGAATTCAGTTACTGAGATATTTGCTGCTAAGAATGCAATTGTAGACTATTACAAAGTACAGAATGATAATGATGCTGCTTCTTTAATAGATAACACTTATGTAGATCAAAAAGACGGCAGTCACGTAAAAATACACACCTTCTCTTTTGGTGGTAAATTACTACGTAACAACCTTAATTTTTATCAGAATGGTGAACGAATAGATTCTACCATGAAGGGTATTACTATTATAGGTGAAAAACAACATGTAGATCATCACACCTTAGTGCACCATATAGAGCCAAATTGTGAAAGCCACCAAGATTATAAAGGCATTTTTGCAGAAAATTCTACAGGTGTATTTAACGGTAAAATTATTGTTGATAAAATTGCTCAGAAGACAAATGCTTTTCAGCAAAACAACAATATTTTAGTAAGTGATAAAGCTACTATAAACACAAAACCTCAATTAGAAATTTTTGCGGATGATGTAAAATGTTCTCATGGTTGTACCATTGGTCAACTAGATGAAGAAGCCCTATTTTACTTACAATCTAGAGGTATTCCTAAAAAAGAAGCTAGAGCATTGTTAATGTATGCCTTTGCCAATAATGTTTTAGAAAGTGTAAGAATACCAGAATTAAAGGTTCGAATTAATAAACTAATAGCCAATAAGTTAGGTGTTAATTTAGGATTCGATTTGTAGAAAAAGACGATCTATAAGGTTATAGAATTATGGAGAAAACAATCCTAGATATTCAAAAGATACGGAAAGACTTTCCTATTTTAAGTCGCACTGTAAATGGGCAGCCTTTGGTATACTTAGACAATGCAGCTACTTCACAAACACCCAAGCAAGTGATAGACGTTATTGTGGATTATTATAGTGGATACAATGCAAATATTCACAGAGGCGTACACACACTTTCACAAGAAGCTACAGATAAATACGAACAGGCCCGATTAAAAATTCAGCAGCACTTTAATGCAAAATTAGCGCATGAAATAATTTTCACTTCAGGTACTACTCACGGTATTAATTTAGTCGCAAACGGCTTTTCATCACTCCTAAAAAAAGGAGATGAAATTATTGTTTCTGCCCTAGAACACCACTCTAATATTGTGCCATGGCAAATGTTGTGTGAACGCACAGGAGCTATTTTAAAAGTAATTCCAATGAACCTGGAAGGGGAGTTAAAATTGGAAGAATATTACAAAATCTTATCAGACAAAACTAAACTTGTATTTTGCAACCACGTTTCTAATGCTTTAGGCACGGTTAACCCAATACAAGAAATCATAAATGCGGCACACAATGTTGGCGCTGCGGTCCTAATAGATGGTGCACAGGCAGCACCACATATAAAGGCAGACGTACAAGCATTAGATGTAGATTTCTATGTAGTATCTGCACATAAAATGTGTGGCCCTACAGGCGTAGGTATGCTCTATGGTAAAGAAGAGTGGCTTAAAAAATTACCCCCTTACCAAGGTGGTGGTGAAATGATTGCCGAGGTTACTTTTGAAAAAACAACTTACGCAAACCTACCTCATAAATTTGAAGCAGGAACACCTAATATCTGCGGTGGCATCGCTTTTGGAGCTGCCCTAGATTATATGAACCAGCTTGGATTTGAAAACATTGCTACATATGAAAATGACCTTTTGCTATATGCCACTGAGCAATTGCTGACGATTGCTGGGTTAAAAATATACGGCACTGGCCAACATAAAACTTCTGTAATTTCTTTTAATATAGAAGGTATTCACCCTTACGATATTGGTTCTATTCTTGATAAATTAGGTATCGCTGTACGTACTGGTCATCATTGCGCGCAACCCATTATGGATTTTTATGGTATTCCCGGAACCGTACGTGCAAGCTTTAGTTTTTACAATACCAAAGAAGAAGTCGATTCTTTAGTGGCTGGCGTAAAACGTGCTATTTTGATGCTATTGTAAGCAAATTTTCTCTAAAATACTGTACTTTGCACTGATTTTAATTCTATTTCTGCAAACCTAATGGGTAAATGTATTTTATATTTCGTAATTTTTATATTGTTTTTTAATTGTAAAGAAACTGATGTACCTTATAAAAAGGATACAACAACTATACAAAACGGAGAAGTTACTTTTAACCAATACTGTGCCTCTTGCCATAATTTTAAAAATAGTAGTATAGGCCCAAACTTATCTGGTATCACCACTGAAGTCCAATACAATTGGCTTTACAGTTTTGTACAAGAACCTCAAAAACTTATTGCGGCAAAAGATGATAGAGCAATGCAATTACTAGCAAAGTATAAATTGGCAATGCCATCGTTTACACATCTTTCAAAAACGGATATGGAAGGTGTACTTGCTTTTTTACACACAAAAAATGAGAAGATTGTAATCCTGAAAAAACAAGGCAAAAAAAAACCTATCAAAGACCCAATTCCAGAAAGAATTAAGAAAAACGGTAGTTGCTTGGAATTGGACTTTTTTTTACAAGCACCAGCTACTGCTAAAAACAAACCTTTAGCAAGAATTAATAAATTAATGCCCTTATCAATTAAAAGCAACCGTCTTTTTTTAAGTGACCTAAATGGTGTATTATATGAAGTTAAAGGGGATACACTAGAAAATGTTCTAAAGGTACAAGATTACTTTCAATCTTTTATTACAAAGCCAGGTTTGGCTAGCGGCTTAGGTAGTTTTGCTTTTCATCCCGACTATATAAACAACGGCCTTTTTTATACCACGCATACAGAAGATCCTAAAAAGTCTGCGAATGCTTATTTTAGTTACCATGATAGTATCCCAAAAAAAATGCGATGGATCCTAACAGAGTGGAAACAAGACAAACCTTCAAGTACCCCTTTTGAAGGTACTCATAGGCAACTACTATCCGTTGATATGCCAACGCAAGTACATGGCATACAAGAAATAAGTTTTAACCCAAATGCTTCAAAAACAGATCTGGATTATGGAAAACTTTACGTTTGTATTGGAGATGGTGGATCAGCGGAAAACCAGTTTTTACATCTAACGCAGTCGACCCAAAAAATTTGGGGAACCATTCTCCGTATTGATCCCTTGGGAAACAATAGTGAAAATGGTAATTATGGCATCCCTATTGACAATCCGTATGTAAGCGCATCAGAAGCATTGGGTGAAATATGGGCATACGGGTTTAGAAATCCAAATAGAGTAAGCTGGGACAACCTAAGTGGCAAACTGTTAGCTTCAGATATAGGACATCGGCAAATTGAAGAGATTAATTTAATTGAGCCTGGAGAAAATTATGGCTGGCCAATGCGTGAAGGAACATTCGCCTTAGTACCCTTAGAAAGTATGGAAGACATATATGAAGTAGATGCAAATTCTACCGAAAACTATATAGACCCAATCCTTCAATTTGATCACGATGACTCCAATGCAATATGTGGTGGTTATGTCTATCATGGTAAAAATATAGCAAAACTAAAAGGAAAGTATGTTTTTGGTAGTATCGTCCATGGTAAAATATATGCTGCAACTGTTGCTGAATTTAAGCTCGGGAAACAGGCTAAAATTGAGGAGTTTGATGTATGCTTCGAGGGAAAAATGAGTAGCCTTAAAGAAATGACAAAGAGTAATCGTGTAGATTTTAGGTTAGGCATAGATAGCGCTGGTGAATTGTATGTTTCTACGAAAGCAGATGCGAAAATTTATAAAGTGTCCGCTGTAAATTAGCTAACAACTAAACGGAGGTTATTTTTTCAATAAAGTTATCTTTTTCATAAACTTTAGATTAAATAGAATTGCAGTTGTACTTTTGTATAAAGAGTTTATAATGACAATTAAAGAAATACAAGAAGAAGTAATAGACGAATTTTCAATGTTTGATGATTGGATGCAGCGTTATGAGTATATGATAGATCTAGGAAAGTCATTGCCTCTAATAGATGCACAGTACAAAACTGATGACAATATTATAAAAGGTTGTCAAAGTAAAGTTTGGGTACATGCAGAATTAGCAGGAGATAAGTTATTATTTACCGCAGATAGTGATGCTATTATTACAAAAGGAATCATTGCCATATTGATCCGAGTTTTTAGTGACCACCACCCTAAAGATATCATAGCCGCAGATACCAATTTTATAGATGAAATTGGATTAAAAGAACATTTGTCTCCAACACGAGCAAATGGTTTGGTAAGTATGGTGAAGCAATTGAAATTGTATGCAATAGCATACCAAACACAATTAAAATAAGATTGTAAACAGAGGTTAACACAAAAAGTTATGAGTGAAACAATAGACACGCACGAATTAGGTGAAAAAATAGTGACGGTGCTAAAAAGCATCTACGATCCTGAAATACCCGTAGATATATATGAGTTAGGTTTAATTTACGATGTATTCGTCAATGAAGATATGGAGGTAAAAATATTAATGACACTGACCTCTCCTAACTGTCCTGTAGCAGAATCATTACCTGTAGAAATAGAAGAAAAAGTTAAATCGCTAGACGAGGTTAAAGGAGCAGAAGTAGAAATTACTTTTGACCCACCTTGGACACAAGAATTAATGAGTGAAGAAGCAAAGTTAGAACTTGGTTTACTTTAATTACCCATTCTAAGAAGTTAGATGTAATTTATGGCTAAGAAATCAGAAGAAATCGTAAATAGAGTAGCCAATAGTGCGTTGGTTACTTTTAATCTTGAGGATTATTACCCCACAGAAAAATGTGTGGTTTTAGACGTTAAAGATTGGCTTTTTGAAGGTTATATTCTCAAAGAAAAAGAATTTAGAGCGTATGTCAATGCGTATGATTGGGAACAATACAAGGATACCAATGTAGCGTTATTTTGCTCTACCGACGCCATTGTTCCTGGATGGGCATATATGTTAGTAGCCTCACAACTACAACCCTTTGCAAAACAAATTACTCAAGGAGATTTAGAACAGTTAACTACCGTACTTTACCAAACAATTATAACAGATTTAGATGTCTCTGATTATAAAGACAAAATGGTTATTATTAAAGGGTGCAGTAATAAACCAGTGCCTCCAAACGCCTATTTATGGCTAACCGCAAAAATGCAGCCTGTGGTTAAAAGTATAATGTATGGAGAGGCTTGTTCTTCTGTTCCCTTATACAAGAGAAAGTAAAAATCAATTTTTTTTATTATTGACAATACTTACATTTGTTGTTTGAAACCATTAAATACTATAAAAATGAAAAAGATTGTATTCACATTATCCTTATTATTTATTGCCTCTGTTTCTTTTGCACAAACGGTTGATGTCTTAAAGGCAGAAAAAGCTACTAAAAAAGATTCTATTGCAGCCATACAAGGCAGAATAAACGCCATACAAGGAAAACTAGATGCAATGCCAGGTTGGAAAAAAGGTGCTTTTGGCACCATTGGCGGTAGCATTTCTAGTTTTAGCAATTGGTATGCACAAGGAACACCAAATAACAACTCAGGTAATATAGGTTTTACAGTGAATGCTTTCGCTAATCTTAAGCAAGAGAATTTTTTTTGGCGAAATTCTGCAAACGCAAACCTTGCGTGGGTAAAGTTAGACGATAAAGATGATGCTACAGATAGCGACAAGTTTGAGGAAACTACAGATGTGTTTACAATTACATCTTTATATGGCCGTAAAATCACTGAAAAATTTGCTGTCTCTGTATTGGGAGAATACAGAACTACTATTTTAAACAACTTTAACAATCCTGGTTATTTAGATTTAGGTCTTGGTGCAACTTGGACTCCAATTGAAGATTTAATAGTAGTGATACACCCTTTAAACTACAATTTTGTATTTAGTGATAATGATGCTATTTTTGAGTCGTCTTTAGGTGCTAAAATTGTTGCAGATTACACAAGAAAAATAGGTGCCATAAACTTTAAATCTAACCTTTCTATGTTTCAAAGTTACAAGACCGAAGATTTATCTAATCTAACTTGGACAAACTCTTTTGGGTATACACTTTGGAAAATGATAGGGGTTGGCTTTGACTTTGGTTTAAGAAGTAATAAACAAGAAGCTTTAAACTACTCATTAAATCAAACCCCTGCAACTGCAACCTCTTTTGATGATGTAGATAATAAATTGCAGACCTATTGGATGTTAGGCTTAAATTATGCCTTCTAAGAAGAATTAGTATCTTATAAAAAAAAGACCGCTTATCTAAGATAAGCGGTCTTTTTTATTTTCTAAACTATTGTTAATTTATTTTGTTCTTTATCTTTACGCTTTAAAGCCTGCAACAAACGAGCGTAATACGCTGTACTCCTATCGTCTTTTTCAATACAAGATTTTAAAAAATCTTTTAAATTCCTAAAAATGATGTTTGCTTTAAAAGTTTGCAAGTACGTATTTATATTTTTTGAATCATATTGGGTTTCATCTATGATAATATCCATTACCACTCTTTTACGGTGATAATCAATTTTTACATCGACGGCATTGTAATACCTTTTAAGAATTGCTGTATGTAAATCTTTAAATTTTTCAGTTGTTTTTTCTTCTACACAACTAGCGGAAATTACTTTATTAATCTCCCCTACAATCCTCTTTTTCAATTTAGAATTTTCCATGATATTTGTTTTAGCGATTACTCTAAGTTACTGAAAATCAGACCATATTTTGTTTATTAATATTTAATTTTAACAGTTTTACTCTGCTTTTGTTGTGAAACCTGCACTTCTTGTTGTGAATATCCATTTAAACAAAGTCAATACTTTTCTAATTTTAACATAAATTAGATTACGAATTGTAACTTATTTTCTTTAGCTTAAAGAAAAACCTTACTTAATGTCTTAATATTCATTGTACCGTATAGTTCTCTTTCTTTATCTTCGTGCAGCTTTACAAAAAATTAAAATTTATTCAATACATAATAATGCATAAACACGCCTATAAAGTTCTACTTACAGTGTCGTTTCTTTTATTGCTAAATAGCAATATAGAAGCAAATTCAATTTCAAATCCTTCTGAACACATCTATCAAATAACTCAAGAGATAAATCGTGCAACAAAAATCAATCCCCATACTGTTGAGGTATTGTTCACAAATAAACAAAGACTGATTATAGATTTTTACAGTGACCATATCTTTAGAATGTTTCAAGATAATAATGGAGGCATTATAAGAGACCCTGAAGCACTTCCTGAAGCACAAATATTGGTAGACAATCCAAGGATGCCCTTATCGTTTTTACGCTTGTCTGATGAAAACAATCAAATCGAAATAGAGACTTCTGAAATTATTGTAATCTTCAATAAAAATACTGGGCTATTAAACGCTATTGACAAGAAATCGAATAAAACGGTTATTGAATTTGAAAAGACTCCTGAATTTGAAGAAAATAAAGTTAGTCTGATTCTTAAAAATAATGTTGGGGAATATTTTTATGGCGGAGGTGTTCAAAATGGTCGTTTTTCACATAAAGGGAAAGTAATTTCAATAGAAAACCAAAATAGCTGGACAGATGGTGGTGTTGCTTCCCCTAACCCGTTTTATTGGTCTACAAAGGGCTATGGTATTTTGTGGCATACATTTAAAAAAGGAAAGTATGATTTTGGATCACAAGAAAAGGAAAAGGTAAAACTCTATCATGAAACTACATATTTAGATATTTTTGTTATGCTTAACGATGGACCTGTTTCCTTGTTAAATGATTTTTATCAATTAACGGGAAATCCTATATTACTTCCAAAATTTGGATTTTATCAAGGACATCTTAATGCTTATAATCGTGACTATTGGAAAGAAAATAAAGACGGAATCTTATTTGAAGATGGTAAATATTATAAAGAAAGCCAAAAAGACAAAAGTGGCATTAAAGAATCATTAAACGGCGAGTTAGGAGATAATTATCAATTCTCTGCCCGAGCGGTTATAGACAGATATAAAAAAAACGATATGCCTTTTGGATGGATACTACCCAATGATGGTTATGGTGCAGGGTATGGACAGACAGAAACCCTAGAGGGCAACATTGAGAATTTAAAATCATTTGGTGATTACGCCCGAAAAAATGGGGTGGAAATTGGGCTTTGGACACAATCAGATTTATACCCTAAAGACTCTATAAGTGCATTGTTACAACGTGATATTATTAAGGAAGTACGAGACGCAGGTGTACGTGTTTTAAAAACAGACGTAGCTTGGGTAGGCCCAGGGTATTCATTTGGACTGAATGGAGTAGCAGACGTTAGTAATACAATTTCTTATTATGGTAAAGATGCACGCCCGTTTATAATTTCATTAGACGGTTGGGCGGGTACGCAGCGTTACGCAAGTATATGGTCTGGCGATCAAACAGGAGGCTTATGGGAATATATTAGATTTCATATTCCAACGTATATAGGTTCAGGGTTATCTGGCCAACCCAATATCACCTCTGATATGGATGGCATTTTTGGAGGAAAGAATATTCCAGTTAATGTTAGGGACTTTCAATGGAAGACTTTTACGCCCATGCAACTTAATATGGATGGATGGGGATCCAATGCAAAATATCCACACGTATTGGGCGAGCCCGCTACTTCTATTAACAGAAACTATCTAAAGCTCAAATCTGAGTTAATGCCTTATGCTTATAGTATTGCAAAAGAAGCTATAGATGGCAAACCTATGATAAGAGCACTATTTTTAGAGTATCCTAATGCTTATACATATGGCACTTCTACACAATACCAATTCCTATATGGCCCCTCTTTTTTAGTTGCTCCTATATATCAAGACACCAAATCTGATGATTTGGGTAATGATATTCGTAATGGAATTTATTTGCCAGAAGGAATATGGTACGACTATTTTACGGGTGAAAAATATGAAGGGGACAGGGTTCTAAATAGTTTTAAGGCACCACTTTGGAAATTACCATTGTTTGTTAAAGCTGGATCCATAATTCCTTTAACACAAGCAAATAATAACGTAAAAGAGATAAATAGTAAGCTCCGTATCTATGAAATCTATCCGTATGGAAAATCTTCATTTGTAACATATGACGATGATGGAAAAACGGAAGCCTACAAATTGGGGCAAGGAGCTACTACGCTTATAGAATCTGTAGTAGACACAAAAAACAGGGCATTCATCTCAATTTTCCCTACTCAAGGTAATTTTGACGGTTTGGTTGCAGAAAAAACGACAGAAATTCGTGTAAATGTAACTTCAAGACCAAAAAAAATAAAAGCTAAAGTAAACGGAAAAACTGTCAAATTAAATGTAGTTAATTCGCTTGAAGAATTACAAAACAAGGAGAATGTTTGCTTTTATGACAAAGCGCCAGAATTTAATAAGTTTTCTACCCCAGGAACACAATTTACAACTACTCAGATTTCTAGAAATCCTCAAATAATTATAAAATTAGCGGGAACAAACACTCAGACTTCAACAATTACAGTACAAATAGATGGCTTTATTTATGAGCCTACAAACAAACACTTAACGGCAACCGGAAATCTAGAAAGCCCATTAGCAGCAGAAGTTAAGGAAGCAAACACGGAAGCATATCAATTAAAAACAAGCTGGAAAAAGGTAGTGAATGCAGATTATTATGAAATTGAGTTTAATAATATGCATTATACTACCATAAAGGATACTGAATTTGTGTTTGATGGGCTTACTGAGCAAACTGAATATGAATTTAAATTAAGATCCGTAAATAAAGACGGAGTTTCTGATTGGATCCTGTTTAGCGCTAGAACAAAATCAAATCCTTTAGAGTTTGCAATTACAGGAATTAAAGCAGAAAGTACAGCACAAGATCAGCCTGGGAGTAAAATTAATAAATTATTCGATTTTGATGAGAATAATACGTGGCATACAAAGTGGGGAACAAAAGCAGTTCCTTTCAGCTTTGTTGCTGATTTAAACTCTTATAACTCCCTAGATAAAATTCAATATTTACCACGTTCTGGTGGCGGTAATGGATCATTGTTAAAAGGTACTATTTTCCATAGTATTGATGCTAAAAATTGGACAAAGGTAGAATCTTTTGATTGGGAAAACGATGGCAATATACATGAGGTTATTTTTAAGGATAAACCAACTGCTAGATACGTTAAGTTTGATATTACTGAAGGTAAAGGTGATTTTGGTTCTGGCCGTGAGCTATACATTTTTAAAGTTAAAGGCACCGAGAGTTATATCCCTGGAGATATTAACAATGATAAGATGATAGATGCGAATGATTTTACCTCTTATATGAACTACACAGGTCTTCGTTTAGGAGATTCTGATTACGATGGATATGTTAGCATAGGAGATATTAATAAAAATAATCTTATTGACGCCTACGACATTTCAGTAGTCGCGACTCAATTAGAAGGAGGCGTATCTGAGCAAAAAGCAGCTCATATAGCTGGTAAAATTGTACTCAGTACAGATAAAAAAAATTATGCAAAAGGAGAAACGATATCCATTACAGTAAAAGGCATAAATATGAAATCTGTAAATGCCATTAGTTTTGGATTGCCTTATGATGGTGATTACGAATATTTGGAAACAATACCCTTGGCAACAAAAACAATGGAGAATTTAACCTATGACAGACTGCATACAAACGGTTCAAAATCTCTTTATCCCACTTTTATAAATATTGGTAGTAAAGCAACCATTGAAGGAAATACAGATTTATTTATTTTAAATTTTAAAGCAAAACGTAGCTTAAAATTTAATTTAAAAGAGAAAGATGGAATATTAGTAGATCCCAATTTAAAAACGGTACAATTTTAGGTTGTACCCGTTTTTGTTTGAATTAACTGTAAAAGTAAATAATGGAATAGAATATCTTCTTTTTCCTATCCTTAAATGGGGACTACAAATTGGTAGCCTTTATGTTCAAGTAAATTAGTAGCTCTAATTGTTTTGCCTTTAGAAGTTGTGTTCGTTATAAATTTTGGTGGTTTTAGGCCTTTTTCTTTGGCAATCGCAGTATAATACAATGCCTTACTGGGGTGATGTGGGTAAACCGCATTAAAGATTTTTCCCCAATACTCTTTCGCAATAATGAGTTGAATGACCCCAATACAATCTGACCTGTGAATTAGATTAACCGGATGGTTTCCATTAGTTACTTCCTCTTTTTTTACCAAATGATTCACAGGATGTCTATCGGGACCTATAAGGCCGCCAAAACGTATAATGGAAGTCTGTAAGCTTGTATCGCTTAAGAACAATTGTTCAGTAACTAAAAGTTGTTTGGCTCCTTCAGATACAGGCTCGGGAACCGTTTGTTCCGTAACTTCTCCATTAAAATTACCATAGACGGATGTACTGCTCACAAAAATAACCTTGCTCACTGAAGATTGTTTGATGCAATGATGTAACACTTCCATTTTTTTAAAATAACTAGAAGTATCACCAATTTTCATCCGCGGCGGAATATTTACGATTAGAATATTCGCGTTTTTTAAAAGATTCTTTAAGCCATCGGCATAGTTGTTGGTGTTTAAATCGACCAAAAAAGGAGAAATACCACTTTTTTCTAAAAGCGGTATTTTTTCTTTACTTGTGGTGCTTCCGTTTATGTTGAAGCCTTCTTTTATTAAAGATTTTGCAAGTGGCAATCCAAGCCAACCGCAACCAAAAACAGCTATGTTCTTGTTCAAAATTGTATGGTTTTAGTGATTAAAATAGCGTCATTTAACACAAAAGGCATGGGTATTTCGTTTCTAGGGCGCTGAGGAATACTAAAATTTTCATTGGTCAGTAAATCATTAGAAGCCTCAAAGATAATTAATTCAAGAGGCGCATTCACTTTAGTTACAACGCTAATTTCTGAATATTCATTGTCTTTTACGTAATGAGTAACTAATTTTTGAGAACTATCTCGCAAAGAATTAGCACCGAGTTGCACCCCATTTATGCTAGCTGCTTCTAGCGCAATTTTATTTTTAAACACATCCAACCTGTTTATAGAACGCTGTGGTGTAATACAGATGGTTATATACCGTTTATTCTCAATAATAGTATCTAGTATCTTCTCAATTTTCGGTACTGGTATATCTTTAATAGGCGCCATGGAAACATAGGAAAAAGGAGTTTTGTACTTACTGTCTATAGTTATATCTCTATGCTTATTTGGGATGGTTTTATACGCACCTATATACTGCGTAATCCAATTTGTTTCATAGGTATCATAGGTTACCCATTGGGCTGTATTATCATCTGCATCTAAAACATATAGCAAACTGCTTGGTTTTGCCTTATCTTCTGTGAAATTTGCATTAAAATGAGCCGAGGTCATAAAACCAACAAACAATAAGAAAGACAATACCGCCAACCTATTTTTCCGTTTGTAAAAACCAAAAATTGGAAGAACTAAGACAAACAACAAGGTGGTGAGTACCGTTGTTGAGATCAACATTTTTAAGCCTAAACCAACAGGAAACATTTTCACAAATGGGACAAAAATAGCAATCCCAGGTACGGTTAAAAAAATCAATAAATAAGGATTAGGTTTTGCCTGATTACTCACAATCATAAAAGAAATAAGCAATGCAAAAACAGGAACAATAGTAAAACTGGCTCCCTGCAAATAAACGGCTGCAGCTGCAGAAATTAACAGCCAAACAACAAGAGGAGCCACCAAGAGATTCTGCGTTTTAATATTTTTAAATTTGTGATACACATAAAAACAAATGGCCAAGGTGAGTAATGTAAGTGCTATAATATAGGAATAGCCATTATAGGTGAAGCCATGTAATATATCTTTGTATTGTGGATACAGCCAATTTAAAATGGGCCAACTAAAATAACCTACAATACCGGTTAATAGTAAGGATACTAATAAAGGTACAAACCCAATTGCAATTTGCCTTGCCTGCAATACTTTGATTTTAAAACCATAAACAAGCAATGATATAAATAGTATTGTTGCCAATACCAACATTGGCAAGATCCAACTATATGGATACGAAACTGTCTTAAACAGAGGCACCGTAAAATAAATGCTATCTTCTAAACTAGTTAAATGAGATAAATCCGTATTTGCAAAATGATACAACAAAGGCATTAAATAACTGCCTTGGTGCGCCAATGTATTTCTATCTAATCGCTCGTAATTATCACCTGCGGTGTGGTAATCAAAATGATCATCAATAAATGCAAAATTAAGGCCTTGTATATTTCCGTCTTTTCTAAAAACCGTTAAATCAGTATCATTAGGAAGCATTTTATAAATACTATACACCAATGAATTTGCTACTGGGTATTCAGGATTTGCAGCTGTAAACTCTTCAATAAGCCTACTGTTTCCTTGGTTGGTCTCAATTAACATATAGCTAGGACCTCCACTACCGCGAGCTTCAAAATTTAAAACCAAGCCAACATCTTTTGCCCAAGGATGGTTATTTACAAAAAGGTCAGCCCCATTTAATCCTAATTCTTCAGCATCAGTAAACAAGATAATGATATCATTTTCTGGAATTTCATTTTCAGATAGAAAAGCACGTATACTCTCTAGTATTGTCGCAACCCCACTACCTGCATCACTTGCTCCAAGTGAAGAGTGTGGACTACTATCGTAATGAGAAAGTAAAACCAACGCCTTGTGGGTACTTTTTCCTTTTATTTTAGCCAAAATGTTAGTAGCATACGACAGGCTTGACCAATCCCCAGCAGTATACCCTTCTTGTAAAGTGGGTTTTAGCCCCATCTTTTCAAGTTGTTCTACAATATAATTTCGCACATCTGTATGGGCTTTAAACCCTATTGCATGAGGTTCTTTAGAAATCTCTGCAACATGTATTAACGCCCTGTCTATTGAAAAGGATGTGGGTTCAGCATCAAAATCACTACTGTATGTAGGCATAGCAGCTTTAAAACTCCAATAGGTTATCCCCAGTAAAAGAAGTAAGGTTAAGATTCTAGCCCTTTTTTTCATATTGAATATTTCTGCGTTGAAACCATAAAATTATGAAAATATGATGCTTTATTAAGAATTATTTAGGTAATTCATTAATTATAACTATATTTAAGATTAACCAAATATTGAAACAATATGGGAATTAAAAGCTTTCAAGGTGTGCGGAAGGCCTTAAAAAAGGAGTTTGAAGCCCCTATTTTAGTAGCCGATTATATGACTAAAAAACTGATAACCTTTAAACCAAATCAGTCAATTTTAGAAGTAATGGAGCTGTTTACAACACATAATATTTCTGGAGGACCAGTACTGGATGACAATGGGTTTTTAGTTGGTATTATTTCTGAAGCAGATTGTATGAAACAGATTTCAGAAAGTAGATATTTTAATCAGCCTATATTAGACAAGAGTGTAGAAAAATACATGACGAAAGATGTGGAATCAATTAGTCCTGATATGAGTATTTTTGACGCTGCTAATATTTTTGTAAAACACAATAGACGCAGACTACCAGTACTCAAAAATGATATTTTGGTAGGTCAAATTAGTCGTAAAGATGTAGTTATTGCAGCACTTAAATTAAGTGGACATAATTACAAATAACACTTAAAAGATATACTTTACAAAAATGGTTTTTCAGATTTTATTTGGAAACCATTTTTTTCTGAATCAAATTTTATTCTCTTTTTACAATCATATAATAGTCATTATCCAAAGGCAGATAACCCAAATCATACACAAAAAAATAAGTAGTTCCTTTTTTTGTCGTATAAGTATTGGTAATAAATTCAAAATCGAAGCCCTTGTCTATTAATCGTGTACGCGTGGTTTTAGTCTTTCCTTCATTTAGTGGATAACTATCTAGAATTCGGTAGTTTTTACGCAATCTATTGTTTATGTTCCGAATCAGGTTTTTACTGTCTTTGTTTATTTTATTGTTGTAAGCATTGCGACAATAATCCGCACAGAACTTTTTATCGGCCCTGCCGATTAACTTTTTACCGCACTCTAAGCAAACTGCTGTTTCCAAATTTAGTTCTGCCTTTTGTAATTGAATTTCACTTCTTCAGAAGTTCCATCTTCATTCCCAATTACCACATACATATTTATTTCAGTAGCACTAATTTTTTCAATGGTGAACCTATCAAAATAAATACGATTGTCTTTAATGGCAACGAGTTTAAAGTCTACTGTTTCATCTTTTGTTTCCCACCCTTTAAGATCTCCATGAAAGTGTTTTAACTGCAGTACTAAGGTTTCATTTACTTCTTGGATATGTCCAATTTCATAAAAACTAACTTTCCCATCAGATACCAATTTAAAAACAAACATCATAGAATCCCCAAGTGGCGGACTCCATATTTCTTCAGCTATACCCCCAAAGGCATCCCCTTTCCAATGACCTGCAATCCAAGAGACGTTTGCCAAAGTTGCCTTGGGCACTACAGTATTTTCTGTAAATGCTTTTGTATTTTGCGCACTGCAAGCAAAGCTCACACAAATAAGGAGGCAGATAAGTAATCTCATTATAAACAATTTAATGGAAACAAGTTACAAATAAATACACAAAAAAATATTACGTAATTTGAATCTTGTACTTACCCAATAAACCCGAAACACCTTCGGTAGAAAATTTTGCGTTTTTTAGACTATTGTTTTCTGGGTCTATGGTATAATTATATGCGGTTCTAAAGTCTGATTTCTCAATGATAGTTCCATCAAAAACTGCACCATTGAGATTAGAATTATCAAAAATACTTTCAGTTAAATTACACTCGGAAAAATCTACCTGTTCTAAATTACAACCTATAAATTTTGTTTTTTTGATACTAAGTTTATAAAAAGAGGCTAATTGTAAATTACAATCCGTAAACTGAAATGAAAGTAAAAAAGGGTTACATATCATAAACTGAACACCTAGCATTCTACATTTTGTAAAGTTGGCTTCTTTAAAAGAAGTATCATTTACTTTAGCATTTGCAAAATCGCATTCCATAAAATTACACTCCAAAAAGTTGATTCCAGATAAAAAAGCTTCAGAAAATTTACAGTCTATAAACGTACAATTTTCATAATCGGCCAAAGCCAATCTATTGGTAGTAAAATCTTCTTTTATGTACTCCTTATCTAACACTATTTGGTTCATAAAAACACAGTTAGGCATTAGGGTTTTTGCTTCTAATACGCTTGTACAGTTTTATGCCTAACATTAAAAGTAGGGCTAGAACAAAAATACCAAGCACCCCATAAATCCAATTGAGGGAGTTTCTTAGAATGACTAAAAATACGATGGAAAACAAAATAAGGGTGGATGCCTCGTTCCAAATACGCATAAATTTAGCCGTGTATGTTACTTCATCTCTTTGTAACTGCTTAAAAATTTGATGATTTTTTAAATGATATAAAATCAATAAAAATACAAATCCTAGTTTTATATGCATCCAAGGCATTTTCAAAAAAGAGGGATTGATAACGAGCAACCAGACAGCAAAAAAAGTTGCTAAAATGGCAGAAGGCCATGTAATAATATACCACAAGCGCTTTGTCATCAATTTAAGCTGAGTAGATAGTATTTCCTTCTCTGGAGAAGGCTTGTCATTTGCTTCTATATGATAGATAAACAGCCTAGGAATATAAAATAAACCAGCAAACCACGTAATTACAAAAATTAAGTGGAGTGATTTTATATATAAATTATAGTCGGCCATTCTCTTTTATTACAAAGGCAAAACACCTTCTTTTTCCCAATTATTTACCCATTTTGCCATTACGCCTACCCAATCATCACTATCATTTAAACAAGGGATATGCTTGTAATCTTCACCGCCAGCAGAAGTAAACTGATGTTTGCCTTCCATTGCTATTTCTTCTAAGGTTTCTAAACAATCCGCTACAAAAGCAGGGGTAATTACGGCTAAGCGTTTTTTTCCTTCTTTTGCAAAGCGTTCAAACTCAAAATCGGTATAGGGTTTTAACCAAGGGTCATTTGGCAAACGAGACTGGAATGAGAGACTTACCTGATCGTCCGAAAGCCCCAAGAAAGCTTTTACTTTTTTTGTAGTTTCATAACACTGATGTCGGTAACAACTATTGTGAGCTACTGAATTTGTACTACAACAATTCCCATCTATCTTACAGTGAAACTTAGTTGGATCTGATTTTCGTATGTGCCTTTCTGGAATGCCATGATACGAAAATAAAATATGATCATAATCAAAGTCTTTTAAACCATCAGCAATACTTTCAGAAAGTACTTTTATATAGTCTTCATTTTTATAAAAAGCTTGTAAAGTGGTGATTTTAACCCCAGGAAAATGTTTTTCTTGCTCCTCCATTGTTTTTACCACAACGGTTTCAAAAGAAGACATCGCATATTGTGGGTAAAGTGGCACTAGAAGGACGTCATCTACACCTTGATCTTTTAACTCTTGTAACGCATTTTTAATGGTCATACTTCCGTAACGCATACCTAGTGCCACGGGCATTGTAGTATTTTGTTTTACTTTTTCAGCAAAGCGTTCAGATATTACAACCAATGGCGAGCCTTCTTCCCACCATATTTTTTGGTAAGCCTCTGCGGACTTCTTTGGCCGAGTTTGTAAAATGATACCACGGACTATAATGTTACGCAACCAAGCTGGGACATCAATAACCCTTTCATCCATTAAAAATTCATCCAAATAAGGTTTTACATCTTTTGGGGTTGGACTATCTGGTGATCCTAGATTAACTAATAAAACTCCCTTCACTTTCTATAATATTTATAGTGCAAAAATAAGGCTTGTTATGCAACTAAAATAGGTTTCATATATATTTATAATCATTCTTAAAAAACAGCGTTATAATTGTAGGACACAGCCACATCTTAATTTAACGTTAATTCGCCTAATTTTTTTTAATGGCAACTTTTTTTAATGCAACTTACAAGGAAATTAAAGTTTTGCCTTTAACTAAATAGAAGTATATGCGTATTTTATGTTGTTCTTTTTTCCTGTTCTTTTCTTTCTCTATGACAGCTCAAGAAAAGAATAGCTTGCTGTGGGAAATTTCAGGAAATGGCTTAACGCAATCTTCATACCTCTACGGCACAATGCATGTAAGCAAAAAAATTGCATTTCGGTTAGATGATGTTTTTTATGAGTCTTTATTAAAAAGTGATATAATTGCCCTAGAATCTGACCCCGCCACTTGGTTAGAAGATGAGGCAAAAGCTACCTATGGCAGTACAGGAAATTACATCCCTAAAGGGTTTTATGCAAGTTCTTTTGTTGTAAACAACCCCAATGAAGAAGAAATAGCCTCCTATTTAGCTTTTGAAGACAGGGTATTAAATGGGCTTTTATATAGAACTAGCGCTGCTTCTCAGAATTTTGAAGAAGAAACATATTTAGATATGTTTATATATCAAGCCGGACAAAAATTCAACAAACAGATTGTTGCTTTAGAAGATTTAGAAGAGTCTTCTACCCTAGTAGGAAGAGCCAGTTTAAACGCAATGAAAGAAAAGCCAGATGATTGGTTGCAAGAAAAATTACAGCTTAAAGGAATGGATTTTTTAATGCAGGATGCCTATAGGGAGCGCAACCTAAACCTAATAGATTCCTTAGATTCGGGAATTTATACCGATCATTATTTAAAAAATATGTTGTATCTAAGAAATCACAATATGGTGGTTAATTTAGACTCATTATTAAGAGAAAACAAGGTATTTACAGGCATAGGAGCTGCACATTTACCTGGCAAGAATGGTGTTTTGGCAATGTTACGCTTAAAAGGGTATACGGTAAAACCACTTACGTCTCGAACTACTAAAAAAGGGACGAAGCTCAAAGAAAAAATAGAAAACACCTTTAAAACATATACGTATGCTGTTCATATGCCAGATGACGAAGCATTTTCTGTTTTATTGCCTAACAAATTATATGCTGTGGCTGATTATAACAATACTAGTTATATTTCACCCGACTTAGCAAATGGTAGTTATGTTATGGTAAGCCGTATACCAACATTCTCCTATTTAAAAAAGGATAAGTCCTATGATTTAGCTAAAATAGATGATTTACTGTTTGAAAATATTCCAGGAAAAATAGTTGAAAAAAATAGTGCAGAAAAAGATGGTGTACCCTATTACGATATTAAAAATGTATTAAAAAATGGAGATCAACAACGCTACCAAATACATATTACACCACTAGAAATTCTAATTTTTAAAATGGGTGGTAAAGGAAACTATGTATCACAACATTCAGACACTATTTTTAATAGCATCAAAATTAGAGATGACTTACACAAAAGAATTACTGTGTATTCTGGGTTTAAAGATTTTTCTGTAGAAGTGCCCGCCAACTATATGTTTCCAAATAAATATAGAGCCGGAGATAGGCTATTACAAGCCGTTGATTTAAAAACTAATGATTATTTTTTTCTACGTAAGGTTACCCTAAACGATTTGCGCTTTGTAGAAGAAGACACCTTTGAATTAAAACAAATACAGAAACGATTTTATCAGCATTTAAACCTTAAACCGACATATCAAAAAACCACTAATAATACCCTTATTTCCAACGCTATTTCAGATCCTATAACTCAAAATAAAATTCATTTAAAAACTGCATTTAAAGGGGGTGATTACTACCTACTGGGAGCTGTAACAACAGATGTATCTACAGCCAATTCCTTTTTTAATTCTTTTACTTTGTACGACAATGCGTATACTAAAAAGTTTGAAAAAATAAAAGATACCGCTCTGTATTTTACTACGAAGACTACAGTGAACCCACCAAAATTTTCCATAAATAATTATAGTTTTCAAAAGGGAAACGAAAAGCCAAAGGAGTATAATTCGTATACAAAGACCAATGTCTACAAAAACAAGAATGGGGAAACCATAAGTGTAACCCTAAACAAGGCGCATGATTATTTAATGCTGCCTAGCATAGATTCTGTATGGACTTTACGAAAGAAATTATATGCACGAAATAATTTCAATCTGCAAAACGTAAAAAAAAGCGTTTCTCCTGAAGGATACGAGCAATTACAGCTCGTTTTAACAGACACCGCAAGTACTAGAGGTATACTCATTAAAAATATAGCTAAAGATGGTTTGTTGTACGAACTAAAAGCGGTGGTAGATACCCTCCAGAAACCTAGTAAATTCACAACTGAGTTTTTTGATCATTTTAAACCAACAGACACTGTTATTGGTCGTGGGTTTTTGGAGGATAAAACAACAGATTTTTTTACTGCTTTAAAACAAAATGATAGCATCATCATTAATGGTCATCGCTTTTTATACTTTCAAGAAAAGCACTTAGATTCTTTACAGCATTACATTGCCACCTTTAATTTTAAGGACAATCAAAAAAACATACAGGCGTATCTTATTCAGCAAATGGGAAGATTAAAAGACCCTAAGGTTATCGAATTTTTTAATGCTTATTATGAAGAATCATACAATAATTCAGCGGCACAAACTAAGATATTACAAGCGGTTTCCAGTAAAGCAGATAAAGCATCTGTGAACACACTGCTACATATGATGTCTAAAGACCTGCCGTTAGTATCTAATAAAACTGAGATAAACAAAATCTTTAAACCTTACCTAGATAGTCTGCCGTTAGCGAAACATCTCTTCCCACAAATATTAGATTACAGCGCCATAGCGGAATACAAAGAGCCAATTTTTTCATTATTAGCAAGCCTTAAATTCAATGATTTAATTAAAGTAAAAAGTTATAAAAAGTATAAAAATCATATTCTAAATGACGCTAAAATTCAATTGAAACGGCATTTGGGTCAAGATGCTAAATTTACAAGAAACAATAGCTATATCTATTCTAAAAATACAGCTTACAACACACTAGAAGATTATGTTGTTTTATTATTTCCTTTCCGAAAAGAAAAGGAAGTACGGTGGTTTTTTGATAAGCTTTTACTCAGTAAAGATCCTATGATAAAAAGTACCTATGCAGCATTGTTGGCAAAAACAAATTCAATAATACCAAATGGTATTATAGATTCTTTAGCGACCAACCCGAAGAGTAGGAAATTACTTTTTGACAAGCTAATTAAAATTAATAGACTTACTTTTTTTCCTAAAAAATACAGCACCCAAAAATCCTTGTCGGAGTCAGCTATACATATCAAAAATTCATATAATACCAACAGGTATACAATAAAATTTGTGGCGGAAAAAAATATGGAATACAGAGGTAAAAACTATGTTGGCTATTTCTACAAATATGAGGAAGAAAAAACATACAACCCAGCCTCAAAAATGTATCTTTTGGTGTATGATAAAGTTAAAAAAATAGGTGCTAAACCATTTTACGAAAACAAGGGCCGTACCATTGAAGACATCGATTCAGATACCGAAATGATAGAAATGGTTACGGAAGAGTTTCTTTTAAAAGACCGAAAGAGAGCTTCAGTTTATCGGCCAGAAATGTACAGCAATAGATTTGGGTATTATGGTTATTAATTTTTTGATTCAACCTAAATCCTAAGAACAGTGTTGTGAAATTTAATTACATTTGGATATGACAAGAATTATTGTACTTATTCTAAGTTTCCTAAGTTTCACGATCTCTTTTGGGCAAAACATTAGTTGTTCCCCTAAAGATGTAGCAGCCTTCTCTAAAAAGGTCGCCGAAATTAACAGGCTAAATACGACTGTAAAATTTGGCAACAAGCTCACAGCCATCGGGAAAACATTTATGGGAATTCCCTATGTTGCAAAAACACTGGAAGTTGGTAAAAAAGAGGCTTTGGTGGTAAACCTTCACGGTTTAGATTGCACTACTTTTATAGAAAATGTACTTGCTTTTGCACTTATTGAAAGGGCAGATAGCACCGACTTCACTTCTTTCACCAATACCCTAGAAAAAATACGATATAGGGATGGTAAATTAGATGGCTATGGTTCACGATTGCATTATTTTACGGATTGGATTTCCAATAATGAGGCCAAAGGATTGGTTAAAAACATTACCCATAACATTGGAGGCAGAACGGTTCAAAAAGATATCAATTTTATGGGGACTCATCGAGATTTGTATCCCTTTCTTAAAGATGATAACAACTACGCCGCCATCTTAGAAACCGAAGCAAAACTTAAAGAAAATGAGTTTTGTGTAATAACACAAGAAGGTATAGCTGCTAATGAGCACCTCATTCAAACAGGTGATATTATTGCCTTAGCAACCTCTATTAAAGGCTTAGATGTTACCCACACAGGCATTGCCATCCGAGAAACAGACGGCCGTATTCACTTACTACATGCTTCTACTGGCTCTATGGAAGTCGAAATTACAAAATTGCCCTTGGTTGACTACCTTAAAAACATCAAAAGTAATATAGGGGTAGTAGTGGCTAGGCCACTGTAAGTTTACCCATTGGTTAACGACATCACATACTTTTTTGGGGTTGTCCCATATTTTTTTTTAAAAGCTGCAATAAAATGGCTGGCAGTACTGTAGCCAACCTTTAAGCCCACCTCATTTACATTGTGCTGTCCGTTTTCTAGCATTTTACGAGCGTAATCCATTTTGTGCTCAAAGAGGAAACTATACACCGAGTCACCGTAAATTTGTTTAAACCCTTCTTTTAGCTTTTTCAAAGACAAGCCTATTTCATCAGATAGTTCTGTCAAGCTTGGTGGTTCTGCCATCCGGGCAATAATAATTTCTTTAGCCTTTCGTATTCGTTTTACATTATCTTCGTCAACCAAAAAAGGACATTGTTCTACATCTGCATCTTCACTTTTATTAAAATACAAGGCAATAAGCTCATACACCTTCCCCTTTATGTACAATTCTTTAATAGACGAATGTAAATTGTAGTTTATGATCTGGCTCAATACAATTGCAGTAGCTGGAGGCATACTTTCTTGAGAGTAGTACTTTTTGTCCTTAAAGTCTGAACTTAAAAAAGGGATATAATCTGCCTCCTTAGAAAACAAGGAATGAAACTTATGTATGGTCATTACAACAGATACCATCCAAGAATTGGGGCTAATCTCCAAGTTTAGGTGCAAATCTTTTTGAGTGTTGTACAACAACAAAGAGTTTTCTTCAGAAACCTCTAAGGCATAAGTACCCTCATTAAAAACAAACTTACCATTCCCTTTTAAACAGTAATGAAACTGTATAAAAGAACTGTCTATTTCTCGTTCAACTTTCTGACTATCAATACTATTGTTTTGAATTTTAAGCACATAAAAGCCTTCTTCTATAAGTACTTCTTCAAAAGAACCTTGAGCGGTATTTTTTATTTCCATTGGCAAAATAATTACGGTTTCTTTCTATTTAGAACCTTTCTAAATAGAAATATTCATAGTACATATATCACAGCAAATATAGTACTTTAGAGCCATTTATACGCCCTATAAAGACCAAAAAACGCGAAACGACATTTATTGTTCCTCTAGCGTTACTTTTATTGCATAGTGAAATTTATTTTTGTAACCGATTGAAAAATTCCGAATGAAGAATTATCACATTTCTAAACATAGCTCTTTTTACACCATAGGTCTTAATTATGAAAAGGCAAATGCCGTTGTAAGGGGTAAATTTAGTTTAGATGAAAATGCAATGCATAAATTACTAGTTGAGGCTGTTGCAGAAGATATAGACGGCTTGTTAGTTACCTCAACCTGTAACAGAACAGAACTACACGGTTTTGCAAAACACCCCTTTCAATTGATAAAATTATTGTGCGATAATGCTCAAGGGACCGTAGAAGAATTTCAAAAAGTGGCTTATGTATATAAAAACAATGATGCTATAAGTCATTTGTTTAAAGTAGGCACTGGCTTAGACAGTCAGATTTTAGGTGATTTTGAAATTATAAGCCAGTTACGACAAAGTTTTAATCGTTCTAAAAAACACAATTTAGCCAATCCGTTTATTGAGCGTTTGTGCAATGCGGTGATACAAGCTAGCAAACGAATAAAAAACGAGACAGAGATTTCTAGTGGTGCTACCTCTGTAGCATTTGCTTCAGTACAATATATCATTAAAAATGTTCCTCATATTTCAGAAAAGAACATTTTACTTTTCGGAACGGGAAAAATAGGCAGGAATACCTGTGAAAATTTAATTAAGCATACGCAAAACTCTCACATCACCCTAATCAATAGAACCAAAGACAAGGCAGAAAAAATTGCTGGAAAATTCAATTTGGTTGTTAAAGATTATGGAGATTTACAAACCGAAATTAGAAATACGGATGTGTTAATCGTTGCTACTAGCGCAGCCTTACCAACCATTTCTAAAGAATTGATCCACACTAAAAAACCGCTCTTAATTTTAGACCTTTCCATTCCTAAAAATGTTGCGGAGTCTGTAGCAGATTTGGATAATGTTTCGGTGGTTCATTTGGATCATTTATCACAAATGACCGATGAAACCTTAGAAAAAAGGAAACAATTTATTCCGCAAGCAGAAGCTATCAATGACGAGATTAAAGCAGATTTTATCAAATGGTTAGAAACCAGAAAATTTGCTCCTTTAATTAAGGCTTTAAAGAAAAAATTAAAAACAATAAAGGAAGAAGAGTTGGATTTTCATAGCAAAAAAACTACCAATTTTGATCCTGAACAGGCAGATATAATATCAGACCGTATAATTCAGAAAATTACAAAGCAGTTTGCAAACCACCTCAAGGATGAAAACACAGATGCTAACAATAGTTTGGATCTCATACAAAAAGTCTTTCAATTAGAAGTGGAAACAAAATGAGTAAAATAATTCGCATTGGCACAAGAGACAGTGAACTAGCATTGTATCAAGCAAATAGAGCAAAAACCGAACTAGAAGCCTTAGGATTCGAAACCACCCTAGTTCCCGTAAAATCAACAGGAGACATTGTGTTAGACAAGCCACTTTACGAGCTTGGAATTACTGGAATATTCACAAAAACCTTGGATATTGCTATGTTAAATGGCGATATAGATATTGCTGTACATTCGTTAAAAGATGTCCCTACAGTATTGCCAAAAGGCATTGTACAAGCAGCAGTTTTAGAACGCGGCAATAATAAAGATACGTTGGTATACAAAAACAATGAAGAGTTTTTAGGTGCACGTGATGGGGTTGTGGCAACAAGCAGTTTGCGTCGTAAGGCACAATGGTTAAACCGATACCCTACCCATACGGTAGAAGACATTAGAGGCAATGTAAATTCTAGATTGCAAAAACTGGAAAATAGTACGGTTTGGAACGGAGCCATTTTTGCAGCAGCAGGTATTGGAAGGTTAGATCTTAGGCCTGAAGAAGCTGTAAATTTAGATTGGATGATTCCCGCTCCTGGGCAAGGTGCCATAATGATCACAGCTCGCGAAATTGACGCAGATATTTTGGCTGCTTGTGCTCAAATAAACCACGAAGAAACTGAAATTTGCACTACAATAGAGCGTACTTTTCTAAATAAATTAGAAGGGGGTTGCTCGGCTCCTATTGGTGCTTTGGCCTATATAAAAAGTGAACAAATTGTTTTTAGAGGAATCTTATTGAGTCCTGATGGCGTTAAAAAAATTGAAGTAGAACGGCTTGTTAAACTAGGTGAACATTCAGATTTGGCCATTACAGCTGCAGAATACGTCTTAGAGCGTGGTGGAAAATTTGTGATGGAGAGTTTGGGGAATGACCAACAAAAAACCAAAGTCTTTTCTACCAAGTTACTTACCAAAGACCAACGTGGATTTTTTGCCAAAGAAATTGTCGTAGATAGTAATGATTTTATAAAGGTAAACCCAAATAGGATCCCTGCCCGTTATTTTAGAAATGAAATAGAAAATGTAATTATTACAAGTAAAAATGCGGTAGAATCTTTAATCACAAACTATTCCGCTATTGAACTACAATTTAAAAATATTTATTGTGTGGGTCGTAAAACAAGACGATATATAAAAAATAATATAGGTCCTGTTGCACATTTCGAAAAAAGCGCAAAAGAATTAGCACACTACCTAGTAGACCACATAGAAGGTACTGAGGTTACTTATTTCTGTAGTAATCTCCGATTGGATGATTTGCCGACTATATTAGAAGAAAACAAGATAAAGGTAAACGAGATTGAAGCCTATCAAACCAAGTTTGATACTATGAAGGTTCCTGATAGTGTAGAGGCAGTACTGTTTTTTAGTCCGTCTGGAGTACAAAGCTTTCTACAAAAAAACGAGTCGTCCACCATTGCCTTTTGTATTGGAGACACTACTGCCGTTGAAGCTAAAAAGCATTTTTCAGATGTTAGAATTGCCAAAATACCTACTGTAGAAAGTGTTATCGATTTGGTAAATAAACATTACAAATAGCCTTTAGTTGTTAGTGTAAAATAGAAAAACCAATTTACACCTTAGAATCCTTTAATTATTAGATTCAACTGAAAAAGAAGGTAAAATGATGACTAGTTTAATAAACAAGATTAAAAATAGCTAATAGTCAAAGCCATGTGCTAAAGGCTAATAGCCAAAAGCTATACGAATGATAAAAAACGATTTATTTTTAAGAGCCTTAAAAGGAGAAACGGTAGACAGACCACCAGTTTGGATGATGCGTCAAGCAGGGAGGTATTTGCCAGAATTCATAGAAATCAGAAAAAAATACGATTTCTTCACGCGTTGTCAAACTCCAGAATTAGCTTCTGAAATTACCATACAACCTATCCGAAGATATGGTATGGATGCCGCTATTTTGTTTTCTGATATTTTAGTTATTCCACAAGCAATGAACATTGAGGTAGAAATGAAACCCAATTTTGGACCGTATTTACCACATCCCATTCGCACTACAAAAGACTTAGAATCTGTTATTGTACCAGACATACAGAGCACATTAGGTTATGTTATGGATGCCATTAAAATGACAAAGGAAAAATTAGACAATGAGGTTCCGCTAATTGGTTTTGCAGGATCTCCTTGGACCATTTTATGTTACTGTGTACAAGGGCAAGGAAGTAAAACGTTTGACAAGGCTAAGGAATTTTGTTTTACAAATCCAATTGCAGCACATCAATTATTACAAAAAATTACAGATACTACTATTGCGTATTTAAAAGAAAAAGTAAAAGCAGGTGTTAATGCCGTTCAGATATTTGATTCTTGGGGAGGTATGTTATCGCCGACGGATTACCAAGAGTTTTCATGGCAGTATATACAGCAAATTATAGATGCTTTAAAAGGTGAAGCTCCTGTGATTGCTTTTGGTAAAGGGTGTTGGTTTGCTTTAGATGATATGGCCAAGTCTGGTGCTTCTGCTTTGGGAATAGATTGGACGTGTTCTGCACGGAATGCCCGTTACTTAACGGGTGGAAACATTACATTGCAAGGTAATTTTGATCCGTCTAGGTTGCTATCACCACCAGCGGAAATTAAAAAAATGGTACACCAAATGATTCATGAGTTTGGCAAAGACAAATACATTGTAAATCTCGGTCATGGTATTTTGCCAAATATACCGTTAGAAAATGCAAAGGCTTTCATAGACGCAGTTAAAGAATATAAAGCTAATTAGTGAAAATCTGGACGCGAATACGCAATTTAAACGTAAAACAGTTTTTCAAACTGTCTTTGTTACTAGCAAAGCATCCACTACTAATTATCCCCACACTTGATGCTACAAAACACACTTTTGAGCTATGTACTTCTTTCTATGGAAATAATCACGGAAAAAGCAACAAAGGCAATGCTTTTAGGCATTCGTTATGGAATGCCTTAATCTGCAAAAAGTCGTTAAAACGAATAAAAAACAAACAAAAAAGCGTATTTTGGGCACAAAAAGTGACAGATTTGTATGAAATGGTCACTCAGAACAATACACTAGATGAACAAATGGATCTTCAGAACAATGCTGTTGGGAGATTGTATTTTTTAAATTTTACTGATAAAGATGAGTCAGAAATGATCCATTTTATATGGGAAAAAAGCAAAGTTGCGGAAAAAATAAGGAAAACTGAAGATATAAAAAAATATCCTTCAAATATGGTTTATATTGTAGATTAATCTATCTAAAGGCTAAAAAGTGATACAAAACATACTAAAAGGTATACAGGCATACGCTGGTAGTTTTTCGCTAATTTCTAAATTAAAGCTTTGGAAATATTTTTTTATCCCTATTCTAATTAGCATAGTCACCGCAGTTTCAATAGGATTACTAGCCTACAGTTTATCTGATACTATTGGAACATTTATATCGAAAATATGGATATGGGAGTGGGGCACAGAAATAGTTAGTGCTATTTCTAATTTTATTGGCGCCACATTCATAATCGCATTAGGCTTGATTCTATACAAGCATATCATAATGGCCCTGTCGGCACCGTTTATGAGTCCAGTTTCAGAAAAAATAGAGGCCTATTTAACAGGTATAGACAATCACCTCCACAGAGACACCTCTTTTCAAGAACAACTATGGCGTGGCATCCGAATCAACCTTAGAAATTTAACTAAAGAACTATTGCTAACCATACCCATTGTACTCATTGGGTTTATTCCAATAGTAGGTATGCTATCTACTGTGTTCTTATTTTTAGTTCAGGCATATTATACTGGTTTTGGCAATATGGATTATACACTAGAACGCCATTTTAAATATAAAGAAAGCATACAGTTTGTACATAAGAATAGGGGAATTGCAATAGGCAACGGTATCGTTTTTATGCTTTTTTTACTGATACCTGTTTTGGGTATTATCTTGGCCTTACCACTATCCGTTACAGCTGCATCATTAAAAACAGTAGAACTATTAAAAGCTGAAAAGCTCATCGCAAACAACAAAGTAATCGTAAAATGATTGTTGAACTCCAATCCTATTACTTAACCCCCATACAGGAAAAAGATGCTTGGGCCTTATGTAATTTTATGGTTGCTAATGAAGATAGATTGAAACGCTATTTACCACAAACACTAGCACAAAACCTTACCCCTGATTTATCTCATTTATTTGCAGCTAAAAAACCCAAACAGTATAAGGAAACTGAAGAATTACTTTTTTTACTTAAGCAAAAGGAAACCAATGTATTGGCTGGCCTAATTTATATAAAAAACTTTGATTGGGAAATTAAGGAGGCTGAATTTGCTTACTGTATTGGCTATGAATTTAAAGGCAACGGAATAATTGCAAGTGCAGTTAAGGAATTAAGCACCTATGCTTTTACAAAACTAAATTTAAATTCGTTGATAATTATTACGCATAAAACAAATAAAGCTAGTGTTAATGTGGCAGAAGCTAATGGCTTTACTTGGCAAAAAACATTGAAAAATGAATTTACTCCTACTGGTGAAAAACCAATAGATATGGAGTTGTACACCTTATACAATTAAAATGAAAGACAAGTTTTACAAGTACATACAAGAATTACAAGATACCATTACTAGTAAATTGGAAGCCGTAGATGGCGTTGCTACCTTTAAACAAGACATCTGGGAGCGTCCAGAAGGCGGAGGCGGTAGAACAAGGGTAATAGAGAATGGTGCTGTTTTTGAAAAAGGCGGTGTAAATATTTCTGGCGTTCACGGGGAACTTCCAGAAAGTATGAAAAACTATTTTGGAGTTAAAGATGCCAATTTTTTTGCCTGCGGCCTAAGTTTGGTATTACACCCAAAAAACCCAATGGTACCCACGGTTCATGCAAATTGGCGTTATTTTGAAATGTATGACAAGGAAGGAAACATCGTAGACCAATGGTTTGGTGGCGGACAAGATTTAACCCCCTATTATTTGTTTGATGCCGACGCCACTCACTTTCATACCGTATGTAAAACAGCATGTGATAAACACAATGCTGAATTTTACCCCAAATACAAAGCCCGCTGCGATGAATATTTTTGGAATGCCCACAGAAATGAAGCACGTGGTATTGGTGGTTTATTTTTTGACTATTGTAAAGCCTCTGACGCTATGTCTATGCAAGATTGGTACAATTATGTAACCGAAATAGGAAATAGCTTTTTAAATTGCTATGTGCCTATTGTAGAAAAAAGAAAGGACTTACCCTATACCACAGCGCAAAGAAATTGGCAAGAAATTAGACGTGGGCGTTATGTGGAGTTTAATTTGGTGCATGATAAAGGCACACTCTTTGGATTAAAAACCAATGGCCGTATAGAAAGCATTTTAATGAGTTTACCTCCGCATGTGCAATGGGTGTATGATCATCATCCAGAACCCAATAGCGAAGAAGATAAACTACTCCAAGTATTAAAAGAGCCTCAAGCGTGGCTAAAATAAAAATAAGGGTGTCTAAATACATATTCAGACACCCTTATTAAAGTTTGTGAAGCAGTCTGTTTATTTCATTGGTAAAATAACTGTATCTACAACGTGTATTACGCCGTTAGATTGATTTACATCTGCAATTGTAACCGTAGAAGTGTTACCAATCATATCTTTTAATTGTACTTTTCCTTTTTTTACCATTACTGTTAATTTTTCACCAGCAACTGTTGTGAACTCGGCTTTACCTTTAGCCATTTTAATTGCTTTCATAATATCCATTGCAGAATATTTCCCAGACAATACATGGTAGGTAAGCACCTTTTTCAAGGTTGCTTTGTTCTCTGGTTGTAATAGTGTAGCTACAGTACCTTCTGGTAATTTCTCAAAGGCCATATTTGTTGGTGCAAATACTGTAAAAGGACCTTCGCTTTGTAAGGTTTCTACTAAATCTGCTGCTTTTACTGCTGCAACAAGTGTTGTGTGGTCTTTAGAATTTACCGCGTTGGAAACAATATCTTTCGTAGGATACATTTCTGCACCACCTACCATTTTAGTTTCCATTTTCATCATTTTTTCTTGAGCAATTGTGTTCGCGCCAATTAAAAGGACAATTGCTAGTGTTACTGATTTTAATACTTTAGATAATTTCATTCTGTGTGTTTTTATTTGATTACACCCCTTACCTACGGCATTTATCTATTGATGGTTTTATAAAAATGCTTCTTTTTTTTGTATGCTGTATTTTTAGGGTACCAAACCCTAAAAACAAACCACTTAGTATATTGATTTTTATTTCTTAAGCAACAATAGAAAATTCTATGCGTTTGTCGGCCTCATTTATTGGCTGAAACGTCATTTTATCACTACTTTAGTATTAAAAATCATTCGCAACCAACTAACTAGTTTGCTAGGACAATCGTTTGGAAAACAAAAAACACTCCAATTGGAGCGTTTTTTATGGACAAAAGAATACACTTTTACGTGTTATTCTAGAACGGATTTCAAATTATCATCAGACTTACGGTCTATCAATTTATTGTAAGGATCTATACCTGCTTTTTCAGGTTTTTCATCTGTTGCAATTGTAAATGAATTGTCACCTGGCGCCAACCATTTTAACTCAAAGTAATACGGGTTCTTAATCGTTACGTTATCTTCGTTTTTAATATCCGCACCGAAAAGTCCAATATCAACCAAATTCCTTTTAGTATCTGTTTCTCTTTCTTTTCCTTTATCGTCATAATAAATTTTAGAAGAATTCACCGTAAATGTAGTTTCCCATTTTCCGTTTTCCAGTTCCTTAGTTTTAGCCTCAGTTACTTTGTTCTCGTACAAGACAATCTCCTTAAACCCATCAGTTACTTTATACTGTAAAGAATCTGGCGTAATGGCATAAATTGCATCGTATAAATTTTCAGAAGTAGCATACACTCCCTTGTTAAAGTACTTATACTCGTTTAAAAATTGCTTTAATGCGTTGTTAATTTTGTCTTCTCCAATAACATCTTGTAGTTCGTACATTACCATAGAACCTTTTCGATACCAGATATGTTGACCAGTTTCTACATTTAACAACGAACGTTCTGGTTTAAAACTAAATTGGCGACTACTTAAATAAGAATCCAAGGAGTTTTTTAAGAACGATTTTATACCGTTTTCTCCATACTCCTTTTTCATTGTCATTAAAGACACATACTCTGCTATAGTTTCAGAAATGATATTAGCACCAGAGGTTTTACTTGGAGTAACAATATGACCCCACCATTGGTGCGCTACTTCATGTGAGGTTACTCTAAAGGCATAATTAAAATCTTCTGCCTTAGAAAAATCTGCAACAAACCCAAAATCTTCTGAATAGGGGATTGTTGTAGCAAAAGACTGGGCAAAAACCGAGTAAGCAGGAAACTCAACAATTCGTATAACAGAATAGGGATATTCAAAAAAGTTTATAGAATTGTAATCTAAAGATACTTTTATACCGTTTATAAAATGTTCTAAATTTCGTTTGTGTTTGGGGGAATGGTATATTTCTATGTTCACTTTTTTACCACTTGGTGCTGTCCACGTATCTTTTTTTGTTTCATATGAAGCTGAAGCAAAGTTGAAGAAATAGTCGGTCTTATCTCCTAATTTGTAGGTAAAATGGCTCCGCTCTCCTTCATCCCATTGTTTTATAAGTTTGCCAGGGGCAATAGCTGTCTGTCCCTTAGTCGTGCTTACCGTAGCCTCAAAATTCAAATAGTTAGCGTCTTCATTAAATAAGTTTTTACGCAACGCAACACTATCTGTTCTGGGAGACAACAAGTAATCCATTTCTTCCAATCCATATTTTTTACGGGTGCCATTATCGGTTAAGGCAATTTCATAATGGAACGAAGGAAAAATATCATCCCTAAAAAATGTACCATTATTAAGCACACTAGTTTCCAGTCCGTTAGAAAAACCTTTGGTAATAGCTCTTGTATTAATAACCAAAGATGCGGTGTCTTTTGGTTGTAATGGCTCTGGCAATTTGTAAATAAACAACCTATAAATACTATCCTTTAAGAAAGGGTACAGTTCTTTACCATTGTACACAACCTTGCTTATTTTTGTGTCTGCAACACCAAATTTAACTTCCATTAAAAGGGTGTCTATAGGCGTATCATAATTATTTACAGCTGTAAAATCGCCTTTCGCATACACATCCCTTTTGTCTGGGTAAATATCTACTGTAGCTTTTAGAGCTACTATTTGTATGTGCGGTTTGTTTAGGTATTTTGCATATTTTTTTTCTGCATCAGCAGCAATTTTGTTGCTATGATCCGAACTTTCTATACTGTTTAGCACTTGTAAATTGTAATAACTGTATGCACCAACGGCACTAAATAAAACAAGACATACTAATGTTACGCCTATCGTTTTTGCTTTAAAACGACTCCGAGCCAAACGAAGCCTTTCTTTAGTGGAAGAATAAAATCCTCTGTTCCAAAAAACATAACCGACAATAGCTAGGATACAACTGAATAAAATCCAATACAGATTTAACCAAAACCCACCCGTTAAATAATGTCCAAACCCATTCAGGTCACTTAAAAAACTAGAGGGAACACCCCCATAAATGAACAACGGATTATTTATTTTAAAAATTAATGTGATTAACAAAGGCAGACCTAAGGAAACAACAATAACTAAAAAGTGCCCTAAAAATTTATTGTTTGACAGCACATGAATAAAGAAGGCAAGCAATACCGTAGTGATATAGGCAGGAAAAATATTGGCAAAATTAAAGGTCAGATACATCCCAAACTCATAATTAAAATAACCATTGTAGGTTTGGTATAACATCCCCACCAATATGGTGACTATTGTAAGTAATGCTGCAACACCAACTAAGGCAATAATTTTAGAAACATATAAAGTTGCATTTGTTACCGGTAATGCATCATAAAATTCAAAGGTTTTGTTGCTTCTAGTTCTATGAACTGCTTCCCCTGCATAAATAACCAAGATAATGATTGAAAAAACAAGCAAACCAGCGCTTAACTCTTGTACCATAAAGCGTGTTAAAGGCAAGGATGGCGTGCCATATGTCTGTGTAGATTGGGTTGCTATAAAAATTGAAAATATAGCGCCAATGACAATTAGGATTCTAAAGGCATTCTCTTTAACAATAGATAAAAACTCAATTTTACTCAAAGACCATAAATTACCCCAATGTGCTTTTTTATTAAAAACCTGTTGAATACCTTCGATTGCTACAGTACGCTGTGGTACAGTAGCATCGTCTTTTATTTTTTTAGCCTTCTTGGGAATTAAAAAATGAGGGTATGAAAACTTAAATAGTGTAAAAACAAAAATGCCAATACTAATGAAAAACCACAACATTCGATTCAGCAAGAATGCACCATACAATGGTAAATACAGGGTATTAACCTCGTTAATAGACCAATATTTTTTTATGTACTTATACGCTTCAGAGCCAAATGGATCTATATAAACACTTAGCCATTGGCTGTCTAAATTACCCAATAAATCACCGGCAACACTACTAAGAATAAATATGAGAATTCCGCCCAAATACAAAATAGACATTCTTTTAAAGAAAGTCATTAAACTAAAGAACAAAACACCAATAAACAATGAATTAAACGTAAGGTAAAACAGAAAAGGTAGTAAATACGCTGTAAAATCGAAGCCCGTATATGTACCGTAGTCTGGCCTATCTAATAACGCGCCTATGGTAAAACCAATCATAGCACCAAGTACGGCACCAACATTCATTAGGGTTACAATAGTAAAACTACCAAAAAACCGTCCCAACAAGTAACCTTTTTCTGGTATTGGGTATGTAAAATAAGTTTGTGCTGTTTTATGCTCCTCATCTCTATATATCGGAACCCCCATAATTGCAGCATAAAAAAATAGTCCCAGTATACTTACCCCCCCTAAAACACCCGCAATAGCATTGGGGCTATTGGTAAACTGTGCGGTTCCTGAATCTTGAAAAACAGCCAATAGCAAGGGAATAATAAACAGTAAAAAAATGTAGACGTAGGTTATTGGTCTGCGCAGCCTGTACTTGAGCTCAAATAAAAATATTTCCTTCATAATTACAAAGCTTGCGCCATTTTTTGAGTAATGCTATAGAAATAAAAATCTTCTAACGTATTGTTGATAACTTCAAAACCTTCCCCAGGATGGACATCTGCAAAAACATTGATGTGTAAATTGCCACTACGCAGATAAGAAGAGAGTACCGTGTGACTGCTTTCATAGGTAGAAATTTCTTCTTTTTGTATGCTTTTTCTAAAGACTTTACCATGTAAAGAATTGGATAGTTCTAAAGGGTGACCTTGTACCAGCACTTGTCCATCATTAAAAACAGCCATATTGGTACAAAGATTAATTACGTCGTCTACAATGTGTGTAGACAAAATAACCACAGCATCTTCTCCTAATTCACTTAACAAATTATGAAAACGATTACGCTCTAGTGGGTCCAACCCAGCTGTTGGCTCATCTACTATTATTAATTTAGGACTGCCAATTAAAGCTTGCGCTATACCAAAACGTTGCCGCATACCCCCAGAATAATCTCCTAAGTTTCTTTTTCTAAACTTGTATAAGTTTACTTTGTTTAATAAATCTGCTACATAAGACTTACGTTCGCCACTATGCTGGATTCCTTTAATTTTTGCAATGTGATTCAACATCATTTCGGCAGAAACCTTTGGATAAACACCAAAATCTTGTGGTAAATACCCCAATACTTGACGCAATTCCTCTGGTTTTGCAAATACATCTTCACCATTAAAGTCTATGCTTCCACTATCTGCTAATTGTAAGGTTGCTATGGTACGCATTAAAGTAGATTTACCAGCACCATTGGGTCCCAAGAGCCCAAACATTCCCTTGTCAATTTCCAAATTTACATTGAATAACGCTTGTGTCCCATTAGGATAGGTTTTATTAAGATTCTTAATAGAAAGCATATATGTGTCTTTAAATTTTAAGGCTATTGGTTCATTAGTAACTAGAGTTGTTCAATTGTTACAACTTCACATGTTATATTCTAAATGTACATAATTTAGCTTAAGTATAATAGAAAGATTATTTATACTAAAGTTCTAGTATCTTTGTAGGAACTAAAAATTACCGTACAAATGTATCCTATTATAAGAAACAGAAGATTGCGTAGCAATGAAACAATCCGTTCTCTAGTTCGTGAAACCATAGTGTCTCCTGACGATTTTTTAGTGCCACTTTTTGTGGTAGAAGGTAAAGGTATAAAAGATGAGATACCATCTATGCCCAATTATTTTAGGTATAGTTTAGACTTGTTAGAAAAAGAGGTGAAAGAACTTTGGAAAATGGGCTTAAGGTCTGTGTTGCTTTTTGTTAAAGTACCAAATAATTTAAAAGACAATAAAGGTATCGAAGCGGTAAACCCAGACGGATTAATGCAACGCGCTATTAAAACGGTGAAAAATGTGTGTCCGGGTATGTTGGTTATGACTGATGTTGCACTAGACCCTTATTCTTCTTATGGCCATGATGGTATTGTGGCAGATGGTACCATCTTAAACGATGAAACTGTTGAGGTACTTACAGAAATGAGCGTATCTCATGCCGAAGCTGGAGCCGATTTTGTTGCGCCAAGCGATATGATGGATGGTCGCATTTTAAGTATTAGGGAGGCCTTAGAAGATGATGGTTTTTTTGATACCGGTATTATGAGCTATAGCGCCAAATACGCCTCTGCCTTTTACGGTCCATTTCGGGATGCTTTAGACTCTGCACCGGTAGATCAAAAGAATATTCCCAAAGACAAAAAAACCTATCAAATGGATTATGCCAACCGCTTTGAAGCCATTAGAGAGACCCAAATGGACATCGATGAAGGAGCAGATATCATTATGGTAAAACCAGGATTGTGTTATTTAGATATTGTTCGCGAAATAAGAAATGAAGTAGATGTGCCCCTTGCTGTATATCAAGTCAGTGGTGAATATGCAATGGTAAAGGCTGCAGCAGAAAAAGGATGGTTAGACCATGATGCGGTAATTATGGAGCAACTTACGGCTATAAAAAGAGCAGGCGCAAATATTATTGCTAGTTATTTTGCTAAAGATGTAATTCGTATTTTAGGCTAAATTTATATTCAAATGAAATTACAACAGCATACTAAATTAATGTTTACCGTACTCTTTTTTAGTATGCAGTTTTCTTTTGGACAAGATCTCACAAAAGGAAGGCTTTTAGAGGCTGGTTTAGACTCGGTTTTAGTATATCAAAAGGTAGACTCTATTATGCAACTAGGTATTAAAAACCAAGCATTTCCTGGAGCTCAGCTTTTGGTAGCCAAGAACTCCAAAATTATTTTTCATAAGGCCTATGGGTTTCACACCTATGATAGTCTTCAAAAAGTAGCGTTGAATGATGTGTATGACCTAGCTTCGGTTACTAAAATTACAGCAGCCTTACCCGTATTGATGAAGCTATATGATGAAGACAAACTAGATTTAGATGCCCCATTTAGCACCTATTGGAAACCTTGGAAACATAAAAAAAACAAAAAGCAGCTAACGGTACGTGAAGTGTTAGCGCATCAAGCAGGGTTACAATCTTATATTATTTTTTTAAATGAAGTACTAAAGAAAGACGGAAGTTTAAAATCTAGATTTATTAAAACCAATGCCAGCAATCGGTATTCCAAACAAGCTTACCACGGGCTGTATGTGAAAGACAGGTTTAAACATAAGGTATTCCGCCAAATAAATAGATCTAAAGTATCCGAAGAAAAAAAGTACCTGTACTCAGGACTTACTTTTTTGCTGTATCCAGAAATAGTTACACAACTAACAGGTGAAAGTTATACTGCCTACTTGGATGAGAATTTTTACCAGCCTTTAGGAACAACCACCTTAGGCTTTTTACCTAAAACTAAAAACTTTACCAATGCCATTGTTCCTACTGAAATAGATCCCCTTTTTAGACAGGAACTAACGCACAATTATGTTCATGATGAAAATGCAGCCCTTTTAGGCGGAATTTCTGGTAATGCAGGTTTATTTGCTACTGCTATGGATATGACTAAGATGATGCAGATGTACTTAAATTACGGTACATTTAATGGTAAACGCTATTTTTCAGAGGCCACCATAAAAGAATTTACAAGAGTGCAATACCCGAAAAATGGCAATAGACGTGGTTTGGGCTTTGACAAACCTTCCTTAGGCAATGACACTTTACCCTTGGTAAAAGCATATCCAGCACCTGAAGTCAGTGCGGCAAGTTTTGGTCATTCCGGTTTTACAGGCACCTTTGTTTGGGCAGATCCAGAAAATAAATTGGTTTTTATTTTCTTGTCTAATCGTGTATACCCCACAAGAACAAACAGAAGTTTATATACCTTAACTATTAGATCTGCGTTACAACAGGTTTTTTATAATTCTGTTAAAAAGTAGTTTTATTGTTTTCTATAAATAGTATATCATAAACAACTCCTAACTTTTTGCTACTTTCGTATTCTAATCATACACTTATGGGCATATTATTGTTTTACGCATTTATTTCAATTTTTTTTTCCTTTCTGTGTTCTATCTTGGAAGCAGTTTTATTAACTATTTCACCAACATTTATAAATGTAAAAAAGAAGGAAGGCAAAAGTTATGCTCTAGATTTAGAAATTCTAAAAAAGGATGTAGACAAGCCATTAATTGCTATTTTAACTTTAAATACTATTGCACATACCGTTGGTGCAATTTTGGTTGGTGTACAAGCTAAAGTAGCGTATGCTGAAATGTATGGCACAGAAGCAAAAAGTATTTTTGGTATTTCGTTTACTGAAGACCTTATGGTTGGCGTAGTCTCTACCCTTATGACCATTTTAATCCTTGTGGCATCAGAAATTATACCCAAAACCATAGGGGCAACATATTGGAAACAGTTGGCCAAATTCACTGCAAAAACCTTAAATATTATGGTTTTAGTCTTAAAGTGGACTGGACTTTTATGGTTGTTACAGTTATTCACAAAATTGGTAGGCAGCAAAGATCATCACGGTAGTGTATTAAGCAGGGAAGACTTTACTACAATGGCAGACATTGCCCATGAGGAAGGCGTTTTTCAAGAATCTGAATCTAAAATTATTCGTAATTTATTAGAATTCGATGAAATTTTAGCTAAACATATTATGACGCCACGTAGTGTTATGAAAACGGCGTCTGAAACTGCTACGATTAACGAGTTTTATTCAGTAAACCCAAAAATGCGATTTTCTAGAATTCCCGTTTATAGCGGTACCTTAGATAATATTACAGGTTTTGTACTAAAAGACACCATTTTAGAGGAGGTTATTAATAAAAACGGCGAAAGTCAATTATTGACCATAAAAAGAGAAATTTTAGCCACAGAACGGAATACTCCAATTACAAAATTATTTGAGATTTTTATAAAAAAGAGAGGTCATGTGGCCTTAGTAGTAGACGAATACGGTTCTGTTAGTGGTATGGTTACTATGGAAGATGTGATAGAAACCCTATTGGGAATGGAAATTATGGATGAAAGTGATCATACGGAAGACTTGCAACTATTGGCTCGTAAAAACTGGGAAAACAGAGCTAAAAAAATGGGATTAATAGAGGAAGAAGGTAATTCTGATCAAGAGGTAAAATGATTGAAATAGCCTACATAAAAACTCCTTTGGGGATTGCCAAAATTGAAGGTGATGAAGATGGACTTACATCTGTTACTGTCCTAGATGATATTGAAGAATTAACAGCAGTAATACCCGAAATTCTGGAAGATGTGGTATATCAACTTCAAGAGTATTTTGAGGGAAAACGAGAAGTATTTGATTTGGTTTTGAACCCATCGGGAACAGATTTTCAAAGAACGGTTTGGGATGCACTTTTAAAAATTTCTTTTGGCAAAACCTGTTCCTATTTAGAGCTTTCTAAAATACTAGGAGATCCCAAAGCAATTAGAGCTGTTGCCGCAGCAAATGGTAAAAACCCATTGTGGATTATTGTTCCCTGCCACAGGGTTATTGGCAGTGATGGATCTTTAACAGGCTATGCTGGTGGTTTGCATCGTAAAAAATGGCTGCTAGAACATGAAAGCCCCGTAAAACAACAATCGCTTTTTTAATTTTAGGTTCTTAAATGATTGTTTATTAGATGTTTTAACTATTTTATAGGATATTTAATATATTAAATACTACACATGCTATCAAAAATAAACATAGAACACATTCTGTTCTTGGACATAGAAACAGTACCAGAACACAGCGATTTTAATGAGTTAACCGAAGAGAAAAAAGAACTTTGGGCACAGAAAACCGCCTACAAACGTCAAGAAGAATTTACTCCAGAAGAGTTTTATGACAGGGCTGGTATTTGGGCTGAATTTGGAAAAATTGTCTGTATTTCCGTTGGCTACTTTAACAACAAAGGAGAAACACGCAGTTTTAGAGTTACCACCTTTTTTGGTGAAGAAGCAACCTTATTAAAGGAATTTAACAATTTATTGACTTCGCATTTTAGCTCCCCAAAATATGTATTGTGTGCACACAATGGCAAGGAGTTCGATTTTCCGTATATGGCACGTCGTATGCTCATCAACAGAATAGATTTACCCGTAAAGCTAAATCTATTTGGTAAAAAACCTTGGGAGGTTCCACATTTAGACACTATGGAATTGTGGAAATTTGGAGACTACAAGCACTTCACCTCACTAAAATTAATGGCAAATGTATTAGGCATTCCTTCACCAAAAGAAGATATAGACGGCAGTATGGTACGTGATGTTTTTTATATTGAAAATGATGTAGACAGAATTGTAAAATATTGCGAATTAGACGTTATCGCCATTGCCCAAGTATTTCTGCGCTTACGCAATGAAGACTTGCTAAGTGCGGATGAAATTAAGCGGGTCTAAAATCTACTTACTTATTATATTTTACCTGTAAAAACACTGGAAAATGATCACTGTATCCGCCAATATATTTTTTACCCACATAGGTTCTAAAGGGGTTTCCTTTGTACTTCCCTTTAAACTCGGTTAAAAAATGTTCATCAAAAACATTGGCTTCTGTAAAACTATGCGTTCCCTTTTCATAGTTTAAAAAATTGTGTGAAATAATAATTTGGTCAAATAGGCTCCATTTTCTTTTATAATTGGCACTACCCCTTTTCGGGGTTATCAAATTTTCCATAGGATTAAACAACACTTTGGTTTCTAATAGGGATGCAATACTTTCAGCTTTTGGTCCATCATTAAAGTCCCCCATAATGATATAGTTCGGGCTTACTATTTCAGTTTCAATTTTAGACATAAACCGCTTTATGGTGGCCGCTGCCTCTATTCTTTTATAATCAGTTTCGCCATTTCCTTCTCGCTTCGATGGCCAATGGTTTACAAAAATGTGTACTTCTTCACCATTTAACTTTCCATGTACATAAAGTATATCCCGAGTAGCGTCTCTTTCACCATTTAAATTTTGAATTAACAAAGGAATTGGCTCTGAAGCGATAACCGTAAAAAAATCTTTGTGATAAATTAAGGCCGTATCAATCCCCCGTTCATCTGGAGAGTCGTAATGTTCATATCCATAATTGATATCTGCGATAGGGCTCGTATTTAATAAATCGTTTAAAACCGTTTTATTTTCTACTTCTGCCACCCCAATAAGAACAGGGGAAATTTCAGAGGTGCTTTTCCCTATTTGAGAAATGGTATTTCCTATTTTGTACAGTTTTTTATTATATCTACTTGTGGTCCATCTCTTTTCTCCTTTTGGGGTAAACTCCCCATCCAAAGTGTCTGAATCATCAATGGGATCAAACAGGTTTTCTAAATTGTAAAACGCAATTGTAAACAAACTTGTTTTAATTTTTCTTTTAAAAAACGAAAAAAGCATCTCTTTTTAATATTTGATGCTAAAATACAAAAATAGCTTAGCAAGTATTGATTAGATTTGCATTATAAAAAAGTTTTATGCTAGAGAAGAAAGACGTAGAATATGAAAAAGCTGTACTTATAGGAGTCATAAGTAAGAGTCAGACCGAGCAAAAAGTTACAGAATATTTAGATGAATTAGAATTTCTTACCTACACAGCTGGTGGAGAAGTCTACAAGCGATTTGTTCAAAAAATAGACACCCCAAATCCTAAGACCTACATCGGTAGTGGTAAAATGGATGAGGTTGCACAGTATGTTGAGGAAAACGATATTGGGTCTGTAATTTTTGATGACGAATTAACTCCTGGTCAGCAACGGAATATAGAAAAACATTTAAAATGTAAGATTGTTGATCGTACCACACTAATATTAGACATCTTTGCCCAGCGCGCCCAAACAAGTTATTCTCGTACCCAGGTAGAATTAGCACAATACGAATATTTACTACCAAGGTTAACGGGCTTGTGGACACACTTAGAAAGACAAAAGGGTGGTATTGGCATGCGTGGTCCAGGAGAAACAGAGATAGAAACAGATAGACGTATCGTACGGGATCGTATTTTTTTACTGAAAAAGAAATTGAGTAAAATAGACCGACAAATGGAAACCCAACGTGGTAACCGTGGCTCACTAGTTAGAGTGGCTTTAGTTGGGTATACCAATGTGGGCAAGTCTACCTTAATGAACGTTGTGAGTAAAAGTGAGGTTTTCGCAGAAAATAAATTGTTTGCAACATTAGACACAACCGTTAGAAAAGTAGTTTTAGGGAACCTGCCATTTCTATTGAGTGATACGGTTGGTTTTATACGAAAGCTACCAACACAATTGGTAGAGAGTTTTAAAAGCACATTAGATGAGGTTAGAGAGGCAGATCTACTGTTACATATTGTAGATATTTCTCATCCTAATTTTGAAGACCATATAGCTTCTGTACATAAAATTTTAGAAGAAATAAAGAGTGATCATAAAAAAACAATTCTTGTCTTTAATAAAATAGATCAATTTACACATGAAACTATTGATGATGATGACTTGGTGACAGAAAAAACCAAAATTCATTTTACATTGGAAGAATGGAAAAAAACTTGGATGCAGAAAGTTGGGGATCGAGCCTTGTTTATATCAGCCTTAAATAATGAAAATCTTGATACTTTTAGAAAAAGAGTCTATGATGAGGTTCGAGATATTCACATTACTCGTTTTCCGTATAACAATTTTTTATATCCTGAACATTTAGATGAATATTAGGGACTAATTATTGATCTTTTAATATGCACTTTATCGAAAAAAATTAAACTTTATTTTTTTTACAACAAAATAGAGTTGATTCACAACATAAATTGAGTACTTCTAACATTCCTTTCTATTTTTACATTGTAGTTAAGAAATAGGATTCTTAAAGAATCATCATTGAAGACTACATTAAAATAATATAAAACGCCTTTTTCCCTAAATCTGGCTTTTCATAAAAGAAGTTTAAAAGATCCCAAATCTTATTATCTATTTATCTAAAACACCCTCTAAGAGGGTGTTTTTTGTTATACAACACGTTTATTACCTTTAAGTAACAACTTAGTAAAATTATTTTTATAATTTTAGCCCACTAAAATTATGAGAATGAAACAGATAATTATTGTATTAACACTAATTTTTACATTAGGTGTAAGTGCACAAACAAAGAGTGACTTGTTAAAGCATTATGAAGCTTATTACAAGGAAATGAGATTGCAAGGAGATACCCAAGGCATCATCAATGCTATTACGCATTTAAACGTTTTGTCTCCAAGTAATTCGCGAAAAGATACACTTGCTTTTCTATATGCTAATGGCAACCAACACATGCAAGCTATGCGTACTATTGGCGTAGATACTAAGGATTCCGATTCAGATCTTGCCGTGCAAGTAAGGGCAATGTCCTTAAAAGCCTTAGGACAAACAAAACGAGCTATAGCACAATTTGAAATTTTAAATAAAAGAACACCAAATACATTTATAGCCTACGAATTAGCAGATTTAAAAATACAATCTGGAGATAAAGAAGGTGCTAATAGCAATATAGAATATGGTTTAGCGAATGCAACCGATGAAATGAAATATGCTTTTTATGAAAGACAACAGCCTTATGAAGTTCCTATTAAAGCTGCATTTTTACATTTAAAAGGGTTGGTAAAGTATAATAATGACCAAGCAAATCCAGATGCTGCACTTGCTTTAATAGAAGAAGCACTCGCAATGGCTCCTAATTTTAATTTAGCAGGTTTAAGTAAGCAAGCTATAGAAGCCAGAAAAACACAAGAAACTACTACTGAAGAGGAAAAAAAATAAATTGTTTTTACTCGAATAAAAAAGTGGGTTGTTACCCACTTTTTTATTACTTGTTTTTTAGCCTATTTTTGAGTTCCTTGTCCTTCTCTTTTTTAAGAGCCACTACCTCACTTACGTTTTCATTGGGTATGGCAATAGAAAGTACATAATGTGCTATTTTCCATTCTCCTTTTACTTTTTTTAGCACCCCAGAACCTCGACAAATTTCCATTTGAGTATTTAACAATTCATCAAACCAAGCAATTTTTTTAGACTTATCGATGTAAATATTACGCTCAATAGCGGTAAAACTCCATGCTTTTCCCTTATCAAAATATGGTTTAGAAAAAGCTCTAAAAGCTTCATTTTGCCAGTTTTCGGTAGCATCTGTACCAATAAAAACACCATCTGTAGTCATTAAACTAAAATAAGCGGCAAAATTTGCATCCGCAGCGGCCTTATGCCATGCATCTAGAGATTTGTTAATCTCAGCTTTTTGGGCTGTAAGTTGTAGTGTGATGGCTACAAACAAAAAATAGATAAAATTCTTATTCATTTTGTAGAATTAAATTTGTGTCTAAAGTGTTATTCACTATGATGTTAAACTGGTTTCTGTAATTATTAAAAGCAGTTAGCATTTCTATAGCTGGTTCCAAAATAACTGTGTTATATTCTATTGCAGCTTTGGTTTTTAATGCAAAAGTTTTAATTACAACCTGTCTGCTCTTTATATGTGGCTTGTTAAACTCATCTGGGTATATTGCTTTTTCTAATTGCTTTTGGGCCTCTATAATTTGATCTAATGTTAAACGTAGATCTTCATTATTTTCTGCTTTATACATGCCGTCAATAGCTGTATTTAAAGCTTTATATTCTGGCCATTCTTCTAGAATAACGATCGCTTTGGGATCTAATTCTATTTTTTTTGGAAGTTTAGTAGCGTTGAAAGTGATTGCATTAGCTTGATCTTCTCCCACCGCTTCTTTCTTTGTTTCATTGCACGAAAAAAAGGAAAAGATTAGTACGAAAAAAAGGAAAAATTTATTCATAAGACGAATGTATAAAAAAAGTACAAGATAAAAAGTTCATTAACTTTCTATTCACTATTAAATTATAATTTTTTTTAATTGCAAGCACTCAAAAGGCTATGAAATCAGTTGATAAAAACTATCTTTGAACAAAATTTTTAGAACACCCTTTATTTTGCAAAAATCTATCTTAATTATTGGCGCCTGCGGGCAAATTGGAACAGAGCTTACCTTAGCTTTACGTGAAACCTATGGAAATAATAATGTTGTAGCCAGTGACATAAGAGAAGGCAATGAAGATTTAATGTGTACAGGACCTTTTGAACTTTTAGACGCAACAGACTATAAGGCGATAGAAAATGTTGTTATGCATTATGAAATAGATGAAATTTATCTTATGGCTGCGATGTTAAGCGCTACAGCAGAAAAATTTCCTATGCGTGCTTGGGACTTAAATATGGGATCTCTTTTCAATATCCTGAACCTTGCAAAGGACAAAAAAATAAGTAAAATATTTTGGCCTTCTAGTATTGCCGTTTTTGGACCGAATACACCCAAAGAAAATACACCCCAAAATACCATTATGGAGCCAAGTACAGTCTACGGCATAAGCAAGCAATCTGGCGAGCGCTGGTGTTCTTATTATCATAACAAATATGGTGTAGATGTACGTAGCTTACGTTATCCTGGTTTAATTAGCTGGAAAACACAACCCGGTGGTGGAACTACAGATTACGCAGTAGAAATCTACCATAAAGCATTAGAAGAAAAGGCATATACGTGTTTCTTGTCTGAAAACACCAAATTGCCAATGATGTTTATGGATGACGCCATAAGGGCCACTATGGATATTATGGAAAAAGATGCTAAAAGCATAAAAGAACGTTCTTCTTATAATTTGGCTGCAATGAGCTTTACACCAACTGAAATTGCAGCAAGTATTCAAAAACATATCCCTGAGTTTAAAATAGAATTCAACGTAGATTTTAGACAAGAAATAGCAGATTCTTGGCCACAGAGTATAGACGCATCTAAAGCAACGGAAGATTGGGGTTGGCAAGCTGAGTTTGATTTAGAAAAGACGACAAAAACAATGTTAAAGAATTTATCTTAGAAATTTTAGCTTAAAGATTAGTCATCTTCTTCTAAATCAATGTCTGGAATGGCTTCAGGATCATCTTCACTAAAATCTTCGTAATCATCTTCATCGTAATTAGCCATTGTATATTCTAATTTTGCACTGATTTTTACAAGGTATTTAGTGTCCTCTGTTATGACTTCAACAGCTTCAATAATTTCTCGTTTTGCATTTTTAAAGCAAATAATATCCCTGTCTCCATAACCAGCCGGATATCGCTCTACAAGAAACTTTAATACTTCTGGGGTCAGCTTTTTAAAATCAACAATTACCCGTTTAAGATTATCCATACTAAAACATTTAGAGCATTGTGACGCATAATTACGCTTGCTATTAAAATTAGGTTTTTTTTAATCGAATGGCAAAAAAAGTACTAAATTTAATGGTTTCATAGAAAGATACAATGAAAATAGTTGCAACCGACCGACTTTATTTGCGGAAATTAAAAAGGACAGACGCCGAGCATTTTTACCATTTAAATCTAGACCCGGAAGTGTTAAAATATACGAGAGATAAACCCTTTGAAACAATAGAAAGTGCAATGCAATTTCTTGAAAACTATGATCATTATAAAGAATACGGATATGGCCGATGGGCTATAATACCGAGAAAAAATCATGCCTTTTTGGGATGGTGTGGTTTAAAATACACCAAAAGTTTAAACGAAATTGACTTTGGCTTTCGGTTTTTTAAACGGTACTGGAGCAAAGGATATGCCACTGAATCTGCCAGAGCCTGTTTGATGATTGGTTTTGAAAAATACAAAATCCATCGTATCGCTGGTAGAGTAATGAAAGATAACGAGTACTCCATAAGAGTATTGGAGAAAATTGGGTTTCAACACCTTACAATGAATACAGACACATTTACTATACAACAAAAATTTGAGCATTGGGAACTTACAAAAGAAAGCCACAAAGGATTGCGAAATATATAAAGAAAACTAAAAAAGAAATTGGCTTACCGCCAGATGCCATCTTTTTTAGAGGTGAACAAAAAATAGATCACGTACTCTTACGCCTTATAGATTTTGACGCTACTAATCTACAAGAAGATACTATAAAAGAAGTAGAAGACGCCATTATCTATAAAGATAAGAACTCTGTTACCTGGTTAAATATTGATGGATTGCACAATGAAGAAATCATTGAGAAAATTGCTGTTAATTTTAATTTAGATACCTTACTCTTAGCAAATGTAATGGATATAGCTTCACGGCCAAAAGTTCAAGATTTTGAGGACTCAATTTTTATTTCTATAAAAATGATGAGACTAGAACAACCTAATAATCAAATTATTGTAGAGAATTTAAGCTTAATACTAACAAACAGTATGTTAATTACCTTTCAAGAGTCTAAAGGTGATGTTTTTGAACCTGTCCGAGAGCGAATTAGGACGCAGAAACCACGAATTCGGAATTCTAGCACAGATTACCTAGCTTTTGCACTGTTAGACATTGTAATAGACAATTACATTTATATAATTAGTGAGTTTGCAGAAAAAATAGAATCTATTGAGGACAAGTTAATTTCGAACCCAGATCAAAGTATTGTTGAAGAAATAAACACGTTTAAAAAAGAATTAAATTTTCTTCGAAAAAATATAAATCCAGCCAAAGAGATGATTTTTTCGCTTACCAAAACAGAAACAAATCTAATAAAAAAGAAAACAGAAATTCATTATAAAGAACTCATAGATAATATAAACCACGCCGTTGAATCCACAGACAATTTACGAGATATCCTCTCAGACCAACTAAACATTTACCACACAACAATTAGCACAAAGCTAAATGACATCATGAAGTTCTTAACCGTTTTCTCTGTTATTTTTATTCCCTTAACTTTTATTGCTGGAATATATGGGACAAATTTTGATGTTGTTCCAGAGCTTCATTATAAATACAGTTACTTTATAATGTGGGGAGTTTTTATAGTAATAGTCATTGTAATGCTATTTTATTTTAAGAAAAAAAAGTGGCTTTAAACCAGTAGACTAGAATTGCAGTTATTCATCAAACAAAGCCTTAAGCTCTGTTGCTTCATTGGGTTTTATTTTACCTGCTAACAGTAAGCTTAATTGTTTTCTGCGCAAGGCAGCTTCAAAACGTTCTATTTCTAATTTTGTCTCTGGTTTTAATTCTGGAACTTCTGTTGGTTTCCCTGTATCATCTACAGCTACAAAAGTGTATATAGCTTCATTGGCCTTGGTTTTCTCACCGCTAAACCTATCTTCCATCCAAACATCAATAAAGATTTCCATAGATGTCTTAAACGCTCTAGAAACAGATGCCTGTACAGTTACAACACTTCCTACGGGTACCGATCTGTTAAAGGCAACGTGATTTACAGAAGCGGTAACCACTATACGTCTGCTATGCCTACGCGCAGCAATGCTAGCCGCTCTATCCATGCGCGCTAACAACTCACCACCAAACAAATTATTTAGAGGATTGGTCTCACTAGGGAGCACCAAATCTGTCATAACCGTTCTACTGCTTTTAGGTGTTCTAAAGTCCATAACTTAAATTTTAGGCAAAGATACGCCCCTTATTAAGTTATTAAAACAAGAAAATAAATTATTTAGGGGATAGCATCCAAGCATCTGAAGACTCAGTACTTTTTATTTCTTTCAAGAATTTTAATCCTTCTTTAACATCTGTAAAACTAGCAAAAGCCACTTGATGCAAACCGTATTTATTGACCCCAACATAAGACGCATTATATCCTTTCGCCTTTAGTTCGTTTATTTTTTTTGTTGCATTTACTTCAACTCTAAATGCACCAGCAATGATATGATGTACATTTTCTTCCGCTTTAGTAATAATATCTAATGAAAGTGAAGGTAATTCTAAAGGAGCCGTATTAAAAAAAGTAGCTTCTTGTATATGCTTAGACACTTGTTGTTGTACCTCTTGACGCACTACTTGTTCTTTGCTTTTTGCAGCATCATAATAACGCAACCCTGTTAAACCAGTTGAAATAGCCAACAATGCAACGGCAGCATATTTTAAATAAGGTCTAAAAACAGATTTTTTTCTTTGCTCTGGCGTAATAATAAAAGGAATTTCTTCTTCTAATGCTAGAATTTCTTCTTTCAACACCTCTCTAACTATTGGCGTTGCAACAACTGGTGACAAACCAAATGATGTTGTCAAATAATTTATTTGACTTGCAGGTATAAATTGAATTTTTTGTTCTGCGTTTAAAAACAACTCACCAATGTTGGCAAATTTAATACGCTGACCCAGTGTTAACATTCTATTCCAATACTGTATTTCTGTAGTTACTGTAGCTAAAGCTTCTTCATAAGAATATTTTTCTGCAGTAGCCATATAATTAACCAGCAAACCATCGTTAGATTGAAGCTGCTGATTAAAGGAAACTACTTTAGAAGGAGGCGAAAAAGTATTACTATTTTCTTGAAGTTCGGCTGATATTTTTTGTGTTAAAAAAGCACCAAATCCGGGCAGTATTACACAATTGTATCTATATAATAATTCTTCTATATATTGTTCTGTTCGCATTGATACAAATATTGAAAAAAAACAGGGAGTGTAAAACCTTTAAGTGAACTTTTTATTAACATTTTATTTGTTGTATTTTGTAAACAACTACTTGCACCTTATAAATGACTACAACTGAAATCATTGCAACGCTTAGGTTACAAAACATTCCAAATATTGGTAGTGTAACCGCAAAAAAACTAATTGCACATTGTGGCAGTTCAGCTGCAATTTTTGAACTTAAGAGAGCACAGTTGCTTAAAATTGATGGTATTGGCTTCCTAAAATTAAAAAACTTGTACGATGGGGCGCATTTAGAGGCTGCTCAAGCAGAATATGAATTTATTGTAAATCACAATATTGAAACGGTCTATTTTATGGACCCGGAATACCCCAATTATTTAAAACACGCCATTGATGCCCCTATTCTATTGTTTAAACGCGGGAATATAAACCTTGAAGGACGAAAAATAATAAGTGTTGTAGGAACACGAAAAATCACGAGTTACGGAACGGCTTTTTGCGAAAAATTCATAGAAGATATAGCCCCGTTAAATCCTATAATTGTTAGCGGATTTGCTTACGGAGTAGATATCTGCATCCAAAAGGAAGCCATAAAACACGGCCTTCAAACGATAGGCTGTTTGGCACATGGCCTAAATCAAATATACCCTAAAACCCATAGTAAATACAGCGTGGATGTAGAAAAAAATGGAGGTTTTTTTACGGAGTTCTGGAGTAGCAGTACGCCAGAACGCGAAAATTTTCTAAAAAGGAATAGGATTATTGCGGGTTTAAGTGAGGCTACGGTCGTCATAGAATCTGCCGAAAAAGGGGGAAGTTTGGTCACAGCAGATATTGCCAATAGCTACAACAGAGATGTTTTTGCTGTTCCCGGAAGGGCTCAAGACAAATACAGTACTGGATGTAATAATTTGATAAAACAACAAAAGGCACACATGTTGACTTCTGCGGCCGATTTAATTTATCTTCTAGACTGGCAAACAACCCAAAAATTATCACAAGCAACCCAAAAGCAATTGTTTATTGAATTTACCGAAATTGAACAACAAATTTACGATTTTTTACAAGTAGAAGGCAAGCAAGTTTTAGATACCATTGCTCTTTCTTGCCAGATTCCCATCTTTAAAACATCATCAACCTTATTGCATATGGAAATGAAAGGCGCCATACGCCCCTTACCTGGAAAATTATACGAAGCTATTTAAGATCTTCCACAAACTATACGGTTTGTTGTTGGCGTAATCCTATCCCAAACCAGCCAAAAAATTGCCGTTTACAGATGAAAAAGCATAAAAAAACGGATTTTAATTTTTTGAAAAAATTAAAATCCGTTTCCACACAAACCAACTAGTCTTTTACATCGATTTAATAGCCAACTTTAGCACGTACACGCGCTAACACTTTATCTGCCTCTTTCTGCGCTTTAGCAGCACCTATAGCCAAAGCAGCATCTATCTCCTCTGTGTTATTTATATAATAATCGTACTTTTTTCGTGCTTCCCCAAACTTTTCAAGAATAACTTCATACAGGGCTTGCTTTGCATGTCCATACCCGTAATTACCTGCCTTGTAATTGGCACGCATTTCTTCAATTTGATCTGTTGAAGCAACTATTTTGTACAGTTCAAACACATTATCACCCTCAGGCTCCTTTGAGTCTTCCATAGGAGTACTATCTGTTTGAATCCCCATAATTTGTTTCCGCAGCTTCTTATCTGGTTGAAATAAATTAATAAGATTTCCTTTGCTCTTACTCATTTTAGCACCATCCGTACCTGGAACATACATAGTTTCTTCTTGCACTTTCCCTTGTGGCATGACAAAGGTTTCGCCCAATTGTGCATGAAATCTAGAAGCAACATCTCTGGTCATTTCTATATGCTGCATTTGATCTTTACCTACGGGTACAATCTCCGCATCATACAATAAAATATCTGCTGCCATAAGCATAGGATACGAAAATAAACCTGCGTTTACATCATCTAAGCGATCTGCCTTATCTTTAAAAGAATGGGCTAAGGTTAATCTTTGGTACGGGAAAAAACAGCTTAAATACCAAGACAATTCTGTAGTTTGTGGAACATCACTCTGTCTGTAAAAAATAGTTTTATCTATATCCAATCCAAAGGCAAGCCAAGTAGCTGCAACCGCATAGGTATTGTTACGTAACTCTTCTCCATTCTTTATTTGCGTAAGCGAATGCATATCCGCAATAAAAAGAAAGGATTCATTCTTAGGGTCGTTTGCCATTGCTATAGCTGGTATAATTGCTCCTAAAATATTCCCCATATGCGGGGTTCCTGTACTCTGTATTCCTGTTAATATTCTTGCCATTTGTATCTAAAAATCTATCCAAAAACAAAGGTAATCTAAATAGAAGAATAGGCAAGGGATAAATAGAAGGCAGTTGATATGAACGAGAATTCAGTCAAACAATTCAACGGGAAAACGAATCAACAAAAAACAGAATACTAGATTAGAAGCAAACTTTTTCTATAGCTCTCTTTTATAATTCCTATTTTTGGCGCTATGTTTACTTTTTTAAAGAATATTGGACATTTAGTATACCGTATTTGGTTTTACATCCTTGTAGCGGCACCTATAATCATCTTTTTTCCACTTCTACTTTTACTTAGTGTTAAAGAAAAATGGTACCCGTATTTCTTTTGGGTAGCGCGTAACTTTTGGGCCAGACCTATATTGTTAGGTATGGGTTGTCCACAACGTATAAAGAGGGATCAAAAGTTACGCAAAGGAAAAAGCTACATGCTTGTAGCGAATCACACCAGTATGTTTGATATTATGTTAATGCTCCGTTCTAGCAGAAATCCTTTTGTATTTGTTGGTAAAAAAGAATTGGTAAAAATACCTGTCTTTGGTTTTTTCTACAAACGGGTGTGTATTATGGTCGATAGGAACGACAGCAAAAGTAGAACTGCCGTTTATATGCGCGCACAAAGACGTTTAAAACAAGGGTTGAGTATTTGTATTTTTCCAGAAGGAGGTGTTCCTGAAGAACATGTGGTCTTGGATGAATTTAAGGATGGTGCATTTAGAATGGCTATAAACCATAAAATTCCAGTAGTGCCGCTAACATTTTTAGATTGCAAAAAAAGGTTTCCGTTTACCTTCTACAGCGGAGGACCTGGAATACTAAGGGTTACAATTCATTCTTTTTTTGAAACCAAAAACTTGGATGAAAATCACAAAGCATCTTTACGAGAAGATGTGCGAGCTGTAATTTTAAAGGAGTTGCAATCCAATTAAAACTTAAAGCTAAGCCCGCTATAAACCCCCATTGTAAAGGGTTGAAAATCACCAGAAGTATTTGAGAAGGTATTTAATTGATACTTAAACATCGGCTCTATATTTAGTTGCACCTTGGGCGTAAACTTGTAGTTAAGCCCTACACCTACATTGGTGCTAAAATTAAGACTGTTAATATTATTAGACTCACCCAATTCTGTTTTTAAATTATCTGCTTCCAAAGAGATGGAATTATCCAATAAAAACAACGAACTAACTCCACCTATTAAATTGACACCAAATTTACCATCGGTTAGTGCGTAATTAACTTCTAACGGCATTTCTATATAACCAAATTGCTGCACCATTCTTCCTTCTCTAGACGTGCTTTTTGCTGAAAATTCTGAATTACCTGGATCGCTTAAAGAGGGTTTTTTTTTAGTTTCTACAACTACATTTTCTGAATTAGATGCGTAATCTATAGAATTTATAATGCTATTAGTTTCAGGATTAAAAACAGATTTAAAAACAACATCGTTGGTATTATACCCATAATCTACCTTATGTAAACCAGAACGAATACTAAATTTTTTACCCACATTGTATGCCACAGATACACCATAACTCACATTTACATTTCCAGTTTTGGTATTGGAAATAAAATTTTTATCTATAGGAGAACCGCTATTTAAGGAATTAAAATAAACAGGCGCAACACTTGCACCAACCGACCATTTACTTGATTTGTTTGCAGTAATTGCATCTTCCTCAGCTTCTTTTATTTCGTTTATTTCGTCATAAATAGACTTTTTCTGTACCGTATCTACACTAACTAAGACCTCCTCTTTGGTATTGTTTAAGGTTGTTTTATTTGGGATACGTGAATCATCATCTAAAAACTTAGATTCTTTTTTCACTGTAGCGTTAGTATTATTTGCATCAGTCTTATTTACATCTGTAATATGAGCAATAGCGATTTCTTCTTTGGTTGAGTTGTTTCTTTCATCCAATGATTTTGTTTTATTTAGACTCTTTTCCTTATTTATGTTGGAAGCAATCCCTGTTGTGGCGTTTTGTTTTGTATTGATTATAACGGAATTAATACCATTTTTAGAAGGCTGTTTAATGACTTCATCCTTCTTACTTTTATTAGTATCACTATCCGTAAGTGTTCCTTCACTTTTTTCTATACGCTCATCCTCTTTTGAGATTTCTACTTCTGTTTTTGGAACATTATTAATTTTAGGAACTACATACTCAGTATCGGTAACCGTAGGAATATCAGTGGTTTTTTCAAACGGATTCACTGCAAAAAATGCGATTGCCAATACAGCCGCTACTCCACCCAGTTTCCACCAAATAGGTATTAACTTTCGGTCCTTTCTCTTCTCATCCAAAGATGTTTCTAGTCTTTCCCAAACTTTTTCGTCTGGAAGCTGACTGAAGTCCTGAAACTTCTCTTGAAACAACTTATCTATGTTTTTCTTCCCCATTCCCTATTCTTATTCTATTTCTTACTTTAGCTATGACTAGATTTACTGTATATAAAAAAGTAGTATCCCTACCACTATTTTAAGTTTTGCTTGATCAATCTTCTCTTTTAATATTTGCCTTGCCCTTGCTAGGTTAGACTTAGATGTACCAGCCGTTGTGCCTAACAATTCTCCAATTTCTCTGTGCGTATAACCGTCTAACACATATAAGTTAAAGGTAGTTCTGTATTTGTGGGGCAATTCTTGTATGTAATTAAGTAGGGTTCCTAAAGCAACAGTATCATTTTCAACTTCTACTTCTATAGCTTCTTCAATATCTTCAGAAACAAGAGAGACATACTCCTCCTTTCTATATTTTTGCATAATGGTATTTACGGTAATTCTTTTTATCCAACCCTCAAAAGAACCTTTAAACTCAAATTGACCAATTTTAGTAAAAATAGTCATAAAACTATCGTGCAAATTGTCTTCCGCTTCGGCCTTACTTTTACTGTATTTTAAACAAATTCCATAAAGCACAGGCGCATATTGGCTGTAGAGCTGCCCTTGAGCCACTCTACTGCCTTTAACACATTTATGTATAATTTCATTCAGATCCAATTATATGTTGGTTTATATAATGTTCACTCCTCACGCTTTTTTTAATTTACTGGCACAGTAACTTCTAGATACTCATCTTCTCCATCAGCATTTTTCCCAGTCCAAAACTTAAATAAATAATCTTCCTCGTAAATTACTTCAAATTTTAATGTAACCTCTACTTCCGTGGCACTTTCTTCACAATCATCTTGATCAACCAGTTCCGCACCAATTGGGTATACTTCTCTTTCTGTTACCTCGTGTTTATGAATATCAAAACCTTCAAAATAAGTACAATCATTGGGGTTTAAATAGGTTACTTTAATATCGTAAACCTGTCCTAAATCAAAAGAATCAGGAACCTCTACACTAACAACTTCTAAATTTACGTATTTAAAATTAGTGCCATCATCATCTAGTGAGCAAGCTGTAAAAGAAACACTTGCTACAAAAAGCATTAAAATGCTCAAAACTTTTTTCATAGTAATTAAAATTATTTTTTACTAAGATGTAAATAGCTTCTGAGGGTTGCGTAGAAAACGACAAAATCCCGAAAAAATCGGGATTTTGTATTAATTTAACATTCTAATTCGCTAAAGCGATGTGTTTTATAAAAATTAGCCTAACAAAGCACTTATCGCTTCTCTAATTTTAATATCTAACTCCTCAGACAATTCAGGGTTATCTTGCAATAAACTCTTCACTGCATCCCTACCTTGTCCTAATTTTGTATCACCATAACTAAACCAAGAACCACTCTTTTTAATTATTTCATATTCAACCCCAAGGTCTAAAATTTCTCCAATTTTAGAAATCCCCTCACCATACATAATATCAAATTCAGTAGTCCTAAAAGGTGGTGCTACTTTGTTTTTCACAACTTTCACACGTGTTTTGTTTCCTAAAACACCTCCATCTGTATTTTTAATTTGTGTAGATCTTCTAATGTCTAAACGCACAGAAGCATAAAATTTTAAGGCATTACCACCTGTAGTTGTTTCCGGATTACCAAACATTACACCAATTTTTTCACGCAATTGGTTAATAAATATTACCGTACAATTGGTTTTACTAATAGATCCTGTTAGTTTCCGTAGTGCTTGCGACATAAGTCTAGCATGTAAACCCATTTTAGAATCACCCATTTCACCTTCAATCTCACTTTTAGGCGTTAAGGCTGCCACGGAGTCGATTACTATAATGTCAATAGCTCCAGATCTAATCAAATTATCTGCAATTTCTAAGCCTTGTTCCCCATGATCTGGTTGAGAAATAATTAAATTATCAATATCTACGCCTAATTTTTCAGCATAAAACCGGTCAAAAGCATGTTCTGCATCAATAAAAGCAGCAATTCCACCAGCTTTTTGAGCTTCAGCAATAGCATGTAAGGTTAAGGTTGTCTTACCCGATGATTCTGGTCCATAAATTTCTATCACCCTTCCTCGTGGATAACCACCTACACCTAAAGCTATATCTAAACCTAGGGAACCCGATGGGATAACGGCTACATCTTCTATAACTTTATCTCCCATTTTCATTACAGCACCTTTACCGTAAGTCTTATCTAGCTTATCTAAAGTTAATTTTAACGCTTTTAATTTTGCTTCTTTTTCGCTGCTCATTTTAATAATATTTGTACTGCTAAATTACCATTTCTTTTGTCATAATACAATGCTGACGCAACCTTTTTACAAAACCTGCATCTATACCTTAGTGTTCACCTCCTTAAATGGAGGGACCCCATAATTCCGCAATTTTGGGGTTGGTTTATTTTTCCGCTTTGTTGGTTAAGCTGGGAGAAAATTGAAAAGGGGTCTTCTTAATTGTTAAGACCCTTTTTTGTTGGTCACAAACAACATATTCCTTAATTTTGCAGTTATTCTTTAACTTAATCATTTAGTATAGCATGCAACTGTACAATACATTAAGCGCAAAAGAAAGAGCAGCCCTCATAGAGGAAGCTGGCAAGGAACGCCTTACTATTTCTTTCTATCAATACGCGCATATAGGCAACACCTCTATTTTTAGAGATCATTTATTTATTAGTTGGGACAAACTAGAAGTTCTAGGTCGCATTTATGTGGCTAAAGAAGGTATTAATGCACAATTGTCCGTGCCAGCAGAAAACTTTAAGGCCTTTAAAAAACACCTCGACAGTATTTCCTTTTTAAAAAATGTGCGACTAAACATTGCCATAGAACAAGACAATATGTCTTTTTTAAAACTTAAAGTTAAAGTCCGTCACAAAATTGTTGCCGACGGCTTAAATGATACTGCCTTTGATGTTACCAATAAAGGCATACATGTTACTGCAGAAAAATTTAATGAGCTTATTGAAGACCCAACTACTGTTTTGGTAGATATGCGGAACCATTACGAAAGTGAAATTGGCCATTTTAAAAATGCCATCACCCCAGACGTAGACACGTTTAGAGACTCTTTAGATATTATTGAAAACGACCTAAAGGACCATAAAGATGACAAAAAATTAGTCATGTATTGCACGGGGGGAATCCGTTGTGAAAAAGCCAGTGCCTATTACAAGCACAAGGGTTTTAAAAATGTATACCAACTAGAAGGTGGAATTATTGAATATACAAGACAGGTAAACACACAAAACCTAGAAAATAAATTTATTGGCAAAAACTTTGTATTTGACCATAGGCGAGGCGAGCGAATTACCGACGATGTTATTTCTAATTGTCACCAATGTGGCGAAGCTTGTGATGAGCATGTAAATTGCGCTAATGAAGCTTGTCACCTCCTTTTTATTCAATGCAAAAGTTGTGCTGAAGCTATGGATAATTGTTGTTCAACAGCATGTAAAGAAATACATGCCCTCCCTTTTGAAGAACAAAAAAAATTGAGGCGCGGTAAAACAGTAAGCAATAAAATCTTTAAAAAAGGCCGATCTGAAGTGTTAAAATTTAAAAAATAAGCTCCATTTTTTAGCTCCATTTTATTTGATTTTTTTTAAAAATTAAACAGCCCAACTGTTTACTTTCTACAATCAACATAAAAATAGTATCTTTACGGTTACGTAAATTAATATGAACCTTTTTTGATAAAAACTCGCTTTGTTTTTTTATCAAATCAATATATAAAATATGGGTTGTAGCAGTTGTTCAACTGGTAAAGACAGCCAACCTAAGGGATGTAAGAACAATGGTACTTGCGGAACGGATGGCTGTAATAAACTAACAGTATTTGATTGGCTTTCCAATATGTCGTTGCCCAATGGTAGCGAACCTTTTAATTGTGTGGAAGTACGTTTTAAAAATAGTAGAAAAGAATTTTTCAAAAACACCGACAAAATATCCCTTTCTATTGGTGATGTCGTTGTAACAGAGGCCAAATCTGGTCATGATGTTGGTATGGTAACCCTAACAGGAGAACTTGTGAAAGTTCAAATGAAAAAGAAAAAAGTTGGGGTAGATGATGATGAAGTTCTTAAACTCTACAGAAAGGCCTCTCAAAAAGACATAGATACTTGGCAAAAATGCAGGGATCGCGAAGAAGAAATCAAAAAAAGATCGCGAGAAATTGCTATTGTTCTGAAGCTTCAAATGAAAATTTCTGATGTAGAATTTCAAGGGGATGGCTCTAAAGCAACATTTTATTATACTGCGGAAGATCGCGTAGATTTTAGGCAACTTATCAAGGATATGGGAAGGGCATTTTCAATTCGTATAGAAATGCGTCAAATTGGATACCGGCAAGAGGCCCAACGCCTTGGCGGTATTGGTTCTTGCGGCAGGGAATTGTGTTGCTCTACGTGGTTGACAGATTTCAGATCTGTGAGCACATCCGCAGCCCGCTACCAACAATTATCCTTAAATCCACAAAAGTTAGCTGGCCAATGTGGCAAATTAAAATGTTGTTTGAATTATGAATTAGATGTTTATTTAGACGCGCTGCAAGATTTTCCTTCACAAGATACCCGTATTTTTACAGAGAAGGGATTGGCTTTTTGCCAAAAGATTGATATTTTTAAACAAATGCTTTGGTTTTCCTATAAAGATGATGCCGCTAATTGGCACATGCTCACCAAAGAACAGGTAAACGTTCTTATTTCTCGCAATAAAAAGAAAGAGAAGATTGCCAGTCTGGAAGAGTATGCTGTTGATAATATAGAAGACAAACCAATGGTTTTTGAGAATGTTGTTGGTCAAGACAGTTTAACTCGTTTTGATAAACCCAAGAACAACAAAAGAAAGAATACCAAAAATAAAAAAAGGAATACCAAAAGACCTGTTAAAAATGCTAAAAAATAGTTTAGCCCTATGTTTAGTTGTGCTGTTAAGTGCTTGTAACTCTACGATAGTAGAATCTAAATACAAGGCCACTAAAAATGGTGTTTGGAGTAAGGATAACGTTCTAAAATTTTCTTTCGCTGCGCCCGACACGCTAAACAGGCACAACATTTTTATCAACCTAAGAAACGATAATACCTTTCCGTACAGCAACTTGTTTTTAATATCAGAGCTAAGTTTCCCTAATGGAACAACCATTAAAGATACTTTGGAATACGAAATGGCTTTACCAGACGGAAAATGGTTAGGCAAAGGAAATGGCAGTATTAAAGAAAATAAACTTTGGTATAAAGAAAACATCGTTTTTCCCGAAAGCGGCGTATATACCTTACAACTATCACAAGCTATGCGTACAAATGGCAGCGTAGATGGAGTTGTAAACTTAGAAGGCATCACAGATGTTGGATTTCAAATAGAAAAAAATTAAGAGTCGCTATGGCAAAAGCTGTAAAGAAAAAAGAAAATAAATCCTTCTTTAAACTTATCAAATGGTTTTGGATTTTGTTTGCAACCGGCATATTTGCTGGAGTATTGATATTTTTATTGGCCTCTTGGGGTGCTTTTGGGGAGTTACCTGATTTTGAACGTCTGGAAAATCCACAAACCAATTTAGCAAGTCAAATAATATCTTCTGATGGTGAATTATTAGGAAAATATTATTTAGACGACAACAGAACAGATGTTGCTTTTGAAGAATTACCAACTCATTTGGTCGATGCTCTTGTTGCAACAGAAGATGTTCGTTATTTTGAACATTCTGGTATCGATGCCCGCGGAACATTACGAGCCTTTATCTATTTGGGCAGTAAAGGGGGGGCCAGTACTATTTCTCAGCAATTGGCACGTCAGTTATTTATTGGTGTACGCTCTAAAAAGCTAGATAAGTACACCCAAAAAATTAAGGAATGGGTTATTGCAACCCGTCTAGAGCGCCAATACACCAAGGAAGAAATCATTGCGATGTATTTTAACATCTATGATTTTGGAAACAATGCCGATGGAATACGATCAGCATCACGAATTTATTTTGGAAAAGAACCTAGGGCTTTAGATGTTAAGGAATCTGCGATGTTAGTAGGTATGTTTAAAAACTCGTCTTTATACAACCCAACACCACATAGAAATCCTGAAGGGACATTAAACCGCAGGAATGTGGTATTGTCCCAAATGGCCAAATATGGTTATATTACTCAAAAAGAAAAGGATTCTTTACAAAAGATACCCCTGAGCTTGCAATTTTCTCCAGAAAATCACCGGGAAGGTTTGGCTACTTATTTTAGAATGTATCTGCAAGGTTTTATGAATGATTGGGCAAAGAAAAACCCAAAACCTGCCTTAGATGGAGAACGCGATAAATGGAATCTATTTTTAGATGGCTTAAAAATATATACCACCATAGATTCTAGAATGCAAAAAAATGCAGAAGACGCCGTGGAACAACACATGATAAAATTGCAAGCAGAATTTTTTAACCAAAACACACCCGATCGCAATAAGACCGCTCCTTTTTTGGATCTGGATAAGGAAGAGATTGATAGAATTATGGAACGGGCTATCAAAAATTCAGATCGTTGGCGAGAAATGAAAAAGCAAGGCAAGTCCGAAAAAGTCATAAGGGCTTCATTTGCAAAACCAACTCAAATGACCATTTTTGATTGGAATAGTACAACCAAAGGGAAAGACACCATTATGTCTCCAATAGATTCTATACGCTATCATAAAGCTATTTTAAGAACAGCAATGATGTCTATGGAGCCGCAGACAGGCCATGTTAAAGCATGGGTAGGCGGTATAAATTATACCCATTTTCAATATGATAATGTATATAGAGGAAGAAATCAGGCGGGTTCTACTTTTAAACCGTTTGTTTATGCTGCTGCCATAGATCAACTGCGCAGAACTCCGTGCGATTCTTTAATTGATACACAGCATTGTATCGCTGCAGGGAAACACGGAAATATGGAAGCTTGGTGCCCTAAAAATTCAAACGGCAAGTATTCTGGAGAAATGATGACCTTAAAATACGCCTTAGCGCACTCTGTTAACTCTATTACTGCCAAATTAATAGATGAAGTAGGTCCTGCCCCAGTAGCTGCCATTGCAAGTAAATTGGGCATCACTGGAGATATTCTTCCAGTACCCTCACTTGCGTTGGGGACACAAGATGTAAGTGTTTATGAAATGGTTGGTGCTTATGGCGCTTTTGTAAACCAAGGAGTCTATGTGAAGCCTGTTATGGTGACACGCATTGAAGACAAAAATGGAACCGTGCTGTACGAATATGTTCCAGAAACAAGAGATGTGATGAGTAAGGACGTTGCCTATGCTATGGTAAACCTTATGGAAGGTGTTACGCATGGGGGAGCCTCAGGAGCCCGCCTAAGACATAATTCACAACGTAATAAAACAGATTATAAAGAAATAATGACAGGCTACCCCTATGAATTTACAAACCCTATAGCAGGTAAGACAGGAACAACTCAGAACCAAAGTGATGGTTGGTTTATGGGGATGGTACCCAACCTAGTAACCGGTGTTTGGGTAGGAGGTGAAGACAGAGCTACACATTTTAAAACTATTACGTACGGACAAGGTGGGGCTATGGCTCTGCCTATTTGGGGCCTTTATATGAAGTCTAATTATGCCAATAAAGATTTAGACATCTCTGAAGCGGCTTTTGACAAGCCTGAAGATATGTCCATTAATGTAGATTGTGAAAAAGTAAAACAAGATATATTAGATGAAGGTACTCCTGAAGATGATTTGGAAGATCTTGATTTTTAAAACTTATTCAAAATGATTCGAAAAACGGTTGCAGATGTTGAAGAAGCGTTACAGGACGTAAAAGACAATATGACTTTTATGGTGGGGGGTTTTGGCCTTTGCGGTATCCCTGAAAATGCAATCAGCGAATTGGTAAAATTAAATGTAAAAGGGATTACCTGTATTTCTAACAATGCCGGGGTAGACGATTTTGGTCTTGGCCTTTTGTTGCAAAAAAGGCAAATAAAAAAGATGGTCTCTTCCTATGTTGGTGAAAATGATGAATTTGAACGACAAATGCTCAGTGGTGAATTAGAAGTTGAATTAACACCTCAAGGTACACTCGCAGAGAAATGTAGAGCAGCACAATGTGGTTTTCCTGCCTTTTACACCCCTGCAGGTTACGGCACTGAAGTCGCTGAAGGAAAGGAAACCCGTGAGTTTAATGGAAAAATGTACGTTTTGGAAGAGGCTGCCAAAGCAGATTTTGCATTTGTAAAAGCTTGGAAGGGGGATGAAGCTGGCAATCTAATATTTAAAGGAACCGCCCGTAACTTTAATGCCGCAATGTGCGGTGCAGCCAAAATAACAGTCGCAGAAGTGGAAGAATTATTGCCTGCGGGTAGCTTAAACCCCAATGAGATTCATATTCCTGGAATTTTTGTGCAACGTATCTTCCAAGGTAAGGATTACGAAAAAAGAATAGAACAACGCACTGTTAGGACAAAAAAATAAGTGTCAAATTTTAACCCATGCTCGATAAAAACGGAATAGCGAAAAGAATTGCAAAAGAAGTACAAGATGGTTATTATGTGAACCTTGGTATAGGCATACCCACCTTGGTTGCCAATTTTGTAAACAATGATATTAACGTGGAATTCCAAAGTGAAAATGGCGTTTTAGGGATGGGTCCTTTTCCTTTTGAAGGCGATGAAGATGCCGATATTATAAATGCAGGTAAACAGACCATAACAACCTTACCAGGCGCATCTTTTTTTGATTCTGTCCTGAGTTTTGGTATGATTAGAGGCAAGCACGTAGACCTTACCATTCTTGGTGCTATGGAAGTTTCAGAAACAGGAGATATTGCCAATTGGAAAATTCCGGGTAAAATGGTAAAAGGAATGGGTGGCGCAATGGACCTCGTTGCTTCTGCTGAAAACATTATAGTTGCTATGATGCATACCAATAGAGCTGGCGAATCTAAAATATTAAACAAATGCACACTCCCGTTAACGGGGGTTAGTTGCGTTAAAAAAATTGTAACCAATCTTGCGGTATTGGAGGTTACTAAAGATGGCTTTTTATTATTGGAACGCGCGCCAGGAGTTTCTGTAGCGGAAATTAAAAAGGCAACAAAAGGCACCTTGATTATTCGTGGGGATGTTCCGGAAATGAGTATTTAATCGTATATTTATGACGGTTCGTCGATTGTATAAAACAAACTTCTTGTTTTACAACATTTTAACAACTGTTCACAACAATAATTTAGATTTTAAACCCCTTACGCTTAGCTTTACGCTATACAAAAAGTCCAACCCCAAATTTAACTTTAACAACCTACAATTATGAATACCCAAATCTATCAAGCATCGGAAAAAGTAATTTATAAAAAGAACTTTATTTTTGGTGTTATTACGTTAACTAAAAAGCTATTTACGTTTTCATAAATTAGTTAAGTGTAACAAAACAAAGGAGTCCTATTTTTAAACAGGGCTCCTTTTATATTATAAGAGTGTCCTAGGCGAACCCATTTGAGTCTTTCTCGCTCTGCAAGGATTTCGTTGCCCTATTCTTAATTATCGTCCTCTTCTTCCTCCACCACCTCTTTCTCTATTGAAACCCGATTTCATATTCTGACCTGCAAAACGTCCAAACTTATAATCAAATGTGAGCATAAAGTATTGTTCTAAAATTCTACTTTCAGCATCTTCTACATAGGTTTCAGCTACAGTTCTTCTATAGCCATTATTTTTCCCCAACATATCATAACCAACAAGTGTTATGGTTGCTTTTTTATTCCATAATTGCGCGCCCAATGAAGCGTTCCAAAAAACCACATCTCCATCATACTCATCACCTACCCTGCTATTATATCGGTAAGAAACTTTATTCGAGAAAAATATGTTTTTGAAAAAATAAATTGAAGAATCAAACTGTAAACTCTGCACAAAATAATCCAAATCATCATAAATATCAGTATCATAAGCGTTTTTAATCATAGAATAGCTATAACTAGTTCCAAAATCTACTTTGTCATCAAAAGAATATTTAAAAGAAACATTAGGTCTTATGGTCGTTTTTTGCGCTACAAACTGGATTCCATTTTGTATGGAAATATTATTATCAAAGTTTCCGTTAAGTCTTAGGTTAAAATTTATTCTATTCATATTACTGTAATAAGATTTCGAAAAATTAAGATTCCCGTTTAGGGAATAATCTCCATCTATATTATCATACGTAGTATATTTAATTAAATCCTCATCTGTTATGGTTGAATTAATAATTTTATCGTTTACAAACTGAGCTCCAAGATTACCATTTAGCGTAATATTATTAAAAGCAATATTGTTCTGATATTGAAAATTAAACCTATGGCTAATGGAAGGGTCTAAGTTTGGGTTTCCAGTACGAATATGTAGCTGATTGCTAACATCTGGCACGGGCTGTAGCTGCGAAATTGAAGGCAGCCCTACATTTTGATCGTATCTTAAATCAATGTTTTTATATCCTTTTTCATCTCTGTACCTAATTCTTCCTGAATATGTTAAATACCTAAAATCTGTTTTAAAGTTACGTTCTTCAATTAATTTATCATTATAATTTCTATAGGTATTGGTGTATGCGCTTTCTGCTTCAAAACGAAAACTTCCCAGCTCATACCTTAACCTTAACGCAGGGGTAAGCGTAGTTGTAATATATTTATTGTCTGTACTTAATTCTTCATTAAAATCTTCATATAGAGCATTTACATCATTAAAATCGTAAACACTTTTGTTGCTTTCATTATGGTTTACCCTTACTCTATAACTTGGTATTAACCTAAACCTCTCACTGAATCTTTTACTCCAAACCGAAAAAAATGAAATGCCTGAATTTGTATTATCCGCATTACTTAATTGGTCCTGTACAATGGTTGTGTCTCTATTGTATAATATGTTTTCAGAATATTTTTGACTATCACTAGTTCCCTTACTAAAATCAGTATCAACACTTACACTTAAATAGTCTCTACTGCTCCCTAATACGGGGGTAACTCTAAATTTATTATTTATTTGATAGTTAGAACTATTTGATGAATTGTTAGACATATAATCACTAACCAAATCACCATTATCATAAGTTGATTGTGTTGCGCTTTGAGAATAAGAATCATTATTTGAAGTATTAAAGTCGACTTCGTTAGATAGTTCAACCTTATTTTTAGATTTCGGCTTTAGTATAAAAGTAAGGTCTAGGCCTCCTCTATGACTGTCCGATTCATTTAGACTACTACTTTCAGAATCTGTAATATAATTTAAATTAGGCAAAAAGTTTTCTCGTCTACTTTTTTGGTCAAATTCTCTGCTTTGTGCACTGTATCTGTAATTTCCATTTACCCTGTTTTCGTTCCATTTACCCTTGGTATAATTTGTGCCAATATAATCAGATTCTATATAGCCATTACTAGATTCGGTGTCTGGGAGCGAGTTAAAACCTCTAGATGAATTTATATTATTGGTTCCTGATATTAAGCCTATTTGTTTCCCATCTATCACTTTAAATAAGTTGGCACTGGCTAAATATTTATCATCTAAACTATACCCCCCTCTAAAATCACCAAAAAAGGCATGGTTTTTACCTTTCTTAATTTTTATGTTTATTTCTTTAGTACCTGAATCAGATTCTTCACCCGTAAACTTTTGCATGTTAGATTTGTAATCTGTCACCTGTACTTTATCTACAACATTACTAGGCAAATTCTTTAGTGCAATATCACCATTTTTCTCTCCAAAAAAACGCATTCCATCTACATTAATAGCTTCTACCACAATACCGTTAGACGTAATTATACCGTCATCATCAATTTCAATTCCTGGTAATTTTTTCAATAAATCCTCCACTTTTGCATTTGGAAGCGTCTTAAAACTATCTGCATTGTATTCTATTGTGTCCTTTTTTATTAAAACAGGAGGTGCTTTACCGACTAACGAAATCTCCTCTAATTCTTCCGTTTCCTCCGTAAGTACTATGTCACCCATATTTAACTCGTTTCCTTTTGGAACATTCACATCTGCACTGTAGGTTTTATATCCTAAGTAAGCAATCTTAAAAATCACTTTTGGCTGATCTTCTGCATTTACTTTTAGTGAAAACAGTCCGTTCTTATTTGTAATAGCATAAGCTATGGCTATAGAATCTTTAATATTTAACACAAAAACAGTAGCACCTTCTAATGTATTAGCTTCTTCATCTTTTACAACCCCATCCAATGAGAACTTTTGAGAAAAGATAGAAGTAGAAGCCAATAAAAGCAGAATAAAAATTGATTTTTTAAGCATAATTCAAAATTAAAATGAAGGTTGTTTTAAGTGGTTTACTATAAAAATTCATTGCAATTAAGATTAGACCCAATAAAACTGAAAAGGTTTAAAAACATTTCAGGCGCAAAATGTTATAAAATTAAAAAACACAACTAAAAATCACTTCTATTCTTTGCTGTATCTGCTTAAGTGTTTAAAACAATTAGAAGATTGTTTTTGTAAACTCTACCTATAGGAATTTTTTCATGGCCTAGAAAAGCACTGTTTCCAGCTAGCTTACTTATTTCATTACAATTAACAAGGTAGGACTTATGTATTTGAAGAAAAGTTTCGTTTGGTAATTTATCTAACCAATCCTTTAAGGATCCTATATAGGTTAGTTTCTTATTTTTTGCTACTACCGTTATATAATTTCGATCTGATTGAATGTATAAAATATCCTTAAAATATATGCGATATCGTGTTTTGTCAACATTTATAAAAATAGAATTGTCTATAGCTGCACTATTGTTTTTAGTAGGTATTTCTTCAATTTTATTTATCGCTTTTAAAAAGCGTTCAAAAGAGAAGGGTTTCACCAAATAGTCTTTAATTGCGATTTGCTCATAGCTTTCTGCTGCATAATTTGCATAAGCAGTTGTCATTATTATTTTAGGAGGATTGCTAAGGGTTTTCATAAAATCTATACCAGAAATATCTGGAAGATTAATATCTAAAAATAGCACATCAACGGTGTTCTGTTTTAAAAAATAATTTGCATCTAAGGCTGTCTGAAAAGATCCCAAAAGCACATATTCCTTTATTTTAGAAATATAGTTTTGTAAGACCATTTGAGCAGGGATTTCATCTTCTAGAATGACACACCTCATAATAATTCTATCTTTAGTTTTGCAATATAATTATCATTCTTAACGACCTCTAATCTATGCTTGCCTTTGTAAATTAAATGCAATCGCTTCCGTATGTTTTTCAACCCAATTGGGTTGGCCTCACTTTCAATTTTAATCGTATTGATAACATTTGTACAGAGACACTCTAAAACACCTTTAGCTACACTTATACGGATTGTAACCTTGCTATTAGCAGCACTATGCTTAAATGCATTCTCTATTAGGGTAATTAATAAAAGTGGCGCAATTTTATACCCGTAGCTGTCTATCTCTTTTATATAGGCTATCTCTTTTATTTTTGCTGTTCTTATTTTTTGAAAAGCGATATAATTATCAATATATTCTATTTCCTTTTGTAGGGAAACCATTGTAGCATTACTGCCATACAATACGTGCTTTAGGTTGTTAGAAAGCATTAAAATCATTTCTGGGGTTTCTTTGGGCTTCTCTAATGAATATGCGTAAACCGTATTTAAGTTATTGAATAAAACATGTGGATTGATTTGAGATTTTAAATATTGTAGTTCCATTTCCGTGTTTTCCTTTTTAATATATTCCATTTCGTCATGCTTTTCAATATACCGAAACAACAACCAAACAAATGAAAAGAAAATAATGGGAACTAAGGTTTGCCATAAATAATCTGACAAACATTTTAATATACTACAACCACATAGCGCAAAATAGTTGCAATACACCTCTGTTGCCAAAACAGCAATGATTGTTATGGTAAGAGCGTAGATTACATACCACCGCTTTTTTATAAAAAAAGGCAATAAAAACTGATGGTTTGTATAGACTATCACTAACAAAATGAAGAAATACTGAACAAAAGGATTTTCTTTCCAATAAAAATCAGAAAAAACAAAAAGTGATATAAATACAAACAAGGCCCAAAAAAGAAGGTGTATCAATATCTTAGAAAAGTGATTACCCAAAATTTTCATATAACCAATTTAACAAGTAAAATACTAATAAAGTATTCCATTTTCAATTTTAATATACAAACAAAAGCTTTGAAGGTATCAACAACACATCTCAGTAGCGAAAGCGTTCTAGAATACCTTAAAAGTATTTTGCATAATCAACGCTGTCGTTGGTAAAACTTATTTTAAAGCGTGTTTTTTTATGGATAAGTTCGATTCAAAAAATGGAATCGTATGAAAAATTGCACACACTTTATTCTTGCTACATTATTGTTTATAAGCCCGCTTATTATAACAGCACAAAAAATTAATAAGGTAGCCAAGGATCATAACAACAGAGAACTTTTATTAGGAAAAATTGACAAGACTGGTCTGACGCAACATTCTTTTGCCCACTGGTTTACACCCAACTACAATGAATACAAAATAGACACCACAATTATGAATACCATAAAAACACAACTTAAAAACCATAAAATAGTTGGTTTTATAGGGACTTGGTGTGGCGATAGTAAAAGGGAAATTCCACGCTTTTATAAAATTCTAGAATCTATAAACTACCCCATGCCGAACTTTTCATTAATTGCGCTAGACAATGCCAAAGACAACTATAAAAAAAGTCCAAATGGAGAAGAAAAAGGGCTGCATATTATTCGGGTGCCAACCTTTATTATTTATAAGAATGGCAAAGAAATAAACAGAATTATTGAGTCGCCTGTAGCTTCCCTAGAAAAAGATCTAGCGACAATTATTCTAGGAAGAGACTATGTCCCTAATTACATCACTAAATAGCAATACGGCACTACGTAAATTGATCATAAATTTAAAAGAAGTAGTTGTGATGTATGTAGCTTCCTATCTTAATTTAATTCTACATTACATTAAGGTTAAAAAAATATTTATTTTATGTAATATTTATTTTAACTGTAGTTTTTCTTAATGTAATCTTCAAATTGTCTTAAACTATTGAAAAGTAATAATTCATTGATTTGCGGTAACTAAAATCAACCACTTAATTATGAAATATTATATTACTTTTTTACTGTTGCTTACATTCACTTTAAGCAGTGTGGCTCAATCAGGAAATATTCAAGGATTAATTACTGATGACAATGGGATCACCGTCCCAGGGGCCACCATTGTAATAGAAGAATTAAAAAAAGGAGTCGTATCAAACTATAACGGTAAGTTTACAATGGTAAATGTCCCAGAAGGAACATATACGTTACTCGTCCAATACCTAGGTTATGCAGACTTTAAACAAGAAGTTACTGTTACTGCGGCAAAAACAACAACAGTAAATATCGTACTCACTTCAAAAAGTACAACACTCAATGAGGTTGAAGTTTTTGGATTCGCTTTAGGTAGCCAAGCAAGAGCGTTAAACACACAAAAAAACAAACAGAACATATCTAATATTGTTTCTACCGACCAAATAGGAAAGTTTCCAGATGCCAATATAGGAGATGCCGTAAAACGTATTCCTGGAATAACTATGCAAGTAGATCAAGGTGAGGCCCGTAACATTATTATTCGTGGTTTGTCACCACAATTAAACGCTGTAACCTTAAATGGTAGCAGGATCCCTTCTGCCGAAGGTGATAATAGAAACGTACAAATGGACTTAATCCCTGCTGATATGATTCAGACCATAGAAGTTAATAAAGCTGTAACACCAGATATGGAAGCGGATGCCTTGGGCGGTTCTGTAAACTTAATTACAAGAACATCACCGCAAGGATTTCGATTGTCTGCAACTGCGGGATCTGGTATAAATTTTATTACAAACAAAAGAATCCTTAATGGCTCTTTTTTGGTTGGTGACCGTTCCAAAAATAATAAATTTGGCTGGGTACTTTCCGCTTCTATTAACGATAATATTTTTGGAAGTGACAATGTAGAAGCAGAATGGGAAGATGAGTTTGAGTACAACGCAAATGATGATGATGATGACAATTTAGAAGAACTTGCCGTTAATCCTTATGCCAAAACATTTGAAATTAGAGAATACCTCGTACAACGTATAAGAAGAAGTTTTTCAGCAAATTTTGATTACAAACTCGATGAAAACAACAGTATTTATTTAAAATCGATATACAACTGGAGAGATGATCGTGAAAATAGGTTCCGATTGGAGCATGAAATTTTAGATGGTGAAGACATCGCAACGGGAGATTTCTCTGTAGACGCTAACGGAAATTTAACTTCATTTCCTGTGGAAGCAAAAAGACAATCTAAAGGCGGTATTTCTGGCAATAGAAATAAAAACGCACGTTTGGAAGATCAACGTATGCAAAACTATAGTTTAGGAGGTAACCATATAGCCAATACGGTACAAATAGATTGGATGGCCTCTTTTTCTAAAGCCTCAGAAGAACGACTTAACGAGCGTTATTTGGAATATGAAAGTGAATATGGAATAGCATTCAACAACAATGAAGACAAACCATTGTTTACACCCTTGGATGTGAACGATGCTGCTTTTACCAATTTTGAATTTGGAGAATTAACGGAAGAAAATCAATATACTGAAGAAGAAGACCTTAACGCTTTCATTAACTTTCAAATGCCTTTGAATCTATTTGATGACGAAAATGGATTTCTAAAATTTGGAGCTCGCGGAAGATTAAAAAATAAGAATCGTAAAAATGGCTTTATAGAATTTAGTCCAGAAGGATTAGAATTTGACCTTCTTGGAGCTCTACCGACACGTAGTTATTCTGATGCCGATTTTAATGCAGGAAGCCTTTATGCTGTAGGTAGTTTTGCAACGCCAGAATTTTTAGGAAGTTTAAACCTTTTTGATTCTAATCTGTTTGAAGCTGAAGATTTGCCTGAAGAATACTTAACTGCAAATTTTGACGTGGATGAAAATGTATATGCTGGATACGCGATGACCAATCAAAACATAACCGATAATCTTAGTGTATTAGCAGGTATCCGTTTAGAGCACACTAAAATTAACAGTACCGGAAACGAAATTATTTTTGATGAAGATGGCGATTACGCAGGAACTAATGAAGTTACTTCGGAAAACACCTATACCAATATTTTACCAGGGGTTCATTTTAAATACGATGCTGCAGACAATACAGTTTTGCGTTTTGCTTGGACAAATACCATTGCAAGACCCAACTATGTAGATTTAGTACCCTTCCAAGAAATCAACAATGAAGATGAAGAGATAATCTTAGGGAATTCAGATTTAAAACCAGCAACCGCTATGAACTTTGACCTTATGGGTGAACATTATTTTAAATCTATTGGTATTCTTTCTGCTGGGGTATTTTACAAAGACATTAAAGATTTTACGTATACTTTTCAATACGAAGATGAAAATGATTATGAGGTATACCAACCATTTAATGGTGATGATGCTTCTGTATTAGGTTTTGAGTTTGCCTTACAACGTCAGTTGGATTTTTTACCAGGATTTGCCAAAAATTTTAGTATTTATCTTAACTACACCTATTTAACATCTAATGCCAACGGAATTCGGAATGAAGATGGCGAAGAGCGTACAGATTTAGATTTGCCAAACACCGCACCAAATATGTTTAACGGATCATTGGGGTATGCGAACAAGAAAATGAGTTTCCGTTTATCTGGTAATTTTTCTGATGCTTATGTCGACGAAATTGGCGGACGTGCTTTTGAAGACAGGTACTACGACAAACAATTTTTCTTAGACTTTAATGCAAACGTTACGCTTAATAAAAGTTTGAGTTTTTATGTAGATGTAAACAATATAACGAACCAACCATTGCGCTATTATCAAGGTGTAAGCAGTAGAACTATGCAAATGGAATACTACCAAACTCGCTTAACTTTTGGTGTGAAATATGATTTATTTAAAAAGTAAACTCCAATTATGAAATACGCATACACAGTAATTTTAGCAACCATACTTACGGCTTGTACCACTAATTTACCCGAAATACAACCTACCTTAATCACAGAAAAGACACTATATGATACGGACGATCCTGCTATTTGGGTAAATAAAAACAACCCTGAGAAAAGCATTGTTTTTGGGACAGATAAAGATGAAATTAATGGTGGTGTTTACGCTTTTGATTTGGATGGGAAAATCATAAAAGAAAAAAGTATACCTAATGTAAGTTACCCCAACAATGTAGATATTGAATATAGCTTTGCTTTAACAGATTCTACAACTACTGATATTTTGGTGTTTACTGAAAGGGAAAAACACCAAATACGCTTATTCACCCTACCAGAAATGAAACCATTAGATAATGGAGGATTCAAAGTATTTGAAGATGAAACTACTATTGAAATGAAACGCCCAATGGGTATTTCATTGTATAAAAATCCTGAAAACGGAAGCATTTCTGCAATCGTTAGTAGAAAATCAGGCCCAACTGAAGGTTACCTATACCAATATGAATTTGTGTCGGACTCACTAGGTGTACATTCAAATTTGCTTCGAAAATTTGGAAAATTCAGTGGTGAAAAAGAAATAGAAGCCATTGCAGTAGACGATGCCTTGGGATTTGTGTATTATAGTGATGAAGGTGTAGGCATTAGAAAGTATAATGCAAACCCTTCAAATGGAAATGCTGAAATTTCAATTTTTGGAGGAGAACATTTCAAAAGAGATATAGAAGGTATAGCCATTGCTACCTATCATGGAAATCATGGATATCTAATTGTATCTGATCAGCAAGATCATAGCTTTAATTTCTTTAAAAGAAGTGACAATAGTTTTGTGAAAAAATTAAATCTGGGTACTTTAGAAACAGATGGCTGCGATGTTACTACTAAAGCCCTAGGGAGCAAATATCCTAACGGATTGTTTGTTTCTATGAATGATGAGCAAGATTTCTTTTTCCACGCCCTAGACTCACTTAAAATAGCCGAATAAGATATTGCTATTGTATTAAAAAAGCCCAAACGCTATCTATATAGTGTTTGGGCTTTTTATATCTAATTTTAGAAATTAACCTTTTAGGTTGGCACTTAAAAACTCGCGGTTCATACGTGCAATGTTCTCTAAAGAAATTCCTTTAGGGCATTCTACTTCACAAGCACCCGTATTCGTACAGTTACCAAAACCTTCTAAATCCATTTGTGCAACCATATTTTTAACACGGTCTGTAGCTTCAACCTGTCCTTGTGGCAATAATGCGTATTGAGATACTTTAGCGCCTACAAACAGCATAGCTGAAGAGTTTTTACAGCTTGCTACACAAGCACCACAGCCAATACAAGTGGCAGCATCCATAGCCTCATCTGCAGCATGTTTAGAAATAGGAATAGCATTAGCATCTTGTGTATTACCAGAAGTGTTTACAGAAATGTAACCCCCAGCGTGTTGTATGCGATCAAAAGAACTACGGTCTACTACTAAATCTTTAAGTACAGGAAACGCTTTGGCTCTAAATGGCTCTATTGTAATAGTGTCACCATCTTTAAACATACGCATATGCAACTGACACGTAGTTACGCCCCTATCTGGACCGTGAGCCTCGCCGTTGATATACATAGAGCACATACCGCAAATACCTTCACGACAATCATGATCAAAAGCTACTGGCTCTTCACCAGTGTTAATTAACTGTTCGTTTAAAACATCCATCATTTCTAAGAAAGACATATGCTCTGAGATTTCAGTCACTTTATAATCGACCATTTTACCCTTCGACTGAGCGTCTTTTTGACGCCAAATTTTAAGTGTTAAATTCATAATGTCTATCTTATTTGTATGAACGTTGTTTTAATTCAATTTCCTTAAACTCTAGCTCCTCTCTGTGTAAAACAGCATCACCAGGTTCTCCTTTATATTCCCAAGCAGATACAAAAGCAAACTCTTTATCGTTACGCTTAGCTTCACCCTCTTGCTCACCATCTAACTCTACAGATTCTTCTCTAAAGTGACCTCCACATGACTCTTCTCTTTCAAGTGCATCTTTAGCAAATAATTCTCCTAACTCTAAGAAATCTGCCACACGACCTGCTTTTTCAAGTTCTGCATTTAATTCATCAGCAGCTCCAGGAACACTTACATTTTTGTAGAAGTCTTCACGCAGAGCTTTAATTTCTACCATCGCCTCTTTTAACCCTTTTGCGTTACGAGACATACCACACTTATCCCACATAATCTTACCTAATTTCTTATGATAATAATCTACAGAGTGAGATCCTTTATTGTTTACAAAGAAATCTATTTTATCGGTTACTTCTTTCTCTGCAGCATCAAACTCAGGTGTATTCGTAGGGATTTTTCCTGTTCTAATTTCGTGAGATAAATAATCCCCTATTGTATAAGGCAATACAAAATAACCATCTGCTAAACCTTGCATTAAAGCAGAAGCTCCTAATCTGTTTGCACCGTGATCAGAGAAGTTTGCTTCACCAATACAGTACAAACCGTCTACAGTAGTCATTAAGTTATAATCTACCCAAACACCACCCATTGTGTAGTGTACTGCAGGGTATATCATCATTGGTGTTTTATACGGGTCTTGATCTACAATTTTCTCATACATCTGAAATAAGTTACCGTATTTAGCCTCAACAATAGCCTTACCTAAATCGTATATTTTTTGCTTAGATGCATTTTCAATATTGTGAATTTTAGCCTGCTCTACGCCATAACGCTCAATTGCAGAAGCAAAATCTAAATAAACAGCTTCTCCTGTTGCATTAACACCGTAACCAGCATCACAACGCTCTTTTGCTGCTCTAGAAGCAACGTCTCGCGGAACTAAGTTACCAAATGCAGGGTATCTTCTTTCTAAGTAATAATCTCTTTCCTCTTCAGACAAATCTGTAGGCTTTTTACGACCTTCACGAATTGCCATTACATCTTCCATATTCTTAGGCACCCAAATACGACCATCGTTACGCAAGGATTCTGACATCAATGTTAATTTTGATTGATAATCTCCAGAGCGCGGAATACAGGTTGGGTGAATCTGAGTATAACAAGGGTTTGCAAAGAAGGCTCCCTTTTTATGTATTTTCCAAGCAGCGGTAGCATTAGAGCCCATTGCATTGGTAGATAAGAAATAAACATTACCATAACCACCAGAAGCTATAACTACTGCATGGGCAGAATGACGTTCTATTTCTCCAGTAATAAGGTTACGCGCAATAATACCACGTGCTTTACCATCTACTTTAACAACATCTAACATTTCATGACGATTGTGCATTGTAATTTTACCACGCGCAATTTGTCTGTTCATTGCAGAATAGGCACCTAACAATAATTGTTGTCCTGTTTGTCCTTTAGCGTAAAAAGTTCGAGATACTAATACCCCTCCAAAAGAACGGTTATCTAATAATCCGCCATAATCACGGGCAAAAGGAACACCTTGAGCCACACATTGATCTATAATATTGGCAGAAACCTCAGCCAAACGATACACGTTAGCCTCACGAGAACGGTAATCGCCACCCTTTACTGTATCATAAAACAGGCGATAGGTAGAATCCCCATCACCTTGGTAGTTTTTTGCAGCATTTATACCTCCTTGAGCTGCAATAGAGTGTGCTCTACGCGGAGAATCTTGGTAGCAAAATGCTTTTACGTTATAGCCTAATTCTGCTAAAGTTGCAGCAGCTGAACCACCAGCCAAACCCGTACCAACAACGATAATATCTATATTACGTTTGTTTGCAGGGTTAACTAAATCTATATGGTTTTTATAATCGACCCACTTATTTTTAAGTGGTCCTTTAGGTACTTTAGAATCTAATACAGACATATGATACTATATTATTAATGATTAAAATAATGAAATAGGGCTATAAAAATAAATCCTAAAGGAATTAGTATAGCATACCCCTTACCAAAAGCTTGAAGCTTTTGTTTTCTCATAGAGCTAACTCCAGAAGATTGAAACGCAGAACTAAATCCGTGCATAAGGTGTAATGATAAAAACACAAATGCTAAAACATAAGCGCCAACTCTTAAGGGGTCAACAAATTTGTGTGTTAGTTCTTCGTAGTATCTAAAACTCTCGCCATCTGCTAATAACCCAGACATATCTCCTTGGATGTACTTTGTATTGATTTCTGGCAACCAGAAATCAATAAAATGAAGCACTAAGAAAGCCAATATAGCTAAACCACTATAGATCATATTCCTGCTCATCCAGCTAGAATTAGCTGCGCCATTGTTTTTTGCATACTTTACTACTCTTGCATTTCTATTTTTTATTTCTAAAATAAAGCCCATTATAAAATGGTAGATTACTCCAAAAATTAAAACGGGTTGCAACAAATACTGCACAACCCAAAAGGTTCCCATAAAATGAGATGCCTCATTAAAAGCATTCGGACTAAAAACAGATAAAATATTGATGGCAAAATGTTGTAAAAGAAAGAACATTAAAAATAATGCAGAAAGGGCCATCGCATACTTTCTACCAATCGAAGATTTAAAAAATCTACTCATTTGTTAATAATTTTGATTACAAATTTACGACACCTGCCAGTTACCAACAAACTTTGCTAGTATTATGTAGCGTATTTAGATTAATTTTAAAGAATCATAATACCTTGATAATAGGAATTGTTATTTTTGAACGATATTACAAACTAATTTATAAAGATACATTAAATGGATATTGGCCTGCTGTCCGTAAGTATGGGTGTTTATTCTACCAAGAGAATTGCTGAAGAAGCTGTAAAAAGAGGTCATTATATAGAACTAATAAACCATACCAAATGTTCTGTGAAATTAGGTTCTGGTTCTCCAAAAATATACCTAGGAGAAGAAGATGTCACCCATGAGTTTGATGCAATTATACCTAGAATAGGTTCTAACGTTACAAAACACGGGGCTGCCATAGTAAAACAATTTGAAATGAACGGTGTTTATAGTACAGCCAAGTCTATCAGTATTATCAGGGCCAGAAACAAAGTAAGAACACTTCAATTAATGGCGCTAAAGGGAATTCCTATTCCTGAAACCCTGTTTTCTATCAATCCAGACAATATAGAGTCTCAAATAGCACTTTTAGGTGGACCTCCTGTTATTATAAAACTACAAGAGGGAACTCAAGGACTCGGTGTAATTTTAGCAGAAACCAAAAAATCTGCAAAATCTATTATCGATACCTTTTATAAGATGGATACAAGCATTTTACTTCAAAAGTATATTCAAGAATCTAACGGAGAAGATGTTCGCATCTTTGTAGTTGGTAATAAAATTGTAGCCAGTATGAAACGTTCTAGCGAAGCCGGCGAATTTAGATCCAACGTTCATAGAGGGGGAAGTACTATTGCAATAGTACCGACCGACCAAGAATGCAAAATTGCGCTTAACGCCGTTAAATACTTAGAATTGGGAGTTGCTGGCGTAGATTTAATACGTTCTAGCAACGGCCCCTTGTTAATAGAGGTAAATGCTTCTCCTGGATTAGAAGGAATAGAAAAGGCTACAGACGTAAATGTTGCCCAACAAATTATAGCATACGTAGAAAAAAATGCATTTAGAAGAAAAAAATAATACTATTCACCTTGGGAACGAAGCCATTTTACCAGGTAAAGAAAAACTTGTTCACATTCAAATAGACCGTTTACCAACAGGAACGCTTATCGATATTCCGGTCTATGTATATAACTCAAAAAACTCTGGGCCCACCATACTCATACAAGCTGGCTTACATGGCGATGAGGTTAACGGCATAGAAATAGTTCGTAGAATGTTAGGCGAAAAGCATTTTAAGGTAGCTAAAGGCACTGTCATAGCAGTTCCTATTTTAAATATTTTAGGATTTATCCATTTTTCTAGGGATTTACCAGATGGCAAAGATGTAAACAGAAGTTTTCCTGGATCTAAATCTGGCTCAATGGCAAGTAGAATAGCCTATCATTTTACAAAAGAAATTTTCCCGCAAATAGACTTTGCTGTAGATTTACATACAGGTGGCGCAAGAAGATCTAACTACCCACAGACTCGCTATACCGCTACAGACAAGAAAAGTGCAGCACTGGCAACTATTTTTAATGCCCCATTTACCTTTTCATCAAATTTAATTGCTAAATCTTTTAGAAAATCAGCCTACAGCAAGGGTATACCCACCATTGTATATGAAGGTGGCGAAAGTATGCGTTTTAATGAGTACGCAATAGAACAGGGGGTACAAGGCATATTAAATATTCTACACCATTTTAAAATGTTGGCCGATGACACCATCGTTACACCTGAAAAGAAAACTATCTATATCACCAATCGAAAATGGTTGCGTGCCCCAACTGCTGGGATGTTTTTGCCCAAAATAAAAAATGGAAGTGCCGTTGTAAAAGGTGCTACGCTCGGGGTTGTAACTGACGCATTTTCAAGCCGGATTAAAGAAGTAAAAGCTCCTTTTAATGGTTATGTTTTTTGTGTAAACCACCAAGCGATTGTTAACCAAGGCGAAGCATTGTTTCATTTAGGCAAAAAAACTGAAAAACCTTAAGTTTTCTGAAGATCTCCTTTTTATTAGTTTAATATAACCATCACTTATTTATTCCAGTTTTTAAGTCGGTCGAGATACAAATAGCTTTCAACAAATTTTCTATGTTCAGCATTGGTCATTTTTTCTAATAAATTCAATGCAGAAATATAACTCGCCAAATTCCCATTGGAAGAACTAAATTTTCCATCTTCAACAAAAGTTACCAAACTGTCATTCTGTACTTTTAAATTTGGATAATCTTTTTGCAATTGCACACCACCACCAATCCATGTAACAATTTTATGTCCATCTGCAATTCCAGATTTTCCTAGTAATTGTGCTCCAGCACAATTACTCACAGTAAATTCAGTTTCGTTATTTTTCTCTTTTATAAAATCTACAATTTTATCATTGTGTACTTGTGCGTACATATCATACGCACTTGGAACAAACAATACTTTTAATTGTGGGCAGTTCTTAAATGTATAATCTGGTAAAATTCTAATTCCCTCTTCCGTTGTAATCGGTTTTTCAGTTTCTGCTATTGTAATAACATTATAGAGTTGTTTTCCGTCTACACTTGGTTTTGCAAAAACGTCTGATGTTGCTATAACTTCACTTTGTAAAACTCCATTATACATTAAAAGTCCAATGGTTGGCAATTGGGGTTTAAAAGGCTTTAGATGCTTCGTTAATGTGTCTGTTTTCTTTTCAGCTTGATTTATAGTTTCACTCTCTCCTTTAGCATTGGATTTCTCGGAATTACAACTACTTATTAGTATTGCAAAAATCAGTATCATTACCAATCTATGTTTTCTCATTTATTTTAGTTTTAATATGTTGCAATCAGTGGTCAAATACAAGAATAATTACGGTTCCGTATACAAAGATATCTAGTTTAATTAATAACTTCACTGTTTCTTTTTTTGAAGGTGTTTACCTGTAGTAATATCACCCCATACTGCAACAACCGCTTTAAACCCGATAGTATCATATTTCATTAGATCCTTACCATTGAATGGAAAATAATCGTTTACCCCAAAATAAGCTTCCGTAAGCTCTGCAAAATACTCCTTTTCGTTGGTTAGGGCATAGGCAGATTCTTTTGTAAACTGCTCCCCGTCTCCCTTATGATATAGAATATTGGTGTATAAATTATTTGATACAGCATTTTTGTAGGCGTTGTTTATAATAGTACTATTATTATCTAATACTCTGTGTTGGTACGCGTGTGCCAATTCATGTAAAACCATATAAGGTTGATTCTGGTTTGTCCAATTTATAAAATTTGGAATGTTTGAAATTTCTATACATTTTGCTTTTTCAGGTAGATAGTCATTAGCAACCAACCAACTTTTACTTGGATGATACTGAGCTGCTCCAGAAGTAGTATCCCAATCCATAAAAATAGGAACTGCTCTTAATGAATCTATCTTAATTGGATTTATATTGAATTGCGAAATCTCAATTAATTTCGCTTCTAAAAGTTCAATGGCCACATAGGTAGTTTCTGTATGGGTAGTTAATGCTTTATTTTGAACCAACACATTAAAACCAGCTAGCCTATAATTGGTGTAGTCTTCAACGGTTAATTGAGCACTACCCTTAAAGGATAATACCGAAAGAAATACAATTAGGATGCTTGTAGTTTGTTTCATAAAAATTATTTTTTATTCTTCCAATACCTCAAAAGCATCCTAATTTGATTGTAATTTACTTAGTGTTAAAGTCGGCTTATTTAGATTTTGCCTGTTGTGCTAAAAAATAAAATAAATCTCTAACCTCATCTTCATTTAACCTGTTTATAAGGCTTGGCATCATAATAGATCTTTTAGATACCTTTTGGTCTTTTATATCCTTTTTAGCAATTTTTAGTTGTTGTTTTGCCGAGAGTGGGTTTGTATTTAAAAACAGTTCGTCTTCATTCTCAGATACAATTCTTCCCCAATATTGTCTATCGTTATTTAGCGTTATTTCAACAGCTTCATATTGATCAGATATTACTTTATCTGGGTTGATAATTGCATCTGCAATATCCTTCACTGAAAAACGTGTAGCAACCTGTGTTAGGTTAGGTCCTACGCTTCCGCCTTCATTGTTTACCGTGTGGCAAGAAGTACATAAAACCGCTTGGTACATTTTTTGTCCATTTTCAAGATTACCAACTTCCCCAATACCTTCAATAGCAACAACATCTGCTACTTTCCAATTCTTACCAGGTCCTTTAGGTTTTGGTAAATTACTTAAATCTGTAGCATTCACGTTTGCCAACTCCTCACCAGACAAAGCTATTAACTCATTTTGCTTTTCTTTAGGGACATTGACCAAGGCAGCTTCTCTCATTTTTAACAAAAACCCACCATAGCTTTCACCTCCATTGGCTGCAAAGAGGGTGGCAAACTTTTTAAAATACGCTTCCCTATTGCTAACATTCCACCCAGCCGTTGCTTTACTAAGTGCATTTACATAATGCATTAACTCAGATGGGGGTGTGTTTTTCTTCATCTGCTCCACCGTTTTACCATACTGATCACTTCTGCCGGTTACTTCACTATTAAGTACAGGCGCCTTATTTGTTGTGTTTAAATCGGTCATTACAGCAAGTGTCTTATCCACAACCATAGGATTATCAACATACACTAACAATTGCACCAATTCTCTATTTATAGTATTGTCCTGTGTAGGGTAACTTTTTCCTAATTTATCAGATACTATTTTTTTACTTTCCGCATCAAAATCGCCACGAATAAACAACAAGTCTAAAGCCCGTATGTAATTTATTTGTTGCTGGGTAGCGAACGTATCAAACGGTAACAGCATCAACTTATCAAACACAATAGTTTTACTGTCTTCTGTTCCTGTCCTTGCCAATGCAATGGCAGTTTGGATTAAAATATCCACATTTTCTTCGGCCGTAAACCTTTTAACTACTGTTTGCTCATCCTGATATTCTAAAGAAACACGGGCAGCATAACTAATTCGGCTATCATTATCTCCCAAAGATTTCCAAAGCAAATCCATATCCGCCTTTTCTCCCATAGCATAGGATTCTAGTTTCTTACGCGTTTCCTGTTCTTTAGTAATAGTGCTTTTTATTTTTTTAGAAGCAGAAGCATCTCTATGAGACACTCTGTACAAACCAGACTCTAACCTTCTACCTCCTGTAACAAAATACATAGCGCCATCATCTCCTGCAACACCATCAGTTAACGGCAATGGGGCACCCGACAAAAATTCTTCAGAAGTACCAGTATAGCTAGCACCGTCTGCTTTCATTGTAATAAAATACATGGTACCAAAACTCCAATCAAACACGAACATACCACTCTTATACGGCTCTGGGAAGTTTAAATCATTACCTGAAACTATTCCTGTTGGTGAACCTTGTCCTATATCTACCACACTACCTACATTGTCTGGGTAATAACTAGGCCATTTTCCTGAACCTGTACGCCATCCAAATTCTGATCCCTGTGTAATATGACACACTCGTATTGGTCTATACCAAGGCGAACCCATATCCCATTCCATATCCGAATCGAATGTAAATAACTCCCCATCGGCATTAAACACCAAGTCGTATGCATTTCTAAATCCCGTTGCAATTACCGTTAAATTGCTTCCGTCTTTCTCTGCTCTTGCAACCCAACCACCAGGTGCTTTTACGTTATTTGCATGTCCACGAGGATCTTTTATTAGCCCCAATAACTGGTCCTCATCCCAAATAGGTTTCTGAATGGAATTAAAAGTTTTAGGAAGTAACGTATGGTTGCCACCAGACATATACAACAAGCCATCAGGACCCAAAACAATACCATGAGGCCCATGTTCTCCTTGCCCTATGAATTGATGTAAAAAAGAAATTTTGTCCAATTCACCATCATTATCACTATCTGTAATTCTATACAAGCCACTTTCTTCGCCATTATTGGCGTTTTTCATAATGTATAAACTATTATATGCCCACAACAATCCGTGTGCATTACCCATTTCTAAAGGAAAAGGAGTAACAACAACAGAATCTTTTGTTCCAATTTTTGGCACATCAACATAATACAAACTTCCATATTGGTCCGATGTAATTAACCTCCCCTTGTCATCCTTTGTTATGGATACCCATGAGCCATTCTCTTTAGCACTTGGACTATAGAGTTTTTCAACTACAAAACCATCTTTTACCTGTATTGATGGGTCACTTACTAGTTGTTCTGAACAACCACTTAATGCTACTAATGCTACTACTACAATAAATCTATACATACTTATTTTATTTCAAATTTAATTTCTTCTGAGTTCCCATTTCCTATTACTTGTATTTTATAGCTGCCTTTGGGTAAATAGGTTTTACCATCGTTCGCAGCTACTAATTTTACTTTATTCTTCTTTAGATAGTTCGATTTTCCTTGCTTAGAAAAAGCCACATCATACGAAAGCACGTTAAACCCTTTTTCTCCTGTAACAGCTACAGAACTAACTTCCGTGTGGTTCATAGTCATAATTTTTGCACTAAAATCTCCTGCTTTAGTAGCATAAAAATGAATGTCTAAACCAGGTGTATTTGGCCTCCCATATCTAGCAGTACCCCACCTATCAGAATGCTGAATATCTTCAACCTTAAAAAGATGCAAATTCTTAGTCAAAACTGTTGGTGTCATCTGTTGTATAAGAGCAACACTTGCCTTGTAAAGGCTTCGACCATGTGTTGCTACAATCATCTCTTTAGCATCTGGCTGAATAACCAAATCATGCACGGCTACACTTGGGATTCCATTAGAGAAAGAGTTCCAAGTCTCTCCAGTATCAAAAGAAACATACAAACCGTTATCTGAACCTACATACAAAACATTTGGGCTTTTTGGATCCTCTTTAATTACATTTATAGCAGCTGCGGGAATAGTAGTGCCAATATTTTTCCAACTTAAGCCGTAGTCATCAGATCGATACACATAGGGTGTAAAATTATCCCAACGGTATCCGTTTAAAGTTGCATAAACTCTTTCCTTTTTATGTGCTGATGCTACAACTCTACTTACCCACATATCTTTAGGTAAGCTTGATGAAATACTTTGCCATGATGCCCCTCCATTTTTTGTGAGCTGAATTAACCCATCATCTGAGCCTACATAAAGTAAACCAAATTGAAATGGACTTTCGCTAATAGTTGTTAGTGTACCATAGGCTACATTTCCTTTTTTCTCTCCTAAAGTCAAGTCGTCAGAAATAGCTTCCCAATCATCACCTTGATTAAAAGAACGGTGTAGTTTGTTACTGCCAAAATATAAGATATCTTGATTGTGAGGTGATAATAAAATTGGTGTTTGCCAATTAAAACGGAACGTTTCTTCTTTTTCTTCACTTTTGGGTGTAATGCTTACACGCTTTCCATCTGCTAGATTTATGCGATAATAACTTCCAAATTGAGACCCCGTATATACAATATTATGATCTCTGCTATCTACTTGTACTTGCATACCATCACCACCCATAATGGATTTAAATGGATTTTGACCAGTACCTTCCCATCGCCTGTCTATTCTAGCATTGTTTGGTCCATACCATACACCATTATCTTGTAGACCGCCATAAACATTATAGGGTTTTTGATTGTCGGCAAATACATAATAAAACTGACCTACTGCCGCATAATTTAATTTAGACCAACTCTCCCCATCGTCATAACTCATATTTAAACCTCCATCATTACCATTAATTAAATGCCCAGAACGATTGGGGTTTATCCAGAATGCTTGATGGTCTGAATGCACATTCTCTGTACTAATAGTAGTATAGGTTTCTCCACCATCTTTAGATTTTAGCAACGAAATCCCTAAAACATAAATAGCATTTTTATCTTGAGCGTCTACACGTATTTCCCCAAAGTAATATCCGTAAGAAGAATAGAAACTTAATTTTTCTTTATTCATTTTACGCCAAGTTGCTCCGCCATTTGCTGATAAATAGACCTCAGCACCAGTAACGGCATAAGCAGGAATAGCCTGACTACTTTGTAAAAATTCTGGAACCTCCCCTGGTGTTAACGCCTTGGATTGTATAAAGTTCTTTATGTTTAAGGCCCTGTACTTTTCATGAAATCCATACGATTTTAAATAGGTGTCTATTTCTTTATCATCCAGGTCTACAAATTCTTCTCCGGTACTATTTTTAAAGATTTCATTATAAAACGCTAAATCAGAGGTGTTCTTTTTTTCTTTATTTTTTTCTTCAGGAAACTCAAACTGACTATCGTGTAGCGCATAAACTGTGTTTTCATCATACACCGCTAACCCAATTCTACCAACACCACTACCAACAGGAAATCCGTTGCCAGAGATATTCTTCCAGTTTTCTCCACCATCTATACTCTTATAAATAGCAGAATTTGTACCACTCCCTACAAAATTCCAAGCCTTCCGCTCGCGTTCCCATGAAGCAGCATACATCACATTAAAATTGTTTGGCGCTATGGCAATATCAATAACACCAGTATCTTTATTTATAAAAAGTGTTTGTTTCCACGTTTTTCCACCATCCGTTGTTTTATAAATACCACGCTCTTCGTTAGCTGAATACAAATGACCTATGGAACCCACCACAACTTCATCTGGATTGGAGGGGTTAATTATGATTCTCCCAATATGGTGAGCATCCATCAATCCCATATTTTGCCAAGTTTTCCCTTTATCTGTAGATTTTAAAATTCCAATTCCAGCATAGGAAGATCGAGAAGAATTGTTTTCTCCTGTGCCCACCCATAAAGTCCCGTTGACCCAATCAACAGCAATATCACCAATATTTTGAGTTGGTGCATTATCCATAACTGGTGTAAAAGTGATGCCGTTATTGTTGGTGTACCACAGTCCGCCTGAAGCATAACCAACATAAAATTCGGTTGGGTCTTTTGGGTTAACATCTAAATCTGCTACACGCCCACTCATTACTGTTGGGCCAATATTTGTAAAAGGAATATTTTTTACAATGGAAGCAGCCTCCAATTCTTTTTTAATTTTTAAAGCTTCCTTTATAACTTCTTTTGCTGTTGCTGATGGTTGTTGACTCCAACTTAAGACAAACACAAATAAAAAGCAGGGTACTAGAATTTTTTTCATTTCAAGCTGTTTGGTTTTGATTCCATTTATTTAAACCACTCTAACCATATAAATTTATGATGTATACATTAGTATTATTATGCGTGAAATTATAAAATAACGGTTATTATTACAATAATAATATTATATCCCAACAAAAGAACAGCAAAAACAATAATAAATTCAAATTAAAATGTCAAAATGACATTTTTTTGTTATTTTATTTCAAATAAACCTTAAAAAATGGCAGCGTATTTACCTTTAATTATTCAACTTGTGTCCGGAGCTATAGGAGGAAACGTTGCTGGAAAATTATCATTAGGCTCATTAGGAAACTCCATCGGTGGTATACTGGGCGATGGTCTTGGTGATCGCGCATTAATGGCTGTTTTTTTGGTTTTATAAAAAAGCTATGGCGAAGTATATCGTATCTCTAGAATTAATTAAAAAGGGGGCATTTAAGCCTCTTTTTTTTATGCTTCAAAATTGAAATTTCTTACTTTTGAAAAAAGCTTGCCGTTTTCCGTAAATTTAGTACTTGAACGTGAAGCGTGTATAATTCTAAAAAGAAATTCTAAGAAATGAAATACAACCCTATTGATTCTAAATTATTTATAAAAAACCGCAAAAAATTTATGGCCCAAATGAAGTCAAAAAGTATTGCCGTTTTTAATTCTAATGATGTTTATCCTATTGGAGCAGATAGCACAATGCCTTTTGAGCAGCATCGGGATATTTTTTACTTAACTGGAGCAGACCAAGAAGAAACGATGCTGTTACTTTTTCCTGATGCATTAGATCCAAAACATAGAGAAATTTTATTTGTACGTGAAACGAATGCCCATATTGCCGTTTGGGAAGGAGAAAAACTCACCAAAGAGCGCGCTACAGAAGTTTCCGGTATTGAAACCGTGTATTGGTTGACGGATTTTGACAAGGTCTTTTTTGATCTGATGACAGAAACAGATACCGTGTATTTTAACACCAATGAGCATTATAGACAAGCCGTTGAAACTGAAACAAGAGAAGATCGGTTTATCAAAAAATGCAAGGCAGATTATCCTGCGCACCAATGGGCAAAAAGCAACCCTATCTTACAAAACATAAGAGGTGTAAAAGAACCGGAAGAGATTGCCTTACTACAAAATGCTTGTACTATTACAGAAAAAGGGTTTAGACGTTTGTTAAGCTTTGTAAAACCTGGGGTTTGGGAATATGAAATTGAAGCCGAGTTATTGCACGAATTTATACGTAACCGCTCAAAAGGCTTTGCGTATACACCCATAATAGCCTCTGGAAACAATGCCAATGTCTTGCATTATGTAGAAAACAACCAACAATGTAAAGATGGGGATATGCTGTTGATGGATGTAGCCGCTGAATACGCCAATTATTCCAGTGACCTAACCCGTACTATTCCCGTAAACGGAAGGTTTACAAAACGTCAAAAAGAAGTGTACAATGCTGTTTTGCGTGTAAAAAATGAAGCGACCAATATGTTGGTTCCTGGTACTTTCTGGGCAGAATTCCATAAGGAGGTAGGTCTAATAATGACAAGCGAATTGTTAGGTCTTGGTTTGTTAGACAAGGCGGACGTGCAAAATGAGGATAAAAACTGGCCCGCTTATAAAAAATATTTTATGCATGGTACTAGTCATCATATTGGTCTAAACACACACGATTATGGCGAATTAAAGGCTCCAATGAAAGCCAATATGGTTTTTACCGTAGAACCTGGTATTTATATTCCAGAAGAAAATATGGGCATCCGTCTAGAAGATGATGTAGTTATTCAAGAAAAGGGAGCACCTTTTAATTTAATGGCAAACATACCTATTGAAGCAGATGAAATTGAGTATTTAATGCAGTCCTAAGACTGCTGCTTAATAGCTATATAAAAATAATCCTATTCAAAACATTACTGGGTTTTGGATAGGATTATTAATTTTCCAACCATTCTATTACGGCTGCTCCATAACTACGTCCGGTTGTTGTTGATTCTTTTGTGCCATCTGTAAAAGAAATAATGTACCTCCCGTTAAAATACTTCTGTACATCTTTAACGTAGTTTTTATTGATCACAAAAGACTTATGAACCCGTAAAAAATTCTGAGGGAGTTTCTTTTCCAATTGCACTAAAGATTGTGCTGTTAACTGATTTTCTTTTGCTGTAATCACTTCTACATATTTATCCTTTGCTTGGAAATACACAACGGTATCTAATTTTACAAAAACTAATTTATCTCCTTTTTTAACGGTAATAGATGTCATTTTTACAGCTTTTCTTGTAAAGAAATATCTTTAAGCATAGCTAAAATCAAGGAGGAAGAAATTGCCTTTTTAAATTACTTCAATTTATCTACTTTTTTTTTAAACGCTCTAAGCGAACAGGTTTAGCTATATAATCTAAACTATTTGTTTCAAATGCATCTAAAGCGTACTGATCATAAGTTGTACAATAATATAACAATTGGTATATTTACTAATGCTATAAGTTTCTAAAATTTGTTATTTGATAATCTATTAAATTAACAAAGCATAAAGATCCCCACAGGGATTTATGAATTTTCACATAAAAAGTCCAAGATGAATTGGTTCACCTTGACCTTTTAAACAATTTCTACTATATTGTTATTCCTGATCTTCAAACCTGGTATTTGCATACCCATTTTGTTTGCCTTTAGAGACGACAAACTCTAGCCTTTTATTTTGAAAATCTCCTGATTTACTATTGGTAGCAGTGAGTGGAATTTTATCTCCATAGCCTCTCCATGAAATTCTATCAAAACCTAGACCGTTGTCTAACAAAAACTCTCCTACGGCTTTTGCTCTTTTTTCAGATAGTTCTTTATTGTAATTCTTATTTCCTTTCCCGTCAGAATGTCCATAAATGGTAAGGTTTAACTCAGGGTTACGTTTAAGGTGTGTTAAAAGTGCTTTTAGTTGACTTTTTGATCCCTTATGAATTTCAAAACTATCAGGAGTAAACAAAAAATCTTTTACAACATAGATTTCATCTAAATTAAACTGATAGGTGTCTTTTGTAAGTGACACCATATCAAAATAATAATAGGCTGCCTTTCTCTGATGCTGACCAGTTTCCTCTGTTTTGGTAGCAAGGTTCCTTTTAAAATTACCTAAAGTCATATACTTCTCCGTTCCATTGGCTACAAAATCTGCAGAAACCCTAATCCATTCCGTTTTATTGGAATAAAAAACAGGATTACTAGAACGCACAAAATTTAAATGATTTTCTCCTTTTAAATTTTCAATTTCTATGTTTTTGTTGGTTTCCCATTTTGGAGTATTTTCTGTAAAAAGAATTTCAAACTGGTCTACAGCCAGTCCAGATTTCTCTGCCAAACTAACCATAAAAGAAATTTTATAGCGTTTTCCCTGTTCTAAAGGCTCCAAAATTGATGCGGTAATATATTCCCGGTAATTATCAGGACCGTACATATAAAAACCGGCAAATGCCTCGCCGTCATACACCGTTTGCCTACCAATAAAATTTTGTGCGGTATCCATCTCTTCACTACAATCATTAAAATAATCTGAAGTTCCTTGGGATGGATTGAACCAATCTGTAACATCTACATTAAAATTACCTACTTTGTTAGAACATTTCTGCGACGATTCAAAACTTGGATTTTGGATTAAATTTTGGGCATTGAGTTTTCCTAAAAACACAAAAGTGAATCCTGCAACGAAGCAAAGGTATCGGCGAAAAAAAATAAAGAAGTGGCACATAATTCTATCGGTTTTAAGTTGGTACTCCCGTCTAATAGTAACCTTGAACCTATGTGTTTATTGTAATTTTTAAAGTGGGATGTTGTGAAACCGTGTGTTCTTGTCTGTGAACGCATAAAAAAGTAAGCCCAAGCGGAATAAAATCGAAAGGGCTAAGCTGCTTATTTATACGTAAGTGATTGTAAATCAACTAAATAAGGTAAGTTTTTTCTTACAACATACTACCTGTTTGCCATTTTCTCGTAGTCTGCTAAGGGGCAAAAACAAGGAACCTCTACCTCCAAAACAAGGTGGTCTTCAATACAAACCAACTTAACATTAAACATACAAACTAACCCTTTGCCAAGCAAAGTATGGTCAAAAACAATCGCTGCCCGAGAATCCGGTTCAATCGCTACAAATTTCTACTATTTGGTTCCTGTGCTTCCAAAACCACCTTCGCCTCTTGCCGTTTCTGATAATTCATCAACCTCAATCCATTCTGCCCTTTCGTGTTTTGCAACTACTAATTGTGCAATACGTTCTCCGTTTTCTACAGTAAAGCTCTCATTAGACAAATTGACCAAAATGACACCGATTTCTCCTCTGTAATCCGCATCTACGGTACCCGGTGCATTTAAAACGGTTATTCCTTTTTTTGCAGCCAACCCACTTCTTGGCCGTACTTGAGCCTCATACCCTATAGGCAATTCTATAAAAAGACCTGTTTTAATAATGGCTCTTTGCAAGGGTTCTAGCGTAATAGCTGCTGTAATATTAGCTCTTAGATCCATCCCTGCAGAAGCAAGAGTTTCATAACTTGGTATTGGATGTGCCGATTTATTTAGTAGTTTAATTGTCATTTTTTACTGATTATTTTTTTTAATACTTCGTTTTCCATTTTATACACCAATCCTAAAAATAAAAACAGTAAGCTGCAACCAATCCATAAGTTTCTATCAAAAACATAAAAGGAAAGTATAGACAACACTACTGAGATGGAAAAATAGAATGCTATTTTTCGCATATTATATGGAATTGGGTAATTCCTTTTTCCAAAGTAATAGGACAGCACCATCATAGAGCCATAGGCTGCTAAAGTAGCTAAAGCAGAAGCTACATACCCAATTTTTGGAATGAACAAAAAGTTAATTGTTATGGTTAAGCCTGCCCCTATTAGTGAAATAAATGCACCGTACCTTGTTTTATCTGTTACTTTGTACCAAACAGAAAGGTTGTGGTAGATCCCTAAAAAGAAAGCAGCCAATAATACAATAGGCACAATAGACATTGCCTCCCAATACGCCTCATTTGTGATAAATATTTCTTTAATGACATCTATAAATACAATGACTACCAAGAAAATAACACTTCCAATAATTATAAAATAGTTCGTAATCTGGGCATAGATTCTTTGTGGGTTTTCTGATTTGGAATGACTAAAAAAGAACGGCTCTACACCCATACGAAATGCCGTGGCAAACAAGGTCATAAATAAGGCGAGCTTATAACAGGCAGAATACTTTCCAATTTCACTTTTAGCGATGTCTTCTGGTAATAAATTTTCTAATAAAATACGATCAAAAACTTCGTTGATAGAAAAAGCAATACCCGCAACCAAAATAGGCGTTGCATATCTCACCATCTGTCTCCAAAGTACTACATCAAATTTATAGTTCGTTTTAAAGTATAACGGAATTAAAATAAGCAGCGTTACCAAACTAGCCAATAAATTAGCAATAAGAAGGTACGAAAACTCAAAATTGGGCTTGTAAATGCTCTTTAAAATTGATTCTGGACTTTTTGCCAGTATTTCTGGAATAACAAATAAGAAAATTGCGGTAATACCCGTATTAATAGCCACATTAATCAATTTAACCACCGCGTATTTCATTGGCTTTTCTGTAGCCCTAAGCCATGAAAAAGGCACAATCACCAAGGCGTCCAATGTTAATATCCAAATGGCATATTTTACATAAGCCACATCTATACTAATAAAACTTGCTATGCTGTTCTTAAAACTAAAGGCTAGGATTAAAAAAAGCAAACTACTTCCTAAAATAGACAACAATGATGTTGAGAGAACGGTATTCTTATCCTTTGCATTTGTATAAAACCTAAAAAAGGCAGTTTCCATACCATAGGCTAAAAAAACATTAAATATTGCGATATAGGCATAAATAATTGAAAACTCTCCATATCCTTCTGTCTTAAAAACGTAGGTATACAGCGGAAGTAACAGAAATGTTAGCATCCTAGGCAGTACTGTTGCCAAGCCGTAAACAAAAGTTTGTTTAAAGAGTTTTTTTAACGGATTCAATGCTGTTTAATTAGAGTTTAAAAGTAGTTATTAATACTCTAGTAAACAAAGTCATTCTCTTGGTTTATATGAATAGATTAATGCGGGTTTGTCTTTAACACCTATTACTTTCACATAGTTGATGGTGTTTTTTCTAATGTAACTCAATACCGCTTCATCATCTGCCAAAGTAAAAGGGAATTCTAACTTTTCTTTCTCCTCATTTTTTGAAGGTTTGTTTCCAAATTCTTCTCTAGGGTCTATATGGGCTACCATATCGTGAGGCGCACTCTTTCTTTTTTTATTAAGGTTGGCAACAACAAACTTTTGCCCTTCTTCTGTCTCTATTTTTATATATGATTGTTGATCTCTAAAAAATAGTTTATGTAATGTATATCCTTCAATCTCTGAAACCGGTATTTTAACTAATAACCCGCTACCCGATGCTTCTTTTCCTCCAATCCATTCTTGACAAAAACCCTGTCCTATTTGAAAAGGAGCACTGTTTAGCAGTTTTTTCTGAGAAGAACAACTGGTTATGAGTATGGTTACCACTATAAAACTATATATTGCATTTTTCATTTGTACATTTTTAAACGTCTATAAAGATACAATGACAAAATTGATGCCACGTTTAATAAAAATAAAATCCTGATTTTCTATAAAACAAAAAATCCCACTACCTAGGTAGTGAGATCTTTATATATGCTAAAAACAGTTATTCGCCAATGATATGAAGTTCATTAAAATCCTTACTAACAACAAATGTGTTGTCTCCATTTAATTCTAAATCTGTAAATAAAATTTCTTCATTATCTACTTCAATTTTTGCAATGGTAAAAGGAAGTCCGTGTAATTTAATTTTAAACGTATCATAGGTTGTAATGAACTTTCCAGATTTATGTTGCTGAATGATAAGTTCGTTCTCTTTTCCTGTCAATTTAAAATTACGTAAACTATAACGTCCTTTGATGTAGTCATACCCATCATTTGCGTCTTCATACACCATAGATTTTTCACTTCCCACTTTATAATAGGTATCTAAAGTAAGTTGCTCTATTACTAATTCCCCAACATATTGCTGCACTGGATATTTTGGTAAAACAGCCCCTTCTTTAACAAATAATGGCATACTATCCAATTCTGCATCTACCCAACGTTCCTTGCCACCAACTACTACCTCATCAGTCCAGTAATTGTACCAATTTCCTCTAGGAATATACATTCTTCGTCCTTTGGCATTAGGCTCTATAATTGGGCATGCTAAAATATGATCTCCAAAAAGAAATTCATCTGTTCTAAAGTGTGTTTGAACATCTTCTTGATCAAAAAGTACTAATGATTTTAGCATTGGAGTGCCCTCATTAGCATATTGCCAAAATGTACTGTATAAATACGGCAAAAGTTGGTACCTTATTTCTATAAACTTACGTACAACATCTGTTATTTCATCTCCAAATGTCCAAGGTTCTTGCTCTCCGTGATCTCCAGATGAGTGTGTTCTACAAAATGGGTGAAAAACCCCTAATTGTATCCACCTAGCGTATAATTCTCCATTAGGTTGTTCTGCAAATCCACCGATATCTGACCCTGCAAAAGAGAAACCAGACATACACATACGTTGTGCTTGAATGTTTGCAATCCATAAATGTTCCCAAGAAGCAATATTATCACCTGTCCATGTAGATGTATACCTTTGTGTTCCCGAATAAGCGGAACGGGTAATTACAAAAGGACGTTGCGGGTATGCATACTTCTTTAGCCCTTGATACGTAGCCCTTGCCATTTGCATTCCGTAGACGTTATGCGCTTTTCTATGGCTACATGGGTTTCCATCATAATCATGACGCACATCATTGGGGAATGATTTGTTAGGAACTTCCATTACGGCAGGTTCATTCATATCATTCCAAACGCCTCTAACTCCTATCTCTTCTATTAATTCTTTAAAAAGACCAGACCACCATTCTCTTACCTTAGGATTTGTAAAATCTGGGAAATAACACTCCCCTGGCCATACTTTTCCTTTCATATAGGGCCCATCTGCTCGCTTACAAAAATAATCGTTCTCTAAACCTTCTTTAAAGACATCATATTCCATATCAATCTTAATTCCTGGATCTATGATTACAACCGTTTTAAAACCATCATCTTCCAATTCCTTCACCATTCTTTTAGGGTCTGGGAAATATTTTTTATTCCATGTAAAACATCGAAAACCTTCCATATAATCGATGTCCAAATAAATGGCATCACAAGGTATTTTAAGTTCCCTAAATTTATTAGTTACCTCTTTTACTTTAGATTCTGGGTAATAGCTCCATTTACATTGGTGGTACCCCAGTGCCCAAAGTGGTGGCAATTGGTGTGGCTTACCAGTAAGATCTGTATAATTTGCAACTACGTCTGTCATTTTTGGACCATAAATAAAGTAGTAGTTCATTTCTCCTCCCTGTGCCCAAAAACTTGTTACATTTCTTCTCTCATGTGAAAAATCAAAAAACGATCTAAAGGTATTGTCAAAAAATATTCCATACGACTTTCCTTTATGAAGTGCTGTATAAAAAGGAATCGTCTTATAAATGGGATCTGTTCCTTTCCCATAAGCATAAGAATCAGTCACCCAGTTTTCAAAACGTTTTCCTTTTAAGTTTAAATGAACAGGCTTATCTCCCAAACCATAAAAACTTTCTCCATCTTCACAAACTTTACTCATCTTTACAACATCACCTCCAAACTCGTAACTTTCTTCCCAATGAAAACCTAATTCATCTTCACTTACTAGCGTATTATCTGCAGCATCATAGATAGATTTTCTCATATCTGCTTTATAGATATTACAAATTAGCTTAGCCGTAGTAATTATATACCTGTCATCTTCTTCTTTAATTGTTAGATGATTATACCCCCTACTCGCATATTTAGTAATGGCATACGAAAAATCTTGATCCAAATTATGGGCTGTAGAATACCTGAAACGTAAAACACTATCTCTAAGCACAGTTACTTGTAACAAGATTCCATTATCTGCCTCAAAAAGTAAAGTATCTACATTTTTTTCATAGGTAATAATCTGTCCAGGAAAAAGGTTTCCTTTATATTCTAGTTCTGTATTGGTAATCATAGTTAGTTTTTATTTGTCGGTACAAATGAACAGCTTTCTTGTAACAATAAAAATTATCTTGCAAAGATTTAGTATCTATACGATTAACGCTAGTTTTAATTGTTAAAAGTGAAAATTGATCTGGTTTCATTGTGAATTCTATAGCACCTATTATTCTATTTTATACACCATTACGGATAATGAAGGTAACGTTATAACTGCTGAGAAGGGCATATTTTGCCATTTAGCCTTTTTAATACTTACTTTTCTATTGTTTACAATGCCACTCCCTTGATATTTTTTATCATCTGTATTAAAAATTGGTTTTAAAGAACCTTTCCTTGGAATTCCAATTTGATATTTTTCTCGTACAATAGGTGTCATATTACACACTACAACCAGGTCGTTTTCTGTGTTATTTCCTTTTCTAATATATGAAATAACAGAATTTTCTGCATCATTATAATCGATCCATTCAAAACCTTCATTACTAAATTGCTTCTCGTATAGCGCTGGATTGTTTTTATATAAACTATTTAAATCTGTTACCAAATCTTTAATTCCTTTATGAAAATCATACGCTAACAAGTGCCAGTCTATACTTCCTTGAAATTTCCATTCATCACTTTGTCCAAACTCGCTCCCCATAAACATTAATTTTGTTCCTGGGTGGGTAAACATATAGCCATATAATAGCCTTAGATTGGCAAACTGTTGCCATTCATCGCCTGTCATTCTCCCTCTTATCGATTTTTTACCATATACCACCTCATCATGCGAAAAGGGAAGCATAAAGTTCTCTGTAAAAGCATAGGTCATACTAAATGTTAAATCATTTTGATGGTGCTTTCTATAGATACTTTCTTTTTTAAAATATTCTAAGGTATCATGCATCCACCCCATCATCCATTTCATACCAAAACCCAAACCTCCTGAATATATTGGCTTAGAAACCATCGTAAAATTTGTAGATTCTTCTGCTATGGTTTGTACATCTGGGTAATTTTTATAGACAGCTTCATTCAACTCTTTAATAAAGGCTATTGCTTCTAAATTTTCATTTCCTCCGTATATATTTGGATCCCATTCTCCTTCTTCTCTAGAATAATCCAAATACAACATTGAGGCTACGGCATCTACTCGTAAACCATCTGCATGGTACTGCTCTAACCAAAACAAAGCATTACTAATTAAAAAAGATTTTACCTCATTACGCCCGTAATTAAATATAAGGCTTTTCCAATCTGTATGATACCCTTTTTTCCGATCCGGATGTTCATAAACGCAAGTACCGTCGAAAAAACCAAGTCCATGCGCATCTTCAGGAAAATGAGAAGGCACCCAATCTAAGATAACGCCAATATTACTTTGGTGTAGCTTGTCTACAAGTAACATAAAATCTTCAGGCTTTCCAAAACGTGATGTGGGTGCAAAATACCCTGTGATCTGATACCCCCAAGAAGGATCATAGGGATACTCCATAATCGGCATAAATTCTACATGCGTAAATTGTGTTTCTTTTAAATAATCTACCAGTACATCTGCTAGCTCCAGATAGGTCAATGGTCTATCCTCTTCTGCATTGCGCCTCCAAGAACCCAAATGTATTTCATAAACAGAGTATGGCTTGTCTAAGGCATTTGCACCTTTTCTATGCTTCATCCAAGCTTTATCTTTCCATTTATACTTTAAATCCCAAATTATGGAAGCTGTGTTTGGTGGGTGTTCACAACTCAAAGCATAGGGATCTGCTTTTTCTGTTGTAACATTGTTGTGGTTACTTTGTATTTTATATTTATACTTAGATCCTTGTCCTACATCTGGAATAAACCCCTCCCAGATACCAGAACTGTCCCAGCGCACATTTAATTTGTTATCCCCTTCTACCCAGTAATTAAAATCACCAATTACAGATACAGTTTTTGCTGATGGTGCCCAAACAGCAAAATAAGTGCCTTTTTGCCCGTCTACAGTTACAAGGTGCGACCCTAGTTTTTTATAAAGTTCATAATGTTTTCCACTCTTAAATAAATCTATGTCAAAGTCCGTAAACAAACTATAAGGTATTGTTTCTGCCATATTATTCAATTACAAATCCGTTAGGTATTACTGCTCCTTTTTTAATAACTACAATACCTTCTTTAATAACATATGTATCTGTTTCTGTATCCTCTAAATGGCTTCCTCCGTTTATAGTTACATTATCTCCTACCCTACAGTTCTTATCTATTATAACTTTATTAATGACGCAATTCTCTCCAATACCCGCCAAAATTTCAATTTTGTTTTTCTCTATTTCATCCAGAGATTCATAGAAGTCATTCCCCATCATATAGGTGTTTGTCACAACAGAGCCTTTACCAATTCTAGACCGAACACCAATAACAGATGATTCAATTTTTTTTGCATGAATAATACAGCCCTCAGCAATTACCGTTTTTTTAAACTCAGTTTCTGATATTTTAGAGGTGGGTAAAATCCTCGCATTGGTATATACCCTTTGGTTCATATCATACAGGTTGAATTTTGGAATATCGTCCGTAAGTCCAATATTGGCTTCAAAAAATGAATCTATATTACCAATATCTGTCCAATAGCCCTCAAACTGATAACTTGTCACTTTACGCTTTCCTATTGCTTGTGGTATTATCTCCTTACCAAAATCTACGGTAGACTCGTCATTCATTAGCTCAATTAACAAATCCCTGTTAAAAATATAGATCCCCATAGATCCCAAATGATTTCTACCTTCTGCTTTCATCTCTTCACTTACTGGAGATGTCCATTCTGGTAACAAGTCTGCACTTGGTTTTTCAATGAAAGATGTAATATTATCTTCAGCGTCCGTTTTTAAAATTCCAAAAGCAGGGGCTTCCTTGGCTTTCACTGGAACCGTTCCTATAGTAATATCCGCTTCACTGTCTATATGCTTTTGTACCATATCATTATAATTCATATGATATAGTTGATCTCCAGATAATATAAGTGCATATTCAAAATTATGCAATAAAAAATGGTGCATACTTTGGCGCACTGCATCTGCGGTTCCTTGGAACCAAGTTTCGTTATCTGGGGTTTGTTCTGCAGCCAAAACATCTACAAAAGCAGCACTAAAAAAACTAAAGTGATATGTATTTTTGATATGTTTATTTAAAGATGCTGAATTAAATTGTGTTAACACAAACATTCTTTTAATATTAGAATTTATACAATTCGATATTGGTATGTCTACCAATCTATATTTCCCTGCTATTGGTACCGCTGGTTTAGACCTATCTGCCGTTAATGGGTATAACCTGGATCCTTGCCCTCCTCCTAAAATAATGGATAATACTTTGTCGTTCATAATTGGTTGTTTAGTGCTTTATACAAATTTATATATTCAAGTGCAGATGCATCCCACGAATGATCTATACCCATAATATACTTTCTTATTTTTTTGAACTTCGTCTTGTTTTTATAGAGCGATGTGGCTCTATCCATAGCATTGATGATTTCTGCTACATTGACTTCTTTGTGACAAATTCCAAATCCATTTTCTTCATCTATATCGGTTATGGTATCTTTTAAACCTCCTATACTCCTTACAATAGGGATTGTTCCATATCGTAAAGAATACATTTGATTTAATCCACATGGTTCTACACGCGATGGCATTAACAGAAAATCTGCTCCTGCATAAATAATATGGGATAGTTTTTCATCGTATCCTATAAAGGCATTATACACACCAGGATACTGTTCTATTAATCCAAACAATGCCGATTCTATCTCTGGCTGTCCCGATCCTAATACCAGTACATTTATCTCGTTACTTTTCAATGCCTTGTATATGGATTCTGGTAATAAATCTGCTCCTTTTTCTCCTACTAGCCTTCCTATAAAAGCAAATAACGGTTTATCTATATCTAAGTTAAATTGTTTGCAAAGCCATACCTTATTCGCCTTTTTACCTGACTCAATTGTTTTCTCTGAATAGTTCTTAACGATATACGTATCTGTTTCTGGATTCCATACCTTGGCGTCAATTCCATTTAATATTCCAACACTTTTTGTTCTTTCTGTACTTAATAAACGCTCTAATCCGTTAGCTTCTAATTGCAATTCCTCCATATAGCTAGGGGACACGGTGGTTACGCTCCAAGCACATTTTATGGCTGCAGCTAGCGGATTTATGGAGCTTCCCCAATCTAACAACCCCACATTATGAAAATCAAATTCAGGGATAAGTTCTACTTTTTCGTGTGAAAACCAACCTTGATACTGTGCATTGTGAATTGTGGTGACAACTGGAATTTTATTTAAACTTTTGTATTTATGGCTTTCTTGCAGCATAAAAGGAATTAACCCCGTATGATGATCATGGCAATGAATAATTTCTGGTTTTTTATGTAGAGTTAGTATCCAATCCAAGGCGGCAATCTGATAAGCTATAAACCGATCTGTGTCATTCGCAGAATACACATAGTCTTTATACAGCAACTCTGGAATATCTACAAAATAAACATCAAAATCAAGGGTGCTATTCTCAAGTGCCACTATTCTATAGTTTAATTTATAAACACCTAGAGAAACAATAGATTCATATATGGTTTTAAATGAGTTTTCCTCAACAAATTTATTATTATAATACGGCATTATAACCGCACTAGTGAAACCTAACTTGTTCTGATATTTTGGCAGTGAACCAACAACATCTGCCAAACCCCCAACTTTGGCAATTGGATAACATTCAGCACTTAAATGAATAATTTGCATAAATAATTTAGATAATTTAAACAGTGGTTCTCTACTAGGGTTAAAGTATAGGATGAATGAAAAAAAATCACTTTCTTAACTCACTTTACTAATACATCTTAAAATTTAGGCATAAAAATTAAGATATTAAGATATTAAATTAAAAAAATAACAAAATACTTTAGTGTACAAAAAAACCTCACTAGCTAGTGAGGTTTTAATAAAATATAGATTTTAAAGTTAAACTATTGCAAATCAACGCTTAAGTTTAATACATAAATTAGAGCTCCTAATTATTAAGTGCTTCTGCTCCACCAACAATTTCTAAAATTTCATTTGTAATTGAAGCCTGTCTTGCCTTGTTGTATTTAAGTTTTAGCTGATCTCTTAATTCAGTAGCATTATCTGTAGCTTTGTGCATAGCTGTCATACGTGCACCATGCTCACTTGCAAAAGAATCTCTAACGCTTTTGTACAATTGTGTTTTAAGAGATTTTGGTATTAATTGCTCTACAATCTCTCTTTCAGATGGATCGTAAATATAATCTGTGCTCGTTGTTACTTCTCCTTTAATAGGCGCAATTGGTAAAAATTGCTCTGTCATTACAATTTGTGTAGCAGCATTTTTAAACTTATTGTATACAACATCAATTCTGTCGTAAGATCCATTGCTAAATTGCTCCATTAAGTCCTCAGCAATAGCGGCAACATTGTCAAACGACAAATCATCATAAACGGCACTATGGTTTGCTACAATTGTATTGTTTTTACCAAGAAAGTCGTTCGCTTTTTTTCCTATCGCAAGATAATCTACCTCTTTTCCCGCATATGAATTTTGTGCTAAAGAAACACTTTGCTTAAGAATGTTAGAATTAAAAGCACCACACAAACCACGGTTAGATGTAATGGAAACAATCAACACTTTTTTAACCTCTCTCTCTTCAGCATATTTGCTACTAGAATCTGCATCTAAATTAGCACTTAAGCTTTGTAAAAGCTCCGTTAATTTATCAGAATAAGGTCGCATTGCAGTAATTGCGTCTTGCGCTTTCTTTAACTTAGCAGCAGACACCATTTTCATGGCACTAGTAATCTGCATCGTTGAAGATACTGATGATATTCTGTTCCGTATTTCTTTTAAGTTTGCCATATTTTAGTCCGTAGTATTGAGAATTAAGTAGTGAACTTTATGAGAGTCTCACTACTCAATACTAAAAATCTGTTTTATGCTTTATATTTTGCAGAAAGGTCTTTACATACTGTCAATAATGTATCTGTTACCTCATCCGTTAATTTACCAGCCTTTAATGTATCTAATACATCTCTATGCTTAGCGTTCAAGAATTCAATATAATCAGCTTCAAATTCTTTTATTTTATCTACTGGAACATTCTTTAATAAGTTTTTAGATCCCGCGTAAATAATAGCTACTTGATCTTCTACTGTAAATGGATCATTCTGAGCTTGCTTTAAGATTTCCACATTACGTTTTCCTTTTTCAATAACACTTAAAGTAGTTGCGTCTAAATCTGAACCAAACTTAGCAAATGCTTCTAGTTCACGATACTGAGCCTGATCTAGTTTTAAGGTACCAGATACCTTTTTCATAGATTTAATCTGAGCGTTACCACCAACACGAGATACTGAAATACCAACGTTAATTGCTGGACGCACACCCGAATTAAATAAATCACCATCTAAGAAAATTTGACCATCCGTAATAGAAATTACGTTTGTTGGGATATAAGCTGATACGTCACCTGCTTGCGTTTCAATAATTGGTAATGCAGTTAAAGAGCCACCACCTTTAACGATAGGTTTTAATGAATCTGGAAGATCGTTCATTTCTTTAGCAATATCATCATCATTAATAACTTTTGCAGAACGTTCTAATAATCTAGAGTGTAGGTAGAAAACATCCCCAGGATACGCCTCACGTCCTGGTGGACGACGTAGTAATAAAGAAACCTCACGATACGCAACCGCTTGTTTTGATAAATCATCAAAAACAATTAAAGCTGGTCTACCAGTATCTCTAAAATACTCTCCAATAGATGCTCCTGTAAAAGGTGCATAAACTTGCATTGCAGCAGGGTCTGATGCATTTGCAGCTACTATAGTTGTGTAGGCTAATGCTCCTTTTTCTTCAAGAGTTTTAGCTATTAATGCTACTGTAGAAGCTTTTTGACCAACAGCAACATAGATACAATATACAGGATTACCTGCGTCGTAAAATTCTTTTTGATTTAAGATGGCATCAATACAAACCGTTGTTTTACCCGTTTGTCTGTCTCCAATTACCAACTCACGTTGACCTCTACCTACAGGAATCATCGCATCAATTGCCTTAATGCCCGTTTGTAATGGTTCCGTTACTGGTTCTCTATAGATAACACCTGGAGCTTTACGCTCTAAAGGCATTTCGTAGGTCTTCCCTGCAATTGGCCCTTTACCGTCAATAGGGTTCCCTAACGTATCTACAACACGACCAACAATACCTTCACCTACGTTTACAGATGCGATACGGTTTGTACGTTTTACCGTAGAGCCTTCTTTAACTCCTTTTGAAGCTCCTAATAATACAATACCAACGTTATCTTCTTCTAGGTTAAGTACTATACCTTCTAAACCACCTTCGAATTCTACTAATTCTCCGTATTGAGCGTTAGCTAATCCGTAAGCGCGTACAATACCATCACCTACTTGTAATACCGACCCTACTTCATCTAAAGAAGCACTCGTGTCAAATCCAGATAATTGTTGCTTTAAAATTGCTGATACTTCAGCGGCTTTTACTCCTGCCATGTTGTTTTAATTATATTGCAAAGTCCCATACTATAAACCTAAGGAACTATAGACTATTTGTAAATTCTCTTTTTAAACCATTTAATTTATTAGCGATACTCGCATCAAACTGCAAATCGCCATATCTCAATACAAAACCACCAATAATATTTTCATCTATAGTATTTTCTATAGTTACATTATCACCTGTTATTGTTTTCAATTTTTTCAAAACTTTTGCTTCTAACTCAGAAGTTAAAGGTACAACAGTTGTAACATAAGCAACTCCTTGTCCCTTTAATTTTTCATTAAGGATAATAAATTTTTCTGCAACTTCTTTTAAAAGCAACACTCTTTTATTATCAACTAGTAGCGATATAAGTCCTTCTGATATAGAATTACTCCCAGCAAAAACGGCTAACAAGGCATTCTTTTTTACTTCTCCTTTTACTATTGGGCTAGCCAATAAATCTTGAAGCTCTTTACTGTCAGAAATTGTTTGTACAACAGAACGCATGTCTTTATCAACTGCTTCTGTAGCTTTATTTTCAACCGATTGGCTTAAAATAGCTTTGGCGTATCTTATGGCTGCTCTAGACTCGTTCATTGCTCTTCTTTTGTTAGTTTAATTTAATATCACCTAACATATCTTCAACCAACTTTAACTGCTTGTCTTTGTTAGACAATTGTTCTTTAATTACCTTCTCTGCAATTTCTACAGATAAATTAGCAACTTGATTTTTAATATCTGCAACGGCAGCTTTCTTTTCACTCTCAATTGTAGCTTGTGCCTGTGCAATTAGCTTGTCACCCTCAACCTTAGAAATCTCTTTTGCATCTGCTACAATTTTATCTTTTATCTCACGTGCTTCCTTAAGCATAGCTTCTCTTTCTGAACGTGCTTCTTGCAATAAACGTTCGCTATCTGCGGTAACATTTTGCATTTCTTTCTTTGCGTTCTCAGCAGCTGATAAAGCGTCTTTAATACCACTTTCGCGGTCTTCAATAGCATTCATTATTGGTTTCCATGCAAATTTTACCATTAAAGCAATCAATACCAACAATAGTATGGTTTGCATTATAAATAGGCCAGGAGAAAAGTCGTTAAGTAATGTTTCCATTATATCTTTTGTTTTGTTTAATTTTTAAAGACACAACCTGCAACCAACCGTTACAGATTTGTGTCTTTTAACATTTTTTTGGTTCTTATTTTCCTAAGAATAAAGCTCCAAATGCTAAACCTTCTAAAAGTGCAGCGATAATAATCATTGCTGTTTGGATTTTACCAGTTGCTTCTGGCTGACGAGCAATACCTTCCATTGCTTTTCCACCGATTTGACCTAGTCCAATACCTGCTCCGATTACGATTAATCCTGCTCCAATTAAATTGTAAGTTACTGGTTCCATAAAAATTGATATATATAGTTAAATTAAAAAAACTCGTATTAAATAAAATCCCCTCTCACATCTTCTGCATCAGAAACTTCGTGACCCTGCTCATCATGTGCATGGTCGTGGTCGTGCTCTGCTACCGCCATACCAATAAACAAGGCAGAAAGCATTGTAAATATGTACGCTTGCAAGAAGGCAACCAAAATCTCAATCAATGTTATAAAAAATGATAGGATAAAAGACAATGCTGTTGAGCCTACTGCTCCCATAGATTCTTTCATAGTAACCATTATAGCAATAAGACTCATCACGACAATGTGTCCCGCTGAAATGTTTGCAAAAAGTCGAACTAAAAGCGAGAAAGGCTTTATTAAAAAAGCTCCTGCAAGCTCTATGATTGCTAATACTGGACGAATTAAATAAGGTACCCCTGGCATCCACAATATATGCATCCAATAGTCCTTATTACCACTAAAGGTGTAAATTACCAATGTAAAAATAGCCAAGGCAGCTGTTACCGCAATTTGCCCAGTCACGTTAAAACCTAAGGGGGTTAAACCCAATAAATTTAAAATCCATATAAAAAAGAATACGGTTAATAAGTAGCCTGTAAATTTTCTGTATTTCTTTTCTCCGATATTAGGTCTTGCAATTTCATCTCTAACATAGATTACTAAAGGTTCTAAAACTCTACCCAATCCTTTTGGAATGGTATTGTTTTTATATTGCCGAGCCAATGAAGAAAAACCGAATAGCATTAAAAGACCAACTAGCAAAATACCAAAGACACTTTTAGTAATAGAAAAATCTAAAACCTTACTTGCATTGGTTGCGTGATGCGTTTCATCAAAACTAACTTCAGTAGCGCCTGCTTCTAACTCGTATATCTTACTGTGAATTTTAGCAAATTTTAATCCATTTTTCTCAACAATAACATGGCCATCATCATTGTGATGAAATTCCGAAGACATAAAAGCGGTTACACCATTACTTGTCCAAAGAATTACAGGAAGCGGAAAACCAAAGTGTTTCCGTTCGTTCGCATCATTTGTATAAGAGAAGAAATGAAAATCGTGAGAATCTTTAATGTGATGCAAAATATAATCGGCAACTTCCTTATCACCATTTATCTGTGAATCGTTACTTTGATGCTCTTTTTCTTGGGCAAATAAATTGGCCCCAAACACTAGTGCAGCTACTAAAAGAATTTTCTTGAAAAATGTATTTCGCATATTGCTTAAAAATATCGGTCTCTAAAAATCGGTGCAAATGTACGCTTTTATCCGAAAAATAAAAAAGCATTTTTGCGTTTATTTTAAAGCTACAGGTAAACTGATTTTAGTCTAATTTTTTAAGCACTTTGGCCATAAATAACGTTTCTATCCCCAAAGAGATAGCATACGGAACAAAAAAAGAAGCAAATTCTAGTGAATTTATGCTTCCATCTGCTTTATAAGCAGCATAAAAAAAAACAAAAAAGAATAAAAATTTTACAAAACTACCCGCTATAAAGAAAAACCCCAATTGATTTCTGTACCTATTCTGTAAGCTATATACAGTAGAAAAAATTATTGCTGCCAAAACAGCATTTAAACTATAAGACAGCACTATCTTATTCGCAAACAAAGACTCATTTAGCAGATTTAACACCAATAAGTGAAATCCAAAAAAAACAATTGTAACTAGCGTAATGGTCGCAAAAAAGGAAACAAGCAGCTTGTGCTTCATTCTTAATATTTAATTTTTTTTAATTGCAAAACAACAACCCAAATAGAAATTGCCACACCCATAAGTGTAACAATTATCATAAAAACTTCATTATTAGTTTGGTAATGGGTATCCAGCCATAATCCGCCTTTATTGGCAAAATAAATGATGGCTCCCATTTGAAAAGCAATCCCAGACAGCATTGCTGCATTCCTTAAATGACTTGGTTTATTCTTCTTAGGAGGCTTTGGTATTTCCATTACTAACAGGCTGTTTAGAGGTATTATTAGGCGCAGTTGTATTTTTACCTTTCATTACACATGAAGCGTTAAAGGTAGCACCTGGTTCTACCGCAAGTTTAGTGACAGAGACAGTGCCTTCTATTACCGCAGATGCCTTTAATGATAATAATTCTGCAACTAATAACTCCCCATTAAAACTTCCTTCTATGTCTGCATTAACACACTCTACTTTGCCGTGTATAAAGCCTTCTTTTCCGATAACTACTTTACCGGAAGTTTTAACATTACCTTCCAACTTTCCATCAATTCTAAAATCAGCTTCAGAGACAATATCTCCTTTAATTTTTGTGTTTTTTCCTATTCTGTTAGGCTGTCCGCCCATATCTACCACATCTCTGGGCTTGCTCTTGTCTGAAAACATTTTGTTACGGTTTTGGGGTTAATTGTATTCTTTTGTACTCACCAATATTTTTATGTACTTGTATTACTTTATAGTTGTTGGATAAAATTACAAAATTCTCGTTATGAACCTTATAATCTTTATTGTTTTTTAATAATTCTACATACCCTAAGGCATAATCTTTGGACGCAAAACCATGCACTACAACAAATTGAGTTTCTAAATTGTATACGTCTTTAGAGACACTATTTTTATAGTTTAAATCAGCAATAGATTTGTTCAACAAAGCTATTAGCTCCTTTGCCTTGCCATTATTAGTGCTTTTAAAAGGAAAAATAACTTTCCAACTTCCTTTGGAGGATTCCTCTTCATTTGTAAACTCTTTTTGTGCCAATTGTGGAATTTGGTTGGCTACCATTTCTTGCGCACGTTTTCCTTCAGGGTTGTTGGGATAATTCAAGGCCACATAGTTTAACGCTTCTTTAAATGCCTCAAAACCTTCTATTTTTCCTGTGGCCATAGCCTTTAACATTTCAAATTTAGGTGCAATTTCATCACCTGTATACCTGTTTATGTTTTCTTCTGCAGTCGTAATAACCTTTAAATACTCCTGGTTTTCATACATTTTATACAGGACTGTATACCTGCCTTCTGGCGTATCATTATTGCTTTCTATAATTGCCTGTGGGTTTAGTAGTAATTCTGCATATCTAGAGCCTTTATGATTTTTAATAATATCATCCTTCATAGCAATTGCCAAATTACTTCCAGACTCCTCATAGATTTTATACAGATTGTATTTAGAGGGCAATAGTAAACGCTCTTCAGGATTAGACTGCAAAACATTTTCCAGTTTAGCAGCGGCCAACATGTTCTCTTTAAACTTCTCTTTATAAATTAATCCCAGTTGGTAATTTGCAAAATTGCGTTCTGTTCTCAAGCTATCTACAACCTTGATATTGGTTGGAATTCTATCCGTATAAAACTCAACCGTATATTTTTGATCTTCCGCTGCCTCCGTATTCGTTGTTGTTATATCTGTAATTCCCGTGCCTTCTTCTATTGCCGCTGGCATTACAATACTCTTATTAGACCACCTCCAGTTATCTTCTAATTTCCGAGTGCCCCAAGCCGTTCTAAAGTCGGTTTTACCATAGCCCAAACTCGTTACATTGTAAAAATAAAAATTGCCTTTGCTTTGTTTGCCGGCTTTTGAAGCCGCAAATGCTGCAATTCCAGAATTTTGACGTTCTTTTTCTTTTTTGGCCGCAGCTTCTTCTTTTGTTTTTAGGCTTGTTATATAATTCTCAAAATAGGAGATTTGCTCCGCTTTTGGCATATTGTAAACGGTAATGACACTATCTGTATACTGTACAATGTCTTCATATTTGATAACATCTTCTAAGTTGTCTAATTTCTTTTTAATAGCCCTGTATTTTTTACTAGTATCCACAAGGTTGGTTAATGTACTATCAAAATAGGCTCCTGCATCTTTGTAATTGTTAGTATCAAAATAGAACTCGCCTAGGTTTTCATAGTTGAGCGCATTCAACCTAGCGTCGTTAGTTGTGGATTGTATGGATTTATTAAAATAGACTACCGATAAACTATCGTTCTTTTTCTCCAAATGAAACTGAGCAATTTGCCTATAAATTTTATCTAAAAACGGGCGATTTTCCCGGTCTTCTTCTAAATCCATAAGGTATTCCATGATTTCTTCTGTATTGCTTGCCGTAATTTCCGTATTCATGATCTTTTGCAAATGCGCATTGATAAGGTAAACACGGGGCGACTTTCTTTTGAGGTCTATAATTTTATGAAAGGCATAATTGGCACTATCTTTCTTATTTAATTGGTTGTACAACTGTCCAATGATAAAATAAAACCTTCCTTTTTCTTCTGGTTTATTAGTATAGGCCGATGCTCTTTTTAATTGCTGAATAGCAGTATCTGGAGCATTTAGGTTGATATATGCTTGCGCCATAATTGCTCTGGCATCTGCATACTCTTGATCTGTAAGCTTATCATATTTAAAAAGATCCTTTAGATTTTTTAAGGCAAGCTCTTCGTTTTCTAATCGGATATTGGTTTTCTCTCTCCAAATACGGGCTTCGTTAAATTTATCACTCTGCTCGTAATTTTTAAGTACATAATTAAAAGCTTCTAGTGCAGGGATAAAACGTTGGTCAAAATAACGTGCTTTTCCCAACAGCAAAAAAGCTTCATCTGTTTGTGGGTTGCGTTCTCTATCTTTAATCACCATACTGTGTTTTTGTATGGCTTTGGTTGCTTTTTCTTCGGCAATTACAAAATTAGGATTGTTATTTTCTGAATCTAATTTTACATCATCTGTAACTTCTAGACGCTCAACAGGCAGAATATCCCAATAATTATCTTTGTAATTGGCATTGAGTTCTTCCCTGCCTTTTTCAAAAGAAATGTTACCATTGTACAGCACATTAAACTTTGTGTTTAATGCGTGCCACTCCCTATTAACTAGGGCGTCTTTTTTAGTAGAACAAGCATTAAAAAACAATGTTCCTAATACTACCGTTCCCAATATTTTTGTTTGAAGCTTCAAAATTGTATCTATTCTTACCTAAACAAAACAGAAAAACAAGGGTATTATTATGTTTAAGGTCGTTAATTTTTGTATTTATTTTTATTTGCAGCTATCATACAGAAATAGAAACGAAAAGCTTGTACATTATCTATTCTGATGGAAACTTTTTCGAGCATAAAAAAAGCACAATAGAAATGACTTTTTATGGTCCTATTACCAGCTTAATTATATAGGATAAAGATACCAATTTTTTAAAATAGGGGTATTTTAAACATCTCATTTGTAAAACACAAAGCAGCCAGTTACTCCAAGGACAACTCCTCTACGGTACATTTTTTTTCCACACCATTTATAAAACCATCATTAGCGGTTATCTCTAAGGGATAATAGTGATCTAGAATTTCAGATAGGTTTGTGAATGGATGGTATTTGCACTTAATTTCTTCCGTAACATAAAGTACTTGGGTTGAAGTAGGCCCTAGGAATTCCTTATATTTTTCTTTAAATTCTGAAGACATCTCAATTTCAAACAAGTTTAGGGATTTAAAAAAAGGATCTGTTTTAGTGATCACCACCTTAAAACAGTCGTAACCCATAATGTTTTTTCTAATTTCCCTGTACTCATATATTTTAAGGTCTTCATTGCTATCTTTTATTGGGACACTGAATGTAAATTCGTCAAGGACCAAAATGGAATCTTGTAGGGTATAATTTCTTTGCTTACCGGTACTTCTGTTAATTACCGTTACCTCTCTGTTTTCATCCAATGGATGACGTTTTATTTGGTGTTTAATTATGGAATCTTCAAACGTATAACTATGTTTTTGTGGCGACCGCACAATTTTTCGCGGGTCTAGCATAATGTCTAGTGCCGGTAAAATTCAATTTTCTATATGCTTGTTTAGCGCCACGGTATCATGAGCCACCCCCTGTGCTAAGGTGATTTCTTTAAACATATCTTTGAACATGTTTACGACAACTGGTTTTTTAAGTTGTATGGACGAATCTAATTTTTGATTGCTGAATACATTTTTCTCAACCGAAAAAATCATTTTCCCGTATTTCGGAACCGTGCCTTTGTCTTGACCGTACAAAAAAGGGATTGCTACAAAGAAAAATAGGTAAAAGAGCTGTTTCATAAGTTACAATTTAAAGCTAGGTAGGTGTAACCTGGCTGTTATGGTTTATGTGATTGTTATATCAGTAACTTTCCAGAGTTGGTGTAAAATACTAGAAAGTTAAATTACCTTCTTTCCATTCTTTAATGATCATTTTAGCATTAAAAGAATTTGTTTCTCCATTGGCTATATCTTCTAAAACTTTTAACGCCTCTTTTTCATAAACATTTAAAAGATACCTTGCAGACCAAGACCTTACTTTAAAGTTTTCGTGTGACAATAATGCTTTCATTTCTGTAAATGCATTTTCATTTTTTATATATTCAAAGGCTTCTACTATACCTTTATATGATAGGTTTGCGATTTTAGAATCTGGAATCTCACCTGTTGTCATTCCGTGGATTGTAGCATAACCAATAAACCCATTAATTGCATCTTTTACAGCTAAATATTTCATCTTATAAATTTACTTAATTATTCCATAGATTGCATCCCAACCTTCTTGTTTTAAGATTTTAACACCCCAATCATATTGTTCTTGAAAAGATTTATCCTTTACCCATTCCCTAAATATTTTCCCATCAGTAAATTCTTGTATGGATAGATAATATGTTGATACTCTATTATGAAGAGTGCCTTTCCCAGTAGGTATTTCAATTATGTTTTTAGTGTTATGAATATTCTTTTACCAAACTTCAAAGGGTTTAATTTTTGATGTCCATTTTGCTCTACAATGTGATGTAGCGCATGGCCATCCTTAGCTTTAAGTTTACCAATAGCTTTTTTTAGTGAATAGAAAGATTCATACCCTCTACCACCCTGTAAGGTTGTTGTTGCTATTGAAGCATAAGTATAAAGAAATTTGGTAATAGAACTAGCCCTATTTGGAAACCGTGCCTTTGTTTTGTGCTTGCAAAAAAGGGATTGCTAAAAATAGCTGTTACATAAGTTACAGTTTAAAGCCAGATTAGAGAGCAATCTGGCTTTTTTAGATTTAAGTAAGTTGCCATTAATTATCTTTTCCTTTTTTTAACTCTTCACTAAACCGCTCTATCCAACCATTTTCTATGATAGGCTCTGCTTTTAACATTTCACTAATCTCTACAAGGTTAACCTGTTTGCCTTTTTCTTCATATACAATTTTAAACTGTTCGTTTTCCTCAAAGATTCGTAAAAAATTAAAATATGAGCTTAAAATTACATTTTGTATGTATGCATTAACTTCTTTCTTTTCTTCTTCTTTAAGTTTTAAAAAAAAAGAAACAAATTTTTTTTAGTAGGATTTTTGTTATTACCATTTAAAATATCCATAAAACCTCCATATGTGGTATCAAAACATTCTTGAGCAACCAACTGCCCAAACTCATCAAGTATTCCTTTATCCGTTTTCATAATAAAATTAATTTTTACCCTTCCAAGGAATGTTGGTGATTAATTTTACTCCTTGCGCTTTTATATCTTCCAATGCTTTTACAATGGCTGTTATGGTTTATGTGATTGTTATATCAGTAACTTTCCAGAGTTGTTGTAAAATACTAGAAAGTTAAATTACCTTCTTTCCATTCTTTAATGGTCATCTCAGCAACAAAAGCATGAGCTTCTCCTTTGGCTATATCTTCTAAAACATTTAATGCCTCTTCTTCATAAACATTTAATAGTTTAGTGGCAGCACAAAGGCGAACATATAAATTATCATTGGTTAATAGTGGTTTCATTTTGTCAAATGCCCTATGGGCTTTTAGGTACTCATAGGCTTTTTTCCTATTGTCGTAAGCTAAGTTTGCAATTTTAGAATTAGCAACTTCACTATTTATTATTCCTTCAATTTTTGCATAGCCTACAAAACCTTTAATTGCATCTTCTACTCTTAAATATTTCATCTTATAAATTTACTTAATTATTCCATAGATTCCATCCCATCCTTCTTGCTTTAAAATTTTAATGCCATAATCGTATTGTTCCTGAAAACTTTTTGAGCTAATCCATTCTCTAACTGTCTTTCCGTTAGTAAAGTCAAATTTTCTCAAATAATGAGATGTTACGTTATTATGCAGAGTTTCTGCCCCAGTAGGTATTTCAATTATGTTTTTAGTGTTATGAATATTCTTTTTGCCAAACTTCAAAGGGTTTAATTTTTGATGTCCATTTTGCTCTACAATGTGATGTAGCGCATGGCCATCCTTAGCTTTAAGTTTACCAATAGCTTTTTTTAGTAAATAAAAAGATTCATACCCTCTACCACCCTGTAAGGTTGTTGTTGCTATTGTTTTATAAGTTTTTAGGAAATCAACCATTGAGGCTGCCGTAATTTTGGAACCACCTGTTTTTACCAAAAGGCCATAAGCACCTCCTCCTTTAATAGGAGATGCTAAAACTGCCACGTCAAATATTGAGGTGCCAACATCACTCATTGTGTCCCATAAATCTTGGTTTGCGGGCTCTACATATGCTTTACGTCCACGAATACGCACTTTAAACAATTCTCCTAAAGTCCATAGACTAACATCGCTAGAAATATCTGCACCAGCTTCTTCTAATATGCGTTTAGCCCAAGCACCTTCTTTTAAGGTACGTGTAGCTAGATCAAGTAAAAAATAGTCATGAAGCATTATCAATATATTCAATTCACCATCGAAAGCATTGTTTATTGTAACCACCACATCTTGGATTATTGCTTCTGCAACATCTTCTGGGCAAGGTGGGTTTGGGCATAGATAGTTTGGTACTTCTGCCCCTTCCAACAGTAAATCCATTGCCAAATCTGTATTGCCTTTTAACAATGCGCTTGCAACTTCTTTTTCTTTTGCGTAGCCGTTAATTAAAACTTTTATGGCGTTTCTGGCAAAATTTTCTCCTTCTGAATTGTTGTTAACTATTAAAAAGTTTGCAACATCTATCAATAGACTGTTGTTGGTTTTTAAAAAATCTGCTTCAGCTATAGATAGTTCAAGTTTAATGGCAATAGTTTCAACATCAAAAACGTCATCTTCAAATACTGGTAGTGCACAATCCTTACAATCTACGGGCACTACAACCAATTGGTCTAAGTCCTCATCGCCAACATTGTTGTTGGTTCCATCTCCACCTCCAGAAGTGTTTGTTGTACCTCCTTCACCAAGATTGAATGCTTCATCATCATAATATCCACAACTGATCCCTGATTGTTTTAAGACAATGCAGCTATTACAGTTATTTTCTGCAGGATGCCATGAACCATTACAATTTCCCTTTCCATCGTTATTGCACATTAATGAGTACAAAGAGGTGCATTCATGTTGTATTTTTCCACTTTCATTATTTATTAGTTTAGGGTCCAGGGTGGTTACTTTAGTTGTGCCCTCAAAACTTTTGCTGTTATGATCTGGATTGTATGTTGGTTTTGAAGTATAGGTGTATTTTATAAGATATGCCTTTGTTTGTCCTAGGCTATCTATTTTTATGGCCAAATTCTCAAAAAAGGAATTGTTTGTTTCCTTTCTTTTTATGAGCATAGAAAATGAAGTAATTTTATTTATCGTTGCTTGTTTTATTGTACTAGAATCAATAGTGAAGTCATATATGTCTTTCTTACCCGTTTTGTTGGCGTAATTAATTTTTTGCAAAACACTTTTTATTTCCATTGTTTCCAAAAACCCTTTTTTAAACATGGGGGTTTTAAACATCTCATTAAAGGTCCCTTGATTTAATTTAAAATCAGTATTCTCTACTTCTGTCCCAATATTAGGTTCAGCAATTTCTTTTTCACAATTAACACTTATTACTAAAATAAACATTAATGTTAAATGCCTTAGGTATTTACTTATTCGGTTTTTCATATTATTTAGTTGGTGTTTTGAAAACCTAAATTATAAATTATTTGGGAATTTTGATTACACCTAAACCTCAGTTATTGTGAGGTTTAGGTCTTTAAAATTTTTAATGCCTGGCAAAAAATTTGTTTAATAGCCTAGATCAAGGATTGGGATTTAAAACAAAAAGCCCCCTCAAATTTTAAAAATTTGAGGGGGCTTTTTATAGAACTAATTTGTTTTATTCTTCTTCCAAAACTGCTACCGCTTCAGGGAAATCCCCTCCGGCAAAGAACACTTCCAATTCTTTTAAGGTGGCAGCAGAAGTTTTAATGTCTTTTACCACTTCTCCCTTGTTAAGTACAACAATACGCTCACAAACTTCGGTAACGTGACTTAAATCATGACTAGAAACCAATACCGTTGTGTTTTGGTTGGCCGCTAAGTTTTTAAGAATTCCTTTAAGTCTAATTTGTGTGGTTGGATCTAAATTTGCAAAAGGTTCGTCTAAAATAACCACCTCTGGTTTCCCAATAAAAGAAGCGACTATACCCGCCTTTTTCTGGTTTCCTTTCGATAAATCTCTTAAATATTTTTTTTGATTTAAAATTTCACCGTGAAAGAAGTCTTCAAAACTTCCAATTAATGCATCTACATCTGCCTTGTTTTGTCCGCGTAACTCCCCGATAAAGTAAAAATATTCCTCAGGTGTTAGGTATCCAATTAAAAAAGATTCATCAATAAAAGCAGAGGTGAAAGGCTTCCAATCTTCACTTGTATTTACTTGTACTCCATTATTTATTATCTGCCCTGTTGTAGGTTCAATTAAATCTAGTAATAGGCTGAAAAATGTAGTTTTACCCGCGCCATTATTTCCTACAAGACCAAAACATTGTCCTTTGGGGATTTCTAAATTCTCGATGTTTAAAACCGTTGCTGCGCCATAAGTTTTAGAAAGGTTCTGTGTATGTATCATGGTGTATTGTTTTATGGTTGCTATTTCTAGTACTCCAGAGAGGACCTAAGAAATTGTATTATGCTTTTTGTTTGTATGCGTGTATTGTTTTGTACTTCTCTTTCTTGTAAATTTTTTCTATTTGGGTAAATACCCTGTTTCTAAAGGCAAAACCCAATATCCCTGCCAAGGCCACAAAAATATAACCGGCCGTATCGCTAATGGTATAATAACCCGCTGCAAAAATAAGCATTGGCAATAATAATTTAGGCAATGATAAGAGCATGGTTTTCATATTAAATGCCTGTTTGTCTCCAAATGCCTTTTTGTTTGATGTAAGATCTACGGGCGACTTAACATAAGCTCCTCCCAGGAGCACAATATGCGAATTGAAACCAATATTATACACCGCACCAACCAATATGGCTAAGTAGGCATTGATGCCAAAAAAGAGATAAAAAGAAGCTAAAACCGTACTTATCAAGGTTGCTATCACAATTAAATACCATTTAGATCTAATATAATCTCTGTATTTAATATTTTGACTCATCATTAATTGGTAGTAAGAGCTATCCCAACTAGGTACATATTGTCCGAATGTAAACAGAAAGCCTCCAGTGACAAAAATAGCTCCAAAAATCTGCCATATGGGACCATCATACACTTCAATGGCACCAGAGCCAAACAACAGGCCATAAAACAAAAACAAACCACTCATGATTACAACGGTACGCGGACGTTTGTTTCTTTTAATGAGTTTAATGTCGTTCTTTAAAAAAGTTCCCATATTCCCAAACCTATCTAACCACTCCAAGTTTTCACTCTTGGCAACGGTATGTTTGGTTTGTAAACCGCCATCCAAATACATATTACTCTTAAAGTAATTAAAAGCGGCATAGTACAAACCAACCAATAGGGCGATAGGAACTAAGGCCGTCCATGATATGGTGTAAAAAGCATTAAAAATAGATGCGGTATATTCTGTAATATCAAAAAGATTAAAATACTGACAGACTCCCAAGCCTATGACCAATGCCGCAATAGGATAAAAAACACTATCCTTATTATTCACCAATACATTGATAAAATTGCTGCAATAAATAAGGGCAAATAGTGCAAAATGCCAAGCGATAACTCCCAATGGATTATAGCCTTGTACTAGGAGGACAATGGAAAATGGTAAAAAGAAGAATGCATGGGTCCAATTAAAGAAAGACACTACGGTTTTTCCTAAGGAATAATGCACAACCTGACTCTTCTTAAAGGGCAAATACAATAATGGTTTAATATTGGTTACCGGCATTTTCTGCATGAGGTACCTAAAAAATAAGTCTCCTGCTATATAATAAATCAGGTATTTATTTACAAAAAGCAGTGGGTCTTCATAACCAGCCTCCTTGATTAAAAAATAGGCGCCTACTCCTAAAAATGCAAAAGCAACTACAAAATACAACACCCCAAAACCCATTAATATTTTAATAGCTAAATTGGTTTTAAACGATGCTGATCTAAAAAAAGATTTCCATTGAAGGTTTAAAAAATGTTTAAACATAGTATGGTTGATTGATTGTTTTAAGTTAGTAGTACGGATCTAAAATTTGTTACACCTTTTTACAGAAATTTATATTCAGGATAGGTTTCCTCTAGCAATAGTTCTGCTTTTTTAGGAATAATACCCACCATAATATACCCAAGAACTGCAGCACAAACAGTGCAAACGACGAGGGCAAATTCTATATAAACATTGGCAGTTCTTGTTAGTACTCCAAACGGATAGTAATAAAAGAATAGTACAATTTGAAGTGTGTCTCCCCATTGAAAAATGACATCTTCCAACAACCATCTTTTGTTGTTTCTTGACTTATATTTCTTTTTGTTTTTAACCGCATATAAAAAGAACGTTATGGCTGTTAAAAATAGTACCCCTTGTAAGGTATAGCCTCTATAAGCAATAGGGATACTTCTGATTATGGCGAACAAACAGAGGATCACCGTTAGGATTATTGCTAGGGTTGGCAGCTTTAAAAACTCTTTATAAAAGCGAAGAATTAGTTTCCAATACCGCTTTTTCATTAGCTTTTGTTTTTGTGCTATAACATCCATAAAACCAAAAATGCCAAACTTTTTAAATTCCTTGTTTAATGCTTCTTTAAATGGAAGTTGAGGGTTTTTCTGCCATTGCTCTTCTATGCCATTGCTGATGTGATCTACCAACTCGGTTTGCAAATCGTAGTGTTCCACATAATGCTGCCTGGTAAAACCATATAATTCTTGTACTTGGTCTTGGGTTAGTTTCATAGGGTTCAATTCATGGTTTGGTTCATCTTTTTTTATTATTTAATACTCCAATTAGGGCTTACCAAATTTTGCATACTCCTTATAAACTCTTCCAATTCTGCTAGCCTATTTATCGTTTCTTTTTCACCCTGTTCTGTTAGCTTGTAATACTTACGCAGTCTATTATCAACTTTGGCCACCTCTACATCTAATAAACCTTCAGCTTCCAATTTATGCAAAGCCGGGTATAAGGCACCCTCGGTAATTTTAAGTTCACCTTTGGTTAACAGCTTTACTTTCTGCGTAATTTCATAGCCATACATCTTACCTTGTTCTTCCAACAATTTCAAAATAATGGTATTTAAACTGCCTTTGTATAATTTTGAACTTCCCATTTCATCTATTCTTAGTTTCCTTAATAAGGATACAATTTGTTGTTTTTTAACCTAAAATTTAATTCTATAACACTAGGTTGGTAGTGATACCTTAAGCAGGGGGGTTAAACCCCATCTCAATCAAATATATACATAATTATCTTATGCATAAGAATTTTAGGTATTAAATTTTACCAAACTTGGTTTTATATGAATAGAGCAATGTGTATTTTTGCTAAAAATTTCATCCATGAGTCACTTTCACCCTTTAACGGTACAACATATAAAACCATTAACTCCAACTTCTGTTGCAGTAACTTTTGCTATTCCTGCTGCATTAATACAGACTTTTAAATTTGTTTCTGGACAATACATTACCATTAAAAAAGAAATTAAAGGAAAAGAATTACGCAGGGCGTATTCCATTAGTTCTTCACCAAAAAAGGATTGTATCACCATTGGAATTAAAAAAGTTGACAAAGGTGGTTTTTCAGATTTTGCACATTCTAAATTAAAAGTGGGTGATGTCTTGGAAGTAATGCCTCCAGAAGGTAGGTTTTCCTTTAAACCAACAGACAAGGTTAAAAGTGTAGCTGCCTTTGCTGCTGGTAGTGGAATAACACCTATTATTAGTATTGCAAGATCTGTTTTAGAAAGCAACAAAAACAATAAATTTGTATTGGCCTATGGGAACAAATCGTTTGAGGAGACTATGTTTCATACAGAATTAGCCAAGTTACAACTAGAGTATGCGAATCGGTTTTTTGTGCATTTTATCTATAGCCAGGAACAAGATGAAAATGCTTTGTTTGGTCGTGTAGACAGGTCTACTTCTAATTATATCATCAAAAACAAATACAAGCATATTTCTTTTGATGATTTTTATTTATGTGGACCAGAGGCGATGATACATACCGTTACAGACACTTTAAAGGAGAATGAAATTAGTGAAGATAAAATTCATTTTGAATTGTTTACCGCCACAGAAATTAAAGACGAGTTGCCTGTAAAAGAAGGTGGAAGAACAGAAGTTACCGTTACCGTTGATGATGAAGAGTTTACGTTTTCTATGGATAAAAACACGGTTGTATTGGATGCGGTTTTAAAAGAAAACATCGATGCCCCTTACTCTTGTCAAGGTGGCGTTTGCAGCAGTTGTATTGCACGAATTACGGAAGGAAAAGCAGAAATGTTTAAAAATCAGATTTTAACGGATGGTGAAATTGCAGACGGATTGATATTGACCTGTCAGGCTCATCCTACGACACCTACTTTAAAAGTAGATTATGATGATGTGTAGTTGGTTGATAGTACACAGTACAATTAACGATTTGAACTTTTAAACTTTGATCCTTCAACTTTAGACTTTCAACTTTAGGCTTTCAACTTTAGACTTTCAACTGATACACTCCACTATTGCGCATAGTAAACCCTAAGCTTTTATACAACGCAATGGCAGCTGTTCTGTGGTGCCCAGAAAATAGTAGTATTTCATCCAAGCCCATTTCATTGCCCTGTTCTACTAATTTTTGCATTAATTTTTTACCGATGCCCTTTCCTCTATAGGAAACGTCTACCACTACATCTTCTACCAGACCGCGATAACCAGCAAGTACTTTATAGGTGACCAATAAGGCCATCCCGCAAATAATGGCATCCTCCTTACAAACAACCATAACCACATTGTTGTTTGCTAAAACTTCGTGTAGCGGACTTTGATGTTCCGTAGGATTCAACTGACTATACAAAGCGGATACACGTTCTTGAACAGCTGTTGTAATACCTGAAGAATGTAGTACTTCTATGTTCATCATAATTTTGTTTAAACCACAAACAGTAAAAACTTAAAAAAGCTTTCTGTTGGAAAGTGATGCTACCAAATATACGTTTTCTTCGGGATAAATTTATTGTGTCAGTATTTCCCGAGATTCTTGCATCAATGCCACTCGTTTTTCCAAGTCGATTTCCAATGGCAATTGTGCCAATCCCATTATTCTACGGAGTATTTCTATGGCTGTGAACTTTTTACAAAGCACCTCATCCAAACTAGCTAACGCCTTATACCTTGCCATTGCTTTTGTTTGTAGCTCGGCTGGCTGGTCTGCCATTTTTAGGTGCGCCATTGTTACCCCTAGTTCAAATTCTACGGGACCAAAAAAGCAAAACTCTGGGTCTATTACCTTTATTCCAGCTCCTGTTCCCAACCAACTCCCTGGAAAATAATCTCCGTGCAATAAGGTCTTGCCACCTTTTAAATAGAGTTCTCCAAGTTTTTCCACTTCATTTTTAAGGGCTTTATCCCTTTTCAGAACCAATGCTTCTTTTTCCAAACCCGGTAAAATATCATCTAGGTGTATCCCGTTATCCATTAGATAGGGATACCTAAAAATATGCTCGTGATTTAGTTCTTGCATCTTTATGTTTGCGATCCTTTTTGAGGTGGTCTCTACCGTAATACTATTGTGCAACTCAACTGCATAATCTATAACAGCATTTAAATCTGTCTCAGCTATTGTTTTCCCTTTTTGATATATCTGTGTATAATCTGATCCTTTTCCTAGGTCCTCCAGTAGCATTACACTATTCTCAGCATCCAACTCAAAAAGGGTAGGCATCATTTGTTTCAGTTTCGGAACGGTTTCTATCAACCCATAAAACTTTGCCTCTCGTAAAACACGCTCTGCAGGGGCAGCCACCTGCGGGTATTTCTCTACATATTCGCGACTCTGCTTTACAATAAACGATCTACTGTTTGTACTTATTCGAAGCGTAAAATTCATATTTCCCTCACCGGGCTTTTCTACCGCAACAATGGTTTCATCGTTTTTAAGCCAATTCTTATCTTTAAGGTAGGCTGATAAATCTCCTAGGTTAGTGTTTAATTTTATCACAACTACTTTACTTTTAAACTTGCTATTAATTTCTGATGATATGCTGGCACAACATCATAACAGTAGGTAATAGGGGTACCCACTTTTTTATCACATAACAAATACTGTTTAAAGACTTGTTTGTCGTTTTCCTTAACCGTATCATCAGGATGTAGTTCCAATCTTGCTTTTAAAGGCTCCATAACAATATCTTCTGGCGCTATAATATAATGACTTGCCAAAACATCAAACGGATTAAAACCTGTAGCGCCTTGATCTAACCATTGTGCTAACCACGGTTCTGAAGCTTCTGCCAACCATTTTGTCGCAGGGTTATCTGTTTTTAACTCGTTTAAATCTTTCTGGCCAATCCAAACCTTACTAGAAATTTCAAAAGGACAGAGTACAACAGGCACTTCGTTTTCAAAAAGCAAGCGGAACGCATTGTTATCTAAATCAAAATTTAAATCCTTGGCGTGTCTTCCTTTATTTCCAATCTTAAAATAATCAGTTGGTGTCCGTCTCCCTGCTACCAAAACCACCTCTTTGATTTGCGTTTTTAATTCAGGATATTTCAACAATAAGAGTCCAACATTTGTTGCAGGGCCAATGGCTAAAATAATTAACGGTTCTTTTTGTAAAGCAGCAGCCATAGCTTCAACCGCATCATTGGTAACCACACTATCTAAATCAATGGCTTTAGCGGCACCTCTATACACTTCAATTTTGTTTGCCGCAAACTCAGTGCTAATATATTTTCCGATAGTAAAGGCATTTTCTATACTCGAATTTCCAAAGACCGTACTCATTCCTTTGATGTCAACATTTTTGGCATTTAATAACTGTAAAACAGCATAGCCATCATCCACGTCCGAATAACCGGGTCTGTTTATTCTTTTCATACCAACGGCCAAGTCGGCATCTATCCAAACCTTTTTTATGGCATCCATTGCTTTCTGTTCTACGGATGAAATAACTGTTGTCTCTGTTGCTACTTCTTCTTTCTTTGTCTTTGTATTACAGGCTGAAATCACTGTAATCATTGATAAAATACCAATTAGTTTAATCTTTTTCATCTTTTTATTATTTTAATTTTCCCACCAACCTTTACGGTTGATATTATCGCCACCAATTCTACTTACTGCTTCTTGGTAGTTGTTCCTATTTGTTGCTTGTTCCGATTCTGGATATAAATACCGAACGGGATATTTATTTTCATTAAAATTATCAGGTCCTGGTCTTAAGTTTGGAATTCCTGTTCTACGTACATTAAACCATGCCTCGTGACCTACGGAAATTAAACTTAACCATTTTTGTGAAAGTATTTTGGTGAGGTCATCCACAGTCCCATTTAATGCAATTGCCTCCCTCGTAAAATAATCCGCTGGAAGGGCGGTATTATAATACTCAAAATTGGCTGTAATTCCGTTTTGGTAATACACATTAGCATCACCCGTAATATAACCTCTAGCTACTGCTTCCGCCAAAGCAAATTGCACTTCTGAATACTGCATATATTGTGCATCAACCCCGTCGGCTACATCTCTAAAAATACTCCCAAACAAAGAGATATTGTTCAAATCAACCCCGCTAGCTGCTATGGTACTACTCGATTGCCCATTTAGTAATCCGTTGTATTCTGGCGTAGCCGAATTTTGCGAGGCTTTCGTTGGTTTGTACAGTACAGCCACACGAGGATCATCCCAAACCGTTAAAACGGAGTCTACGGTTTTTGTCATACTGTGTTCTTGGTAGGTCCCAGCAGAAGCATTAAACAATGGAAACTGATTGGGCGCAGAACTCAAATAAGGCACAACAGCATTATCTGCGTTGGACTGCATGATCTGACCTCCATCTGCTAAGGTTTGTAAGTCGTTAAAATCCGTTCGTCTTTTACTAATCCGTAACATATACCGAACCTGAAGTGAATTGGCAAAACGTACCCATTTGTCTAGATCACCACTAAAAAGCACATCACCCTGAATCGTAGCATTTGTATTTTCTAAAACGGTAACCGCCTTTTTCAATACTGCCAATATTCCAGTTTCAGGATCCGTATAAATACTTTCTTGTGTATCGTATTTCGGTAAAAATTGACCTTCCAAAGCCCCCAAAGCTTCGGTATAAGGAACGTCTCCCCATAAATCCGTCAATTGCGAAAATAGATAACTTTGCATAATGTCTCCCACTGCAACATAAGCTTCATTAGAAGCTGGAGCTGCTTTCATTGATTTCACATCAGAAAGCAATCTAAAAATGGCATCCCAGTATTCACTATTAGATCCCATTTCATAGCGGTCTATCCGTTCAAACTCAATACTAGCAGAAAACTGGGCCAGGTAATTGGATTGTCTAAACCCTTGTTCAAAAGCACTTACATCTGAAGAAACAGAAATTATATTGGTCAGTAAAAATTGTGGACCTACACTTTCTGGATCGTTCTTATTTGCATTGATATCACTAAAATCGTTTGTACAGCCCGCAAAAAAAACAGCTACGACAACAAACGACACGACTAGTTTTATAGATTTTTTCATTTTTTATTTCTTAAAATTCAGTTTTTAGACTAACCCCAAAACTCCTTGTTGATGGGTATGAAAAATCTTCCACCCCATAGGTAATCCGCTGTTCTTGTAGCGCATTTAATTCTGGGTCAAAATGTGGATTTTCCGTAAACAACAATAAATTACTTCCAACCAATCCTAGTTTAATGGTATTAAATCCAATGGAACTCACGAGTTTTTCAGGAAAATTATAATAGATACTTACCTGCCTAAGCTTTACATATGATGCGCTATATAAGGCACTAGCCTCATTCCCACGATCATAAAATGCATTGTTGTAATCTTGTGCAGAAACCACCGTAGTATTTGGTGTATACTGCGGATTATCTGTTGTACCGGTATTGACTACACCCGCACCAACAATTCCTGTTTCCCTACCTACCAATGTTTCTTTTAACACCCCTGCAGTACTGCCTAAGGCTTTGGTTCTGGAAACAATAGTGCCTCCTTTTCTCCAATCGAACAAAAAGGTGAAATCTAATTCTTTGTAAGAGAATTTATTGTGAAGTCCCATAGTAAAATCTGGATTGTAATTCCCTAACAATCGCAAATTGGGATCTTGAACGGGAAGTCCTTTGGAATCGTGTACAATTTGCCCGTCTACGGCAACAAAACCAGTACCATACATATCTCCAACACGTCCATTTTCGCGAGCGATATAAAAAACAGTATTAGAACCACCGCCACCTGAAAATATATTTGCAGTCCCTGTTACAAATTGATCTACACCTTCTGGAAGTGTTGTAACTTCACTTTTAAAGGTTGAGAAATTTACCGAGCTCTGCCACTGAAAATCTGTGCGTTTAAGTACTGTGCCACTTATCAAAGTTTCAAAACCTCGTGTACGCACTTTACCACCATTCACATTAAAATTTCCAAAACCACTAGCTTGAGAAATAGGTCTGGATATAATTTGATCTACACTGGTGTTTTGATAGGCAGCAATATCAAACTGTACCCTGCCATCTAAAAACCAAGCCTCTAGTCCAGCTTCATAAGCATTCAAGCGCTCTGGCTTTAAGTTTGCATTTTTAAGCACAGTCTCATTGGTAATTCGAAAATTAGCTCCATAATTCTGATTGAATAAAAAGTTCTGTGAATTTTGATAGGGATCTGTATCGTTCCCTACACTTGCCGCACTAAATCTTAAATTTAGGAACGATATCGCTTCGGGCATTTGAAACATATTGCTTACTACATAACTAAACCCAGCAGAATAATATCCAAAGGAATTGCTATTTTCTGGCAAGGTACTACTCCAATCGTTTCGATACGTAAAATCAAAATATAGAGAGTTTTTATACCCCAAATTCCCTGTTGCGTATAAGCTGTTTATGCGTTTTGTGAACAAACTACTATTGCCCACCAATGGCGTTTTAGAATTTGCCAAGGTATACACATCTGGAATCGCCAATTGTGAGGCTTCCGCATAGCTGTATTTTATCTCTTGGTCAAAACGGTTTGCACCTCCAGAAAGTGTGTATTTCCAATCCTCGTTTACTACATCAGCATACGAAAGTAAAACATCGGTATTTAACTCTCTAAAGTTAATGTTATCCTCCCGAAATGAACCTTCCGGATTTGCATTGGTACTTATGGCACGCCTAAATTCTCGTTTGTCATTATACAGATCCATCCCTGCGCGAACGCTTAAACGTAGCTTGTCTGAAAAATCGTAAACAGCAGCAGCGTTCCCTAAAATTCTATTTTTATCAAAACTATTGGTGTTCTCATAAACGGTTAGGTACGGATTTGTAAGCCATCTATAATTAATATCATAATGCTGTACGTTTTCCTGACCTGCTTGCCAGTAGTTTTTTAAAGCAGCAACGTTGGCTTGCCTGCCCGTCCAATTAAACCCATACAAAGGATTTTCATAACCATAGCCCAAATTAGGTCGGTTACCACTTCTTGTATGGATGTAGTTTACAAAGGTATTTACATTTAGTTTTTCGCTTAATTTCTGATCTACACTCAAGTAAATTCCGTCCCTGTCTAAATCGGTATTGGGTACAATGCCCCTGTTTCTTAAATTAGAATAGGAGATTCTACTACTTCCGTTTTCACCTGAAGAATTGATCGCAATATTATGCTGCTGGGTAATTCCTGTTTTGAAAAAGTTACGCACATTATTTGGATTAGACACCCAAGGGGTTGCAGTAATTGGAGTAAATGTCCCATTGGCATAGGTTCTAGAAATAACATCACCAGCACGTACAGGATTGCCATTGATATCTACGGAAGGGCTGTTGAACTGATTTATAAGTAAACCTTGGTCTAATTTAGGGCCATAACTACTTAGGCCACCATCTTGAATTCCTGCGCCTGCTCCATTTTGAAAGGAATATACCCCATTAGAACCACCCCCGTATACATTCTGATAGTCAGGCAAGGTAAGGGGTGTTTCAATAGTTAACGAACTACTTGTAGTTACGCCAAAACCCTTTTTATTTGTTCCTCTTTTGGTGGTAATAAGCACTACGCCATTGGCTGCTCTAGCACCATAGAGGGCTGCAGAGCCCGCCCCCTTTAAAATAGTAATCGCTGCAATATCATCTGCACTAAGCTCAGCGCCACCATTTCCATAATCTACCTCCTGCAAGGCACCATTATTAATAAGGTTGCTCGTTATTTGTTCATTACTGATGGGAACGCCATCCACTACAAATAAAGGTTGATTGCTTCCACTTAAGGAGTTCTCACCACGAATAACAATTCTAGAAGAAGAGCCAACCCCAGACGATCCGTTGGTTATTTGAACCCCTGCAACTTGCCCCGCAAGGCTGTTGACCACATTGGTTAAGGTAACATCCGTTAGTTTTTCTGAAGAAACCATAGTAACGGCAGAAACTAGTGACTGTTTTTCGCGTTCAATACCTAAGGCAGTAACTACGACTTCGTTTAATTGTTCTGCTGAAAATTCTAAGGTTATTACGCTCGGTAAATTGCTATTTGAAACCAAAATATCTTTTGATGTAAAACCAATGGAAGAAATGCGTAACCTAAAATTTGAGGCTTTTGAAACCAACGTAAAGTAACCATCAATATTTGTTGTTGTATAGTTTTCCGTCCCAACTTCAAATACCGTGGCAAAAGGAATAGGTTGTTTGTCTTGGTCTATTATTTTTGCCGAATAGGTATTTGTTTGTGCAATTCCTAGTACAGCAAATAACTGCAGAACAGCTATGAAGACTATTTTCATAAGTAAGTAAATAAGGTTGAATAAATTATCTAAAAGAATAAAAGCCTACTTTTAACAGTACTTAGCTAATTCTTTACGATCTGTTTGCGTGATAATTTATAATTGAGGAGGTCCTCGACGTAAAAACGAACTGTGATATGTATTGGCTACAAATCCAATATTTGTAGCGCTAAAAACTCGTGCTATCTTGTATAAGTGACTCAAGATAAAGTTACTTACTACCGATTCTTTGTTTGCATATGCAAATTCTAAAACAGTCTCTTTTGTATCTATATCTAGCAAAGTTTCTAAAACCGAGTAGGAAACAATATTGGCACTAGCCAAAGTACGTATCCCTTTTGTTAGTTTAGCTGTTAACCAAGGTAATTCTTTAAAACTTACTTCATTAAAAACTGCTTTGTTTAGGCCTAAAAGATACACACCACCGTCCTTAGATGGGCCGTAAACCATTTTATAATCATCGAGTGACTTAATAGCCTCTTTTATATGCTTTATAGTAAGGCCTGGAGTGTCATTTCCAATAGACAAAACATTGGTATACCCTTGGCTATATAATTTTTTAAAGGCATTTGTATAGCGCTCCGCAAAATTAGTTCCCTGCTGTTGAGTTTCATCCATCCAAACAACATCTACACCACTTTTATTTGCAATAGCTAAGGTTTCCTTAATTAATAAATCATAAAATTCTTTAGAGACATTCCTTTTATGAGCACCAAACAATGGCTTTCGTTCCGCTTCTATACGAGCCGAAAGAGAGAAAACTAATAGTACAGTTTTGTTGGTAGTAAGCTTCATTGTCTAATAGGTCGTTAAAAAATAAAAACCTTAAATTATTTTTTCAAAGATAGTTTCAAAATTTAAGGAAACCAGCCGCTTCTTCTACTCATTTCATTCTAAAATTTTAAACCGGTTGGTCTGTTAGTGCTTCAAAAAGACAATTTACATTAGAGTTTGTTGCGGTTCACCGCTTTTAATTGAATTTATACGTCAATGTCTGTATAACATAAAAAGTTTGCTATATTTACCACAAACCATATGGTCTTTTTGACATAAAACCAATAGTAATGGAAAAAAACCTAAAGCGAATGGCTACGATGCAACGGATGCAGTCCGTAGGTCTCGCCATATTTTACAAAAGAGGGTATTATGATACTAGTGTAGATGATGTGCTTAAGGAGTTATCCTTATCTAAAGGAGCTTTCTACTATCACTTTAAATCCAAGGAAGAATTTTTTATAAGTATTGTACAAAATATCATTTTCCAAAAAGTATACAGTGAGCTAATTGCACCCATTGAAGGTTTGGAAAACCCAACATATATTTTGGACAAATGTTTTGATAATGCATTAGAAACCACAGAACATAATGATCTAGATAACGGCTTTGTGCTCAGTAATTTTATTACTGAATTTAATGGTAAGAACCCTGCAATTATGAAATTGCTAAAAGAAATACTTCGGGTTTGGGAAGTGAACCTAATTACGTGTTTACAAAAAGGAAAAACAGATGGCTATATAGATCGCCATGTAGATAGTGAAGCTGTAGCTAGTTTTTTAATGTCGGCTTATATAGGTGTACGCTTATTGATGGTAGAAGGTAATGCTAAGCTTTTGCATTATAAATTTATGCAGCAATTACGGAGTTATTTTAAAACTATTGAGATGAAGCGGTAGTGAACCATTGGGAACTATTTCACCAAGCCTTCAACCTTTTCAAACACAGCGGTGGGAGCAATCGTTTCCATAGCCTTTTCGTATCCCTCTGGAAATTTATTGCCATAAACCGATGTTGGTACCAGCGGAAATTTTTCTCTATCAGCTAGCAAGGCGTTTGCCATTGGCTGACCAAATGGGTAAAACCCTGCAAAAGGATGGGTTACTCCCCAAAGTGTAACTGTAGGCACCCCATACAAGGCACTCAAATGTGCATTGCCACTATCCATTGCCAACATAACATCTAAATTAGATAGTAAGGTTAGTTCCTCTTTAAAACTGATTTTTTTCACTATAGAGGTACAATTGGCATAGGTGTTTTCCCATTTTTCCAATACATATTGTTCTTGATCTCCTCCTCCAAAAAGCAACAAAGAATAGGCATCTGTAGCATTCAACAAAGCAATCACCTTTTCCATTAGCTCTAGCGGATATGTTTTCCCAGGAAACGCAGCAAAGGGAGCAATGCCTATCCATTTTTTACTGTCTTTTGACACTACCGAGAGCATTGTATCTGTTAATTTTTCTTTTGCTAGGGAACAAGATGCATCAACCTGTATTGAAAACCCTAGTTTCTTAAAAACAGTTTCATACCGTTGTTGGGTGGTTTCCAACTGCTTAAACACTTTATTTTTAGAGGCCGTTAATTCCTTCTTTTCTTTTCTGCCTTTATCAATTTGAATAAAGGGAATTCCAGACAATTTAAAAAAGCGTTTTAAAACATTAGAGCGCAACACATTGTGTAGATCTGCAATTGCTGTAATACGCATTGCTTTTAACTCTTTGTATAATCTAAAAAGTCCTAAAAAACCTTTGTGTTTTCCTTTTACATCTGCTTCATATACCCTCACATTTGGTAGTTGAGCAAACATTGGCGCAAAAAATTGACGTGTTAAAATCGTTACTTTCAGGTGTGGATTTTTATGTAGTAAGCCAACAACTACAGCTACGGTCATTGCGACATCTCCCATAGCGGACAAGCGAATAATTAAAAGGTGACTATCATTCCCTCCGGTGGGTTTGACACCTAAAAGGCCTTGATTTTCATGGAGTTTATTTTCCACGAAGCACAGGGTTTAACTCATCGTCATTGTACATTTTCATCTGTTTGTAGACTTTCATATACTTATTCCCTGATTCAATATCTGCTAATAACTGGTCTATTGCGGTAGACAAATCTTTCTTTTGCTCTAACAAAACATTCAATTTTACCGAACATTTTTCTATGTGTTCTGCGGAAGCATCCTCTCTGTGTGTTTCCTCTTGCATATGATACACTTTTAAAGCTAAGATAGATAGTCTATCTATTGCCCAAGCAGGACTCTCTGTATTTAGTGTGGCTCCGCTCTTGCTTGTAACCGATGCGTATTTATTTAGAAAATAACTATCTATATACTCCACCAAATCTGTACGGTCTTGATTGCTAGCATCTATTTTACGCTTTAATTCTAACGCACTTACCGGTTCTATTTTTGGATCTCTAATACTATCTTCATAATGCCATTGTACGGTATCTATCCAATTCTTTCGATACAACAAATGTGCAATTTCATCTTTGGGGTAAGGATTGTTGAAGGCTTGATACACATCATCTTTTACATGATACTTTGCGATACTTTCGTTAAATATTTTAAAGGCAAACTCACTGAACATAGTACTAATTTTTAACAAAGATACCCATTTTTTAATTCAGTAAAACCTCAAATATGAATATTGAAAATGGCACTACTATAGAAAAAATAAGCGCTACTTCTTTTAAACGTGGTTTGCGAATAGTTTCTACATAATTTGTTAAGAATACCGCTGCAGGGAAAAATGTCACCATTATAGGAAAAGATCCCTTTGCAGCTTCTAAAAGCGTTAACGCCACACCGATTACAAATGAAAAGGCAATAAGCCGTATACTCGCCTTACGACCTACGCCCGATTTTCCGATTTTAATCCCGCCCAAAAACCCAACAAAAATAATGGCTAATAAATACACGACAAGCTTGGAACTTTTGTTCCATTCTAAAAACATTTCTTTATTAAATCTCAATGTAAAAGTATAATGATTTAGGAAAAAAACGGTTTTGTTCGTTAGCACAAGAATACTGAGTGTAATTAAAAAAATGGCAACAAATGCTGCTATTGGAATAAACCAATTTCTAATATTCTTAGGTTCATACATGTAAATAGTAATAAAAATCCACACGAGATAAATCAGTGCCCAATCATAAAATAAGCTGGCGATGATTACCCACATCGCTGCATCAAATATTTTATATTTAATATCCTTTAACGATTTTAAGCTTAACAATTTTCTCGTAGCCAATAATAAAAAGAAACTGCAGAATATCCCATTATTATCTAGTAAGGATTCTGGAAACAGAATACACAATAAGGCATAAAAAAGAATGGTAAAAGAATTCGTTTTCGTTAATTTGTTCCGCTTTACTATAAAATTTACTACAAAAAAACTAAAAAAAAGTATGGATAATACCCCAATATTACCAATGATTATTTGGGGATTAAACTCCACATCTAACCATAAAAAACGTACTATCCAGTAGAACATAAATAGCACAGTGAGTACGATTATATAATTTATTGGTTTTGTTTTCCCAAAAAAGCTTGAAATCATCTAGAGTTTTTATATTTTTGTAGGGTAAATATACATATAAGATGAAAACATTTTTTAAAGCAATAGAGGATTTATTTGTTGATGTACTTTTTGCTCCTTTGGATGCACTACGCGCATTAGAGCTAGAAAGCTGGTGGGCAGCTAATACATTGAATTGGATTTTTATGATTATTGGTGCCGTTGCTATGGTATATTGGATGTTACAATTAAAAGAATATGCCGCTAAAGGTGAAGAAGATAAGAGTGTAAATGCACATTCTTTTATTGATATATAATAGTGAGCTATAGCTTTAGTAGCTAAGTTTTTCTATACTATTGAAAAACCCACCAAGATTGTATTGTACAATTTTGTTGGGTTTTTTATTTCTTTTGAATTTTTTGTCCTAGAGATGTACTCCGTCACCCTGTCGCGATGGTTCGGGAGTTTCAGGATCCCCTTATATGCCTAATTGTTTGACTATAAATCGAATCCTAAATCTTTCCTATAATTCATTTTATCAAAATGAAGCTTTTCTACATTGGCATACGATTTTGCAAGCGCCTCTTTAAAGTTAGCTCCAAATGATGTTACCGCCAATACACGACCACCATTTGTTACTACTTTATCACCATCTAAGCTTGTCCCTGCGTGAAAAACTAGAGATTCCTCTACCTTTTCTAGGCCAGTTATTTCTTTGCCTTTTTCATAGGCCCCTGGATATCCTCCAGAAACGGTCATAACTGTTGTAGCCGTTCGTTCGTCAATGTTGATTTCTATTTGATCTAGCGTCTGATTGGCAACTGCCTGAAACACCTCAACCAAATCGTTTTGTATACGAGGCAAAACAACTTCAGTTTCCGGATCGCCTAAGCGTACGTTGTATTCGATTACCTTGGGATTGTCTCCTACTTTTATCAAGCCAATAAAAATAAATCCTTTATAGGGTAGGTTGTCTTTAACCAAGCCGTCTACCGTTGGTTTTACCACTTGGGTGTGAATCTTGTCCATAAATTCTTGACTTGCAAAAGGAACGGGAGAAATAGCGCCCATACCACCGGTATTTAAGCCGGTATCGCCTTCGCCAATACGTTTGTAATCCTTGGCTGTTGGTAATACTTTATAGTTTTTTCCATCGGTCAACACAAAACAACTTAATTCTATACCATCAAGAAATTCTTCAATAACAACTGTTGTACTTGCCGTCCCAAATTTAGAATCGATCAACATGGCTGATAGTTCTTTTTTAGCTTCTTCCAAATCTTGTAAGATTAAAACCCCTTTCCCAGCTGCCAATCCATCTGCCTTTAATACATAAGGAGCTTGTAGGGTTTCTAAAAAAGCCTGCCCTTCCGTGAGTGTTTCAGCCGTAAAGCTTTTGTAGGCTGCCGTAGGGATGTTGTGACGCATCATAAACTCCTTTGCAAAGTCCTTGCTGCCTTCTAAGGTTGCAGCTGCCTTTTGCGGTCCAATAACCGCTATTTTTTTTAGATCGATATCGTTTAAGAAAAAATCATGCACTCCGTTCACTAGTGGATCTTCTGGGCCTACAATGACCATAGAAATCCCTTCAGAAAGTACTACTTTTTTTATGGCCTCAAAATCGTTTACACTAATTGGTATATTTTTAGCAATAGCTGCAGTACCAGCGTTTCCGGGTGCTACAAAAAGTTTTGTAAGTTTTGGACTTTGTATTAATTTCCATGCAAGCGTGTGTTCCCTACCGCCAGAACCAAGAATAAGAATGTTCATAATCTAAAAATTTGCTCAAAAATACAGCACTATAAACAAATATCCTTTAAAAATGCTGAAAAATACTTCTAGTAGCCTGCCTCGTTGTCAGAATTTAGATTACTGCACTATAGTCTTTAACAATAGTAAAATTGAGAGGCAAGTTGATGGTTGATGGTAGATGGTTCTCCGTTTATTATATTTTTCATTTTACTTTAGACTTTTAGATCATAGAACTAAACCACTCTTATGGATTTTAAACCCATAGTTTAAAAAAAGAATGAAATTCTTTTCTAAGAATAGTTTGTCATTCCGACAGAGTGAAGCGACGAGAAATCTCATAATTTGGAATTTGGAATGAGATTTCTTTACTTGCTTCCCAAGGTGCTTTCAAAAAAAATCATTTTATTTTCAACCAATGTTCAAAATGACATAATGAACTCATCTTGATAATAAACCACTATGGATTTTAAACCCATAGTTTAAAAAAAGAATGAAATTCTTTTCTAAGAATAGTTTGTCATTCCGAATGAGGTACGAAAAGGAATCTCATTATTATAAGATTTCTCATCACTCGTTCCTCGTTCTGTCGAAATGACAAGATGCTCTTAAAAGTTTATAGAAACTAAAGTAACTGCAATGTAATTGCAGGGTTTTAACCTTTAACTAGATAATAAACAAGCAAGCTTTTATTTTACACTTTTTACTTTCTGTTCTTAACGATTCAGCTTGGCGACTGGTTCTTTTCTATTAGCTCTTTTCTTTTATTCTTGCATAGAATCTGGACAAAACCTAGATGATTCCCTAACTTTCGGGGCGAGTGCTAATGAAGAATGAAAAAATGTTTAGAGAACAATAATACCCCTAAAACTTCTCGATACTAATTATTTCATCACTAGCGCTACGAAATAATTCACTCGAAGTGACATTCCATATTTTAAGGTAAAAGTGATCTAGATACCTCCCGACCATTTGGGGCGAGGGAAATTCTACTTTTTAGAATTTTGTATCGAGAACCAATGAAGCTTAACACTTTTCATAATTCGTCTTTGCGAGAGAGGTTCAAGCGTGGTAACCTGCTTCTTGATCGTTGTTGGTTGTTGGTTGTCCGTTGATGGTCATTAATATTGATAATTTTGAACATAAAGCGAGATGTAGACTAAAGCTGTCAGATCGAGTGTTTTTTGTGGAATAGAATGGAACAAAAAATGTATCGAGAACAATGTTACCCCTAAAACTTCTCGATACTAATTATTTCATCGCTAGCGCTACGAAATAATTCACTCGAAGTGACATTCCATATTTTAAGGTAAAGGTGATCTAGGTGTCCCCCGACCATTCGGGGCAAGTGAAATTCTACTTTTTAGAATTTTGTATCGAGAACCATTTGAAACTAAAAACTTTAGACCTTTGACTTTAACCCTTTACCTTAGGACTATAAACCAACCTAATTCCCAGAGAAATCGCGATGTTCTTTTCGTTGCAGTTCTTCTGGGGACAATGATTTGAAATAATCGTACACAATTTTTAATCCTTCTGCGCGTGTAACCTTAGGTTCCCACCCCAAAATCTCTTTGGCCTTAGTAATATCTGGCTGACGCTGCGTTGGATCATCCTGAGGCAAGGGTTCGTAGATTACTTTTTGATGGGTACCCGTAAGTTGGATAATTTCTTCAGCAAACTCACCAATGGTGGTTTCATGCGGATTCCCAATATTCACTGGATCTGAATAGTCGCTCATTAAAAGCCTATAGATGCCCTCTACCTGATCATCTATATAACAGAAAGACCTTGTTTGCTTTCCGTCACCAAAGACCGTTAAATCCTCTCCTCGTAGCGCCTGACCCATAAAAGCAGGTACAACACGACCATCGTTGAGTCGCATTCTTGGTCCGTAGGTATTAAAAATACGGACGATCCTTGTATCCAAACCGTGAAAACGGTGGTATGCCATAGTAATGGATTCCATAAAGCGTTTTGCCTCATCGTACACACCACGCGGACCAACCGGACTTACATTCCCGTAATACTCTTCGTTTTGGGGATGTACCAAGGGGTCTCCATAAACTTCGGAGGTAGAAGCTACCAATATTCGTGCGTTCTTTTCTTTAGCAACTCCTAATAAATTGTGGGTACCCAAAGCACCCACTTTTAAAGTTTCAATAGGAATCTTTAAATAATCTATAGGGCTTGCAGGGGATGCAAAGTGTAGGATATAATCTAATTTCCCTGGAATATGGATAAATTTAGACACATCATGGTGTTGAAATTCAAAATTCTCCAAAGGGAAAAGATGTTCTATATTTTTTAGGTCGCCCGTAATTAGGTTATCCATCGCAATGACATAAAATCCTTCTTTGATGAATCGATCACACAAATGCGATCCTAAAAATCCTGCTGCGCCTGTTATCAATACTTTTTTCATTATTTTATTTAGTATGCTTTTTCTTCCCCAGAAACAGCGTTTAGTACGGTTTGTACAATTATTTTAAAGTCTAAAAACAATGACCAGTTTTCTATATAAAAGATATCAAATTTAGTTCTGTTTAAGATATCCTCATCTTTTTCTATTTCACCACGGTACCCTCTTACTTGTGCAAGACCCGTTATACCTGGTTTTACAAAATGCCGAACCATATATTTGTTCACTTTATTAGCATATTCACTGGTGTGTTTTACCATATGAGGCCTAGGCCCAACAACGGACATGGAACCAAACAACACATTGTAAAATTGTGGCAATTCATCTATACTTGTTTTGCGAATAAATTTACCCACTTTGGTAATACGCATATCGTTTTTAGTTGCCATATAATTATCCGCATCTTGGTTAGGTGCCATTGATCTGAATTTATAACAATAAAACTCATTATTATCAATACCGTTTCTTTTTTGTCTAAAAAATACAGGACCTTTGGACTCCAATGTAATTATAATTGCTAGTAAGGGTATTAACCACGATAATAAAAAAACAATAACCAACAGTGAAAAAACAATATCAAATACTCTTTTTAAAAAGGCATTGATACTCTCGTGCAAGGGTATATCTCTTAGAGATAGCACTGGGATATAATCATAATACTCGAACTTTAACTTTTTAGAAAAGATATTTTTATTGTCTGGAATAAATTTTAGGGTTTTCAAATTGTTATCCGCAAAGTTAATCAGCTCTGTTAACTCTTTATTTGATAACTCAGAAACGGAACAATAGATTTCATCAATATTATTGGTTAAAATAAAATCACAACTAGCGTCAATACTAAATTTATTGCTTTTTGTAGCAAATTGTTTTACAAACTGATACCCATATTCTACCCGTTCTTTAAAAACATTGATCAATTGATCAGTTTTTTTATTTTTACCGATAACCACAACGTTTCTTAAGTTACCTTTTACTTTTTCTCGATATTTCATTAATAAATAATAATTCACAAACTTTAGAACAGCAACAACAATAAAAACTAAAAAAAAATACTGTGCTAAATTTAACCGACTAATATTGGACTGTTTAAAAAAGCCGATAAAGGCATATAAGATTAAAAAGAAAAAAGTAAATTGAGTGAATATCAATATCAATATTTTTGTCGCCTTGGTATATCGAAACACCTCATAAAAGTTATTCTTTAGAGATAGTATGATCCAGGCTACCGACAAATACAAATGAAACAGAATGGGGTTGCTAAAATTTATAGGTAAGAAGTATGCAAACAAATTTATAATAAATAAATCCAAACCATATGAAAATGGAATGAGTAAAGCAGAATACCTGTGTTGGTTAGTGAGCATTTACAGCAAAATCTATTTTATTAATTTATATTTTATAACATCAAAAATAAACAAACAAACAGACACTGGGTATAATAATAAATATCTTTTAATTAATATAGGTTCATCCACCATCCTATAAAGCCATCTTAAATTATATTTATCATAAAGTTTAGGGTAATAATTAATCCCTAAAGCTGTTTGATGAATAAAACCACCACATGTATAACCTTTACCCTTCCAGCCCGCTTTTTTTAATGCAATTAAAAATTCTTCTTGATGCGGAGTTCCCATACCTACAACTACCACATTTGGCTCGAGTTTGCTTAAATTATTAATAAAATTATTTTTTTCATTTTTGGTGTTAAAATATCCATTTCTATAGCCAATGATATCCAATTCATTATATTCCGACTTAATTGTATTGATGAAATTTTCAATTGCTATATCTGTAGAACCAATAAAATAAATAGATTTAGAATGCCTAATACAATCATTAAATACTATTGGAGCAAGCGAAGTCATATCAAAACTTTTTCTTTCCTTTTTAAGCCCTATTAAGTGAAATAAATTAACTAAAAGAATTCCATCAATATGAATTTTATCAACTCCAATAACAAGCGACTCATGTTTTCGTAGCAATAAATAGGAATAAGGATTAACAAATGTAATTAGATAATCATCACCATCAATTGCATTTATTTTTTTAATAATTTTATTTATAAAACTCATAGAAATATCTGAATAACCGATTTATCATCAAAAAAAATATTTTATACCCTTATTAATAATGAATTAAAATACTTTTTATCATTACTAAGTTTAATCCTTTGATTCTAATTTACATCGAGAGTTATCTTTCTTTTTTTACACATAATTACCAATTTAAAACGTAATTCCTCATTAATAATATAATCTACTTTTCATATTAATTAAAAATTCAGAACAGAAGTAACCTTCATATACTATTCATTGTAACTAAGATTTTTTGTTAAATAATGGGGATTTAATAATAGTAGTAAAATTGAAAATAAAACAATGCCTTTATGGGTTTCAATTATTGATTCAAACAAAGAAAAGTAAACAAAAATAGAAATAACTAATATATAAAAATATTCTTTCCTCTTTATTAAGGTTTTAAGTATAACAATAAAAATCAATAGATAGAATAAGAATCCTAAAATACCAGAGGCTAAATAATTCTGTAAATATTGATTATGCGCGTCAAATGAATGTTCTATTCCTTCTTTGAAGTCAATTCGAATATATTCTTTCACTAATTCATCCCTGACATCTCCGATACCTACTCCAAATATATAGTTGTTTTCAATAACTTCTAAAGCACTATTTACATTCTGTAATCTATTTATAAGGCCTCCCACTTGAGTATCTATTTTATTTACTGATATTAGCTCAGAATATGTTTTCCTAAAGCGTTGCTTTACAACTGGCACATATATATAGACAAATGTTAAAACCATACATAAGCCGACTAAAGAAACAATCACTCCTTTAAATTTGTGTTTTCTATATCCATTATTACATAATATAATAAGTGAACTTATTAGGAAAAAAAAGATTAAGGATCGAGATGATAAAAGAAACAAAAAGAATAATTGAATTATATAAATAATAACTACCACAATCTTTTCTTTAAAAGTGTTAAGCCTATAAAAATAAATACCTATTAAATTAATTACTATTAATAATGAAAAGTAATTAGGCCCAAATTCTAAATAAGAACTCAAATAATGATGATTATATTTCCAATCTAACCACCACCTTGTAGGTATATCATTTTCAATAAAAAAAGCATAATTATTTAAAAGGCAAAAAACACAAGCGACGACAGTTGCAATATTTAGAATTTTAAAAAAAAACATTCTATTACTAAAAATAGGCTTATTAATCATAAAAATTAATGGAAAGGCTACTAATGACAAAGAACGTTCTATAGCACTTAAACCACTACTCATATTATCTGAATAAAATAATGATATAACGCGAGTTAAGAAAAAAAGATAAAATAGCCAGTAAATATTGCTATGATATGCATCTCTTTCTTTAATTAATTTTATCAATGACACTGCTGTTAACAGCAAAATTATTATGCTATTAATTTTAATAGAAAAAGGGTATGAAACTAATACAAGTAAAAAAACAATGAAAACTACTTTATCATTAATTGTATTTAAGTTGTTCCTTTGAACAATTAATTTCCATATTTTCAACATATAGTTTTAATAAGTTTAAGTTATTAATGCTTTTTACATCCGTAATATACTAATTTGATTACCCGTCATCCCTTACTTTATATAAATACAATTTCCAATAAGATTTAGAATTAGAAAAGGATTTTAAAAAGTCAAAATTAATTGTCTTATGGTTTACAATTGGCACAGAAGAAATTAAATATTTACCATTCATTTTTTTGAATTCTATTGAATTTATTTCGAGGTTTTTAACTTTAGTATTTGTTTTTTTAGGAAACATATATTTCCTGCCTAATTCAGAGGAAAACAGATAGCATCTATTCCCCCAATTATCAAAATAAGAGCGGATTTTATCATCTTTGTCTAGTTCATTAGAAATTATTTGCTCAAACTGATGTTTATAGGATAATTGATAATTATTTTGATAACTATCTAATGTTCTAAATCCATTATATTGGGCTATGCTAGGAAAAATCCCCAGGTTCAAGAAATTATAATCCATTACTTCATCTTTTCCTAAATAAGTTCTAATTTCTTCAAATAAGTCTTCGGCGTAAAATTCATTAAAATTTGGTCCCTTGAGATCAGTTCCAAAATAGGCTTTTAGGTTATTTGTGTATTCTGTGTTCTCATCTATAATCTTATACAAACTAAAAAGTAGCAAAGCAATTCCAATTAATTTAGCTAGGTATAATTTTGTGCTTAATTTATTCAATAGGACAGCGAATAGCAACAGCCAAAAAAATGGTAAAAGAAAATAAAATCTAGAAGAATTAAAGCTTGTAAATATATTAATATCCCGAAATGTATAAACTAAATAAGGATTAAAGGCTGTCCACAATATAATAAAAACTATACTATAACTTAGGTATTTTATTTCAGACTTAAATTTGAGTTTTAAAAATAGTAATCCAACAAAAAATAAAGCTATAATAGGCCTAACATCCAAACTACCAGAATGGTACTGAGTTTCTTTTAAATAGTTTGACACTTGTTTTATCACATTTTCTATGCTAGGTTTAAGAATATCCCATTCTAAACGATGAGAAATAATGTCTGGGTTAAAAAAGGTGGTGTAAATCAGTTGTGCTTCTACAATTACATTAACTATACAAATAAGTAGAATGGCAAGAAAATATTTTTTAGAAAAACTATGTTTTCGTGTATAACCGATACCAATACATACAAGAAAAGGAATAATAAATGGTAATGTTACAATGAGAAAAGAATAAAATGGAAACAAGACAATAATTAACCAATCATACCACTTTTGTTTATTGTATAGGACATTTAAAAAGGCGAAAAGTAATATAGGTTGGCCAGATATTGATATACCATATTGTATATGATAATATGGAAGAAAACCAAAGCATAGCGAGATCAACAAAACCAACCAATTATTATCTTTTATAAAGAACCTCTTTACCAATAGAAACATCCCTATATAACCAATAATATGTACAAATAGGTGATTTACTATGTATGCATAGACTGGCGATAATAAAGCAAATAAAATAAAGGTAAAACTAAGACCACTTCTGAGTAATCCTCTAGGAAGCCCATTCATTATTCCATTTATTGATGCTTCGGAGTCAAAACTAAATGTGGCCCTTTCTTCTAGAATTTTTATAATATATACCAATTCAGAATCCAAATTATCATGTATTACCACGAATGATTCTTCCCCGAGTAAAAGCCAAAAAACATATGGAATTAGCATTAATAATAATCCAAAAAGAAATAGCAGCTTATTATTTTTCATATTTAAAAATTCCTATTAATGATTTACCGAATGATTTTAAAAATAGTACATCGAACACTCTAGACAAGTTAATGATATAGTTATCCCAAAATTTTATATTCCCAGAACTTGGTAACTCTTTTTTTAAAAAAAACTTATTTAGTAATGAAGCAAAAAAGCCAATTGAGTCTAAATAAAACAATTTTTGCAAACTAAGTGTACCCCCATGTTTGAGTAATACTGATTTATTGTACCTCCTGTAATGTCCAATTCTTTTATCAAATTCACTGAATAAAAAATTATAGGCTGGAACCAAAATAATTAGTTTTCCATTCGGTTTAAGATGCATTTTAATTTTTTCTATTTCAAGAGGTGCATTTTCGATATGTTCTAAAACGTCGATATATATTATAGTATCATAACTTTGATTTTCTAAGTTATCAATTGTTCCATTAATCACTGCACCCAAATTAATTTTCAATGGCGCTACATTCTTACTTATTTCAGAAGCCAAGTTAGAATCTGGTTCTAATAAGCTCCAGGATGCTATATGGTTGTTCCCTTTTGACAGAAACTTAGTGTTCACGCCAATGCCCGCACCCACTTCTAACACATCTCCTTTAATATGCGGTCTTAAGACACTAGAGAAATAAGATTTCCAATTAACCGCATTTTTAAATATTTGAAGTTCATCACCAACATACTCTAAATGTTTATCTAATTTCTTCATATGACTTCCTATTATAAAATATTGATTTTTTAATTGATAATAATAATAATCCTATAATAACTGTACTGATAATCAAAAAACAAATAATTAAAATGCTCGACCCAACAGAACTTGCCCAACCCTCAATAGCTGTTTTTAAAATAAACTTAGTATACAATACATATCCACCTATAATTATGTTAATACAAAACAACGCCAGAAAAAACTTAATTAAAAAGAATAAAATTTCTTCTGAATATTCAATTAAAGAAGAAAGCCCATGAAAGACTAGGTTTCTATGACTCATTTTAGATTTCCCATCGATTCGTTTTTGTCGATCAAAAGGGATTTTTTCTATTTTAAATTTTTGTTTTGATAAAAAAGCGGCATAATGAGAAAATTGTTGATTGCGAATAGATAAAAGTACTTTAGGACTAATAAGTGAGTAATTTCCAAAAGTTATACTTTTACCTACGACAATTTTAAACAGCCTTTTGTAAAAAAAATATCCTATTTTAAAAAGGACACCTTCTTTTCTTTTCCCTCGACTTACAAAAACAATATCAAAATCTTCTAATTTTATTAACTCCATTATAGCATTACAGTCATCCTCACCATCACTATCCATCACGATCACACCCTTTATGTCATCTTTAAACTTACTAACATAGTTAAGTCCAATATTTATTGCTACTTGATGCCCCATATTAAAGTTAAGTCGTATTACCTTTAAATTAAAGTTCGCATTATTAAACTGAAAAAGGTTAAGCAAGTTTTGACTTGAATCTAAAGAAGCATCATCTACAATAACTACCGTAAACTCCACATTTCCTTTAGCTAAGGTAATTTCTAAATCTTGAAGAAATCTCACAATTACATCTTCTTCATTGTAGCATGGCGCAATTATAAAGTATTTTTTACTCATATTTTTCAATTAAAATTTTAAACCCTATTGAATGTTACACAGGCTTAAGTACTATTTGTTTTTCAGGGGGACTTTTTATCAAAAACATCATAAGCCCCATTAAAATAAAAACAATAGATTGAGATGTAAAAAAATAGTAATTATTTAGTAAGAAAGAACATATCTCAAATAAAAATATAGAAACAAAAACAAGCCTTTGATAATTTATTTTTCCCTCGTAATTGATTTTTTTTCTTATAAACTTAAAAAGAGTCAAGAATAATATTAGTTGGTACAACAAAAATATTATAAGGCCTATTATTCCACCCTCAGCATAAAACAATAAAAAATTATTATGTGCTGCCACGCCATCTTTACCTTGCGCATCCCTGTAAAAATTGTTAAACCCTCCCATACCAATACCTACAATCCTTTCATAAAAATTCATTGCATTAAATGTATTCTCTGCAATTTCTATTCTAGTCTTGGTTGAATTATCTTTAAGAGAATTCTTAGAAACAAACACTTTTTTTAACCTAGGTGATATTTCTGTGTTTAAAAGTATAGTGTATGAGGCTACTAAAAGTAGAACAATCCCAGCCGACACTTTAATAACCTTAATAATCTTCTTTAACTTTAATAGACTATAAGTCATGTACGAAATTATTAAAAAGAGTAATGGCATTCTAGAATGCGTGTTTAAAAAAAGATATGCAAGTGCAATTAACACTAAAATATTAAGAATCCTCTTTTTTTTGGGAATCACAAAATATTCAATCCATAGAATTAATACTATCCCTAAAAACATTGAATTTGCTAAAGGGTGCAATTTAAAAGAACCGGATAACCTATATGCTCCGTTCATAAATCGAATAGACCCAAAAAAGACTTCATAAAATCCAAAGATAATTGCTACTATGACCAAACAAATTGTTAATTTCTTTAGTAACTTATTAAATTGATTTAATCCGTCATTCTTTACATATTGATAGCTTACTAAAGCTATAAAATAGTACATACCAAATCTTAAAAAACTCGGCAAAACTTCTAAGGGTGTATTAGATAAAACCCCAATACAAAAAATCCAAAAAACAAGTAAACCATAAAGGTTTAAAGGACTAAAACTTGTTATTTTACCCTTTCTCAACACCGCAAATGAAGAAAACACAAATATTGTCATAGATAATAATACATTCATCACCTTTGCAAGGTCAAATGGAATTAAATATTTCAGACTATAACTTATAATATAACTGCTTGAACTTAATAAGATTAAAGCGACTATAATATGTATGTATTTTAGTTTCATTCTTTAATTAATAAGTTGTTTTTCTATCTTCATTTCAATAAATTTCTTGGTATAATTGCACTTTTGCTTTCTAAACTCTTAAATTGATACTTATTTTTTAATAAATTAAAAACAATATTAAATTAATAATTTGCCAATCCTATTATACTTTTTGAAATATGTTCTACCGAATTTATGGTCATTTCACTTAAAAAAACGTTATCTTCTACCGTATTATATGACACCTTCTGTTTTACTAAGCCTTTTTTAATTGTGGAACTTAATCCTTTTTTTGTAAACACCTTTTGTATACTTGAATCACTTAAAAACCCGTTTTTAAATTTCCAATAGGGAAAATTAATCAAAACTGAATGTACCGTTATCCCTTTATTTACACCCTCTACAATACATGTAGAAATATTACTAAAGAGTACATTATAATTCTCAAAAGTTTCTACTAAGGGTTCCCTTAATACCAATTGAATCCTTTTACTGTTTTTAAAAAGCACATAATCTTCTAAACATTCCCTTGGATGTAGTTTAACGTATAATTTCACCTGATCATCGTCTGGGAACATTTCATCAATACACTCCTCAATTAATAAAATATCTTGAATTTGAGAATTATGAAAGTGTTCTAAATTATGCCACTTATAGGCAGAAGTAATAAAGCAAATTGATTTTGGTTTCTTAGGAATAAAAAAGATATCCTTATTTAAAAAGTGCTCTCTCATTCGCGGTAATCCATAGGAGAATACCTCAGTGGCCTTATGCTTGTGACCTTCTAGATAGGATTTGGAAAAATCTCCAATAGTGTATATTGCATTTAAATTACTTGAACCAATTGTGCTTGGCATATAAGGACTAATACTACTCCCTGAGAAAAATTTAGAAATAAAATGCTTTAAACTTTCAACAGCTTTTATTTTAACATCCTTTACTTTTTCTTTAGAGAACAAAAGTACATCCCGGTAAGAATACTTATTAGACCCCACAAGACCGTCTAAAATCATCACTGATGGTTTGTCCTCTTTCTTGGCGTAATAATTCAACAAACGCTGTATAGCTCCGTCATTTCCAAACACAAACAAATCATATTCCTTTGCCAGGGATTTAATTATTTTCCGTACGGAACGTATATAATTAATTCTTTGAATACTACTTAAATGATAAAAAGAGTTTTTTAAATTGGGAAAAGGAAGCTTAATTAAAGGATACTTTGTGTTAAACTCTAGCTTTTGTTTATATACGGCTCTTGTATCTAAATAATCACAGGTGAACCCAGCTTTTTGCATCTCTTCTAAAACAGGATTCATATTTAAAATATGTTCATTGTTCTGCGGGAAAAATAATATTCTTTTTTTCATAATAATCATATTATTTCTAACAATTCTACCTTTTCATTACCCAGAAACAAAGCATTCCATACACCTAATCTTGGGGATGTAAAACCCAACTGTTTTTCAAAATAAGGATACAGCACTTTTACTCTGTGATTGTTAATCATTGACCCGTAAACTAATAACGAAGATCCTATTCCGTAAATAGTTAGTTCTTTTTTCTTAACAAAAAGAACTTCCATAATAATTTCATTTGAAATTAGTTCCACTTGAATACCATTTGCACTAATTATTTCTAAAATTTGTTGTTGTGCTATTTCTGATTGAAATGGGTGAAATTTTATTGATATTTCCTTGTCTTTAAAATAACTTCGCGAAAACCACTGCACAAAGTTTTTTAAATCTTCCTCTGCCACAACTTGTTGCTCCACTACTGCATCAAAAACAAAAATATTATCATTCTTTAATTGTTGTGTATTAAAAAAAGAGATGTCATCTATACTTAAAATTATCTTATTTGTATTGGATTGATTATTATAGGCATTTTCATTAATACAATAAACTATCGATTTTTTACTTTTGAAGTTCCCCATAAAATCAACATCTACATATTTTAACCTTTTGCTATAAAACCAAGGAAAAATATTAAAAATAAAATCGAATGCTAACAAATGTCGCGGTACTCTCTTAGGATACTTTTTTTCTAACTCATTTACGGCTAAATAAGCGTCCATGCCATCTTCTAAATAATGCACTTGAGTACAACTTCTATGAGAAAAAAAAGCACGGTAAAAAGGGACTCTACTATTCGCACAAAAATAAGTAAAATCACTTCCCAAAGTTGTGTCCTGTATAATCGAGTCTATTTGGGTAATAATATCTTTATTTTTTAAAAACTTTAAACCTTTTAATTCCTTTATAGTATTAAAGGGATGATAATACAGCTGTTCAGGGACATCAATAGTATTGACCTCAAAGTTCGTCTTTACCCCTCTATTCAATAAAAAAAAAACAGCCTTTTTTGGGTAGTTATGTTTTTCTACAACACCAATTGCAACTAATAAGTTAATATTACTATGTATGTGGAATAAGTATGTCATAAATAATAAATAGTAAAATTAGTAATAAGTTAAATGGAATAATTAATTTTTTTTCGAACTGTATAAAATTAGTATTAAGAATTTTATAGTTTTTAAGGGCAACAAACCATGCATAAAAAAGGGTGTATGCCAAAATACCAGCAATAGGCATTGCCAAAATTGAATACAAAGGAAATAAAGCTAAAGTTAGTATTAATAATAATACACCTGTTACAAGTAAACCAATATGACCAATTACTTTATTCTCCATAAATGTATAAAACTGCAAGTGCATAGCAGTAAACCTTTCAATAAATAAATAGAAACTCATACAAGCAAGCATCCAATTAGAAACAAAACCCACATTTGATCCTATTAGACCTATTAAGTAATTTCCAAAAAATAACAATCCAGCAATACCAATGAAATTGACGCCATAAGAAAACATCATGGCCCGTTTGACTTCCTTAACTAAAATAAGTATTTTATTCTGTGCTCTTAATTTTGAAAACCTAGGGATATTTGAATAAAAAGGAGCCCTGGAAACCTCTTTTAATTGATCTAATAGTCGATCTGCTAGTAAATAGGACGCCGAAATTTCTGCGCTCACGAGGTTTGCAATAATTAAATTTAACCCGTATTTTGTTCCTGTGCCTGCCAATCCGGCAACAAAGGTTTTCCATGAAGGCTCTATAATACTTTTACTTACATCTAAATAGTGGCATTTATTGTGTTTTTTATAGTCTATTAAAAATGAATTTTTTGTCTTTTTTACTAAAAAATAATTTCTGCCTACATTGACAATTACCCAAAAATTCATAACTAGTATTATATTTAATAAACTGGGAACTGTCAGCATTACCAAAATTATTGAGAATGAAGTTAACAGTCCAAAAAATGTATCCCAACGTTTTAATAATGCCACCTGATTAATGCCAATAAGGTAAGAGGTGAATATATTACCAAATAAAAAAATACAGGATCCTAATAATAAAACTACCCAAGCAATCCAATTATCTTCACTTCCCTCTATTAAACCATACAAGCTAATAGAACCTATAATTCCTAACACTAAAATTGCCAGAAAGAAAACTATGCTATAATACTTTAGCGATTTATTATAAATAGAAGCTATTAATAAATAATTTGGTTCGTAATTTGTTTCTTGAGCCTTATTATCTGTAATGGAATTCAGATTTTTTATACCTCCACATGCATATGAATACAATCTAGAAACGTTATTTTTCAGCCCAAAGTCAAATATATCTTTGAATCTAAAAATCGTCATAAAAACAAACCAAAGATTGGCTTCGGCAACTGTAAACTTCGTCAGAACTAGGGGCAATACAAAAATTGTATTTGCAGAAAGGACCACTAAACTAGCCCAAGTTGTAAGGGTTGGAGAATTCCATAAGCGGTAAGCTAATTTATTCATTAACTTTTATTTAGTGTATAAACTTATCTATATATTCTCCTTTATCTTTTAAATCAATATTATTATAGCCAGAAAAACTAATGTTATTAACAGATGCCGCTTCAAAATCGTTTATTGAGTCACCAATTAATATGGTCTCTTTTATATCATAATTAAATTCATTTAATACGTTTGCAACCAATAGCTTTTTTGGGGTTGGAGAGCCATAAATAGTCAAAAAATAATCTGATAGCTCCAAAGCTTTACATAAAAAACGAAGTTCTACTTGATCAGAACCCGATACTATATGAAATTTATATTTTTTATAATTTTCTTTAATATAAGTGACACTATCTTGAATTAGATTTTGTGGGTCAACCAGTTTTTCTTTCATTATCACAGAAAATTTATCTGCATATTGATTTACTTCACTTTCAGAAATTCTTCTAGATAAAATCTCTTCATAAAAAAATCTGATTTTGACATACCGAGACAAGCCCCCGTTAATTCTGTGGTAATTGATTAATTCTTCTACTTTCTCCTTCTCAAAATGTTTGAAAATTTCTCGAAAACCATAATCCCGAATCTTCATAGAATCCAAAATTACTCCATCAAAATCCCATAAAATATTTTTAATCATAATAAGTATCAGCTTTTAAAAGTATCTCTTCTACGGCATTAACATCTGATGGAATATCTACTGCTAATGAACTACCTGACATTTCAACCATTTTAATTGGTATCCCTAAATCAAAAAAGCGAAGAATTTCTATGTCTTCATATTTTTCATATTCAGCTTTATGTCTTTGTTTTCCAAACGCTTCAAGATCACCAAAGCTAAATCCATAAATACAAACTTGCTTTTTATAAGTTGGTCTTTCGCTAAAATGAAGTGATTTAATACCAGGAATTGGAAGTCTAGACATATATATTAAATCATTAGATTTAGTAACCAATACCTTAGGTAAGTTTATGTTTTCCGGGTTTTCATTTTCAGAAACCGGACACATTCCGTTAATAACAGCACTCATATTATCTTTCTTAACCCTTACTATTTCTATAATATCATTTGGATCAAGTAAAGGTTCATCTCCTTGAACATTAATATAAATTTTTGCCTTAACTCTTTGGGCAAAATCCCAAATTCTGTCTGTCCCAGTTAGACAATTTTCAGAAGTCATTACAACTTTATATCCATATTTTTCAACTTCCTTTTTAATTCTATAATCATCCGTTGCAACATAAGTATTTTGTTTTCCTAATGCTTTTTCTACAATCTTACATACTCTAATTATCATAGGTATGCCATTTAATATCACAAGTGGTTTTCCAGGATACCTTGACGATTTAAACCGGGCTGGTATAACTCCTATTACTTCTTTCATAATTTACTTTATTTTCGAATAAATAGATTTCTTGTTTAAAGTATATTTAGTTTCTGTTATTGCCACTAATTCTGAATTCGTATTTTTAAACTTGTTAATTAAGTATTGATTTTCAGAAGATAATTCAACCTCCTTAGAATCTAGATTATCGCTATAACCATCATAACCTACCAAGTAAACAGTATCAGCTCTAAACCCAAGTGATGTTTGTAAAGCTAATGAAAAATGTGAATCTTTATATTTATCTGTAAACTCAACTCTTTCTAATTCAAAAGAACTTTCTATTACACCCTCTGGAATAAAAGTACCCATTTTTCTAGGAAATGGTGGCAAGATACAAGTATAAGACCTATCCCCTAAGTCATTATTAAATATCTTTTGCATTCTGTACCCTTCATTTCCAACAAGGCAAAAATATTGAGGCACTTCTAAATCCTTATATGAAGAAGCGTTTTTAGTACTTGCATGTATTATACATAAATCATTATTGTTTGAGTTTATAAATTGTTTAATTGCTCTTATATGATCTACGGCACTACCACCACCACCAACAATCACCACCTTTTTGAAGCTTGTTTTTGAAAAGTTAAAAGGTTTTAGTTTTATATTGTCCGTTATACTATCGTTTTGGTTCTGTAATGCCATAATTATACTATTAATAGAATATGACCTTTTTGAAATCCAAGACATTACGTCCTTTTGAGGTAGTGATAATGCCCCTGAAACCATATACGGAAGATTTGTGCCCCATAGGTGCTTTTTTTGCATTTCTTCAAAGTCAGATACTATAGCACTTAATTCATTAAATGAAACATCTAATCCCTTTCTACTGGCTAAACTTGTTAGTAATAATTCAGTTTTTAAATTCCCCGCTCCTCTTCCCATTCCTGTTATAGTAGCATCTACAATTTCACAACCGTTGTCAATTGCTGTTAATGTATTTATATGGGCTAATTCTAGGTTATTATGACCATGAAAACCTAAAGGAATACTTATTTTTTCTTTTAAAATAAGTATTAATTCTTTTACTTGTTCAGGGTATACACTGCCAAATGAATCAACCATATAGAAGAAATCAACCAACCCATTGACTTCATGAACTTTGTTTAAAAAAACAGTATCTTCTATCCACCTAGACATATACATCACATTAAATGCCACTGAAAAACCAGCTGTCTTTATTGCTCTTGCCAACAAAATGGCATTATCAAATCTAGCTGGATTAACCGCAATCCTCACCAAATCTATAAATTCATTCAAACCTGAAAAAAGATAATCTACATCCTCAACTAAACAATCTTTTTCATTCAAAATAATAACAGTTTTCTTTGAAGGTGCCAATTTTCTAACTTCTTCAAATATATACTTCGGACAATAAAAAAACTCACCTAGATACCCTTCTTTTGGTTTACTTCGATACCCAATTTCTATATACTCAATTGGCAACTTCTCCATTGCAATTAAATAATCTTGAACTAATTCCCTATCAAAATCCCAATTTGTATAATATCCTCCGTCCCGTAACGTACAGTCTAATATTTTTATTTCACCCATTTTCTTAATTTTATTTATACCTCTTTTTTAATAAAATTAGAAAATTTTATTAATTTATTACCAATCCACCTTTTAAAGGGTAAGTGTTTGTTATTTAATTTTATTACTTGACAATGGCGTACCCTTCTTAAAATCTCCTACAAATTCTTTGCCAATCACTTCATTGTAATACTTAGGATGCAGCCCATACCCTGGTCTAACAGACCTAATATTCTCATTCGTAACAATATCACCTTCTTTTACATCTTGTGACACATATAGCGATCTTGAAAACTCCCTACTTTTTTTCTTTTTATCGGTCATTTCATAATCTACTTTACCCATCAGCTTTTCGGTGAGCCTTACTGCATCTACCATTTGCTTAAACTCGTTTTCATCTAAGGAAAAGTGGGCATCAGCTCCCCCTATTGTTTTATCTAAAATAAAGTGTTTTTCGATTACTTTTGCCCCCAATGCTGTAGCAATCATAGGCGCTTCAATCCCCAATGTATGATCAGACAACCCTGCTTTCACTCCAAATCGTTTTGCTATGTCAGGAATTGATAATAAGTTCGCGTCTTCTGGGGCTGCAGGATAAGCCGATGTGCATTTTAATATAGTAATGTCCTTATTCCCTGCAAGGTTACACGTTTCTATTGCCAACTCAATATCTTCAATGGTAGCTATGCCTGTAGAAATTATTATTGGTTTTCCTTTAGAAGCCATATAGCTTATTAAAGGAATATCCGTTATTTCAAAGGAGGCCACTTTATAAATAGGCGTATTTAATTCCTCCAAAAAATCTACTGCAATCTTATCAAATGGGGAAGAAAAACAAATTAGACCTTCTTCCTTTGCTAAATCATATAATGGCTTATGCCATTCCCATGGCAAAGAAGCGCCTTTATATAAATCATATAAATATTGGCCATCCCAAGCTGTACCTTGAGTAATTTTAAAATCATCTGTTCTTACATTAAGCGTTATTGTATCTGCGGTATACGTTTGTAATTTAATAGCGTCTGCACCGGCACGCTTAGCCGCTCTTACGGTTTCTTGAGCTATTGCTAACTCACCGCCATGATTTGCCGAAAGCTCTGCTATTACAAAACATTTATTCTTTAACATGGTTTTTTTCTAATTTATATATAAGACTAGGTTTTCCTTTAACATTTTCCTCTTTATAAAAAGAATAACCAGAGTTCTCAAATGATTTAATTGAAGCTTTATTATCTTTTTTAATATAAGCAAAAATAGGAAGATGATTTTGTTTAAAATATTTTTTTGCCGATTCCCTTAAAAAATAAGACGCCAATTTTTTCCCTCTAAATTTTTTTGCAATTAAGACACCCACCGTTGCATATTTATCATTCATTTCATAGCGCACAATGCCTGCAGACTCGTTATTAAACAAGACAATTAAAAACAAACATTTTTTATCTGTTAATTTATTTTCAAACCATTTTTTATGACTTTCAAGTATAATTGGGTCTGAATTATAGGAAAAATACCTAACAGTTTCATCATTAGATAAATTATATACCATTAGCATATCTTCTAGTTTAGCTAATCTAAATGTTATTAAAAAAGGATTTAATAATTTTAATAAATTATTTTTACTGTCTCCGCTAAAAAGTCTTTTTTGATTTTTAATAAAATGATTTATATCGTTATGTTTTATTATTTCTTCAACTTTAACTTTAAAATCTTGAATAGTGTAATTAATAAAACTACCTCCCCCATAAATAGCGCCTAAGTTTAGCAATGAGTCATAAATACCTCTTTGGTTGTCTACAAAATACCCAGATAAGATCGGTAGCTTTATTGAGCATAACTCATATACAATCGTACTAGAAGGTGCAATTGCAAAATTACATAGTTGCATAGTTTTTATTAAATCTTCTTCACAAAGATCTCTATATGTTTTTATTTTACCAGAATATTTTTCTTCTAAAGATAAAATTTCTGTATGCTTATATGCAGCCCCTAAAACAACGTGTATATTTTTAAAATTGGAAATTTGTAAAAGCGATTCAACAGCTTTCATACTTAAATTAAAAGGATCTGCACCGCCAAAACATACAAATGCACTATCAATTACGTTTATCACTCTATTCTGTTTAGCTTCTTTTAAAAAAAGCGGCCTCAATAACGCGTATTTAGTCCCTAATGCTAGCTTTGTGTATGCTTCTTTTTTATAGTCTATATGGTGAATATATGGTGAATGATTTATAACCACGTCTGCATACATATGTTCTTGTGCTAAATCATCAATATAAATTAAACTATAGCCTTTTTGCTTTATTTCTTTTTGATAAGACGATATAAATTGATATCCATCCGCGATTATGATATGTTCTTGAGGTGAATAATTTGCGGATAACCATTCTGGTTCATTTTCCGTTTTAATGCTTTCAGGTATAAATTCTTTATTATATTTTTTAGGAACAACCGAAACTGTTGAAGTTTCGTGTGTTAAAAAAACAAACTCAAAAGTATCTTTAACAATTTCCACAAGACTAAATAATCTGTATAAATGACCTAATCCTGTTGTGGAGCTTCCATCTGCTCTAAAGATTATTTTCTTAGTCATTGAGTAGTAATTTATATTTAATTTCTGCTAGTTTCCAATCCGTTTCAGTATCAATATCTTGGGCTTCTAGTTCTGAAATAATTATAGCTCCAGAGTTATCTGTAAATAACTTTTTATCATTATTAAAAGATATAGATTTTAACCAATAAAACTGACCTGAATCGTGGTATCTAGGCTCTAAATCCTGCGAACGTGTATTTAAATGTTTGCTCCAAACCATAGCTACTTTAGCTGCTTCTATTTTTAGAGAACGTTGTATAGGAAAGGAAAATTCTAATACAGGAAAAACACTGTCAAAATTATTGTCTATAAATGTGTTATATGCTTCATTAATTTTTTTGGAAGTTACAAAAGGTGCCGTTGGTAGAATACAGCAGATATTATCAAATTTCTTGTTTTTCTCTTTATATTTACTTACCACTTCTTGAACCACATCTGCTAAAACAGCAAAATCGTTAGCATTATTTTTACTTCTCAAAAACGGAACCGTTGCTCCATATTCTTTAGCTATTTCCGCAATTTCTTCATCGTCTGTAGATACCATTACCTCGTCAAACAAATTACTTTGTAAGGCAGCTTCAATAGAATAGGCAATTATAGGCTTGCCTAAAAAAGCTTTGATATTTTTTCTTGGGATTCGTTTGCTTCCTCCTCTTGCCGGTATGATTGCTAAATTAGCCATTAATATAGGTTAAAACTTTTTCGATAACAAAAGCCTGTTCCTCATCTGTTAAGCTAGGATACATTGGTAAACTAATGCACCCAGAGTAATAGTTTTCTGAATTAATTAAACTTGCATTTCCATACCCTATTTCTTTGTAATATGGTAAGGTATGTACCGGAATATAATGTATTTGTGCAAAAATGTTATGGGTCCTTAAAAAATCATAGAGCCCTTTTCTGTCTTCAACTTCAATAACAAATAAATGATGTGCATTATAGGTGCCTTTAGGTAAACTTTGGTGCTTCACTTTACCTACAAAGGCTTTGCTATAAACCTCACTAATTTCATTTCTTCTTTTGACCCCTGCCTTATTTTTTGCAAGTTGTGTAATACCTAAGGCTGATTGTATATCTGTTAACCTGTAATTAAAACCAAGTTCTTGCATTTCATAAAACCAACCACCGTGGTTTTCTGCCATATTCTCCTTGGTAATTCCATGGGTTCGTAGTGTTGCTAATTTTTTATACAGTTTTTTAGAATTAGTGGTAATCATTCCACCTTCTCCACAAGCAATATGTTTTACGGGGTGAAAGGAAAATATACCTATATCTGCATAATTGCCATTTCCACACAACTGTTTTTCACCTTTGGAGTCTGTAAAATATCCACCTGGGGCATGACAAGCATCTTCAATTATCCATAAACCGTGGGCATTTGCTAAATCTCTAAAAGCTTCTAAATCTACCGGAAGTCCGGCAAAGTCAACGGGAATAATACCTTTAAAAAAACCTTTCGGCTTACTTTCTATTAGTTTTTTGGTGCTTTCTAACGACAGCAAATAAGAATTTGAATCTATATCAGCAAACCAAACTTCACCGCCTGCATATCGCACACAATTAGCCGAAGCAGCAAAAGTAATTGGTGTTGTAATAACCCGTTCTCCTTCTTTTAAACCTAAGGCTAAGACAGCCAAATGCAAGCCTGATGTTGCATTGTTCACAGCTACTGCATATTTAGCACCAACATAGTTGGCAAACTTATCTTCAAATTCTTTAACTTTTGGTCCTTGCGTTAAAAAATCTGCCGTTAAGGTTTTTACAACAGCATCAATATCATCTTGCTCAATATGCTGCCTTCCGTAGGGTATCGCTTTCATTAGGCAACAAAGTTAGGGTCCACATGTTCTACTATTAACTTTCTCAAGCTTTCTATAGTCTCCCATTCTTCATTTTCTCCAGAATTATAACTAAAACCTTGGGCAACTTTTTTTGCTTGAAAACCTGATATAAAATCTTCAATTAACCATTTGTGCGTAGCTGGCAAAATAACATAATATTTTCCTAGATCATAGGTGTAAAAAGAATCTGAAGTTGTAATCATTTCTTCATGCACTTTTTCTCCTGGTCGGATACCAACTATTGGTTTTTCACAATTTGGTCCTATGGCCTCAGCGACATCCATAATTTTATAGGATGGTATTTTAGGTATAAAAATTTCTCCACCCCAAGCACTTTCAAGGGCATGCATTACCATATCTACACCTCCTTGTAAAGAAATATTGAAACGCGTCATTTCTGGATCCGTAATGGGGAGTTTGTTTTCTGTATTTTTTTTATTAATAAAAAAAGGAATCACTGAGCCGTTAGACCCCATAACATTTCCATAACGTACAACTGAAAATCGAATTGGGCTGTCCCCTTTTATATTATTAGCCGCAACAAAAAGCTTATCTGATGTTAGTTTGGTAGCACCGTATAAATTAATGGGAGCACAAGCCTTATCTGTAGATAAAGCAACAACCCTTTCTACGTTTGTATCAAAACAGGCGTCAACTACATTTTGAGCCCCACCAACATTAGTTTTTATACATTCTTCCGGATTATATTCGGCCAAATGAACGTGCTTCATAGCTGCCGCATGGATCACATAATCAACGCCTTTAAAAGCCCTTGTTAATCTAGCTTTGTCCCGCACATCTCCAATAAAAAATCGAATTTGTGGAAATTCAGAAACAGGAAATTCCTGTGCCATCTGAAATTGCTTTTGTTCATCCCTAGAAAAGATAATTAACCTTCTAATTTCTAAATGCTTCTCCAAGATATGGCTGGTTAATGCCTTTCCTAAAGAACCTGTTCCTCCTGTAATCAATAACGATTTCCCTTTAAAATCCATTTTTACTTTAATTTATTATAACACTATTCTTTGGCCTATTGACAAAACTACGATAATTATTGCCTCTTACAAGGGCTGTAGTATTTTCTAACCCATTTTTCCTCACTATTTCTCTTGCAAAACCATACCAGGTCATTGGTTTATTGTCTGTAAAATGCCGTACGCCATAATTTTTAGCATTGTTTTCAACGAGTTCTACTATATGTCGGGCTAAATTATTGGCGTCTGTTGGACAGCCTATTTCAGTATCTGTGATGGTCAACGTTTCCCCCGCCTTTGCTTTATGTAAAACGGTTTTATAAAAATTATGTCCAAACTCTGAATACAACCATGAAGTCCGAATTATATAGAAATTTTGTAAACCTTGTTGTATGTATTCCTCCCCTTTTAATTTTGATTTTCCATATGTATTGATTGGGTTGGGAATATCATTTACCGTATAGGGCTCTAATTTTTCTCCATCAAACACATAATCTGTTGATATGTGAATTAATGTTACATTATAGTTTTTGCAAGCTTCAACCATATTTTTAACCCCTTCTGCGTTTACTAGGTATGCTTTTTCAGGATGCTGTTCTGCTTCGTCTACATTGGTATAGGCAGCACAATTTATACAGTAATCAAACTGAGTATTCGAAAACAAACCGTTAACAGCCCCAGAATTGGTAATGTCTAACTCATTTGAACCACAAAATGTAAACTTCATTTCGTCAAAGTCTTCCTTTATTTTTTGAAGGCATTGTCCTAACTGTCCGTTAGCACCTGTGACCACTATTTTTTTCATACCATCAAAGCGTTAAAGGTTGGTAAGGCCAGATCTTTTGGGGAGACCATAATTTCATTGGCATTCAGTTTCCAATCAATATCCAAAGTTTTATCATTATAGATGATTCCCCCCTCTGCTTCTTTATGGTAATAGTTGTCACATTTATAAAAAACTTCAGCCGTATCACTCAATACTGAAAAGCCATGTGCAAAACCTCTAGGAATAAACAATTGTTTTTTATTTTCATCTGATAACTCGACTGAAAATTGCCTCCCATAGGTTTTAGAATCTACCCTTAAATCAACAACAACATCTAAAATAACCCCTTTTAACACACGTACTAATTTGGCTTGTGCGTGAGCGTCTTTTTGATAGTGTAACGCTCGTATAACACCTCTATGTGAAAAGGACTGATTGTCTTGTACAAAGTTTATATTTTGGCCGATAGCCTCATTAAACCGGTTGGTATGAAAACTTTCGTAAAAGTAACCTCTTTCATCCTTAAACAGCCTTGGCTCTAGAACCACACATCCCGCTAAACTAGTCTCAATTACCTTCATCCCTATGTATTTAATATTCCTAATAGGTTTTTTCCGTAGCCACTTTTTAGTAAGGGTTCCGCCAAGGCAATAAATTGATCCTTATCAATATATCCCATCTCGTAGGCAGCAGCCTCAATTGCCCCAATTGTCAACCCTTGCCGCTCTTCTAGAACCTCTACAAATTGAGAGGCTTGCATTAAAGAAGCAAAGGTACCTGTGTCTAACCAAGCAGTACCCCTGTCTAAAATACTCACGCTTAGTTTATTTCTTTCTAAATATACTCGATTAACATCTGTAATTTCGAGCTCCCCCCGATGACTCGGAGCAATGTTTTTCGCAATTTCTACAACATCATTGTCGTAAAAATAAATGCCTGGTACTGCATAATTGGATTTTGGCTCCAATGGTTTTTCTTCTATGCTTATGGCTTTGCCGGCTTCATTAAACTCCACCACCCCATAACGTTCTGGATCATGTACTCTATAGGCGTATATAATTCCGCCATCTGGGTCGTTATTAGACTGTAGCAGTTTTGCCAAACCAGAGCCGTAAAAAATATTATCTCCTAATATTAAGGCCACTTTATCTGTGCCAATAAACTCTTCCCCAATAATAAAGGCTTCGGCCAAACCATTAGGGGCTTCTTGAACCGCATATTGGAAGCTGCATCCATATTTGGTACCATCTCCTAATAGGTCTTGAAATAAAGGCAAATCTTTGGGTGTCGAAATGATTAAAATTTCTTGAATTCCTGCATACATTAGGGTAGACAAGGGATAATAAATCATTGGTTTATCATAAATAGGCATTAATTGCTTGCTAACACTTAAGGTAAGTGGATGTAAACGTGTGCCTGAACCTCCTGCCAGTATTATGCCTTTCATTATTTTCTGTTATGTTGTTAAAATTTACAGTTATGTTGTTATCTAGTTAATCGCAATGCTTTTTATTAACTTTGAAAGCATCCGTCTAATATAAATTATCTTTTCAAATATTTTGTTTACTTCCGTAACATATTCTAAGCATTGTGCAATCTCTAATTGGGTCTCTAATTCTGCCAATGAACCCAATGCTATATACAAAAATCGAGTAAATTCCTTTTCTCCTTTTCGCCCTGCTCCTTCGGCTATATTTGAAGGTATAGAAATACTTGCTCTTCTCATTTGACTTGCCAATCCAAAACGTTCTTCAGTTGGGAATTTCTCGGTCAACTTATAAATTACAATCACCAAACTCATTGCTTCCTTCCAAGCATTTAAGTCTTTATGTGATTTTATTTCTGGCATAGGTGTTTGTGTTATATTTTAAAACTCAATATTATTTCCAAACAATCCTTTTAAACTGTTGATATGATTATCTCTTCATAACAACATCACAGCGTAACAGTGTAACTACCTTATGTTACATTTACATCATTGAATTTTTTCTATAAGACCCAGAAGCAATGTTTGCCAACCATTCCTCATTACTCAAATACCATTTAATTGTTCTTTTCAAACCTTCTTCAAAGGTTACTGAAGGCTCCCACCCCAATTCCTTCTTAATTTTTGATGCATCGATAGCATAGCGTAAGTCATGCCCAGGCCTATCCTTAACATAAGTGATTAATTGTTCTGAAGTACCTTTTTCCTTTCCTAATGCAACATCCATTTGTTGGCACAATAACCTGACTAAGTCAATATTTTTACATTCGTTACAACCACCGATATTATAAGTTTCCCCATTAATTCCTTTGTGAAAAACCAAATCTATTGCTACGGCATGATCCTTTACATACAACCAATCTCTCGTATAATTCCCATCGCCATATACGGGTAAGGGATTGTTCTCAAGAATATTAGTTATACATAATGGAATTAATTTTTCAGGAAATTGATTTTGCCCATAATTATTAGAGCAATTGCTAATTACATAAGGCATATTATAGGTTTCTCCATACGCTCTTACAAAGTGATCTGAACTTGCCTTAGATGCAGAATAAGGAGAATTAGGGTCATAAGAGGTTGCTTCCGTAAACAATCCTGTTTCTCCTAAACTACCATAGACTTCATCGGTACTGATGTGGTAAAAACGTTTACCTTGAGTATTCTCCTTCCTAAAATTCTTAAAGGCGTTCAACAAATTTACTGTCCCCATCACATTTGTTTTTACAAAGGATAATGGATCTGTAATAGATCGATCCACATGCGATTCTGCGGCAAGATGAATTACTCCATCAAATTGATAGGTGCTAAAAAGTTGGTTGATAAAATTTTCATCTGTTATATCCCCCTTAATAAAGGTATAGTTGGCTGCGGTTTCTATATCTGCCAAATTCTCTAAATTACCAGCATAGGTTAAGGCGTCCAAATTATAAATATGGTAACCTGGATAGGACAACACAAACCTCCGAATTACATGAGATCCAATAAAACCTGCGCCCCCTGTAATTAATAGATGCATTTTTATTTTTTATAGTTTTTTAAGAATCTGTTCAATTCCAATAATGATAAAATTAACAACAAAAGAAATATTAATTGAATTGGAAGCATAAATTTAAACTTATTAACAAAGCCTCCCAATTCTACCCCCCTTGTAGGAAAATCCGAAATCACATTCAATATGGTTGCTTTGTTTGCTCTTTCATTATTTAAGCCCACAATTTTATCCTTTAATAGATCCCGTTCTTTAAGCAGGTCTAATTCTTTATGCTGCCCACCACCATTATCTCCAAGGTTAATATTGGTGCCTTGCATTTCTTTGGCAGCCTCTTTGGTCAGTACATCTTTATACAATGCCTGTAAGGATACTATTTCCTCAAGCTGTTGTTTGTAGATTTCTTCTTGTAACTTAATATTATTATCGTTTGTTGCTTTTTGCTCTTTAAAATACCCATTACTAGAAATAGATTTTACTATAGCGGGTTGTGCTTTTTTAGCCACTGTACTGTTGGTGCTTAATAAAACAATTTTGTGGAATCGGGCATCAAACGTATTGAAATTTTTTAGATAGGCTTCAAAGTCTATATTTTTTACGGTAGTAGAATCTAATTCCCGAATAAAGCGATCAAACAATTTTATTTTCTGGTTCTCATCAGAATAGGACTCAATCTCTAACTTTTTAATACTTGCCGCTTCCTTTGATGTGATTTTTAAAGCACTAGCCAAGGCAATAGAATCATGAGAGATCGCTAACTCATTGTAAAAATCAATATTGTTGTACAATTGTTGTACACTATTAAAATTGGGTTCCACCACCATACTGGAAATAAACTTTTGGTCTTTTTGAATATCCAAATAAATTCCTAGTCCAATACCTACAACCCCAGCAATAACAAACTTGATAAAATGCTTCTGAATAAAAAGCAAAAACAACATTATTGTATGAAAGATTCCTTTAAAAATGCTTCCAATAAAGTTAAATAGTTTTTTAAAAGCATTGCCAATTAGTTGGAATATCTGTCCTAAGTCTATTTCCTCTGAAGCCTGTTGTGGTTGTTTCTCACTCATTATTACGAATTAAATATTTGTGTTACTATTTTATTGGTGATCAAATAGGTTGGTTTTACCCCTGTTGTTCCTAAACCTCCCGATGCCAGCGTACTTCCTGTTTCCAAGGGGTTATCAGAGGCATAGTAGGCATACCTAACTTTTACATCTTTCTTTATACTTTTTCTTACCTTAGACGCAGCCTGGATTGCCTTTTGATAATGCACACCTTCCATTTCCAACCCAATAACACTCCATGTGGAGTCTTTAAAAAATTGCAAGATATCCTTGTTTTGTAAGGAAGTTCCCAATACGGTCACCATTGTTCCTTCTAAAACTTTTAAGCCATTCCCTTGATAATCTTCAGCAGAAAATTCATTTTTAAACGGATAATTGTCCGCGGTCCCCTCAAAAATATGTGCTGTGGGAATCATAATATCCCCTTTTCCGCCATCTAAAATTCCTGCTTTTCCCATAATGGAAACCGACTCCACATTTAGAAATTCCTTTGTACCATCGTTCTCGTACGGTTTTAAAAGTTCATCTATGGTTTCATAGGCTTGCTCCCCAAAAGCGTAATCCATTACAAAGATAATAGGTTTTTTCTCATTTTGTATGCCTTCTGGCAAATCATAACAGCAGGCATTGCTGCCCAACTTAGCCGTATCAAATATTTGAACATCTATGTTTGTGCCTGAGGTATCTTTTAACGAGAGCATCCCATTCTTTTTTGCATGGACAATAACCTTCTCTCTTAATTTGCTATTTCCTTCCTTACTTAAGTCTTCGTAAATAGTTAAATTATCTTCTAATCCAGGATATTCATTCTGTAAAGCTTTCCTTGCGAACAAAGAATTCATCACACTATGCATATTGGCACTAATAATATGTAGCGGCCTATGCAAGATGCCGTGCGATTCTAAAGTTTCTTTTATGGTTAAAGCCCAGCGGTCTCCATGAATGTGGTGCCCCAAGCGTTCTCTTAAAACCGGACTAAATGTGATGGTTCTTTTTTCCCCTGTTGTTTCTTCTTCTATGGCAAGTTTACCCATCCAATAAATAGTACGTAAAAACCGTTCTGGATTGTCTACCGTAGAAAAATTATGGTGCATTTGCTTCACCTCAACAAAAGACCGTCCTAAAATATTGGCAGTATAGGTTAATGCTACCTCTAATTCAGATTGTGTAAGATCTTTTTTATCCAATGCAGCTTCCAGCTTACTCCAATCTCTTATGGTTCGCTTTGTATCTTCAATTAAAACTCTTTTGCTAATTTTTTCCGATTCAATAAAAAGAAAGGTAAGGTGTGTTAAAATATCATAGATATCAGATCTGCCTCTGGTAATAACAATATTCATTTGATCGACATCTATCCGATAACAATCGCGCCGCCTTTTGACAGGAACTATTGCTTTAAAATGGGATTCTTTATACCCTTCATCGGAAGTTAAATTGATATATCTACACTGTTCTATACCTTCGGGTAAGCGCTCCAAAACATAAGTTAGACCGTTTAATTCTGATTTTTCTTCGGCTACGGACCCGTATATTTCTGGCCGTAATTGCAATAAGGCATTGCGCAAAGTTTCTCCTGAAACCCCCATAGGTTTATAAAAACCACGATTAAATAAATGACGCATTGTAATATACAAACGCTCTATGGCGTTAGTTGACTCTTGAGCCCTTGTTGTATTTGTTGTTTCATTCATAATTGATCTACAAAGCTACGTAAATTTAATACTTTACTACCTACAGTAAGATATTGGATTATTTTACTTTAAAATCTTGCAAGCCATCCGCTAGTTTACGATCGTTAGACAGGCGCTGTACCTTATTCTGCCCCCCAAACTTGCCAATACTAATCATATAATCTTTAAAACCATTCTTTTGAATTTTTGTAATTCTTAAGGTTTGAAGAATTTTCCCCTCAATTAAATCCAAATAATAACTATTTTGCTTTTGTAGGCTTTGATCCAATTCCGCAATAAATTTTTCCATACTACTCGGCTCCTTTTCGAATTCGACAAACCACTCATGATAGGGCAATTCGTTTCCTTCCGGTGCCGTTTGTGGTGCTACGGTAAACTCATTTATTCGAGCAGCTGTTGCCGTCATCGCCGTTTGCATGGCCTCTTCTACCTCTTTGGCAATAACGTGTTCCCCAAAAGCAGAAATAAAATGTTTAATTCTACCTGAAACTATTATTTTAAAGGGGTTTAAAGAAATAAACTGAATGGTATCTCCGAGATTGTATCCCCACAATCCTGCATTTGTAGAAATAATCATCACATAATTTACACGGAGTTCCACATCTTTTATTGTAATGCGTTCTGCATTGGCTTCGTAGAAATCATCCGCCTTTATAAATTCATAAAAAATACCTGAATTTAATAACAACAACATTCCTTTATCCTGTTGTGAATTTTGATACCCAAAAAAGCCTTCACTCGCTGGAAAAAGCTCGATACTATCTACTTTTCTCCCTATTAAATTTTCAAACTTGGCTCTATAGGGTTCGTAATTTACACCTCCGTATATAAACAGTTGAAAATTTTGAAACAAATCCCCCACCTTTTTACCGCTAACCGATTGTAACTTTTCAAAATACATTTGTACCCAAGAAGGTATGCCCGCAATAACGCTCATATTTTTATTCTTGGTTTCTTCAACAATGGCGTTTACTTTGGTTTCCCAGTCTTCAATACAATTAGTATCCCAGCTAGGCAATCTATTTTTTTGTAAGTATTTAGGAACGTAATGCGCCGATATACCGGACAGTCTGCCCAGTTTTATACCGTTTTTCTCTTCTAAAATAGGACTCCCTTGTAAAAAAATCATTTTACCATCCACAAAACTAGTCTCTCCCGTCTCATGGATATAATTTAAAATGGCATCTCGAGAGGCTTCTATTTGGTATTTAATAGATTCTTTGGTTATGGGAATATATTTAGCCCCAGAGGTAGTACCCGATGTTTTGGCAAAATAGATGGGCTTTCCAGGCCATAATATGTCTTTCTCCCCTTGTACCACCCGTTCTACATAGGTTTTTAACGCCTCATAATCTCGGACAGGTACCTTGTTTGTAAAATCTGTATGTGTTTGTATGGCGCTAAAATTATGGTCTTTGCCAAATTGAGTAGACCGCCCTTTGGCAATTAATTCTGAAAACACGCGCTCTTGGGTCGCTATTGGCTGTGAGACCCACTTATTATTTTTCTTAACGATGTTTCTGGCGAATATTTTTGCGGCAACTGATTTTAAAGACATACTACTTATTTAAAATCTATATAATCTGTTGGATTCACAGAACCACCATTGCTCCAAAGTTCAAAATGCAAATGAGGACCCGTAGTAAGCTCGCCTGTATTGCCTATTGTGGCAATTACTTCTCCTGCTTTTACGATATCACCTTGGGCTTTATGCAAGGCGCTATTATGCTTATACACGGATAACAAATTATCTTTATGCTCAATGATGATGACATACCCTGTTTCGGTTGTCCATTCTGCAAATATCACTGTTCCTATGGCAACCGCCTTAATTGGGCTATCTTTTGACGCCACTACATCTACAGCAAAATGTCTTTTTTCTTTATCATACTCTTGAGAAATTGTACCACTTACAGGAGAAAACAACACCAAAGCTGCTTCTGAACTTACCTTTCCAAATAAGTTGTATTTATCTTCCAAAGCAACTTGTGCACGTAGGTTTAAATCTTCTTTTATGGGGCTAAGATCTACAGTAGATGGATCAATTTTCACTTGTTCAAAAAGCGAATCCCTATTCATTTCGTTGTTTGCAATGTCTCCGCTTAAAACCATTCGTATATTTTCCAAATACTTATTGGTATAATTTAAAACATTAACCAAAGAGTCTGTTTTATAGGTTAAATCTGTAGCTTGTTTTTTAAGTTTTGTAGAAGAGTAGCCTGGTATATATTCTCGTATGGGCGTAAAAGCAATAAGTAGAATTGTAAGTGTTATAAGAACAAATGTTAGCAGCCAGCCTGTCACAAAAACATTCAACCTACTTAGCTTAAAGGAAATTTTTTCTTCAAAAGTATCTTCGTTTAAGATAACTAAGCGATACTTATTTAAAAGTTTACGCTTAATTTCTTTCCTTTTTTTCCGTTCTTTAGCCATAGTTAACAAATATAAACTTTAGAATTATAAAACACTAAACTATTACAGATAACAAGACTCCAAAAATAAGTTAAAATACACAAAATAATTGCTCTTTGTCTAAAATCAAATTCTATTGTCATTATTAACACAGTTCTATCAAGTTTTTATTATATTTGTTCTATTAAATTAATTATTATGATTTTATCAAATATTATACTAGCTATTCCAGGGGGTGCATCAATTGCATTAATAGTAGTTGCTGTTTTATTACTTTTTGGAGGTAAAAAAATTCCAGAATTGATGCGCGGTTTAGGCAGCGGAATCAAAGAATTTAAAGATGCATCTAAAGAAGATGATTCTAATGAGAAATTAGAAGAGAAAAAATAATTTATTGTACAGTATCAAAAACAAAAAACCTGCTTCTTAAGCAGGTTTTTTTATATTGTTTCCCTTGTGTGGTTTGTCGATTAGCCCTTGCATCTAGGCTAGAATAGCATTCCAGTTTTATAAGAAACAACAACAAATCCCTAAGTTCACTACATATATTCCTTTGTTTACAACAAATAATAATTTTCGCTGCTAGTTACGGCTATATTTGTCGTACGTAAAATAACCACGCTACTACAATTAGTTTTAATTTGGGATTTTAATGAAATCTCCAAGGGTTTATGATACCTCAGCTATGAAAAAAATATTACTTACATCTTTATTCTTATTCTCTATAGGCGTCTTTGCCCAAGAGTTGCAGCTGGATAAAGGTCAAAAAGCTGAAAAGAGTAGTGCAATCAATGACTCTTTATCTAAAACAAATTTAAAGTCTACCAAACAAGGTTTTCACTATACTGCTGATGGTAAGCCCTCAATCGGATTCAATAAAATTTCTGATACAAAAAGTAAATTAATAAAAAGAGCTACCGAGTATTTTGATAAGCTTTGGTATGCAGAGGCCGCGGAACTTTACGAGCAAGCCCTAAGGGAAGATAAAAATAACTATACCTTAGAAATTTTAGAAAAAGCTGGTGATTCTCATTATTACAATACCAATATGGAAAGAGCTTATTATTGGTATACTATTTTATATGATTCATTTGGAGATGATATGTCTCCAGACTATTTATTTAAATATGCTCATTCCTTAAAAGGAACAGGTAAGTACGGTAGAGCCAAACGTTTACTGCGTATTTATGATCGAAAGAAAAAGAAAGAAAACGCAACAATTCCTGTTACCAATGATATTGAGGATCAAAAAGAAATGCTTTTGGATGATATTCTTAAAACAAAGCATAGCTTTGAGTTAAAAAATGTATCTATAAATTCTGAATACTCCGATTTTTCACCCATGTATTATAACGAGAATGAAATCGTTTTTTCTTCAGCAAGAGATTCCTCTTTTTTTAGTACACGGAAATACAAATGGAACAATCAACCTTTCTTAGATCTTTATAAAGCACAATTAAATACGGATTCAAATGATTTAAAAGATCCAATTAAGTTTTCAAAAAAAGTAAATACAAAATATCATGAAGCTTCCGTTGCTTTTTCTCCAGATAATAAAACCATGTATTTTACCAGAAACAACTATGGTAAAAAATTAAAGAGAGATAAAAACGGTATCAATCATTTAAAACTCTATCTGTCTAAAAAAATTGACGATGAGTGGACAGAAGCCGTAGAATTACCATTTAATAGTGATACGTATTCTACTGGCCACCCTGCATTAAGCCCGGATGGCAAGCAATTGTACTTTGTTTCTGATATGCCAGGTAGCATAGGAGAAACAGATATCTTTGTTGTAGACGTTTTAGAAAATGGGCTGTTTTCTACACCTAAAAATTTAGGCCCTGAAGTTAATACAGAACAAAAAGAAATGTTCCCTTTTATTACTGGGAAAAAACTTTATTTTTCTTCTACTGGACATGTTGGCTTGGGTGGATTAGATATTTATGAAGCCGCTTATGACGAAACAGGTTTTGCAGCTGCAAAGAACCTTGGTCTACCTATAAACAGTAATAAAGACGACTTCTCCTACATCGTAAATGAAGAGACTCAAAAAGGGTTTTTAGCCTCTAATAGGGCTAATGGTAAAGGTGATGATGATATTTATTCCTTTAAAAACTTAATTGTAGAAGAAGTTAATGAAAATGCAATCTCAGGAGTTATAACAGAGTTAGTAACCGGTACTTTTATCCCCAAGGCTTTAGTAACACTATTGGATGAAAACAATATTAAACTAAAAGAAGTTCTGACAGAAGAGGATGGTCGTTTTATTTTTGAAAATTTAGATGAAAATAAAAAATATATCATAAAAACGAATAAAGAAGATTTCTTTACTGAAGAAGTAAGCACTGCAACAAAAGAAAATAAATTGGTTAGTGTGGATGTTACAATGCGTAAACTAAAAGAACTGATCATTGTAGAGAAGGGAGTGAAAAGGCTTAAAACAGAAATGATTTACTTCAATTTTGATAAATCTTCTATACGAGACGATGCTGCAGAAGAACTTGATAAGCTTGTTGCTACAATGAATGCATACCCAAGTATAAAAATTAAAATTGAATCTCATACAGATGTTAGAGGAAATAACGCCTATAACAAGTATTTATCAGATAAAAGAGCAAAATCTACAAGAGATTATATTATCTCTAGAGGGATAGATTCCAAAAGAATTGTAAGTGCTATAGGATATGGTGAAGAGCGATTAATAAACAAATGTGAACAAGGTGTCTCCTGCAGTAGGGCACAACACCAGTTAAATAGACGCTCCGAATTTATTATAGTAGATAATTAACAAACAATACCGTATTCGTATAAAAGCTCCAAACCAAAAGGGAGGCGTTTTTAAATATTTCTACTTCTAAAACATACAAAACCCCTGTTTTTAATCTAAGAAATGTGTAGTTGACAGATACTTTTACTTAAGCTGTTTATAGAACCCTGATAAACTGCGCTTTAACTAGTATTTTTGTTCTATACCGTACAGATATGCGAACTTTGCACTATCGATAACATAAATGTACGCATATGAAAGGAATTTTACTTTGTAGAGAAATCTATTTAAATGGATTTAAAAATTTAGGCCATTTTATTATTAAAAATTATCTCAAGCTTTTTTCTTGGTTTTGTTTTTCTTTAATAGCCCTTGGAGCTTATGCATTAATATATAGACTCCTTACTGGGTATGCTTTTGTCTAAAAAAGTATACCCCAGAAAACGAATCCTTGTACTACATACAAGACAAAAGTAAAAAAGACCTCATTGAGGTCTTTTTTTTGTCTACTATATTTATTAGGTTCACTTACTTTTCTTCTTTAGGAATAAATTTTAGTGTTTTTATTATCGCTTCCAATTCAAACATAAAATCTCTTTTTATTGCTGCAGGGGCAAAAGTAAAACCTTCTATTACTAATTTGCGTTGGTTTTCTTTATCATTGATGATGTAAGACACATATGGTCCTGCCATAGAATAGTTATGTATTTCCCATCTTCCCCTAACTTCTGCAGCTTTTTTGCCCCCGACTTCCGTAGGAAAGACATAAGGAGCAAAAGCTTTTTCAGTAACCATATAAGTACCCTCATTAGGTCCAGGAACATACTTTTTAGCTATGGAATCTCTTTTTCTAACAATATCACCTACAAAAGTACTGTCATTAGAAAAAGAGTCTTCTGGCAAGGTATATACCATAAGATTCATTGTTCCTTTTTTAATGTCACGATCTAACCATACAAAATTAGGCTCTCTTTTCCCAACTTTATATACAGAAGGGATATCCATTGTAATACCAAACTCTTCTTTTAGGTCTGTTTCTTTATTTAGAGAGCGCAGAAAGTTGTTCTGCGTAACTTTCATATCTACCTCCTTGAACGCAGAGATAATGTGTTCTGCCCTGTTATTTATAGTTTCAACAAGTGCATCTTCAGACGCCCCCATTATAATAGCTACTTTCTGTGGACGAGCGTATAAATTTGTTTTGATATAGGCTAAATCTGTGGTGTCCTTTTTTTGCACAAATAATACAGATCTCGTTTTTCGAATTTGTCCCGTAAATACATCATCAGGCATATGCCGTAAAGAAAGTCTAGGCTCGCTCCAAGCAATACCTACAACAGAAGCTGCAAAAAGCTCTCTTACTTTATCTCCTACCTTCCCTTCCCATAAGCTATTACTCATTACTACGGTAAGAGAGTTTACCTGACCAATAGATGCTGGCGTAAAATCTGCCTTACTGCTTTCTTTACAAGAAGTTGCTAGTATAAGCGTCGCAAAAATAAAGATGGATAGCTTTTTCATTTGTTCTGTTTTGAAGGATTAGTGACTAAATTTTTTGAGAAGAACAATCACACAACATAATTTTTGTTCCCAATTTTAAATTCCTACCACTAATACCGTTCCAATCTTTTAAATTTTGTACAGATATTCCAGTATATTTTTGAGAAATGGTCCAAAGAGAGTCTCCTTCCGACACAATATGCGTTTTAACACCAGGAGGAATAGGCTTTGGCGAAGACTTCTCTTGTACCGATGCAATGGCATTAGAATTTTTAGAAAAAATAGTTAATCGCTGTCCTACTTTCAAATTATTCGTTCGCAATCCATTCCAGCGCTTAATTTCACTTACTCTAACGCCAAATTTTTCAGCTATTTTTCCAAGAAAATCTCCGCTTCTTACCGTGTATCTTGTTTGGTTTTCTGAACTGACAACTTTTGGTAAAGGCTGTTCCATCTTACTCAGCTCTTCTTTAACAAGCGCATAAATACTTTCCTCATTGGTTACAAATTTACCCATTGCTGATTTTGGCAAGCGTAAGGCGTGGTCTCTTCCTTTAACAAACGGAATCATATTCAATTTATAAGAAGGGTTTAAGACAACCAACTCTTCAACACTAATACTCGTAAACTTAGAAATTTGATCAAAAGTTAATAAACTCTTTACATGGACCGTATCTGTTTCAAAATAAGGGCGTTCAACAATATCACCTTGTAATTCGTGTTCTTTGGCGTATTCAAAAATATACATTGTCGCTATAAAAGCTGGTAAATAACCCGCAGTTTCCCGAGGCAAATAACTTCTAATATTCCAATAGTTTGTATGACCTCCAGAGCGCCTAATAGCCTTGTTTACATTTCCTGGACCCGAATTATATGCTGCCAAAGCCAAATCCCAATCGTCATAAATAGAATACAAGCGGGTTAAATATTCGCAAGCAGCCTTTGTCGATTTAATAGGGTCACTACGGTCATCTACATAACTGGTGACTTCTAAGTTTTGCTCTTTACCAGTACCATACATAAATTGCCATAAACCGGTAGCACCGACTCTAGATTTTGCTCTGGGATTAAGGGCAGATTCTACAATTGCCAAATACTTCATTTCTAAAGGCATATTGTGGTTGTCTAACTCTTGTTCAAACATTGGAAAGTAAAACTGACTTAAAGTCAACATACGCTGCATTAATCCTCTATTTCGGGATAAATATGATTTTATTACACTCTCTAAAGATGGATTGTACTCTATATTAAACGGTGTTTTCTCATTTAAACGCTGCAACCTTGCTTTTAATGTATCGGTTGGTAAATCGATTAAACTAACTGGTATTTTTTCAATATTTGAAGTGGAAATCTCATTGTAGATTGTGTCAAAAAGTGATGCGCTGTCATAGATTTCTTTTAACCACAAACTATCATACTTTGCTGCATGTTGATGATCGGACAAATGGTATTTAATTTTTGACGAATCATCTACAAAAATAGTAGCAATCGGATTTACCCTTGCAGGCATATCCTTTAATATTATTTTCACAGAATCTAAAAAAGTGCTTGTAGCTGTTGTGCTACTTACGATTTCTTGTTGTGGAATACTATCAATTTTCTGTGCATAACTTGTTGTTCCAGCTACTAGTAACAGGCCTAGAAATATATTCTTCATTGTAGACTTTTTTGATTGGTTTTAGCTTGGTACTGTGTAAAATCGTACTTTTTTGTTTAAAAATAAAATTTTTTAACACATATTAAATTTATCAAAAACCATACCCTTCTCCATTTACTCCATAATAGCTGCAATTCCTGGTAAAGTTTTGCCTTCTAAACTTTCTAACATCGCGCCACCGCCAGTAGAAACGTAACTAACTTTGTCTTCAAATCCGAATTGTTTTACTGCAGCCACAGAATCTCCGCCTCCAACTAAAGAAAATGCCCCGTTTTTTGTTGCTTCCGCTATATAATTTCCAATAGCAATAGTTCCTTTTGCAAAACTTTCCATTTCAAAAACGCCTATGGGTCCATTCCATAAAATAGTTTTAGACTTTAAAATAACCTCTTTAAAGATTTCCAATGTTTTTGGTCCAGCATCTAGACCTTGCCATCCATTTTCTATTTTCGTTACATCTACTATTTTAGTATTGGCTGTATTGCTAAAATCATCTGCCGCAATTACATCTACTGGTATGTGTACTTTAACACCTTTTTCTTTGGCTTGCTTTAAAATAGTTAAGGCTAACTCCATTTTATCATCTTCACAAATAGAATCCCCTACACTTCCACCTTGCGCCTTAATAAAAGTATAGGTCATTCCGCCACCAATAATTAAATGATCTACCTTATCTAGGATATTTTCAATAATCGTAATTTTCGAAGATACTTTAGCTCCTCCCAATATGGCAGTAACAGGTTTTTCTCCTGTTTGCATTACTTTATCTATTGCTTTTATTTCTTTGGCCAATAAATATCCGAAGCATTTATTTTCAGGAAAAAATTGAGCAACTATTGTTGTAGATGCATGTGCTCTATGAGCAGTTCCAAAAGCGTCGTTGATATAAATATCTCCCAACTTAGACAATTGTTCTGCAAATGCTTCTCCTCCTTTTTCTTCTTCAGCATTGAAACGCAAATTTTCCAACAACAATACTTTGCCGTTTTCTAAACTAGATGCTTCTTTTTCTGCGGCCTCACCTACAGTAGTTCCCACAAATTTCACTTCTACGCCTAAAACTTCTGAGACTTTTGCACAGATATGTCTTAAAGACAATTCAGGCACATTTTTGCCTTTTGGTCTACCCAAATGACTCATTAAAACAACGCTACCACCATCTTCTAAAACTTTAATGATACTTGGTTTTGCAGCCTCAATACGGTTGGCATCTGTTACCTCAAAATTTTCATCCATAGGCACATTAAAATCTACTCGAATTAAGGCTCTTTTGTTCTCAAAATTAAAATTGTCAATTGTTTTCATGGCAGTATTGTTGTTTGATTTAATTCTATCTTAGTTTTTTTAAGATGTCAAATGTAAAGATTTAAGCAATGCTGTTAAAACTGAATCGGTTTTTTAATAGTAAATAATTTATTTTAGCTATTTGGTTTTGTCTTTAATTCATATAATTCTATTTCATTTCTATCAAAAATCATTTTATTTACGGTGCAACAAGAATTCTAGTTGTTTTCAATTCTATATCTTTGGCATTATGTTATTTCAAGAAATTTTGGGCCTTTCTCATATAAAAAAACACCTTTGCTTAAGTGCGGATGCTGGTAGAATTCCTCATGCCCAACTATTTGTAGGTAATGAAGGTTGTGGTACCTTGCCTATGGCTATTGCTTATGCGCACTATTTATTATGTAAAAACACCAACGGTGAAAACACGGGTGGACAAGAAGCCTGTAATTTAAAATGCAGTAATTTATCACATCCAGATCTGCATTTCGCTTTTCCAGTAACCAATTCTGACAAAGTTAAAAGCCATGCCGTTAGTAATCATTATATGGAGGAATGGCGTGATTTTGTATCGGGGCAACCCTATGGTAATTTATTTGATTGGTACCGATTGATAGGCATTGAAAAAAAACAAGGCCAGATAGGGGTTGATGAAGCACAAGAGATTGTAAAAAAATTAGCTTTAAAATCCTATGAAGGTGGATACAAGGTGATGATCCTATGGATGGCTGATAAAATGAATACGGCTGCAGCCAATAAATTGCTAAAGCTAATTGAAGAGCCACCAGAAAAAACAATCTTTCTCTTAATTGCTGAAGATGAAGAACAAATAATACAAACCATCCGTTCTCGCTGTCAAATTTTACATTTTCCTCCAGTAGCAGAAGACGCCATCACACAAGCTTTGATTGCCAAAGGTTTAGAGTATCAAGCTGCATTTAAAATAGCCCATGAGGCTAACGGAAATTACAACAAAGCATTGGATTTAATGAACAACGATTCTGAGGATTTAGTGTTTGAAAAATGGTTTGTGCAATGGGTGCGAAGTGCCTTTAGAGCAAAAGGAAATAAAGCTGCCATTCAAGATCTTATTTTATGGAGTAATGAAATAGCAAAAACAGGCCGCGAAACACAAAAAAAATTCTTAGCCTATTGTACTGCTATTATGCGGCAAGCACTTTTATTAAATTACAATACCAAAGAATTGGCCTTTATGGAAATCCGTGTTGACGGTTTTAAATTAGAAAATTTTGCGCCATTTGTACATGAAAACAATATTATGGATATTGTTGAAGAATTAGAAAAAGCGACATACCATATAGAACGCAACGGAAATGCCAAACTAATTCTGACCGATCTTTCCATTAAATTAACCCGATTATTACATAAAAAAGCAGCTTAAAAAGATGAACAATTTACACGAAAATATCACAGAAGTATTTCTACTCCTTTTTTTAGTAATTACTTTTTTACAAAGTGGTTTTGACAAGACTATGGATTGGAAAGGAAACCTGTCTTGGCTAAAAGGTCACTTTAGCGCAACTCCCTTTAAAAATATAGTGCCAGTATTACTCAGTATTATCTTGCTCATAGAAGTTGTAGCAGGTGTACTTTGTGGTATAGGTATTGTACAATTTATTTTAGACGGCAGAAGTACAATGGCATTTTATGGTGCTATTTTATCTTGTATTACCCTTTTGTTTTTGCTTTTTGGTCAACGTATAGCCAAAGATTACGAGGGTGCAAAAACGATAGTTATATACTTTATACCTGCACTTTTTTTAGTTTGGTTGTTAAGCAAATAATTAAACCTGATAAAGCATCATTTTGGGGTGATAATATCTTAGAAAGGCAGAAAGTAAACGCCTAAATTCAGATAGAATTTAAGCCATAAATGCATCTCGTTTCTTCATCAAATAGTTTTTTTCAATCTCATTCGGAACCTTTTCTATGGCAATACCTAAGTAGTTTACCGCTTTTTCACATGCCCCTATATTCTTGAAATACGTTGCCATAACACCATAAAATAAATAGGTTCGTTGTTCAAAATTTTCAGCCTGTAACTCTTCTAAAATTTCTAATGCATCTTGATTTTTATTTAGTTGTAATAAAACTACGGCTAGAGCCAAAGAAATCATAGCATTAGGCTCTACTTGTTGTAGTTGTTGGTAGTGCTCTAATATTTTTTGCCAATTGGTTTCATTAAAAGATTTCGCCTTTAAATGTTCTGCGGCAATAGCGGCTTCAATATGATAGGTAGAATAATCTGGAAAGCTATTTGCTTTCAACAATGCCTCATTTCCAAGATGTATCAACGGAAAATACCATTTTGTCCGATCTTGATTTTTCAAATCTATACTTTCAAAATTCTCACCCTCCTTTGATGCCAACCTAGAAGAGTGGAAACACAGCAACCCAAATAAGGCATAACTAGCACCACAACGTAATTCTTTCTTAGTGAGTATTAGTTTTGTTAATCGCAAGGCCTCTCCGCAAAGTTCTTTACGTACCAGTAGCTTTTGGTGGTTAGAATGAAAACCTTCATTAAAAATAAGATAAATTACTTCTAATACATTATGGAGTCGTCCTGTCAGTTCCTTTTTATCAGGGAATTTGAAATCAATTTTTTTTATTTCTATTGTTTTCCTCGCTCGGGAAAGTCGTTTTTTTACGGTTTCTGGTTTTAGAAGTAATGCCGCAGAAATTTCATTAGTGCTAAACCCTCCAATAGTTTTTAATGCAAATGCTATTTGATCCTTTGCGTTTAATTTTGGATGACAAGCGGTAAAAATCATGCGCAGTTCACTGTCTTCAATCTCTTCTTTTTCAAAAAAATTATTAAGTGAAATTGCAGACGGACCATAACTAAGCTTTTGCAAACGATTTTTATCGGCATCAATTTTACGCAGCAGATCAATGACCCTGTTCTTTGAAGCCAAAGTAAACCAAGCTTCGGGATTTTCTGGAACTTTATCACGCCATTGAACCGTTGCTTTTGCAAAAGTATCTTGAACTGCATCTTCAATAATCTCTAAACTACACAAGCCAAAAATTCGAGTTAAAATAGAAACCATCTTTCCGTACTGTTGTCTAAAAAGATGGTCTATTAATTGTTGGTTTTTCACGAATTAATTGTTTTCAAAAACCAAAACTTCACGCACCTCTACAGTGCTACCTAAATCATAATCTGGGAAATCTTGAGCTATAATACAGGCAGCATCAAGGTCTTTGGTTTTTATCATATAATATCCCCCCACTACTTCTTTCAATTCTGTAGCTGTTCTGTCTGTAACCGTTCTATTAGGCCCTGTAATTCGCCTAACTTCTGGGTGTAATGCTTCACCATGTTTTACCACACCTTGTTCTTCCATCTTAGCATTCCAGACGAACCATTTACCCATACGTTCTTGTTCTTGCTCTGGTGAAAGTCCTAAATCTGCGTATTCTGTCCCAATAAAAATTAACATAAAATCTTTCATCTTGTTTTTGTTTTAAAATTACTAATTAATTGAATTATACTTCTATAACGAAACAAAAAAGTAAATGGGGACAGTTTTATATTATTTTTCGACTTCACATTAAAAAGGGATTTAATACCGAACAGAATAAGTGTTGAATTCCTCCCTATAACCCGGACAGTTTAAATTAAGAGAAATCAATGCAAATAGGTAATTAATTTGAAATACAAAATTTATTTCTGAGACAATCAAAGGATTAGGAATTGCAGTTGCCTTAAAACCAATATAGTAAATGTTTTCGGCACTGTAGATACGAAGCCCAATGTTTTAAATCCCTTTACTAACAAATGGGTTTTTTCAAAAAAAAATAGGGACTAAAATAGAATAGTCTTATTATTGTTACCTTTATTACATTGTATCTATAACCCTAAAACACCAGTAAACACTTTAAATAGTTGGTGTGTTTATATTCTTAAAATGATTCAAAAATGGTGGAAATCGTATATAGTTTGGTATGCAAATTATAGCGGGTTTAATAAGAGAAACAGAGCAGAAGGTTTGCCTTATTTCAGAGATAAATTGTTTATTTCCATACAATTACTAACCCTTATACTGGGAGCGATTTCTTACATTCCTAGTACTTATACCGCCCTTTCTAGAAATGAAAATAATGTATTTTACATAAATACAACAGCATTGGTGATCTTGTTATTTACTATATTTTATAGACCTCTCAATTATAAGTTAAAGAAATTCATTTTCTCGCTTAATTTTATTTTATTGGCCTTTGGTTTGCTAGTTTTCTTAGGATTTCGCGGAAATGGAAGTGTTTTAATTTATATGATTACCATTATGATTACGCTGTATAATGGTAGAAGTGCAGGTTTAAAAGCCGTACTATTAGCTGCTGTTTTTTATGTTATTCTGCTTTTAAGTTTTAACTACAACTTGTTTCACTTGCCTATTTATGAGCAGTTTGAACCTCAAGTATTGACGATCATCATTATCAATAATATTCTTTTTAACCTCCTGATTGTGTTTTCAGTCTCTTTTCTAATCAATCAGTTACACAATGCCTTATTAAAGGAAAACAAATTGCAGCAAGAGCTCTTGGCAAAACACAACAATGCCGTTACTGCAATGAAAAGTGCCGAAAAGTCTGATCGTTTAAAATCTGCCTTTTTAGCTAATGTTAGTCATGAAATAGGCACCCCTATGTATGGGATTTTGGGGTGTACGGATTTTTTAAAAGAATACAATACAGATGATGTTGAATACCAGGAATATGTAGCTCTCGTTGAAGAGAATGGTACAACATTATTAGAGATCATAGCAGATATTGTAAATATTTCTAAGGTTGAATCTGGTTTAACGCGTATTACTGTAACAACATTTAATGTAAACGATGTTATTGACAAAGTGTATGCTACGTTAACTCCTAAAGCTGAACAAAAGAAAATTATTTTTACCAAAAACAACCTAATTACTATACATGAAGCCATTATCCATTCTGATAAAGAAAAACTAACAGAAGTATTAAAACATCTATTAAAAAATGCCATTAAATACACCCAAAAAGGAGGAGTTGATTTAAAGTGTTTTTATAAGAATAAAAATACGATTGAGTTTGAAATTAAGGATACTGGAATAGGTATCCCCCAAGATCAATATGAAGCTATTTTTGAAGCATTTTACCAAGTAGATACCGATCATAGAAATGCATTACATGGGTCAGGAATTGGTTTAGCCATAGCTAAGGCTTATACAGAAATGTTAGGAGGGAAAATAAGTTTGAAAAAAAACGAAAAATCAGGAATCACCTTTACCTTTACGATACATACCCAACTGCAAAATAAAACTGAATAATATATAAAAAGCCTCTGCAATATGCAGAGGCTTTTTATATATAGAATGACACCAAGAATTTATTTCTTATAATTGTCATTTAAAATTTTGGTAATAGCTTCCGTTAGATTATCTGCATCAGTACCATACAATACACTTCCGCCTTCACCACCACCTAAGATATACGTAAAACTATTTGCTTTACCATAGGCTTTAATTTCTTCTTTTACTTTGTTCACCAAATCATCCATTTGTGTTTGACTAGCGATTTGCAATTGTTGTTCTTCTTGCTGCAATTGCTGACCAATACTTTGACTCTCTTGCTGTAGCAAGGCATACTCTTCTTGTGCTTTACTTTGAGCCATTTTTTGAGCTTTCGCTTGAAAAGCCTGAGCTTTCATTTGAAAAGCTTGTTGAATACTATCCCTTTTCTTTCCAAAAGTTTCAACTTTAGAATTAAATTCCGCTTCTAAGTCAATTTTTTCCTGATACTCATTCATCAACTTTACGTTATCTACGTATCCCATTTTACCTTGTTGGCAACCCACTAATCCAATACATGCTAGTGCTAAAATTATTTTTTTCATTTCTAAGTATTTGATATAAAACTCCCGAACCGACGGAAAGTTTAAATTTAAAGTTGCGCAAAAATAGAAAAGGTTTTTGAATGTACAACAGATTCATTTGTTAGATTTTTATAAGGTTTCTTAAAAAAATAAAAAATAGACTGGAATATTCTTTAAAGTAAGAAAAAACTAAATTTACATTTATAATAGAAAAAAACTATTGTTACACAACATTGTAATCACTAAAATCTATTACTTTTGACTCCCAAAAACGCCGTTTTAAGGGCTAAAAAAGAAAAAGAAATACGAACACTTGTGTTTAAATAAAAACACAGTCACAGCGTCTTAAAATGAATTTTAATGGTTTTTTATGATGTATATAATTGATGAATGCTCCTTTGTACGCATTGCAGACACATTGGAACGTAATCCACGATAAAAAGCACCAATTAAATTTTGGCCACCCGATTTATATTTTTCAGACAATAATGAAACGTAAAAAGCATCAAAAAGCATTGGTTTGGTTTTTACAACCGTCATTTGGTGTTTGGCGAAAATACGTTCAATAGCTGTTTTAGAAAAATGCCATAAATGTCTAGGTACATCATAAGCCGCCCAAAATTGTTTGTAATAATTTGCATCATAGGATTTAAAATTAGGAACAGCAACAATCAAGGTACCTTCTTTTTCTAATTTAGATTTCAATAGTTGTATTTGATGATCTAAATCTGGCAAATGCTCTAAAACATGCCATAAAGTTATCACAGCAAATTTTTCATTCGGTAGTGTCTCCAAAGATTCTTTTAAGTCCAATCCTTTAGCTGCTGCTCTTTTTCTAGCCAAAGCACTTGGCTCTACTCCTACAATATTCCAGTCTTTATTTTTAGCTGCAATTAAAAAATCACCCGTTCCTGCCCCAACATCTAGCAGGGATTTCTTTCCGGTAACTACAGCTGTAATTAATTTTATTTTTTTTTGCAAACTATATTCTTTTACAGTTTGGTACAATTTATCTACAAAGGTCTTTTTAGAATCTGTATGAGAAATGTAATTGCCACTTTCATAATATACCGCTAAATTTTCTGGTTGTGGATCCGTAACCAACAGATCCAATTCCGCATTGTGCTTTAACACAAATTCTTCCTTCGATACCAAATAGTCCATTGTCTTTAAAAATTCTTTCATCAATTATTTCTCTTGTAAATTCTGATATTCTTTTTTAAGCTCGCGAAGATAATTTAAAACTGGCGTTCTAGAAAGTGCATTAATGTCTAAACAATCATTTTCTATATCGCTGTACACTTCTATGCCAATATAGTAATAATCACTCTGAATCATTTCAGGCTTTTCTTTAGCGTCACTTTTAGTAATTTTACTTAAAAAGATTAACATATCCAAAAGTGGCTAATAAAGAGTAGTTTACAAGAGGGAGAAACTCTATTGGTAACGATTTAGTAATGGTGCTTACTTCACTTGCATTCATTTGATTACCTTGTAAATCATTAATGCAAATGTAATAAAAAAAGGTGCTGTCTAAATAGGCGGTCCCTTTCTGTTTTGGTTTTCCTCATATTTTATCGCCGGGGATTTTGCTAAGCAGCCCACCGTAATCCGGTGTAACTATTGTACCGACAAATAAAAGTTGTATCTATTTAAAACGGTCAACATTATTTGAAAGGCTATTTATCAATCCGTATGGACTTTACTACCTTATTGTTCAGTAATATTTCCAGCTCATAGCGCCCTTTCTTTAAATAGTAAAAAAGATCAATGACATATACAGTACAAACCTTTTATAATAACCAAATTATTTGTTTTTACTTAAAAATGAGGGAAACACTAAATAGGCTTCCCTCTTCTCTAAATTCTAAATAGTTTATTCTGTGATATTAAATCGTTCAACCACTTCTTCATAAGTCATTTTGGTATAGTCTAATGAAGATTTGCCGCTTGTTGAAACGCCTCCTGGAATGAGGACATATCGATATTGTTGTAAAAATGAGCCATCACCAACATTTTCTCCCTGTTCATTGGCAACTACTGTAATTTGTATTTCTCCTTGCTGTGCCCTAAAGTAATAGGATTGCTGTCTACTTGCACCAAATACTACAGGTAATTGGTAAACTAAATTACCCCCTTCACCTAACTCCAAACGTCTTCCATAAACCAAGATGGTTCCAGAATTTAACATACTAGCATTAATATTAGTTGCACTTATTGTAAACGAGCTAGAGACTACCTCAATACTTGCGCCTAACTCTGTATTTACCCATTCAGAAAAAATAACATTGGCGGTACCTGTATCACCCTGTTCTCCTTGTTCTCCGTCAGCGCCATCAGCACCTGCAACTCCTTGTTCTCCTTGAGGCCCCATAGGCCCGACCGCCCCATCTTTTCCATCTTCCTTAGAACAAGCGAATAAAAGGCTTGAAATAAAAAGTAGGCTAAATACATGTTTCGTGAATTTCATAGTTTTCATAATTTAATTTTTTATATATAATTGTTGGTACAAACATAAATGCAGCAGAGAATTGTGATGTCCAGATTATTATAATCTCAAAGAATTAGGACAAATTCAGTGTTTGTACCTTATACTCGGAAGGAGTCATTCCTGTATGCTTTTTAAAAGCACTATAAAATGTTGATTTTGAATTGAAACCGGCTTCTAATCCTACAGAGAGTATCGTATAATGATGGTACTTATAGGAGTTTAAATTCTGTTTAACATCGGCAACCCTGTATTTGTTGATATAATCAATAAAACTCAAATTAATGATAGAATTGACCATCTTGGATAGATAGCAGGTAGATATCCCCAATAATTCGGCTGTTGAAGTAAGGCTTAAATTTGGATCACGATAAATTTTTTTTAATCGAATGAGCTGTTCCAGTTTTTTAAAATAGGTGTTGGCTCGGGTTAAAGGTCTTTTGGCTTGACTCCGCAATTCCTTTATTCTTTGAGCACATAAAGTGGCGATAATAGTGAGTAGGTGCAGATGTTTTTCAGTAAAGAAATTTTTATTAGGGTGCTCAGAATCAATGATACCATATAATTTTCCATTAATTAGGATAGGCACACACAATTCAGAAAGCCGGTTTTCATCATCAATTATATAACGAGAATCAGCACTGGTATCATCAATTAATTCTGTCTGTTTGCTTTCGGCAACATAACCTACAATACCTTCCCCTAGCTTAATATTGATTCTATTATAAATAATATTGTCTATAGGATTTTTTTGACCATAAGCCGCTCTTTGAAATAATAACTCTTTTTTATAGTCAAACTCGTAGATAACACAATCAACAAAGCCTAATTGGTGAATGACGTTTTTAGTAATATCCCAAAGTATTTCCTCAATAGATTCTTTGGTATATAATGACGTAGAAAAAAAACTAATGGCTTTTAGCTCTTTTAAACTGTACATTTTTGTTGCAACAACTTTTTCCATAATTTCAGTTTTTTACTAAAATTATCCTGAAAGCCCATGAATGGGTTATTGATATGTAACATTATACTAAAGATATGTAACTGAAGATTCAAATAACTATTAATCAATATATTGCGAGTACTCTGAAGGTGTTTTTTTAAAGGTTTCTTTAAAACATTTCATAAAATAAGAAGGGGTGTTGAAGCCAACTGCATAGGCTATTTCATTAATTGTGCTATCTGATGTCTTTAAAAGATGAAGGGCTTGTTTTAATCGTTGCGAACGAATAAAAGCAGAAGTGGAAAGCCCAGTATAGCTCAATAATTTTCGATGCAATTGCATTCTGCTCATTCCTATTTTTTTGCTAAATAGCTCGGCATTGAACCGAGGGTCGGTTAGATATAAATCTAGTATTTCCTGTATTTTGTTCAAAAAAGATTCTTCAATAGGGGTAATGGTGATATTCTTGGGTTTTAAGATCAATTCTTGAGAATAACGATTTCGAAGTGCTTTGCGCACTTCTATTAAATTGTCAATACGTTGTTCCAATAGATGAATTTTAAAAGGTTTTATCACAAAATCATCTGCGCCAGAAGCCAGCCCTTTAAGTTCGTTTTCTTCTTCACTATTGGCTGTGAGCAATATAATGGGTATGTGATTTGTCAGGTCATTATTTTTTAAGGTGTCGCACAATTGAATACCATCTAAAACAGGCATCCTAATATCGGATATAATAATATCAGGAATTTTAGACATTGAAATTTTCAAACCTTGCTTTCCATTTTCAGCTTCTAGAATATGATATTTGCCTTTTAATGCATTTTTGATAAAAGCTCGTATTTCAGCATAATCTTCTACAATCAAAAGTATAGGTAATGAATCATCAGGTGTAACTTTTGAATTGATAAGCGTATTAACGGTGGTATTTTTATTTTCTATAACCGGGACCTTGTATTCTTTAATAATGGTATCTCCATCAAGATACTGCTTTAAAGGAAGTTCTAACTCGAAATGTATAATTTCCCCGAGCTCCATCCTTGTATGGATTTTGCCCTCATAAAAAGCAACCAATTCTTTAACCAAAGATAATCCAACACCCATTCCTTCTGCATAGTTGTCATATTGATAAAAACGGGTAAACAGTTTTTCAAGATTCAATTTAGTACCATTCATTATAGTATTTTTGACACTTATATAGATATGTTCAGCATGTTTGGTTACTGAAAAACTACAACGGCCATTTTCAGGACAATACTTAAATGCATTTGAAAGAAGGTTGGTCGTTATCTTTTCTATAATGTCTTCATCATAAACGGCATTATCTATAGATTGAATTTTAACGGTATAGTCAATATTTTTAAAATCAGCTTGATAATCAAAAGATTGCGCAATAGTATGTAGAAATAACCCTAAATTTCCTTTTGAAAGTTGTAGCTGTAATTTTTCATTTTCCATTTTAGCTAAATCGAGTATCTGATCTACCAATGCGGTCAAACGTTTCGTATTGCGCTTTACCATAGAAAAATTGGTTCGATCTGAAGCTGAAATATCTACTTCTTGTAATTTCTGTTCCACAGGGCCTGCAATAAGTGTCAGGGGTGTTTTGAATTCATGAGCGATGTTAGTATATAGGTTGGATTTGAAATCGTTCAATTTTTGTAACCGTTCCGTTTCTTCATGCTCAAATTGAAGATGCATTTTCATTTGCCAACGCCATTTTAAATACTTGTACAATAAGAGCACTAAAGCTAACCCTAAAAGCAAGTAAAGTGCTTTTGCAAGATTAGTAGCATACCAGGGTTTTAAAATGGTAAAGGCGTATTTTGCCGGTTCGTTGTTCCATACGCCATCATAATTACTTGAAATGACCTGAAACTCATAATCATTTGGTGGTAAATTGGTATAATGCGCTACATGGGTATTTCCTGAAGAAATCCAATCAACATCATTATTTATCAACCTATATTTATATTGGTTTCTTTCCGGTTGCGAAAAATGCAGTGAAGAAAATGAAAACGTCACTGTATTTTCATTATGATTAAGATTTTGAGATTCATATAGTTTACGCTCTTTATTGAACACCTCAAAACCGGAAATCACCGTTCTGGGTTTTATAGGGTTAATCTCCAATTGATTTGGGTCAAACCAATTTAAACCTTCCAGCCCACCAAAATATAGGATGCCGTTTTTGTCTTTGTAATAGGCACCCGTATTGAATTCAAAAGCCTGTAAGCCATCATAATTGCTATAGTTTTCAATAGCTGATACCATGTTATTTTCAATTACAAGCTTGGTAATGCCTTTGTTGGAACTCAACCACAGGTTTTTATCGTCATCTGAAAGCAGACCATAAACCACATCGTTTGGTAAACCGTCTTTTTTAGTATAGGTTGCAATAGACTTGTTATCAACAGCATAAGACTTCAATCCTTCGCCATTTGTTCCCACCCATAATATGCCTTCTTCGTAGAAAAGTGATTTTATTTTATTGGCTATGTTATCAATTTTACTAAGCTTGGCTTCATCAATAGTCAGCTTATATAAACCATCAGATTCTGTCCCGACCCAAAGTGTGTTTGCATCGCCTTGTGCAATGGTTCTAATATTATTGGTGGTCAAATTTGAGTTTTCTGCTGAAAACTGCTTCATAAAACCCACGTTTTCATCAAACGTTACAAGGCCGTGATCTCTTGTACAGAGCCACATATTTCCGGAAGTATCCTTAAAAATCTTCCAAATGGTGAATTCTTCCGTTTCTTTATAGGAAGTTATTTTCCCGTCTGCACCCATCAGTTGAAGCCCATTGGTTTGATGCCCTATCCATAAGTTTCCATCGTCATACAAAAGGCTCATAATCCTATCGCCGAGAAGTTTTGAATTAGTAGCTGTATAGGTAAAAAACGCTTGGTTATCCGTATTTATTCTAGTCAGTCCCTTACCGGATGTGCCAAGCCATATCGAGTTGTTTTCATCAATAGTGATGGCTCTAATAACATCCACATTGACATTTTGCGGCACTTGGTCATTTGTTAGCACGTTGAATTTAACCAGATATTCATCATAGTAGCTCAACCCCGAACCGTCGGTTCCCAACCAAATGGTTCCGGTATTGTCTTCATATAACGATAGCACATCGTTGTAATGCAGGGCGTAGGGATCGTTTTTGTTTTCCGTGAAATTTTGAATGGTTTCCAAACTGAAATCCACCAAAAAAACACCTTTCCCATAGGTTGCAATCCACAGTCTGTTTCGCTTATCGACCAATACATCTTGAATGATTAAATTTTTGGGCAACGAATGGGACATAAAACCTTTAAATGGCTTAAAATTCGCATCATTTTGAAGTTTTACAAAAAGCCCTTCCCCATAACTGCCCAAAAATAAGGTGTTATTTTTAGACGTTGTGAGTGCGCTAAAATTGGTTCCCGGTATGATTTCAGCGAATTTGTAGTCTTTATTTCTTATTTCAATAATACCGCCGTTGGTTGCTGCCAAAATGGTGTTGTTTTTTGTTTCCAAAAAATCATATACCGTGCGATGTGCGTCTTCCGGTTTTAAAAGTTGAAGTGTGTCCTTGGTTTGGTGATGGATTTTAAAAATTCCTTTTTGATACGTTCCCAAATAATAGTTTTGCGCCGCATCTTGAATAAGTGTGCTCACTTGGCCGACGTTTGAAACTTTCTGAAAGTCATCTGTTTCTTTTTGATAATATTCCAGTTGCCTGGCGTTAGAAACCACCCACAATAACCCTGATTTATCAACATAAATTTTTCCGAGTTTGCTATACGTAGATCGTGTGACGTCCTCAAATTGAATATCATAATGTATAAATTCCCGGCCATCATATTTATTAAGCCCATCTTGCGTAGCAAACCACATAAACCCAATGCTGTCTTGAGCAATGCTTACCACACTGTTTTGTGAAAGTCCTTGTTCTACGGTCAATTCCCTAAATGCGATTTGCTTATTGCTTTGGGAAAAAGCAACACTATAAAAGAAGCAAAGAAAAAATAACCTTAAATAATTCATTAATAATGTGGATCGAGCGTTGAAATAAATTAGAAAGCAAGTCCGACTTGTTGAAGGAACAACGTCTCGAATTAACTTATTATTTATTATCAGTAACTAATGTGTAAATTCAAACATCATGTAAGTATGAATGCTAACAAGGACTACAAGTTAGTAAAAATTTATTGTTATGTCTGTGAAAAATATGGGGAAGAACATTGTTCCGAAAGTATGCCTTGCCGTATGAAAGGTTACTTTTTGCTCCGTAATAATTTCCATTTCCTCAATCAGTTTTTTAACGTGATTATTGCAGGTTCCATTGGTAGGAACAGGAAAGATAAATTCATTTCGGGTAGTACCCTGATATTTCTTAATGATACGTTTAAGTATCTCCATTAGCCTCACATTGGAAAAAATATCTGATTTCCGTCTTCGGTTAATTATAACCCTTGGTGACCATATCTGATAGAATCGTGAGAAAGGCCTATTAAGGCACTTAAGATCTATGATTTGTTCAAATAATTCGGCCGCTATTTATCCACTTATTTTGTTGTAAATCAGAAATTTGTCTCACTTTTTAACGGTGTATTGATTGAGTTACAAGGGAATATAAAAAAAGGCGCAAATAACTGAAATATAGAGTTTTATCTCGCATTGGTCAGATTGTAATCAGTAATGATTTAGTAACCTAACCTTGTCATTTTAAGCCCAAAACCTATCAGACACCGACTTCCTAATTTAGACTGCCATTTTATAAACTACTAGATATGAACAGTTTTAACTGTTTTGCTTATTTTTGCTTTTCTCTAATATTTTTCAAAAAAATAAAAGGCATCAATTGTATTGTTGTACTTGATTTATTAACCTCATAAAATGAAAAGAAGTATTGATGGCTATTAACTGTAAAAGGAACGTCATCCATAACTTGTTTATTTCCCAGTTCAAATTTTTTATCTACAAAACAGTAAAAAGCACTCACATCTTGTTTGTCCTCAAAAACAAAAATGTTACGTTCGGGCAACCCTTTTTCAAATTGCCTTCCTTTTAAGATTTTGTAGTTTTCAATTCTAGGGGGCGACTTTACAGGAATACATAATTCGGCCAAAACCAAGAAAACAAACAGGGGTAGCATATGTTTCATTTTTGCTATCTACTACCCTATCAAAAATTAAGCCAAAAACCAACGAAATCCTTCATTAATTCCCAACACACGGCCGGAAAAATTATGTGTTGAACGCACATTGTGTACGCCCTGTACTTCTTGAAAAACTCAATTGTTCCACGTGGAACAATTGAGTTTTTCAAGAAGACCCACCCATCCTATCGTCCCATAAAAACCAATAGTACACTGATGTCACTAGGAGATACGCCACTAATTCTAGAAGCCTGCGATATGGTAACGGGGCGGATTAATTCTAGTTTTTCGCGCGCTTCATACGAAAGTGATTTTAGCTTTTTATAATCAAAATCGTCTGGTATTTTAATACTTTCTAAGCGTTGTAACTTATCAGCGTTATTTTTTTCTTTTGCAATATATCCCGAATATTTGATTTGTATTTCAGTCTGCTCAAGCACTTCTCTATCCAATTCTTCTTTAGCGATAAAGTCTGAAACTACAGCTAAAGTTTTCATATGATCCATAGTAACTTGAGGTCTAGAAAAAGCCTTAAACATCTTATCTGATTGTTTTACCAAAGCAGAATCTACAGCTTCTAAAATTGGATTGATATCCTCAGGAAGAACACTTGTTTCCCTAAAGAAATTTACAAAAGATTCTGATTTTCGTTCCTTTTCTTCCATACGCCTTAATCGATCATCTGATGCCAATCCAATTTTATGTCCCTTTGGAGTGAGTCTAATATCGGCATTATCTTGCCGCAATAATGTTCTATATTCAGCTCTAGAAGTAAACATTCTATAAGGCTCTTCTGTCCCTTTGGTTATTAAATCATCTATTAAAACTCCGATATAAGCCTCGTCCCTATTCAATATTAACGGATGCTCTTCCTTCACCTTTAAGTGAGCATTGATACCCGCCATTAAGCCTTGACTTGCCGCCTCTTCATATCCTGTTGTACCATTAATCTGACCCGCAAAATATAAATTTTCTATCACTTTCGTTTCAAGCGTATGCTTTAATTGTGTGGGTGGAAAGTAATCATATTCTATAGCATACCCTGGTCTAAAGAATTTAACATTTTCAAACCCAACGACAGAACGTAATGCTTTAAATTGAACATCTTCTGGCAAAGAAGTTGAAAAACCGTTTACATAAACTTCTACGGTATCCCAGCCCTCCGGCTCCACAAATAACTGGTGCTTATCTTTGTCTGCAAATCTATTTATTTTATCTTCTATAGAGGGACAATATCTTGGACCTATACTTTTAATACGTCCATTAAACATCGGTGATCTATCAAAGCCCTCCCGCAACAAATCATGCACCAAAGCACTTGTATGTGTCATATGGCAATCTCTTTGATGGTCTAGTGCTTTCGTATTTGTATATGAAAATTTTTCAGGAATAGCATCCCCAGGCTGAACAAGCATTTTAGAATAATCTAGAGAACGACCATCCACTCTTGGTGGCGTACCCGTTTTCATTCTGCCACTTTCAAAACCGAAACCAAGCAATTGTTCTGTAATTCCTGTTGCTGCCTTTTCTCCTGCTCTTCCTCCACCCAATTGTCGATCTCCTATATGAATTAATCCATTTAAAAAAGTACCATTTGTAAGCACAACAGATTTTGACCTAATATCAATTCCAAGCGAGGTAGTTACGCCGCATACTTTATCCTTTTCAACAATGAGGCCAGAAACCATTTCCTGATAAAAATCAACATTCGGTGTTCTTTCAAGTGCCAAACGCCATTCCTCAGCAAAACGCATTCGATCGTTTTGCGTCCGTGGACTCCACATTGCTGGCCCTTTGGACTTATTAAGCATCTTAAACTGTATGGCAGATTTATCAGAAACAATGCCGCTGTATCCGCCTAGGGCATCTATTTCTCGAACTATTTGCCCTTTTGCAATTCCACCCATAGCTGGGTTACATGACATTTGTCCAATAGTTTGCAAGTTCATTGTAACCAACAAAGTTTTGGAGCCTAAATTTGCAGCTGCAGCTGCAGCTTCAGCGCCAGCATGCCCGGCACCTACAACAATAACATCGTATTCTTTATCAAACATATTCTTAATGTTCCACGTGGAACAATTTAATTTTAGCCTCTTCCTTTCTTCGCATTATGACTATATCTTTTTCAGATTTATCCTTGTATCCACATAAATGTAAAATACCATGCGCCATAACTCGTAATAATTCATCCTTAAACGCAACTTTAAAATCCGTTGCGTTTTCTGTAACGCGCTCTATAGAAATATAAATATCTGAACTAATTAACTTGCCCTCTGTATAATCAAACGTAATAATATCTGTATAGGTATCGTGTTTTAAATACTTTTGATTGATATCCAGCAAATATTCATCGCCACAAAAAATATAACTAATAGCACCAACCGAAAAATCCTCAGACAAAATAATCCTATTAATCCAATCGGAAAACTTGGTTTCTTCTTCTAAACCAAATTCTGTTTCATAATGAAAGTTAATCATTGACTTTAAAATAACGTTGCACTTTACTTTGGAAAACTTGATGCAAAGGTAGTGCTTGTCTATTTAAAATTTCAATTTCATTGTGATAATTCTCTAAAGCTTTGGGCTTGGTAATTATTGGGTTTTTAAAACGTTCTATGCTGGTATTCGATTCACGTTCATTTTTTTCTCCTTGCTTAATCGAAGCATTTTCAAGTTTTAATAATTGATGCTGAATAGTATTTACCTTCTCTTTTGTTCTTTCCGTAATACCATTCTCTAATAAATCGTTTTCAAAATCTTCCATCTGCTGCAACAACTTTTCTGCAAGATCTTTGTCTGTATTAGAAATCATATCTTTTAGTTGCTGTTCCAATTGCTGCCTTATTGTTTGTTGTTGTTTATAAATTTCATAAATTTCTTTTAATTCTTCTTCGGAAGGCTGACCGTTTCCTTGAAGATTTCCAGAACCATCCACTCCATTAGATTTATTTTTACCAAATTGCCCTTCTTTGCTTCCTTCTTCTCCTCCTTCTTTGCCAGAATTCCCCTGTTTCCCATTTTCACCTTCCTTACCTTCACCAAGATTTTGTCCTTTATTACCTTTAGGTTGTTTCCCCTCTTCACTCATTTTTTTTTGTAGTTCAGCTTGAGATTGTATAATATCAGGCAGCTGGAATCCTTGACCTTTTCCTTGACCCTTTCCTTCTCCAGATTGCATATTTTGATTCAAATTATCTAACAAATTAGCTAAAAAATCTGACAAACTATTAGAAGCGTTTAATACATATTTTTGATTAGAGACTCCCTGATACATTCTATTTTCTGCAATATTTTCCAAAGATTTATCCATATTATAATAAACTTCTGTTATTTGCTCGTTTACAAACTCAGACAGCTCTACTCGGCGTAGTGAAAGTGCAAACAAACTATCATCTACATGCTCAAACATTCCTCTTAACTCCTTTTGCCTTTTAATAGTTCCTGCAAATTGAGATAAATCTGTTTCTCTAAATTCCAATTCATTATATAAATTTTCTTGTTTGAATGAAAAGGTAATTAAATTGTCTAAAATTTGGCGCAACATCTCTGCATCTTCAGATATACTTTCACTGGAGCCACCACTAGAAGCTGATTGTCGTATTAGATCACTCATCTGCTTCATTTTATCAGCTGCTGACTTTTGCTTCTTTGAAATTTTCTCATCGGACTCGTGCTTAGTCACTGAATTCTGATTTTGTCCTTTCTCTAGTTGATTTGTAATTTCTTCTGATGCTTCTTGTTGGTCTTTAGAAATACTTTCTTGCTGTGGTTTATCCTCCTTAATCTCTAGTGGCTTTTTTAATTTTGCATTATCTTTCTGTAACTCATTCAAATCCTTAACAATGTTTTCAAACTCTTCATTTAGCTTATCCTGTTCTTTTTGGATAAAATCAACTCCTAATTTAGATTGAGATAAGGCTTGTTGTTCCTTCGCTATTTTCTTTAAATCTATGGACAATTGCGCCATTTTTTCGGTAACATAATACTTCTTTGTCAATTCCAATAACTGTTCCAAATTACGTTCACTATTCTTTTGGCCTTTTGCTAACTCTTCTAACCTTTTAGACAATTCTTCTTTATTTATTTTGTCTGCGATTATATTTAATTCCTGAAGTAGTTTTTGGTTCTTTCTTGCTTCTAGTTCTTGACGCTGTAATCGTTCCTGTAAAAGCTTGTTCTGTTTGTCTTCTCCATCGCTCTTTTTAAGATTCTCCATCAATTCCTTACTAAACTTCTCCATCAGCTGTTCTTGGTTCTGTTGTTTCCGTAAGAAATCCTTAATTTCATTTTGTTCATTATAATTTAAACTTCGCTTCTCCTTCTGTTTGGTATTAATCTCAGCTAATTTTTCCTCTTGAAGTTTAAACCTGTCTATGGATTTATCAAAACTATCTAAAAGTTTTTGTTGTTGCTCCAACTCCTTGTTTTTCAATTGGTTATCATCTAAAACCATAGTGCTAAATAACTGACTTTTAGTGCTTTTTCCCCCATGAATGGCATCATTATCAATAGCCTCAAAATAAAAATCATACTGCTTTCCTGTCTCAATTGCTAAACCAGAAGGAAAGGTGTAATAAAATTGTGCTACATTCTTATTAGGAGTGTCCAATAGAATCATTTGCTTCTTTAGTATCTCATCAGAAGGATAATAGACTAGTTTAATACCTTTCAGTTTATAGTCGTCTGAAGCACTGCCTATATAATAAGATACATTAGGGTTTAGCGAATCCAAAACTTGCTGAACAGTTATCGTTGGGTTGGCATCCTTTACTACAGTAAATTTATAAGCAAGACTTTCATAATTTTTAACATTAGCATTAGAAGTCCTAATTTGATAGTCTGCATCTTGGAATATTTTTTTTGATAAATTAAACGCATTGTTTCCGCTTGAAAATGCAAGCAAACTATCCTCTACAATTAGAGAAATTTCATCAATATGATTCCCCTTGATGTTCCAAGTAACTTTTGTGCCTTCTGGGAGGGTAGCGTTCCCTGTACCCTTAAAAATTTCTGTCTTTCTATTGGTGTAGTTTGGGTAATTTAGTTCCATTTCAAAACCATTGAGCATAGGAACCTCTAAAACTTGCAAAGTATACACCTTAGATCGCACTTCATTCGCTAAAAAATAAAAAGAAGTGCTCTCTTCTGGTGATGAAAAAGTATATTCATAAAATCCATCGGTATGTTCTAAAAGCATCTCACGACCTTCCACTACAATAAATACGTTTTCTGGTTTATAGGCTCCATGAGTGGAAACTTTAAGCGTAACACTTTCCCCTTTTAATAGTGTTAGGTTGGAACTAGAAAGGTAAAATGAAAATGGTGCAGGTTGTTCAAAAGCCATTTCATAATTTACAACTCTATCATAAGAACCAAAAAAAGAACTCAAATTACCAGACAACCAAATTACAGCAAAAAGTAAAATGGGAATTAAAGTATACTTTAAATATTTGATAGTATCCTTAAAATTAATTGCATTTGCAAAAGGAATAGGATCCATTCCTTGAGATCGTTGTGTTATACTCGCCAAAAGCAATTCAGATCTGTTTTTGTCGTCAACCAAATCTAATAAATTATATAATTTGTCACCTACTTCTGGAAAATGCTTCCCTATGAGTACAGAAGCTTCTTTGTTTGACATTCCTTTCTTTAATCGAAATAAATAAAACAAAGGGGTAATAATATACTGGTAAAACAACAAAAAGGTAACCACTACAAAAGATGCGAGCAATAACAAACGTCCTGTAGAATTGAGCCATAAAAAATATTCTAAACTTATGACAATCAAGAAAAAGAACAAGCCAAAACTAAGAAATAACAGCATTCCCTTTAGAAGCGTTTTTGTATAATACTTTTTTATAAACGCATGTAACTTCTGCAGTATGTTGTCTAGGCTATTCAAAATTTAGTATAATTTATACCAAGATACCCGATAGTTGACAAATAGATAGAAAAAAATTGTTAAAAAAGAGGGTATAACTATTTAAATGGACTACTAACTAACCCTATCTTTGCAACATTAATTAAAAATTATGAGTTCTAAAGTACGAGTACGTTTTGCTCCTAGTCCAACCGGACCCTTGCATATTGGTGGTGTACGCACCGCATTGTTTAACTATCTTTTTGCAAAGAAAAAAGGTGGCGATTTTATTCTACGAATAGAAGATACCGACCAAAACCGTTATGTAGAAGGTGCTGAACAATACATTATAGATGCCCTAAACTGGTGTGGAATTACTATTGATGAAGGGCCAGGAAAAGAAGGCAACTATGGTCCATATAGACAAAGTGAGCGTAAACATTTGTATAAAAAATATGCTACTCAACTTATAGAAAATGGAAATGCCTATTACGCTTTTGATACAGCGGAGCGTTTAGACATACATAGGAAGCAGCATGAAGAAGCAGGGAAAACGTTTATCTATAATTGGCACAACCGCTTAAAACTAGACAACTCACTGGCACTTACCAAAGAAGAGGTAATTTCAAAATTAAGGTCTAATGAGCCCTATGTGATACGTTTTAAAACTCCTGAAAACGAAAAACTTGAGTTAACAGATAGTATACGTGGTACGATGCATATAGATACAAATGTATTGGATGACAAAGTGTTATTTAAGAGCGATGGAATGCCAACCTATCATTTAGCTAATATTGTAGATGATCATTTAATGGAAATAACACATGTAATTCGTGGTGAGGAATGGTTACCCTCTTTAGCGTTACACCAGCAATTATACGATTCATTTGGATGGAAAGCTCCAGAATTTGCCCACTTACCATTGATTATGAAACCCGTTGGAAAAGGCAAATTAAGTAAACGTGACGGTGAAAAACTTGGTTTTCCTGTATTTCCGCTTTCTTGGAAAGAGTCAGTAGGTTACAAAGAAGAAGGATATTTTCCAGAAGCTGTCATCAACTTTTTAGCATTATTAGGATGGAATCCAGGAACAGAGCAAGAAATTTTTAGCCTCGAGGAACTCATAAAGGAATTCTCTTTGGAACGCGTAAACAAGTCTGGAGCACGGTTTGACCCTGATAAAACCAAATGGTACAACAGTCACTATTTACAAGCGAAGACTGATGCTGAAATTGCAGCACTGTTTTTACCAATTGTACTAAGTCATTTTCCCAAAGAAAGTGATGTTACCAACATAACTGTAGTTGAGAAAATAGTTTCACTTATTAAGGAGCGTGCAACTTTCGTACATGAGCTATGGGATTTGGGGGATTATTTCTTTAAAGCACCAACTACCTATGCCGAAAAGGCTGTGAAAAAACAATGGAAAGAAGGAACTGAAAAAACACTAAACCAATTGGTATCAACTTTAGAGGGAATTGATGATTTTACTTCAGAAAATACAGAAACCATAGTGAAGCAATGGATTACTGATCAAGAATTGTCGTTTGGAAAGGTAATGGCTCCCTTACGCTTGGTTTTGGTTGGGGATATGAAAGGAGTACACGTTTTTGACATCATTGGATTAATTGGGAAAGAAGAATCTATTACTAGAATACAGTATGCCATAAATACTTTAGGTTAAATTATAGCTCTAAATAAAAACTTGTGTCCTTTTTTTATAAATCTGTAACATATACTGCTTTTTAGCTACATATATATGTACAGTATTTGTACATTTAAAGTATTAATCTAAAAACACTGTATCATGAATTATTTACTCATTCCACTAATCTTTTTAGCCATTGTAGTTCTTCTATCCTCATTTTTTGTGGTAAAACAACAAACCGCAGGTATTGTAGAGCGCTTTGGAAAATTTCAAAGTATTCGTCACTCGGGCTTACAAATGAAAATCCCTTTAGTAGATAAAATTTCGGGACGATTAAGTTTAAAAATCCAACAATTAGATGTCTTGATAGAAACGAAAACCCTGGATGATGTTTTTGTAAAACTTAAAGTATCTGTACAATACAGAGTATTACAGCAAAAGGTATATGATGCCTTTTATAAACTTGATTATCCACACGACCAAATAACATCTTATGTATTTGATGTGGTCCGTGCTGAAGTACCTAAAATGAAATTGGATGATGTATTTGTTAAAAAAGACGATATCGCATTAGCCGTAAAAGCAGAATTGAATGATGCTATGCTAGATTACGGTTTCGACATTATAAAAACATTGGTTACCGATATTGATCCTGATGCACAGGTAAAATCGGCTATGAACCGAATTAACGCTGCGGATAGAGAGAAAACTGCTGCACAATATGAAGGGGATGCTGCCCGTATTTTAATTGTTGAAAAAGCAAAAGCGGAAGCAGAAAGCAAGCGATTGCAAGGGCAAGGTATTGCAGACCAAAGACGTGAAATTGCCCGTGGTTTGGAAGAATCTGTAGATGTATTAAACAGAGTTGGTATCAATTCTCAAGAAGCATCAGCTCTTATTGTTGTGACCCAACATTACGATACCTTACAAGCTATTGGTAGTGAAACAAATAGTAATTTAATTTTACTACCCAACTCACCACAGGCAGGGAGCAATATGTTAAATGATATGGTTGCTTCTTTTACAGCAAGTAATATGATTGGTGAAACGATGAAGAAAACAAATAAAAAATTGCCTCCTCAGAAATAAGTTAAATAATTCACTTTACTAAAAAAATCCGATTTCGTTTTAAACGCAATCGGATTTCTTACTTTATAGACTATTCTTTAAAAAAATTGGGAGACCTTTTAGTACATTGACCATTAAGTAATAAACTAGCTTTATGAATGATGAAAAAATCTTAGCGCTTTTTAAAAAAGGTGAACAAGAAAAGGCTTTTGTACAGTTGTATAATTTATATCCTAAAATTGAAACACTTATCCTTTCTAAAGGAGGAAAAAAGTATGATGCATCTGATGTTTTTCAAGAAGCGTTACTCATTTTACATAGAAACCTTGAAAAGACCGATTTCAAGCTTACGTCTTCCTTTTATACCTACTTGTATTCCGTTTCTAGATTTGTTTGGAAAGATATTCAAAAGAAAAACTCTAAACTAGAGTTGCAAAGTTTGGAAGAAGGGGAAATAGAATACTACCAAACTGTACTAAATGAAAAAAAATTCCAACTCGCAGAAAATGCTTTTCTACAACTCGGAGAAAGATGTCAGCAGCTTTTACAATTGTTTTATCACAAAGGTTTATCCTTTAAAGAAATTGCTTTCGCAATGAAATTTAAATCTGAAAAGGTAGCTAAAAATCAAAAATACAAATGTTTAGAAAAAGCAAAAAACATATATCAAACAAGTAAATCCGTTACATCTTAACATAAGAAAATCATGGAAAATACAATACAACATATAGACTTAATCAATAATTATATAAATAAAAACCTTTCCACAAATGAAATTAAAAACTTTGAGAATCGATTAAAAACCGATGCTACTCTTTTATCATTATACAAGGAGCACCTTATTTTTTTAGAAGGACTGAAGCGGATTGACATAAAACAAAGCATAAATAAAGCTCGTAAAAGATACACTAGAATAAAAGGATTAAAACGATTTGGATACAGTCTTACTATTCTTACAATTATAGTCATTGCAACCATACTTCTATTAACAATTAAAAATAATATAGTACAAAAAAATATGCCCTTAAACGGTTGTATCTTAAAAGATATAATTGATTTAAAAACCAAACAACCAGATGCTAAAGTAAAACCTCTTGAGGTTCTAATTCTAGAAGATTCTATACCAATACCCACACTAATGTTAGAAAAACCAATAATTAAGACGAAACCCAAAAGGAGAAAATTAAGTGAGCCTACGATACATAAAAACAAACTACAGAATAAACAAGTTAGCATTTCAGTAATAGAAGAACTAGAGAAAGAAACTACTTCTATTTATGAAAATAGATTTATCACTGATAATGGGTTTATGTTTCGTGATAAAGAATACTCCATTGAGAATTCTGATATCGCAAAGGAGTCCTCAAAAGAATTATCAAAATGGGAAATAGATCTTTATTGTTGCGCGGCCTCTTTCTATGATAACCCAAATAAAAAGTCAATCATAACTTCAATATGGTTAAGTATTAAATCTGAAGATATAAATACACTAAAAAAGGGAAAATACATTTTTACAAATGAAACTATTACCCAGCGAAAATCGATGACCTTTTCTGGTACAGTTAAATTAGAATCTAAGCAAATGAATATTGTATCGGGTGAGTTTGAACTAGATTATAATAATAAAGAAATAACTATTGTGTTTACATTCAAAGTAAATGAAGAAGAATCTATTTCAGGAAAATACACAGGAAGTTATAAACGATATAACCAATCTAAAGTCAAAATGTAGCTCCTGAGATAAAACAACCGTAAAATGAATAGTTAGTTCATTAGATTGGAGCTAACGAAAGATTATTAGAACAAGAGCCTAGAAGGCAGGCAACACACCAATAGTCCTTTAAAAACGTTTAAAACAATCGGTTTTCAATAGAAAATACCGATTGTTTTAAAAATAGCATAAGAAAATTCTATACTATTTTTTTTCTTCAATTTTAGCCCAAGAATCGCGTAACCCAACAGTTCTATTAAAAACCAATTTTTCAGGAGTGGAATCTTTATCGATATTAAAATATCCGATCCGTTGAAATTGAAAACGATCCTCAATAGTGGCATCTTTTAAACTAGGTTCCACATAACCTGTGATTACCGCTAAAGAATTTGGATTTATAAATTCTAGAAAATCTTTCTCCTTATGTGTATCTGGACTTTCATCTGTAAACAACCTGTCGTATAATCTCACTTCTGCCGCCAATGCATGTTTAACAGATACCCAATGTAACGTACCTTTTACCTTTCTTAAACTTTCTTCTGTGCCACTCCCACTCTTGCTTTTGGGGTCATAGGTACATTGAATTTCAGTTATATTCCCTTCGGTATCTTTTGTGCAAGATTCCGCTTTAATAATATAGCCCGCCTTTAAACGTACTTCTCCTCCAAGTTTTAAACGAAAGAATTTCTTATTGGCTTCTTCTTTAAAATCGGCCTGTTCTATATAAATTTCTCTTGAAAATGGCAATTGTCTACTACCAGATTCAGGGTCTTCAGGATTATTTTCTATGTCTAACCATTCCTCTTGACCTTCAGGGTAATTGGTGATTACTACTTTTATCGGGTCCAAAACTCCCATAACTCGTGGAGCTATTTTGTTTAAATGCTCACGTACGTGAAACTCTAACAAGGAAACATCTATTAAATTCTCTCTCTTGGCAATACCAATCGTGTCGGCAAAATTACGAATTGATTCTGGTGTATAGCCTCTTCTACGCAAACCAGAAATAGTAGGCATACGTGGATCGTCCCAAGAGGAAACAACACCTTCTTCTACCAAACGCAATAATTTCCGTTTACTAACTATAGTATGACTAAGGTTTCGTCTTGCAAATTCTCTTTGCTTTGGACGCGTTTTTTTAGGATCATAAATTTGATCTAAAAACCAATCATACAACTCTCTATGCATTGCAAACTCTAACGTACAGAAAGAATGTGATACTTGTTCTAGGTAATCACTTTCTCCGTGTGTCCAATCATACATAGGATAAATACACCAATCGGTATTTGTTCTATGATGGGCCTTATGAAGGATACGATACATGATAGGATCACGCATCAACATATTGGAAGACGACATATCTATTTTGGCACGTAAAACGTGTTTCCCTTCTTTAAATTCTCCCCTTTTCATACGTTCAAAAAGGTCCAAATTTTCTGCAATAGATCGTTCTCTAAACGGACTGGCAACACCAGGTGCTGTAGGTGATCCCTTTTGCTCTGCCATTGTTTCCGAAGATTGACTATCTACATAGGCTTTTCCGTCTTTTATTAAAGCGACTGCCCAATCGTAGAGTTGCTGAAAATAATCTGATGCAAAACATTCGTGGTTCCATTCATATCCCAACCAAGCTACATCTTTTTTAATCGCATCTACATACTCTTGCTCTTCTTTGGCAGGATTGGTATCATCAAAGCGCAAATTAACAGGGGCGCCATAACGCAAACCCAAGCCAAAATTTAAGCAAATAGAGCTCGCATGGCCTATATGTAAATATCCATTTGGTTCTGGTGGAAATCGAAAACGTAAATCCTCTTTTGAGAAACCCTTCGTAAGGTCATCCTCGATGATATGTTCTATAAAATTTAATGGTTTTGAGCCGTCGTACATAGGGTAAAATTAGACCACAAAGGTACATAAATAGATTAATTATAGCACCCTCTAATATAAGGCAGCATACAATAAAAGCAATTTCACAACATATTTAATCAGTACTACAACAATAAATTTATGAACAAGTTATAAACAACCATATTTGTTATAGAAAAAGATAAGCTCCCTCTTATCGGTATTCTAACGAACTTAAAGATTAATCTAACGAACTATGTCCCCAGGCAATAAATTAGTTACAAAACACTTTACTATGAGAACCATACCTACATCTCTATTGGTACTATTATTGTTTATTACATTTTCTTTTAAAATTAGCGCTCAAATTTTAAATGCGCCCAAACCTATTGCTGATCCAAATGGAGGCGGTACTAGCGGATGGACAGCAGCCTGCGCTTCTTCGTCATTTAATACATACTGGGTTAACTTTTCTTGGATTAACGCACCAGCTGTAAAAAGTGATAACAAGTTTATTCTAGAATTATCAGATGCAAATGGCAACTTTGGTAGCCCTACGCAGCTGGCTAGTTTCGATGATAAAAATGCAATCTATGATTTCAATATTAATTTTTCATTGCCTGCTAATACTAGAGGTGAAAATTATAAGATACGCGTAAAAAGTACTAGTCCAGAAAAGGTAAGTCCTGCTTCAGGACCATATTCTATGTACTATATAGCATTTAATGCTCCTATTTTAATGAGTAGAGATGGTAGTGGAAACATACCTTCTGGAGGTACAATAGAAGTATGCGAAGGTACTGCCGTTACTTTAGCACCACACAATGTTCCCAATGGCGAAACATATCTCTATAATTGGTATAAGAGCGGTACTTTATTAAGTGAAAAAGGAGCATCATTAACCACAACTGAAGCAGGAATGTATTCTGTTCAAATAGATTACGGTTCTATCTGCTCTGGTTCTGCAAGTACAGATTCAAATATTATTGAAGTAACTACAGGCACCAAACTAGGCGTAGCACTTAACACTCCTACTAAAACGAGTTTATGTTCTAGTGAAACAGAAACATTAACGGCCAATATATCCGGACAAGGATTAACCTATGTATGGTATAAGGATGGTGTAGCAATTACCAGTCCTACTAAAGACGATCATACCTATACTGTAGATGGGGTTACAGCAGGTTTTGAAGGAAACTACGCTGTAGAAATTAGTGGTACAGGAGTTTGTTTGGAACGTTCTGCCACAGTTACTATGGAAACTGCCGCCAATATTACATTAACCAGAGACAATGAAGCCAATATGGTAATTCTTCCTGGAAAAAATAAAACCTTACAAGTTACTAGTAGTGATTCTGGAGCCACCTACACTTGGTATAAGGATGGTGCTGTGATAGCCGGACAAACAGCTAACACTTTAGTTATTACTGACGCTGCAGAATACTTTGCACGTGTTTCTGATGCTAGTGGTAGCTGTCCGTATTCAATTGATTCAGAAAAAACAACGGTTGTTTCACCTGTATCCTTTGAGATTACTGCAAATTATGCTTCAACTTATACGGCCTGTGAAAACACAACAATTACGTTAAATGTTGAATCTATCAACGCTATTGCTGCCGATAATACTAAAACAAATGTAACTGCTGATTTGGTGGATGACTTTTCCTTTCAATGGAAAAAAGATGGAGTAGCGGTTAGCGGAGAAACATCAAAGAGTATCACGATAAGCAATGTAAGTGACAATGGTAGTTATATCGTAAATGGAGGCATAACCGGTTATAGCACTATAGATTCAAATGCACTGCCCGTTCAACTATTAACATCAGAAACTGTTAATATAACGGCTAGCAGCAAAACATTCTGTAACCCTAATAACCCTGTACTTATAAGTACAACAACGAGTTTAAGTGGTGAAACGTTTACATGGTATAAAGACGGAAACGCCTTTAATAGTACCGATGAAACATTAAATAGTATAGAAACAGGAACATTTGTTCTTGAAGTGATTAAAAATGGGTGTCCATTACGTTCTAATGAGCTTGTACTAGTTCCCTTAGATGAAGACTTAATTACATTAAACAGTGATGATCCAGTAGTTTTGGTTGAAGGTCAAACCAAAACAATAACTGCCAGTGGTGGTACTTCTTATACGTGGTATAATACGGCTAATGAAGAGTTAAGCACCACAGACACTGTAGACATATCAACAGAAGGTACGTATACACTAATGGCAAAAATTGATGCCTGTGATATTGTAAAACAATTTACAGTTTCATATAAAGACACATTCAATGTTCCTAATGTGGTAACTCCTAATGGTGATGGTAAAAATGACCTTTGGGTATTGCCTAATTCATATTCTAACAATGCCAATGTTACGGTTATAATATACAACAGTAATGGCGAAGAAGTCTTAAACCAAAAAGATTATAAGAACAACTGGCCCAATTCGTCTATCGCTTTTCCAAAGCAGAATATGGTGTTTTTCTATAAGATAATTGATGCACAGAATTCTCAAAAACAGGGAACCATAACAATAATAAGATAATTAAAAATGTTTAAGTTTAAATACATATACTTTCTTTTACTAGTGATGGTTGTGCTAACCAGTGTTAGTGCACAAGAAGAAAATCCATATCTTTCTTATGATGTACCATCTCAAAACTTATTGAAATACAATAGGTTTTTAATTAACCCTACTTTTTCAACAGTAAGAGAAGACAAGTCATATGTTAACTTATTACATAGAAATCAATCCGTAGCATTTTCTGATAACAATCAGAACTACTTTTTAAGTTATAGTGGTCGTGTTAATGACCGTACTGGTTTGGGTATTAGTGTATACCAACAAACCGCTGGTACCTTAACCAATTATGGGGTTTTAGCTAATTATGCCTATGGTGTGAAGTTAAGCGATAAAAGCAACTTTACCTTTGGAGCAAACCTTTCCTATTACGCAAGTGGTTTAGATCAAAACAGAATTAATGCTGCAGACCCTGATGATCCATTTTTAAATGGTCAAAAAGATAATTTATTACAATTTCAACCAGGAGTAAACCTTTCGTATGGCAAGTTTGATATTGGCTTATATGCGGAAAACTTATTTGACTACAACCTTAAAACAAGTGAATCTGTATCTGAATTTGCAGAGAAAACATTTTCAGGGCACTTACAATATACCCATCAGTTTAATACCACTACAGGGATACTAGAAAAAGGTAGATTAATGCCATTGGCTAGGGTACGTAAAGCAGGGGAGGATAATATTGTTCTTGGTGGTAGTCTAATCCTAGATTTACCAAAATTGGGCTGGTTACAAGCGGGATATGACGATCACTATGGTGCTGCAGCCGGACTTGGTTTTAACCTTAACAAACGTTTGTCTTTAGGGTATACTATGGAAAAAAGTGTTGCTGGAAACTTCGATAATTTTGGCCTCACTCATGAAATATCATTGGCCTATGCCTTTACTCCTAATTTAACTGAAGACAGAGTAATGTTAGAAGATACTGATGATTTGGTGGAAGAGGAACAAGAAAAACTTCTAGAAACTGATGAGGTTGTTTCTGCTGAAAAAATTGAAGCCTTGAAAAGGAGATTAGCCGAAAATGATGAAATCTTAGCAGAATTAATGTTCAGACAAGATTCATTAGAGGTAAACAGACAAAAAGATTTAGAAAAAAGATTTGAAATGGTGATGCGTATGGTTCGTAGCGAAACCAAAGGAAAGCGTCCAGACCTAGAAAAAAAGGCTAAGAAAATGTATTTCATAAATAAAAATACTGCCTTGGTTGACACCTCTAATAAAAAACCAATTGGTATAGAAGAGACTTTTCAAAAGAAGAACAGCCAAAGTGTAGTCGTAGAAAAACCAATTACGGTTAAAGACGCTACTGCCAACAATGGAAGTCTATCTACGACCAAACCTACTAATTTATCTAAAGTAAAAAGTAGAAAATTTAAAAACTTAGCCGGTGTAGCACAAGGATACTATGTGGTTGCCAATGTATATAAAGGCAAAGGATATTTAAACAAATTTATTACTGAGCTTAGTGAAAAAGGGATAAATGCAGATTATATAGAAAACCCAAACAATGGATTAAAATATGTTTACTTAGAAAAATATGATACTTGGAAAGAGGCTGTTACTGCCCACAATTCTAATATGAACGGTACTTATAAAGATGTTATGTGGATTATGAATGTGGACAATAGCAATTATTCTGATAAGAGATATGCTTCTGCTGATAAAGCAGCTCCTAAGTTCCCAAAAAGTAATCAAATAAAAAATGTGGTCGCTAAAGACAATGTGGTATCTCGTTTACCAAAAACAAAATCCATAAAATTTAATGGTGTAGCATCTGGCTTTTACATTATTGCAAATGTTTTTGCTAATGCAAATAATGCAAATAAGTTTGTAAAACTATTAAATAGCCAAGGCCTTAATGCTAGTTATTTTATAAACCCAGAAAACAATTACAGATACGTATATCTTAAAAAGCACGGTTCTTGGAACAATGCTTTATCCTCCTATTATTCAAAAATAAATAGCTCATACCAAGATAAAATGTGGATAATGAGAGTATCACAAAACCAAATAACCTAAAACGATATGAACCCAATTTTTTCCAAAATAATACTTTTTTGTGCAGTATTACTTACATGTATAGCGTTAGCATAAATTAAATATTTTTAACAACTATTCCAACCATATCCTTTTCAATAGCCCCAATTGAAGTTCATAAAATAGTCCCTAAACCATTAGATAAAATGAATTTTTTAAAACGATTTTTATTATTCATACTAACCCTTTTTGCAACCGTAAGTACTTATGGTCAAGTAAAAAATGATTTTGAACCTCGATATAACACTAGTTTGCGTGGTGATCTAACTATTGTTGCTAATAACATCGTAAACCGTGAATCTGGCTCAAAAGACGCTAATGATCCCTATAACGAAACAGGAAACAGTTCTACCAGTAATGATAGCTGGGATATGCAGTATATTGATATTGATGGTGATGCTTCAACGTTTAGCTCTAGTAGTGCTACTTTAACCGTACCAGATACTGATTGTTCTAAAATTCGGTATGCTGGTTTGTATTGGTCAGCAGTATACGCCAATGAGACCGATAGAAGCAATATTGGGGATATCAAATTTAAGACTCCGAGCGGGGCTTACCTAGATATTACTGCTGATGAAGTTCTTTTTGATGGGTATGGAGATTCAGATTTTGATTACTATAGTCCTTATGCTTGTTATAAGGATATAACCTCAATTGTTACAGCTTTGGCAGATCCTAATGGGGATTATACTGCAGCTAATATAAGAGCAAGTGTTGGAGAAGATCCTAGTGGAGGGGTATCTGGAGGTTGGACTATGGTTGTGGTGTACGAAAACCCAACCTATTCAGGAAAATACATTACTACCTTTGATGGCTATGCGGGTATTAAATCTGGGGAGTCTGTAGACATTCCCGTTTCTGGTTTTACCACCTTGCCTGCCCCTTTTCCAGTAAACGCAAGGTTGGGTGTAAGTACCTTAGAAGGAGATAATCGTATTTCAGGGGATGGTTTGTCAATTAAATCAAACTCAGTTGCTGTATTTACGCCTTTAGGAAACACAATAAATCCTTCCACTAATTTTTTCAATGCTAATATCACTTTCGAAGACAATATTGTTACTACACGTTACCCAAACAGTATTAACACCTTAGGGTGGGATGCTGATCTTTTTACCATTCCTAATCCTGGCACATCAGTAATACCTAATGATGAGACGGGTGCTGTTTTAAGAGCAAGTTCCTCACAAGATAAATACGATATTTTCTTTACCTCTTTTGATGTAGAGATTATTGAGCCAAAAATAAATCTTGCTAAAAGAGTTGAAGACATTGGTGGAAACGATATTACTGGTCTAGGTGTAAATTTAGGGCAAACTTTAGAGTATGTTTTATCTTTTCAAAATGTAGGGAATGATGATGCTGATAATTATACTATTAAAGATATTCTACCACTAAATGTAACTCTAGATGAAACCAATATTACCTATCCTACAGGTGTAACCTATACCTATGACCCAAGTACTAGAATCGTTCTTTTTTCAATTCCTAATAATTTAGTAAAAAAAGAGGGGGCAACCTACAGTATCCGTATGCGGGTAAAAGTTGCAGAAAATTGTTTCGATTTTATAAATGCATGCTCAGATTTAATTCAAAATCTTGCGTATTCTACCTACCAAGGTGTATTAAACGACAACCAAATAACTGATGATCCTAGTGTAACAGATTTTGATAATTGCGGATTTACAACGCCAGGAGCAACTAACTTTTTGTTGGATGATCTAGAAGATTGTGATTACAATAGAACTGTACAACTCTGTGGTGATGACGTACTATTAGATGCTGGCGATAATTTTGATGATTATATCTGGTATAAAGATGAAAACAATAATGGTGTAATAGATGGTGCAGATACTATTTTAAATGATGGGGATTCAGATACTGATTTAAGTACGTTATTAGTAAATGATATTGGTATCTATATTGTAGATAAAATAGTTGCAGATCCTTGTAAAGGTTTTCAAGAAATTATAACGGTGGAGCGTTTTGGAACAACGCAAACAAACCCTATTTCTGCTTTAATTAATGATACTTCAAATACCGTTGAAGGTGAAATTACTGTTTGTCCTATAGATGGTGATCCCTTGCCAAAAATTTTCTTATGTGGTTTAAATGATGTTGAACCAGTTACAATTAATATCCCAGATGCAACTAGCATATACTGGGAAAAATTAGACGAAGCTAGTTGTGGCGCATCTGTAGAAGATTGTGCCAATAAAAACGGAACCTGCACCTGGGCTAGGGTAGAATCTGGAAGTACGCTTTTAGCTTCAGATCCTGGACAGTACAGAGTAATAATTAACTACCAAAACGGTTGTTTTAGTCGGTTCTATTTTAATGTGTTTAAAAACCCTTTAGATCCTAAAGCCACCATAAGTGATATAATTTGTACTACTCCTGGTAATATAACGGTTACTAATATTCCTGCCAACTATGAGTTTCAATTATTAAACGCGGCAACAGATGCCGTTATCGTACCTTTTAGTGCAAATAATGGCCCAAGCTTTTCAATAGCAAATAACGGGGCATATACCGTTGAAATTCGCCAACAAGGTGTCGTAGACGGATGTCTTTTTAGGTTGGAAGATTTAGGGGTATTAAGAAGAGATTATAAGGTTAATATTACAACCAAAGATACAAACTGTACAGGTTTAGGAGAAATACGTATTTCTGCAGAAGATGTAGAGCCGCAATACTATTTTGAGGTTTCTCAAGGCGGGGTACCAATAGATACATATGGTCCTACAGATGATAACGATTATACTTTTACAGGCTTAAACGATGGTGTTTATGATGTAACGGTTACAACGGATGATGGTTGTACGTATACAGAAGAAATAACGATTAATGACCTCTCAGATTTAGACTTAACGGCTAGGATTTCTCAACACATTACATGTAAAGAAGGTAATATACAAATGGAATCTACTGGAGGTAGAACTCCGTATTCATATGCCATTTGGTCTTTTGTGGATGAAACAGGTACCACTGTTACTTCGTATCCATCCACAAGTGACATTCCGGTATCAGAATATCAAACTAGTGTCATTTTTGATGTTCTTATTCCTGGAGATTACACATTTGTCATGATAGACAAAAACAACTGCTCTACTATTTCAAATACAGTTACAATTGTTTTGGTGCCTTCTGTAGAGTATACAAGTACAATAGTTGACGAGTCTTGTTTTGGAGCAGAAGATGGTTCTTATGCAGTGGATATGATTTCATCAAATGGATATAAGGTAGATTATGAACTTGAATATCCAGACGGAACAATAATTGCGAATCAATCAGGAAGCTTTACCAATTTACCGCAGGGTGATTATACAGTAACCCTAATACAGTCAAAAGGAGGAAGCACCTGTGAGTTTGTGGAAACTTTTACAATTGGTGGCCCTACAAGTGGTGTTACTGGTACAGCCGTTTTAACACAAGATTATACATGTTTGCAAGAAGCGACCATAGAAGTACAAAATGTTATTGGCGGCGAAGCACCATATACTTATAGTATAGATGGTGTAAATTTTGTTGGTCCGGCTGCAGGAGCAGAAATCTTTTCGAGCCTAACGAACGGAACTTACAGTATTACAATTAGAGATGCGAACTTGTGTACGTTTGTTACCAATGAAATAACAATAGCTCCATTAAATGAGCCTACAGATTTAGACTTTACGGCAACGGCTCCTAATTGTTCAACGCAAACATCAGATGTTGCTGTAACCGTTGCAAATGGTACAGCTCCTTTTACTTTTGAAATTATAGCTCCAGCAGCAGTTGCTGCAACAAATACGACAGGAAATACAGCAACATTTACTGATTTAGCCCCAGATACCTATACCTTTATGGTAACAGATGCTAAAGGTTGTACGTTTGAAGAAAGCTTTACCATACGTCCTGTAGATCTAATTCATGTATCTGGGAGTTTGGTACGTAATATCACTTGTTTTGATGATACAGATGGTGAAGCTACTTTTACAGTATCTGGATTTAATAGTACCTATAACTATATAATTACGGGTCCTACTACAGTTCCTGCTGGTACAGCAGTGAATTCTACGAGTATTCCATTAACAAATTTAGATAATGGAACCTACACAATTACGGTAACAGATACAGCAACGAATTGTACAGCCACTGCCGATGTTGTTATTGCAGCACCAACAGCTGCCTTAACCCTATCTGCCAATGAAACACAACCTACATGTACAGCAGATGGTAGGGTAATTCTAACAGCCAATGGCGGTTGGGGTGGTAATGATTTTACGATTACTTACCCAGATGCAACAACTACAGTTACAAATGGTTCTGGTACTTTTAACAACTTAAACCAAGCAGGTACTTATACTGTAAGCGTAGAAGATGCTAACGGTTGTATTGCAACGGCTAGTTTTATTTTAGATGTCTCAGTTGCTCCTACCTTAGCAATTACACCTAATACTACTTGTTTCACAGTAGGTGCCGGACTAGAACTTACGGCTAGTGTAACTGCAGGAGGTGATGGCAATTATCAATACAGACTAAATGGTGGTGCTTATGGTACTAACGCTGTATTTTCAGGATTAAACCCAGGAACATACACCATTGATGTTATTGATGGTAAAAATTGTACAGCAACTGCTGTGATAACAGTAAACCCTGAATTAACAGTAACGGCTGCTGCAGATAATATAACTGCTTGTGCTACGGATACAAATGTTACCATTACTGCTGCTGGCGGTGATGGTACTAACTATGTGTATGCCATTGTATCAAATGGAGTGACACCAAACGCAGGAGACTTTACAACAACCAATCCTAGAACAATTACAACAGGTGCTGGGAATTATGATGTATATGTGCGTGATAATAACGGAACAGGAACTTTCTGTGAAGCTAAATTTGATATAACCATTGCACAAGATGCGCCTTTAACCGTTTCTACAGCTAGTACCGACATACTTTGTAGTGGTGAGTCACAGTCTACCATAACAATTACAGCGGGTGGCGGAGAAGCTCCATACAGGTATAGCATAGATGGTGGTGCCAATTATCAACCCACAAATACGTTCCCTAACTTAGCTGCTGGTAGTTATAGTATTAGGGTTAGAGATGCCAATAACTGTGAGGTTACAGATACACATACTATAACAGAACCGTTTACTTTATCGGCTTCTGCAGCAGTTACGGCTTTGTACGAGTGTAACCCATCTACTGGAGCTGAGGTTCGGATTACCAATGCACAGGGTGGTACACCTAACTATGAATATAGCTTTGATGGCGGTACTAATTATAACACAAATCCTATCAACTATTTATTACCTGGTACACATACTTTATTTATTAGAGACGCTAATTTATGTACGTTTCAAATGACTGTAACTGTAGATTCAGCACCTATTGCTCCTACTTTTGCTCCGTCTATTTCGTATGACTGTGATGGTCTTGGTGAAATTACAATAACATCAAATAGTACCGATTTTGATTATATTTATGCTATAGACGGTACAGAAAACACACCGAATACAAGCAATTTATTTAACGATGTTCCTTCTGGAAATCATACTATTACGGTAGATTATACATCTAATATTGCCCCTGTAAAAAGTACCTTACTGTTAGAGGATTTTGGAACTGGACCAAATGTTTCAATACCTCAAATAGATGCCACATATTATTGTTATGAATCTCAAGATCTTTCATTGGGTACATGTACAGATTCAAATTTTAATATTAACGATCTACAATATAGTGTAACACAAGAAATTGTTGCGCCTTTTGGTTCTTGGAGAAGTCCAAATGATGCCTCACTAACACCAAATGGTCGTTTTCTTGCTGTTAATGTTGGAGATCCTGGTGTAAATACAATTGTATATAGTAAAAAAGACATAGAAATTATTCCTAATAGAAACGTTGAAGTTTCTTTGGCTGTATTCAATTTAGTAAAACAAGGAACGAACATCATAAAACCTAATGTATTGGTCGAAATAGTTGATCCTTTAGGAAACATTATAGATAGTGGTACTACTGGGCCAATTGATGAGAATACGGGACCAAATGACTGGAAGAACATTTCAATACCATCTTTGGACCCTGGTACCAATAGCACCATTGATATTATTATTAGAACTATAGCAACAGGTACAAATGGTAATGATGTCGCAATTGACGATATACAAGCTTTTCAATTACCAGAAGTGTGTTCTTCAACTGCCACTTTTGATGTAATGGTTGAAGCTGGTAAAGCTTTTGCAGCTGACATTACAAACCCTAAAAACATCTCTTGTTTTGGTGGTACTGACGGTGAATTTGTGATTAACGCAGCAAACTTTGGTGCAGGTGGCTTTGAATATACTATAGATGGTGGTACTACTTATGTTGGTCCTTTTACAGCCTCAACAACAGTAAACACATTAACAGCACAGAACTATACTATTGAAGTTAGAGATGTAGATGATACTACTTGTAGTATTCCGTTAACACAAGAATTAACTGAACCTGCTGCTCTATCCGCAAGTAATACACTTATACAACCAACCTGTGATGTTGATGGTACCGTGGAAATAACTGTTTCTGGAGGAACTGCTGGATTTACCTATGAAATTGAGCAACCCAATAGTGTTGTTTTAGGACCACAAAGCCAAAATATGTTTACAGGTTTAAATCAGCTAGGTTTGCACACTATAACCATTACAGATGCTAATGGCTGTACTACAACAGATACGTTTACTACAATTGCACCTACTACACCAACAATAAGTGTAGATCCTTCATCAGATTTATGTTATTCATCATCGAGCTTGGCTACTATAGTAATTACTGCTACAGGAGGTGTGTCTCCATACTATTACAGTATAAATAATGGCCCTTTAGGAGCATCTAATACGTTTACAGACTTAATTCCTGGTAATTATACTTTTGAAGTTACTGATGAAAATGGTTGCTCTAATAGTTTACCTTTTACAATACAACCAGAGCTTACTGCAAATGCAGTACTATCTAAAGATTTAGACTGTACGCTGTCGCCAGATGCTGAAATTTCTTTAAATGTAACCGGTGGTTACTCTCCGTATACCTATGAAATAAGTGTTGATGGAGCAGCATACGCTTCATATACTGGAGCTTTTCCGTATGTAACGGCAGCTGCAGGAACCTATCAATTTAGAGTTACAGATGTTCAAAACTGTATTTCAGAATCGAACATAATCACGGTATCAACGATAATAAATCCAACGGCGACAGAAAATGTTACAGAACCCACTTGTAACGGTGATGCCAATGGAATTGTAGAAATAATTGTAGACCCTACAACAGGTGTTTCCCCTTATGAAATTAATTTTGATGGCGCTGGATTCTCGTCTCAAAAAGTATACCCTGGCCTAGCTGCTGGCACATATACGTATGTAGTACGCGACGACAAAGACTGTATCTATAACGGTTCTGTTACCTTAACAGACCCTGTATTATTTGATGCAGATGTAGTGGCTACCGACATTTCATGTGGTGGAAGTGGAGATATTCTTGGAAGTATTGCCATTACCATTACTAGTGGTGGAGAACCCAGTTTCACCTATACCCTATACGATAATCAAAACAATTTAGCAACTACAACAAGCCCTAACCCAATTAATACTTCGAGTACCTCTGTAAGTTTTGATGGCTTAGGTTTTGGAGATTATTATGTACGGGTAATAGATGCCAAAGGCTGTGAATATTATGAAAATCCAGTTAGGGTATTGTCCAATCCATATCTTTCTGTTAATGCCATAGTAAATTCAGATTGTGCGGTTGGCGGTAGTGTAGAGTTATCTTCCGAAGGAGGCTCTGGAGATTATACCTTTACTATATACGACACTGCAATTGGCCCCGACACAGAAGTTAATGGTCCTGCAGCCGATGAAGAAACGGCAACCTTTCTCAATTTAAACATAGGTCAAACTTATGTTTTTCAGGTAATTGATGATGTAACTGGTTGTTCTAGTTATTTAGTGGTGGATATTCCTCCCGCATCAGCTATCGCTGTAGTTCCAGATCCTGTGATTACCGATGTAACTTGTTTTGGAGATACCAATGGTTCCATAGAGTTTCAAATTGAAGGGTATGATCCCACAGTGGATGATATTGAGTATAGCCTTTTAGAAGCATTAACAAATAACCCTGTAGTAAGTGCTACCAATAATTCGGGAACATTAACTAACACTGCAGCTGGTCCTGGACCTTCATCATTTATTTCAATTACGGATATTCCACCTGGAGATTATATCTTATTCTTTAAAGAGGGCTCTTCTCCTAATTGTTCCAATACCTATAGCTTTAGAATTTTAGAACCAACAGCTGTTGATCTAAGTTTAATAGACAATAACAATGGTAATTGCAATACAGATGCTCAAATTACAGTATTAGCCACAGGTGGAACAGGCCCATATACCTACGCTTTTGTTCAAGATAATGTACTACCTATTCCTAGCGACTACACCACTAGTAATTATGCTGAATTAGACATTTTAACAGACACCGATTGGGATGTATATGTATTAGATGCTAAGGGTTGTGCTAGTGCAACAAAATTAGATGTAGCCATAGCGAATGATCCTTCTCCTGTTTTTGCGTTGACAGTTCCCAACCAATGTACTGGAGCGGAAGGTACTTATGAAATAGATGTAGAGTTAACCACCGTTGGTGTTGGCCCATACAAACTTAGTTTTAACGGAGGTGCTTTTCAAACAACTACATTAACAAACCTTGGTGACATTCATACGTTTACAAACCTGAGTTCAGGTACGCATACTGTTCGTATTAGAGACTTTAACGGTTGTGAATATACTGATTCCATTATTATAATGCCACCAACCTCATTAAATGCTAAGGTTACCACGCAACCAACGTGTTTGGGTAGTGATGGAGCCATTGTAATTACGCCTTTTGGTGGGTCTGGATTGTATGGTTACCGTCTTTACAACAATGATAGTGCTGCCTTTACAGGCCCTATACAACCTATACCCACATTTACAGGCTTAGTTGCTGGTTCTTATACCGCTTTTGTATATGATAACACATTAATAGGATGCGAGGCTTCTGTAATATTGGAATTAGAAATACCAACTCCGGTATCTTTTACAACCTCATCTATGGATGTAAGTTGCTTTGGAGGCAATGACGGTACAATTACAGTTACTTTAGATTCAGGAATGGACAACCCTCCTTATACATATGAACTTTTTGATAGTACTGGCCTGATATCACAAGGAGCTACACAATCATCCAATATCTTTACAAATTTAGCAGCTAACGATTATACTGTTCGTGTATTTTCTGGAAGAGGATGTTTCTCGGATATACCTGAAACAGTAGGAAGTCCAGCTACAATTGTTATTAACAGCGTTGATGTAACAGAATTTGGGTGTACTGCTGGTAACGAAAATAACTATGCAAGTATTACGATACCTACTACAGTTGGGAATATCACAGGCGGTAGTGGGTCTTATGTGCGTTATGTATTTGAAAATACAACCACGGCTACTATTGTTCAAAATGGTCCAAATAATGAATATATAGAAACTAATATTGCCGGTGGATCTTATACCATTACCGTATATGATGATAATGGATGTATAGGTACAATAAATACTACGATTGAAGCTTATGACGAGTTAGTATCTGCTTCAATTATAATTGATGAAGCCATTACTTGTAGCAATGCAGGGGAAGATATTACAATAAATGTTTTTGGTTCCTTAACAGATTCTAGTACGCCTGCTGGTTTAGCAAACTATGAATTTAGAGCTTTACCTAGTGGTGTTATTCAAGCTTCAAACCAATTTACCGATTTAGCCATTGGTGACCACACTTTTGAAGTACGAAATGTAAATACAAATTGTCTTATCACTGTTTCTCATAAAGTAATAGATCCTAATACTTTTGATATTACCATTACTAAACTAAGTGATGTTATTTGTTATGGGACAGAAACAGGAGAAGTTACTTTTGAATTAACAGATGCTACATATTCTGGTCCTATCAATTGGGTTATTTATAATACGAATGGAACAGTAGATAGAATAGACGACAGTTTTATAAAAAACAATACCTTTGCCACAAATGGGCCAACTTCTCCAATTACTATTGAAGCTGGTAGTTATTTGGTAGAAATTTTCCAAGTAAATAGCCCAGAATGTAGTAACATTGAAGCCTTTACTATTGCTGGCCCTAGTGCTGCAATAACAGGAGCTACAGAAGTAACAGCCGTAACTTGTTTAGGAAATGATGGTATTATTGAAGTTATAAACCCTGCCGGTGGTTGGGGAGACTATGTTTACTATGTAGATGTTGTAGGTAACCCTGCTCCCGTTTTAACAGATTATGTATCTAATCCTAAATTCACAGGCCTATCTGGTGCTGCAGCTCCCGCAGGTACAGATTACCAAGTTTGGATTGCAGATAAAAACGGTTGTGTTTTCCAATTACCGAATGAAAATCTAGTCACACCAACACCTATAAGCGCTACTTTACAAGTAAACCAAGAAAATTGTACCAACCTAGAAGGTGAGATTGAAGTTAGTTTGCCAACAGGCGGACAAGGAAGCAACTACACCTACCAATTAATTAAAAATGGTACTGCAGTTGGTTCTCCACAGACTACTAGAATATTCTCTGGTTTAGGTGCTGGTTCGTATACCGTATTCATTAACGATCAATGGTCTTGTGACTTTACAACGCTTGCAACAGTATTGTATGAAGAAATAAATGTATCTACCACTGTTGTTAAACCAATAGATTGTACGGTAGATCCAGGCGGACAAATAACTGTAAATGTAACTGGTGGTTCTACAAACTTAGAGTTTGTAGCTACTTTACCAATAAGTGGTTCTACAATTACAAACACAACTGGTGTATTTACTGGCTTAACAGAAGTTGGTGTGTATAGTTTTGTTGTACGTGATTTAGACACAAGTGCACCAATATGTGAAAAAACAGTTATACAAGAATTGGTTGATAAGGTAGATCCTATTTTATTAGCTTCAACCGTAGAAAATGTAAGCTGTTTTGGTTTATCAGACGGTAGTATTACTGCTAATTTAGACCCTGCAACTAATGTAGATCCTATTTACAACTATAATTTATATGATGCTACAGGAGCAACGTTATTAGCCGGACCACAAACTAGTCCGACATTTACAGGTTTAGCTGCTGCTTTTTATCAAATAGAAGTAATTTCGGCTAAAGGGTGCTCTGTAAGACAAACTGTTGAGGTTACTCAGCCTACAGCGTTAATAATTAGTGCGGTTGCAACAGAATTTGCCTGTGCGCCAAACAACACCGTAAATACAGCAACAATTACAGTAACCATAGAAGATGATGTTACAACACCAGGAACACCTTCTGGTACTAGTCCGTACTTATACAGTATAGATAATGTTAACTTCCAAACAGCCAATACCTTTACTGTAATAGACACAGAAAATCAACAACCAATTACCGTCTATGTAACAGATGGTAATAGTTGTCCACAAACCACTAATGTAGTCATAGAACCTATTAATAAATTCACTGCTGTAGTTACACAAGATGCAGCGATCTCTTGTGTGGGTCCTGAAGAAATTACCATTACAGTAACAGATAATGGTGATGCAACCAATGTATATTCGTATCAGTTATTGCCAATTGGCAATACGAATGGTACCCAAACAGCTACACCAACCTATAATACTGCTACCTATAACGTAACAGCTGTTGGTGGGTATGTGTTTAGAGTTACAGATACTGCTACGGGTTGTTATGTTGATACTGAAGTATATAACATTGCACAGTACGATTTAATTAAAGTTTCTGCTACAGCAACTTCTCCGGTAACTTGTTTTGGAGATATAGATGGAGAAATAGAAGTAACAGTTACAGATGCTACTGGACCATTTATGTATACAGTTTTAAATGCTGATGGTACCTTAACAGGTATTAATGGTAATGCTACAATAAACACATTTACAATACCTGGTTTATCTGGCGGTAATTATTACGTAGCTGTTACAGAAGATAATGCTCCGTTTTGTACTGAAGATTCTAATGTAATTACTATTATCTCTCCAAGTATGGCGTTAACAGCATCAATAACACAAACTGCAGCTGTAACTTGTGATAATAATGCTGGTGAAATATTTGTTAATCCTAATGGTGGTTATGCTCCTTATGATATTGTATTAACAAATACAACAACATCAGCTATTTATACAGCTACAGATGTTCTATCTACTAGTTTTTTTGGCTTAAGTGCTGGTACATATACAGTAGAAGTTACAGATAATGGAGGATGTGAAGTTACAGATACAATAATAGTAGATCCTGCAATACCAATTACTGCAGATATTACGCCACTTACACAAATGTTAACTTGTTTTGGAGATAGTAATGGCAGTGTGTCAGCAATAAATGTCGTTGGCGGACAAAGTGTATACCAGTATCAACTTAATGTTTATGATGCTACAGGAACTAGTATTACCTCAACAAGTGGTGGGCAAACAAGTAATACTTTTAATAATTTAGGTGCTGGTATTTATACAATTACAATATCTGATGGTTGGAACTGTGATGTAGAAACCGTACAGGCTATTATAACAGAACCAACAGATATTACTGGTTCTCTAGTTCAGGTTTCAGAATTAACGTGCGTAGATCCTGCTGAAATACAATTAACAGCTACTGGGGGTACTGCTCCGTATGAGTTTAGTGTAGATGGTATTAGTTACACACCAATGACTGGTGGAGACACACATAGATTTATTGTAATAGCAGGTGTTTACCAATACTATATAAAAGATGCCTTTAACTGTGGTAATATTATAAGCAACTTAATATCTATAGATGCTGTACCTCCTTTAACTATTGTTTTAGATGAAAGTGCTGCAGTTATTAATTGTAATGGTGAGTCTACTGCAACTATAAACTCTAGAGCAAGTGGCGGTTTAGGTAATTATTCCTATGAATTGTTAGATAGTCCAACGAGTAGTACTCCTATACAAGGACCGCAAACCAACGGTGAGTTTAGAAACTTAGCCATTGGAACATACTATGTAAAAGTAACTTCTGATGGTGGGTGTGAAGAAGTATCTAGAGCAATAACGATAACGGAACCAGATCCATTAGTTATAGACTTAGAAGATGCTACTGATATAACTTGTGCTGGTGAAAATGATGGAACTATTACGGTTGAAGTTTCAGGAGGTACAGGAGAAATAAAATATGCGATTTCACCTAACTTGAACCAATTCGATACTAAAAATGTATTTACAAACTTAGAGCCTGGAACCTATGATGTAATTGCACAAGACAAAAATGGTTGCTTTATCACATTTAATTTTACAATTAATGAACCAACAGCCATACAATTAAGTGCAACTACAACAGGAGAAACATGTACTGGTAATGAAGACGGTATGGCAACAGTTACTATAACTGGTGGTACTGCACCATACAGCACTAGTTTAGACTCTAACGACCCTGCAGATTATGTATTAGACAGAATAGATTTCTCTGGCTTGTCATCAGGATCTCATGTGATTTTAGTAAAAGATGCGAATGGTTGTGACACAAATATTGTCATAGAAATTGAACCAGGTGTTAACTTAAAGGCTACCGCAACCCCAATTTATGAGTGTAGTACTGATACTCCTACAAACTATTTAGAAGTTGTTTTTGAAGACAGCGCTACTGGTTCAGATGTTCTATATGGTTTAGACACTACAGAGCCAAGTGAAATGCAATTAACATCTGACTTTACAAATATGTCTGCTGGTGATCATTATCTATTTATAATGCACGCAAATGGGTGTACAGAAACCATAAACTTTGCCGTAGAAGGTTTTGATCCATTAACATTAGTACTCACCAATAGTAATATTAATGAAATTACAGCAACGGTAACTGGCGGCAACCCTAACTACACTTTCTATATACAAGGAAACAATAATGGGGAAGAGAATACGTTCAGAATACGTGAGACCGACACTTATACCATTGTTGTTGTAGATGAAAATGGTTGTGAAGTAAGTCAAGATATATTCATTGAGTTTATAGATATTGAAGTCCCCAATTTCTTTACACCAGATGGTGATCTTATTCACAACACTTGGGAACCTAAAAACACAGAAGGTTTTCCTAATATCTTAACTATCATTTATGATAGATATGGTAGAGAATTGTATAGAATGGGTATGAATGATACCGGATGGGATGGAATCTATGACAGTAAAGAATTACCATCAGGAGATTATTGGTATACCATTAAATTAAAAGGAGAAAATGATGATAGAGAATTTGTTGGTCATTTTACATTATATAGATAATAGCAAAAGAATTTAACCTAATATTATGCGATACAAATTATTAATCTTACTACTATTTACAAGCACAATGCTTGTAAAGGCGCAAGAGCTAAACTCCCCGCAACTATCGCAATACCTTGCCGATAACCCCTTTGTCTTATCTCCAACCTATGCAGGTATTGGCGATCATGTAAAAATTAGGATGAATGGTTTAGCGCAATGGGTAGGTATAAAAGATGCACCACAAACCCAATCTATTGCTGCAGATGCGAGGATTGGCAATAAATCTGGCTTAGGTATATTTTTATATAATGATAAAAACGGGTATACAAAACAACAAGGTGCCAGAATCTCTTTTGCCCATCATTTAACCTTAGACAGATATGAAGACGAATTTCTTTCTTTTGGAATCTCCTATAATTTTAATCAGTTTCGTTTAGATATCAGTGAATATTATGAGGTAGATCCTTCTGTTACAGATGACCGTTCTACAACAAATCACAATTTTGATATTGGTCTTATGTATCGTATTAATAAGTTTTATGCCAGTCTAAATTCATCTAACTTATTAGATAAAGATATAGCTAATTTTAATCCAACTTTTGAGCCTAATAGATTGAGAAACTATTATTTATATACTGGATATCGATACAAAAAAAGCAAGAATAGCGATTTGGAAATTGAACCTTCTGTACTCTATAAAATGTTTGAAAGTGATGGCAGATCAGAAACAGATTTAAACTTGAAATTTAGATGGTATAATTATGAAGATTATTACTATGCCGGAGCAAATTATAGGTTTCTTAACGATCAAATTGGTAAACCCTTATATATAGCTCCTTTTGCTGGACTAAAGAAAAACAACTATTACTTTGGCTATTCGTACCAAATAATTTTAAATGATATTTTAAACTACAGTACAGGTACACACGTTATAACTATTGGGGTAGATTTATTTCAAGGTCTTAGTAATTGTAGGTGTATGTATTAATTGTTTAGCTTAACTTTGTGGCACTAAATAATTCGTAATGGGAACAATAGTTGTCGGCAATATTAAGGTTTATGCATATCATGGTTGTTTGTATGAAGAAGCTCAAATTGGAAGTGATTATATGGTGCATGTGACTGTTTCTGCCGATCTAGAAAAAGCAGCTATATCTGATGCTTTAAAAGACACTGTAGATTATGTTCATATCAATCATATTGTAGTAAAAGAAATGGCGATCAGATCCAAACTCTTAGAACATGTTGCTAAACGTATAATCGATCGAATTTTTTCCGAAATTAATATTGTGAATAGTGCTGAGGTTCGTGTATCTAAAATTAATCCTCCTATTGGTGGTGATGTTGATATGGTTTCGATAACCTTACAATTAACTCGATAAACTACAATACACTAAGTTTTATATACTTATAAATATACGTACATTTGAAACCTCCCCATATATAATGGCATTGTGGTCGAAATGGATAGACATAATCCCGCAAGGATTATTATAGTGGTTCGAATCCACTCGATGCCTCAAAAAATTACAAAAATAGATTCTAAAAAACTTATTTTTCTATGAATTTATTTTTGTAAGTTTGCAGTCGAAAAATGGCATCGTGGCCGAGTGGCTAGGCAGAGCTCTGCAAAAGCTTGTACAGCAGTTCGAATCTGCTCGATGCCTCCAAAACCTTCACTTAATAGTGAGGGTTTTTTTGTTAAACAACCTCTTCAGTTTAATTCTATTTCCTTCAAATAAATACTACAAAGCCCATTATAAAAAATAAGACTTAAAATAAGTTGTTATAGTACAGCAGTTCCCCCGAAGCATCGGGGTGCTCGATGCCTCCAAAACCTTCACTTAATAGTGAGGGTTTTTTTGTTAAACAACCTCTTCAGTTTAATTCTATTTCCTTTAAATAAATACTACAAAGCCCATTATAAAAAATAAGACTTAAAATAAGTTGTTATAGTACAGCAGTTCCCCCGAAGCATCGGGGTGCTCGATGCCTCCAAAACCTTCACTTAATAGTGAGGGTTTTTTTGTTAAATATATTGTGTTGTTATAGGTATTCTTATTGATGCATAAAATGTACAGCGAATCCCCATAGAATACGGGGTGATTGATACCTGTAATCCTCTATTTTTAAATGTAAGTGTGTTATAAAATACTATGAGCAATTAATTTTCTCTGATTAACTCTATACCTTCTTGAATATTGAGTTTGTCTTTTGGTAAAAAACCTTTGGTTATAAGTACAATACCACAAATAATCAAGATGACACCCAATCCTTTTTTAACTAAGTAAATTCGCCGTAGCGTTAAATGCCTTTTTAGTTGTTTGGCTAATAATATTTTAAAAATATCAGTAATAAAATAAGTAGCCAACATCGTAGAAAAAAAGATAAGAATACGATTTGCATCATTATCCAAACTTGGTCCTACTACCAGTATGATTCCCAACCAAAAAACTAAAACTCCTATATTTATAAAATTAAGTAAAAAGCCTTTTACAAATAAACTTAAATAAGCCCCTTTGGTAACTTTTATATCTTTGAGTTTTTCTTTTTTTGGTTTTTTAATAAAAATAATAATCCCATAAACAAAAAGAATTACACCACCAAAGACATACAAGCCTGGTAGATTACTTAAATTTTCTAGCAATTGATAACTACTAAAATAAGCAAGGGTTAAAAATAATATATCGGCAAAAAAAACACCTATATTAAAAGTTAAAGCAGCCCTAAACCCCTTTACTGCACTTGTTTCTAACAGCACAAAAAAAACAGGACCAATCATAAAACTTAAAAAAAAGCCCAATGGTATTGCTGCCTGTATATCGTCTAACATTTACTATCTCTATTTCCTTGTTATTTTTCCTCCAAAAACAGTTTTTTCATCCATTTTCTCTGGATTTCCAAAAACGGATACTTCTCCACCTGCTTTTACTGTAGCTTGTACATACTTAGATGCATTTATTTCTGCATTTCCTCCTGCATTTACGGTAATCGTAGTAAGTTCTGTATTAAATTCTTTCCCTTTATAAATTCCGCCTGTATTAATATTAATATCTTGATTTTTAGAAGATCCATTGGTTGTAATTAAACCACCAGTAACAGATTTTACCAATAACTGAGTCACCTTTGCATTAATAATTAATTCTCCTCCTTCTTGTGCTTTTAATTCAAGTAAACTTTGTGCTATGATTTCTTTGGATGAGATTCTAGCATCTTCATTTACATCAATTATTGCCAAAACTTCTGTATAGTACAAATCAATAAATGTCCGATAACCACTGAAAATTTTATTAATTTCCATACGTAATTTCAAAACACCTTCATTGTTTACAATTGCCACTTTTTGGGTATTGGCTCCTGTTATTACAGCTTCATTTTTATCTGACTTAATTAAATTAACAGACAAACCATCAAAAGCTTTAACTTCAGTAAAGCTTTGTAGTTTTTGGGTTATTTTTTCTTCCTGTGCTTTTACCGTTATTATAGTACTAAATAAAAGCATAAATAAGGCTAACTTATTCATTTTGTTGTTTTTAGGTATAATTCCTAATCTAATTTACAAAATTCGTTCCAAAACAGAATTATTTAGCTTTTCTCAATAAAGAAAAGTCCAAATGTCTTTTTATTAAATCTGTACTTTTTACCATTACTACAACTTCTTCCCCTAATTGATAACTTTTATTAGTGCGTTCTCCAACGATAGCATAGTTCTTTTCATCAAACTTATAATAATCATCTTTTATATCACTTATCCGTACCATTCCTTCACATTTATTATCAATAATTTCTATATAAATACCCCACTCTGTTACCCCAGAAATAACACCTACAAATTCTGAATCTCTATGGTCTTCCATAAATTTGATTTGCATGTATTTTATAGAATCTCTTTCTGCACTTGCTGCTAGGCCTTCCATATCTGAAGAATGCTTGCATTTTTCCTCATACACTTCTTGTTTAGCACTAGCACCACCATCTAAATACTGTTGTAACAACCGATGTACCATAACATCTGGGTATCGTCTTATAGGTGATGTAAAATGTGAATAATAATCAAAAGATAATCCGTAATGACCAATATTATCTGTGGTATAAATAGCTTTACTCATACTGCGTATTGCTAAAGTATCTACTAAGTTTTGCTCTTTTTTTCCTTTTACATCTTCCAGTAACTTATTTAAAGAATCACTTATTGATTGTTTATTTTTAAAGTCTAATTTGTGACCAAATCTAGAAATTATACCATTTAAATTGGCTAATTTTTCCTCGTTTGGTTCATCATGAACTCGGTAAATAAATGTTTTTTCTGGTTTTTGTTTTCCTATAAATTCAGCCACTTTTCTATTTGCCAACAACATAAATTCTTCAATAAGTTTGTTCGCATCCTTAGATTCTTTAAAATACACACCTTCAGGTGCATTATTTTCATCAAGACTAAATCTAACTTCCACTTTATCAAAAGAAATTGCCCCAGCTTTCATACGTTTTTCACGCATAATCTTAGCTAATTTATCTAGTGTTAAAGTAGCTTCAACAACCTCATTACTAACGGTATATGAACCAATTTCTCTTATAGAAATATCCTTAGGTATTGTATTTTCTTCAGTTTCTATAATATGTTGTGCTTCTTCATAAGAAAACCGTTCATTAGAATTTGTTACAGTTCTACCAAACCATTGGTTTCTTAAATTCGCCTTATCATCAATCTCAAAAACGGCAGAAAATGTATATTTCTCTTCATTTGGTCGTAAAGAACATGCATTGTTAGACAAAACTTCTGGTAACATTGGAACAACCCTATCAACTAAATATACAGATGTTGCTCTATCATAAGCTTCATCATCTAAAATAGTACCTGGTTCCAAATAATGCGAAACATCTGCAATATGAATACCAATCTCATAATTTCCGTTTTCTAATTTTACAAAAGATAACGCATCATCAAAATCTTTAGCATCTTTTGGATCTATAGTAAACGTAAGCGTTTCTCTCAAATCTCTTCGTTTCGCTATTTCCTCTTTTTTAATAGAAGTATCTATTTTATTAGCAAAACTTTCTACTTCTAACGGAAACTGATAAGGCAAACCATATTCAGCCAATATGGAATGTATTTCTGTATTGTGTTCTCCAGGTTTTCCTAGAACTTCTATAATTTCTCCATATGGAGAATCTGCGTCCTCTGGCCAATCGTTCATTTTTACTACGACTTTATCACCATCCTCAGCATTATTTATTTTTTCTTTAGGAATAAAGAAATCTGTGTACATTCTAAAATCTGAAGATGTAACAAAAGCATAATTTTTTTGCAATTGCACAATACCAACAAAATTGGTTTTATCTCTTTCTACAATCTTGGTGATTTCTCCTTCTAATTTTCTTCCTTTTCTTCTAGGAAAAATATAAACCTCTACGATATCTCTATGAAAAGCTCTTTTTAATTTATTACTAGAAATAAAAACATCATCATCCAAACCTTCTATAACAATATATGCATTCCCTCTGCCTGTTATATCTACTTTACCTGTATGATACGTTTTAGTACTTTTTGAAATTGCTTTATATTTTCCTTTAGCCTCCTCTATAATTCTTTTTTTTTCTTTTAATTCTACTAACCTTTTAATCAATATATTTCTTCCGCCTGCGTCTGTTATATTTAACTTTGCGGCAATTTGCTTGTAATTGTAACTAGTATTGGGATCTTTTTCTAAAACAGTAAAAATACCTTTTGTAATTTCGTTTCTTACTTGATTAGTATTCCCTTTATTTTTCTTAAACATTAATCTTATTTATTTTTGGAAAAGTACAAATTATTATCTATTCCCATATGCTTTATACAGTTTCTTAATTATTAAATAATGAAAACAAGGTTATAAACATATATATAGTATTATTAATTTTTCTTTTATTAATTTAAAAAAAAATGGTGGTTATTATAGTGTGTTAATATCTACTATAATTTTATATAGTAATAGTTGTAGTGAACAGTATTATATTTTTATGTACATTTTATACACGCTATATTGCATTTATAAATCAGTTATTTAGATACCTTATGAACTGCTATTAACAACTACTATTAACAATCAATTTTTAATAAGTATTCTGTCAAAAACTGTTCATAGTATTAGAAATTGTATTGATATCTTTTCTTTAATTTCTTAAAACAATTTTAGGTTTACATTACTTTATTACATAAAGCAAAAAATAAATGGTTTTACAAAATTTTTGTTTGCTATATTTATAAAGGTGTTGTGAACAACTTATTAATTGATGTGTTATTAATTTAAAAATAAGAATACTTAATAAAAAGGTATTTGTATTTTTGTTTTATAAGACCTTTAAACTTAAAGTTATGCATATAGCCATTGGCAATGATCACGCTGGTACTGAATATAAATTAGCAATTATTGGATTGTTAAAATCTAAAGGAATTGAAGTAAGTAATTTTGGTACCGATGGAAAAGATAGTGTTGATTATCCAGATTTTGTACATCCTGTAGCTCTAGCTGTTGCTGCTAAAAAAGTTGAATTAGGAATATTAATTTGTGGCAGCGGTAATGGTGTATCTATGACTGCTAATAAATATCAAAAAGTTAGAGCAGCTTTATGTTGGACTAAAGAAATAGTTATTCTTTCTCGTGAGCACAATGATGCAAACATATTGAGTATTCCTGCTCGTTTTGTTTCTTTACCACAAGCTTTAGAAATGGTAAACATCTTTTTAGAAACTGAATTTGAAGGAGGTAGACACGAAAGAAGAATTGCTAAAATGTCATGTAAATAGTACGAAACCGATAGATGTTTATGAAGGTATATGTAAAAACTTTTACGGAGTTGTCTATAGAAGATTTATATAATATTTTGCAATTACGCTCCGAAGTTTTTGTGGTAGAACAAGATTGTGTTTATCAAGATATTGATGGTAAAGATACTAAAGCTTTACATATTATAGGATATAAAAATGATACTATAGTAGCTTATACCCGGATTTTTAAACCAGGAGATTATTTTATTGAAGCCAGTATAGGTAGGGTAGTGGTTAAACAATCAGAACGAAAACATAAATACGGATACGTAATTATGGAAAAATCTATTAATGCTATCCAAGAGTATTTAAAAGAAACCTCAGTTAAAATATCTGCACAAGAATACCTTATAAGCTTTTATACGAAATTAGGATTTAAAAAAATAGGAGAAATTTATTTAGAAGACGGAATACCACATACTGCGATGGTAAAAAATTAAATCTTAATAGGAGTTTTGTTCGTTAAATTTATTCCCTCTAGCATATCATCCGTAAATTTAAAATGACCTTTTGTGGTAATAATTCGGAATCGATTAGAGTGCATTCTGCTTAAGGTATCCAAAAACAACCATTTAGATTTTAATAATTTAGGTTTTTCAGATTTTAAACTAATTTCAAAAAAGTATTTTTTTCCATTTTTCATAGCAACAATGTCTGGGGTAATTTTATTACCTGTACTTTTTCTGATATAAGATTTTGGCATTTCACAATCCTTAAAATCTGCCTTAATATTCGTAAACCCTCTAGAGTCTAAGTACCCAATTGTTTTTTCTAAAAACGCAATATTTTCAATTTTTTCTGTTTGTAGCATACTCGAAAAGATACAAAAAAAAACAGATAAAACCTAATTTAAATACTGATTAACAGTCATTTAACACTGTAATTAGAATCTGAAACCGACATAATTCCTTGTAAATTTAAAAATGTTATACTTTTACAAGGAATTAAAATTTAACTACAATGAAACTTTTTCTTCGATTTAAAACACCTATTTTTTTTCTAGTTGTATGTATTATAGCCGTATATGGTTGTAAAAAAAAGGTTGCAGAAACAAACAACCCAATAGGCAGTTATATTGATAGTGTAAAACAAAACTATGCACCAGACAAGCGTGTAGCTCTGTTTGCAGTTGAAACAAGTTTAATTAAAGATAGTGATAGCTATGTATTAAGAGGGGAATCTAATCTACCAGAGGCCGTAAATGTCCTTAAAATGAAATTAAATAAGGCTAATATTACCTATACTGACAGTATTGTAATGTTGCCTACTTCAACATTTGCAACTAGCAATTGGGCAATAGTTAAAATATCAGTAGCAAATTTACGTAGTAAACCAGGACATTCTTCAGAATTGTCTACGCAAGCAACCTTAGGAACTCCCGTTAAACTATATAAGAAGATAGAAGATTGGTATTTAATACAAACTCCAGATAATTATTTAGCATGGGTAGATGGCGGAGGAATTGAGATTTTAAAAAATGATGATTTTGACGGTTGGAAATCAGCTAAAAAGGTTGTGTATACTGAGGTTTCTGGTTATTCCTATGAGTCGCCAATAAGTACACAAGTTGTATCTGATTTGGTGGCGGGTAGTATTTTAGAATTGGTAGCTGATAGCGGTTTCTTTTTTGAGGTAAAATATCCAGATGGCAGAAAAGCCTTTGTGCTAAAATCAGAATCTCAGAATTATGATGATTGGTTGGTAGCACTAGAACAGACTAGTGCATCTTTAGTGGCTACCTCAAAACAATTAATGGGCTTGCCTTATTTATGGGGAGGAACTTCTACCAAAGGGGTAGATTGTAGTGGATTTACCAAAACTATTTATTTTTTAAACGGAATGGTGTTACCGCGTGATGCATCACAGCAGATACATACAGGAAAAGTGATCGATGTCAACAAAGATTTTAGTGATGTAGCGGTTGGTGATTTACTATTTTTTGGAAAGAAAGCTACAGATTCTACGAAACAACGCGTTATACACGTAGGGATGTGGATTGGTAATAATGAATTTATACATTCCGCTGGCCGGGTACACATAAGTAGTTTTGACAAGGAATCACCAAATTTTGATGCCTATAATTACGATCGATATTTACAAACCAATCGGGTTTTAAATGAGGAAAATAAAGAGGTCATCAATCTACAAGAAATGCCAGTTTTTAAGGATTAACCTAATCTTCTAATTTAGGTTGCTCTAAAGGGTAACTTGTATCGTATAAGCTCAGTTGATTTTTCCTCCAAATGGGACCTTCTAAAAACAATGGGTGTGGCAAACGCACATCCCAATCGCCTAATTTTTTAAGGAGCTCTTTTGTTTTTTCAATGTTTTTAAGGGCAAGGTTATTTTGTTCAGACGTATCTGATGGTAAGTGATACAACAGGGGTAAACGGTCTGGCAATCGCACTAATTTCCATGGACCCTGTCTAATGGAAGCACTGATGGTAAATCGCCACAATAACTCATCGTGTGGAGCTGTCATTATTTTATCCGTAATAAAAGGCATTAAATTTACCCCAGTAAATGGGTTTTGTTCTTCCGTTTTTCCTCCGGCTAAGGCAAAAAATGTAGGTGCAAGGTCTAAGGCTGTTACTGGGTTTGTATATGTTTTACCAGAAGGCAGGGTTCCAGGCCAATTTATAATAAAGGGAATGTGTATTCCACCTTCCAATAAAATTCCTTTCTGTCCTCTATACGGTGTGTTGTTGGAGCCATTGGTATGTACAGGCCCACCATTATCACTAATAAAAACAACAACCGTGTTTTTAGACAGTCCTTCTTTTTTAACTGCAGTCATAATTTTACCTATGTTGATGTCTAACCGATGTACCATTGCAGCATAGGTGCGTCTTTTTTTGTCTTTAATGCCAGCGAACAACATTAAATCTTCTTCCGTGGCCTGCATAGGTGCATGTGGGGCGTTAAAAGAGGCAAACAGAAAGAAAGGCTCCTTAGCGTGTCTTTGTATAAAATCTGCACACTCATCCCCTTTATCATCTGTGATGTAGGTAATTTTCTGAGGTTCTTTGTAGTTGCTTTCTATAGGTGATTTATATCCTTTACCATCAGGAAAACTTGTAAAGTAATCATGACCCCCGCCAGTATACCCCCAAAACTCATCAAAACCCCGTTGTAAAGGATGAAACTGTGGTTCATAGCCCAAATGCCATTTCCCAACCATTCCACTTACATAACCCAAAGGTTTTAAATGATTGGGAATTGTTTTTTGGGGAATAGGAAGGCCCAAATACTGTGGATCAAAACCTAGCTGATTGCCTCCTAAATTATTATCATACCCAAACTGAACCTGATGTATACCAGTAATAAAGCCAGCTCTAGACGGACTGCAAACAGGAGCAGATACATAGCCTTCTGTAAAATGAACACCTGTTGTAGCAAGCTTGTCTATATGGGGTGTTTTTATTTGTAAACTGCCATTTAGACTTAAATCTGCGAAACCTAAGTCGTCTGCTACGATTAAAATAAAATTTGGTTTTTCTTGAGCAGTTCTGTTTTTCTGTGCGGTACCCACTAAAGGTTGCACCATACAACAAGCAATAACAATGCATTTTCTAATACTGAATAGCTTCATAAGAATCGTAGGTAAAAGCAATAATTAAAGTGAATTATCAAACGTAATCATTAGTTTTTTTAATTTACGGACAACATCAGGAAAATTTTCAACAAGATTGTGTTTTTCTGAAACATCTGTTTCTAAATCATAAAGTGAAACAAGAAATTCTCCATCATTCTTTGTATTCCACCCATTGGATTTTTTGGTATGTAACTTCCATTTCCCTAATCGTACGGCTTCTAATTCACCATTTCTGGCATAATAAAAGAAAGGTCTTTCTGGTAAAATGGTGCTATCTGGGTTTTCTAAAAGTGTTGTAATGTCTTGTCCGTCTTGTGTATTGGTTTCGGGGATTTTTGCAGTTGCAATGTTGGCCAATGTTGGGTATAAATCCATTGTGGTAACTACTTGATCAACTATTTTATTCGCAGGTATTTTTGCGGGCCATGAAATAATACCAGGCACCCGTTGTCCGCCTTCCCATGTTTCTGCCTTTTTCCCGCGCAAAGGCTTTGCAGAACCTTTATGCGGTCCGTTATCAGAGGTAAATACAAAAATGGTGTTGTCATATAGTCCTTCTTCTTTTAAGGCTTTTATAATCTCCCCAGCACTCCAATCCAATTCCATAATTACATCCCCATAGATCCCATTTTCACTTTTTCCTTTAAATTTTGGAGAAGCAAATAAAGGCACATGTGGCATATTATGGGCCAGGTACATAAAAAAAGGATTTTCCCCTTTAGTTTTTATAATACGTATGGCTTCTTCAGTATATTTTTTAGTCAGAAAACGTTGGTCAGGACCATTTTCTATTACCGTTGTATTTCTGTATAAGGGTAGTGGCGGCGCTTTAAAATCTTTATGGGCATAGTAATGGTTGTCCATATCGTTTGAGTAAGGAACGCCATAAAAGATATCAAATCCTTGGTTGTTTGGCATAAACTCAGGTTTGTGGCCCAAATGCCATTTTCCAATACAAGAGGTCGTATAACCACTTTCTTTTAGCATTTCTGCCATAGTTACCTCCGCGGGTGCCAATCCCCCTTCAGAAAAAGGGAATAATACTGCTTGGTGTAAATTGGTTCTTTTAGGGTATTTCCCTGTTAATAGGGCTGCCCTAGAAGGTGTACAAACGGTTGCTGGCACGTAAAAGTTGGTGAATTTTATACCGGTAGTGGCTAAGGTATCTAGGTTTGGAGTGGTAAACCCTTCTGCTCCGTAACTTCCTAAATCTGCATAGCCTTGATCATCCGTAAAAAAGATAATAATGTTGGGGCGCATATCTTTTTTAGTGCCACATGAACTTAAAAATAGTGTAAATGTGGAACTTATTAAAAATACTGTTTTAAGGGATTGGAGGAATTTGTTCATTATTTTTTAATTTAATTGAAAGGTGGTATGCTTCATAAATTTTCTATTATACGTATATACAACGTGAATTTTTTTATCTGTGGTTTGAATGATTGCAGGATAGCTAAATTCTCCTTTTTCCTGATTTTCAAGATCAAAAAGTTTTTCCCAAGTTATCCCATTGGAAGAGAATTCAACATCTAGAACATTACGCCCATTAAACCAGTCTGCGCCTTGTTTTAATGGATTATTAACTAATAAAAAAGAATTTTTTTCTAAGGTGAGCGCATCAATACCTGAATTAGAATTTAGCACAGGAATACTATCTGTTTGCGACCAGCTTTTACCATTGTCCATAGACCAACTGCTTATTATTTTATTGTGTTTGCTTCTACACAACATTTGTATTGTATTGTTCCCATGCTCTAAAAAAGTAGGCTGTATAATTTCAAAACCTTTTTTGTTTTCAATGGGTATTTTCTCCCATGTATTTGTGGCTTCAGTATAGCGCTCCACGTGTACCCTCCAAACATTATTTTCTACACTTTCTGTACTACTCCCACAGACTAGTACACCAGCTTTTATTTCTATTGGTTTGTTTTTTATGGGGCCTAAGATTCCTTGTGGAAGATATTTTGGCTCTCCCCAGCTCTTACCATTATTGGTAGAGATTATCATTGCCCCAAACCATTCTCTAGGATTCTTGCCAACTTTATAAAACAGATATAATTGTTTGCTTTTACTTTTAAACAATACTGGATTCCAGCAGGGTAAAGTGTCATTTTCTGTAACTAATGGTTTTATTAAACTACTAGGGGTAGACCAAAATTTTCCATTATAAGAAGCGGTATAGATGCCCACATCTTTGGCCCCCTCGTAGCTACCTCCAAACCAAGCAGCCATTACTTTGTTTGGGGCAAGTTCAACGATGGTTGCAGCGTGGCTGTTATTGGTTACGGGTGTTTTAAAGATAGTTTCACTTGTTATGGCGCTAACTTCTGGTTTTTTTAGAGGAGAAGCACAAGAACAACAAATAAGTGGTACTACCCAGAATAGGTGTTTTAGTTGAAATAGCATTGGTAATAATTTAATTAGAACCAATATCGTGTTTTGTTTTTAACTTTTCTATTTTAAAAGGCAAAAAGGAATATTTAACTATTGCGTACTATTCTATTTGGTGGGGTATGAAAATACGCAGAAACCTTTTGATGAAGCACTTTCTAATTCAGGTGTATGTATCATATTAACAACTGATATTATTCTAATATTTCTTTTGAGCAACAACCCACTTAATTCCTTTTTCTTTGGCAAAAAGTTTAATTCCTTCAAGCCCAATTTCCCTTCTTCGTAGGTCTACATATTCGGGTTTCTTTATTTCAAAAAAAGTAGCATTTCTGTTTTTATCTTTGGTGATCTGTAAGTCATAGATTTGAGGTTTATAAGCATTGACAAGCATTCTATCATATTGTAAGGGTTGCGATTCGTTTCTTAAAACGGATGCTTACATTAAAGGAGTATACTTTTCTTTTAATAGAACTGTGTTGAATTGTACTCCAGATGACGCCATTTGCCAACCTACCAACATCACTAATACCGAGCCATCCATAATTCTCAAGAATTTTTATTAATTCGCTTTCAACCCGTTTGTCTAGGTCTTCAATTACTTTCCAGAAGTATTCCATTTCTGTCGAATCTTGGCCAATTTTTTTTCTGCATCTTGATATAACCTTCTAAAAAGTTGGCTATGCACAAATAGGGTTTCGAGTTTGGTTTTTAAAGCGTCCAATTCTTTTGTACTGGCTTGCTTGTATTGACCACAATGCGATAATGAGAAAGTACCCATAATGAAAAGTAAGCGTAATTTTTCATCTATTTTAATTGTAATACCGGTCTTGCTTTATAAGATTAGTGGCGTGTTTATGGTCTAAAGTTTACAAATAAATCACAGATATAAAGAGCGTGAATACTTTTCTAAATAGGATTTAACTAGCAATTGATTTTATACTTTGGCAAGCTGCGTATTTTTATTTTTTATAATTGAAAAAATCATAAACAGTCCAATTATAACCCAAACATAATATACTCCGGTTGTGGTCAGTGAAATACTAGTAAAATGAAGGTCAATATTTTGGAACATAGGCAATCCAAAATTTGTTTTGGGTGCTAAAACATCAATGCCTTTAAAACTGTATACTGACATCCCTTGTTTGTAAATAAAAAGCAAAGGAATGGAAACTAATAGTAGGTATTTACGTTTCCATACTGCGACTACAATAATGATAAGGAGCGTAACGAATATTGTTATATAAGTGTAAAAAATTGTAGTTCTGTTGGAATCAAAATTAGGAATATCAAATTTGTTGCCTGGAGAATAAAACGTGCTAGCAATATTTACATTGAGTGGTTCAAACCGTTTCAATGTCAATTTCCCTTCATTTTCTAATACATTAAGAGAATAAGAAAACTTTCTATTATTTTTAAATGTTACCCAATATTTTAAAAGATATTCAGAATTTCCACCAATTTGATGTATCAAATTTGCTTCTCGTAACTCTGTATTATGTTCCATTCCTCTCCAAATAATTGAGTTTGAATTTAACCTGTCAATGTACTCTTGTGGTACGCTATGGTCGAAATAAGTTTGATGAAAATCCTTTAGTGGATAGGTGTTAATAGAAGCTTCTATCGCTTTTTTGGAAAATTGAAAAACCTTTTCTGGTGTCTGGTTATTTATTAGAGAACAAGATGTGAGAAGGACTGTTGCTAGAAAGATTAAAAGACCTTTTCTCATAGTAAATTTGTTTAATTATTTGTACTACTACCTGACCAATATTAAGAAAAGCCATTTTAATTTTTGCTTTTTTATTGAAAAACTTTCATTTTGCGAAAATAATTCACAACTGGCAGATATCCAGACCTACCTCAAATAGTCCGCATAGCTTGTACTATTATTCAACAACTCCGTTGCCGTTAGTATGGCATCATCTTGGGTGAGGTAATAGTCATACAAACCATCGCGGTAAAAATAGCGCTTTACAATTTCGTCTTCCAAATTCTTTACAATTTCTGCCTTATAGGTATCTAGGGCCTTCAGTTTACTTTTGTTAATGTCTACCAATAAACTTTTGTACTTTTCTTCTATTTCAGCACCAAAGAGTGCAGCATCTTTGCTGTGAATGGCCGCCGTTAGAGCTTTCTCTGTTTCGGTTTCAAATGAAAAGTTAGTGGACTGAACATGATTTTTAAAAGCTGTAAAATCTGCATCTGTAAACGTAAAATTAGATGGAGATGCTAGCTTGTTGTTGTAATAGTAATTGGTGGCAAAGTCAAAAATTACATTGTTAGTGAGTAGTGCATTGGTTAGGGCATTGGTTTTGGTGGTATTAATTAATACCTCTGGTAATACACCGCCTCCATCTTGAACTTTTCTTCCATTTTTGGTTTTAAATTCGTTAAAAGTGGTATTTTTTATCGCTTTTCCATCGTCGTCTCTATGCCAGTAGTCCAACGATTGAATACACCTACCAGAAGGAGTATAATACCTGGATATAGTGACCTTAAGTTGGGTGCCATAGGTAAGCTTTAACGGGCGTTGTACTAGTCCTTTCCCAAAACTACGTGCCCCCATAATAACGGCTCTATCTAAATCTTGCAAGCTACCCGATACAATTTCACTTGCAGAGGCACTGCTTCCGTTTACCAAGACCACCAAAGGAATTTCTGTATCTATAGGTTTGTTTTTGGTTTTATAAGTTCGGTTAAACTTCTGAACCTTCGATTTTGTGGTGACAATTAATTCTCCCTTTGGAACAAAAATATTGGTCACATTTATAGCCTCGGACAGTAAGCCACCAGGGTTTCCTCTTAAATCGAGAATAATTTTTTCTGCGCCTTGGTTTTTAAGGTTTTCTAAGGCTTCTATGGTTTGTGCAGATGCCTTTTGATTAAATTTAGACAGTACAATATAGCCTGTTTTAGCATCTACCATTTTGTAAAATGGCACCGCATCTACAGCTATTTCTGCTCTGTTTATTGTGGTGGTATGGGTATTATTTTGCCTTTTGTACACTACAGTAACCGATGTGTTACTAGCGCCTTTTAAAAGTTCTGTTGCATCCTCTTTAAAATCGGCTATCGCGATATCGCCAATTTTAATAATTTCATCTCCTGCTTTTAATCCCGCTTTATCTGCAGGAGAATCTTTATAAGGCTCTATAATGAGCATTTTTTCTTTGTAGGTACGCACAACGGCACCAATACCTGAGTATTTTCCGGCATTGTTAATTTTAAAAGCCTCTACATCTTGTTCATTTAAAAAGGTGGTATACGGATCTAAACCGTTGAGCATGTGTTTAATGGCATTGTCCATTAACTCCCCCGGATTGGTTTCATCTACATAGTTCATATTTAGCTCTTTAAAGAGCGTCGTGAAGATTTCTATCTGTTTTGCTATTTCAAAAAAATCACTTTTAAAACTACTAGCGCCTATCAGTAGAAAGACTGCTAAAACAGGGATAATGATTTGCTTTTTAAGAACTTTTTTCATCGCTTAGTTTCTTTTGTAATTTGGTAAGTACTGCTATCGTTGACTTTTCTATACCATCGTATTCGGGCATTTGTTTCCCAAGGTATAAAAATAGTAACGCATAATCTCCTTCTATGTTGTTGTAAACAATGTGTTTGTTGTGTCGGTATGCTTCTCGTAAAAGGCGTTTTATTCTATTCCGGTCTACCGCACTCTTAAAATTCCGCTTGGCTACCGTGACACCAACTTTTAGGGGTGTGTTTTCTAAGGTACAAGGCAGGTATATTAATTTTATAGGAAAATTGGTTACCGTCTTGCCTTCCGTAAAAAGCTGTTCTATTAATTTTTTACTTTTTAGCTTTTCTTTTTTAGGAAAGGTAAAGTTTAATTTGGTCATAGGTATACTGCAATCTTAACGAAACAAAAAAATTATGAGTAAAATACCAACGCTAGTGCTATTTTTAATGGATAGGAACATAAATTGACAGTTTCTAACCAAATAAAATACGACTATAGTGGAATACGTGCAGTTAAAGATACTACTAAGATTTTAATACGCTTTATTTTGGGAAAAGGACAACATAAAAAATCCGTTTAAGGCAGCGAACCTTAAACGGACTTTACTACTATAAAACAAAATTACTCTGCTTGATATGTGTTATTTTCTTGGTTTACATCTGCCATTAAACCAGAAGGATCTATTACAATAGCTTTAATTTCACTAAGTGGCTTGTCAATACTAAAACTATAATTAGAATTTGCCCAAGGCCAGTCTGGTAAAACCGTTCTTTTTAAGCTTGCGTAAGGGTTTTCTTTTTCACCACGCATCATACGTAAGGGTGCATAGAATGTTTCTGAGGTGTCATCCATATAAACAACTAAAATATCTAAAGGCATTGGCATTAAACCAATACGTTCTAAAGATATTTCCGTTTTATTCTCTTCAGCAGCGACTTCTTTGATGCCATAATCTATAGTATTCGTAGTTTGTGTCCAATCGGTTAAATACCAATCTAACTCCATCCCAGAAACCTTTTCTGCGGTTCTTTTAATATCGTTTGGTGTTGGATGTTTAAATTTAAAATCAGTATAATATTTTTTAATGGTCTTCATTAAATTTTCTTGCCCAATAACATACCCTAATTGTGCCAAAAATACGGCCCCTTTACTATAAGCTGCAATGCTGTACGGCATATTAGAATCATAGCGATCTGCATGTGTAGTTTGTGGCTGTTCTTTCCCAGATTTTACTACGTAATAGTAACCTCCATAAGAACCCTCAAACGGGTTATCTTTTTTCTGATCCATAACCTCATTCATACACAAAGCAGAAATAAAAGAAGTAAAGCCTTCATCCATCCACTCATGTTTGGCTTCATTGGTTGCTAATATGTGTTGAAACCAAGAGTGCGCCATTTCATGGGCCGTTACCCCAACAAGACTTCCAAATTTACGTTCCCCTGTAATTAATGTACTCATTGCGTACTCCATACCACCATCACCACCATGGATCACAGAATATTGATCATATGGATATTTACCGATATTTTTACTAAAAAACTGCATTATTTCGACAGTTTTAGGTTGTAATTTTTTCCAGTTTTCAATGATTTCAGGGTTGTTTTTATATAAAAAGTGAAGCATTGGTCCATCCTCAACCTGTAGTCTATCGTGGATATAGTCGGGATCTGCTGCCCACATAAAATCATGTACCATAGGCGCTTTAAAATGCCAAGTCAGCGTTTTTCCTCGTTGTTTTTTTATTTTGGTTCCTGGAGTTTCATAACCATGCCCAATTTCATTTGGGTTTTGTAAATAGCCTGTACCACCTACGGTATATGCTTTATCAATCGTCAGTTTTACATCAAAATCTCCCCAAACACCATGAAATTCTCTTCCGATATACGGATCCGCATGCCAGCCTTCAAAATCGTATTCAGCCAATTTAGGATACCATTGACTCATAGAGAGTGCAACACCTTCTTTACTGTTACGGCCAGCTCTACGAACCTGAACAGGAACCTGACCTGTAAAAACCATATCAAAAGTAGTTTTAGCACCCGGAGCAATTGGTGAAGCCAATGCTACTACTAAAACAGTACCTTCTAGTTTATAGGTTACATTTTTACCATCTTGCTTTAAAGAGGATACTTTTAAATACCCTATTTCATCTTCTGTCAATTTCTCTATTCTGCTGTTTTTGTCCTTGTCTGTCATTCTTCCGTCAGGATCAGCGATACTATGCAAACGCGCATCCATTTCACTCCCTGGCTGAAAAGCATTAAAATACAAATGGTAATACACTCTATCTAATTCATCAGGTGAATTATTGGTATACACTAGTTTCTGTGTGCCGTTGTATTTAAAATTATCAACGTTCATATCCACTTCCATCGTATAATCTACGTGTTGTTGCCAATACGTAGTATTCTGTGCTGAGAGCGGAGAAAGTAGCGCTGTAAACATCACCAAGATGGTACCTATTAATTTTTTCATATCTATTATAGTTTTATTTGTCCTTTAGATACACTTTCGGCTAATAGTAGCGCATTGTATACATTGACCATTTTACCTGATTTAGAAATGTTAGCAAGTGTATTGCTTTTTGATGGGTCACCACCTACAACAACCTTAGTTTTGGTAGCAATACCAGATTGCATAATTATAGTTTTAACCTGAGCAGCAGTAAGTTTTGGATACTGCGAACGGATTAATGCAGCAACACCTGCAACAGCAGGAGCAGCCATTGATGTTCCTCCTTGAAATTCATAGTCATTACCAGGCATAGTAGAATAAATGGCATCGCCAGGAGCAAAAACATCTACATTTATTTTTCCATAGTTAGAAAAACTTGCTAGCATACTTGAACCGTATTTATTAGACAATGCACCCACAGTAATTACATTATCTGCAAATTCTAGACCATTGTTCACTTGGTCGTTCGGATAATTAGGGTTTTTTGAATAATCGTCTAAATCTGCACCATCATTTCCAGCAGCATGTACAAAAAGCACATCATTTTCTGCCGCATATTTTAAAGCTTCATAGACCCATTCTGCTTTTGGAGAAAAAGCTTTTCCAAAACTTGCATTAATTACTTTAGCTCCATTGTCTACGGCGTAACGAATGCCTAAGGCAATATCCTTATCGTACTCATCACCATTAGGTACTGCTCTAATACTCATTAATTCTACATTGTTGGCAACACCATTTACCCCTTTTCCATTGTTGCGTTCAGCAGCAATGATTCCAGCTACATGCGTACCGTGGCTTTCATCTTCAACCCTATTCATAGGATTTCCGTTACCGTAATCAGTATCGGTAATATCGTATGGATTATCACCAACTAGCTTTCTACCATCAAAATCTTTATTAAGGTTGTAGTTTGCTTGATCTGAAAAATGAGTAATACCGCCGTTTAATTCTTTAATTACTTCAGCAATAGTATCCTTTATGGTAAACATTTGAAGAAGAATACCAACATTACGTTGCATAACTTCGTCAGTAGGTTTAACCGCAGCCACCTCTTTTTGAGTGTATATTTTTTTCCCTAGTTCTTTTTGCATGGCAGCATCTGCTCCCTTTACGGCTTGTAAAATTTGCTCGTATTGTTGTTTATTTGCAAGCGCAGCAGGATAATCCTTTTCTATTTCTGCTTTGGCTTTGGCTTGCATAGCAGCATCGCCAAGACCTAATCTTAAAATTCGTGCAGATTCTAATTGTTCATTATACGATTCTCCTAAAAAGTTATAGCCGTGAACATCATCTACAAATCCATTCTTATCATCATCTTTATTATTTCCAGGAATTTCTTTTTTATTTGTCCACAATACATTTTTTAAATCCTCATGGTTTAAATCCATTCCAGAATCCATAACCGCAACAATTACGGTGCTTCCTTTTTTGTTACCAATAAGTTCCGTATAGGCTTTGTCTACACTCATTCCAGGAATAGTGTCTGAGGCGAGATCGGCATGGCCCCATGTCTTTTTTTGTTGACTGGTAAGATCAGTTATTTTTAATGGTAAGGCATCTATGTTATCTACAGGTGTTGATACCAATATAGGTGCAGATCCACATCCTGCCATAAATAGTGCAGCAGCGGTTAAGCCTAAAACAGATTTAGTAATTCTGATATTCATATGAATTTAATTTAATTTTTTTTGTTATTAAATGGGGCTCAATTTACGAAATTCTTAATTCACCGCAAGAAAAGGTCGTTGTTATCCAAAAAGGGAATCGAATGTAAAAAGCTCATGCGCACGAACTCCTTTTTCTGTATGCTTGACTGTACAGATTTGGTGGTGCGCATCATGTTCTAAAATAAGGTGAAAGTTGTTGTCCGCAGCGGTATTTAAAAATGCCTCTTTTTCAGATAGCGTAAGTAGCGGTCTTGTATCAAAACCCATAACATAGGGTATAGGTAAATGCCCCACGGTTGGTAATAGGTCTGCCATAAAAACTAAGGTTTTTCCTTTGTAGTGTATATGTGGTATCATTTGCTTTTCTGTATGGCCATCTACATATAAAATATCGAAGCCAAGTTCTGATCCTGTGACAAAGGTTGTGGCGTTTGGCTTTAAAAATTGCAACTGTCCACTTTCTTGTAGGGGCATTAAGTTTTCTTTTAAAAAGGATGCTTTTTCACGGGCATTTGGGTTAATGGCCCAGTTCCAATGATTTTCGTTGGTCCAAAAAGCAGCATTTTTAAAAGCAGTTTCATAGCCTGTTTTGTCTTTGTTCCAAACAGCGCATCCACCACAATGGTCAAAATGCAAATGGGTTAAGAAAACGTCCGTAATATCCTCTTTATGAAACCCCAATTGCTGTAATGATTTGTCTAAGCTATGATCTCCAAATTGGTAATAATACCCAAAAAATTTATCAGATTGTTTGTTCCCCATTCCTGTATCAATTAAAATAAGCCTATTGCCTTCTTCAATTAATAGGCAACGGGCCGCCATATCGATCATATTATTAGCATCTGCGGGATTGGTCCTGTTCCAAAGAGATTTTGGTACAACGCCAAACATAGCGCCGCCATCTAATTTAAAATTGCCAGTTTCTATTGGGTAAATTTTCATAATTACAAAAGTAGGAAAAGCGGAGAGTTTCCAAGATATTATGCTATGTTAACTTTATTGTAAAATTTGATGCAGTTGCTTCCCAAAATACAGCATTGCTTTTACTTCTTGTACACTAAGTAATCGCTCTTTTTTAATAATCAATAAGGCAGCGCCATTACATTCTATGTGATAATACGGATTACTTTCTAGAAAAAGAATAAGCTCATCTGTAAATAGTTCTTGAATGGCTTTCGATTTTTCTCCACTTAAATAAAACCTTCTGTTAAAATCTGGATGATTTTTAATAGCTATGTCCTTAAAACCTGCCAAATGGTATATGTATTTAATAAGGCCTTCTTTATCCAATGTAAAAACGGGAACATTTCTTGGCAAAGGCAGGTACAAAAGCGTTGTTTTTATGACTTCTCTAGCAATAAAAGCACCTTCAGTAAACTCAACATCCATAAGTTGACCGTTCGTTTTTATAGTCTTTAGCTGGTTGTAAAAATAGCGTATTTCTCTGCTTTTAAAGAACACAAAATCTGATAAAAAAGCTGTTTTCTTGTTTTTTTCAGGAATATATTCCCATTTAAAATCTAAAGCGATGTTTTTTAACTGTAGCTGCCTTTTGGTAAGGGTTTCTTCAACATGCGACCGCTTGGCAAAGGGCAATATTTTGCGTATGGCAAAGGGATGCTCCGTATCTGCTCCATGTTTATCTAAACCTATGAGTTCTATGCTTCCACCCCTTTTTTGAAACGTATCTACATAACTTTCAATGCTTTCCAAAGCAGTATGATCCACAAAATTACACATAGAAAAATCTAAGACCACATCCTTGTCTTCTGCTATTTCATCTAGCTTATTTTTTAGTTTGTAAAAGTTTAAAAAACTGCAAAAATATTTTACACTGATATAAAAGTTTCCTCCATCTGGCTCTTTAAACATTAGAATATTGGGCTTAGCTATATGACTAAAGAAAAGTGAAAAACTTTTGCTTAGAATTATATGAATAATGAATGTGATAAGTATGCCTGCGCTTATGCCTGTTATTAAATTGGTGAATAGTGTGGTAAGTAAGGTGGTTAAAAATATAACAATTTGTTCTTTACCTATTCTTGCTACCTTTTGCAAGGTTTTAGGAGTAGCCAATTTATAACCAGTATACACCAAAATTGCAGCCAAAGCAGCTAAAGGAATTTTACGTAGTTGTTCTTGAAAAAGTAATACAAAAGCAGCCAAAAAGAAGGCTTGAAAAAAATTAGCGGATCTATTGGTTGCACCATTGTTAACGTTCACAGAGCTTCTTGCGATTACGGTTACTACGTTAATACCGCCCAACATACCACTGACAACAGTTGCTAAGCCTAAAGCCTTTAAATCCTTGTTTACATTGGACCGTCTGTTCAAGGGGTCTAATTTATCTACTGCCTTTATACTCAATAATGATTCAATACTGGCTATAAGTGTTATTGAAAAAACAGCGATTATAAAATTAAACTGAAATATTTTTGAAAAGTTAGGAAAAGTTAGGTTTGTGGTAACATCTTCAGGAATGTTAACTAAAAAATCTGAGGGTAAAGGGTATTCAATATTGAATGCGGTTAACAAATAACTAAGACCTACTACCAAAAATATAATCCACATAGGAGCAGGAATAAGCTGAAAAAAGCCATTTCTTATTTTTGAATAAAACACCATTATCAACAAACTTAAGATGCCAATTGCCGCGGCTACCAAAACACTAGTAGCATCTGTAATCCATAAGTTTTGGATGGCTGCAGGAAATTGTTTTAACAAGGATATTACACTACCATTAATGGTGTTGTTGCCCAGCATAATATGAAATTGCTTAGAGAGTATGCCAATACCAATGGCAGCCAACATTCCTTCAATAGCAGAAGCAGGAAAGAAATCTGCTAATTTCCCCATTTTTAAAAACCCCAATAAGATCATAACTAGGCCAGAAACAACTATAGCTGCTAATGTAATTAAATACCCTTGATACATATTACCATCACCCAAGGTAGATATGGCGGTTAATAGAACAATGACCATCCCGTTGCCAGGGCCTGTTATGGTAACATTGGACCCTCCTAAAAAAGAAACCACAAGACCCCCAACAATGGCGGCTATAACACCAGAAATAGGCGGGGCCTCACTAGCCATAGCCAACCCCAAACCCAGTGGTAATGCTATAAGGGATACGACAAAGCCAGAAAAAATATTTTTTGGTAATGCTTCTACAAATGCTTTGGTTTTATTGGCTTTAGGCGTCAAATTAGTTTCTTATGATAAATAAATCGGTAGGTAAATCAGATAAAATATACTCGATATCATGCGGAAAAATACGGTCTAATATAGTCGATTTAGCTGGGGCATTCATAACCAAAAGGTCTGCCCGTACAACCTCCGCATAATGTCCTATGGAGTATCCGCTTTTTCCGAAAATACTTTGGTTTTTTATGGTTATTTTTTTCTTAAAATCATTCGGTATTTCTTTAACAATTTTTCTAACCCTATGTTCCTCACGATGTTTTAATCGTTCTTTAACAATATTTGCTTTTTTAAGGGACTTATCATCTTGTACGGATACTTGTATATCTTTTTGCCGTATTTCTTCAACAATTGTTATTTGCGGTGCTCCAAGGGCATTGGCTATGTAGAAAGCGGCATTTATGGTAAAGGGGGTGTCAGGTGCATCTAATCCGTTCACGACAACACTTTTACACGGTACACGCTCTTCCGATGGTTTTATGAGCAATAAAACAGAACAACATACGGTACGTGTTAATTTACGGGCGATAGACCCCACATAAAATTGATACACATTTTCTTTTTGCAAAGCACCAATAATGAGTAAATCTATAGCAAAGGTTTTACAGGCTCTTTCAATTAGTTCTATTGGTTTTCCTTCTTTCCATTGAACGTCAATTTCTAAACCCTTATGTTCAATTTCACTTAAGATTAATTTCACTTTGGATTCCTTTTCCGGGGTTTTGGAGCCCACGTGCAGCAAAATTAATTTGGCGTTAAAAAAATGTGCTATTCTAGTAGTTTCTAGAATATTTATATTCAATTTAGGAGAAAAAGCAAAACCAAAAAGAATCGTTTTAAAAAGACGATTTTTTAATGCCATAAATTAATTTTGACTCAATATACTATAATATTATCATACTACAATGAAAGTATTACCATATGGAAAGTGCTTTTTAAAATTAAAATATTAAATTTCGAAAAAAACAAATATGCTTGAGCTTGCAGGAATTATAATACTTGGAATAATAGCACAGTGGTTTGCTTGGAAATTAAAACTACCTGCAATTTTACCTTTAATACTAATAGGTTTGCTTGTTGGCCCTATTGCAACATTATTTACTGAAGATGGTACCAAATTAATACAACCGATATGGAATGGTAAAACAGGGCTATTTCCAGGAGATAGTTTGTATTATTTTGTTTCGTTAGCAATAAGTATCATCCTATTTGAAGGAGGACTAACATTAAAGCGTTCAGAAATTAAAAATGTTGGACCAGTCATTACTAAATTAATTACCATAGGTTCTATTGTAACTTTTTTTGGAGCAGGTTTGGCCGCTCACTATATTTTTGAATTGAGTTGGCAAATTTCTTTTTTGTTTTCGGGTTTAATTATTGTTACTGGTCCAACCGTAATTACACCTATATTAAGAAATATTCCTCTAAAAAAAGACGTTTCTGCTGTGCTGAAGTGGGAAGGTATTTTAATAGATCCTATTGGGGCTCTTGTTGCTGTTTTGGTTTATGAATTTATAAGTGTTGGAGGCGGAGGTGGTTTTACGTTTACGGCCTTAATAGGGTTTGGAAAAATCCTTCTTTTTGGCCTTACTTTTGGATTCACTTTTGCACATGGATTAACATTTGCGATAAAGAAAAATTTTATTCCACATTATTTGCTTAATGTAGTGTCTTTGTCTACTGTTTTATTGGTATTTGTTATGTCAGATGTTTTTGCCCATGAATCTGGCTTATTGGCAGTCGTGGTTATGGGGATGGTGATGGGAAATACAGATTTGCCCAACATCAAAGAGCTGCTTTATTTTAAAGAGTCTTTAAGTATTCTTCTAATCTCTATCTTGTTTATTTTACTGGCAGCAAACATTAATATTTCTGATTTAGAACTTTTATACAATTGGCAAACCTTGGCTTTGTTTTCTTTTATAGTATTTATAATAAGACCCTTGGGTGTATTTATAAGTACTCAAGGCTCTAATCTAGAACTGAAAGAAAAATTATTCATCGGTTGGGTTGGCCCTAGAGGTATTGTAGCTGCTGGTATTGCCTCTTTATTCGGCTCTAAATTACTGTCTAGAGGGGTAGAAGGGGCAGAATATATTACGCCTTTAGTTTTTATGATTGTTTTAGGAACGGTTTTATTAAATGCAACTACGGCCCGGTTATTTGCAAAAATGGTTGGTGTTTTTCTAAAAGAATCTGATGGTATATTAATCGTAGGTGCATCTAAACTGTCTCGCTTAATAGCACATTACTTAAAAACAAACGACCGGCATGTTGTATTAATAGATAACAACCAAACCAATATTGAAAAAACAAAAAACTTGGGTATAGAAGCTATTAATGCCAATATATATTCAGATTCATTAACTGATAATATAGAACTTAGTGATATCGGTTTTTTAATGGCCTTAACGGCAAATTCCGATATCAATGAGTTTGCTATTAATAAATTTAAAAAGCAATTTGGAGAAAATGGCGCTTATAGATTGGTGAATTCGGATGAAATGAATGACCCCAACAACAATCCAAAAGAGTGCCTTTTTTCGCATACCGATGATTTTATCAAATTAATGGAGGCTGTTCGGAAATATCCTGCCATTCATGAAATAAAATTGAAAGACCAAAAACATTACGAAGAGCTTATAGAGTTTACCAAAAAAGATGAGAATATGGTACCTATCTTTATAAAGTTTCCTGATGGAGATTTACAAATAATATCTTCGTATAGTAAAGAGTTTACAATTACAGAAGACTTTGTGCTGGTGTACTTAGGCAAGATGTTCGATTTGGAAAAAATGAAGAAGTAATTTGAAAGAACTAAAGGTGTCTAGATGATTCTTGATAGTTCTGCATACTTCTAGATACTAATTATTTTTTCGCTAATACTCCAAAATAATTCATCGAAGTGACATTGAAATTCACTTAATAGTAACAAGATGTCAGTTCGAGTGCTGTTGAAGAATGAGATGGTGTATCGAGAACCATTTTAGCAAAAGGGTCTAATTCGTCTTTGCGAGGGAGGTACGACCATAGTAATCTGTTTATTGCTGGTGAGATTGCCACATTTTACTTGAAAAAAGTAAAATTCGCAATGACGTTTCACTTTTGTCTCTTGGGGCTAAAAAATACTTCTCTTTCTTTTTCCATTGCTGAAAAAGAAACAAAAAATCTAGACTGACATTGTTAGTGGTTTGTTGATGGTTGATAGGTATTTGTCTTCATAGTTTTGGACATAATACTTATTGTAACCTATAGCTGTCAGTTCGAGTGATTTTGAGGTACGAAAAAATTGTATCGAGAACCATAATAACTCAAAGGCTTCTCGATACTAATTATTTCTACGCTATGCCTACAAAATAATTCACTCGAAGTGACATTACAGCTAAAATGTTGAGGGTAACTAGATGTCCCCCGACCATTCGGGGCGAGTGCTTCGACCTTAAGGAGAAGTGTATCGAGAACATATTTAACCAAAAAGGTCTTCTCTTTTCTTTTTCCATTGCTAAAAAAGAAGCAAAAAATCTAGACTGACATTGTTAGTGGTTTGTTGACGGTTGATCGTTGATAGGTATTTGTCTTCATAGTTTGGGAGAAAATACTTATTGTAACCTATAGCTGTCAGTTCGAGTGATTTTGAGGTACGAAAAAATTGTATCGAGAACCATTACAATGAACAATTTACGCGCTCCCAAAGGGTTTGGAGCATAAAGAATTTAAATTAAAAAGGCTTCCAAATTTGGAAGCCTTTTTAATTAATCGTTAAGTTTAAGAACAGCCATAAAAGCTTCTTGTGGTACTTCTACGTTACCCACTTGTCGCATTCGTTTTTTACCTTTTTTCTGTTTCTCTAACAATTTACGTTTTCTAGAAATATCGCCACCATAACATTTGGCCGTTACATCTTTACGCAAGGCTTTTGTTGTTTCTCTGGAGATTATTTTAGCACCAATGGCGGCTTGAATTGGAATATCAAACTGCTGTCTCGGGATTAATTCTTTTAACTTTTCACACATTTTCTTGCCAATATATACGGCATTGTCCGCATGTATTAAGGCCGATAAAGCATCAACAGGTTGTGCGTTTAATAAGATATCTACACGCACTAATTTAGAAACACGCATACCAATAGGCGTATAATCAAAAGAAGCATATCCTTTAGAAACTGTTTTTAATCGGTCATAAAAATCGAAAACAATCTCTGCCAAAGGCATGTCAAAAGACAATTCAACACGCTCTGGAGTTAAATAGTTCTGATTTGTAATTTGCCCTCTTTTTTCAATACACAAAGACATGACATTACCGACAAAATCAGATTTTGTGATAATGGTTGCTTTAATATAAGGTTCTTCTACCCGGTCTACACTAGACGGATCTGGTAAATCGGTAGGATTGTTTACAATAAGAGGTGTTTCTGGATCTTTCCGTGTAAAGGCGTGGTAGCTAACGTTAGGTACAGTTGTAATAACTGTCATGTTAAACTCACGCTCTAAACGTTCTTGTATAATCTCCATGTGCAGCATTCCTAAGAATCCACAACGGAAACCAAAACCAAGAGCAGCACTACTCTCTGGAGCAAAAACCAAAGAGGCATCGTTTAATTGCAATTTTTCCATAGAAGCACGCAATTCTTCAAACTCATCGGTATCTACAGGATAAATACCAGCAAAAACCATAGGTTTCACATCTTCAAAACCACTGATAGGATTTTTTGTAGGGTTTACAGAATCGGTAATGGTATCCCCAACTTTTACTTCTCGTGCATCTTTAATACCCGTTATAAGGTATCCAACATCACCTGCTTTAACGCTTTGTTTTACAACCTGACTTAATTTTAGGGTCCCTACTTCATCCGCAAAATAGCTTTTATCAGTAGCCACAAATTTTATTTTCTGACCTTTTTTAATTTCACCATTGATAACTCTAAAATACGTCTCTACACCACGGAAGGGGTTGTAAACAGAGTCAAAAACCAAGGCTTGTAAAGGTTCATCTACATTTCCTTTTGGTGCCGGAATACGGTGTATTACAGCCTCTAATATTTTATCTACTCCAAATCCAGTTTTACCACTAGCGTGAATTATATCTTCTGGTTTGCAGCCTAAAAGCTCTACAATATCATCCGTAACTTCTTCTGGGTTTGCACTGGGTAAATCTATTTTGTTTAGTACGGGAATAATCTCTAAGTCGTTCTCTAGAGCCAAATACAGGTTAGAAATTGTTTGTGCCTGTATGCTTTGTGCAGCATCTACGATGAGCAAAGCGCCTTCACAAGCAGCAATAGACCTAGAAACCTCATAAGAGAAATCTACGTGACCAGGAGTATCAATTAAATTCAATACATATTTTTCCCCTTCAAATTCATAATCCATTTGTATGGCGTGTGATTTAATGGTAATACCACGCTCGCGTTCCAAGTCCATACTGTCTAAAAGTTGGTCTTGTTTTTCACGATCTGTAACAGAGCCGGTAAAATCTAAAAGTCTATCGGCTAAGGTGCTTTTTCCGTGATCTATATGTGCAATGATGCAAAAGTTTCTTATGTTCTTCATTTTTCTTGGTAAAACTAACTGCAAATATAGTTGTTTTTTAACTGTAAAAGGGGATTGTTTTTTAAGCAGAATTCTTCGGGTTTAGCCTATTGCGGTTGCCTAAGCCTATAGAGGCAAGAGAACGCTTCTAATAATAGCAAAGCGAAGCTTTGTTTGGGATTGCCTTGCAGCTTACCAGTCTATTTTGCAGTTGGTAAGAAAACCATTTTCTACACGGTATGCTTACCGTTCATTTGTGGTATAAATAATTAAATTTACCCTTATGAAAAAATTAATGTTTTTTTTATTGCTGCTTCTTATAGGTAATACCTGTTTTTCTCAAGAACAAGAAAAGTTATCGGTACAACCTTGGGCAGATATTCTTGAAATGAATAGCAACGAGTATTTTCCCATTACAAAATGGGTAACAGATATAAATGTAGGGTTAGAAGGTGTTTATACAGAAGCAGATGCATTAGTAGTAGTAAAAATTGTAAAGAAATTAGATTCTTTAACTGAAACCATATCAATTAAATTTTCGAATAAAGAAAATGCTAATTTAAAAATTCATTTTTTAGATACGCTTGTTAAGGACGACAATAATTATGGTACGGTAACTGGTCGTTATGGACCTAATTCTGGTTCTGGCTATAGAGGTGCAGAGATTTATGTCTATAAAATTGACAAAACAGATGTAGAGGTTCAAAATACTTTGGAATCAAGACTAGTAAAAACAATTGTGAACGGCTCATTTATTCTTCCCATGCGAGAAGAAAAAAGAAATAGTGTTTTTAATCCCATAATTGCAGATAACAATGGAACTATTCCATTAAACCAAGAAGATATGGCTATTATTAAAGCTGTCTATGGGAAAAATTATGAAGAACGATTAAAAATTGCGGAAGAGCAATTTGAATTAGTCATTAGAAATCTTCGCAATGAAAAAATATCCCAGCGAACGAAATCAATTTGGTGGGTAAAAAACCCCATTTCAATTCTTATTCTTCCAACTATCATTTTACTTTTGCTGTTTGCTTTTCTTGTAAAGAAAAGCAAACAAATGCTATTGTATAAAATTAAAAATGACTGGTTTCGTTTTGGTGTTATTTCTTTTATTGCATTACTATTTGCAGATATTTTAATAATTCTATGCGTTTCCTTTTATGATTTTTTAACGATACCTGACAAATATGAAACAATAGGGGTACTTAGAAATGATACATTAATATCAACGTCAGTTTTACTTTTAGTCATCGTATTTCCCTTTCTATTTTTACTTCGTTTTATAGAATTAAAAATTAGTAAGAGCTCTCATAAACTTTTTATAAAGACTAGTTTAATATTCTTGTCAACAGGTTTTTTGCCATTTATTATTTTCTTTATGTTTATTTATTTTTCTGGTGGTATCGATGGTAATCGTATATACTATTTTATATCTCAAGTGTTTTTATATATAATGGCATTTGCTTCAATACGAGCATTCATAAGCTATTTTATTTTTAAAGAGCGTAACTTAATTGTAGAAAATGAAACCAAACTTTCTGAATTAAGAGAATTAAAAACTAAAGCAGAACTAAAATCATTACAATCGCAAATTAATCCACATTTTTTATACAATTCCTTAAACTCTATTGCGAGTTTGGCGCCCATAGACCCCGATAAAACTCAGCAAATGGCGTATTCACTATCCAATCTGTTTAAATACAGCATTAACAGAAAAGACAAGAAAATGAATACCATTGGGGATGAAATTGCTATGGTGGAAAACTATTTAGAAATAGAGAAAATACGCTTTGGAGAACGCTTAAACTTTTCGGTTACTGTGGCTAAAGCACTTGAAAAAGTAGAAATCCCTATGTTTTTAATTCAGCCTTTAATAGAAAATGCCATTAAACACGGCCTGTCTAAAATAGAAGGACAAGGAATCATTTCGCTACAAATTGAAAAAGGAACAAGCGGAATTACAATTGCCGTTACAGACAATGGCCCTGATTTTCCCGAAGGATTAGTCAGTGGACATGGCTTACAAACCGTTCATGACTTATTGCGTCTAAGTTATGGGGATAGCGCCAGTCTTAATTGGAAAAATTCGCCCACAAAAACAATTACCATAACCATTCCTGAAACCCATATATAGATGAGCAAACCGTATTTAACCCTAATAATAGATGATGAGCCGCCAGCAAGAAAAGGCTTGCTTAATTTATTGAGTCATTTTCCAGAAACCTTTCAAGTCCTGGATATGGCCGAAAACGGAACAGACGCCAAGGAGAAGATCACAAAACTAAAGCCAGATGTAATCTTTTTGGATATTGAAATGCCGGGCCTATCCGGTTTTGAACTCTTGGAACAGTTAGAAACCATTCCCATTGTAATTTTTTGTACCGCCTATGATCAATATACCTTACAGGCATTTGATACCAATTGTGTAGATTATTTGGTAAAGCCCATTCAGTTAGAGCGATTGCAACAGACGGTAAACAAGCTAAAATTATTTAAAAAAAGTGATGTGGTTCCCGAAGCGGTGTTAAAAGCGCTTCAGGAAATCTCAAAGCAAAAGGAGGCCAAACAAATGACATCTATCACCGTTAAAAAGCGGGACAAATTGGTTTTTGTAAAGCTAGAGGACATTTCTCATTTTGAAGCGGATAAAAATTATACAAGCATCCATACAGATGAAGGTACACACCTCATTGAGGAGTCTTTGGCTAGTTTAGAGGTGAAATTGCCTGCAAATTTTTTACGCGTTCACAGAGCCATAATTATAAATACAAATGGGGTTAAAGAAGTTCAGAAATATTTTAATAGCAGATATAGTATTACCTTAAATAATGGAAAGAAGTCGGCCATAACAACGGGTAGAAGTTATAATGATGCTGTAAAAAGTTGGATGGGGGTTTAAGAGGAACATCATGATATCAAGATGTCAGTTCGAGTGATTTTGAGGCACGAAAAAATTGTATCGAGAACCAAATGAACCTAAAAGGTCTTCTCTTTTCTTTTTCCATTGCTAAAAAAGAAACAAAAAATCTAGACAGACAAAACCAAAGCTAAACTTTTCATTCAGTTTCTAAATAATCGCTAACTTCTTCAAATTGCATTTGAATTCATCACAAGACGGATTATTTTTAACGAACCCTCACTTCAAGTTTTACGCTCTGTTTTTGTGGGTCGTTTTTTTATCCTTTACCACGAAAGCGGAGGCAAGGTTTTGATTAAGGTTTACGTCACCCTGAATTTATTTCAGGGTCCCATATATTTGTGATAATGAGGATGTGTTACAAGGAGAGAAGCATAGCAAGGGAATAGGGTTAATTGCTTATTTTTAGAAGGATATCTCTTTGCGGTGGATGTACGACTGAGGTAATCTGTTGGTTGACGGTTGATCGTTGATGGGTATTAGTCTTGACTCCTGATTCCTGGCTCTTGTAACTCTTTTCACTTTTCGTTTTTCACTTATCACTCTTGAGTCTTTCTTCTTTTTTCATTTGATAAACTGGATTATTATTAACGAAATGGCACTTCAAGTTTTACGCTCTGTTTTTGTAGGTCGTTTTTATTCTTTACTACGAAAACGGAGGCAAGGTTTTGATTAAGTTTTACGTCACCCTGAATTTATTTCAGGGTCTCATCGTATAATAATAAATACTAAGATGCTGAACCTACCGAAGACTCGGGACAGCATGATGAGAGAATAAAACAAACAAATAAAAAAATGCTATTCAATCATCATATATGCAGTTTATCCGAAAAGACTTTTTATTTAGGGATTATCTATTGTATTTTTAAACAGAACAAATTTTTTTCAATTGAATTAAGACTATCCTTTTCAATGCTATAAAAAATGAATAAATCAATCAAAATGAACAAACCAACAAAAATCACAAAGCATCTTAGTAGTTATCTTATTCTGTTTTTTATCAGCATAGGTTATACGCAAGAGTCAAATAGCAACAGCATGTCGCTACCAGAAACCGTATTTGGTGAATGGCACAACAGCAAAGGGAGTAATGAATATAATGGTTTGCTTATTCATCCGGGGTTTATAGAGTCTGGTTATATTGCATTTACATATCAGGATATTCAGAAAAATAGCGATGATGTTTTTGTGTTTTCTGCGCAAGATAATAATGAAAATATCAGGCATTTTAAACTAAAAGTGATTGCAAATGACACCATACAGTTACAGCTTGGTGAGAGCGCTTTTAGTACGTTTGTAAAGCATAATGTACCTGTAAATTCAAAGCGTATTACTGCTGCAGAAATACCTGCTGTTTTTCAAAAAAATTGGTTTACAACAGACGGAAACAATACTTTAGAATTTAAGGTAGATGAAGAAAACATCACCTTTAGAAATAAAAAATATAGTATTGAAGATATTGTTGTTTTGGGCTCAGAAGAAACAGGACAATACCGTTTTGTTGTAAAAAATGAGAACGAATATTGGATGTTCTATTTTAAAAATTGGAATGAACATTTTTTGCAAGTAGGTTTTAACGGTAAAATGGGCGATCTGTATAAATCCAATAAAGATTTACCCAACACAAGAATTCTTGATGTTGAAAACTATTTAACGTCAACATTTCCAAAAGAACTGCGAGGCAATTGGCTAAAAACAGATGGCAGTAACCTATGGGCTTTTGGCTTGTACTACAACTACGCAATTTTGGACCGCAAAGTTTGGAATTATAAGGCTGTTCAGAAAAAAAGGAAATTTTATGTGATTACCTTGGAAAATAATGGAGTGGAAAAAACAATATACGCCAAACCAAATAAAGATGCTACCATAAGCTTTGGGAGTCATAAAAACAACTTGCTTGCCTATAGTTTAACCCCTACCAACAACCCTAATCTTAAAATATCCAATGACAATCCTTTTACAGAATCAGATGTTCTAAAAAGAGACTCTACTACCTATTCTGGAATTATAAAAAACTTTGACAAGGAAAGTAAGCAGAAAACAGGGCAGGTCTTTGTTAGTAATGTTATCACTGGTAAACAAGAACCGTATTTAATTAAAATTGCTGATGATGGTAGATTCTTATTAAAGTTTCCGTTGTATTACCCACAAGAAGTATTTGTGAGGCTTCCAAATAATGCGATATCAGTTTTTGTTGAACCAGGCAAAGAAACCTGGCAATTAATTAACTCTAATGCAGAAGGAGATTCTTTTTTTGCTGGAGACTGTGCCCAAATCAATACAGACTTAAACAGTTTAAATCTTAGAATGAAGTACTCTAATGAGATGAGAGCTTTGGCAAGAAGCGTAGATAACATTTCTTTACAGAGCTACAAAGAGCAATTCAATTCCATTTATGATAAAAAAGAAAAACTATTAGACAGTGTAATTAAAAGCCGTTTTATAAGCAATAAAGCCCAACAACTTTTACGCCTAGAGTTAGCGTATGGTCGTTATATGAATATATTAAGCTATGACATACATAGCCAAAACCGCCAAAGCAATAGTATAGATGCGGATTATATTGATTTTTTAACCCCTGCAATATACAATAATAAATTGGCTGTTATGGTACCTAGTTATTCTAGTTTTATTAATCGCATTAAATTTTTAGAACCTGTTAGAGGAAGTAATAATATTAGTGTTACACATCCTGAAATTGATGAGCTTGCCGAAATACTTAAAAACAAAGGGGTCTTAATGTCAGATAGCGAATTTGCAACAGTAAATACACTTGTAAAATTTAAAAACGATAATGGCGAAGCTTTAAAAAAACGAAAAGATTTTAATGAAAAGAATAAAGATGTATTAAGCTCGTTTGGTCAGAAAATTTCAAAGCTTTACCAAAAATTGCCTGAAGAAAAACGAAGTAAACTCATTAATACTAAGGGTATTATTATCGATAATATTCTTGAGTATGCAGCACCATTGAACATTAACTTTTCGGATGAAGAACTAGCAGCACAAAAAGCATCAGAAAATTTATTGACTAAAGAAGAACAGACACGATTAACTGCGCACTATAATGAAGATTATAACAAACGCAAGCAAGAAATTTTAAGAACGTATAGTGTTCAAGTAAAAGAATATGTACAATTAGAATTAAAAAGAAAGGGTATAGAAAAGTATCTTCATTTTTTTGACGAAAAAGGCGCTTGGGTATCAGATTTATTTATAAGTCAAACAATTTTACGACCCATTGTAGAGCAGTTTACACCGCTTTCTAATGAAGCCTTAAACGAATTGGTAGGTTATGTAAACAACCCGTATATTAAAGACTATATGGTTTTTGAGAATGAAAAAGTAATAGCAGAAATTGAGAAAAACAAGGATAATACGGGGTATACGGTACATGAAACGCCAGATGCCGAAGCCGAAAAAATATTTGAAGCTATTATTGAAAAATATAAGGGTAAGGTAGTATTTGTAGACTTTTGGGCAACTTGGTGTGGCCCTTGTCTTTCTGGAATGCAAAAAATGAAACCTCTAAAAGAGGAATTAAAGGATGAGGATATTGTATTTGTTTACATTACCAACCAAACCTCTCCAGAAAAAACCTATACTAATATGATTCCTAATATCAATGGTGAACATTATAGGGTTTCCGCAGATGAATGGAACTATTTAGGAAAGAAATTTAATATTACGGGTATTCCACACTATACCTTAGTTGATAAGGCGGGAAAAGTGGCAAAAAATCCTGTTTATTTTGGATCTACAGCGGATAGCTTTAAAGCTCTTTTTGAAGAATATTTAAATAAGTAAAGATGATATTTAACTATTAATTTATTGATGGTTGCTAGTGGACGGTTTTTAGTTTTGGCTCTTGTTTTTTATAACTACAAGCGTCAGTTCGAATGCTATTGAAGAATGAGATAGTGCAGAGAACCATAAGAATCCAAAGGCTTCTCGATAGTTCTGATGAGCTTGTCGAAGTACTAATTAGTGCTTCATAATGATTGACTCGAAGTGACATTACAGATAAAATGTTGAGGGTATCTAGATGTCCCACGACCATTCTGGGCAAGTGCATCGACCGTAGGGAGAAGTGTATCGAGAACCAATTGAACCAAAAATGTCTTTTCTCTATCTTTTTCCATTGCTAAAAAAGAAACAAAAAATCTAGACTGATATTGTTAGTTGTTGGTTGACGGTTGATCGTTTATGGGTATTAGTCTTGACTCCTGATTCCTGGCTCTTGAAACTCTTTTCACTTTTCGTTTACACTTTAGACCTTTGACATCTTCCTTCAATGGTTTTCAGGATTAACTTTTAAAATAAAATCAATACTGCCACTGCCAACTGGAAACTGTCTTTTCACTTTTCACTCTTGGATCTTTTAATCCTTTTATAGAACGCGGATAGCACAGAGATGTCAGTTCGAGTGATTTTGAGGCACGAAAAAATTGTATCGAGAACCATTTGAACTTATAAGGTTGTCTTTTGTCTTTTTCCATTGCTAAAAAAGAAACAAATAATCTAGACTGATATTGTTAGTGAATAGTTGTCGGTTGATTGTTGATGGGTATTCATAGTTTTAGACATAAATTTTGGTGTAACCTAAATCCGTCCCCCGAGCATTCGGGGCAAGTGCTATTGAGGCACAAAAAATTGCATCGAGAACCAAGGAACAAGCTAAAATCAACATTCTAATTCATGCAACATATAACAACTGTATTGCAGTTCAACCGAAACCTATTTTGTAAATGGTGCCTTTATAGTTCTTTTGGGGTATAGATTTTTAAATTTGTCATTATGAAAAGAATAATAGCATTAGTACTTCTAATAATTTTTCCAATAGCATTAATAATTTCAGAAACCAATAAAAAGCCATTACTCCATAGGGTTGAAAACAGTGGTTATAGCTTACAGGCTAAGGATTCATTATGGGAATATGTAAAACTAGAAATAGCAAGTAAAAGGATTGATTTGAATTTAGATTATGCAGAAAAATATCAAGACCCTATTTTATTGACTATAAAAAATGCAACAGCTAATGATAGCTTAGCGATAGAGGGGTTAATACAAGAATTACAAGATATATTTCCATTAAAAGAAGTTGCTCTTTTCGAAAATTTTATTGGTGAGGATTATAAAACATATAGAGAGGATAAAGAAACGTCATCAGTTTTTAATGAAAAATACGATGATATAACATCTTACACAACTCATATAATATTTCAAAAGGTACGATATTCTGGGTCAACTAGTAATGGGTTTCTTCTTAATAACAAAGGTATAAAAGATGTTCAATTTCGGAAAGACAACTGGAATAAATATTTTTCTAAAACAGATATGCTTTTTGGTTTCGAAGAAGATATAACGGTTGAAGAAAGAAAAAAGTTCTTAACAGATCTGTTTTTAAAAATATATTGGAATACGCATACCACAACCTATGAAAATGTAGAGCCAGGTTATAGAAAAGAACAAGAGGTAATATATCAAAACTTTAAAAATATAGGCACTGGAGATGCATTAAATGATATTTTTGTAAATGAGAAGTTTTTGCTTAAAAAAATATTTTCTGATAATTTTAAGGAACTATTCAAAAATTATATGCACAAGACGTATCCTTGGCGTTATACAACTATTTTTATAAATAAGGAGGAAGCAAAGCAAAATGCAAGTGTTTTAGTTACTTTTCTGGGGTTGCTTATTTTAATACTAAGTTGTAGTCTTTTTTGGAACAAAGGAAAAACACACACTTTCTCAAATTATTTTTTCCCTGTTTTAATTTATACAGTGGGTACTTCTAGTTTAAGCAAACTGTACGCCTATTTCATTTATATAGATCAACCTACAAATAGCGTTAGTGGTATTCTATTCTCCTTTTTATTTAGTGTTTCTATTGCATTAATTACATCATTTCTATTATGGCAAATTGAAAAAAGAATTTCTAAAAATAATGGAGCATTTGGTTATCAACTTATTGTAAAACTCGGATTAACCTTCCTGTTTTTATACCTTCCGTATCTCATTTTCTTCATTATTGGTGATCATTTGAATGGAGGCGAAGTCAGTCTAACTATGACTAATTTACAGTTTTTGTTATTAGCATTAAGCTTAACACTTGCTAGAGGTTTATTAATCTATCTCAACCACTTTTCAGAATCTCTTGTAAAACAAAAAGATGTAGAATTAAGCCGGTTAAGAGAAGTCAATTCACAATCGGAGTTAAAGTTATTGCAGTCGCACATTAATCCACATTTTTTATACAATGCTCTAAATTCTATCGCGGGATTAGCGCATAGTAACCCTGATAAAACAGAGAAAATGTCCTTGTCTTTGTCTAATTTGTTTCGCTATTCCATCAATAAAAAAGGACAACAAATGAGTACCGTAAAAGAAGAAGTTTTAATGGTACAAAACTATTTGGACATTGAGAAAATTCGTTTTGGAGAACGTTTAAAATTTACTTTACATATAGAAAAGGGTTTAGAAAATGAAGAAATTCCGATGTATATTTTACAACCCTTGGTAGAAAATACTATAAAACATGGTGTTTCTCAAATTAGAGGCGAAGGGCTTATTGCATTGGAGATAAAAAAGGAAGCAAAAAATTTAGTAGTTCGAGTAATAGATAATGGTCCAGATTTTTCAAATGGATTGGTCAGTGGCCACGGATTACAAACGGTTTATGATTTACTTCGTTTAAGTTATGGCGACAAAGCCTCCTTACAATGGGAGAATACTCCCGTGAAAAACATTACAGTTTTAATACCTAAAGGATAGAATGATGCAAAGAATCTATAGAACAATTATTATTGATGATGAACCACCAGCTAGAGAACGGTTGCTTATGTTACTCAAAAGTTTCCCGGATACTTTTAAAGTTATAGCAATTGCAGAAGATGCAGTAGCTGCCCAAGAAAAAATTGAGGTTTTAAATCCAGATCTTATTTTTTTAGATATAGAAATGCCAGAAGTATCAGGTTTTGAGCTATTAAAACGTTTAAAAACTATTCCTATTGTTATCTTTTGTACGGCTTATGACCAGTATTCATTAAAAGCTTTTGAAACCAATAGCATCGATTATTTGTTAAAACCAGTAAGTTTAGAGCGATTGCAACAATCCGTGAACAAATTAAAACTGTTTAGTGAACATACAACTTCACAAAATGTTTTGGCCTTATTAAAAGAATTGTCTTTTAATAAGGAAGTCAAACAAATGACATCAATTACCGTAAAAAACGGCGATAAACTTATTATTATAAAGCTAGAAGACATTAGCTATTTTAAGGCAGATGAGCGTTACGTGGCTTTATATACTACAGGTGAAAAGTATCTTATTGAACAACCCTTATCTCAATTAGAGCTAAAATTACCAGACTCTTTTTTAAGAGTACATAAAGCGGTTATTGTGAATACAGAGTTTGTGAAAAATGTTCAAAAATATTATAATAGTAGATTCATTATTACATTAAAAGATAAAAAATTGACTCCTATTACAACCGGAAGAAGTTATAATGAAGCGGTAAAAAGTTGGATGGGGGTTTAGCAAGAACCAAGATCGCAGTTATATGTCAGTTCGAGTGATTTTGAGGCACGAAAAAATTGTATCGAGAACCAAATGAACCTAAAAGGTCTTCTCTTTTCTTTTTCCATTGCTGAAAAAGAAACAAAAAATCTAGACAGACATTGTTAGTGAATAGTTGTCGGTTGATTGTTGATGGGTATTCATAGTTTTAGACATAAATTTTGGTGTAACCTAAATCCGTCCCCCGAGCATTCGGGGCAAATGCTATTGAGGCACAAAAAATTGCATCGAGAACCAATTGAAACAAAAGCTTCTCGATAGTTCTGCTAAGCCCTTCGACTACACTCAGGGCACGATTACCGAAGTGTAGGGAGCGTTATTTTCAACCATCTGTTTAAGCAATAGGACGGCAGGCAATTTCGTTGCAGCCGATTACTAAATGCAATTAATGCTGCTTATTTGCAGTTGGTCAGAAAAGTGTTTCAGCAAGAATGCTTATAAAGTTTCTTTGGGGTATATAAATAATTAAATTTACCAGTATGAAAAAGCTAATAGTTCTTATTCTTATATTAATAATCACCCCTTTCCTTATAATCTCAGAAAAAACTTTAAATGAGCAGGCTGAAGACAAAAGAGAGCTCAATTCTAAAAATCCAGAAACATTAAAGTGGGAATATGTTAAGGATAGAGCATTTGATGAAAATGATGTTTTAAATAAGGGATATGACAAGCCAGTTATAATTAATTTAAGTAAAGACGCTACATATAAAGATAGTGTAATAGTAAAGGACTTTATTAAAAACCTAAAGCTATTGATACCTTCAATTAAGATTGGTTTTATAACAAATGAATATAAACTTCCGTATCATTATGTAAATTTAGGGTTTAAGGAGCATGTTGTATATCCTGGCTATTATGAAGAGAGAAATTTAGAAGATGGTACAACAATTTTCAGATCTAGACCTGGGTATATAACTACTTCTGATATGAGCAGGCACTCAGGTATATTTTTTGTTTTCAAAGATGATATTTCTGACAAGTTTAGAAAGTTACATATAGAATTTGAACTTTGGACGGCAATTTTTGCAACAAAATCAACTAAGAATCCATACAATAAACGATTTAATGTAGAGATATTTAATACCGGAAGTTATGGTTTTGACTATGGTTTTTTAGGAGATAAGGATAAATTTTTATTGCAAAAAGTATATGCTGATGATTTTTCAACTCAATTTGAAGATTACCTATATGCTCATTACCCTTGGCGTTATGCTTATTCTTTTTTGAGTAAAGGAAAAATGAAAATGTTTGCAATCAGTATGGTTACAGCAATAGGAATTTTAGTGTTTGTTTTATTATTTAGCTTTTTTCGAAATAGAAAATTTAAATACGCATACTTGAGTTATTTATTTCCAATGGTATTCATTGCCTTTCATATTATTAACCTTAGTTGGATCTATAAATATTTAACCGATTATAATGTGTTTATTGGTTGGCGTGAAAATATAGTATTTGGCATAGTTTTTTGTGGGTTTATAGCTATAATTAGCGCGACAGTGCTTTATTTGTTAGAAAAAACATTCATTTATAAAACTATTGATTTCTCTTTTCAATTAGTATTAAAATTGATATTTACTTTTATTGCACTTCATTTACCAATTTTAATTGCTATTTATTTGATGAAAGGAAATAAATCTTTCTTCGATTTAGATGTTGTAGAATTTTATTTTCCTTGGTTTATTTTTTCAATATTCTTGTCATTAGGCAGAGGCTTACTAATCTATTTAAACCACATTTCTCAATCTTTAGTTAACGAAAAAGATGTAGAGTTAAGCCAACTCAAAGAAGTAAATGCCCAAGCTGAAGTCAAGTTGTTACAATCTCAAATCAATCCCCATTTTCTATACAATGCCTTAAATTCCATTGCGAGTTTGGCTCATAAAAATGCAGGTAAAACAGAAAAAATGGCCTTGTCCTTATCCGATTTGTTTAAATATACCATTAACCGTAAAGGCAAAAAAGACAGTACCATTGGTGATGAGGTAGAGATGGTTACCAATTATTTGGAGGTAGAGCAAATTCGTTTCGACGATCGTTTAAATTTTGCTATTGAAGTTGATAAAGCATTGGAAAACACAAAAATACCGATGTTTCTCATTCAGCCTCTTATAGAAAACGCGGTAAAACATGGTATTTCTAAAGTTGAAAATAATGGACAAATAACGCTTAGTATCCAAAAAAATACTGTTGGCTTTTCGATTGTTGTAGAAGATAATGGTCCCGATTTTCCAGAAGGTTTAGTAAGTGGTCATGGCCTGCAAACGGTGTTCGATCTGTTGCGGTTAACTTATGATGATAAGGCGTCAATCAGCTGGAAAAACACACCTGCCAAGCATATTAAAATTACCATAGAAAACTAGCAAAAACTATGAGCCAACCCTATAGAACCATTATTATAGACGATGAACTTTTGGCAAGAGAGCGTTTGTTAAAACTAGTAGAACAGTTTCCGCAGCACTTTGAGGTTATCACAACAGCAAAAAACGGAACAGATGCCAAGGAAAAGATAAACAGGTTACATCCAGAACTCATTTTTTTAGACATTGAAATGCCAGGACTTACTGGTTTTGAACTGTTAGAACAATTGGACCTTATGCCAATGGTTATATTTTGTACCGCTTTTGATCAATATGCGCTGCAGGCCTTTGAAACCCATAGCATCGATTATTTGGTAAAGCCTGTTCGCTTAGAGCGTTTAGAGAAAACCGTTGAAAAACTAAGGATGTTAAAAGGAAATCACGGTTCCCAAAAACTATTGGAAGCCATTAAAGAAATGTCTGCCAAAAAAGAGACTAAGAAAATGACGTCTATTACCGTTAAAAAAGGTGAGAAACTATTTTTTGTAAAGCTAGAGGATATCCTCTATTTTGAAGCAGATGCCAAATATAGTAGCATTTATACCACTACAAAAAGCCATTTAACTGAGCTCTCTTTAACCCAGTTAGAAGCTAAATTGCCAGATTATTTTTTAAGAGTGCAAAGAGCAATTATTATAAATACGGAGTATGTAGAAAATGTGCAGAAATATTTTAACAGCAGATACGTCATCACTTTAAAAAACAAGCAGAATACAAGGATAACCACTGGTAGAAGTTATACCGAAGCTATTAAAAGTTGGATGGGAGTGTAACTAGAACCAAGATCGCAGCAATATGCCAGTTTGAGTGCTATGGAAGTATGAGATAGTGTATCGAGAACCATTTGAATTCATCACAAGATGGATTATTTTCATAAAATCTCAGTGCATGTTTTACGCTCTGTTTTTGTAGGTCGTTTTTTGAATTCCGTCTATATTAGGTTAATAAAAAGAAAAAATGACAGGTTATTACAACAGCAGTCAATGAAAAATATTAATTGTAACAATCAGATTACCAGATAATAACATAAAAGGTTGAGTGTCGTAAAATCTATTTTCAGCATCTGCTCGTATCTATTGCAGAACTAAATCTATATTATGAAAAAAACAATTTTAACAATAGCTGCAGTAACTGTATTGGCATCTTGTGTTTCTAAAAAGAAATATGTACAACTACAACAAGAGCACGGAATTACGAAAAGTCAACTGACTAAAACGGCTGTAGAAAAAGAAGAATTAGAAGCTAAATTTGCAAAAATAGAAGCAAGAGTTGCGGACTATAATTCTAAAATTAACACCTTAACAGAAGATAATAATGCAAAGTTAATTTCTGCGGATGGTGTTGTAATTTCTAACAACCAAAAAGCAAAAATGCGTGAAACTTTAAGTAAAGTAAACGCAGTTGATTTGTCAAATGCAAAGACGCTAAAAGATTCTATGAATTTGGCACTTTCCTATAATTTAAACAAGGCAATTGGCGACAACAGTCTTAACGAAGATGATGATATTGCAATAGATATTGACGATACGGTTGTTATGATTTCTATTTCTGATAAGTTATTGTTTAACACTGCTAGTTATAACGTAAGTAGTAAGGCAGATGGTATTTTACAAAAATTAGCAGATATTATTAACTCTGAACCAAGTATTGAAGTGATGGTAGAAGGGCATACAGATGCTAGATCTATCAACACCCCTAAGGTTTCTGATAACTGGGATTTAAGTGTGCTTAGAGCAACTTCAATTGTACGGAAACTACAGTCTAAATACAATGTTTCTCCAGAGAAATTAATTGCTTCTGGAAGAAGTAGTTACCAGCCTTTAGCGTCTAACGAAACGAAAGAAGACAGAGCAAAAAATAGAAGAACACGTATTGTAATCTTACCAAATATTGACAAGTTCTTTGCGTTGATGGCTTCTAACGAATAAGCACACACACTTACCATTACCTATAAATAGTTAGAGCGGGATTCCCTTATTGGTTTCCCGCTTTTTTTGTGGACAATTTCCAATGAAACCTTAATTTTTCAATTACCGTCACCCTGAATTCATTTCAGAGGTCACACCTAAACATCTCAGAAGGAGAGATGCTGAAACCCCCGAAGACCCGGGATTGTATGATTAGAGCATAAGCGAATTACTACATAGTAACCGTATGCTTGTTTGCGAGGAAGGTCTAGCTTTGGAATTCTTCTTCTTGATCGTTGTTGGTTGACAGTTTATGGTTATTATCTCTTTCTTTTTCCATCGATGAAAAAGAAACAAAAAATCTAGACTGACAAAACCACAGCTAAACTTCTCCTTTGGTTTCTAAATAATCGCTAACTTCTTCAAATTCCATTTGAATTCATCACAAGACAGATTATTTTTCACGATCCCTCAGTTCAAGTTTTACGCTTAGTTTTTGTATATCGTTTTTGTCATCTAAGAAGATATAAGTTCACCTTTAACCTATAAACATTACTGTCACTGCCAACTGGAAAATGGTTTTTCACTTTTCACTCTTGTGTCTTTTTATCCTTGCATAGTACTCGGATAGCACAGAAATGTCAGTTCGAGTGTTTTTTGTGGAATAGAATGGAACAAAAAATGTATCGAGAACAATGATAATCGTAAAGCTTCTCGATAGTTCTGCTGAGTCCTTCGACTATGTTCAGGGCACACTTGTTGAATTACAAATTCGACGGACCCCGAACCATACGTAGAGATTCATACAGAATTTTCTAAATTAATGCAATTCAAGCACCAAATATGCAGTTCATCCGAAAAGGCTTTTTATTCTGGGGTTATCTATTGTATTTTAGGCATTACATTTTTCCTTTCTAGATTGTAAAGTAGAACGTCCGTTGAACCAGTTAAAACAAATCACAGAACAGGAAGTTCCTAAAAATTAATATCTTAACACAGGAAATCAAAATAAATAGTAAACTTGTATGAAAAATTTTGCGTTTAAAATTGGATTTGTTCTCGGTATTCTAATCCTCTCTATTCAACTGATTTCGTTTGATACAAAAAAACCAAAAACAACGGTATCCATACAAGGGGAGCAGTTCTACATTAATGATGAGATTACGTATAAAGGAAAATCCTGGGAAGGAAATAAGATTGAAGGACTTCTTTTTAATTCAAGAATGGTACAAGGTATTTTTGATGATAGCAATCCCGATACCCGAACTAATTTTAAATACCCAGATACCAACACTTGGGATGCGGATAGAAACACAACTGAATTTGTGAAGGCTATGTCTGATTGGAAATCACATGGACTATTAGCTTTTACCTTGAATCTTCAAGGCGGAAGTCCTTTAGGGTATGGCAACCACGGATGGGTAAATACTGCCTTTGATAATCTTGGAAATCTAAAACCAGCTTATGTAAAAAGACTAGAGACAATAGTAAATAAAGCTGATAAACTCGGTATGGTCGTTATTCTTGGATATTTCTATTTTGGACAAGATGAGGAGTTAAAAGATGAAAAGGCGGTTTTAAATGCCGTTGATAATATCACCAATTGGATCTTAAAAAAGAAGTATAAAAATATAGTTGTTGAGATAAATAATGAATGTAACATCAGATACGATCATGCAATATTAAAACCCAATCGCGTGACAGAACTGATTAAAAGAGTTCAAAAAATTAGTGAGGGAAAGTTATTGGTAAGTACAAGTTTTTCAGGAGGCAAGCTTCCAACAGCGAGCGTAATTGCGAGTTCAGATTTTGTTTTGTTGCATGGTAATGGTTTAAAAGACCCAAAGAGAATAGCAGATTTGGTAAAAAGGGTAAGAGCCGACGCGTCTTATACTACAAAACCTATTCTTTTTAATGAAGACGATCATTTTGATTTTGACAAAGAATCCTACAATCTACGTTCTTCCATACAGACCTATGCTTCATGGGGATATTTTGATTATAGATTTAAAGGAGAGGGTTTTGAATCAGGATTCCAAAGCGTACCGGTAGATTGGAGTATTAATTCAGATCGTAAAAAAGCTTTTTTTAACAAACTAAAAGAAATTACAGACTATTAGAGAATCAAATTATTTATAATGAATTACGGCAAGATTCCCCAGCTTAATTTTTACAACAGATTTAAGGTTAAACCTTCTACCTCTTTTGCCGTCTTACTTATGTATCATACTCAAAAATAACACCAATCAAAAACAGCCAATATTTATGTTCATACCATCAAATAGAAGAAAAACACAAATCCTCACTTGTTTTATAATAGGGCTTGCGGCAATTTCCATTTCACACGGGCAATCCGTCGACACACAATCAGCTGCAATGGCAGAAAAAGTATACCTGCATACAGATAGGTCCAATTACGTTGTAGGAGAAAATTTATGGTATAAAGCGTATTCGGTTGCAGCCCAAACTAATGTTCTTTTAGACCATAGTAAGTTATTATATGTAGAACTCTTGTCGCCAGAATCTAAAGTAGTACAGCGAAACATTACAAGGCTAGATAGTGGTCTAGGGCATGGCGATTTTATATTGGTAGACTCCCTTGGTGTAAAACCAGGCAGGTATCAACTAAGAGCGTATACCAATTGGTCACGGAATTTTGGGGATGCCTTTATTTTTAAAAAAGAGATAGATATCATAAGTGATAATTATACCGCTACAGCGTCGGAAACTACAAATGGGGAGGAGCCAAACAAAGGGAAAAAGAACAACCAAAACACTAGCTGCGACATTCAGTTTTTTCCAGAAGGAGGTTCTTTGTTAGAAGGCGTATCTAGTTTGGTAGCCTTTAAGGCAATAGATCGTAATGGATACCCTATAGCGGTAAAGGGGGAAGTGCTTGCTGCTGATGGTACAGCAGTTGCAATCTTTAAAAGCAAGCATGACGGTATGGGAGCCTTTGTAATTACACCTCAAAAAGGGGAAATTTATAGTGCTGCAGTTACTACGGCTACGGGCGAACAAACAACAGCTACCCTACCCCAAGCACTGGCGTATGGATATGTTTTGAGTGCAACAAACAATAAAGATAAAAAAATAATTACCATTAAGACTAATCAGCAAACCCTAGATAAAAATCCAGAAAAACCACTTACCCTTGTGGCTTCTGTACGTGGGGTTTCTTATTTTGAAGGGACAGAAATACTACGTAGTAAATTATCAGCCTTCATATTACCACCCAATAGTTTTCCTGAAGGGATTGCACAAGTTACCCTCTTTGATGGTGATAGGAAGCCCCAAAGTGAGCGGTTGGTTTATATTGAAAATGAGAAGGACTTTACGGTTACAGCAACCACTGATAAAAAACAATACCAACCCAAAGAAAAAGTAAACGTCTCACTTTCAGCCAAAACTAAGGATGGAAAACCGGTATTAGCGAGTTTTTCTGTAAGTGCTATGGAGACAAAAGGATATAATGCCAATGCGATGAATATTTGCTCTTATTTTCTAATGGAAGCAGATATTAAAGGGAAAGTACACAACCCAGGGCACTATTTTGATACAAACAACCCTACTAGATTACAAGATTTAGATTTGTTATTGCTTACTCAGGGTTGGCGCGATTTTCTATGGAAAAACGGATCAGATTTAAAAGAAGGAAACTCCTATAAAACGGAAAAAATGATTGCTATAAGTGGTAGAGTAAAAGATGGCATAGGTGCTACAGCAAAACGACTTTATACGGTTAGTATGGCATTAACCAATAATGGAAAGTTGATTACTACAAATACCGTTACAGATGCCAACGGAGGGTTTCGGTTTGATGATATTTCATTTTTGGGTGAGGCGTCATTACTGTTAAATACTCAAAATGATAAAGGGAAAAACAAAGGAACACTCGTTTTGTACGATATGTATAGAGACCCAATTCCTGTAGATTTTAGTGCAACAATTGGTACGTCTTATAAAAATGAGCGACTACAAACATTTAAAGAAGAAATTTTAAAAAAGAACATATTATTTAATGTGCCTAGTAAAAATATGTTGGATGAGGTCATTGTAACAGGGAACAAAATTGAACAAAAATCGACTTCCATTGGAAGGGCAGATTATGTAAAAGTGATGGATGAAAAGTCAATTCATTTCTCATCGATGCAGCACCTTATCCAATTTTCATTACCTGGAGTTATAGTCTCCGGACAATCTATAGGCTTTAGTAAGTTTTCGGGGCCAGCACTTATTTTATTAGACGGGGTAGAAATGGATGCTGCAGGTTTAGATGGCATTAGTACCGATGATGTAGAAAGAATAGAAGCTATAACTTCTTCAGGAGCTGTGGTCTATGGTTCTAGAGGCGGTAATGGCGTTATTTTAATTTACACAAAAGAAGGAACAATACAAAACAAGGTCCGTACTGCTGCCTTTACCATTTCTGAAGAAATTCAAGGGTTTTACAACGCAAGGGTTTTTTATGCACCTAATTATGAAACTGAAGTGGCTAGTAAGGACAAGGAACCAGACATTAGAAATACCCTGTATTGGAATCCGTATGTACATCCAAATGAAAACGGAACTAATCAATTTTCGTATTTTAACAGTGAAGTTAGCACAGATGTAAGCCTAACCATAGAAGGGATTACGGTTACGGGTATTCCGGTGGTTGTTAATGCTGTCTATACGATTGAAAGATAACAAGGGTAGGTTTTGGTTGATGGTTTTTAGTCTTGGCTATTGATTTCTGGCTCTTTTTTCTATTTTATAGGTGTCGCTTGGATACAATCTATATATGGCAGTTCGCGTGTTTTTTGTGTAATGGAATGAAGCAAAAAATGTATCGAGAACCTTTTGAAACTAAAAGGTCTTCTCTTTTCTTTTTCCATCGATGAAAAAGAAACAAAAAATCTAGACTGACAAAACCACAGCTAAACTTCTCTTTCGGTTTCTAAATAATCGCTAACTTCTTCAAATTTCATTTGAATTCATCACAAGGCGGATTATTTTTAACGAAACCTCACTTCAAGTTTTACGCTCTGTTTTTGTACGGTGTTGGTTGATCGTTGAAGGTTTTTAGTCTTGGCTTCTGATTCTTGGCTCTCGAATTCCCTTTCACTTTTCGTTTTTAACTTTTCACTCTTGAATCTTTTTGTCCATATATATAATGCGGACAGCACACAGATGTCAGTTCGAGTGTTTTTTGTGTAATGGAATGAAGCAAAAAATGTATCGAGAACATCTTGAAACTAAAAGGGCCTCTCTTTTCTTTTTCCATTGCTAAAAAAGAAACAAAAAATCTAGACTGACATTGTTAGTTGACTATTGACGGTTTTTAGCCCTGTTAATTTTGGACATAAAGTTTGATGAACATTATAGTTGTCCCCCGAACATTTGGGGCAATTGATTTTAAGGTACGAAAAATTGTATCGAGAACCATAATAACCCTAAAACTTCTCGATACTAATTATTTCTTCGCTCGGGCTACAAAATAATTCAAAAAATCGAAATGACATAACATATTTTAAGTTAAAGGTGAACTAGATGTCCCCCGACGACCATTCGGGGCGAGTAAAATTCTACTTTTTAGAATTTTGTATCGAGAACCTTTTGCAATTAGTATATAAGTTCACGTACCTCATGCCTTTGTGGCATATGGAGTGGGTGCTAAATAGCCATAAGGCAAAAAATACAGAAAAAAATCTGAAGTATACCATAAGACAGCATATTTTCTATTTTTTAGGTAAAGGATAAGTTGTAAATTTGCCGAATGCCAAAAATTGGAGACATACAGTTACCGGATTTCCCTTTATTACTTGCGCCTATGGAAGACGTAAGTGATCCGCCTTTTCGTGCCTTGTGCAAGGAACAAGGGGCAGATGTGGTGTATACCGAGTTTATTTCGTCAGAAGGGCTAATTCGTGATGCGGCAAAAAGCGTTATGAAACTAGATATTTATGAAAAAGAACGCCCGGTAGGCATTCAGATTTTTGGAGCCAACCTGGATTCGATGTTGCAATCCGTAGAGATTGTAGAAAAATCGGGTCCAGATATTATCGACATTAATTTTGGGTGCCCAGTAAAAAAGGTGGTAAGCAAGGGAGCAGGCGCAGGTATCTTAAAGGATATCGACTTAATGGTTTCTTTAACCAAGGCAATGGTAGCCCATACCAAATTACCAATTACGGTAAAAACTCGTTTGGGGTGGGATACCGATTCTATTAAAATTGTTGAGGTTGCAGAACGCTTGCAAGATGTAGGTTGTGCCGCAATTGCAATTCACGGTAGAACACGCGTACAAATGTATAAAGGTGATGCAGATTGGGGTCCAATTGCAGCCGTAAAAAACAACCAACGGATGCATATTCCTGTTTTTGGAAATGGAGATATAGACACACCAGAAGCGGCATTAAAAATGAGAGACGAATATGGTTTAGATGGTGCTATGATTGGTAGAGCAAGTATCGGTTACCCTTGGTTTTTTAATGAGGTAAAACACTTTTTTAAAACAGGAGAACACAAGGCTCCTCCAACTATGCAAGAACGGGTAGATGCAGCACGTAGGCATTTGCAAATGGCTATCGATTGGAAAGGAGAAAAATTAGGTGTTTTTGAAACCCGAAGGCATTATACCAATTACTTTAAAGGTATTCCTGATTTCAAAGAATACCGAATGAAAATGGTAACTAGTGATGAAGCCCCTGATGTTTTTGATGCATTCGATGAGGTATTGGATAAGTTTGGTGATTATCAGTTTGTTTAAAGTTGAATTTTATTGGTCCAAGGTTGTGGGTTGATAACTGACGGTTGTTGGTTGCTAGTTGATCGTTATTAGTCTTGGTTTTTTCAATTTCAACGAACCATAAAGAGCTAAGAAATCAATTTTTTACTAATTCTACTGCTGGCAATTTTAGCAGCAATGATTCCCAACACGATGATTGTAGCCAATACGATAGCCACATTAATCAGTTTATACTCTACTGGGTACGCTAAATATGCATTTATTTTTAACCAACCAAAGGCAAGCTGAGACCATATTAAAAGAGACCCTATAAAAACACCAAATAATCCGCCTATACTGGTAACCAAGGTTCCTTGTACAAAGTAAATCCGACGTAATTCTTTAATGGTAGCGCCCAAATGATAGAGCGTTTTAGAGTTCTGTTGCTTGTCTAAAATCATCATAATAATAGCACCAACAACATTAAACAAGGCAATGATAAGTACTAGGGTAAATATAAGGTAGGTGGCAAGGTTTTCTGTATTTAGCATTCGGTGTAAGGTGCTGTTTTGTTCTTGCCTATCCTGCAAAACAACCGCACCCTTAAAAATAGTAGAAATCCTATTTTTTAAGGTTTCAATATTTTTTGTTTCATCAATTTTAAAGCCAATTCCGGAGATTTGTGTGCGATCCTTTTCAAGTAATTTTTGAACAACAGCAAGGCCTGTAAACAAGTATTTTTTATCTAAATCTTCCGCAACGGTGTAAACGCCGCTTAGTACAACTTGGTGTTGATTGTATGGCGTTGCATTAATGCCGCCTTGGTTTATAGCTCCTTTCTTAGATTTGGGAACCAACACCTCTAAGGGGCTCCTATAATTATCTATAGTTAACCCTAATAAACTGTAGATTCCTGCGCCTGCAACACCCCTTAGGTCGTCTACCAGCCATTCTCCAAAATATAAGGTACTATCTATGCTAGTAACCTTATTGTAATGATCATCTACACCTTTTATATAACCCATATGGCTTTTTTGCTGGTGTAAAAAATAGACCTTTTCTTCTAGTTCTTTAGAAAAAGCAAGGACACCATCTACTGCTGTTAATGCAGTTTCTTGTTCCGGTGAAATGGATATAAATTTTCCTGTTGCAGGAGAAGCTTTTAAGTCTGGATCAAAGCTTTCGCTAAAGTTAAGACTGTATGTTTTTAATCCTGCAAAACCCGATAATACAATGAAAAGGGCAGCAGAACCAATGACAATAACTAAGAAAGTAATAAAATTAATGATGTTTACAGCGTTTTGGCTGCTTTTAGAACGTATGTATCGCTTAGCGATGTATAACGGAAAATTCAATCTTAAGATTTTTTTCTTCGTTCCAATAAATCTGGATTTTGGATAGGGTTTTCTTCTCCTTTTAATGATTTTTCTATACCATCAATATACTCTAAGGAATCATCAATAAAAAACAATAATTCTGGTACGCGCCTTAATTGGTTTTTGGTACGTTGTGAAAGTTCATGCTTTATTAAGGGCTGATTAGATTTTATACCCTCTAACAATTCTTGAGCATTTTTATGCGGAAAAATACTGATATACACTTTGGCAATAGACAAATCTGTGGTGACTACAACTTTAGAAACAGAGATAAGTGTACCCCGCAAACCACCATCAATCACTGCGCGTTGTAAGATATCTGCGATATCTTTTTGTATAACGCCTCCTATTTTTTTCTGTCTTTGAGTTTCCATAGTGCAAAAATACAATTTATATTAGTAGAGTCCTATAAAAGATAACCGAGTAATATACCAATCAAAACAAATCATATAATGTTGTAATTTTGAAGATAGATAACATTGAATATGCAAAAAATAGAACATATAGGAATAGCCGTAAAAGATTTAAAAGTAGCGAACCTACTTTTTGAAAAACTGTTGGGAACGTCTAGCTACAAGGAAGAAGAAGTACTATCGGAAGGCGTAAAGACCTCTTTTTTTAAAACAGGACCTAATAAAATAGAACTATTGGAAGCTACAACAACAGATAGTCCCATTGCTAAATTTATTGAGAAGAAAGGAGAAGGAGTTCACCATATTGCTTTTGCAGTAGATGATATTGTTTCAGAAATAGCACGTTTAAAACAAGAGGGATTCATTGTTTTGAATGATACACCAAAAAGAGGAGCCGACAATAAACTAGTGGCTTTCTTGCATCCCAAAGGCACAAATGGCGTGCTTATAGAATTGTGTCAAGAGAAATAGAGTAAAAAAAATAGTGTATTAACTACAATGTTCCCTTGCATTGTAATAAATAAAATAGTAATATTGCAACCGCAAAATGCGGGTCCTATAGCTCAGCTGGTTAGAGCACCTGACTCATAATCAGGGGGTCCCTGGTTCGAGCCCAGGTGGGACCACCGGTAAACCTCTCAAAACACTAGTTTTGGGAGGTTTTTAATTTTCTCTTACGTTTTAACTACATATAATCACATTTTGTATTTCATACTAGGTTTGTTCGGATCAAGTCATGTTCTTCAGAAAATTAATTTGCTTCTATGCTAATAATTTCTTGAACATCCAACAAAGTTGGTGATGTTACAATTTGCTTTCTATTTAATTTTAAGTTCAATTACTTAAACAGGAAACTACAAAATAATAGAACCAATAATGGGTTCATATTAAAATAATAAGGAACTCTTATGAATAATAATAAGTGAAAATTCTGCTATATTGATTTTAAAATTTTATAGGTGCTGGTTATAATACTTTTCAATCTTCAAAAGATTAGTATTTAGCCTAATAATTATTTAAAATATGGACTACTTGTTAAGTCATTTGTATTTCTTTCTTCTCAAAATTGGCTTTTGAGGCATCACAAACAGGGCAGGTATAATTGTCTGGAATTTCACTGAAAAGTGTTCCAGCAGCAATTAATGCTTTGGCATCGCCATACACCTCATCATAAACGGTAAAACAAGAACTACATTGGTGCACTTCTCTTAGTGTTTTGTCTGTTACTTTTTTTGATTCTTTTTTTTTACTTTCAATATGACCCAATTGTTTAAAATAGTTTTTGCTAAGTTCCATTAACAAGCCTGGAAGTTTTATTTTATCAACCTCATAAGCATATGGCTTATAAACTTGTGTGTTGGGATCAAAATTTTTAAAATGCAGTACATTGTAGGTAGGCTGAATGGTAAAATCTTTCACAATGGTTGGAGGGGGATTTTTTTCAATGATTACTGAAGCAAAATGCGACCGTTTACCGGAATCATTACTCAAGCCAAAGGTAAGGCCATAGGTACTAATATCATTTTGGTCAAAACGCAACACTAGAAACTTTTTTAACTCTAACGCCTCTAAATCATCTACTGGCAAATGCCAGTTCATTTCTAACTGCGAATGGCGAATGTTGATCCCCCATTGTCCTAAAAACTTTTCTAAATAAGGCCTACTCTGGCTTTTTATACCCTTTACAATAAACGATTTCCATGGGGTGATACAAATTTTACCTATGCCATTATCCAAGCAAAAACCACAAAACTCTTTTAAAAAACTTAAATCGTACCGGTTGTTTCTCCAATACAAACCCAACCAATATTGGTCTAAGCCCATCCGGTTCATACCCTCATAATAAGGAAAGGTAAGGTACGGCACTTCAAGCTCTTTTTCTATGGTTTTATTATTGGTATCCAGATTCTTATTTAAAACAAAAAAGAGTTCATCCACATCTTGAATATCATCATAAATGGCCTCAATGGCTTTCGAAACACTATTAATATCCCAACTGTAGACCAATACCGGGTAATACGCCGCCGTTTTCCAATGCGGTAATTTTACATTCAAATACCAATAATCTTCACTTTCAGAAGCTATAAAATTAAGGTTGCCACTAAAAATGGGTACCAATCGTTGTTTGGAATCGGTAATATTAATTTTGAGCTTGGGTAAATAATCAAAGCCTTCCAAAATATATAAATAGGTAGAGCCTTTTAACCAATAGGTCATTTCAAAAATATCAGCACATACATACGACGATACAATATTTTGATAGGAGCGTTCGCCAAGAATATCGGTATTAAATTTTGATATGCTTTCGAGCTGCTCTTCTTTGGTATTTTGTAGTGGGAAAAGCAAATCTTGACGAGAACCAAAATAAACCTCGGTAAGTCCTGCCGCTTCAAGCATAGTAATCACATCTTTTAGTTCCCCGGGCGAAGTAACGCCTCCTTTTAATAAAATTCTATGTAAATCGTCGTTCATAATCGTGCTATTAATTGGTGAGCTGAAGTTGATTTTTTAAGATCTCTTTAATTTCTGGTTTGCAACTACCACAACCTAGTCCCGCACCCGTTTGGGAGCATAATTTGGTGAAATCGGAACACCCTTCTCGGATGGCATCAATCACATTATCTTCGCCTACTTGACTACACGAACAAACCAATTTACCTTTCATAGGTGCTGTAATTGATACGCCACGAAGCAATTCATTCCGTTTTTCAGAAAGTTCTATTTCTTCTTCGATAAGTCTTTTAAACGCTGCAAATTCATTTTTATCGCCCATTAAAATGGCCCCTTTTAAGGTATCGTCTTTGACAATACATTTTTTATAAAAGCGCTTGCTGACATCCATTAAAATTATTTCTTCATAGCTATCATCTCCTGGGGGAGAATTCACCATTCCAATACTACACAGGTCTAAATTTTCGAACTTTAAAATATTCATTAATACCGAGCCATTATAAATACTACTAAAATCGCCCAAAATATAATTCGCAGCAATGTCTGCTTGCTGCTCGGCTGCAGAAGTTATTCCGAATAACGAGTTGTTATATTCAGCTATTTCACCCAAAGCGAAAATGGCTGGATTACTGGTTTGCAAATACGAATTAACGATAACACCACGCCTAGTTTCTAGCTTCGTCTGTTTCGCTAGTTCTATATTAGGTCGGGTTCCAATAGCATAAACTATAGCATTGCACTTTATAGTTCTTCCTGTTTTTAAATTGACTAATAGTGTATGGCTACTTTCTTTTTCTTCAAAAACAGTACTTACTTCGTTATCAAAATAGAGGTTAATACCGCGTTCTAGCACATCTTGCCCCAGTAACCTACTGGCGACATTATCTAGCTGCCGCTCCATTAATCGTGGTGCCCGCTGAATAATACTAATGTTTACATTAATCTTTTTTAGTGCTGCAGCAAGTTCTAAGCCTAAAAGACCACCCCCAACAATGACCACATGTTGCTCCTCATTCGGAAGTCCCGTTTCTTGTAAATACTTCTTTAATTTATCGGCATCACCACGCTCACGCATGGTAAAACGACCTGGTAGGTTTATTTGAATATCGCTAGGCACAAAAGCTCGGCTACCAGTTGCTATGATTAATAAATCAAACGAATGTAGTACACCATTCTCATCGGTAACGGTTTTGGCTTCGTCATTTATTTCTGAAATTCCTATGCCCGAATGCAAGGAAACATCTAGTTTTTGAAGTTCTCCTTTTTTAAGTTTTTCGAGGGCACTCCACGAAAGTTCATCACTAACATATTCAGGCAATAATACCCGGTTATAAAAAGGGTCTTTCTCTTTTGAAAAAACATGCAGCTCATCTATATCATTCTTTTCCCGGAACGATTGTATAAAACGATAGGCTGCCGCACCAGCGCCAATAATAACAATTTTTTGTTTGGGTTTTACATACTTTTCTACCTGAACGGCACAGTATTTAAAATCGGGTTCTTTAGAAATAGGATCTACCAAATCATTGGTTAAATTATTCGCCCTACCAAAATCGTTATTCAACACTTTACCCCAATGCATCGGTAAAAAAACCACCTGCTCCCGAATATCATAATTGATGGTTACTTTTACTTGTACTTGTCCACGCCTACTTTTTATCACGGCAACATCACCTTCTTTTAATCTTCTGAGGTAAGCATCTACCTTATTCATTTCTAAATAAGGATCCGGAATATGTGTTAATAATCGCTTTACTTTTCCTGTTTTGGTTCGGGTATGCCATTGGTCACGAACTCTACCGGTATTTAAAACTAATGGATACTCGGTATTGGTTTCTTCAGACAGATTGTATAGTTCTTTTGGGGCATTAAAATGTGCTTTTGTGTCTGGGGTATCAAATACCAAATCGGTGAAAAGCCGGGGTGTACCAGGGTGTGTATTATGTGGTACTGGCCATTGAAAACTGCCTTCATTTTTTAATCTCGTGTACGATAAGCCCGAAATATCAATACGGGTTCCTTTGGTGAGTAAGCAGTGCTCATCATACACTTCACTTGCACTTTTATAATTAAAGCCTTCATACCCCATAGTTTGTGCAAAACGCCATAAAATTTCTACATCGGGTATGGCTTCTCCTGGAGCATCAATTACTTTAGGGAGGTAACTAATTCGACGTTCAGAATTCGTCATAGTACCTTCTTTCTCTAACCAACCTGCTGCAGGCAATACAAGATCGGCAAATTTTGTAGTCTCTGAATTATGGGAAATATCTTGTACAACCACAAAACTAGCTTTCTTCAATGCGCGCTCTACCTTATTTACATTGGGCATACTCACCGCCGGATTGGTACAAATAATCCAAATAGCTTTTAATTTTCCTTCATCAAGGGCATCGAACATTTCGGTTGCGGTATAGCCTGGTTTCGCTTGAATGGATTTTCCTCCCCAAAAATCGGCGACTTCTTTTCGATGTACAGGATTCGCTAAATCTTTATGTGCGGCTAATAAATTGGCCATGCCACCAACTTCCCTACCCCCCATCGCATTGGGTTGCCCCGTTAGTGAAAACGGACCAGAACCTGGTTTGCCAATATGCCCTGTAAGTAAAGATAAATTCATCAAAGCCACATTCTTAGAAACCCCAATGACACTTTGGTTTAAGCCCATAGTCCACATACTAATAAAGCCTTTAGCATTACCAATACATTGGGCTGCTTTGCGAATATCATCCGCAGGGATTCCACATCTTTTTGCTGCTTGACGTACTGATAATTGGAATGCACTTTCTTTACATTCTTCAAAATTTACAGTATGTTTTTTAATAAAATTCTTATCAATTTTTTTCTTCTCAATCAGTAAGCGAGCAATTGCATTAAAAAGAATAACATCGGTACCTGGTAAAATTTGCAAGTGCAAATCAGCCGAAGCGCAGGTTTGTGTTTTTCTAGGGTCTACAACGATTATTTTAACATTGGGGTTTTCTTCTTTATGCTTTTCTAAGCGTCTGAACAAAATGGGATGGCACCAAGCAGGGTTTGCACCCGCAATTAAAAAGCAATCTGCCAATTCGATATCGGCATATGAAATAGGCACCGAATCTTCGCCAACCATTTTTTTATAGCCGACCACCGCAGAACTCATACACAAACGCGAGTTAGTATCAATATTATTACTACCTATAAATCCTTTAATGATTTTATTGGCTAGGTAATATTCCTCTGTTAAGCATTGCCCCGACACATAAAAACCAACACTATCTGGACCATGTTTTGCTATAATACTTTTAAAAACGCCTGTTGCCCTTTCAAACGCGGTATCCCAAGTAATACGTTGCATCGGGTGGTTTCTACTCCACCTCATTTCTGGATACAAAATACGATCGCTAACATCTTGTGCTACATAATTAAGATTCTTCCCTTTAGAACATAGCATACCTGCATTTACTGGGTAATCTGGGTCTCCCTCCACATTAATAACACCTTTAACATCTTTATCTACTACTATTCCGCAACCTACACCGCAATAAGAGCAAATAGTTTTATGTGTTGTATTCTTTTGCATGATCTTATATCTAGATGCTAAGCATCAAATTTAATAGTGGAAAGGTATATAATTACGTATTAATACGTAGTGATTATTTCGTAATTGTTCCGCAGGGGTTTTATAGTATTGATAATTAAAAGCGATGAAAAACATTTAATCTCTCTTTTATCAAACAGTTTCCACCTCTAATTTGCCTGTAAGAATTATCTTTTAAGGTGTTAAGTAGAATAAACCAATAACGATCAAAGAGGCTTTAGACACCCTTTATATCATTATAGAAAATATCATTGTGGTCAACAGACGTTTAGGGTTATTTGCATATCTATAGGAGAGCTACTGCTGAAATTTTAAAAGAAGTAGAGCTTGGTCATTTTGAAAATAACGAGCAAAAGCAACACCCATATTAACTTATACCTTGATTGCAACGAGTGCCATGATGAAAGGGAAAGACCTGTTCGCTATTGAACAGGATTTTAATAAAGTGAATGCTATTTTTTTTAATATCACTAATCAAATGCAAGTCCGCTTAAGTCGATTTTCTCCGCTCTTGTTTTTGTAGGATCTGTTTGATAAAAATACCGATAAAAAGTAATAGATTTCAGTATTCAAATAGCCCGCGAGCAAGCTTGAAATAGCATTAATTTACTGTGGGCTCTAATGAAACGCAACAACCCGAAGCGATTAAAAAGATGGAATTTATTGTTTTAAACCATACTGAAATTATAAAAACCACCAAATTAAAACTATCACCTATTTTTTAAAGGCAATTGATAAATTTGAAGAGAAGAATATAGGCAAAATTATTTCTCGCCTGCAAGAAGATTAAACTTTATACCAAATTAAACTGCTGCGCTTTTTTGGATAAATCGATTAGGTTTTTCACATCCATTTTGCGCATTAAATTAAAACGATGGGTCTCAACAGTACGTTTGCTATTTTCTAATTTTTCAGAAATCTCTTTATTGGTTAAGCCCGAAAGTACCAAGGCTAAAATCTGAAGCTCTTTACTCGTTAAATCAAAGGGATTGCCTTCCGTTTTTCTTTGTGTTGGCTTTTCTGTAGAAGTATGGCCGCCATTTAAAAGGTTGTTTACTAAAACACTAGAGATATCACCACTAAAATATTTTCCTCCTTGCTGAACGGTACGGATGGCTTTTATAAACTCCGTTTTACCCGTATCTTTTAATAAATAACCACTAGCACCAGCACTTACCGATTTTAATATATATTCTTCAGAGTCATGCATAGATAGGATTATTGCCTTTGTAGAAGTGCCTTGTTTATTTAAAGCATCTACCGCATCAATACCATTCAAAACGGGCATACGAATGTCAATTATTAAAAGATCTGGATTTTTTTCATTGACCATTTCAATGGCCTCTTGACCATTAGAAACTTCAGCAACAACCACCAAATCTTCTTCTTCTTCAAGTAATGCACGAATACCATCTCTCACTAATGAATGGTCATCGGCTAATACAATACGTATGTTTTGCCCCATGTAATAAACTATTTCTGCAAATATAATTTAAAAATACGTAGTTGCGTACCTAGCGATAGGTGCAAACAAAAAAGCTACCATAAATATACATTTTAGCACTTAGGGTAGCGTATAGCAATAGTAATTCCCTTTATTCTTTTGCTGTGTTTAAAAGTTTAGGCTTAATAGTGACCATAGCCCAAGCCCAATTTTGACTGCTGGCTGCAGCATCATTTGTAGTTCCTTTTAATTCATACATGCCCTCACTCGCAAATAGTTGTGAATAGCCTAATGCTAAGCCATACCCTTTAAATTTCTTAGAAAATACAAGATCTACTTCTGTTCCTAACGATTTTTCTCCACTGGCTAACTCTTGTTCCCCACTAAAATTTAGTGCTTTGAGCAATAGGCCCGACGTTTCATTTAATTTAAAATTTGCGCTGATATGCACATCCAATAAACCAACAGAATTGGCATGGTTTCCTACGTAGAAGTAATCCATAAATCCGTTAAATTTATGATTGGTCCCGTACAAAGGAAAGAAAGCTCCTGTTTCACCAGCATTAGCATCATTACCACTAATCACTTCTACTCCGACACCCAAGGTAATTTTATCAGAGGTTTGTAGCATTACATCTAAACTCGCTAAATAAGCGCCTTTTACGTTAATTCCGCCTTGTCTTTCTCCCGTCTGTAAAAACAAATTACTCTCCAATGCTAATTTTCCTTGTTTATATCCTAAATGGGTACCAAAAGTTTGTAGGCTATTGGTGCCATCAGGGGTAGTACCATCAGCTTCATAGGCTTGAAAATCATTATTTAATACCAATAAACTTCCGGAGAAGGCCTCCCAACTTTGTTTTAGATAAAGGTATTGCATCGCTTTATACGAGAAAAAGCCTGTAGTTGAATAGGATGTTCCGACAGAGGAAAACCCTGATAGATCAGATTGATCTTGATTAAATGCTAAACCAGCATCTAACATAAAGTTATCTTTTGTATACTTTAAAAGAGCGGCATCATGATTTCGTGCCTGTTGTGTCCAACCCACAGAACCAAATATTCGCTGATCATCATAATCAATAGTTTGTCGACCAATTTTAGTAGAAAAACCTTCCCCCAATTTTAACTCCCCCCAAGCTTCAAATAATGCAAAAGAGTTATTGGCATCTGCGGGTAATAACTGTCTGTTTTCCCCCCATATAATTACATCTTGTAAACTCATAAAAATCGTATACGATTCTTCAGAATAGCCGAAATTTAATCGCGCTCTTGTCGAGACCCCAAACCCTGCATCGGCATCATCTGTAATAATACCACCATACCCATGACGGTATTCTGTTCGTGGTCTAAATTCTCCGTCTATGGTAAATTGTGCACTAATAAATTGAATGGATAGGAATAGGAATCCTAAAAGTAGGTGTTGTTTTTTCATTTGTTATTCTTTATTTTTTATAGGATAGCTGTAATTCGCCCATCACCATTCGAGTGGGTTTTCCACTTTAGCCGCTGACATATTTCAGGATATTAAAATGTGATGAATCTTTTTTAACGGAAGGCAAGTGTCCGTTTCTATTATTTATCGGCCAATTGCATAGCTACTTTTTCTGCTCCAATGGTTTCATCAGCAGTAGCCAATTTGATGGCTAATGACAGTAATGCGGCTATAACAATAAAACCTCCGATTAATAAATAACCACTGGAGACTGCTGATGCTGAGGCCACTTTTTGAGCTGTTTTGACGGCAGTTGCGCCTAATTCGCTATTAGCAGAAATTGCGGCACTCTCTGCAACCGCCGATTTAGACTTTAGTAATAATGCAGCCAAAAATGCACCTACATTACCCCCAGCACCCACAATACCAGAGATCGATCCAATCGCTTTTTTATTGATAAAGGGCACTACAGAAAATGTTGCGCCTTCGGCCATTTGCACGGTTAAACTAAAAGCGATTAAAAAGAGCATTCCAAAAACTAAGCTTGTCGTCACAGAGAAAATGGATAACATCAACCCTTCAGCAGCTAAGATTGCCGCTAAGAAAATTACTCGACCTCTTAATCCGTTTTTATTTCCAAATAAATCCCCAAAGTAACCCCCTAAAGTTCTCGCGAAAATGTTCATCAAAGCAAAAGACAAGACTAAGTTACCAGCAAAAGTTCGATCTAACCCAAATCTATTTTGAAGGTAATCATCCATGGTTCCATATACCGTTAGTTCAATTCCGAAACATGCTGCATAGACTAAGAAAAGGATCCAAACTCTATAATCTTTTAGTGTACTTAAAAAAGAAACTTCGTCTTTTTTGAAAACGGGCATTTGCCCTGTTGCTTTCAATTCTTTAAAATTCCCTTCTGGAGTATCTTTCGTAAAAAAATAATACACAAAACCCATGGTCATACATAAAACACCCGCAATTACCATAGAATAGCGCCATGCGATTTCATCTGCCACACCAAAACTAACAACAGCAGCAGCAATTAATGGCATTCCCAACCTATTAGCACCACCACCAAGGTTTCCCCAACCAGCCGAGGTAGCATTTGCAGTACCTACAATAGTAGGGGCAAACATAATAGAGGTATGAAATTGAGTGATTACAAATGACGCACCAATAAAGCCAATAAACAATCTACAGATTAAAAACTGCAAAGGTGTTTGTACAAATCCTAAAAGAATAACTGGAACTGCACCAAAGACCAATAAATACGTATAACACAACCGTGGTCCGTATTTGTCACACAACTTGCCAATAATAAGTCGCGCAAATACCGTCCCAGAAACGGCAAGAATAATAGAGTTCCATTTTTGCGATGGAGTTAACCCTAAATCTTTTACCACATCAGGCATAAAAGGGACTATTCCGAACCAAGCGAAAAAGCATAAGAAAAAAGCTAAGGAAGTAATCCAAAATGTTCGCATGGGAACACTTTTAAAGTCTTTAAAATTTAATTTTGTGGCTTTGTTAGAAGTGAAATTTTTCATATTAGTTGATTAAAAAAAGATTAGCTACTTACGTAAGATATTTTAAAATTACGTATAATTACGTATTTATACTTATAAAATAATTGAAAAAGCACTTGCTTATACGTATTTTTATAAGCCCCATAGAATTTTATGGCCTATATTTACAATACTTCAAAAAATGGCGTTGTTTTTATGGAATTTACTATTATTAAGAAAAGTATTTGAAGTGTCAACTGGCTAATATTAACCTATTGCATCGATTTATTGGTCAATATATGGATCAAGGCAGAACCACGATACTGACCAAATCGGCTTCTTAAGAACAAAAGCTTCGTTCGTAAATTATAAGTTTGAATTTAAAACACGTTGTACCTCTTCTTCAAAAAAAGAAGGGTGTTCAGCAACAACATCTCCTATTACAATAATACCTGGTTGCCTAGTGTCTATATGATGAAGTATGGTATTTCGGGTATGTAGCATTCCCGTAACACAAGTTTCTTTCTCCAGTGTTCCGTTCTGAATAATAGCAAACGGGGTTAATTTATTTCGGTATTTGGCAACCTCTTCCGCAATTTCAGTAAATTTACGCACCCCCATAAGTATAACCATTGTTGCCGAAGATTTTGCCGCTAATACTAAATCTTCAGAAAAAGAGCCATCTCTCTTTGTGGCCGTCATGACCCAAAAACTACTGCTAATGCCTCTTCGGGTAACTGGAATTCCTTGACTTGCTGGCACCGCAATTGCACTAGAAACACCAGGTACTACAGTAACTGGAATACCGAAAGATGCTAAGTATTCTATTTCTTCACTAGCCCTACCAAAAACAAAAGGATCTCCCCCTTTTAACCGAACAACGTGCCCGCATGAATACGCTTTCTCTACAATCAATTTATTGATATCGTTTTGCGTAAAAGAGTGTGCTCCACAACGTTTTCCAACACATAATCTTGGAATGCTTGAATCAATCTCATTTAATAATTCTTCGCTGATTAAGGCATCATATAAAATAATAGCTGCCGTACGTAATGTATTAAACCCTCTACGAGTAATTAGGTCACTACTGCCAGGCCCTGCACCGACTAAAGTAACCTTTGGAACATTGGAATTCATCATAATTTCTAATTTTTATGGCAAACAATTATTAATGCAATAACAAAACTACGTATTTATTTTTATAAAAATAATTAAAATATACGTAATTATACGTAATTTTGTGTTTGTAATATCTAAACAAGTACGTATGAAAACTATAATAGTTGTTGGAAATGGCATGGTGGGGTATAAATTTTGCGAAAAATTTGTAGCGAAAGCAGGAAGCGAAAATTATAAACTTATCGTTTTTGGTGAAGAACCAAGACCAGCCTATGATCGTGTACATTTAAGTGCGTTTTTTGAAAACCAAGATGCAAAAGCTTTAGAAATGGCTCCAGCAGCATGGTACGCGGAACACCATATCGAATTAGTTATTGACGAACGCGTTTCAGAAATTCATAGATCCACTAAAAAAATTACGACCGCTAAAGATCGGGAGTTCTCCTATGATTACTTAGTGCTCGCTACGGGTTCTTCTGCTTTTGTACCGCCTATTAAAGGAGTAGAAAAAGAAGGTGTTTTTGTGTATAGAACTATTGAAGATTTAGAGGGTATGCTTGCGTATGCAGCAAAACTTAAAGAAAAAAATCCGAATGCAAGAGCAGCTGTTCTTGGAGGTGGCTTATTAGGTTTAGAAGCGGGTAGAGCAGTCATGGATATGGGATTAGAACCACATATTGTAGAGTTTGCCCCTAAACTAATGCCAAGACAGTTAGATTCAAGAAGTAGCCAAGTCCTGCAATTAAAATTAGAATCCATCGGATTAAATATTCATTTAAGTAAAGCCACCAATCAAATTTTAGGGGATAACGCTATTGTAGGTTTGGAGTTTGGAGAAGATGATGTACTTGATGTAGAAATGTTAGTGATTTCTGCAGGGATCCGCCCTAGAGATGAGTTAGGGAAAACTTGTGATCTAAAAATGGGCGTTCGCGGAGGAATTATCGTGGATAACAAGATGCGAACGTCTGATGAGAATATTTATGCCATCGGTGAGATTGCACTATACAATCAAATGATTTATGGTTTGGTTGCTCCTGGTTACGAAATGGCAAATGTTGCTGCCGATCAAATTCTTGGTTTTACAGAAACGGTTATGGCTGCCGAAATAGACATGTCTACCAAATTAAAATTAATAGGGGTTGATGTGGCCAGTTTTGGTGAACCATTTATGCCGGCATCAAAAGGACACTCCATTATTTTTGAAAATAAAACACAATATTTATATAAGAGGATCAATGTGAGTCTTGACGGCAAGTCATTACTTGGAGGGATTTTAGTTGGTGACGCAGCAGATTATAGCATGTTACACCAAATTTATTTAAATAGCATGCCAATTCCGACTGATGCGTCCAAACTAATATTACCCGTTAGCGAAGGCGGGGTATCTTTTGGAAGCGTTATGGATTTACCTGATGGAGCTGTTATTTGTTCTTGTGAAGCTGTGACAAAAGGGCAAGTGTGCTGCTCCGTAAAAGACGAGGGTAATGAAACCGTTAAAGCTATTGCTAAGGAAACAAAAGCAACTACAGGTTGCGGAGGGTGTAAACCTATGGTTGACGATTTGGTAAAAGAAACACTAAAATCGTTAGGAAAAATAGTCAAAGAAATGCTGTGCGAACATTTTGATTATTCACGGCAAGAATTGTATGACATCGTGAAAATGAAAAATGTTCAAGATTTTGATGATTTATTAGATACCCATGGTAAAGGCAATGGTTGTGAAGTTTGTAAACCTGTAGCAGCATCCATATTTGCAAGCATCTATAATGAAACAGCCAATAAGCAAGACACCATACAAGATTCTAATGATCGGTATTTGGCGAATATTCAACGTAACGGCACGTATTCTGTTGTGCCTCGCGTTGCTGGGGGAGAAATTTCGCCAAAACAAATGATTGCGATGGGTAGAATTGCTCAAAAATATGATTTATACACCAAAATAACTGGAGGACAACGTATTGATATGTTTGGTGCAAAACTACATGAATTACCACTAATCTGGGAAGAATTAATTGCAGAAGGTTTTGAAACAGGGCAAGCTTACGGAAAATCACTACGTACGGTAAAAAGTTGTGTAGGTTCTACATGGTGTAGATACGGTATGGATGAAAGTGTAAGTTTTGCCATCGAAATAGAAAACAGGTATAAAGGTATCCGTTCTCCACATAAATTTAAAGGTGGCGTTTCGGGTTGCATTCGCGAATGTGCAGAGGCCAGAGGTAAAGATTTTGGATTTATTGCTGTGGATGGTGGATGGAATGTATATATCTGCGGAAATGGTGGTGCCAACCCTAAACACGCTGTTTTATTAGCTGAAAAAATTGATAAAGGAACTGCTATCACATATGTCGATCGTTTTTTAATGTACTACATACAAACGGCACAACCCTTAATGCGAACTGCTACATGGCTCGACAAATTAGAAGGTGGTATTGATTATGTAAAAGATGTAGTCATAAATGATTGTTTGGGCATTGTTGACCAGCTAGATATAGAAATGCAATTTATGGTAGATACCTACAAATGTGAGTGGAAAGAAGCGGTAGAAAGTCCAGAAATACGCGCTAAATACACCCATTTTGTGAACTCAGAAGATGCAGATGAAAACATTGAATTTGTTTCTTTAAGAGATCAAAAAATGCCAACCCCTTGGGTTTAGATTATAACTGTTGAACTAAAAAAATATTCAAAATGATAGATTCAATTTTAAAAGAATATGCAGTAACTTCCTTAGAAAATGTAGCCATTTGGTTTAAAGCCGCACCGGTTTCAAAATTTCCAAAAAACGGCGGTGCCTGCGTGAAATACAAGGAGAAGCAAATTGCCGTTTTTAATTTTACCCGACAGGGAGAATGGTATGCCTGCCAAAATTTATGTCCACATAAAATGGAAATGGTGTTGTCTCGGGGAATGATTGGAGAAGATATGGGTAGCCCTAAAGTTGCTTGTCCTCTACACAAAAATACATTTTCATTAAAAAATGGTGAGAATTTAAATGGCTCTTTAGACGCAATAGCGACCTATCCTGTAAAAATAGAAAATGGTTTTGTGTATATTGGTTTTTCTGAATAGCTTTGGACAAACCCAAACAGACTATGGCAGCATCGAATAAATTAGCAAAAGCTTTTGAACTTTTTGATAAAGCAAATGCCCAAGACCCAAATAAAGAAGAATATCAAGGGGAAATTTATGCAAAAGAGGTCTTATATGCCATTCGAATGACCACTAAATTAAATGCTTTTGCCCCTGCTGCTTCTGAAGCTCTACAACTTACCGCACGTTGTCAACATATTTGTAGATGGGAAATTCCAAGAGAATCCTATGAAATGAATAGAACGGGTTATCTAAAATGGAGGCAAGACCTTAAAAAGTTTCATACAGATAAAGCTGGAGCAATTTTAAAAGAAGTTGGGTATGATCAAAAAACAATAGATACTGTTGCTTTTCTTTTAGAGAAAAAACAATTAAAAAAAAATGAGGCTACCCAAACGCTAGAAGATGTTATTTGTTTGGTGTTTTTAGAATTTTATTTTGAACCTTTTTCGAAGAAATATTCAGAAGAAAAATTAATTGATATTCTTCAAAAAACATGGCGTAAAATGTCGGAAGAGGGGCAGCAAGCTGCCTTAAAACTTCCATTGTCGGGAGAATCACTAGCGCTTGTTGGTAAAGCACTACAAGGGTAACTATCGTTTTTTATTAAAGCCACCATCGGCTTTCAAATTAAATTTATGAGTGAAAATTTTTTTGAGCGTCCTTTAGATACGACTACATTTTTGAGAATTCAAAAATGGTACTTATTTGCATTGGCTGGTATCGCACTCACTATTATTATAGCTCAAATTTTAATTCAGGCACACCTTAATTCTCAATTAGGCGATTCTAGAGTAATTAATGTAGCTGGCCGCCAACGTGCCTATAGTCAGAAACTAGTGAAAGAGGTATTATTATTAAAAGAACCTTTAAATGTTTCCGAACAACAAAGAATTTTATCTGAAATAAAAAATACACTCTCTGTTTGGAGTATCTCACATATAGCACTCCAGTTCGGAAATGATTCTATGGGTATAGAGAAAGAAACGCATGATGATATTCTTAAGCTTTTCAAAAAAATAACACCACATCATACCGCTATAGTTAAAGCTACTGAAGATATTATCCTGCAAAAAGAAACCAATGAAAACACAACACCAATTGCCTTTAAATCGGATTTAAAAATATTACTAGACAATGAAAAGGTGTTTTTGAAATTAATGGATAATATTGTAAATGAATACGATCAAAGGAGTAAAACAGAACTTCAAAACCTTAAATATAAAGAATATTTCTTGTTTGGATTTTCATTACTAATTCTATTCTTAGAGATTCTATTTATTTTTAGACCGCTCTCTCTTCAAATTAAAAAGACAATTTCTAAATTGATGAAAAGTCAATTTGAATCTGACACCAATACTAAAAAAATACAACAGCTTTATCAAGAGAAAGAGAAATCTTTACAAGAGTTGCAAGAACTCAATTTTGTGATTGATAATGCGGCTTTATTTGCGAGTATAAAAAAGGATGGAAGTGTTGTTTTTATGAGCAAAAAATTTCAAGAATTATTAGGTTGTAATACTCAAGATTTATCAAAACCGCTGTCTGAAATATTAACCACGAATGAAGGGCAGCAACAATACTTAAAAGAGGTTTTAAAAAGTAATCTTAAAAGTTTACGATCAGAAGAAATAAAAATACACACTAAAAAAGGCACTAATTTTTGGTTAGACATGTCTGTAATTCCGTTACATCAATCTAGCAAGCAGCAAAGTGTTTTAATCTTGTGTTCAGATATTACAGAACGAAAAGAAAATCAAGCAAAAGTAGAGCTCCTTACGAAGCAGAATTTTGAAGATAAAATGCTTCAAAAGAAGTTGCAAGCTAGTCAAATTGTCGAGGGACAAGAAGAAGAACGTAAACGTATTGCAAAAGATATTCATGACGGAATTGGTCAAATGCTAACTGCCTTGAAATTCAATATAGAATCTATAAATTTAGAAAACACCGCAAAAACAACTGAAAAAATAGCCTATTTAAAAATACTGTGCACCGATTTAATAAAAGGAGTGCGTACGGCCACTTTTAACCTTACCCCACCAGAACTAGCTGATCACGGTATTTTTCCTGCCCTACATAAAATGACGACCGAATTGTCTAAATTAACTGGGAAAAACATCCTTTTTGAAAATAAGACAGATAAGAATATTCGCTTTGATTCTTTAGCTGAAACAAATATTTATAGAGTTGCTCAAGAAGCAGTAAATAATGCGATTAAATACGCTGATGCAAATTATATACTCTTGACAATTAACTATATTGATGGTATTTTAAGTGTTGTAATAGATGATGATGGTAAAGGGTTTGATGATTCTATTTTAGAAAATGGGCCCAATAATAACAGCGAAGGGGGAATGGGACTTTTTTATATGAAAGAACGTATAAGTTATATAAATGGCCGTTTATTTATAAATTCTGAGACAGGGAAGGGCACCAGAGTAACTATAAATTATAAAACCACTTAAATTTAAAGTGATTTAATTATATTGTAGAAGATAATTTCAAATGAAAATAAGAATTAAGGACAACACAATTAGATATAGATTAACCAAAAGTGAGGTGGAAACTTTTTGCGAAACAGGATTTTTTACTGGAAAAACTCAGTTTGATACTGCTGTATTTTATTATGAGTTAAAAGCTAAAGAAGGAATTTCTGTTCTTGAAGCCGACTTTTTAAAAGACACCATTACCGTTTATTTTCCTCAAGAAGACACTAAAGACTGGGCAACTAATGCTATTGTTGGCTTTGACACTATTTATAAAACCAAAAAAGGAAAAGAACTTATTATTTTAGTTGAAAAAGATTTTGTTTGTATGGATGAAACTATAGAGGACCAATCGGACAATTATCCAAATCCTAATTGTTGATTTTTAGATGTTTAAAGGTTAAGAAGGTAATGGAGACTTAATTTTATGTATAGCAAATACTCTAAGGTTAACCTAAAGTATTGTAAATAGAGTTAATATTAGAAATTTGCCATATAAGTTAAATTATATAGTTCTTTCACAATTTAAGAGAGGTTATAGACTACAAAATAGTTTTAGAATTCTATTTCAAACAATAATTTCATTTCAAAAAGGAACGCAAACATACCTGCTAGCGGAAGTAGTTGGCTTGCTATTATTTTTAAATAGGTGTAGGTTTTTGGACTGCTGTTATTTTTGAATAGTTTAGTACGCAAATCCCAACGATGAACTCCACAGATTAAGTTTACCCCGTCTAAATGATCGTCGGCCATTAAATCCCTATATAAAGGCTTTCCGTAGAATACCGAAATGTCTTCATCAAATTTTACAATAAAAGAGCTAGCCCGTTTACTAAAGCGTACCCTTGTTTTTTGATTCGTTTAGTTTTACAATTGCTACTAGTTTGCTCATAGAATTTGTTTGCTGGTTCCTTTATTTGAGGAGAAACAGAAATAATCATTTCAGGATATAAGTTAAAAAAAGAATAAACAGTAAAGCTGAGTCTATGAAATTGTTGTTTTATGCTTCCGCAGTTGCCATTTGTATTTGCCTATTATGTTTAATTCGGAAATATTTTAGACCGCTTTTTATTCCACTAACTTTAATTGGTAATAATAAAGTAGAAGATAGAGGTGAATAATAAAAAGATATATCGTAACAATTTTGGTTATGTTACTAGTTGTAAGTATGCATATGACCCCAAGAAAAGCTTGAAATATCTGAATTATTCACCGCCCTTATGAATCCTAATTACAATCAAGGTCTATTTCTAATTAATTCATAATGTTCTCTAAAGGCCAGAATAGATAGATTTTTATTTTAGTGGGTAAAGTATTTATAGTAACCCGTTTATCAGGCAATTAAACCCCTTTCTTTTTTAAGTATATAGATTAAGTAACAGGCTTGTAGTAAAAGCCAAAACCTTAATTTAAACTCGAACAAAACTTTAGGAAATAACGTATAATAGCATCAGGTATTCTCCAAAGTTTGTACATAAACTCAAATTAAATTGACAATTAATTCCTACTTTTAAACAAAAGTATAGTTTTGGAATCCCTCAAAAGAATAAAGCATATGCTAATGAATAATAAAATTAATGCTTTCAATTCTTTTTTAAAGGTTGATGAGCCATTACCATATACTTTACTTTCAAATGGCGTTGACGGAGTAGGTTTCTGCAATTTAAAAAACCAAGAAAACTTAATTATAGACTCTAAGCTTGCTCAACATTTAGGGTATACCAAGGAAGAAATGTATCAATCTAGCTTTCAACAAATCACACATCCTGACGATTTAAAGATTGATAATGATTTAGGGGATGAGTTACTCATAGGTAAACGAGATCGTTATCAGTTAGAAAAACGCTATTTTCATAAAAACGGCAACATTATATGGGTCATACTATCGGTAGCCTTGGTCAAGGACGAAAAAGGGAATCCTAATCACTACATCTCTCAAATACATAACATCACCCAAAGGAAGAATGCTGAGAAGCGCGCGGAATCTTTATACAAAATAACCCAAGCACGAAATCAGCAGCTTACTAGTTTTGCTCATATTGTATCACACAATCTCAGGTCGCATTCAGGTAATCTATCTATGTTATTCGATTTAATGGATATGGATTCTTCTGAGGCATTAAAAAATGAAATCCTGCCTTTAGTAGGCGAAGCAGTGAAAAACTTACACGAAACTGTCGACCACCTAAACGAAGTCATTGCACTTAACGATCAGGTTAGCCAACATTTAAAGCCTTTACAGTTAAACACGTTCATAGAAAAAGCAATTGTAAACATTAAATCCATACAATTAGCATCGAAATGTAAAATTAAGAATACCATAGATCCAACCATAACCGTATTGGCATTACCGGCCTACCTAGATAGTATTATCCTTAATTTCTTATCCAATGCCATTAAATATAAATCGCCCAAACGGCAACCAGAAATAAGCATAAGTAGCAAACAGGTTGACCAGTACATTGTATTAAGTATTGCTGACAACGGTATTGGTATTGATTTAAAATTGCACGAAAAGAAACTGTTTGGTATGTACAAAACGTTTCACAATCATCCAGATGCTCGGGGTATTGGTTTATTTTTAAGCAAAGGCCAAATTGAAGCTATAGGAGGTAAAATAGAAGTAGAAAGTAAGGTTGATTGTGGCACGACCTTTAAAATATATTTAAAATATGAAAATGAAAACATTTAATAGAACGTGTATCATTGACGATGACTCAATCTATGTTTTTGGCGCCAAGAAACTTATGGAATTCACTAAGTTTTGTGAAGATGTAACGGTATTTAAAAACGGCCAGGAAGCACTTACCCATTTCCAAAATGAGATGGATGATTTGCCTTGCCTGATTTTGCTAGACATTAATATGCCTATTATGGATGGATGGCAATTTTTAGATGAATTTTCAAAATTAGATGTTAGTAAAAAGATTCCCGTGTTTATGATAAGTTCTTCTATTGATCCAGTAGATCAAGATAAAGCCAAGACCTATCCCATTGTAAAAGATTACTTAGATAAACCACTTAAAATAGATCAGATGGAAAAGATATTAGCTCATTTTAAATAGATATATTGTGGATGGGTGGCAGGTGTTTGATGAACTTATTAAGATACCAGTGCCACAAAAAATCAGGATATATGTTGTAGTTCTTCTGTAGACTCAAGAGATATAGAGCGAGCTGAGCAATACGAAACGGTTAGTAACTATATTGTAAAACCATTTTCAACAGATAGATTAATGATTTAATTGCTGATATTGAAAAGGGATACTAACGTTTTAAAATGTCACAACCCCAAAAACTATAAGTGATGGATTAATTAGAATAAACCTTCCTTCTAAATGGGCAGTAATTTTAACTTCCGAATATGCCATTTATAATTACATAATATATTTTCATGGAACAATTTATACCAAAAATTTGCTGTGGTGTTTTATTGCAGTAATTTTAACTAGTTAATAATATACAAGAATGGTATGAAAGTAGTAAAAAGATATATAGCAACGATTCTAGTAGTGTTCCTAGTTGCAAGTACTAGTGAAGCCCAAGAAAAGTTTGAAGTCCCTAAATTATCGAACCCAGATTCATGGACAATGATTATGGTGCCAGATACACAATCGTATGTGAAATTTGCGAGAAACCAAGGTATTTTAGATTTGATGACGGCTTGGATTAGTGAGAACATACAACCTTTAAATATTAAAATGGTCTTGTGTACGGGAGATTTGGTAGAACAAAATGAAATGATTGTACCAGACAATGTAAACGGAAACGAGCCAAGTAGAAACCAGTGGCTGGCAGTTGCTAGGGCATTTGGGCGTTTGGATGGCAAAGTGCCTTACGTATTGGCGGCAGGGAATCATGATTATGGCTATAAAAGTGTAGAGCATAGAGGTTCCAATTATGATGTTTATTTTCCGGCGCATAAAAATGCGGCTAATAGTCCCTTATTAAGTGCTGCAGGAAAAAATGCCAACGGTCACCCAACACTAGAAAATGCCGCCTTTGAGTTTGTTTCTCCTCACGGACGTAAATTCTTATTTATGAACCTAGAGTTTGCTCCTCGAGATACTATTGTGCAATGGGCAAAAGGGGTTAGCGGACAGGAGAAATACAAAGATCATACCGTGGCACTACTTACGCATTCCTATTTAAATGCAAAAAATGAACCAATTGAAAAAGAAAACTATCCCATTACCGATGGTAATTATGGAAAAGCACTTTGGGAGAAATTAATACAACCGTCTCAGAATATCCAATTGGTTTTTTCTGGACATATTGGAGGTGCCAATGATTTTAAGGCACATGTTGGTTTTAAGGCCGATAAAAATGCGGCAGGTAAAAAGGTAAACCAAATGACATTTAATGCCCAAGCAATGGGCGGCGGATGGCACGGTAATGGAGGGGATGGATGGCTGCGAATTTTAGAATTTTTACCTGACGGAAAAACGGTAGTAGTGCATACCTATTCTCCCTTCTTTGCAGCATCGCCAGCAACCAAGCATTTAGCTCGGAGTACAGAAGAGTTTAATGATTTCTCTTTTACCTTGGATTAAACCTAAAATAAGGGAGATTCTATTCAGCAAAAAAGCTATGGAGCTATTTTCCAGTTACTTCATTTTATTCTTCAACAACACGGAGGGAGACAGGCCTTATTGGCTGGTAATTGGAAATTAATTTGGTATAATGTAAACAAAGCTGGAGATTTTTAGCGCTATAACCTGGAAAATGACCCCAGCGAAACAAAGAATATTAGTAATGATTACCCAAATAAGACCCAAGAACTCATTCAGGAATTAAATAAAAGTAGAAAGCCATCCAAGGAATTTCAATTTAAATAATGGAAGATAAAATTATAATTGAGAGATGTAAATTACTGTGGGATAAGCCATCCTCTAACTATTTTAAAGCCAGATTTAAAATCATTTTTGCCTGTGCTTTACTTGTTTGCCAGTTTGGTTATTCACAACGGAACGATGTAGTCAAGGTTGTTATTTCAATGGATAAGGAATATCAGACCATCCATAACTTTGCAGCTTCAGATGCATGGACAGCGCAGTATACGGGCTTATGGCTAGATCATAAAAAGAACAGAATGGCCGATTGGTTGTTTAGTCTGGAAAACCATACAGATGGGTCTCCAAAAGGAATTGGGCTATCGGCCTGGCGTTTTAATATTGGTGCAGGCAGTGCAGCCCAAGAAAGCGAAAGTGGGATTAAAGACTCATGGAGAAGAACCGAAGGTTTTTTAAGGGACAATGGGAGTTATGATTGGCGAAAACAAGCAGGACAACAATGGTTTTTACAGGCGGCAAAAATACGAGGTGTGGAACATTTTATAGCTTTTGTGAATAGTCCACCCATACAAATGACTAGGAATAATAAGGCGCATTCAGAGGACGGTTTGGCTGCTAATTTATCCCAAGAAAAATATGTGGACTATGGGGTGTTCTTGGCAAGCTTTCTTCATCATTTTAAAGATAGTCTAGATATTGATTTTGAATATATAAGTCCATTTAACGAACCCCAGTGGGAATGGAAAGGTGGACAGGAAGGTTCCCCTTGGAATAATAATGAATTGGCAGATGCTACCCGGGTAATCGATTCCGTTTTTATCCAGCAGAAAATAGATTCTAAAATAGAGCTTACCGAAGCCGGGGCCATAGACTATTTAACAGGGGTTAAAGAAAAGCATCACAATAGGAGCAACCAAATTGAAACATTTTTTAGTCCTGAGAGTTCCAACTATCTCGGCAATTTAAAATCGGTTGCCCAAAAGGTTGCTGCACATAGCTATTTTACCACATGGGATATTCAAAAACTTAAAAGGGAAAGAAAGCGTATAGCAGAAAAACTAGTCAAGTATCCTTCGTTGGAATATTGGATGAGCGAATACTGTATTTTAGAGAACAATGAGGAAATAAAGGGAAAAGGCCGTGATTTGGGCATGCAGACGGCACTTTATGTAGCCAGGCTTATCCATACAGATTTAACCATTGCAAATGCGAGCGCTTGGCATTGGTGGTTGGCTATGAGTCCCTACAATTTTAAGGACGGACTTATCTATGTAGACAAGGATACCGAGGATGGTAATTATTTTGACTCTAAATTGCTTTGGGCTTTGGGAAATTACTCTAGGTTTATTAGGCCAGGGGCAAAAAGGGTATTTGTGGACTATAAGGGTATCAATGAGGAAGGCAATTTAAAGGATGGGGTATTGATATCAGCCTATAAAAACCAGGATAAAAGTGTAGTAATTGTGATAGTCAACCAACATAAAAAAGCTATAGAATTAAAGTTAAATATGGCATTGCCAACAAAAACTAAGATAAAAAGTTACATCACTAACGAATCTTATAATCTTCAGAAAATGAACCAAATTTTTTCAATTAAGAAGGCGATCGAGGTTCATAGAAAATCGGTGACAACTTTAGTGTTGGAAGCCGAGAAATGAATATAAAATTAGAAACTGAGTGTACTAACAAAAGGTTGCTTTTTACCAAATCAAAATAACTCAGATTCTCAAATTATGAGTAGTTCTATTTAAGGGAGGAGGTCAGTACCAAAGAAAAACAGCATTACCATATTTATGTTAGATAGGGTAATGCTGTTTGTGTATTTTAAAGGGAGTATTGGTGCTACTTGCCAGTAACTTCTAACAATTCTTCAGCTGTAAATTCTGCTCCGGTCTTAGAAGTAACCGTTCGCAGTTCTTTAATTCTTGAAGTTCTTAGTTGTTTTGGTGTATCAGAAAAAGCACTTGTGGCATAAGAAATAATACTAGCAATATCTGCATCTGATATGGTTTTATTACTTTTTAAGCCAGGCATACCATTATTAAATTCATATTCAGTTCCATTTACAGTAACTGGCCCTTTTAATCCGTGTAGGATGATAAGCCCAAGTCTATCCATATTTTCAGCCATGAATTCAGACTTCATAAGGGGAGGAGCTAGTCCTTCTATGCCATCTCCCCATGAGCCATGACAGGCAGCACATATTTGTCGAAACAATTTTGCACCTTTGGTTCTGCCATCTTCCGGGATTCCCTTTCTAGAATAAATAGAATTTGGTCTATCATCTTTTTTAAGTTGAATATTTTGGGCGATAGATTTACTTAAATTGGTAGTTGCTATTGCTTCATTATTACTGAGTTCTACTTGCAGGCTATCCGATGTAATATCAGTAAAACCACTAACAATGGCTTCTTGATAAATTTGAGTATCCATATGTTTTTCATTTAATAGTACAAGCAATGGAAGAAACTCATCTTTAGCTTTTTCTACCCAAGTTCCTACCGTAGAACTTAAATAGAGGTCTATGGTTCTACTATTTTTCTTTGCTAAATCTGTAAAAAGTGAGCTTGCTTTCACAACATTTTCAGGAACAATAAAATCTTCTAATAATACAATAGAATGAGAAGTAACATCATCAGTACTAGAGCTAGCAACATTTGTTAGTAAATCAAAAGACAATGCATTAAGCCCCTTAAGTGCATATAAAGAATGTATTTGAGCCAAAGGAAAATTTGTATCTAAAACCAATTTTTGAAGTTCAGGAATAACTTCTGTTTTGTTTTTAAAGATAATATAGTGTTGTGCACGGTCACGTACCCAACCATTGTTGCTTTTTAAAAGTTGTACCAAATCTGCTCCAGACAATGTGTTTAAATCTGGAGTTTTTGTTGCTGTATTTTTTTTATTCTTTACACGTAAAATTCTCCCAAAGCTAATTAAGGTGTCCAATCTTTTTTCTTCAGCTTTTTTCTTTAAATATGGACTTAAGTATGCATGATGTCCAATGATACCCCTGTGCATATCTACAATATATAAATTGCCATCAGGACCATTCGATAAACTTACGGGTCTAAAACCCTCATCATAGGAAGCTAAAAACTCTTTGTTGTCCCAAGCTTGTTTGGCTTCTGTTTTATCACCACTAAACGAAAGTATGTTTCGTTTAATTAGGTTGGCTTCTGGGATACAGACAAATACATTTTCATCATAATCCATAGGAAAACCACCTCCTCTATATACCAGAGGGCCACAAGCGGCAGTTACATTAATTAGGAGACTATCTCTGTCTAGAACGCCTTTGATATACCCTCTATTTACAGAAGCTGGATTTAAAGGATACACCCGCTGATTATTTGTTAACATTTGAGTAACGCCAACTCTTGGAACAAAAAATTGGTTGCGAACTAATCTATTGGGTAAGATATGATCTCCTAATAATTGCCTAGAATTGTCATTGTAATACAAACGTCCAAAGTTATCATGTGATATTCCCCACTGTCCACGAAAGGTAGTAGGTTCTTTTATCCATTTTCCGTTTTTTCGCTGATATCTAAAGTGCGATTTTGCGTTGTAAATCCAATTGTCAAGATTTAATCGAAGACCATTGGGCTGGTGTTCAGGATTACCCTCTGCTGCATACAGAGAATCTACCAACACTCTATTTTTAGGTTTATCATTTTCTATTTCTACAAAGTATAAGTTTGGTGGCTCAGCATAAAGTAACCCATCATATACAAGGGCTATGGCTCTTGGTAAGACTAGACTATCTAAAAATACTTTGGCGTGATCTACAACACCATCTTCATCTAAGTCCTCCAATATTTTTATGCTTCCAGTAGGATCATCTTCTCCTAGGCCATCTATATTATCCATAAAGCCAGGCATTTCTGTCACCCAAATTCTTCCTTTACTATCAAAATCCATAGCAACTGGAGCAACTAGTAATGGTTCTGAAGCAACCATTTCTAATTCGAAACCTTCTTCGATTTTATAATCTTCTAAAGAAATAATGGGTTCATCGTATGTTTTTTTACAACTACTTATGGATAGTAGAATTAAAGTTGAAAACAAAGATAATTTTAGGTGAGAAAAGCGCATAAATAAAATAAATTTGACAAAAGAATGATAGAGCTACAAATCTAAATATTAAAATGGCATAAAAAAAATAACCCTTGTTTTGTTTCTTTAGGATGTCAAACAATTTTAAAAAAAACTATAAACAATTACTTTTAGGGACTTACGATACCACTTCCTTTTTTAATGTAGTCATAAACAAAGGGCATAAAACACAAATTTATAGTGTTTTAAAGAATATTTTAACGTTTTAACCTTATTTCTTCTATTTTGAAATCTTTTTTGTGTTCTTAGTCGTCCCAAATCTAATGAAATGCAAATAAGAACCCCTTTTTTATATGCAATGCTTGTACCTACTAAGACCTTTTTTATAGGAATTATTTTCTTAATTTTTACAACAGGACATACACAATTTGTAATTAATGAGCCTATTTCTCAATCCGTTTCCTTACACAAGCAAGCTTCTATTTTAAATACGGGGCAAGACCAGATTTCTTTTAATGATATGTTTGCAGCAAAGGATTCACTCCCTTTTAAAGCAATGAAAGTAGCCAAGGAAGACATTGGTTTTACAAATGAAAATTTTTGGGTCAAATTTGATCTAAAAAACAACACTAAAGAGACTTTAGGGTATTTTTTAGAAACAGCCAGACCAATTATTGATTATGTTGATCTTTATATTGTACGGACAAACGGGACAGTTGAAATTTTAAAAAATGGAGATGCCATCCCTTTTGAGAACAAGGATATTCATCATAGGAAAGCAATATTTAATATTAAGTTGCAAGCTAAGGAACATATTAGTGGCTTTTTAAGAATAAAGAGCGATGGTGAGGCTCTGTCTATGCCGCTACAATTAAGTTCATTAGATTCTTTTATTTCAGAGACGTATAAAGAACAAATTTTTTATGGACTTTTTTATGGGATATTGTTATTGGCGTTTGTAATTTATATGTTCTTTTCGGTTGCCCTTAAAAGCAGAATGTTTTTTATGTATGGTATGTACATTGTATTTGTTGGCCTACTACAATTTGCAATAGATGGTTTTTTTCATCAATATATTACGCCTAATGGGGGTTGGTTTAATGAAAAAGCAGTGCTTTTCATAGCCTTGGTTTCGTTAATTTTTTTTATACTTTATGTGAAGGATTTTTTAGAAATATCAAAAACATCAACTATTACAACCATCATTTTTAATAGTACTTTTTTGGCTTTAGGACTAATCATTACAGCCCTATTGGTAATTCCAGATTTTCTAAAGTATTGCTACCCTTTGGCTAATTTAATGGGACTAATTGTTTTAATGGAAATAATTGGGGCGTTCGTAATTTCAAAAATTAAAGGTAATAATCCAGATATGTTTTTTGCTTTTGGAATCTTTTTTCTTATATGTGGCTTTATTGTTTTTATATTGAACAACTTAAACATACTTCCAAGTTCATTTTTTGCCGATAATGGCCCCAAATTTGGTACGGGCTTAGAGATTGTGTTTTTATCCATTTCAATGAGTAATAGAATTCGTTTGCTACGATTACAGAACGATCGTAATCAGGCACTTGCATTACAACGAGAAAAAGATATGAACGCCATAAAATCGTCCTTTCTGTCGAACTTAAGCCATGAACTACGTACTCCTTTAAATTTTATTATGGGGATGGCAACATCCATACACAGTGAATCCAAGGAAGTAGAAACGCAAAACAAAGGTGAATTAATATTAGATTCATCTAAGATACTTTTGTCATCTATTAAAGACATTGTAAATTTTACAGAAATAGAAAAAGGAGAATTTAGCTTAAAAGAAGAAGCGTTTAATTTTAAAGATGTTATTCAGCAGATTGAAAGAATACTAAAACCAAAAGCGTATGAAAAGAATTTAAAACTGCATTTCCCAGACTTAAAAGATGTTCCAAAGATACTAATTGGTGATAAAGAAAAATTAACTAGAATCTTAATCAACTTATTAGATAATGCTATAAAGTTTACGGAGTCGGGTCAGATATGGTTTTCTCTAAAACATACAGTTACTAAAGAAGACAAAATAAACCTTTCCTTTAAAATTAAAGATACAGGTGTTGGTATTTGTAAAGAAAAGTTGAGTACAATTTTTGAATCTTTTACAAAAGATTCATTTCAGGACCAAAGAAAATATGGTGGCCTAGGAATGGGATTGTATATTGCTAAAACCTGTGTAGACTTACAAGGAGGAAAAATTAGGATCCAGAACAATACAAAATCAAAATCTCAAGGAATAACGGCTACGGTAGAATTGCCTTATAAAATGGAGATTGAACGTAAAAAAGCAATTGAAAAGAAGGTAGACCCTGAAGAGAGTTGGACCTTGAACTTATGCGATATTTTACTTGTTGAAGACAATAAAATGAATCAAACAGTACTAAAACTTTTGGTTAAAAAATACGAAAATATAGTAATTACAGTCGCTAACAATGGGCAAGAAGCTATTGATATATTGGAGAAATCTACTTTTGATATTGTGTTAATGGATTTACAAATGCCAATCATGGATGGATTTACCGCTATTTCAAAAATTAGAAATGGATTTGCTGGAAAGCTAGTACAGCATATTCCTATAATAGCGTTAACAGCAGATAGTACAGAAGAGTCTAAGCAAAAAGTTGCGATGCTAGGCGCAAATGATTATATGAATAAGCCTATTGATTTAAAATTATTATTTCAATCAATCAAAAACATACAACAGAATAAACCTCTTAAAAATGCAAGTTAATTTCTTAACTTTAAGGCTACACTGAGCCTCTTCCATTTTAACAAACACGGTTATAAATTAAGTAATACCCTAGAATACAATTGCCTAAAAAGGAAATGATTGTAGTATAGGGCTAAACTTGTTATGAATGGTGTTAATCAACTTTCTTTAATTGTTTTCTACATAACTATTTGTTAATGTTTTTAACAAAAACCTTTCCTTTTTTTAATATGAATAGACCAATGTCCTAACAACAGAACAAGACATTTGCCCTTGAATAACTAAATAAAAGTTTACAAATATTAAGAAAATGAAAAAAAACCAAGTAACACTAATTTTCGCCTTTTTGGCTATTATTGTAGGTCACTCACAAACCTTACTTAAAGGTAAGGTGTTAGATGAAAACAATATTCCTTTAGGCGGAGCAACTGTAATTATTAAAGGAAGCAGAACAGGAGTAGCTACAGATTTTAATGGAAATTTTGAAATTAAATCACAAGAAGAGAACACCTCCCTTTTAGTATCTTATGTAGGATACGTAACAAAAGAAGTGAATGCTAATTCTTCGCAGTTTATGGAAATTCAGCTTTTTCCAGATTCTGAAAAACTAAATGAAGTTGTTGTCACTGCTTTGGGAATTACAAGAGCGGAAAAGAAAATAGGGTACGCTACACAAAAAATTGACACAAAAATAATAGAAGAAATAAGTGCTCCAAACGTTGGTAATCTATTTACTGGCCAAGTAGCTGGTCTTTCTGTTAGTAATCCAACAGGTCTTTTTCAGAGTCCGTCTTTTTCTTTACGTGGTAAAACACCGTTAATCGTAATAGATGGTATTGCTGTAGAAACAGATTTTTTTGATGTTGCTGCAAGTGATATTTCCGATATTAACGTGTTAAAAGGAACAACGGCTTCTGCATTATATGGCTCCAGAGGTAGAAATGGAGCTATTTTAATTACCACAAAGAATGCAAAAGTAGAAGGGTTAGAAGTTTCTGTTACACACAACACAATGGTTTCTGCGGGTTTTACAGTATTTCCTGAAACACAAACAGAATACGGAAATGGATCTAATGGAAAATATGAGTTCTGGGATGGTAAAGATGGTGGTATTTCTGATGGAGATATGATTTGGGGACCTAAGTTTGAGCCTGGGGTACTTGTATCGCAATGGAACAGTCCAATTTATGATAATGTATCTGGAGAGACTACACCTTGGTGGGGAGATGTTGCAGGAACACAATATGATGATAAGTCCCGTTTTTCTAGGGTTCCAACTCCTTGGGAATACCATAATAACCTGAAAGATTTCATGGGAACAGGTTTTATTTCATCAACAGATTTTTCTATTGCAAGTAAATCTGAGAAAAGTTCTTTTAGATTGTCTGGTAATTATTCTAACCAAAAGGATAGAGTGCCAAATTCAGAATTAAAATCTGGCGGATTAAGTTTTAAGAGCACTACTCAATTAACAAACAAATTAACTTTAGACAGTAAGCTATCTTACAATAAATTATATTCTCCTAACTATCCACGTCACGGTTATGGGCCAAAAAACCATATGTATACCATTCTTATTTGGATGGGTGATGATGTAAATGGACAAGAACTTAAAGACCATTTATATGTGCCAGGGCAAGAAGGGTATCGACAAGCTAATTATAATTATGCTTGGTATAACAACGTTTATTTTGCAGCCAATGAACTGAACCAGAAGTATGATGCCAATCTTATTAACGCACAATTAAAATTAAACTATAAAATCACAGATGATTTTAATATACAAGCAAGAGGATCTGCGGTATTAAAGGATATTTTTGAGGATAGACAAAGCCCTAAAACCTACTTAAATTATGGTGATGCTAGAGATGGAGATTATAAAACATGGAATAGCGATAGGCTTACTGTAGATTATGATGTTTTAGCATCTTACAACAAAGCCATTTCGGATGATATTTCTTTTGATGTTAATGCAGGAGCCTCTACCTACTACAGAAGATACCAAAGTGAATACAACTCAACGGATGGTTTGGTAGTACCTTATGTTTATAGCTTAAACAATACAAAAGGTAATTTAAACGCAAGCACTTATTTTGAAGAAAAAGCGACCAATAGTGTGTATGCAACTTTTGGCATAGATTTATACAATGCGGTGTTTTTAACTGTTGCAGGAAGAAATGACTGGTCTTCTACTTTGCCTGTAGAAAACAGATCCTATTTTTATCCATCAGCTTCTTTAAGTACTATTGTCTCTAATTATTTAGAGCTACCACAGGCTATAGATTACTTTAAATTATTTGGTTCATGGGCAAAAGTATCTAGTGATTTAAGTCCGTACCAAACAGAAGCATATTATACCAATAATGGTGTTTTTGGCGGAAACGTTAAACTGCAATACCCTAACGGTTTGGTTAATGCTGATATAAACCCAGAGAGCTCTACTTCTTTTGAATTAGGAGCATCTACAGCCTTTTTAAAAAATACCTTTAGTCTAGATGTAACTTATTATAATGTTATAGATACCAATCAAATTATAGATTTACCAATATCCAATACTTCTGGTTTTGAAAACAGAAAAGTTAATGGTAATGAGTACACGACTAATGGGTTAGAAGTTGTTTTAAATACAACCCCTATACGTACAAATAATTTTAAATGGGATATAGGAACAAATTGGAGTAGAAAAGTCAGGAAGATTACAGAAATCTACGGGGACAATGATACCTACAATAATTTAAAACTGAATGAAAGAGCAGATAGTTACTACGCTACGGTATGGCAAAAATCTGCAGAGGGAGATTTAATTTTAGGAAGTAATGGGTTACCTATAAAAGATAATTTTCAACAAAATTTGGGACACAGTGACCCAAGTTGGACTTTAGGCTTACAGAACAATTTTACGTTTAAAAACTTAACTGTAAATGTAGGAATAGATGGTGTTTGGGGCGGTTTAATAAGATCCTTAACTGTAGAAAAAATGTGGTGGGGTGGCAAGCACCCTAACTCAACGGAGTTTAGAGATGCAGAATATGCTGCAGGCGTACCGGTTTATGTTCCAAACGGGGTAAACGTAACAAGTGGAGAATTAGTTACGGATGTTGATGGTACGGTGTTATCAGACTCGAGACAATACCAAGAAAACACGACAGCCGTTAGCTGGCAAACGTGGTCTCAAAACTATCCTTATAGAGCCGCAGTTACCTATAAAGAAAGCGAAAAATTTGCGAATATTTTTAACCGTAGTTTCTTTAAGTTACGTACACTTTCTTTTAAATACAACTTTACAGAATTAGCGAATATAGAAGGTGTGAAAAATTTAGATGTAACCTTAAGTGGTTATAATTTATTCATGTGGAAAAAGGCAGATATTATTGATCCTGATTTTGGTAACGATAATAACCTACAAGATCCATCAACAAGATATTTAGGTCTTGGTGTTAATGTTAAATTTTAGAAATAATAATAAAATGAAAAAATTAGGAATTTTAGTCGGACTATTAATTTTGATAGCCACTTCTGCTTGTCAAGATTTATCAGAAATAAACGAAAACCCAAACAACGTTAGTGAAACACATCCACAATTGTTATTAACCAACATAGCCAGCAATGCATTTAGTGTAGATGGTACAGGAGCTTTATATGCTTCTCGTATGTTGGTACAAACGGATGGAGAAAATACGGGTCAATATTACAATTGGGACAGAGCTAGCTTTGGGGACTACAATATGCTTGGTGAAGTAGCCAAAATGATACAAGAAGGAGAGCGAATTGAAAGTGATGCCTATATCGCTTTAGGTAAGTTTTTTAGAGCGTTTTATTTTTACAACCTTACCCTTACGTTTGGGGATATTCCTTACAGTGAAGCATTGCAAGGTGAAACAGAGGCGTATTATACGCCAAAATATGATACTCAAAAAGAAGTATTCGTAGGGATATTAAAAGATTTATCTGAAGCCAATGACCTTTTAGAGGGCACAAATACTATTATTGCGGGTGATATTATTTACAATGGTAATGCAATACAGTGGCAAAAATTAATTAACTCATTTCGATTAAAGGTTTTAATAACCTTATCTAAAAAAGAGAGTGATTCAGATATAAACGTAAAGAGTACTTTTGCTAGTATTTACAATAATGACCCCATAATGCAATCTATTGAAGACAATGGTCAACTTGTCTTCCTAGATGAAGAAGGAAGTAGGTACACAGAATTTAATTCTAGTGGTTATGGATCTGGGATGTATATGTCATCTACGTTTATTGAAAGATTACAGGACAAAGAAGACCCAAGACTTTTCATTTATTGTGATAGAACTAAAAATGCAAAAGAAGCTGGTTTGGCTATAGATGATTTTAATGCCTATGAAGGAGGTGATCCATTGGCTCCTTATGCAGAAGTTAATGATAAAGCTGCTGCTGGAGACGTATCCAAGGTAAACTTAAGATATACCACAGATCCTACAACTGAACCACACAATTTATTAAGCTATGCTGAATTAGAGTTTATTTTAGCTGAGGCTTCAGTTCGAGGGTGGATTTCTACAGATGCCAAAACACATTACGAAAATGGAGTAAAAGCTTCCTTTAGTTTTTACAATTCCTATGCAAAAGGTTTTGAAATGTATGTAGAAGCTTCAGATGCCGATATATATTTGGCAGGAACAGCGGTAGTTTTTGATAATGGATTGGCCACAACAGAAAAGTTAGACTTGATTTTGACTCAAAAATACCTTACATCATTTCTTCAGTCTGGTTGGAGAATGTATTTTGATCATATAAGAACGGGCTACCCAGCCTTAGCACAAACACCAGGAGTTACTCCCCCGACACGATGGATATATCCTTTATCAGAATACAACAATAACTCAGTGAATGTTGCTAGAGCGATAGATGCTCAGTTTGGAACTGGAAATGATAAAATTAGAGAAATCACATGGTGGTTAGAATAAAAATAAATAAGAAAGAATAGCTTTATAAGACCAAAGGAAAATAACACCTTTGGTCTTAATTTGTTAGATATATATGAAGGATGGAAGTAGTAGGTTATAAAATATCTATTTTAGACTTTAGTAAAGTAAAAATAAAAACACATAAAAATGAAGATTAAATACCAATTATTAGTTTTTCTGAATTTTGTATTCATATTAGGAATTGCCCAAAATACAGAAATCTTAATTAAGCCCTATTTGCAAGATGCTACACCAAGTTCCATTATTATAAAATGGGAAACATCTATCGGAGAAGAAAGTATAGTAGAATGGGGACTTACCCCTAAATTAGGAAAGAAAACAGTAGGTATTTCCTATGATATAAACTTTAGTGAAAGCAGAGTGCATGAGGTAAAAATTACAGGGTTAAAAAGATTTACAACGTATCATTATAGAGTTGTGACCAACAAAGTTAAATCGGACATTTATCAATTTAAAACACCCCCGTTTGCTAGTGATAATGAGTCGTTCAATATTGTTGCAATGAGTGATATGCAATATGATAGCAGTGAACCAGAAAAGTTTTCAGAAGTAGTAAATGAAGGTGTCTTAACGTATTTAAAAAAGGAGTACAATGGCAATTTGGCAAATAACTTGGCAATGGTTATGATTCCAGGAGATTTAGTAGTTACTGGTTCTAAGTACTATCAATGGAAAGATCATTTTTTTAATCCAGCAGAAAAATTATTTGCTGAGGTTCCTTTGTACCCTGTTCCTGGAAACCATGAAAGAAACTCTCTTTACTATTTTAAATACTTTAGCTTGCCAGAGAATGGTACAGCTGCTTATGCAGAACATTGGTGGTACAAAGATTACGGCAACACTAGAATTCTTGGTTTAGATTCTAATGATGGCTACCGTAACCTCGGGGAGCAATTAGAGTGGTTGCAAAAAGTATTGGATGAAACCGCAAAAAACGATGAAATAGATTTTGTTTTTGCGCAAATGCACCATCCACATAAATCTGAATTATGGATTCCAGGAGAAACAGATTTTTCAGGGAAAGTAGTTGCCAAATTAGAAAAGTTTTCAACAGATTCAGGGAAACCAAGTATTCACTTTTTTGGACATACACATGGGTATTCTAGGGGGCAATCTAAAGATCATAAACATCTTATGGTAAACGTAGCTTCCGCAGGCGGTGCAATAGACAATTGGGGTGAGTTTGAAGGTAAAGATTATGATGAGTTTACTGTAACCCAAGACGAGTATGGTTTTGTTATGGTAGAGGTTGATGGGGACAAAGAGGATCCCAAATTTACCTTAAAAAGAATAAGTAGAGGCAATACAATACACCCAAAAGATAACGAACTAACAGATAGTATTACCGTTTGGAAAAAAGACAGAAAACCGTCCACGCCTAAGGCACTATCTCCACAAACGGTAGTGGAAGGTTTTAAAGACATTGTTTTAAAAGCAGCGGCCTTTACAAGTACTTTTGATACTGCTTTTCATGCAGCATCGCACTGGCAAGTTTCGGAGGATAAAGATTTTGAAAAATTATCGTATGACAGCTGGAAACAACATGAAAACTGGTACTATAAGGAGAATAGGCAAAAAGATGATGATTTAACCGATGAAAAAATTAAGCGACTAAAGCCAAATACTACTTATTTTTGGAAAGTACGCTATAGAGATCAAAACTTAAACTGGAGCAGTTGGTCCAAAACGGTAACATTTAAAACAAAATAAAAGGTAATGAAACTAAAAAATAAAATTGTAGCTGTATTGCTTTTATTTGGGATGACGGTAGTTGCACAAAAAAACAAATCACCCAAAGTAATATTAATAACCTTAGACGGCTTGCGTTGGCAGGAACTGTTTACTGGCGCAGATTCCCTTTTGGTTGGGAACAAAGACTACGTAAGTAATACGGATGAATTAAAAGCGACTTTTTGGAGGAATACAGCAGAAGAAAGAAGAAAAATACTCCTTCCCTTTGTTTGGAATAAGCTTTCTAAAATGGGGCAAATATATGGGAACAGGGCAAAAAATTCTAAGGTAGACCTCACCAATACGATGTGGTTTTCATACCCAGGCTATAATGAGATATTAACGGGTAAGGCCGATGATAAAAACATTACGAGTAACAGTAAAATTAACAACCCAAACACTACTGTTTTAGAGGTGTTAAACAATACATCAGCCTATAAAGGAAAGGTTGCTGCTTTTGGTAGTTGGGATGTTTTTCCTTTTATAATCAATGAAGAGCGCTCTGGAATTCCTGTGAACGCAGGATTTGAAAAAGCGAAAGGAAATAAGCTCACGGACAAAGAAGAATTTTTGAACAAATTGCAAGGACAAACACCAAGTCCCTGGGGTTCGGTTCGCTTGGATGTTTTTACTCATAATTTTGCATTAGAATATATGGAAAAAGCACATCCAGAGGTGGTGTATATTTCCTATGGAGAAACAGATGATTTTGCACACGATGGAGATTATGACGCCTATTTAAATGCAGCACAGAATACAGATGGTTTCATTGAAGAATTATGGAACTTTACCCAAAATGATTCTTTTTATAAAGACAATACTGTTTTTCTAATCACCACAGATCACGGCAGAGGTACGCAACCCTTAGATACTTGGAAACACCACGGTGGTTCTGTTCAAGGAGCGGGGGAGGTTTGGTTTATTTCTTTTGGTAAAGGAGTTGCTAATTTAGGAGAAGTAACAAAAAATGAACAGCTGTATAGCAACCAAATAGCTCCAACAATTTTAGATATTTTAAAAAATAAGGTTGATAAGGAATCAATGCCAGCGAATCCTATACATCTCAACAAAAAATGATTCGGTACTATTTAATAATAGTATGATGTTGTGTTAACGTCTTATACATACAAAAAAACAACATTTGTAGGAAGATTGATTGTTCTTATTAGTCTCGTTTGAGTTAGTTTTAAACCGGTGTTAAAAAGCATCGGTTTTTTATTTTACCAATATGAGTAAGGCGCCAATAGCGGTTAAAACCAAGATCATTTTTCGGTAAAACTTATCTTTGATATGTTTCACTAATTTTACGCCTATAAAAATACCAACAAGAATACCTGGTAATAGTTTAAGGTTTAATAGTAAGGAATCTAGCGTAACAGTTTCCCAAACAAAAAAGTGAAAAGGAAGCTTTAAAACATTTACGATTAAAAACAACCAAGCGGCAGTGCCTATAAATTCGTTTTTTGGCAAGCGCATAGCCAAAAAATAAATGTTAGAAAGTGGACCTGCTAAATTTCCGACCATTGTAGTAACCCCTGCCAATAAACCAATAGATCCAGCAAAAGCCCAATGCGTAGGGACAGATTTGGATTTTTTTTGATCCCACCAGAACATCATCAATACTGTTAGAAGAATCATAGCTCCCATACAGTATTTAAATACTTTTTCAGGCAGGTCCTTTCCTATCAAAACTCCAAGTAACAAGCCAACAAGAACCCAAGGTAAAAATTTAACAATATACTTCCATTGCGTGTGTTTATTGTAGTAGACCACAGCAAAAATATCTGCGACAACAAGCATTGGTACTAGTATTCCAGTTGATACTTTAGAACTAAATGCAAGGGCCATAAGGGTAACTGCTATAATTCCAATGCCTTTAATTCCTGCTTTGGATACGCCAACGACTATGGCAGCCGTAAAAGCCATAATATAAGTAGTTGTCGTAATTTCTGGTGCTATTAAGAGATTCATTCGTGGTGTTTAGCGAAAAAAAACAAATGTATTCTAAAAAATAATATCTTTACGAATTAACCAATTACTAAAAAATGGAATTAAGTACATTAGATTATAGTCTTATCATTGGATTTTTCACAATTGTATTGGCTATAGGGATCATTGTCTCGAAAAAATCAGGAAAAAGTTCAACAGAATATTTTTTATCAGGTAGAACTATGCCTTGGTGGTTGTTGGGTCTTTCTATGGTGGCTACTACCTTTTCTACAGATACCCCAAATTTAGTAACGGATATTGTTAGAACAAACGGAGTATCAGGTAACTGGGTCTGGTGGGCATTTTTAATAACTGGAATGTTAACAGTTTTTGTCTATGCAAAACTCTGGCGAAAATCGAATGTAAATACAGATTTAGAATTTTATGAATTACGATATGGTGGTAAGCCTGCTAGCTTTTTAAGAAAATTTAGAGCGGTATATCTAGGTGTTGTTTTTAATGTAATTACAATGTCTGCCGTAACGCTGGCCGCCATAAAAATTGGAGGTATTATGTTAGGTTTAGAACCTTGGCAAACAGTTGTTAGTGCCGGATTAATCACGGTTACATTCAGTGCTTTAGGTGGGTTCAAAGGGGTTGTTTATACCGATTTTCTGTTGTTTTTTGTTGCAATGGGTGGCGCTATTGGGGCAGCCTATTATTTAGTTAATTTGCCAGAAGTAGGTGGTATTACAAAGCTATTGGCTAACGAAAATGTTGCAGACAAACTTTCAATCTTACCAGATTTTAGTAATACTGAAGCCATAATTACATTATTAGTTATTCCGTTAGCAGTACAATGGTGGAGTTCTTGGTATCCAGGAGCTGAACCAGGTGGTGGGGGTTATATAGCACAACGTATGTTGGCTGCAAAAGATGAAAACCATGCTATTGGCGCAACTTTCTTTTTTAACATTATGCATTATGCGTTACGCCCTTGGCCATGGATTTTAGTGGCTTTAGCATCCTTGGTTGTTTTTCCAGATTTAGCGAGTATATCAGAAGCATTTCCAAATATCACGGCAGATAAATTAGGGCATGATTTAGCATACTCTGCGATGCTTACAAAACTACCTAGTGGTTTATTAGGTTTGGTTTTGGCATCTTTGATTGCAGCTTATATGAGTACTATTTCTACCCAATTAAACTGGGGATCTTCGTATATCGTTTATGATTTTTACAAACAACAGGTAAATCCTAAAGCATCAGAAAAAAGATTGGTAGCCGTTGGTAGAATTTCTACAGTTATTTTAATGGTGTTAAGTGCAGTTCTTGCTTTATTAATGCAAAATGCAATGGAAATTTTTGAAATGCTATTACTTTTTGGTGCAGGTACAGGGCTAATATTTATTTTGCGTTGGTTCTGGTGGCGTATTAATGCATGGACAGAAATTTCTGCTATGTTTGCTTCTGGAGTTTTATCAATCTCATTAAAAGCTACTCCCTTGGGAGATTACCTTTTTAATGCAGATACAGGAGTGTTCCCGAGTTGGGGAGAAATTCCATTTGTAGTATTGGTAACTACCATTGTTTGGGTTGTTGCAACCTATGTAACTAAACCAGAATCCAAAGAGGTATTAAATAGTTTTTATAAGAAAATACAACCCGGAGGTCCAGGTTGGACTAAGGTTGTGGATGATGCTAGAACTGATAATATAGAAATTGTTAATCCTAATGAAAAATGGAGCGTTCCTTCAGGTATAGGAGCTATGGTATTAGGGTGTGTATTAATATACAGCTGTATGTTTGCAACTGGGTATTGGATATACGGAAAAACAACACAAGCTATAATTATTACCGCTATTGCTTTGGTATCAGGTTTCTTGCTTATTAAAGCATGGAACAAAATGAAAGAAAATATATTGTAAACACATAAGGTGAAAGAAAGAGTTGTATCAGTAGATATTTTTAGGGGACTCACCATTGTCTTAATGATTTTGGTGAATAATCCTGGGACTTGGTCTAAGGTGTACGCTCCCTTTTTACATGCACCTTGGCACGGGTATACTCCTACCGACTTAGTATTTCCATTCTTTTTGTTTATTGTGGGAACATCTATTGTTTTCTCGTATCAAAATAGAACTATAAATAGAGCTACCTATCGAAAAATTACCATTCGTTCCTTAAAATTAATTGGACTAGGGCTATTTTTAGGAGCTTTTACACTTACCCTTCCTTTTGTAAAAGATTTTGAAAATATTCGTTTTCCAGGGGTATTGCAACGTATCGGACTTGTTTTTTTCTTTACAGCGCTATTGTTTGTAAAATTAAACTGGAAAGTACTTATTGGTGTTTGTGTTGCAATTTTAGTTGGGTATTGGCTTTGGATGGGATTTGTACCCTTAAATGGTATGGATCCAACTTTTGAAAGGGCGCTAAACAATTGGGCCAATTTTGTGGATTTAAATGTCTTTGGTACCCATATGTGGAAAGACGATTACGACCCGGAAGGATTACTAAGTACCTTACCTGCTATAGCCTCTACACTTATGGGGATTTTTACAGGGCTTATACTAAGATCTAAAAGAACAGATAAAACAAAAATATTAGTTGGATTGGGTATTGGAATGCTTGGTTTGGGCCACCTATGGGATATTGTTTTTCCGATTAACAAAGCTTTATGGAGCAGTAGTTTTGTGCTAGTAACAACAGGTTGGGCAAATATTATATTGGCGATTATCTATTATTTCTCCGATGTAAAAGGCAAGAAGTTTGGCAGTATTTTTAAATATGTAGGCGCCAATGCCATAACAGTTTATTTTTTATCTAGCTTTACCGCTAAATTGTTTGGACTACTAAAAATAGGAGACACCTCTGTACACGGTTGGTTATTTAAAAACATATATGTATATGATTTTATGGCAATGGAATTGTCGTCTTTACTGTATGCCTTAACGGTAGTTTCTTTCTATGTATTGCTTGCCTATGTTTTATACAGAAAGAAGATATTCATAAAAGTTTAATGGTATCTAAATAGCAATTATGTTATGTCAGTTGCAGTAAACTGACTTATTACTTCTCCAATTTTTAGTAGCGTTGAAATTTCTTCTTCTGTAAAATCATAAGAAACTGGTTTTGCAATACCCAAAGTGCCATACAATGTCCCATTTAGCAACATAGGCACGGCAATAGAGCCTTCTACCTTAGTTTCTTTAGCTGCTGGACGAGCAATACCAGAACTATCAGTTTGTAGGTTACACATTTCTACAGCTTGCTTACGTTCGGCAGCAATACCAGCCATTCCTTTTCCTACAGGTATTTGGGATAGTTTGGGAAGTAAAAAATCGGGTATGCCCACCTGTGCTTGTAATTTTAACAATGAGGTTCCTGCTTCTAAAAAATGAATGGTACCCGTAGTACAGTTAAAAGAAGAAATAATTGTTTCTAGTAGGTGTTGCCAATTAATGATTGGGGCATTTAAAATGTTAGAAACGGCTTCTAATTGTGATTTGTTTATGTTCTCCATAGTAGTAAATGTCTATTTTCTTAAAGCTATTAATTTGCTAACGTATTTCCCAATGACATCAAACTCCAGATTTACTACACTGCCTTCTGTGTAGGTATTAAAAACAGTATGTTCATAGGTATACGGTATAATGGCAACGCTAAAGGTGTTTCTTCCTGAATTTACAACGGTTAAACTAGTACCGTCTATGGTAATAGATCCTTTTTCGATAGTCACATTGTTGTGTGCTGCATCATACTCAAAACTAAAAATAAAACTCCCATCCCTTTTTTCAACAGCGGTACATATAGCCGTTTGATCTATATGGCCTTGTACTAGGTGTCCGTCTAATCGAGTTCCTAGAATCATTGCTCGTTCTAAATTGACAAGATTGCCTTCTTTTAAAAAAGTAAGGTTTGTTTTTTGCAAGGTTTCATCAATGGCCGTAACGGTATATGTAGTATCATCTAACGCAATTACGGTTAAGCAAACCCCATTATGAGCAACACTTTGGTCTATCTTTAATTCAGATGAAAGAGAAGATTGTACTGTAATATGTAAGTTGCTATCTTCTTTGCGTAATGTAGATACTTTCCCTAAAGTTTCTATAATGCCAGTAAACATATCGTTTTTATTAAGTAGTTTTGTGGTGTAAATTTAGACATTATACAGTTGAATTATGCAAGAAGGCAAAAAAATTAAAGTAGGTATCTCTATTGGCGATTTAAACGGAATTGGCTGTGAAGTTGTGTTAAAGACTTTTGAAGACAGTCGTATGTTAGATTTTTGTACGCCCATAATTTTTGCATCAAACAAGACGATCTCTTATCAGAAGAATGCATTGAATTTAGATATTAATTACAATGGGGTGTATGATGCCGAAAAAGCTTTAGAGAATAAAATTAACGTTGTTAATATTTGGAAAGAAGCACCTAAAACAAACTTTGGTGAAGCGACTAAAGAAAGTGGTAGTTATGCATTAAAATCTTTGCAAGCGGCTACCAAAGCGCTAAAAGAAAACAAGATAGATGTTTTGGTTACGGCTCCAATTAATAAGAACAACATACAGTCCGAAGAATTTAATTTTCCAGGACATACAGATTATTTGGCCAAGGAATTAGATGGTAAAAGTTTAATGTTTATGGTAACAAGTACACTTAAAGTAGGTTTGTTAACAGATCATATCGCCGTAAAGGATGTTGCAGCTGCAATAACACCAGAGCTCATAAAAGAAAAAGTGGCAACCATAGAAAAATCTTTAAAAGAAGATTTTGGAATATCGAAGCCTAAAATAGCCTTGTTGGGCATAAATCCCCATAGCGGAGATAATGGTATTATTGGTAAAGAAGACGATGTTGTATTAAAGCCAACAATAACAGAACTTGCTAACAAAGGCAAAATGGTCTTTGGCCCGTATTCAGCGGATAGTTTTTTTGGATCAGACACATATTCTAGTTTTGATGCTGTTTTGGCGGCCTATCATGATCAAGGATTAATCCCCTTTAAAACATTATCCTTTGGAAAGGGCGTAAATTATACGGCAGGCTTAAGCAAAGTGCGTACATCACCAGATCATGGAACGGCTTATGAAATCGCTGGTAAGGGCAAAGCAGACCATAGCTCGTTTAAAGAAGCCGTTTTTACAGCAATAGAAATCTATAAAAATAGGGAAGAATACAAAGAACTTACTCAAAATCCGCTAAAAAAACAGCGAATTAAGAGAAATGAATAACGTTAAAAATCTTGTTTATATTAAAAAATGCCAGTAATTTAAGGCAAAATAGAAGCCAAATTAATATGAGATAATATATTTATCATTAATAGTTGGGTTTTAGTAAAATAATAATATCTTTGCACCCGCCTTTGAATAGGCTGGTACTTTTAAATTTAGTGTTGTTATGATGAAGCTAAAGGAGTTTTCCATTCCTTTTTCGGGATTAAAACAAGGAAAACACAGTTTTGAGTATAAAATTGATAATACGTTCTTTGAATCTTTTGAGTACAATGAGTTTAATGCTGCTGCTATTGATATAACAGTAAAGTTAAACAAAATGAGTACAATAATGGAGTTTGAAATGAAAGCAAAAGGCAGTGTAAATGTTTTTTGTGATATTTCTAGCGAACCTTATGACCAAGACATTAATTCTACACTAGAATTGGTAGTAAAATTTGGGGAAGAATTTAATGATGAGAATGAAGAAATATTGATAATCCCTCATGGAGATTTTCAAGTAAATATTTCGCAATACCTATATGAAATGTTGGTGTTGGCCGTTCCGTCTAAAAGAGTACATCCAGGAGTTTTGGATGGTACTTTAAAATCAAAAGCTGTAGATAAGTTAGAAGAACTACAACCAAAAGACGAAAAAGAAAATAAAGAAGATAATGATCCCAGGTGGGATGCATTAAAAAAGTTAATAACGGATAAATAAAGTTTCATAATGGCACATCCTAAGAGAAAAATTTCAAAAACCAGAAGAGACAAGAGAAGAACGCATTATAAAGCGGTTGCTCCTACAATTGCAAAAGATTCTACAACAGGAGAAATTCACTTGTATCACAGAGCTCATTGGCACGAAGGTAAATTATATTACCGTGGACAAATTTTAATAGACAAGACAGAAGAGGCGGTTGCATAATTTTGTTTTATATACTATTTGAAACTCTCACTTGATAAGTGAGAGTTTTTTTATTTTTATCAAATTTTATCAAAAACATCAAATTTTGACAAAAAGTCGTAAAAAAATGACTAATTTCCATTACATTTAGACTTTTTTCTAACTTTTTGATTCAAAAATCAAATTTAGTATGAGTAAGATATCAGCGGCAATAACCGCAGTAGGTAAATATGTTCCTGACTTTGTTTTAACGAATAAGGATTTGGAAAAAATGGTAGAGACTAATGATGAGTGGATTACCTCAAGAACAGGTATCAAGGAGCGGCGAATATTAAAAGAAGAGGGTAAAGGAACTTCTTTTATGGCTATAAAGGCTGCTGAAGATTTATTACAAAAAAGTGGAACAGATCCTAAAGAAATAGACCTTATTATTGTAGGGACAGCAACACCAGACTTACAAGTAGCGGCTACCGCAGCGTATGTAGCATCAGAAATAGGTGCGAGTAATGCTTTTGCGTATGATTTGGAGGCGGCTTGTTCTAGCTTTTTATACGGGATGTCTACAGCTAGTAGCTATATAGAGTCTGGAAGATATAAAAAAGTACTATTAATTGGAGCAGATAAAATGTCTTCCATTTTAGATTATACAGATAGAACTACGTGCATCATTTTTGGTGATGGGGCCGGAGCTGCACTTTTTGAGCCAAATGAAGAAGGATTAGGTTTTCAAGATGAATACCTTAGATCTGATGGTATTGGACGAAATTTTCTAAAAATAGATGCAGGTGGATCTCAATTGCCAGCATCGGAAGAAACGATTAAGAACAAACAACATTTTGTTTATCAAGACGGAAAAACGGTTTTTAAGTTTGCAGTTTCTAATATGGCAGATGCCGCTGCTAAAATAATGGAACGAAATAATTTGGAAGAAAAAGACGTAGATTGGTTGGTGCCTCATCAAGCCAATAAACGTATTATAGATGCTACCGCCAAAAGAATGGGCGTAAATCCATCTAAAGTTATGATGAACATTCAGAAATATGGGAATACAACATCAGCTACCTTACCATTATTATTGGCTGATTACGAAAAGGAACTAAAAAAAGGGGATAATCTTGTATTTGCTGCTTTTGGTGGTGGCTTTACCTGGGGTTCTATTTATTTAAAATGGGCCTATAACTCTTAATACTATATAACTACAACTAAACAAAATCTAATTTTTATGGATATTAAAGAAATTCAGAATTTAATTAAGTTTGTTGCCAAATCTGGGGCTAGCGAAGTTAAATTGGAAATGGAAGACATTAAAATTACCATTAGAACAGGTGCATTAGGTTCTTCTAGCGGAGAGACTACTATTGTACAACAAATTCCTATGGGTCAACCACATATGGCGCCACAACCAATGGCAGCGACACCTGCTGAAGAAGCACCTGCTAAAAAGGAAAATGAAGATGATAAATACATTACTATAAAATCACCTATCATTGGAACATTTTATAGAAAACCATCTCCAGATAAACCATCATTTGTAGAGGTAGGAGATGCTATTAACCAAGGCGATGTACTTTGTGTAATAGAAGCGATGAAACTTTTTAATGATATAGAATCTGAAGTTTCAGGTAAGATTGTAAAAGTGTTGGTAGATGATTCTTCCCCAGTAGAATTTGACCAACCGTTGTTTTTAGTAGACCCATCATAAGAAGTTTTAAGCGCTAAATACGATTAAGGTATTTAGAAATTAGAATTTTAATTTTAAATTTCATTAGATGTTTAAGAAAATACTTATTGCAAATAGGGGAGAAATAGCGTTGCGCATTATTAGGACCTGTAAAGAAATGGGGATTAAAACCGTGGCGGTATACTCTAAGGCAGACGAAGAAAGTTTGCACGTTAGATTTGCGGACGAAGCGGTTTGTATTGGCCCCCCTCCTAGTAGCGAATCTTATTTAAAAATACCAAATATTATTGCAGCAGCAGAAATAACCAATGCAGATGCAATACACCCAGGATACGGATTTTTATCTGAAAATTCTAAATTTTCAAAGATCTGTGCTGAGCACGAAATAAAGTTTATAGGGGCTTCAGGCGAACATATAGACCGGATGGGAGATAAAGCCAGTGCAAGAGAAACTATGAAAAAAGCGGGTGTACCCACTATTCCGGGTTCTAAAGGCTTGTTAAAAGATGTTGCTGAGGCTAAAAAAGTTGCTGCTAAAATGGGATATCCAGTTATGGTAAAAGCAACTGCTGGTGGTGGAGGTAAAGGAATGCGTGCTGTTTGGTCTGAAGATAAAATGGAATCCCTTTATGAAAGTGCTGTACAAGAAGCAACTGCTGCCTTTGGAAATGGAGGTATGTATATGGAAAAGTTAATTGAAGAGCCTAGACATATCGAAATTCAAATTGTTGGAGATCAGTATGGTAAAGCATGTCATTTATCAGAAAGAGATTGCTCTATTCAGCGTAGACACCAAAAGTTAACAGAAGAGACACCTTCTCCGTTTATGACAGACCAGCTGCGTAAAGATATGGGAGAAGCGGCAGTGAAAGCCGCAGAATTTATTAAGTATGAAGGTGCTGGAACTATAGAGTTTTTGGTTGATAAACACCGAAATTTCTATTTTATGGAGATGAATACTAGAATACAAGTAGAACACCCCATAACAGAGCAAGTAGTAGATTATGATTTGATACGAGAACAAATATTAGTTGCGGCTGGTGTTCCAATTTCTGGAAAAAATTATTTTCCAAAATTACATTCTATAGAGTGTAGAATTAATGCGGAAGACCCCTATAACGAGTTTAGACCGTCTCCAGGAAAAATAACAACATTACACACACCAGGTGGACATGGAATACGTTTAGACACTAATGTGTATAGTGGGTATACCATACCACCATATTATGATTCTATGATTGCGAAGTTAATTACAACGGCGCAAACAAGGGAAGAGGCTATTAATAAAATGAGACGTGCCTTGGATGAATTTGTAATTGAAGGTGTAAAAACTACCATCTCTTTTCACAGACAATTAATGGATCATCCTGATTATTTGGCAGGGAATTATACTACTGCTTTTATGGAATCTTTTGTGATGAAACCTAAAGCTGAAGATTAGAACCCAAAAAAGGTCTAAAATTCCATTTTTGTGTCTTTGTACGGTGCAAAAATGGAATTTTTAGGTTTTCCGAGTACATTGTATTCAGCTAAATAAAACTGATATGCTATTCCTTTTCGGTCTTTTTTAGTTTTGAAGAAGCTGAATACTTACCAAATTGCCATAGCACTGTTTTTAGACCCTTTAGTAGGGAGATAAAAAAGCATCAATTTCTTTTATGGTAAATTGAGATTATAAACAGTATTAGTTCCTATTTTAGTAGCATGAATTTTAGTTATTGGGAACACAAAACGTGGTTATCGGCTATAGATTTTACAATCGTTGGCAGTGGTATTGTAGGGTTACACTGTGCCCTATATGTAAAAAAGCGTTTTCCTAAAGCTAAGGTTCTACTGTTAGAAAAAGGAATGTTACCACAAGGCGCTAGCACTAAAAATGCAGGTTTTGCTTGTTTTGGAAGTCTTTCAGAGATACTGTCAGATTTAGAATCACATTCAGAAGCAGCGGTTGTTGCTTTGGTAAAAAAAAGATTAGACGGTATTCATTTGTTGCGGAACAACCTAGGAGATGCCGCAATTGGCTATAAAAATTACGGTGGTCACGAACTATTTTTAGAAAATAAACTTGATTTGTACCAGCATTGTTTGGATCAAATGGGGCATGTAAATAAGATGTTACAAGCTGTTTTTGATGAAGCGCCGTTTAAGACTAATGTTAATAGGTTTAATTTTAAAAAAACACAAGAAAATTATATTACACATACCTATGAGTCGCAAATTGACACAGGTAAAATGATGCAAAGTTTGCTGCATAAAGTGCAACAACAAGGGATATTAATACTAAACAATGTTAGTGTACAGTCATTTACAACACTAAATAATAGTGTAGCCATACAAACGGATACATTTGCGCTTCAGACAAAAAAATTAATGGTTGCCACCAATGGTTTTGCAGCGCAATTAGTACAAGAAAAAGTGAGTCCAGCACGGGCACAAGTTTTAATAACACAACCTATAAAGAATTTACATATAAAGGGAATCTTTCATATAGACCAGGGGTATTATTATTTTAGAAATATAGAGGATAGAATTTTATTTGGAGGCGGAAGAAATTTAGACTTTACAACAGAAGAAACAGCGGAATTTGGACAAACAAGTCTAGTGCAAAACCAGCTTGAAAAAATGCTTAAAGAGATTATTTTACCCAATATACCTTTTAAAATAGACCAAAGATGGAGCGGTATTATGGGGATGGGCAAACATAAAAATCCTATTGTAAAACAAGTTGCACCTCATGTGTATTGTGGTGTGCGTTTAGGGGGTATGGGTATTGCCATAGGTAGTTTAATAGGAAAAGAATTAGCAGATTTAGTAGAATGGTAGACAAGAAAGTGCTTTTAAAGTTTTGTACAAGTTTTGTAAACGATAGGGTTTCTAGAATTCAAGAAAACATATCAGGTGTACAAGAGTCGCTTACTTCGGAGACAAAGAGTAGTGCAGGCGATAAGCATGAGACAGGTAGAGCTATGCTGCAGTTAGAACGTGAGAAACTGGGACAGCAGTTGCTAGAAGCTGAAAAAATCAGGCAAACCCTATCTAAAGTAATTATAAAGAATACCACCAAAACAATTGGTTTGGGAAGTTTGGTGTTTACAGCAAAAAACAATTACTTTTTGGCCATATCTGCAGGAGGGTTTAAGTCGGGTAACACAAACGTGTACTGTATTTCTACAGATACACCAATTGGTAAATTAATACTGGGCAAGAGCAAAGGAGATAATTTTGTTTTTAATGATGAAAACATTGCCATTACTGAGGTTGTCTAAAGTAAAAATTCTGCTCCCAGCACAACTATGTTGGGAGCGGAATTTTACACGAAAAAGAGAAAATTTTAATTTACAGTAATGGTGCTATCTATAGCTATTGGATTTAAAGGACAGAAGTATACATACGCTCCTTTTCTAAAACCGTAGCATTAAACTTTTCTGATGTGCCTTTTGAAACTGCTTTTGTAATATAAGCTGTTTTAATATGGCTCTTTGGTTTGCTAATATCTTGTCCCTTTTGTACAAGTACAAAATCAACATCACAGCCAACGTTTTTGTTTGAAATTTTAAAAATATAGGTTCCTTGGTTAACCGTAATTTTTTCTGTGTAAATTGATTTTCAGTCTGTTCTAAAGAAATTACTTTATGAACTTTTTATTCATTTTGTCTTGAGCGTTACTTGTGAATACAACACCTGTCAATAAGGCTACTAATGCAATTTCACTTAATATAATTTGTTGTGGGGTGCTTTGGTTGTACAGTGCAAAGATATTAGAAAGTGTTTTTGAACTCTTAAAAAGTAGTTCTGCTTAGTCACTTACTTTACGCTTGGTTTTGTAATGCTTATCAACCAAAAACATTAAATTGGTGTACCAGATCTATTTGCTGATTGTTTAGCTTTTTTAATGTAAGTTGATCTTTAGTTAAACGGGTACATATAATTATAAGTTTTTTAAGAGCATTTGAAGCATATCTCCTTGTATTTTGTCAGATGATTAAATTCGTCTATAAATCTCGTATAGGGTGTTAAACTTACGCTGTTGTTCTTCGGGTATCGTTATTATAAGTAGCTCTTGAGTGCCAAAAAATAAGATCCCGTTACATAACATTTCGCTACTATGATCTCTTATGCAGTAAAAAGGCTTGTTAAATATAAATGCTGTTAATGGCTTTTTTATTTTTTGATAAGAAACGTAGTGTACATAGATGGTTGTTGTTAATTGGGTGTAAATTTATAAGGGTATTGTCTATTTTTAAAGTTAGTAGTCTTTTATTTTGGACTTACAATATTACTAAAAACAATAAAATCCCAGGCATTGTCTGGGATTTTAAATCTATTGGATACTATTATTTATTACAAATCACTTGATTCTATTTCTGTAATACGTAGCGTATTTACCATACCTTTATTTTTAATTGGCATAGCGGCTAGACTAATAAGCATATCACCTACATCAAGAAAACCTTTTTTACAAGCGATTGCATTTACATCGTCTATAGTTTCATCTGTGGAAACATACTTGTCATAATAAAAAGCTTTAACACCCCATAAAAGGTTTAACTGTGTTAATATTCTTTTGTTAGAGGTAAATACTAGAATGTGTGCACTTGGCCTCCAAGCAGATATTTGAAAAGCAGTATAGCCACTATTTGTTAATGTAGAAATTGCCTTGGCTTTAATTTCATTGGCCATTATAGCAGCATGGTAACACACCGATTTTGTGATGTATCTATTTGTTCTAATATGCGGTGGGTTAAGTGGTACGGTAATTAAATCGGAATTTTCTACACTCATTAGAATGCTACTCATTTTCTCGATTACTTGTACGGGATAATTACCTACAGAAGTTTCGCCAGAAAGCATCACAGCATCTGCACCATCCATTACGGAGTTGGCAACATCATTAACTTCCGCACGTGTTGGTGTAAGGCTTGTAATCATTGTTTCCATCATTTGAGTAGCAATAATTACAGGAATACGAGCTTTTTTAGCTTTTAAAACCAACTGCTTTTGTATTAGTGGTACTTCATGTGCAGGCACTTCTACGCCTAAATCTCCACGAGCCACCATTAAACCATCACAATAAGCAATAATTTTATCAATGTTTTCTACAGCTTCAGGTTTTTCAATCTTGGCTATAATTGGAATTTTATGCTCAGAATGTTCTTTAATTAAATTTTGCAAATCAATTAAATCTTGACTGAAACGAACAAAGGAAAGTGCTAACCAATCTACATTTAGTGAAATAGCAAAAATAGCATCTTTAATATCTTTTTCCGTTAGTGCTGGTAAAGAAATGTTTGTGTTTGGTAGGTTTACCCCTTTTTTAGATTTTAAAGGACCTCCTTGAACAACCTCAGCTTTTACTTCATCTTTTTGGTTTGTAGTAAGCACTTTAAACATTAGCTTACCATCATCTAAAAGAATATGTTCTCCGGGCTTTACATCTCTAGGAAAGCTATCGTAGTTCATATAAACTCTCTCTGCAGTACCTTCAAAAGGGGTACCTGTTATAAAAGATATTTTATCTCCAGGAGCAACTACTACTTCGCCAGCCATCACACCCACTCTAAGTTTTGGGCCTTGTAAATCTGCTAATATAGAAGTGTTAGAGTCTAACTCATCACTTAATTCACGTATCATTTTTACACGCTCTGTAACATCTGCATAATCAGCATGAGAGAAATTAATTCGAAATACATTTACCCCAGCATTAATCATATCTCTTAAAACCTCTTTTTTGCTTGTAGCGGGTCCTAATGTTGCTACTATTTTTGTTTTTTTGTTATTTGGCATTCTTAAAAAATTAAGTTGTTTTTAGATTTTAGGTTTTCAACATCAATACTATAAGCAGTTACAACGTTAGGCATATTTACTATCTGTTTTAAAATAGACTCCAGTTTCTGTTCGTCTTCTTGCTCAATCTTTAAAAAATAATCTACTTCTTTATGTTCGGGGACAAGGTAATGTGTTGTATATGATAGTTCACCACTAAACAGACCTCCTTGTTTCTCTTGTTCTTCTAATATACTATGGTTGCTAATTAAAGTCCAGCGAATGTCATTTCTAATATCATCCCATTCAAAAAACGGGAATGAAGTATGCTGGTTTACATCTAAATCTGTTTTTGCTCTTTTAAAGTTAGATTTTAGGTGTAAATTAAAAGAATAACCTATTGCATAATCTTCTAGATTACTATGAAGCGCAATTAAAAAAAAAGAATCTTCAAAAATATATTCAGAAATTTTATGCGTTGTTCCCATATCCTTTTAATATCTGAAAGGGTAAATATAGGATTAATACCAATACTAGCCTAGTATGTTTAAGGGTTTACACAAGGTATTTAGTACGAAAACGTTTGAGTATGCTCGTTTTCTTTCTAAGGGTTCTTTATTTTTTTTTGTAGTGCAAAAAATGCGCGTTTTGAAGCCTGTTCTTCCGCTTTCTTTTTTGAGGTAGCCCTAGCTTTAGAAACAACGATATGGTCTATGGAAAGTTTTACAGCAAAATGCTTTAGCGTATCATTGCCTGTATCTTCATATACATTATAATGGAATTGTTTCTTTTGTTTTTGACACCATTCAATAATTAGGCTTTTATAGCTTATAACTTTACCTTCTAACAACTCTATGTCTACATAAGGCTCAATTACTCTTTCGGATATAAATTTTTCACAATAATGATAGCCTCTATCTAAATATATGGCGCCAACCAAGGCTTCAAAAACATTGCCGTGAATATTGTCTCCAAAATGGGATTTAGATATTCTACTTTCAACATATTTGATAAGGTTTAAATCTTTTCCTAGCTCATTTAAATGCTCTCTACTCACAATTTTAGATCGCATTTTAGTTAGGTAGCCTTCATCTCCTAGAGGCACTTCATTGTATAAATACTTAGAAATAATTGTACCCAGCATTGAGTCGCCTAAAAACTCTAAGCGCTCATAATTCATTGGGTTACCGTCAGTGTCCTTTCTGTTTGCTGAACGGTGTAAAAAGGCTTTTCTGTAGATGTCAATGCTTTTAGGTTTAAAGCCTAAAATATGCGTTATTCCTAAATAAAAATCCCCACCCTTATTAGAGTGGGAATTAAATATTTTGGAAATCAAACTCATTATTTTAACTAAGTTTTTTAAAGATAACACATGCATTGTGTCCGCCAAATCCGAAGGTATTGCTCAAGGCAACATTTACGTCTCTTTTTTGTGCTTTATTGAGCGTAAGATTTAATTTGGGGTCTATGTTTTCATCAACCACAGTATGGTTAATTGTGGGAGGCACTATACCGTGTTCCATTGCTAAAATAGATGCAATTGCTTCAATAGCACCTGCAGCGCCAAGCAAATGGCCAGTCATAGATTTCGTAGAATTAATATTTATTTTAGGAGCATGTTCTCCAAATACTTTTGAAATTGCTTTTAATTCTGCCACATCTCCTAATGGAGTAGAGGTACCGTGAGTATTTATGGTATCTATATCTTCTGGGTTTAAGCCAGCGTCTTTTAAACAATTTTGCATAACTCGTACAACACCAATTCCTTCTGGGTGTGGTGCCGTCATATGATATGCATCACTAGATAAGCCGCCACCAGCAACTTCGGCATAAATTTTTGCACCTCTTGCCACAGCGTGTTCATATTCTTCAAGTATCAATGCACCAGCTCCTTCTCCTAATACAAACCCATCTCTGGTTGCGTCAAAAGGTCTAGAAGCAGTCTCTGGACTTTCATTTCTTGTAGATAATGCGTGCATAGCACCAAAACCTCCCATACCTGCAATGGTTACAGCAGCTTCACTACCACCAGTAACAACAACATCACAATGACCTAAGCGTATAGTGTTTAAAGCGTCTATAATTGCATTTGCAGAGGATGCACAAGCAGATACAGTTGTATAATTTGGCCCCATAAATCCATATTTAATAGAGATATTTCCAGGTGCTATATCAGCGATCATTTTAGGAATGAAGAAAGGGTTAAACCTTGGTGTGCCATCTCCCGCTGCAAAGTTAAGTACTTCGTTCTGGAACGTTTCTAAACCTCCAATGCCAGCCCCCCAAATAACACCTACTCTAAATTTATCTAAAGCATCTAAATCTAATTTAGAATCTGCAATAGCTTCATCAGCTGAAACTAGTGCATATTGCGCAAACTTGTCTAGTTTACGTGCCTCTTTTCTATCAAAAAAGTCTTCAGGGTTATAATTTTTTAATTCGCAGGCAAATTTTGTTTTAAATTTTTCTGCATCGTAATATGTTATGGGAGCACAGCCACTTTTTCCATTTATTAATCCATCCCAATACTCCTCTATGTTATTGCCTATTGGCGTTAAAGCTCCAAGACCCGTAACTACAACTCGCTTTAATTGCATGAACTTAAATTTTATTAAATCAATTAAGAAATGTGTAAATTATAAAAAAAAATCCATGCAGCAATACTACCACATGGATATTTTATAATCTTGTTCAAGATATAATAAATTACTTCGCTTCTTCTATATAACTTATTGCTTGACCAACTGTCGCAATGTTTTCTGCTTGATCATCTGGAATTTGAATATCGAATTCTTTTTCGAATTCCATAATTAACTCAACAGTATCCAATGAATCCGCTCCTAGGTCGTTGGTAAAGCTCGCTTCTGTAACAACTTCGTTCTCGTCAACGCCTAATTTGTCAACGATAATAGCTTTTACTCTTGATGCAATGTCTGACATAATATTTGGTTTTAATAATTTTAATTGATGGCAAAAATAAAAAACTTTGGATTAAATACACCATTTGTAGTTAAAATGTAACAATTTTTAATTCATTTTAATTCATTAGTGTTAATTTTACGGCCATAATTTATCTTAAATACTAACTTTTTTTGGTGCTCTATGAAACGTATTGTTCTACTTGCTTCTGGTTCTGGTTCTAATGTAGAGAACATCGCAAATTACTTTAAAGACAACCCTTTGGTTACTATCGCCACTGTGCTTACTAACAAAAGGAATGCTAAAGTTATAGACAGATGTAACAGATTAAATATCAATGCATTGTATTTTAATAATCATTCGTTTTCTAAATCAGATTGTTTGGTAAATATTATTAAATCTATAGATCCTGACCTAATTGTGTTGGCTGGATTTTTATTGAAAATACCCGAAAATTTTGTAAAAACTTTCCCTGATAAAATCATAAATATTCATCCTGCCTTATTACCAAAATATGGAGGTAAAGGAATGTATGGAATGAACGTTCATAATGCTGTAAAAAAGGGCAAAGAAGTAGAAACTGGAATCACAATTCATTATGTTACTGAAAATTATGATGAAGGAGCCATAATTTTTCAAGCTAAAACAGTAGTTTCTGTTACAGATTCTCCTGAAGATATTGCACTAAAAGTACATAGTTTAGAGTACGAGCATTTTCCAAGGGTAATTCATCAACTTTTATCAAGCTAAATGACTAAAAAAGGAAAATTTTATACTGTTTGGAAAGGTAAAAAGCCTGGAATTTATGATTCTTGGTCGGGCTGTAAGGCCGCGATTGATGGAGAAAAGGGTGCGCAATACAAGTCTTTCCCTACTTTTGAGACTGCAAAAAAGGCCTTTAACGGAAGTTATGACGATTATAAAGGGAAAAAATTAGGTAGTCTGTTGTCTGTGCAAGAGCTTCAAAGAATTGGAAAACCTAATTACAATTCTATTTCTGTAGACGCAGCTTCTAGTGGAAATCCAGGCGTGATGGAATATAGGGGTGTAGATACAAAAACAGGGAAAGAGCTTTTTAGACAAGGTCCTTTTAAACAAGGTACAAATAATATTGGAGAGTTTTTAGCTTTAGTACACGGCTTGGCTTACCTAAAGAAAAACGAAAGTGAAAGAATTTTGTACACAGATTCTAGAACAGCTATGAGCTGGATTCGCAAAAAAAAATGCAACAGTAAATTAAAGGAATCTGAAAAAAATAAAGATGTATTTGAGTTGATAAACAGGGCGGTTGATTGGTTGAACACGAATACCTATAAAACGACTGTTGTGAAATGGGAGACCAAAGCATGGGGAGAAATTCCTGCAGACTTTGGGCGTAAATAATTCTTTTCCTTTTTTTATAAATTGATGTTCCAATGCTTCGGATTTACTATTTCAAAAACGTATCTTTGCGCCAAAATTAGGTTTATGAGCAAATTATTAATTGTGGGCACTGTAGCTTTTGATGCTATTGAAACTCCTTTTGGTAAAACGGATGTAATTCTTGGAGGAGCAGCTACTTATATTGCTTTGGCTGCGTCACAGTTTAAAGTAGATGCCGCAATTGTTTCAGTGGTAGGTGACGATTTTCCAAAGGAACATTTAGACTTATTAACTAGTAAAGGAGTAGACTTATCTGCTTTAGAAATAATAAAAGGAGGAAAAACTTTTTTCTGGAAAGGAAAATACCACAACGACTTAAATTCTAGAGATACGCTGGCCACAGAGCTTAATGTATTGGCAGATTTTATTCCTAAAGTTGCCGAAAACTATAAAGATTCGGATGTTTTAATGTTAGGAAACTTGCATCCATCCGTCCAAATGAGTGTTATCAATCAAATGACAAGTAAACCAAAACTGATCGTTTTGGATACTATGAATTTTTGGATGGATAATGCCTTGCCTGAATTATTAGACGTAATTAAGCACATAGATGTTATTACAATAAATGATGAAGAGGCTAGACAATTAACAGGAGAATATTCTTTGGTGAAAGCAGCAGCTAAAATACAAACAATGGGACCTGAATATGTGGTTATTAAAAAGGGAGAGCATGGCGCATTATTATTTAATGACGACAATGTTTTCTTTGCACCAGCATTACCGTTAGAAGAAGTTTTTGACCCAACAGGAGCAGGTGATACATTTGCAGGAGGTTTTGTAGGATATTTGACGCAAACAGGAAATGTATCGTTTAGCAATCTAAAGAATGCAATTATTCATGGATCAAATTTAGCTTCGTTTTGTGTAGAGCGCTTTGGTACAGAACGTTTGCAAAATTTAAAAAAGAAAGAAGTAGATAAAAGACTGCATCAGTTTACTGAATTAACGCAGTTTGATATAGAATTACAATAACCACAAGCCCTTTTATGGGCTTTTTTTAATATCAATTTATAAGCGATGAGTGACGCCATTAAACATGAATGTGGAATTTCCATGATTAGGCTCTTAAAGCCTTTAGAATATTACAAAGAAAAGTACGGTACAGCATTTTATGGAGTAAATAAAATGTATCTAATGATGGAGAAACAGCACAATCGCGGACAAGATGGTGCTGGTTTTGCTAGTATCAAATTGGATATGGAGCAAGGAGAACGCTATATGAGTAGAGTACGTTCTGCGGAAAGTCAGCCAATTCAAGATATATTTGCCCAAATAAATGATAGAATAAATTCTTCCATGCAAGAACATCCGGAATATGTTGATGATGTTGCTTTGCAAAAAAAGAACATACCTTATATAGGAGAGGTTTTATTGGGGCACGTACGTTATGGAACCTTTGGGAAAAATAGTATAGAAAATGTACATCCTTTCTTAAGACAAAACAATTGGATGCATCGTAATCTTATTGTTGCGGGTAATTTTAATATGACTAACGTTAATGAACTTTTTGACAATTTAATACAAATAGGTCAGCACCCAAAAGAAAAAGCAGATACGGTAACCGTAATGGAAAAGATAGGTCATTTTTTAGATGATGCTGTAGCTAAACTGTACAAACAAATAAAGAAAGAGGGTTTTACCAAACTAGAGGCCTCGCCTATTATTGCAGAACGATTAAATGTTGCTAAGATTCTTAGAAAGGCAGCTAAGAACTGGGATGGAGGTTATGCTATGGCCGGACTTTTAGGACATGGTGATGGATTTGTACTTCGGGATCCAGCAGGGATAAGACCCGTGTATTATTATAAAGACGATGAGGTTGTTGTAGTTGCATCAGAAAGACCAGCAATACAAACTGTATTTAATGTTCCGTTTGAAGAAGTAAAGGAATTAGACCCAGGTCACGCTCTTATCGTAAAGAAAAGTGGAGAAATGGGAATCAAACAGATTTTGGAGCCCACCGAACGCAAAGCTTGTTCTTTTGAACGCATTTATTTCTCTAGAGGTAGTGATAAGGAAATCTACCAAGAGCGTAAAGAGTTAGGGAAATTACTTTTCCCACAAATTCTAGAGGCCATAGATGATGATATTAAAAACACCGTTTTTTCATACATACCCAATACAGCCGAAACATCATTCTACGGTATGGTTAAGGAGGCTCAGAACCATTTAAACCGCAAAAAAGAAGAGCAAATCCTGTCTATTGGAAGGAAAATAACTTCTGAGGAACTGCATGCCATATTAGAAGTACGACCAAGGATTGAAAAAGTAGCTATAAAAGATGCCAAGTTACGAACCTTTATTACACAAGACAGTAGTAGAGATGACCTTGTAGCCCATGTGTATGATATTTCTTATGGTTCTGTACATAAAGGAGACAACCTAGTAATTATAGATGATAGTATTGTACGTGGTACTACCTTGAAAAAGAGTATCCTAAAAATATTAGATCGCCTATTACCAAAAAAGATCATAGTTGTTTCTTCTGCTCCGCAAATTCGTTATCCCGATTGCTATGGTATTGATATGGCAAAGCTGGAAGACTTTATAGCCTTTAGGGCGGCATTGGCACTTCATGAGGAACGCGGAACGCTTTCTGTGGTGGAAGATATTTATAAGAAGTGTTTGAGTCAGGTAAATACAGCCGACAAGGATGTTATTAATTATGTGAAAGAGTTTTATGCTCCTTTTACAGCGGTAGAAATTTCTAAAAAAATTGGGCAACTATTAAGTCCGCCAGAAATGAAAGCTGAGGTAGAGATTATATATCAAACCGTAGAAAGCTTACACGCCGCTTGTCCGAAAAATTTGGGAGATTGGTATTTTACGGGAGATTACCCTACACCAGGAGGAAGACGCGTTGTAAATAAGGCGTTTATTAATTTTTTCGAAGGTAAAAGCGAAAGAGCGTATTAGAAAATAATCGATGAAATGCACCCTTAAAGGTATTTCATCGACAAAAAGAAGACTTTTAACTTATTTATGTTTTAATATGGCTGTTGTGGAGCTAATTTCGGAGTACCATAACATAAGTAGGTTAAGTTCATGGTAAAATTTGGGGCAAAAAGACGGAGGAAACTCCGTCTTTTTATATATAGGTGGTTTAACCAATGATAAGGGAGTTGGTCTAAAAGATTGTTAAAATGCGCTAATGTATCATACCTTTGAAGAACTATGACATAAGTAGGTTAAGTTTATGGTAAGATTTGGGGAAAAGGTGGAGGAAACTCCATCTTTTTATTTTTATAGGCAGTTTAACCAATGATAAGGGAGTTGGTCCAAAAGATTATTAATAATGCACTAAAGTATTATATCTTTGAAGAACCATAGCATAAGTAGGTTAAGTTTATGGTAAGATTTGGGGAAAAGGCGGAGGAAACTCCGCCTTTTTATATTTATCCCTTTTTTTAATTTTTTAAAAAACGTTGATAAATATTATAGTAATTGTACACTTGGTCTAATATACATAGTATTTTGACTGATTATATTTTTACAACCATTACAATACTATACTTTTGGAGGACCATAGCATAAGTAGGTTAAGTTCATGGTAAGATTTGGGGAAAAAGGTGGAGGAGACTCCGCCTTTTTATTTGCTTAAAATCAAGCATTTACACTATGGTAAGCCCTGTATTAAGAGAATATTAACTGGCTCCACTTAATTTTTTTCATTTTTCATTTTTTTATTAGACACAATACCAGTAATTTAGCACTGCCATAGCATAAGTAGGTTAAGTTTATGGTAAGATTTGGGATGAAAAGGATGGAGTTTTCTCCATCCTTTTCTGTTTTATAGAATTTTCATTTATTTAAGAATATTATCCCGTCCTGAAATAGTGATATGCTAAATCCTTAGTGTAATGAAGACATCATTAAATACTGGGTATGTAAAGCGTACTCAAAAAGATTACTCGGTTTCTTTTAAGCTTCAAGTTGTTTGAGAAATAGAATTAGGTCAACTTGATCGGCTTGAAGCTAGCCATAAATACGGGATCCAAGCTAGGTCTACTATTACCCAATGGTTAAGAAAATATGGTACCTTTGATTTGGTAACCTATCTAAAAGAAACTGAGGCAAGGACATCCGAACAGAGAATCCTTGAATTGGAGGCCAAAGTAAAACTCCTTGAAAAGCAAAAGGCAAGAGCAGAGCACCTGGCCGATCGAGCAAATAAAAAAGCAATTATTTTTGATATGCTTGTAGATCTGGCAGAGAAGGAACATAAGATCGATATCAGAAAAAATTACACACCCAACTCATCGACCTCTTCAAAGAAGAGCGCGAAGAAGCGTTAGTTTTTACCTGAAATTTGCTCGGGGTAAACAGGCAGGAAATTATATTTTTTACTCAAAGACCAACTGTCTCTTTTAAAAGTGGGTAGAGATAAGCTCTTTAGAATATTGAGAGCCAATCATATGTTGACTGAAGCCAGGAAGCGTTACCACATAACAACAGACTCGCACCACCGGTTTAGAAAACATAAAAATCTTATAAGTACGTTAGATATAGAAAAGCCAGATGCTGTATGGGTGAGCGATATAACTTATGTAGGGATCAGGACAAATCCATCGTATCTAGCATTGATTACGGATGCGTATTCAAAAAAGATTGTATCGACTTCACTTTCTGTGAGTGGTTCATTAAAAGTACTAGAAATGGCTCTGGATAATCGAAAACAAAGACAGTACCCTTTAATACACCATTCAGATAGAGGATTGCAATATTGCTCTAATGACGATCAAAAACTCCTGAACGATAATGATATCAGTCCAAGTATGACCGAATAATATAACTTTTATGAAAATGCAATAGCAGAGCGTATATATGGAATTTTGAGACAGGAGCTAATCACAAATACACGAACAAAATAAATTGAAAAGAAAACAATACAAATCAAAAAAGCTGAACAATGACATCATTGTTCAGCTTTAATGAATAAGCTTTAATCCTTTAATAATCTGTATCGATTATTTAGGACTAGACAAAAGAATTTCTTATTTGTGATCAGCATACAGTTTAGAAACCTTATCCCAATTAATGACATTAAAAAAGCCATTAATGTAATCTGGTCTTCTGTTTTGATAGTTTAGGTAATAAGCGTGTTCCCATACATCTAGTCCTGCGATAGGAAAACCGCCACAGCCTACTCCTGGCATTAATGGATTGTCTTGGTTTGGAGATGAACAAACTTCTACTTTACCACCTTTATGTACACATAGCCAAGCCCATCCAGAACCAAATCTTGTAGCTGCAGCTTTAGAAAAAGCAGCTTTAAAATCAGCAAATGAACCAAACGCATCATTAATTGCACTAGCTAATTCACCAGTTGGTTCTCCACCGCCATTCGGAGACATAATTTCCCAGAAAAGAGAGTGGTTGTAAAACCCCCCCCCATTATTACGTACGGCACCATTGTTCATATCTAAATTGATTAAAATATCTTCAATAGATTTAGTAGCCAAATCGGTACCTTCAATAGCATTGTTTAAATTTGTAGTATATCCGTTGTGATGTTTTGTATGGTGAATTTCCATAGTTCTAGCATCAATATGTGGTTCTAACGCATCATAAGCGTAAGGTAATTTTGGTAAATCAAAAGCCATAATTATATTTATTTAGATGTTAAAAAATACTTGTAGCTCAAATTTACAATTTTCTGGAGCATTTTCCATAAATATTGTGTTAAGAAGATTGTAATATTATGTAATTTGCAGCTAAAAACCAATTGGAAACTTTTCCGTATAAAATATATAGTGCCTCAGCTGGTTCGGGTAAAACCTACATATTAGCAAAAGAGTATCTTAAAATTATTCTTTCCTCCAATGCGGCTAAAAGTTATGGGCAAATCCTAGCCATAACCTTTACAAATAAGGCTGTTAATGAGATGAAACAGCGTATTTTAGATAATTTGTATGATTTTAGTGTGACAAAGGAAGGAGATAAACAATCAGATCTTTTTTTAGATGTGTCCAAAGAACTGCAATTCACCCCACAAGAATTACAGCGCAAAGCAAAAACCATACATAAAAGCATTTTACACAATTATGCTTTTTTTGATATTTCTACCATAGATAAATTTACACATCGATTAATACGAACCTTTGCCAAGGATTTAAAAATTCCTCAAAATTTTGAAGTTGTTTTAGATACAGAAGGATTGTTGGCAGAAGCTGTGGAAAGACTTATAAATAGAGCGGGGACAGATCAGCAATTAACAGCGACACTATTAGATTTTACTTTTGAAAAAATTGACGATGACAAAAGTTGGGATATTTCTATAGATTTAAATAAAGTAGGTAAAATGTTGTTTAATGAGAACAACATAGCGCATTTAAAAAATTTTAAAAATAAGAGTATTTCAGATTTTTTAGAATTAAGGAAAACAATTCAGAAAAATATAAAGGTAACTGAAAGGAATGCCCAAAGTACGGCTACCCGTATTTTAGACACTATTGAAACCAATGGGTTAGAATTTGGAAATTTTAAAGCGAGTTATTTTCCAAAATTTATTCTAAAAGTTTTACATGGAGAATTTAGTACGGATTATACAGCGGGTTGGAAACAAAATTTTGATACCGATGTACTGTACGCTAAATCATGTAAAACAGAAATTAAATCTATTTTGGATGGTTTACATCCTCAGTTTAGTGCCGATTTTAATTTAATTAAAAAGAACTCTTTTGAAAGAGCATTTTACAAAAACATATATAGCAATATAGTACCCTTAACGGTATTAAATGAAATACAAAAAGAGATACAAGCAATTTGTATAGAAAGAGACCAACTTACCTTAGCTTCTTTTAACACTATTATTTCTAACGAAATAAAAAATCAGCCAGCTCCTTTTATCTATGAACGTTTAGGAGAAAAATACAGACATTATTTTGTAGATGAGTTTCAAGACACATCAGAATTACAATGGGAAAACTTGGTGCCTTTAATAGGCAATGCTTTAGAAAGTTTAGATGAATATGGTAAAATGGGTTCTCTTTTGTTGGTCGGTGACGCCAAACAGGCCATTTATAGATGGCGTGGAGGTAAGGCAGAACAATTCATAGATTTATCTAACAAAATTACGTTGCCCTATGTAATTGAGCCGGTAACTGCAGAACTGCCAAAAAACTATAGAAGCTATTCACAAATTATAAATTTTAACAACGATTTTTTTAAAGTTTCTAGCGACCTGTTGCACAACCAAGTCTACGAACAACTGTATGTCTCTGGGAACAACCAAGAAGTAAATACAAAAGAAGGTGGGTTTGTAGAAATGTCTTTTATACCCAATGAAAAGGAAGATAATGATCTTTATAGCATTAAGGTTTTAGAAACGATACAGGATTTGGTTGAAGAAAAAAAATTCAATTTTAGAGACATCTGTATTTTGGTAAGGTCTAACAGTCATAGTTATGTATTGGCAGATTTTTTAACGAAACAAGAGATTCCTATTATTTCATCAGAATCATTATTGTTAAAGAGCAGTGATAAAGTTAATTTTCTAATCAATTTACTTAAGTATAGTACCCAACCAAATGATTTGGATACAGCCTATGAGGTTTTGTATTTTTTAGCCAGAGAAGAAGAGCGAAAGCATCATTTCATACAGATTCATTTAAAATCTTTAGCAAGGCTATTACAAGCAAACTATGGTTTTGCAATTGATAAATTAAAGCAATCATCTGTTTACGATGGCTTAGAAAGAGCCATTCATCAATTTAAATTAGCAGAATCATCAGACGCATATATAACAAGCCTCATGGATGAGGTTTTAGATGTTGAACAAAAAGAAGGGGTTGGTGTGCAAACATTTTTATCCTTCTGGGAACGAAAAAAAGATAAACTTTCCTTAAAAGCTCCAGACAATATCAATGCCGTACAAATTATGACAGTTCATAAGTCAAAAGGCCTAGAATTTCCGATCGTTATTTTTCCGTTTGCCAATTCACTAATATACAACAACGACCAAAAAATATGGTTGCCCGTTGCTCCAGAAAAATTCAATGGCTTTTCAGAAATGCTAGTTTCTAAAAAACAAGAAATGGAAGAATATGGTGCTATTGCTGCCCAGCTATTTGCAGAGGAACACTGTAAAATGGAGCTCGATGCTTTTAATGTATTATATGTAGCCCTTACAAGAGCTGTAAAAGGATTGTATATTATTAGTAAGAATGAAATAAATAGCAAAGGGGAGCCCAATATGAATAGGTATTCTGGTTTGTTTGTTCATTACCTTAAGAATTTAGGAATTTACAATCCGGAACAATTAACGTATGGCTTTGGGGTATTAGAGAATACTAAAGCAAGTGCTGAAGAAGAAGTAGTGCACAATATAGCGTATCAATATTCTAGCAAGGACAGGCCAAGCTTTAAAATTTTAACCCGATCTGGTATGCTTTGGGAAAGTAGCAGAGAGGAAGCGCTGGAGAAAGGGAATCTCATACATTTACTTTTGGGTTATGTAGAAACATATAAAGATGTAGATAAGGCCATTGCCATATTGGTTAGAGATGGCGACTTAAGTTTGCCAGATTCGGCAGAGGTTAAAGAAAAGCTAATGAAGGTAATTGCGCATCCTAAACTAGCAAAGTACTACCAAGAAGGAAATATTGTTAAGAATGAAAAGGATATAATTACAAAAGATGGCTTACTTTTGCGTCCAGATAGAGTTGTAATTCAGAATAGGCAAGCAACAATTATTGATTACAAGACAGGAACAGAATATAAAAAATACCATCAACAAGTAAATACATATGCTTATGCCTTAGAAGCGATGAATTATACAATCGCTGATAAGGTAATAGTATATATAAATGAAGAAATAACTCCAGAATTTATACCTTAATTATGTACGGAAAAATTAAAGAACACTTACAAAATGAGATAGACTCCATAAAAGAAGCGGGTCTTTACAAAACAGAACGTATAATAACATCTCCGCAAGATGCAGTAATTAAAATTTCTACAGGAGAAGAAGTCATTAACTTTTGTGCGAATAACTACTTGGGGTTGTCTTCGCACCCAGAAGTTATTCAGGCAGCCAAAGATGCTATGGATACCCATGGTTTTGGTATGTCTTCTGTGCGTTTTATTTGTGGTACTCAAGATATCCACAAAACATTAGAGGCTAAAATAGCCCATTTTTATGGGACAGAAGATACTATTTTGTACGCGGCGGCTTTTGATGCCAATGGGGGTGTTTTTGAGCCATTATTAACAGCAGATGATGCCATTATTTCAGATTCCTTAAACCATGCGTCAATAATAGATGGGGTTCGTTTATGTAAAGCAAAGCGATATAGATATGCCAATAATGATATGGCAGATTTAGAAAGACAGCTTCAACAAGCAAATGCAGACGGTGCTAGATTTAAAATTGTTGTTACCGATGGTGTTTTCTCTATGGATGGTTTGTTAGCGCCATTGGATAAGATCTGTGATTTGGCAGATAAGTATGACGCTTTGGTAATGATTGATGAATGTCATGCTACTGGATTTATTGGAGAAACTGGTCGTGGAACACTAGAAGAAAAAGGTGTATTAGACCGTATAGATATTATTACAGGAACCTTAGGAAAAGCCTTAGGGGGCGCTATGGGCGGTTATACAACTGGTAAAAAAGAGGTTATAGAAATTTTAAGACAACGCTCTAGGCCTTATTTATTTTCTAACTCATTGGCTCCAGCGATTGTAGGTGCATCTATTAAGGTATTTGAGATGTTAGATACTGACACGACCTTAAGAGATAGGCTGGCAGAAAATACGGAATACTTTAAAAAAGGGATGAAAGAAGCAGGATTAGATATTATAGATGGAGATTCTGCCATAGTTCCAGTAATGTTGTACGACGCTAAGCTTTCTCAGAAAATGGCGAATATGCTGTTGGAAAAAGGAATTTATGTAATCGGATTTTTCTTTCCCGTAGTCCCTAAAGATAAGGCAAGGATCAGGGTTCAGTTATCTGCAGCCCACACCAAAGAACACTTAGATAAAGCCATTAAAGCTTTTACAGAAGTTGGAAAAGAACTGAATATTATATAGTTCCTATAAAAATTTCATTGAAAATGTTAAAAAAATGGTTGTTTGATTTTGTTAATAAATCCTAACAACTTACATTTGCAGCTTACAAACACTTAAAACTTAAATTTTAAAGCATGAAAAATCTTAGCAAATTAATGGTTGTTGTCCTACTTATAGTAGGTGTTAACAACATACAAGCGCAAGACGAAAATAATCCTTGGCAGATTAATTTTGGTGCGAACGCAGTTGATATGTGGCCAACTAATGATGACAACGCCGCTTACGTTACTGGTGAAATGTTCGATGAGTACTTTAATGCTACTGATCACTGGAACATTCTTCCTTCTATTTCTTACATAGCAGTTAATAAATATGTAGGTAATGGTTTTTCTGTTGGAGCAAGAGGTTCTTTAAATAGAATTGACAAATTAGGAGATTGGGCAGCTGATGACCTTTCTTACTATGGCTTAGATGGTGCAATTAAATATGCATTCTTAAAAAATACAACGATAGATCCTTTTGTTGAAATAGGTGGTGGTTATACTTGGGTAGATGATATAGGAGCAGGAACAGTTAATGCTGGTCTTGGTTTAAACATCTGGTTCTCTGAGAACATAGGTTTAACTTTACAAACAGGTTACAAGCATGGATTTGAAGATTATAGTGTTAAACATTTCCAACATTTAGCTGGTCTTGCTATCAAATTTGGTGGTGCTGATACAGATGGTGATGGTGTTTATGATAAAGATGATGCTTGTCCAGAAGTTGCTGGTTTAGAGGCTTTCAACGGTTGTCCTGATGCTGATGGTGATGGTATTGAAGACAGCAAAGATGCTTGTCCTAACGAACCTGGTTCTAAAGAAATGAACGGTTGTCCTGATGCTGATGGTGATGGTATCGCTGATAAAGATGATGCTTGTCCTAACGAAGCTGGTTCTAAAGCTTTGAACGGATGTCCTGATACTGACGGTGATGGTGTTGCTGATAAAGATGACAAATGTCCTTCTGAAGCTGGTCCTGCTGCAAACAATGGTTGTCCTTACGAAGATAAAGATAATGATGGTGTATTAGATAAAGATGACAAATGTCCAGATGTTGCTGGTACTGTTGCAAACAACGGTTGTCCTGAAGTAACTGAGGCTGTTCAAAAGCAATTGAATGAATATGCTAGAACTATCTTGTTTGATACAGGTAAATCTTCAATTAAGGCTGCTTCTACAGGAGTAATGGTAGATATCATTACAATCTTAAAAGAGTATCCTAATGCTAAATTTACAGTAGAAGGTCATACTGATAGTGTAGGTAGTGCATCACTAAACCAGAAATTATCTGAGTCTAGAGCACTTTCTGTAAAAGATTTCTTAGTTGCTGAGGGTATTGATTCTTTTAGATTATCTGCTGTAGGTTACGGTGAAGATAAGCCACTTGCTACTAATAATACTAGAGCTGGTAGAACTCAAAACAGAAGAGTTGAGATCAACTTAGTAAAATAATAAGAGTTTAAAACTCTAATTTTATAGAAAAAGCTCCGCAATTGCGGGGCTTTTTTTATTTTAGCCTATGCAAAGTTTTTTAGAAGAAACACTCCTTTCAATACTACACAAAGAAGGCTCCTTAGAGCACCTTATTTTTGTATTACCCAGCAAGCGTGCAGGCGCTTTTCTTAGAAATTCTATTTCTAAACATGTAGATGCTACCATATTTGCCCCAGAAATAGTAAGTGTTGAAGATTTTGTAGAAAACATATCTGGCCTAGCCTATGCTTCTACTACACAACAATTGTTTGAGTTGTATACGGCATACGTCAATGTGGTGCAAGGAGAGAAGGATGGTTTTTACGCTTTTTCAAAATGGGGAAATACGCTGTTGCAAGATTTTAATGAGATTGACAGATATCTTGTAGATACTTTAAAAATATTTTCACACTTAAATGCCATACAAGAAATTAACCATTGGTCCTTAGAAAAAGAGCATAGTACTATCATTCGCAATTACATTGCTTTTTGGGATTCACTAGAGGCCTTGTACGGCTCTTTTAATACTTCTTTAATGAACAAGGGTCTTGGGCACCAAGGCTTGGTGTATAGACAAGCTTGTGCAAATTTAGACCCCTATATTGAAGATACCAAGCAAAGCAAACATTTATTTATTGGGTTTAATGCCTTAAATACGGCAGAAGAGCTTATTATCCAAACAATTTTAGAAAAGACCAACTCTGAAATATATTGGGATATAGACCCTTATTTCTATAAAGATCCTGTACATGATGCCGGTTTTTTTATGCGTCAGTTTAAGAGTAAGTGGGCATTGTATAAAGACAAACCCTTCGTTAGCTCTACAACACAATACCAGAACCCTAAACATATTGAAATAACAGGAGTCCCTAAAAATGTTTCTCAAGCTAAATACGTAGGTGGTTTATTAGGGGATTTACAAGAAAATAGCAGTGCACAGTTAGTAAATACTGCCATAGTCTTAGGTGATGAATCACTTTTAAACCCTTTGATTAATGCAATTCCAGAATCAATTTCTAATATAAATATTACTATGGGTTTTCCGCTAACCCAAACTCCCTTAGAAAGTTTGTTTTCACAAATGTTTGATATTTATACTAGGGAAGATACCCAGGGATGGTACTACCAGCAAATCACTACACTTTTAAATCACCCTTATTTACAAATCTTATTTTCCGGAAGTGATGGAAATATAGCAGATGTTATTTGCGAACAGATTAAAACCAAAAATTGGATCTATGTAGATGCTGCAAGGATTAAATCTTTAGTCAAGGATAAAAGTGACTACTTGGGGTTGTTGTTTTTTGAAGATAAATTAACACCCAAGCTGTTTTTAGAGCAATGTTTAACACTAATTTTAGCAATTAAAGAGGCTATAAGTGGTACAGAAAATGGGTTGGAGTTAGAATATTTGTATCGTTTTCATCAATTGTTTAATCAATTGCATAAGTTGGTTGCTACCTATCCCTTTATCAATGACATACAATCACTTTTTGGACTGTATAAGGAGTTATTGTCTAACGAGACCTTAGACTTTAAGGGAGAGCCTTTGAAAGGGCTACAAATTATGGGAATGCTAGAAAGTAGGAATCTAGATTTTGAAACGGTGATCATAACTTCAGTAAATGAAGGAATTCTGCCTTCTGGAAAATCGAATAATTCCTTTATTCCATTTGATATAAAGAAGATGTACGGTTTGCCCACCTACAAGGAAAAAGATGCGGTATACACCTATCATTTTTACCGATTGTTACAACGGGCCAAAAACATATATATAGTATATAATACCGAACCAGATGTGTTAGAAGGTGGGGAAGTTAGTAGGTTAGTAAGGCAACTTCTGGCTGATGAAAATATGGCGAAGTATGTACAGCAAAAGATTGCGTATTCCGCTATAAAATCGCCTAAGAAAAAAATGGGTTCCATAACCAAAGATGATCACTTACTGCAGTTACTAAAGGAAAAAGCAAGCAATGGTTTTTCGCCAACGTCTTTGTCAAACTACATTAGAAATCCGCTGGACTTCTATAAAAAAAATATTTTGAGAATTAATGATGTCGAAGAAGTTGAAGAAACGGTAGCTGCCAACACCTTTGGGACCATAGTACATGAAACATTAGATGAGCTTTATGCTCCATTTTTAGACACGTTCTTGGAACCAGAAAAATTAGCAAAACTTTTACCCAAAATAGAGCGTGTTGTTCAAAAACATTTCGCTTTAAACTATGCTAATGTTAGTTTAGACCAAGGCAAAAACTTAATTGCATATCATGTAGTTTTAAAATATGTAGCAACCTTTATTAAATTAGAAATTGAAGCTTCTAAAAAGTATCGGATTAAGATATTGGGCTTAGAAATGGCCTTAAGTACCACCATAAATTTACCAGAATTAGATTTCCCAGTGCTTATCAAAGGAAAACTAGATAGGATAGATGAGGTAGACGGAATGTTACGGGTTATAGATTACAAAACAGGAAAAGTAGAGCAGAAAAACTTGAATGTAACTTCTTGGGAAGATCTTATAACTAATTATGATAAGAGCAAGGCTTTTCAGTTGTTGTGTTATGCCTATATGTTTCATAAAAACACCCCAATAACAAATGTAGAAGCAGGGATATTTTCTTTTAAAAATTTAAAAGCGGGTATTTTAAAGTTTAGGAATGATAAGAGTTCCGTCATTACTCAAGACACCATCACTTTGTTTGAAAAAGAGTTGCATATACTTGTTTTGGAAATTTGTGATGCCAATGTACCGTTTGTGGAAAAAGAAATAAAATAAAAAGCCCTATCTAATTTAAAAGATAAGGCTTAAGGGGCATCATAATAGAATTTATTAGTTAATTACTCCTTTTAGAGAAGTTAATTAACGGCTAACATAAAGTAGGTAATCTTTATTTTGCGTTGGTCATTACGGTTGTATAATTTTGATGTTCATCTCTTTTTTAACAATTAGAAAGCAAATGTTTTGTTTTCACCATTTTCAGTATATGTTATTATAAAGGTTCGTGTTATTAGGTTTGCCTTTAATTGTGCAAAGTCACTTTTGTTTTTCCATAGAATATCAATTTCATAGGTTGGTGTATCTTTAATGACAACGTTTCCTGAGAATGCTTTAGAAGTATTTCTCAATCGGATTATTTCCAATTGATTGCGCACTATGGCTGTTTTAAGCCCTTCTTCAATATCCTTAAGCGTTAATGTAGTACGGTTAATTTCCTTATGTCCTGCACTCCCTCCATTGTCCGCAGCTTGATAATTGTTTTTTCCTGCAAATATGTCTAAGTACCATACTTGAGGAATTCCCGGCATAAACATTTGAATGGCCCGAGCCAGTAATAATTTATGTTCATCTTCACCCAAGGCACTAAAAAATGTAGCATTTACTTGATAATAAGAAATTTTATTTCCAGATGGATCGTAAAGGTTTTTAACGCGGCCTCCACGTTCCATTATTTTATTCATTACGGTTTCAATTTGATAGTCTTCTAATAATCCTTTGTTATATTCACCGTTAACTTCTTTTCCCTTTAAATCTAATACAGGAATACCGTCATGACAGCCTAACATGTTTACAGTTTTGTAGCCTTTAGTAATAATTTCCTTGCCCCAAGTTAGTAGCGCTGTACTATTGGTATTTTCAATTGTGTGTATCGTTAATCCTGGTAAGAAAAAATCATAGATGATATACCCTTTAGAAGCCACCTCATCATGCAAATGCAACCCATATTCTGCATGAATCTCAGGTAATAGGGTTAAATTAAATTTAGTTGCAATTTTTTTTATTCGATCTAAGTGCTCCCAAGTACCCGGTTTATTAAAAAAATTAGATTGTCCAACTTCTTTATGCAAGTATGCAAAAGCATCAAGACGTAAAATTTTACAACCAAATCCACTTACCTTTTCTAAGGTTTCTTCATAAAAATCCCAAACCAATTCTGAATTTGCATTAACATCCATTTGGCCCAAATAGGAGCGATTTTGATTCGAAATATTTATGATTTCATTTTTCAAATAATTGCAGTCTTCAAAGTCTATGGAATTTAAGTCGTGATGTAACCTATTAGCATCATTCACTTTTTTAACAATATTAGTAATTTGCAGCCCCTTTAACCCTGTAAGTGACTTCAGGTGGTTTTCATTTATTTTATGGGTTGTTATTTGTTGATAAAAGGTATTCCAATAGGGTTTTTCCGAGCCATCCAAAAAGGGAATTTTAAGGATTGGTAATCCAGTTTTCCGCATAAAGAGTTTATTTAGAAATTCTGCATTAGGAAGTAGAACTCCATCTTCTCCCATTTGCCCATTACCTTTCCAAAAGTCATTCCAATTGATAAAAAATTCTTTGTATTTTGATTGTTCTCCATGCTCAAGTAGATCTTTAAATTGAGGTGATGCTACCGATAAATGGTTTAATACAATATCACATTTTAATTGAATATTGAGTTCTTCAAACGCTTCCAAATCTTTTTCAGAAACCAAAGTTTTGTTTAAGTTATAATCGATAATTGAAAATCCTCTGTCTAAATCACTATTAAAAAAAGTAGGTAACACATAAAACAATGAAAAAACATCTTTGAATTGGGGCATTTGTAACATAGTAACAATGTCACTAAAATTAGTTCCGATGCTATCTGGATAAGCATTAAGCATAACACCGTTATCTATTGTCTGAGAATTATTAGTTGCTTTTAGCATAATATGAATTTTATAAAAGGGCTGATAGTATATTGATATTATCTGGTAGTCTACCAACGTTCTGGAGCTTTAAAGCAGCTAATTGTAAGGCAACTTCCAAACACTTTTCAATTGGCTTTTCTTTTATGTAAGCAAACAGAAAGCCAGACCAGAAGGCATCCCCTGCCCCAGTAGCGTCCTGCACTACATCAATCTTAATAGCAGGCAGCTCTATGATTTTTTTCTCTTTTTGGGAAAGCTTTACTCCTTTGCTACCTAATGTTAAGCAAACGGTATCTACCCCTTGAGAATGAAAAAAAGAAAATATTTCATCATGATGTACTTCTTTTTCAAACAAGCGAAGCATATCATCTTCGCTAATTTTCACCAACGGATTAAACCTGCAATATGCTTTTATGACTTTTAGCGCTTCTTCTTTACTTTTCCATAATTTTTTGGCATAATTTACATCAATGCTTAATTTACACCCTAAGGAATAAGCTTCTTCTGCTTTTTTTAGAATCGTTGTTTGCGCTGGCTTTTTACTTAAAGCAAAGCAAGTTGTATGGTAGATTTTCGTATTTGAAAGTGTTTCCTTAGAAATTTGATCTTCCGTAATGTGAAAATCTGCTTCACGAAACGGAATAAAATCAGGTGTTGTCTCTGATCGTGATACAAAGATAACACTGGTTGCCTTATTGTTTAGGGTATTCATATAATTCGTAGGTACACCAACGCCTTCCAGCCTTTCAAAAATATACGCTCCAAATCCATCGCGGCCAACTGTAGCGATCAAAGCAGGTTTTAACCCTAACCTTGCAGAGTTCATGGCTACGTTGGTAGGTGAACCTCCTAAATATCTATGATAATCTCTTGTGTTGCTAATATCTACACCTGTTTGATGACCAATAAAATCAACCAATACTTCACCAACGCATAAGATGTCTATGTCTTTTATATTGTTTTTCAAAATAATCAATTTTTAATTCTTCTTATTTGTAGTTTTTAGCTTTACAACAAGTGTATTTTCTTTTCGGTGTTTTTGCTTTTAATGAGTAGGGTAAACACTAAACTTATTAACAATAAAACCCCAGCAAAGGAAATAGCATTTCTTGGGTCATTATTTAAAAAATGTTTTAAAATGTATCCAAATGAGAGTGTTTGAATAATCATTGGAATTACGATCATCATATTTATAATTCCCATATATACACCATAGCGTTCCTTTGGAATATCAGAAACAACCATTAAGTAGGGAATACCCATCATACTTGCCCAACCTATGCCAAAACCGGTAATGGCAAAAAACAAAAGGTTTTTATCTTCGATATGAGGAAACGCTAAAAATCCTAGGGCTGCCAATAACAAGCAAAAAGAATGCACTTTTTTAGGGCTATATTTTTTTGCAAAACCCACTAAAGCAAATGCAACTAAAAAAGTTACAATATTGTACCAACCATTAACCAATCCCGTCCAACTTACTGCTTCACTGTAGGCTTCACTATTACTTGATGGTGTAGCTTTCCATACGGAAAGGGCAATACTTTTTGATGAATTTTGCCAATAACAGAACAAAGCGTACCATTGAAACAGGTATACCAAGGCTAATTGCCACATTACTTTAGGCATATCCTTGATGGCTGAAAATATTTCTATTAATGGCTCTAAAGGGCCTTTTTTTTCTGCTTTAAGTTTTGCTAATTCTTCCTCTGTTGGCGGAATTTCTTTGGTCTTACTAATACTCCAGAGTATTGATCCAATGGAACAAACGGCTCCAAGAAAAAATGAGGCATAAACCCATGTGGGTAAGGAGCCTGTTTTACCTATTATAATTAATGGAAAGATGAATAGTGACAAATTTGCTAAAGTTTGTCCAAAACCTGTAAAAAAGCTTTGCATCTGAAAACCTAAAGGCTGTTGTTCACTATCTAACTTATCCGCTATAAGTGCCCTATATGGTTCCATAGCGGTATTGTTACCGGCATCTAAAATCCATAGCAAACCTGCCGCCATCCAGATAGTGCTACTATAAGGAAAAGCCAATAAGGCTAAACTGCATAAAATAGCTCCAATTAAGAAATAAGGTTTACGGCGTCCAAACCTTGGATGCCATGTTTTATCACTTAAGGCACCGATAATTGGTTGAACTAATAAGCCAGTAACCGGTCCTGCAAGATGTAATATTGGTATTTGATCTGGCGTTGCTCCTAGAAAATCATAAATAGGAGTTACGGCACTTTGTTGTAACCCAAAACTGTATTGAATGCCAAAAAAACCAACATTCATGTTTAAAATTTGCCAAAAACTTAACCGAGGTTTTTTAATCATAACAGCTGATTTATATTGTTTAAATAGTTATTTTACTAGAATCTGGCATTCATTATCAGTAGTACATAGAATTCATGGAATTAACCGATTAGAATAGTATTCTTTTTTAAAAGTATGGAGTTGGTATTAGGTTGCCAAAATAACAACTCCGTTTACTCACTTAAAAACCAAACAATCAATTAAAACTTAAACTGTATTGATACTGTTGAAGAACGACCACTTATAGATCTTGCTCTAACTAGACGATCTGAACCAAAAGCACCATTAATGCCATCAACTTCTGTAATACCTACTGAATCAAAAAGATTGTTAACATTAAAAGCTAATGAAAGACCTTCCGTTAAACCAACTTTGGCCAAAAGGTTAATATAAGCATACCCAGGTTGTACCAAATCATTATCATCAAAAGCAAATGATTTAGACGTTCCTAATACCGTTAGACCTAACAGATGTTGCTTATTAGTACCAAAGGAGAATGTGGGTGCTAGGTTATATACAAAATCAGCTTGTCTCTTAGGTGTATTACCGTTATTTGTACCTAGTATTGTACTAGATCTATCTTCCACTATTTCTGCATGCGTATATGTTACTGATCCATTTATCGCAAGGTCGCCTAAGGAGTAAGCACTTTCAAGTTCTAAACCTGTTGCATTAAACTTATTACCAACAGTAAGATTAAGGGCAGACCCTGCATCTTCATCTGTAACACTATGAAATGCTGTCGCATTTAGCACACCATTTGTAAACCTTTTCTTTAGACCGATTTCAGCCTGACTTACCCCATCATACTGCGTGGTAGATTTTCCATTGGTTCCGTATGAATTCCTATCGGCAGCCCTTCCTGATGCGCCAGAACTATATCTTGCAAATACAGCGGCGTCCTGATTTAGTTTATAGTTAAGTCCTGCAGAAAAAGAAACAAAATTATATTTATCATTTACTATTTGACCAGCGTTACCTATAATAACAGGTACACTTTGCTCAATACCTTGGATTATACCATCACCATCATAATCATAATTGCCTTGATTGGTTGGGCCACCTTGTATGTTTCCATTTACGCGTACATTTTCAAAGCGTATGCTACCATCAAAATTTAATTTTTCAGTAATGTCTGCATCAAGTCCAACATAAGGTGAGTTTACATTGTGTACGGTATTGTATTTACGTTGACAACAGTTACCCCATACTGGAGTTCCATACGAATATTGACCGTTTCTTGAAAAACCATCAAAATCTGCCAATCTAGCTTGTCCACCTCCCTTAACTTCAGATAGGAAAGAGCTCCATTGCCAACCCGTTTTTGTATTTTGTGTTGCACTGAATAAACCAGCGGTAACTCCAACATTATCACTTATTTTCTTAGAAACTTTAACATCGCTAAAAAAGTTACTTAAATCATCTACCGTTACATCAAACATATGGATGATTTGAGCTAATCCATTTGCAGGGTTAAAAGCTTCTCTATCTCCGTCTGTATATACCAAAGGCTCAGCACCTGCGCCAGCAGCAGCCCTTGCAATAGCATCAATTTCGGAAACAGTACCTACTGCGGCCGTAAAAGGCGCAACCCATTCCCCGCTATTATTAGAGTATCTTGCCTTACCAACTAATTTCCAGTCATTTCCCAAATCAAAAGAAAATTCAGCTCCAAGCGCCTTCGAAATTGGATTGTTTCCATTTCTCACATCATTAATATGTCTTTCACCAGTAAATGGTGAGGTTCCCGCACTTTGTTGTAAATATGCAGATTGTGGTGCATCGGAAGTAATATCAAATCCTGGTAAGTTAGAAAATGTAGGATTAGAATTGTCTCCTTTTAATAGCATAGGCATAGGCATATACATTACAGATTTGTCGTTTAAAAATTTAGCATGAACCCGTACATATCCGTTGGTGAAAGTTTTGGTAAGATTGGCTTTAATTTGGCCTCCTTTGTTTCCTTGGTAACCTATTTCCCTTGGTCCCTCCCCAGATCTCATAAACCCACCAATATGGTATGACAATCCATTTTCTAAAGGTGTACCGTATTCAAAATCTAATCTGCTGGTTTCATAATCTAAACCGTATATAGCTCCGATAGAACCACTTTCTCTAGCTCCGGTTTTGCTTATCATATTGATGATACCTGCCGGGCCATTAGAAGTTTGTGTAGAAGCAGAACCACCTCTAATGGCTTCAACTCTACCAACGTTAGAATCAATTCTTAAAAAATTATCAGAATTACCAAAAGACGTATCTCCAAATAAATTTAATGGCAATCCATCTTCCTGAATTTGAAAATATCGTGAACCACCAGAGGATACAGGTACACCCCGAACGTTAAAGTTAGCATTACCTTCGCCCCCTGATGATTCAGCACGAATACCAGGAATGTTTCTAAATAGTTCTCCAGCACTTCTTGGTGCAGCTTGTTCAATTAATGCAGCTCCCATAGTAGATACAGATACACTAGATTCTAATTTCGATTTTGGATTAACAACCCCAGTAACTACTACCTCATCTAAAGAGGCTGCATCTTCTTGCAGTTGAAAATCTAAAGTAATGTCGGCTCCTAGAATAGTTATGTTTTTTGTATATTTTTTATATCCTAAATAAGTAGCAGATAGCATATAGGTGCCATCTACAATATTATTAATGATATAGTTTCCGTCAAAACCTGCAACCGCACCTATTGTTGTTCCATCTAAAATGACATTTACACCCGGTAAAGGCGCACCAGTTTCATCTTTTATGTTACCTGAAATTGATGATTGAGCCATCAGTGTGCCAACGGAAAGCAGCATGATAATCAATAAAAATCCATTCTTTTTAATAGCTTTCATTTTTTCTAAGTTTTAGTTATTCAATAAATTATATAGTCCATTTATATCAAATGTACATCTAGGTCTAGTTAATAATATGATTTTAACAACGAAATCGTTTTCGATTTGACCGAAAACGTTTTCGATTTTGATTTTTATCTGTATATTTAGAAAGAAATAAGTCATTTTTATGAAACCAGTAACCTTAAAAGAAATAGCAGGGCATTTAAATATCTCAGTTGCAACTGTTTCAAAAGCTTTAAAGGATTACCCGGATGTAAGTAAAAAAACCAAAGCTCGTGTTAAGGAGTTGGCTAAAATGTTAAATTATAAGCCCAATACTTTTGCTGTAAATCTAAGAACCAAAGAATCTAAAACAATTGGATTGATTATTCCTGTTATAGTTCATCATTTCTTTTCGAATGTTATCAAGGGTATCCTTTCACAGGCAGAAAAAAATGGGTATTTGGTGATTATACTTCAATCTAATGAATCATTCGAGTTAGAAAAAAAACAAATTGATCTATTACTTAGTCAACGGGTTGATGGAATTCTTATTTCATTAGCCAATGGAACAGCAGATTTTAATCATTTAAACGAGATTTTGGCGCAAGACAAACCTTTGGTTATGTTTGATAAGATTGCCAAAATTGTGAAATGTTCTAAGGTTATTATCGATGATAGAAAGGCCGCCTATATGGCTACGCAACATTTAATAGATATTGGTTGCAAGCGAATTGCACATTTTAGGGGCGCATTATTACCTCAAAATTCAATAGATAGGTTTCTTGGATACAAAAAAGCTTTGTTAGATAATAATTTGCCATACGATCCTTCAATGGTCTATATATGTGAATGTGGGGATATGAGCTTTGAAGAAGGTAAAAGGAATGCAAAACAATTATTAATAGACCATACCAATGTAGATGGTATTTTTATAAATACGGATTTAGTAGCCATTGGAGCTATGACTGAATTTAGTAAACAAGGGGTTAAAATCCCAGAAGAAATTAGTATTGTTGGATTTAGTAATTGGTTTATGTCATCCGTTATATCGCCTAAATTAACCACGATTGATCAGCCGGGTTATCAAATGGGGAAAACGGCTTTTAAGCAATTGTATAAAGAAATTAAAGCCTTAAAGAACAAAAAGCCCAAGCCTCCAAAAATTATAACTCTTGAAACAGCTTTAGTGAAAAGAGAATCTACAAGAACATTATAAATTTAAAGGTTTCGAATAAAACATTTAAGGGTGTAAATATTAGTTTTGGAAATTTGTGACCCTACAATACCCTTTGTGGAAAAAGAAATAAAATAAAAACCCTTGTCTTGTAAAAAAGACAAGGGTTAGTAGGTAATAAGAGAAATTATTAGTTAATAACTTCTGTAAGGGAGGCTAATGAATCAATAATATAAGTAGGGTTCTCTTTTTCAATTTGTTCCCTGGTCTGTGCACCAGATAAAACACCAACGGTAATCCCACAGTTTGCATTTTTACCTTCTTCAATATCTATGGCAGAATCGCCCGCTTTTAAAACAGTTGCAGCTTCTTCTATACCCATTAATTTCATAGCTTTAAGAATCATATCAGGGTGTGGACGCCCATTTACGACATCATCTGCTGTTATTAAGGCGTCATAATGTGTGCCTTTTTTCCAATGTAGCTTCTCTAATAATAGGTTTGCTATTTTACTATTGTAGCCTGTATTTAAGACCACTTTAATATTGTCTCCTTTTAATTGTAACATAACGGTTTCAACACCATCGATTGGCTTTACATTTAGCACTTTGTATTCATCATCTAGCATTGTTTTGAAATCTTCAAAAATAACCTGTGCATCTACGGTTTTGTTGCTTAATGCTATTAAAACATCTTGTATAGCCTTGAATTTTTCTTTACCTGCTCCAAATTCTAAAACAGTATCTAAGTCAACGGAAACTCCACTTTTGTTAATTGCTTTGTGCAACGTTTTGTATACTACGTTGTCTTCATTTACTGTGGTTCCGGCCATATCAAAAACCACCATTTTTATATTTGTCATGCTTACTTATTTATAATGCGTGTTAAACTATTTTTAGCAAAGCTGGCACTTGCAGTCATTCCTTTACCTCCAATACCGGTAACTATATGTACATTATTGCTTATTTTGCGTTCAAAAATATCTGTTGTTTTACATTGTGAATAGAAACCAGCCCAACGATTTTGAATCGTATATGTAGGTAGATTAATTATTTTTTTAGCTTCTTTAATCATGAAAGTATCAATGTCCATATTAAGGTCAAACCCTAATTGATCACTGTGTTTAGCACTAGCGTATTCATGAGAATCTCCTATAATAACAGAACCATCTAAAGCTTGTTTAAAAAGAATATGTACTCCGTATTTTTTCTCTAAACTGTTTGGGTTTTCTTGCGCTTTTATAGCGTTATATGAAGGACATTCTTCAAAAGATTCATACCTCCTGATGGTTAGCCCCGTTAGAATGGAGCCATCTAATGTATAGTTTTTTTGCGGTTTTGTTTGTAGCATCTGTAATTTGGAAACAACCAAATCACTATCATTATACACCTCAGGGTACAATGCCTTAAAATCACTTCCATTGCAGATAATTACCTTAGAAGCATAAAACGATTTACCTGAAGATGCAGTAATAAGAACTTTATCGTTTAATTCTGCGGTGTTTGTTACCGTAGTATTGCTAAAAAAAGCTAGACCAAGGTCTTTAACCATAAATTCACGCAATTTGTGAATCATAGTTCTAGGCTCTACAGTCACTTCTTGCGGGAAAAACAATCCTGCTTTGCAATACTCATTTCTAAGTCCAACGTATTTGGTCAAACACGCTTCTTTTGTTAGCAGTATAGACTCATATTTGTTTCGCTTATTAATAGCATTTAATTCTTCAATTAGTTGAAGCTCTTCATCATTGGATGCAATATAAACGGTTCCATTTTGCCGAATACTAATGTCAAATTTAGCTTGAATGGATTTGTATATTTTTAGACTTTCCCTACCATAGTTTTGCCATTTCAAGTTCATTCCAGAGGGTACAACCTGCCCAAAATTACGAACAGTAGCTCCTTGGGGTTGTGTGTCTTTTTCTATCAAGGCTACAGATAAGCCTTGATTAAGGGCGTGATATGCGTGAAAAGTACCTAAAGCCCCACCCCCAACTATAAGTAGATCAAATGTATTAGTATTCATATTGTAAACTACTTGCTTCTAATGATGGGTTATATTTATTTTTAAAAAAGATAAACGAAATGAGAGTTGCAAAAATACCAACAAATGCAACGCTGTACAAACAGTAAACAAAGAAATCTAACCACGATAATTTTGCCTGGCCAATATTTTTGTAAAGTAAAATGGAAACGCTCCCCAAGTAGCCGAAGGCATCAGCAATATAGATTAAAAAACCAACATTTCCTTTAATTTTAAAGGTGGCTATCATTCTATCAAAATAGAGACCATTAAAAGGCACATAACAGATATACATTCCAAAGCCGGAGATGACCATCCAAATAGCTGGATCAATGATTTGCATTTGAAAAGCTATAGTAGACGCTATAATTGCAACACATCCAAAAATTAAGATATAATGATAATAGGCAAATGCTTTTTTATTCTTTTTAACTACACCAATTGCCCCCAAAATAAGTAAAACAGTAATCGCGATTGGAATTTCTGATATGGAGTATATGCTTGTACTACCTTCATAGCCTAAAGCATCCCATAATTCCCTCGCAAAATTGTCTCTAAAATCACGTATGGCAGTTAGGAATATATAAAACACAATTATAAGTGTAAGCGGTAGGGCAAATTGTTTAAATAATTGTACGCGACCTACTTTGCTTAGTGGTTTTCTTTCAGACTTCTCTGAAATATCTTCCTGCGTTGGAGCAGGAATTTTTTCTAGTAAGATTGAAAAAAGAACCAATGGAACAATAAAGAACAAACCAGTAATGAAGGGCATCCAGAACTCACTAATATATAATGTATCCATTACATATTTGCCTACAGATTTTACGACTCCAGAGGAGACAATAAAACTAGAGCATAGTGCAACACCTAAAATTTCGGTAGCTTTTCTACCCTCTATATAAGAGAAGACAAGACCCCAAATCATTCCCAAAGGGATACCGTTTAAAAATAAGAATGTAATATTATATGGAGCAGGAATTAAAGCAAAACCTAAAAGAGCTAATTCAGCAAGCAAAATAAAGCCAATTAAATAATAAATACGGTTTGAAGATTTCATTTCAGAAATTATCTTGATTCCTAAAAATTTAGACAATGTATAGCCTAAGACTTGTGCAATTATTAAAAGAATTTTGTAGTCTATTCCTAAAAATACCAAACCTTCAAAAGTAGCAACAGAAAAGGGTTTTCTAAATGCATACATACAAAAATAAGTGCCAAATGCAGCTAAAGATGCCCTTAGAATAAAACTAATCTTAACAGAATTTATTGACATTAATAAATTAAAATTATTATTTAATTGCCCGTTTTAGGGCAAGGACAAATAAATATAAATTATAACTAGTTGAAGGCTTTTGGTTGTTATGAAAGTTTTACCAAATAGGTTGTAAATTGTTAAGAGATTGTAAATTATCTTGATGTATAATAGTTGTAAATACTAAGGCGATAGATTTTAAAAAAGGGTTAAAAATTTGCTTTATTTTAAATCGGGCCTTGTAGGGCGTACTTCTATTTTACTTGGCAGTGTTCTAGGATTCATTTTTAATAGATCAAAAACAAGTTCTCCAATATCTTCAGGTTGAATTTTCCAAGCATCTTTTTCAGAAGGTTCATGATTGTTAAAGTGTGTTGCCACAGAACCAGGCATTAAGGTCGTTACTTTAATACCATACTGTCTAAGATCTAACATTGCAGCTTGCGTAAAACCAACGACACCAAATTTAGTAGCATTATATCCTGAGCCTGAAGCAAAAAAATTGGTACCTGCTAAACTGGCTAAAGTAATATAATAGCCTTCTGTTTTTTTCAGTGCTTCCACAGTAGCTTTTAAAGTATGAAACACACCATTGAGATTGGTATTTATCATAGAGTGCCATTGTTCTTCCGTTAATTGATCTATTGGAGCAAAATGGCCAACACCTGCATTTGCTAAAACAACGTCTAATTGCCCCCATTTACCCAATATTTCTTTTATGGCGTTATTTTCATCAGACTGTTTTGTTACATCAGATGCTATTGCCAAAACATTGGCATCGTTTCCTAAGCTTTGTGTGGCTCTTTTAACAGATTGAATAGATCGTCCACTAATAGCAACCCTCATTCCTGAAGCAAGCAATTTTTTAGCAACGCCATACCCTATACCCTTAGAGCCTCCTGTAATATAGGCTACTTTATTTTTGAGGTCTATCATACTCTATTTTTAAGTGAAGTTAACATTCTTTTTTTTTGTATTAAAAAACCTAGTGTTATGTTTTTCTTAAAAGAAAAAAACCCATCACTTTCGTGATGGTTTTGTTGAGAATACCAGATTTTAATTGCTGGCTTTATACTTATCAAATCATAGATATAAAAAAGTAAAAATTTGTGAGCACCATACTTCATTATTTCCATAAGGTTCGCATTGGTAAAATATTTCCCAGAAAAAATATGTGATTCTATGATTCTAATACAGACCATATTTCCCATTTTCTATAGTTATTAAGATTCTATTTTTATAGACTTTTTCGTTTAGTAGTAGCGTCTATTAAATTGTAGTATGCCGAAGATCTTTGTAATAAAATTTACAAAAACTTTTGAATCAATCATAAGAAACTGTCTTTTTGCTTAAAACGGTTCACCATTAAATAGCGTAAACTACTACAATAGTATTGTTGACAACAGTTTTTAATACTTATACATCTTTGAGCTTTAAAAACACATAAACAGTGTGCGTATAATACTACTTTTGATTTTTTGCAACCTGGTTGAGTTCTAGCTACCCAAATAGGAAATATATTTCAAACAAGTAACCAATCAATTTATTATAAAGAATGAAAAAGAACACTGTTTTAACTTATGTAATTGCCCTTTTGTGTTTTACAGCATCTTGGGCGCAAAGTGTAGCCAGGGTAACTTCGCTTGCGGATGATAGCACTACGGGCACCTTGCGATGGGCAATGACTACCGCCAATGCCGACCCCAGTATCAATGAGATAGATTTTAATAAAGGGTTAACAGGCACAATTACTTTGACCTCCAATCTTCCAAATGTGGCCAGTAATATGGTCATTACAGGTCCTGGCCCTTCAGTAATTACAATTTCCGGAAATAATCAATATAAAATGTTTGTTGTCAATACTGGCATTGTGCTGGATATCTCTGGATTCACGGCAACCAAAAGTGCAAGTGAGTACAATAAAGGAAACATTTTCCATGTATCTAGATCTACCGTAAATGCAAGTGATATGGTGTTTACAGGAATTACCAATAGCACACCATTTGTGTCTTGGGAAGGTAATTCTGCATTAAATATTTCCAATTCTACATTTAACAACAATTCAGCCACATTATTTAGAAGTGATCATGGTTCTACGCCTAATACAACCTCCGATATTGAAACTGATTATACCAATAGAATAACAGTTACCGGATCTACTTTCAGTTCCAATACAGGCCTAATATTCTATACAGAACGTTATGTGAAAATTGATAATAGTATTTTTACCGATAATACCGCTCAAATTGGACTTTTTAGAGGAGTTAATAGGTATCAGGTTTTAAACTCAACCTTTACAAACAATACCGGCTATCAATTATTTTCCTTTTCAAGTTGGATAGGGAATACTCCGTCTTGGGGTGAAGCTACCTTAGGAACCAATAACACCCTTTTTGAAGGGAATGTTTTCACCGGGAATTCGGGAACGGTTATTAGCCCAGGGGGCAAATCCGAATATGATAACAAAACTACTATTTCTAATAATACCTTTGAAAATAATGGTACCAATTGGACAGGTAATCCAATTGTAGTTTCTGGAAATTCTTTGTCAAATTTTATAACATCGATAACCCATTCGGCAGTAGATGCTACGGTTTCGGTAACCATGAGCAGGCCTGTTTTTAATTCAGACTTAGGGTCTGGTGCCTTGGAAGCTAATGACTTTCAATTTGCACTTTTAGGAGGCAATGCCACCTTGGGTTCTACGTCTCCCACTAGTATCTCTGGAAGTGGCAATACCTATGTTTTAGGTATAGATGTTGTAGGTACTATTCACGGTACCGAGGAGCTGACTATATTACCAATAGATGAGAACTCTATTTATGATGCAGATGCGAATAATGCCAGCGTTGCACAGAGCAATAGTACAATCAATTTAAATTTTTTGGATGAGGATGAGGATGGGGTTGCCGATTATCAGGATCTATGTCTAAATACACCAGCTGGAGAAGTTGTGGAAGCCGATGGTTGTTCCGATGTAACCAAGCCAGTAGTGCCAATAGAAATTACAAGTAAAGCAGGGGCTTATGCCATCACCTTAAATTGGACAGCCAATACCGATGATACAGAAGGTTACAGAATATATGGAGGCACTAATGAAAACGCATTGGCTTTAATCGCAGACCTTGCCGATATTGGCTATATTGAATATAGGCATACTGGTTTAATAGCCAATACTACCTACTATTACAGTTTATCAGCCTATGATTTGGCAGGGAATGAAAGCGATTCCAGTCCAATAATTAACAATGTACCAACATTACCATTTATCTGGGATGGGCCTACGATTGCGTTTGAAAAGATAGATGGAGACGATTATACCTTGACCGAAAATCAGGATTTTTTAACAACCAATGTGATTATTACCCGCGGAAATTACCAGGGTTTATTTAATATAGCAAAGAGTTCTAGTTTTGATAGAGACGATTCAATGATAGATGTCGAATGGGCGAAAGGGCATACGGATGATTTTGAGGAACTTAATTTTGAGGTTAATTGGAGGGATGCAATGGAAAGATGTCCTCCTTGCCAGGTTGACGAAGATTACGTAATCCATTTAATTACAGATGATATTTATGTAGACGTAAGAATACTGTCGTGGGATGAAGACGATGGTGGATTTAGGTATCAAAGAAGTACGCCTAGTCCGGATGAAGATAGCGATGGGGTAAAAGATAGTTTGGATAATTGTTTGGGTACACCTGAAGGAGAAACGGTAGATGCCAACGGGTGTTCAGACAGTCAGAAGGATGCCGATAACGATGGTGTTTCCGATGCTATTGATATTTGTGCTAATACTCCAACAGGAGAAACGGTAGATACCAACGGATGTTCAGACAGTCAAAAAGATGCTGATGCTGATGGTGTTTCCGATGCTATTGATATTTGTGCTAATACTCCAACAGGAGAAACGGTAGATACCAATGGATGTTCAGACAGTCAGAAGGATGCCGATAACGATGGTGTTTCCGATGCTATTGATACTTGTGCCGATACTCCAACAGGAGAAACGGTAGATACCAGTGGATGTTCAGACAGTCAGAAGGATGCCGATAACGATGGTGTTTTCGATGCTATTGATATTTGTGCCGATACTCCAACAGGAGAAACGGTAGATGCCAACGGATGTTCAGATAGTCAAAAAGATGCTGATGCTGATGGTGTTTCCGATGCTATTGATATTTGTGCTAATACTCCAACAGGAGAAACGGTAGATGCTAACGGATGTTCAGATAGTCAAAAAGATGCTGATGCTGATGGTGTTTCCGATGCTATTGATATTTGTGCCGATACTCCAACAGGAGAAACGGTAGATGCCAACGGATGTTCAGATAGCCAAAAAGATGCTGATGCTGATGGTGTTTCCGATGCTATTGATACTTGTGCCGATACTCCAACAGGAGAAACGGTAGATGCCAACGGATGCTCAGATAGTCAAAAAGATGCTGATGCTGATGGTGTTTCCGATGTTATTGATATATGTATGAATACATCAGTTGGTGAAACAGTAGATGCGGAAGGTTGTTCAGACAGTCAGAAAGATACTGATTTTGACGGGGTGAACGATGCCGAAGACCAATGTTCAGATTCTCCTGACGATGAGGCTGTAGATGCCAAAGGTTGTGCAGATTCTCAGAAAGACGCCGACGATGATGGGGTTCAGGATTCCTTAGACAATTGCCCAGCAGTATACAACCCAGGACAGGAAGATCGTGATAGAGATGGTTTGGGTGATGTATGTGATACCGTAGAACTAAATGTTGCACAATCTTTTACTCCTAATGGAGATGGGATTAATGACACTTGGACAATCTATAACATAGAAAATTATCCAAATTCTTTGGTAAGAGTATTTAACTCTTGGGGTAAAGAAGTGTTTTCTGCTCGGAATTACCAGAATACGTGGGATGGCCGTTACAAAGACCTAGGTGCTAAACTGCCAGATGCCGGATCTTATTATTTCCAGATCGATTTTGAAGGGGATGGCAAAGTGGAGCAAGAAGGATGGCTTTATATCACTTCACGTTAACCAAATAATTAAATACAATTAAGACAATAATAATATGCAGTTATTAAATAAGATTATATTAAGCGCTCTTTTAGTGGTGAGTGGAAGTTTGTTTGCTCAGCAAGAAGGGGTAATCACCAATTATATGTACCATATGAATTCCTATAACCCAGCCTATGTTGGGGTTGACGGTGAAACGACGGTTGTTGCGAGTTTTAGACAGCAATGGACAGGTATTGAAGATGCTCCAAGTGCTGAGGCGGTGTCCTTTGGAACTACCTTGGGAAAAAATTTGGGAATGGGAATATCCATTTACAACAGCAATACCTTTGTGGAGAGTCAGACCTTTACAGGAATCGACTTTTCCTATAGGTTACAACTAACTTCAGCGACAGATCTTTATTTAGGAATAAAGGCTGGTGGCAATGCGTATAGTGTAAATACGGCTGGATTAGAAACTTATAACGTAAATGCAGACCCGAGTATCTCGTCTATCTCACATTTTAATCCCAATGTAGGTGTGGGGGCCTTGTTAAAAAATGGGAAATGGTATGCTTCTTTGGCGGTACCCAGATTGTTGTCTACAGAACGTGCGGATAACGACAAGGGCGTGGCCACTGCGGTATTGGCTAAGCCTCATGTTTATGCCACTGCAGGCTATGAATTTTTGTTAAATGCTGCCACGAACCTGATGCTAAGGCCATCGGCTATGGGTCGTTATGTAAGTGGAGCTCCAATATCTATAGATATTAACACGATGCTTTCTTTTGATGAAAACGTAGCATGTGGTGCTAGTTACAGAACAGATGGGGCATTTGCTGGCTTGATCAACTTTAGTATCAAAAAAAGATTGTTCTTGGGGTATGCTTATGAGGTAAGCACTCGTAACGAGTTGGCTAGTGCCAAGAATACCAACGAAATCTTATTGAAGTTTTTGTTTTAAAGAAAAAAACTGCTGTATTCAAAACAACAGTATATAGATTTATAAAAGGGTGTTCTATACACCCTTTTTTTTGTAAACAAGTGAATTTAGTTTTGCCTGTTCATTAAAAAATCTTCACTAAAACCACAGATACCATTAAATTCATCGAATGCTCCAAATTTATTTTTATAAACTCTACTGAGAACTTCACTTCTTATCCGAAACAATATCAGATCCATACATCTTACCAGGCTTTGCATTATTTTCCTTAAACCCGGAAATATAATAATTATTGGTTAGCTCTGTTGAGACGCCGGTCGTGTGTAGTTTCACATACACATTATCCTGAACAGGCTCGCCTGTCATTCTATTTGCGAAGTAAGAAGAGAATACAAAGACTTTTCCCCCCCTGTTGTCTATGCCTGGAGCACCAGACCGTTGGAAATTTGCTTGCTGGAAGCGCACCGTTCCACTATTTATGATAGCCGCTATGGTAGGACTGCCCCAAAACGCGGTATTATACAGGATAAGTTGCGCATCAAGGTGAACTTTATTGGTTTTAACGCTATCTCCCATTAGTACATAAGATCTTACAGGCTCTGCTGTTTGTGTATTAACCAGTTCTGAGTTGATCGCAACTATTTTGGTGTTTTTGTCGGCGTCTTCTACGAATAAAGAATATGAGCATCCGTCTGAACCGTGACCTATCACTGTCATTTCTCCAGGATTCTTCCCAGTTATTATATCTTTTAGGAAATGTATACCGTAGAATGATCCGTAAACAAAATTGTTGAAAATAGTCTGGTTTTTAATATCGGAGAATTTAAGCGCGCTACAATTTGATTGTATGAAACGTGTCAAAGATATTCTCGGATATCCTTGGCCACCTTGTGGGAGTCTTAATCCGTAATGCGGATTGAGCTGCATATTTCGAATAAATCCACCTTCAGCACCTCCGCCTACCCAAATGCCTGCTCTTGCAAGTACGCCAGCAAAATAATCAACATAGTGTCCACTAGTATTGTATGAAGCAAGGTCTATTCCTTTATCACCAGCCGATACAGTAACATTCACAACGTATACGTTTGGACCTTGTCCTTGTATCAGAAACGGAGTCTTTCTGGGATTCTTGGCGCTAAAACTATCAGTTGCTATATTCAGCTGGGCAATGGAAAACCCTCTGATACCGGCACCTGCCTCGAGCTGTATAAGTGAAGGACCTTTTTCTCCAGCAGCACCTCCAGTATACGTTGTAAATATACCCACACCACCACTTTGGGTGTGGTGTTGTACATCCCATGTTCCCCTTAATTCAATTCCCGAAGGGACTTTGATAGGTTTGTTTACTAAATATCTTCCACCTGGAAGATATAGTGTACCGCCACCAGCAGCCTTAACTTTGTTAAGCGCCGTTTGTAATTGAGTCGATACATCTTCTGTTGGTTGGTCGTTGTTAAAGCCTATGGCTCTTGGCAGGTCAACTTTCAAAATTTTGTTTGATGATGGTCTCGGGTGTACTTTAATATCTGTTTTTATATTTTTAGGAATTGGAACAAACAAAAATTTCTTGTCATTATTGATCTCAACTTTCGCTGACTTGCTATCATTTTTGATTTTCATTTTGCCTTTATAGCCAGAGTTCACCGATTTGAGTATATTTACTTTTGGACCCAGAAACACATGTCCGTCAGGTTTTTTAAAATCGCTCTGAGTGAGCAGTACGTTACCATTGTTTATTTTAAGCGCATATTCGCTGTAATTTCTAAATGTACAGCTTTCAAAGGAGATTACCCCGTCACTACCATCACTGACGATAGGTCCGGTAAAATCTACACCGTTGAATTGAACGGAAGTTTTAAAATCGTCAAAGAAATACACAGCATTTCCATTTTTTTTAGCTCCGAATGTAGAATTGGATATGAGCAAACCGTATGGGTTGACAGCCTGAACGTATAGACCGGTTCCGCAATTTTTGATGTGAATTTCGTAAAATTGCGCGTTTGGAGTATCGGAGTAACCAGGTTCTCTGCCTACCCACATACCCACCTTATAATCAGATATATGCAGATTAGATACATATTCCCAATCTGAGCGGTGCATATTGAACCCTGTACTGTTCGTTCTCGTGTATTCGGCAACCTTTGTAGACGAGGGTGAACCCGGAAGTCCTGAATTTGCCCAGTATTTTGGGTCTATTTTGACATTTTCGATACGTCCAATATCGGTACATACATGAACTTCTATTCCTGTATTGAGGGCGGTTATGTAGCTATTTAAAACATAATGCAGTTCGCTGGGAGCGGAATAGAAACCATTGTAAGCGTTTACAAGAGTTACGTTTTCAATTGTAGCACAGTCGCTGCTTGGTTGGAATAATGCCCATGGATAGCGTTTTACGTCATTAATATCCTGTTCAGGATACCAAATAGACAAGTTTGTTACACCGGTTCCTCCTCTCATTTCTATAAACCTGTCGGCGATGCTCGTATAGGTAGTGCGGAGTGTGTTTCCAGCCTGAGAGTCGTTCCACCAACTTTCAACAGTTCCGTTATAATTGGGAGCATTTTTGCCAACTCGCACCTCAAGAATAGTACCGAGCACTTTTCCTTCGTTTAATTCAGGATCCGACCAATCACCGCGGAGTTGCACACTCGGTGGGAGACTCAGAACATACTGGTAATCAAAGTCTTTCATTACTTCCTCATCACCTTGACGTACCCTGACGTTTTTAGTGGCGGTTTGCGTGCTACTGAACTCATAATTGCCAGCGGGTATATACACTACTCCTCCGCCGTTGTTATATGCGGCAGCAATAGCAGCTTGGAAAGAAGCTCTGTTGTCAAACCCTGGCTCGGCTTTTGCGCCAAATCTAGGGTCGGTCACTACAAAGTCAGATATAACCCAATCTTTTGTAGGATAAACAGTTTTTATGCTTTGTTGATTCTTCTGTGGTCTATTTGTCCCTGCTTGGGCATTAGCAATGCTTACCGTAAACATAGCTATAATGGCAATCATAGTCGTTTTACCCAACTTTGAAACTGTTTTTGTAATTCTAAAATTTACGATAATCATATGGTTATCAAGAGTTTGTTTCGATTTTGAAATGGTCTCTTTATTCTATTTTTTCGCCATTCCAAGTGAAGCGAATATATAAATTCCTTTAAAAAATAAAGTAAAGAATATTCTCCATCATTGGTTTGATTATGGTTATTAAAAGTAGTGAACTTTCAATTAAGCACCAAAACTCGTATTAATTATAGCCATTGGTGTACAAGTTTTTTAAATTTTGTTTGGCCAGATGCTTGGTAATTCTCCACTGAAACCCATTTCAGGAAGGTTGTTAATTCGTTCCATATCTGCTGTAGTTAATTCAAAATCAAATAGATTGATGTTTTCTTCTATTCTTTTAAGTGATGTTGATTTTGGAATAGCAATGACTTCGTGTTGGATAATCCATTTTAGACAAACTTGTGAAACTGATTTATTGTGTTTTTTGGCGATTTCTACAAGCACTTTATTTCCAAATACTTTTCCCCTTGCCAAAGGCGACCAAGATTCAACTACTATGTTTCGTCTTTTACAGTATTCTACCAATTCTTGTTGCCAATACCCCGGATGAAACTCTATTTGATTAATTGACGGAATAACATTGGCTGTTTGAAACAATGCTTCTAAATGTTCTTTAAAAAAATTACTTACACCGATAGATTTTATTTTGCCGTCAGCTTGTAATTCTTCCATTGCTTTCCATGTATCTGAATTGGTTTTTTGCCAGTTGTCGTAATTTTTGTCGTTAGCAGGCCAGTGTATTAAGTACAAATCAATATAGTCTAGGTTAAGTCTTTTTAAGGAATTTTGAAGTTCTTTTTTGGTTGATTCATAGCCTAAATTCTCACGCCATAATTTAGTAGTTATAAATAGATTCTCTCTTGAAACTCCGCTGGCTTTGATTGCTTTTCCAATTGCGTCTTCATTCCTGTAAATTGCAGCCGTGTCAATTAGGGAATAACCATTGGAAATAGCAGATGTAATTGAATCAATTCCTTCTTGCTCTATAGATTTGTAGGTTCCAAATCCTATTATAGGTATTTCATGTCCATCATTCAAGCTTAATTTTTTCATAATCCTTTAGTCAATTTCTTAAATGTTTTGCTATTGCCAAATCAGTTCGGCCGTATGATGAAACTTACGTTTCTGTATTGCTTAAATAATTAGAAAAAAGAGTATAAAAAAGGTTTACAAAATCAACTACTTGAATTTGTAGGCTAAATACTATAGTATCTAATATTTTCAAGAAATAACTTGTTTTTTACCACAGTACTTTAGTACTTTGTTAGCAAATGTTAATTAATCCGTAAGTTTAATCCCATTTGCTCGTGCTCGGTTGCATTTCATTTATAAAAATCACAGCATCAAAATTATCACTCCATCTTGATATAATATTCATATTGAGAATTTTAGTAGTATATTGATTAAGTTGATATTGTTCTTCAAATTTTTTAAGGTCTATAAACAAATAGTTATTGATACTTTTACTACAATACCATTCAAGCGATTTTCTTTTGGTTTTAACTATCCCAACATTCTCTTTATTTAGAAAATTTAATATTTGCCCTTTATTTGCAGTAAAGCCAATACTGTAAGTTTCATCCGGATAATTAGTATATATGTATTCACCAAGGGTTTCAGAGTTAGGAATATCTGCATCTAAACTATTCCAGTTTCTTAAAATATGAAAGGAAGCTGCCCAAACAATAAATTTTGAACCAGCAGGATTACTGTCTAAATGATATTTTAAATTGTCGAACATCTGTATATCCCTTGCAGCTGCTATGTCAATTGTATTATCCTTTTCTGGCCATCTAATTTGAAGAAGTATCTTTATATTTTCAAAATATAAATTCCATATAACTTTAATTTTTTCATTTACCTTTTTAGCAACTTCATCTTCATAATAATTTAACAATGACAAAAATTCAACTCTGGAAATTTGGTGCTTATCTTGTGGTAATGCAGTTAGCCAAGGCCCCATTAATTCAAGCTCATACGCGAATTGTTGAAATTTAATGCTTGAAGTTTCATCAACTCCTAATATTCTACCAACCAAATTAACAAATGCCTTCGAATTTTCTTTTCCCGAAAACTGACAATCTATTCCTAGTAGTTTTAAAGGTTTTCCCTGTTTTTCCTGTTCTAAAAGGTATTTATACAGCTCTCTTGTTTCCTCAATCTGGCTCCAAATTTTATAAATATGATCTTGGGCATTGGATTGGGTATCTTCTGTTTGATTAAGTAATTGCCAAAAAATGTTACTATTAAAAATGCTGTTTTCAAGAACAAGATAATTGTAATCTAAATTATCGTGAAGATATTTAATGATCCCTGTTTTAATTTTGAACGTCGTACCGTCTCCGTGGTTCATTTCCCCTAAAAGAACTAATCTCTTATCTTTTAATTGGGTAGTAATAAAAGCCGCATCTTCTATCTCTATATTTTGGTCTTGAGATAGGTCTAGTCCAGTCCCAAAGGATAATTTTTGAGCTGTTGCATTCAAGCAAATAGTAAAAAGGATAATTTGAATAATGACACTAATTTTCATAAAGTTATAGATTAAGTTCTTCAATTCTTTAATCCATTCGTCAAAAACTGCCTTATTAGGCAATTCTATTGTTGTCAGAAAATAAGTGCCTGAAATTCGATTATTTATCTGACCAAAACTATATAATGATATTATGAAGAGTAGCATAAAAATTAAACTTCAACTCATTGTTAAATAAAGTTTTTTGTTGACCGTTCGACCGTTCATCTTTTAATACTCTAATTGGGCCATAAATGACCTGATAATTATTTTAAAACCCCCGTTTTTAAAAAAATGTAACAGATGTATTTTTTAATGTTTGCTAACGTCTCGTATATGAAAAGTGGCGCTGAAAATAAGCTGTTACTTTTTGGATTAAATACAAGCCGAATTTCCAAAAATGCCCAAACCATTGAGTTAGCAACGACTTTCGCTATTTTTTATAGACATTGTGTGTGCCTAGCATGGGCATCTTTTATTTACCGAAGGTAAATAATTAATCTAGAGGGCGCAAGTCCCTTATGCGCAGGAGTAATATCTTGAAGCATTAGTAAGTCGCAAGCTGGTTTGCCGTGAGGCATGCAGTGAAGGAAGCGGAACTACAAAACTCGGTACTGACGAACAGAAATCGTATACAGAGGCATAATTACTCGGGTAAGCAAGCACATCATTGTAACGCCCAAAAGATTATCAAAAGGGTATTTATGTAGATACGGCAGGGATTGAGTGAAAGAAGGTGCCATTACCTGGGGAGGTCTCCAAAGTCACGAGTTGGCATATTGGAGAAGTCAGCAGAGGTCATAGTACTTACGGGAAACGAGTTGTGTTAAAATCACATAGGTCTCACGAGTAAGGAAGGACTGAACGTAATTCTCTTCAAAATTCGTATAGGAACACTAATTGTAGTCTATACTTAAACTAGAAGATAGTGTGAAGGGTGAAAAGAGCTTTGGCGTGATGATTTACGAACCGCCCAGTACGAGACCCGTATGTGCGGTGGTGTGAGGGGTGCACTCCGTCATTTGATGGCGGAGCCATCCACTCGATTAGCCACAGTTATTTTTAGTTAGTCCAGGGTTCTTTGTCCTTGGCATTCATAATAGTTTGCCCATCATAAATGCTTAATCCTTGCCAGCTTCCAAACCAAACCTGTCCTTTATTATCTTCGAGAATACTTTGCGTGACATTGGAGGTCAAACCATCTTCCGTTGTAAATTGTTTGAAATTATTACCATCATATCGGTAAACTCCATAACCTTCAGCCGTAAACCAAATATTACCTAGGTTGTCTTCATAAAAATTATAAGTTTCTTCACCTGCAATAATTCCATCCTTAGTGAAGTTGGTGTAAGCTTTACCATCAAATTTACTCACACCGCCATAAAAAGTTCCAATCCAAATATTTCCTTGTTTGTCTTCTAAAATATCTGCAACATTATTATCGGTAAGTTCATTTTTAGCTGTTAAATGAATAAATTCTCCGTTTCTGTATTTGAAAATTCCATTTCCATCAGTGGCAAACCACATAGTTCCATTCTTGTCTTCTAGAATTTTAAAAACCAATTTATGTGACAACATAGGCTTCGGATTTTCAACTATTGAATCAGGCAAAGAAAAAGGTGTAAACTTCTCTCCGTCAAAATGACTAACTCCTCCAATCGATCCAGTCCAAATGAGTCCGTTTTTGTCAATGGTTAAACCCCAAATTTCCTCATCATCACCTGGCAATCCTTCTTTCTTTGAAAATGTTCTAAATTTCTCACCATCATATTTTATGAGGCCTTCGGATGTTCCGAACCATAAATTACCTGCTTTATCTTCTACAATCTCTAAAACCCTAAAATGAGGACTGACACCTGCAATCGTCATTTTTTCAAGTGTTTGACCATCATAGCGAATAATCCCCTCTCCATTTGTTCCAAACCAATAGTTTCCATTTTTGTCTTGATGCATTGTTCTTACAAACTCTCTTACCATTCCATTTAAGTTGGTGTGAATTTGAGGAAATGTCGTGTTTTGATTTAAAATTATTGATTGGGTGTTTACTTTATTTTCTATTATTTCAGGAATAGATTTTTCTTTCACTTGTCCTGTACACGAAGTGATTTGAATTGTCAGAAAAACTAAAATTAAATTCTTTGCTTTTAATATCATCTTATCACTAATTTTTACCATAATGCTGGTTTTATAATGCTAACATTGTTGTATAAGATTAGTTGTGTGTTTAAGCACCTAATTTAGCAAATACAAACTAAATAGAAAATCCGTGAGCCCCGACGCTTCGGGGTTCATAAGTAGGCGAGAACTAGCCATTAATTTTATACGGTGTTACCAACTGTAATTTTATAATATATTATTTAAATCTTGTCTTCCAAGGATAGCCATTATCTCTACAATGTTGTTGTCATTATTAACTTTAAAATAAATACTGTCAGATCCACAGACACAGCGTCTATATCCGTGTTTTATAAAGTCAACCGATTCAAATGAGAAAGGTCGTTGAGCAATAATATCAAAATACTCAAAAAATGAGTTGAAATATTTATCAGCTTGTATTATTCCAAATTTCTTTACGCCGTAATGGTGAATTCTAATTAAGTCATCTTTAGCTGCGTTACTTAATTTGTATTTAGTCATTTAATAAAGACTTTGATTTTGCTAAAATTTGCTCTTTACTATCATTCGTAAAACCGCTATTTTCAGCTCTTTCTAATTTCGAACTTATCCAATCTATTTGGCGTTGTTGATTTCTTGCCTGTCTTATTAGGTCGTTTACAAGTTCACTTTTACTGGAATACTCGTTAGTCTCCACTTGAGTTTTTAACCATTCGTCATTTGGTTGTGTTAATGAAATGCTTTGTCGTGCCATGTGATTCATTTTTGATGTAAATTTACACCAAAAAAAGATATTTACAAAATATTTCAATCCCAAACACTAAACTTCAAGACAGTTGGTTTTTTATGTCTTTTTTGGTGTTTTGATAAGCTATTTTTTCATTAATTTCATTTTTATCGTTTTCAGAATCTGCTAGTTCAATAGCCTTTTGGTATTCATCAATTTTGTTGTCAATATAGTCAATGTGTCTATC